>Ga0182744_1000003_pt1 | contig 565413 bp, 526 predicted proteins | sample eDN3rd30CKraftMG_FD_128525 | JGI IMG/M metagenome (GOLD analysis project Ga0182744, IMG submission 128525) | Enriched Miracle-Growth compost microbial communities from Emeryville, California, USA - eDNA 3rd pass 30_C Kraft MG (version 2) (version 2) ... | reverse complement strand
TGGTTTGAAAAAGAAATTTTCTTTGATGGTTAATTTCCTTAATTCATTTAAAATAAAATCGTAAATTGCATCTAGGTTATTAATAGTATATTAGATTGGTAGTCAATACAATATACGAAATTTTAGTATTATCAGTAACCTTTTTTATAAATGCACTACGGATAATCCTATAAAAAAAGAAAAAAATATACTTTTTTTTTTAAATGGTTGGAATTTGGTTGGAATTTTCAATAAGCTTCAAGAAACAAAAACCCTAAAACATTGTAAATAAATGAATTAGGGTTTCACAATGAGGTACCTAGCGGATTCGAACCGCTGTAGATGGTGTTGCAGACCACTGCCTAGCCACTCGGCCAAAGTACCGTTTATCGGAGTGCAAATATAACACTTTTTTTAAATTTTCCGAAAAATTATTGTTGTTCTTTTTGTCCAAGCTCCCGGATTTCTGTTTCGCGGATTTGGGCTTCTTTCAGGGTTTTTTATTTTTACGACTCTTGTATCACTCCAGCTATCATGCCAGCCATTATTTCCAAAAAGGGAAAGCCCATCGAAAGGGACAAGTCAAGAAATATTTCTAATGAAATATTGGTTAAATGTAAGCTCCTGTAGATCGGTGCTCACTGCTTTGGTTCCTGTAATAAATTTCCCTACGGTTCTGCCTTTGGTGAAATATTCCATCAAAAAAGCATAAACAAAATATACCAAACTCGTAAATAGTGCATCTTCAAACCGATTGATGCCGGAAAGCCAATCAACGAAATTATACAAAAAATCAATCCCCAAATACTCATACAAAATAACAGACAGCACTCCCAATGCAAAAAAGAAGAAATATACGACAAGGCTGTCTATCAGATAATTTGCAAGACGAATCCCTATTGGCGCTTTGTTCTGTTCTACAATTCGTAAAATTTTTCTCATTTTTATTTTTTTCTAAAGTCCTTTTACCAATAGTCTCAAACTTGCCTGAGTATCGATAACTGCAGTAATTCCGGAAGGATTCATCAGTATTTTTCCGGGTTTCAGGTTATAAACTCTGCCAGTCATTTTCAAGCCTTTATAATATTCTTTATTAAAGGTTTCTTCCACACTTTTTTTGGAAGATTCTTCCAGTTCTTCAGTTGGGATTCCGTATTCATTTTCAATCATCTTTACAATTTTTCCTTGGAAAAGTAAGGTTCCGGTTTTTTGAAGAATATTTTTGGTTTTCAGCTTGAATTTGGTATCAGAAAGTACAATTTTTCTTTTAACAGTGTCATACACAGGAATTCCGGATATGTAAGAAATTCCTTCCACGTAACCTTCGGTTTGGGCTTCAATCATTACTTTGTCGTCTTGGCCATATACTTTGATATCGGTAATTTTTATTTTGGATTTCCCGTCCCGAACATCGTATTCCTTATTCAGAAACATATTTCTTGCAATATTGGTAGCTTCAGAAAAAGGAATATTGGCAGTAGTTTGTAGCAAAAAACTGTTGGGAATGCTTTGTACATAATTGAAATTGGTAACCGTTTTTATTTCCGGTGAAGAAGCCGGCTTACTTCCTGTAAAGGTTTCGGAATAGGTATTGATCCCGATATTTACATCAATGGCATCTGCGTAAAAAGTAAGCGGTGTAATATTCACGGAAAGTGGTGAAATTTTCAGCCAGGTATTGTATTCTTCGGAAACGTTGAAGGGTTGCGCAAAAAGATTCCACGCCATCACTGCATATTGCTGAAAATTCAACTGAGAATTCATTTGCTTATCAATGGTTTTACAGAATTCTGCCTGTTGTTCTTTCAGATTACTTTCCACGATTGGTGTAATGGGAATTTTTATCCTGCCATAATCCAGAACCGGTTTTGTAACCCATTTAAAACCAATGGGCGAAGTGGTGGTGGTTATCGTCCAGTTGTTATTAAACAAAATGGCTGAGCTAAAATACATCACCGTTTCAAAAGTCGTGCTCTGATAGGTGTAAACGCCTAAAGTTCCGATTCCTTTTTCTGCCCATATTTTTAGTGGAACTTCGATGATTACATTTTGATTTCTTCCTCCGGAAATTTTTATTGGCCTGGATTTCCAAACTTTTATCTTAAACTGATCGTTATTGTTATCGGTATAAGAATCGTCCTGGTAAATAAGATTTCCTACGGAATTATTCACCAGATTCGTGATTTCTGAAAGCGGGATACGCACCGGCATTGTGAGGGAAGATTGTATTCTCGGGAACTGATATTCCTCCAATGTTTGCTGGGAAAATATATTGATAAAGAAAAATACCAGAATAAATTTAAAATTTTTCAAAATGATTTTTTTATTTAATACATTCATTATTTGTGAACCACCTCTGCAAAAGAAGGAAATTGTTACAGCGTTATATGCGAAGAACCTGAAAAATGTTTTTCAAACTCTACACTTGCGCCTTTCAGTTCGCCTTTCATCGGCGGACTGGTTTTGGTGATTTTAATTTTAATAAAACTGATCTGCGGAAAATGCTGATGAATTTTCCGGATAATTCTTCCTGCAACGTGTTCCAGAAGTTTGGAAGGAATTTTCATTTCGGTATGTATCAGATCATTGATTTCCGCATAACTGATCGTATCTTCCAGATGATCGGTTTCGGTAGCTTTCCACAAATCGGCGTGAAGCTCGAGATTGAGGAGGTAGTACGTTCCGATGATGTTTTCTTCGGGAAGAACACCGTGATGTGCGTAGATTTTCAGGTCTTCTAAAAGAATTTTGGAGGTCATCGCTTTGGTATAAGTTTAGATCAATCAGTTTTATAAAAACCTCTTAAGATTTTTGAAATCTGAAATGTTTTGTTAAGAGGGATTAATTTGGCTTTCCGAATCCTGCGTTTGATTAATTTCTGAATAAGGAGTTTTCACCACTTTCAAAAGTTCTCCGTTTTTGTAAAATTCTTCCACCTGATCACCGGATTTTTCGATGGTTATGGCAACTCCGTCTAATTTTCCGTTTTTGAAATATTGTTTCGTATGCTTTCCATCTTTCCAATATTCGGAATATTTACGGTTTCCGTCTTCTTCATATTCTATATATTCATATTTTTCGCCATTCAGATTATAATTGATCCTGATGGTTGGTTTACGTTTGGAATACTCGGTTTCTTGGGACATAATTTCTTTTCCTTTCGGGATATTGGTGGTATAATACATCATCCTTTTAATCATAATCCCGTTTTCGTAAACATCTTTCCTGCTCAGTACTCCTTTATCATCCCGGTATTCTGCTGTTCCGCTGAAGACCGATACATCGTAGCCTCTATAAGCGATTTTATGGTCGAAATAAATTTGGCTTCCCTGAAGCACTTCCTGTGAAAATAGTAGTTGTGTGACGAGTAGAAATGATAGAAAAAAAATAGTTCTCATTAAAGATTTTCTGGTTAAAATAAAACTTGTTTTGCATAATTTTTTCCATCATCTGTATTTCTTTTTTTACTATTTTTTCAATCATTTGTTTGCTTTAAAAAAAACTTTGTCAAAGATTTTAAACTTTGACAAAGTTTTTTATTTCACTGCTTTGCTCAGTTCCAGCATTGCTTCGATAGGTTTCAGTGCTTTTAGCCGAAGCTCCTCTTCTATCAGAATTTCCGGAAGCTCATATTTCATACAAAGATAGAGTTTTTCCATTGTATTGCGCTTCATATAGAAACATTCTGAACAGTTACAACTTTCATCGAAAACCAAAGCAGGGATCAGTGTTTTGTGTGGTGCACGTTTTTTCATTTCGTGCAGTATTCCTTCTTCTGTAGCAACGATAAATTTCTGGCTGTCGTCTTTTTCCACAAAATTGAGCAATGCAGAAGTAGATCCTATAAAATGTGCCAGCTCCAGAACTGCGGATTCGCTTTCCGGATGGGCAATGAGTTTTGCATCGGGATTTTCGGCTAATTGTTTTGCGATTCTTTCCATCGAAAATGCTTCATGCACTACGCAGCTTCCGTCCCAAAGAATCATTTCTCTTCCAGTTTTTTTCATCAGGTATCTTCCCAGATTTTTATCCGGTGCAAAAATTACAGGACGATTTTTGGGTAAAGATTCTATAATGGTTTCCGCATTAGAACTGGTAACAATAATATCACTTTCTGCTTTGGTTTCTGCATTACAATTAATATAGGTCGCAATTAAAGCATTGGGATACAGTTCTCGCATTTTTCGTAAGCCCTCTCCGCTGCAACCGTCTGCAAGAGAACAGCCGGCCATTGTATCAGGAAGTACTACTTTTTTGGTGGGGTTTAAGATTTTTGCAGCTTCCGCCATAAAATGCACTCCGCAAAATGCAATCATATCGGCATCCGTATCTTTTGCCTGTCTTGCCAGTTGCAAAGAATCTCCCAGAAAATCGGCAATATCCTGGATTTCCCCGGGTTGATAATAATGCGCAAGAATGACCGCATTTTTTTCTTTTTTCAGTTCCAGAATTGCTTTCACCAATTCTTCACCTTCAGGAATCTGAAGATCCTTGAATTTCAGAAATCCGTGAACCGGAAGGTTCGCTTTTACGGTATCTATAGTTTCTGTGCTCATTTCAGTGCGTTTTTAATTTTTTATGAGTGGAGGAAATCTCTCACCTTTTGTTCTATATTCTTTTTTGCATCATCCAGATTGGTGTTGATCACTATGGTATCAAACTGGTTTCTGAAGCTCATTTCGTGTTCCGCTTTTTCAATTCGTGTTTTGATGGTTTCGGGATCATCCGTTGCACGGGAAATCAATCTCCGTTCCAATTCTTCAATCGACGGCGGCATAATGAAAATGGAGAGGGCTTTTTCACCGAAATATTTTTTCAGGGAAATTCCGCCTTTTACATCTACGTCAAAGATAACCACTTTTCCTGAATTCCAGATTCTTTCCACTTCGGATTTTAAGGTTCCGTAATATTTATCTTTATATACTTCTTCATATTCCACGAAAGCATTTTCGATGATTTTTTGCTGAAATTCCTCTGGAGCAATATAATAATAATCAACTCCGTGCTTTTCATCTCCACGCTTTGCTCTTGTCGTACATGTTACCGAAAAATCCAGCTCGGGAAAGACTTCCAGACAGTGTTTCACCAAAGTGGTTTTTCCGCTTCCTGATGGCGCTGAAAAAATAATGGCTTTTTGGTTCAAAATTTTAATTTTAAGATTTAAAATTCAAGATTCATACTTTTGAATCTATAAAACATTCAGTGTTTGCTCTTTTATTTTTTCCAGATCATCTTTCATCATTACGACAAGTTTCTGGATCTCGGAATGGTTGGCTTTGGAACCAAGCGTATTAATTTCCCTTCCGATTTCCTGAGAGATAAAACCGAGCTTCTTCCCATTGAGGTTTTCGTTCTTGGCTACTTCCTCATAATAGTTCAGATGTTGGGCAAGACGTACTTTTTCTTCGGAAATATCCAGTTTCTCGGTATAATAAGCCATTTCCTGATAAAATCGTGTCTCATCCACGTTTTCGAATTCCTGAAGGGTTTTGCGGTATCTTTCCTGCACTGCATCCATTCTTACCTGTTCGTACGGAATAACTTCGGAAAGATTTTTACTGATATTTCCAAGATTTTTCAAAAGTTCTGATTGCAGAATTGCACCTTCGGTTTTACGGAAATTATTGAATTTTTCCAACGCTTCGTTTACAAGCCCGACAAGGAATATCCACTCGTTATCATCCAGCTGATCGGGTTTTGAGGAAATCGCATCAGGAAGCCGGACTGCCATTTTCAGATATTCGAATTCGGGACCGTCATTGGCACAATCCTTCAATTCATTCATATAAGATTTGATGAGTTCCTTATTGATTTTCACATCGGAATTTTCGTCGAGCGTTTCGCAATTGATAAAGCAATCTACTTTTCCACGGATAATGCTGTCATTAAGCATTTTACGAATTTCAAATTCTTTTTCTTTGAAGCGTAAAGGTACCCGTATATTCAGGTCGAAGCTTTTGGAATTAAGGGATTTTATTTCAACAGAAATCTTTTTCCCTTCAAATACATTTTCACTTCTTCCGAAGCCGGTCATTGATAATATCATAGTATCAAAATATTATACAAATATAAAAATTTGATACTATTTACCCCTTTCTTTAGTTTTAAAGTTTTTTATTATAGAAGAATAGAAAAGTTTAACATTTTTCATGAAAAATTTATTCAAAAAATGATATTTTTGCAGCCTATGAAAAGATGGTATCTCTACCCTTTTTCCTTAGGTTATCATTTGGTTACGGCTATTCGCAATGCAATGTATAATCTGGGAATTTATAAATCGACAAAATTCAGAACTCCGATCATCAATGTCGGAAATCTTTCTGTGGGCGGTTCAGGAAAATCGCCTATGGTGATGTATCTTGCCGAATTTCTTTCCAAACATTACCGAACCGGCGTACTTTCCCGAGGATACGGAAGAGTTACCAAAGGTTATGGTATTACCAATTATGACAGCAATTATAAGATTGTAGGCGATGAGGCGATGCAGCTTTTTGAACGCTTCAAAAACCGTTTTGTAATCGGGGTTTCCGAAGACCGTGTTTCCGGAGCAAAAAAAATCATCGATGATATGGATCTTGATGTTCTGGTTTTGGATGATGCCTACCAACACCGCGCAATAAAACCCGGATTCCAGATTTTGATGACGGATTATAATGATCCTTATTTTAAAGATTTCGTGCTGCCTGCCGGAGATTTAAGGGAAAGCAGATCCGGAGCCAGAAGAGCCGATATTATTATGGTTTCCAAATGTCCTGATAATATTACGGAAGAAAAAAAGCAATATTATATTTCCAGAATACGGCCTCAGCATTATCAGAAGGTATTTTTCTCATCTATTGGTTATGACGAAAATGTATATTCGCACGACAAACAGCTTCCGGATAACAATCTGGCGTATTACGATATTTTGCTGATCACCGGCATTGCGAATCCTAAACCTTTACTTGCTCATCTTTCCCGATTTTCCAATAAAGTAATGCACTTAAAATTTAAAGACCATCACAATTTCACGGATGAAGATATTTCAAAAATCTTGAATGAATACAAGAAATTAGGAGAATATAAAATGATTCTGACAACAGAAAAGGACTACGTGCGTTTAAAAACTTTTGATTATCTTAGAGACCTTGTTTTTTACTGGCCGATTAATGTGAACATCGACAGGAAGGAAGAATTTGATCAATGTATATTAAATTATGTTAGAAAAAATTAAAGAAACTGCAGATTTCATAAAAAATATTATCCCCGAAACTCCGGATTTCGCTATCGTTCTTGGTTCCGGATTGGGTGCGCTGAAAAACGAAGTTCAGGCTCTTCATACTTTGGAATATCACCAGATCCCGAACTTCCCGCAAACAACAGTTGTCGGACACGGCGGAAAACTGATCTACGGAACTTTGGAAGGCAAAAAAGTACTGATGATGAGCGGAAGATTTCATTATTATGAAGGTCACGATATCAAAACTGTGGTTTTCCCTTTCAGGGTTTTCAAACTTTTGGGAATTCAGAATTTAATCGTTTCCAATGCTTCCGGAGGTGTAAATCCCAACTTCAATGTTGCGGATATTATGATTATCAGCGATCATATCAATATGATGCCGGAACATCCGCTCCGTGGAAAAAATATCGATGAGCTGGGTCCGCGTTTTGTGGATATGAGCGAACCTTACCACAAAAAAATGATAAAAGTTGCCGAAGATGCTGCTGCTGAAAACAACATCAAAGTTCATAAAGGTGTTTACGTTGCATTACAGGGGCCTACTTTCGAAACTCCTGCAGAATACGGAATGATTCGCGCAATTGGCGGCGATGCTGTAGGAATGAGCACCGTTCCAGAAGTAATCGTGGCAAAACATCAGGGAATGGATTGTTTCGGAATTTCCATTATCACCGATGTTGGCGGTCCGGAAATCGCTTTCAGTGTTTCCCACGAAGAAGTGCTTCACGCCGCAGATAAAGCAATGCCGAATGTCATCAAAATCGTGAAAGGATTGGTGAAGAATTATTCTTAATTTTCTTAAAAATCATTTTCCAAAAATCTAAAGAGAGGAATTTTGTACGATTTTTTTTTGTCAATTATGGTTTCCCAAAAAATTCCATCAGATCCATATAATTTTTCTGATTGACACCGTGTCCGCTCATATATTCCCGAAAAGTAAAGTAACAGCTCAGATCATAAAGCAAATCCGCTGCTTTCCGTCCCCATTCCAAAGGAATTACCGCATCATCGGTTCCGTGTGAAATAAAAAACCGCAAATGCTCCAGCTTCTTTTTGTCTTTGATAATATTGTGAAGCAATTTTTCTTCGGGATAGCTGCTTAAACACGCCACTTTTGAAAATAACTCGGGCTGCGCCAAAGCCAAAGCGTAACACAAAATTCCACCCTGACTGAATCCGCAAAGATGCGTCTGGTTTTGTCCAAGTGCGTAATGATTGGAAATATCGATCATACTTTTAATCAAAGCATTCAGTGATTCATTTGCCTGTGAAGTATTTACAAACTTTTCCTGATCCGAAAAATCAATATCATACCAGGAAAAACCGTCAAACTCTGTATTGAAAGGGGCACGATAACTCACCACAATCCAATCTTCGGGAAGTGTGGGAACAAAGGAAAACAAATCCCTTTCATTACTTCCATAACCGTGAAGCATAAAAAGAATAGTGGTTTCCGGCGTGATATTCTGAGGTTCGCGAACGAGGTATTGTAATTCCATAATACAAAGATAATCGGATTTCTGTTTGTCAAAAATCAATCCAATAAAAAAACCTGACGAGTTGTCAGGTTTTCATTTTGTTCTGTACATTTATAGAAGTCCTGCTCTTCGGATGCAGTCTTTCATTTTGTGGTAGGTTCTTTCGATATCGTGATCCAATCCTATGGAAAAACGGATCAAACCATCAGAAAGTCCCATTTTTTCACGTTCTTCTTCAGGAATTTCAGATGAGGTGGAACTCCCGGAACAGGAGAATAATGTTTTGTAAAAACCGAGGCTTACTGCAAGATAGCCAAGATTTTCAGATTGCATCATTTCCATCAACTCGTTTGCTTTTTCGGTAGTTCCTGCATCTAAAGTTAATAATCCGCCAAATCCGTATTTTTGCTGCATCATACTTTTCATCAGTTCGTGGTGTTTATGGGATTGCAGTCCGGGGTAACAGACTTTGAGCCCGTCTTTCTCAAAATTTTCTGCCAAGAACTGTGCATTACTGCTGTGCTGCTGAATGCGAAGATGCAAAGTACGGAGATTTTTCAGGATGCTTGCCGACCGGAAACTGTCCATTGTAGGACCGAGAAGCATACACGCTCCGGAATTCACATTTTTGGTATCATTCACAAAATCCTGACTTCCGCAATAAACACCACCTACCGTATCGCTGCTTCCGTTGATAAATTTTGTAAGACTATGGATCACAATATCTGCTCCCACTAATTTCGGTGAAATGGAAAGCGGAGAAAAGGTGTTATCAACAATCAGTTTCAGATGATGCTTTTTGCAGATTTCCGAAAGCTTCCGAAGATCGGCAACTTCGAGCAAAGGATTGCTGATGCTTTCACAATAGATCACTTTTGTATCCGGTGTGATGGATTTTTCGATCGTATCAAAATCGTTGATATCCAGAAAGGTAGTGGAAATATTGAATTCCGGAAGAAAATTTTTCAGAAAAGCGTAGGTTCCGCCATAAATAGTGCGGCTGGAAATGATATGACTTCCGGATTTGCAAATTTGTAAAAGCACAGAAGTAATTGCGCCCATTCCTGAAGCGGTAACATTTGCGGATTCTGTTCCTTCCATTTTTGCAAGAGCCTGTGCAAGATAGAGATTCATTGGTGAAGAATGCCGCGAATAAAGATAGCAACCTTCCGCATTTCCCTCAAAGGTATCGAACATCGTTTTTGCAGAAAGAAACGTGTAAGTAGAACTATCTGAAATAGACGGATTTACTCCGCCAAATTCTCCAAAATACTGCAAGTCCTGAATTTCGTTGGCTGCATCAAAATTTTCCATATTAATTTAATTTATTAATTTATGTTATCAACCTTATGACGATTTCATTAGATTATAAAGGTCAGATTACTCCATAATTATTACAAGCAATTATTTAATTTATAAAAAATAAATCTATATTATAAAACTATTATAGAAAATAAAATGGTTATATTTGAACTTCTATCGATTTTTCCAAAAAATTAACAGATGGATTTTGATATTACCGATCGTAAACTTCTGAATTATCTTCAGGATGATGCCAAACAAACAACGAAAGAACTGGCTTATAAGCTGAATCTTTCGGTAACTGCCGTATATGAACGTATTAAAAAACTGGAAAAAAACCAGGTGATTTCCAAATATGTGGCATTGGTAAGCAAGGAAATGATAAGAAAAAATTTTGTGGTTCTTTGTCACGTCAAATTAATGCATCACCGTAAAGAATATATTGTAGAGTTTGAAAAGCAAATCAACAACCTGAAAGAAGTAACAGAATGTTTCCACATAAGCGGCGATTACGATTATATCCTGAAAATATGTGTAGAAAATATCCAGGAATACCGCGATTTTATGGTAACCAAACTCACCACCTTGAAGCATATCGGAAGTACACACAGCTCATTTGTAATTGCCGAAGTGAAAAACTCTACCGGAATTACCGTTTAAAAAAGATTTTGGAAAATTAAAAATTCTGATATCGCTTTCAGGTCATAATTGTTTTGTAAATTTGAGTGAAATTTTAAAATATAAAGTTGATGATAGGAATAATAATGGGCAGCCAAAGCGATTTGGCGATAATGCAGCAAGCAGCGGATTTTCTAAAATCTTTGGAAATCCCTTATGAACTTACGGTAGTTTCCGCACACCGAACCCCGGAAAGAATGTTCGATTACGCAAAATCTGCAAAAGATCGAGGACTGAAAGTAATAATAGCAGGAGCCGGCGGTGCGGCGCATCTTCCGGGAATGGTTGCCAGCTGCACAACACTTCCCGTAATTGGTGTTCCCATTTTATCGTCCAATTCCATTGATGGCTGGGATTCCGTTTTATCGATTCTGCAAATGCCTTCAGGAATTCCTGTTGCTACTGTTGCGCTGAATGGCGCAACAAATGCCGGCATTTTAGCCGCAAAAATCATCGGAACTGCTGATCCTGAAATCGCTGAAAAAATTCATCAATATCAGGATTCTCTGAAAGACAAAGTTTTAGGAACAGTGAAAGAAATCAAAAAACAGCATCCAAATCAGTTTGATTGATAAAAACGAAACTACTTCTGTCCTTTTCCGAATCTTTCCAACGAAACCTCTTCTGGTAAAGGTTTTCCTGATTCTATATAATCGAAAAGTTGTTTCGAAAAATAGCAACCGTTCAGGATTCCTCTTGCACCTAATCCGTTGAAAACGTATAAATTATCAAACTGTTGATGCTTTCCTAAAATCGGTCTTCTGTCTTGGACTGTCGGGCGGAAACCAAATTCTACAGAAACAGTTTTGAATGAATGCGGATAAATCTCTGACAAACCTTGCTCAAGCTGGTGAACTGCGGATTCATCAATACGGTTATCCGCTTGTTTGCGATCGTAAGTTCCACCATAATAATGGAGATTTTCATCGTAAGAAAAGAGAAAATGCTTCTTTTTGAAAGTTACATTTTCTTTTAGTTTTTCTGAAAGCTGAACTTTCAGATGATGCCCTTTGTTTGGGTTTACAGGAATTTCAGAGAAAAAAGGGTTCTGCTTCACACCCATTCCTTCACAAAAAACAATGGACTGAAAATTAAAATTCTCGTATGTATTTTCCAAAGGTTGAAGTTTACCATAATCGAATTTTTCTTTTATCAAAAACCCATTTTCCTTTAGATGATTTTCAAAATCAATAAAAAAATTTCTGACATCCAAACGTCCGGATTGCATTACTTCTCCTGTTTGGAAAGGATTATGAACATCAGAAAAAGACTGGAATTTTTTGTTAAGAAAAGGTGAAAGCTGAGGTTCATCAGATTTTTTCAGCCAGAGATTTTTTTCGTTTTCATTATGAAAAATACGGTGAACCGGCTCTTCTATCAAATAATTTTTAAGGGTATATTTTTCGATTTCGGATAAGGTTTTCTTTAAAAAATCGATCTGCTGCTGAGCCAGCCAAAAAGTGGTGAATTTCTTCAAAACTACAGGATTGATAATTCCTGCGGAAACTCGGGAAGCTGATTTGGCATCGTCCGAAAACAATACGAAAGATTTACCGTTCAGCAAAAGCTGATGGGCGAAAAAGTAAGCAGCATAGCCGTTTCCTACGATAATATAATCTATCTTTTTCATTGTTTGAAAAATGGTTCTGCGCAGACAGCGCTCCTCTGTAACGCTTCTTTCGGGTTTTCAGTTATAAAAGTTTGATCAGAATAAAAATCCTTCAAGATTATGGAAATCTTGAAGGATTGTATAAAAAACTTTGTCAAAGATTTAAAACTTTGACAAAGTAAAATTAAATTTAGTAATTCCACATATCGCTTTCCATTTGCAGGATTTGGGATTTGATACGGTCGCTTTCTTCCAGCTGTCCTTCTGCATCTTGGGGAATGTAATCTTTGATTACACCATTTCCTAACCCGTTGTCGGATTTATAGATGATGGAAGAGAAACGTCTTGCATTCAGGATATCGTCAAAAGTAATATCAGAAGAAAGGTTTTTGCTGTTGAACACAACATTATTTGCTAAGACTTCGCGTGCATCTGGATACCAGATCCAAAACAGATCAATAAACGCATCTTCCTGCGCAATCGGCATTCCGTCTGGACCAACTTGTCCCATTGTTGTAGGATCTTGTCCCATTGCAGCTATTCCTAACAGCCTGTATTTCATTTGGCCGTCTCTTCTGTCGATATACCAAACCCCTTTAACTTTGATAAGTTTTACATTTTCGGTTTTCACTTCGTGAACGTCGATATATTCTTTTTTCTGCTCGTCTGTTAAAGGAGATCCTTGTTCGTTAATTTTTTCAACACCTGCATCAGAAAGCTGCTCAAATCTTACTCTGTCCGGGATGGTTTCCGGATCGAGTCTGGTTTGGAACAGATCATCGTCATACACTTCAGTAATTTTTCCACTGATAATGGCATCATAAAGGATTTGGTAAAGCGACTTGTTTTGGGATACCAATCCGTCTTCATTATGATAAATCGGTTGATTGATTTTATCATTAAGGTCAATAATTTCCCAAACTACCATACTTTTGAGGATATCTTTATCTTCAATAAATCCATATTTCAGAGGTTCTGTTTTTGTAGAAACTATCGAATCTCCTTTCATTTCTTTATTCTCTTCTCTGAGCTGGCGGAATTCTTCCGGTGATTTAGCATTCAGAATGTTCTGAGAAAAAGCGATTCCTGAGACCAAAACCAAGAAAGTGCTTACTATTTTTTTCATGTTAAATTAATTAACTTTAATTATCTAAACGATATTATTGTACATTTATTACAATTGCCGGGATTTTCTTAAGTCCCTGATTTCCAATTCCGCTTGCGCTTGCATTGATGTTATATACATAAGCAATATCACCGGCTCTAAGGTTCTTGACTAAAGATGCTGCTCCAGCAAGAGAATTTCCGCTGATTGTCATTGCTGCTCTTCCAGGAACTTTAAACATAAAGCTGTTTACACTGAAAGAAACTGGCCAATCGAAATCCGGCATTGCTACAGAAACCTTTTGGTTCGGGATGGAAGAAGCCGGCATACTTACAATATTTTCTCCTCTGATCTGTCCAACAGGAGTTGGAAGACCTTTGATTCTGAAAGTGAAAGCTTTGGAAATGGTTTGACCTTTTGGACCTTTTCCGGTAATGGTAAGCGTTGTAGAATTTCCTGCTCCCGGTGTAACATTCCAAGTTCCGTTTCCGGTTCTGGAAACGCTTGCTCCTGATGCAGAAAGTGTAGTTTTGGTATTATCCGCACCTAAGATAGATCCTGAGATTGGATTTGGTAAACCTCTGTACAATACCTGCATCTTGTCTGCAGAAAGCAACGCTCCACTTTCGAAAGCAACTTCTTTAGCTCCTGGAATTACACGATAGGTATGGTTGTAATCCAAGCTTATTGGTGTTCCGTTCACATCATTGAAGGTGATTTTCCCGCTAAAAGGAATGTTTTCACCCAATTGAGAAGTATTTAAAGTTTTGAAACCTTGTCCTCCTTCTACACGATCTACTCCTGAGATTTGTAATCCGGGAATATTCTTCGCATAAGTACCAATAACTACTTTTGCAGTTACCGGATCACCTTGAAGTATTACATCCGGAGCGGAAACAATGGCTTCAAATGCGTTGAATTTGATATCAGCATCCACTTTTTCCTGAAGCAATACGGATAGTGCATCGGACTGAACACCTCTAACCGAAGACTGAACGACTTCAAGATTGGAGAGTGCTGCAATTAAAGGCTGGTTATAAAACTTATACTGAAGCCAGTTTTTCCCGTTTTTCGGTTTTGCGAATTGTGTAATCAGCTGCTGGTTTGTTCTTTTTATCAAAGCCTGCATCTGCTTGTTATTCCCAAATGTCTGGTTTACATATTGTCTAAAATCGTCGATTTGCTGGGTTAGCTTGGACGCATTCTGTGACGGCTTATTTTCGTCCCCTCCGTTAAAGAAATAATCGGTGGAAGGTTCTGTATTGTTCAATGCTGCGAAACTGTCTGCGATTTCTGCTTTTGCATCGTATTCCGCATCTTTACCTAATTTATCTTTGATTGCATCAATTGCAGAAACCAAGGCATCAGCTTTGGCTTTGAGTCCTTGATACTGCTGTTTTGCAAGGCCAAAAGTATCCGGGGAATTCTGAGCTTTGGCATCTAATGTTGCCTCAAAAATCCCGTTGCTGTTCTGTGTTAAGGTTCTGGTTTCGGTAAGGGAGTCTGTTGTATCTCTGTATGATCTGATGATTTCCTGGTCGATCTGCATTGCAAGCATTGCAATGAAAACCAGATACATCAGGTTGATCATCTTCTGACGCGGTGTCTGTTTTCCTTGTGCCATTCTAATAGATTTTTTTAATAATTATAAAATATTTAAAATGTTAGGAAATTAAGACTTCATCGCGCTCAACATACCGCCATACACTCTGTTAAGGTTATTTATGTTAGAAGTTAAACCTTGAAGTTCTTCGTTGAATTTTTCTGAATGCTCAGCTGATTTTTGAAGATCCTCCATATATTTTCTACTGTATTCGGATTGTGCTTTTCCGTGTTCCAACTGAAGTGCGTAAAGTGCATTGATGTTTTCCATCTGTTGCGCTGCTTTGTTCATCTGCTCATTATATTTATTGGTTGTTGCAGATACATCTACAGTTTGGTTAATTTGATCAACGGAGTTTGAGAATTTATCGATTCCGGTTCTCAATCTTTCGAACAAACCAACATCCAGTTTAGCATCAGCAAGCATTTTGTCTAATTTATCAGACAATGAGCTTTCCATTTCTTTCACTTCTGCCAACATTGTTGAATGTTTTGGGTTTGGTTTTGCGTCTTTATCTAAAAGTTCAGGATATACATTTTCCCAAGCGTAAGATTCTTCGGATTTCGGTGCATCGAAAGCGAAAATACAGAAAATGATAGCTTCAGTAATAAGCCCGATTGCCAGCATTACATTTCCTGAAAGTGGGCCTAAGCTCCAGTGTGTAAGTTTGAATAAAGCTCCAATAATTACAATTGCTGCCCCCATTGAATAAACGAAATTGTAAATTCCTTCTTTAGTTTTAAACATGTCTTTTGAATTTTTTTTAATAGTTAATATTATCTTTTATAAATAGTTTTTACTTTGTTTTTCTTTTGAATTTTGCAGTTCCTTCCGGAATATCCTGTACGGTTCTGAAACCGATGTAGCTTCTTGCAGAATCTTTTCTTTCATAATCTCTGTAACCGGTCATCAGAAGATATCCTACATCTTTCCAAGAGCCACCTCTCACTACTTTTTTAGATTCCTTTAATGCTTCATTTGACAAATACGGATTAAGGGTTGAAGAAAATTCGTAGGTAGAATTGTTATACGGAGATTCTGTCCATTCAGCTACGTTTCCTGCCATATCATACAAACCGTATCCGTTTTTAGGAAAAGATTTTACAGGAGCAGTATAGGTGTAGGTTCCTTTCTTTTCATCTTCTATATAATTTCCTCTTTTAGGCTTAAAGTTGGCAAGATAGCATCCTCTGTCGTCCTGAAGATATGGACCGCCCCAAGGATAGGTAGCATTTTCTTTTCCGCCTCTTGCCGCATATTCCCATTCTGCTTCTGTTGGAAGACGGAATGCCATTGGTTTCTGTTTTTTCTTTTTAAGAGATTCGTTGTAATCGGATTTCAGTTTGGATTTAAAATTACAATAGGCTCTTGCTTGATCCCAGGTTACTCCAACTACAGGATAATCGTTGTAGGCACTGTGCCAGAAATATCCGTCATATAAAGGTTCATTATAAGCATAGTTGAAATCTTTTAGCCAAACAGTGGTATCCGGATATACCGCAATACTTTCATTTTTCAGATATTTTGTTCCTCTGGATTTATCTTTCACTGCGGATTCAATATCTTCCCAAGTGTACGAATATAACAGCTTTCTGGAATCCAGTACTCTTTCATTATTAATTCTTTCATCAGGTGGTAAATACATGGATTCCAACATTTCTGCATATTGAGCATCAGGATAATCGGAAGTATTCCAATGTAGAGGGACATTCCAGTCCAGTTTTTTAGAATCGTCGTATCCGCCTCTTCCACCTTGGCTTTCCATAAATTCCTGATAAGCATTTTTATCTTCACCTGCTTTTTCTGACAAATAGGCATAATCGCCAATTCCGGTACCATCACCATCAGAACCTCCACCTCCTGCTGCTTCTGCTAACAGTGTTCTGGCAATTGAATCTCTTACATATTCTACAAATACCCTGTATTCAGCATTGGTAATTTCTGTTTCATCCATAAAGAACGAAGACACAGTAACGGTTTTCGGATTTGCTTTTTCCGGTGTATTGGTGAAATCCATATCGGTCATCCCCATTACAAATGATCCTGCAGGAATGGCTACCATTCCGTAAGGTCTTTCGGCTACAAACGATTTTGATTTTTTCCTCGGTATAAGTTCTCCTTTAGAGCCCGGTTTTCCTGACCCTGCTCTTCCTCCTTTAGAACATGATACAATAAAAGCGGCTGATAATATTACAAGAAATATTCTTTTCATGCTGATTTTTGAAATTAAGCGGTAAATATAATAATTTTTTAAGCTAACAAATATTGTTTTTTTTGCAAAACGCAGATTTTTTTAAAATATTTTATTTTTTCAATAAAAATATTATTCTACAGTCACGGATTTTGCAAGGTTTCTGGGCTGATCCACATTAGCACCACGGAATACTGCTATATAATAAGCCAAAAGCTGTAAAGGTACCGATGCAAGAATTGGAGAAAAACATTCCGAAGTTTCCGGAAACTCGATTACATAATCTGCCATTGCGGAAACCTGCTCGTCACCTTTGTTTACAAGGGCAATTACTTTTCCTCTTCTGGCTTTTATTTCCTGAACGTTACTTACAATTTTATCGTAATGTCCTTGTCTCGGAGCGATGATGACAATAGGCATATTTTCATCAATAAGTGCAATAGGACCGTGCTTCATTTCTGCAGCAGGATATCCTTCTGCGTGAATGTAGGAAATTTCTTTCAACTTTAAAGCGCCTTCCAGTGCGGCAGGAAAATTATATCCTCTTCCGAGATATAGAAAATTCTGGGCATCTACAAATTTTCTTGCTATTTCTTTCGTGATTTCGTGGGTGGAGCTCAGTACGTCTTCCACTTTTTTAGGAAGATTATCAAGCTCGGTAATCAGCTTCATAAATTCCTGGTTGCTGAGATTTCCGTTGTGTTTCCCAAGTTTAAGTGCAATTAATGAAAGAATGGTAAGCTGCGCTGTAAAAGCTTTTGTAGAAGCCACCCCAATTTCAGGGCCAGCGTGAGTGTAAGAACCGGCATCGGTAATTCTCGCAATTGAAGAATCCACCACATTGCAAATGCCGTATATGAAAGCGCCTTTTTCTTTTGCCAGCTTCAGCGCTGCCATTGTATCGGCAGTTTCCCCGGATTGTGAAATAGCAATTACCACATCTTTATTAGTAATGATCGGATTTCTGTATCTGAATTCCGACGCATATTCCACTTCAACAGGAATTCTCGCGAATTCTTCAATCAGATATTCACCGATGAGTCCGGCGTGCCAGGAAGTTCCACAGGCAATGATAATAATTCTGTCAGCGTTGTTTATTCTGTCGAGATGATCCCAGATTCCTGCCATTTTGATGATACCTTCTTCTACAAGCAATCTCCCTCTCAAAGTATCGTGAATGGATTTAGGCTGTTCGAAAATTTCTTTTAACATAAAATGTTCGTAACCTCCTTTCTCGATCTGCTCCAGATTCAGTTTTAGTTCCTGAACTTCAGGAATTATTTTTTCATTGTCTTTAATGGTTCTGATATCTACACCGTTTTGCAGGGAAACTGTTGCCATATGTCCTTCTTCCAGATATACGGCTTCTTTGGTAAATTCTACAAACGGTGATGCATCCGAAGCAATAAAATATTCTTTATCACCTAAACCGATTGCCAATGGTGAACCTAATCTTCCTACTACCAAAACTCCCGGAAAATCGTCATGCATTACGGTAATAGCATAAGCACCGTAGACTTCATTGAGGGCCAATCTAACTGCAGTGGGAAAATCAATATCGGTTTTGATATCCATAAAATATTCAATCAGATTCACGAGAACTTCGGTATCGGTTTCTGACTGGAATGTGTATCCTTTGCTTGTAAGCATTGTTTTCAGGGTATCATAATTTTCAATAATACCATTGTGTACCAACGCTATTTTTCCGTTATTGGAGAGGTGGGGATGCGAATTTCGGTCACTCGGAACTCCGTGTGTTGCCCATCTTGTATGTCCCATTCCTACGTGCGATTTCCCTTTCATATTCCCGGAAATTGCAACGAGGTCATCTACTTTCCCTTTGGTTTTAGCAACTTCAAAATCGCCATTGTCTTCATCCAAAACAATTCCGGCACTATCGTAGCCTCTATATTCTAATCTACGCAAACCGTTGATTACAATATCATAAGCATCCTGAAATCCTGTATATCCGACTATTCCACACATTATATTATATCTCTTTTTTGTTATTTTTTACCGTAAGTGATCAAAAGTTTTGCTCCTTTATCATATAAAGGATCTGCTGTATTGGTTACTGTGCCTACGAAAACCGCCCGATTTGGAGTGTAGGAACGTGTATTGTAATTATTGGCGTTATCGGGATAAGATGATCCTATTAAACTACCAGAAGTATCATAAGTATAACTTCCTACATTAATAATAAAATCTTTGTATGCCTCTTCTTTTTCAACAATGTTTTTTATTGTTTGGGTAATTCCGATATCATAGTGCGCCGGATTTTTATCCAGATCATAGGTTTTCACAAGATTGTACACTCCGGAATTGGCAAGCGTGGACATATCGGTAAGAAAGCTGTATAATCCTGCCTGTCTCACTACAAAATAATCAGGTTTCGCATAGGAATAGTTCCAAGTAGAAGGATCCGTATAGATTCTGATTTTCGCAGAAATAATCCCGATTTTTTCGTCCTGAAATTTTTGTTTTAAAGCTGCTATAACTGAAGGATCAATTTTAAATCCTGCTCCCGGTCCACCGGTTCCCTGAAGATAAAGCTTCGGATCTCCGTTCACTACATCATTTGCTGCCATTGCTGCTTCGAAAGGAGTTCCTGCTCTGTTAAAACTAAATTGCGAAAAATGAGTGTTCGGACTTCCCAAAGCCATCTGAAAAACCTGTAAAGGTCGTGTTACCGTTCCATCGGAGGCTTTATTATCGCTTCGGTAATAGAGGTTTAACTCCATAGAATTGGGAGCGAATTTAAAGAAATATCCATCGTTTTCTTCTACCGAAAGTCTTAATCCTTTAAAATAACGGATAAAAGAGGCAGCATCTGCCAATTCCGGACTTCCTGCTTTTGCAATGATTTTGTTCTGGAAAAATGCAGAATCCAAAGGAATCCTTATGGCGGCATCTCTGATAAACAATTCGGAATTATCGGAATCTTTCGTGATTTTTATTGAGGCTATATTTCCGTTAAAGGTTTTAGAGCCAATAAGATTGGAAGCAGAAACCTGTTTGTTTGAATATACTTTATCAACTGAGGATCCTAAGAAATCTTCTACTTCTACTATTTTTAGATTAAGTACAGCATTAGCACCGGAGAGCTTGCTGTTGCCATATTTTAAAACTGGATAAGAGAGGATTTCTTTTTTTGCAGGAACATCGGTATTATCATCATCACTGTACACATAGTCTTCCACTGTTGTGGTTTTCACGGAATCTGCCTGATATGCCGGTTTAATTACTAAAACTGCCGAATCCAGCACGGCATTGTCTCCAAAATCAGGATCATAAGAAGAAAGCCGCACCTGTGTTACATATCCTGCTTTCTGCATCCCGAACTGCGGATCCGAAAAAGCGCCAATCATAGCGCTATCTAATTTTGCAGCATCGGATCTTATCGAATCATTATTATTGAAATTATAAGCAATAATATCATAGCTGGCATCCACTGCTTCTGCTCCCGTAAAAAACTGAGAACCGAGACTATCGGCATCCGGTTCACAATTCCACAACACAATACTTCCCAATACTAACGCCGAAGCGATATTGAAAAATTTTTTGCTTTTTTTTATCATTTAATTTATCTGTTCAATTGTATTATATACTTCTTCGATAGAGTCTGCATCCCGGTATTCAAACTTGGTAGTTTGTGTTTTTTCGTAAGCACTGTCCAGTGTTTTTTCCAGAAATTCATCTCCTTTTACAATAGCGTCCACAAGATTCATACTTTCGGCAACAATATTGCGGAATCCAGGATTATTTAACGCATCCATTTCGTTAATATTATCAAAGCTCAGAATTTCTTTTACATTTTCATTAATATCTGCATCTTCTTCATTATATACCGATAAAATGAGTTTGGTATTATTGAAATAGTAATCGTTCTTGTAGAAATTTTTAAGATAGATAGGAACAAAGGACGACATCCAGCCATTCAGATGAATAACATCGGGAACCCAGTTCAGCTTTTTAATGGTTTCCAGCACTCCTCTCGCAAAAAATATTGCTCTTTCGGCATTGTCGTCAAAAAGCGTCCCGTCTTCATCTTTGTAATAGAATTTTCTTTTGAAATATTCTTCATTATCGATAAAGTACACCTGAAGTCTTTCTCCGGGAAGCGATGCCACTTTGATAATTAAAGGCTGATCGAGATCATTAATGATAATATTCATCCCGGAAAGCCGGATTACTTCGTGAAGCTGGAACTTCCTTTCGCTGATCTGCCCAAACCGCGGCATAAAAACCCGGACATCATTACCTTCCTGATGCATTTTCAGAGCCATTTTATTCACCATTTGCGCCATATTGCTTTCTTCCTGATACGGAAACATCTCGGTGGTGATGTATAAAATTTTTTGATTCGGCATAAATTGTATTTTTCTTTTTTACCACTCAACTGTGTAAAAAGCTTTAAGGTTGCAAATTTACAAAAATTTACAATATTATTTTTCAATTAACAATTTTTATGAATTCTCGCAGAACTGCTTTAAATTTCAACTTAAAATAAAATTTTTACAGATCATTCTTCACCCCGTTACAAATGCAGAAAATATATTAAAAAAACATCAAAAATTAACTTACATAAAAAAGAAAAACCCGATTGAGAAAATACAAACGATACCTTCGGATGTATAAAAATTAATTTTCCAAAAACTGTGAAAGCGTGAAACTATTTTTTATACTTTTACATCACGTATATCACACTATTATTATGGAAGTATTCAGAAGCAGAAAACCTTTCGAAGCGTATATCGAAAGAAATAAAGAAATGGGAAAAAGAATAGGTTTTGCCCCAACAATGGGCGCATTGCACCGCGGTCATATTTCGCTTTACGAAAACGCAAGAAAGGATAACGATCTTGTGGTCTCCTCTATTTTTGTAAATCCTACCCAGTTTAATAATACGCAGGATTTCGATAAATATCCGAGAGATGTGGAAAATGATCTGCACATTCTGGAAAAAACAAAATTGGTAGATGCAGTGTATGTACCTGAAGTTTCAGATATATATCCGAATGCGCTCAAAAGCAAAAAATACGATTTTGAAGGGCTGGAAAACGAAATGGAAGGAAAATTCCGTCCCGGACATTTCGACGGAGTAGGAACCGTAGTGGAAGAACTATTCCGGCAGGTAAAGCCCGACAACGCCTACTTTGGCGAGAAAGATTTCCAGCAGCTCGCCATTATCCGAAAAATGACGGAAAAGCTTAACCTTCCTGTAAAAATACATCCTGTTGAAATTTTCCGTGAAAAAAACGGTCTCGCAATGAGCTCCAGAAATGAGCGCCTTACAAAATCCCAGCGGGAAAATGCTAAAATTATCCACGAAACACTCATCAAAGTTAACGATTGGTTCCGCATTATCACCATTCCGGAAATCAACAATCGGGTAAAAGAAATTTTTGAACAGCAAGAAGATATGAGGCTGGAATATTTTATCATCGCCAATGAAAACAATCTGAAAGAAACCGATTTTTTCTATAAAGACCAGCAATATCGCGCTTTTATTGCTGTTTTTGTGGGAGAAGTTCGACTTATTGACAATTTGCATTTGGAGTAAAGCCAAAGACTTCCTCACAGAGAAAGTCTTTGAACACCAAATCACAAAATATTAATATGAAAAATTTTGTCAAAAAAAAGTGACCTGGCTGGGATTCGAACCCAGGACCCATACATTAAAAGTGTATTGCTCTACCAGCTGAGCTACCAGATCATTAACAATTATTAATTGATAATTATTTTCGTGCCTGCGACTGGACTCGAACCAGCACATCCGTAAGGATACCACCCCCTCAAGATGGCGTGTCTACCAATTTCACCACACAGGCAAAAAAAAACCGTAAATATTTACGGATTTTTTGTGACCTGGCTGGGATTCGAACCCAGGACCCATACATTAAAAGTGTATTGCTCTACCAGCTGAGCTACCAGGTCTCCAAAACAAAATTGCTTTGTTTTAAAGTGGTGCAAAGATACTGCTTTTTTTAAAATCTCAAAATTTTTTTAGAAATTTGTTGAAAATTTAAAGATGATTATTTCTTTGCTGGGATATATGGGAAGCGGTAAATCTCACGTTTCCAAAATTTTGAGTGAAAAACTCGGTTTCAGACTCATCGATCTCGATTTTGCAATAGCTGAGAAACATCAGGAATCTTTGACCGAAATTTTCAGGAAAAAGGGTGAAATCTTTTTTCGGAAAGAAGAAAAATTAGTTTTGGAAGAAATGTTGAAAAATGAAGATTCACTTGTTTTGAGTTTGGGTGGCGGAACTCCCGTTTACTACAACAATATGGATGTAATCAACGAAAAATCTACCAGTGTTTTCCTACGGACTTCGGTTCCGGTACTTGCAAATCGCCTTCTTACGGAAAAAGAAAAAAGACCGCTTATTTCCCGAATTACAGATGATGAACTTCCGGAATTTATTGCCAAACATCTTTTCGAGAGAAATCCTTTTTACAGCAAAGCTCAGATTACGATTGATACCGACGGAAAAACCACTACTGAAATTGCTGATGAAATAATTTCCGCTTTACATTTATAACCCAGTTTATTTCTTTCAAAAAATAATCGGCATCATTTTTAATAAAATTTCCGCTTTTCTGCTGAGTTTTAACTGCGTTTTATAATTTTGTAGAATGCCGAATCTCCGCAAAATCATTCACGTGGATATGGATGCATTTTATGCTTCCGTAGAACAGCTGGATAATCCCGATCTGCGCGGAAAAGCCATTGCTGTAGGTGGCGAACATCGTGGTGTGGTGGCAGCAGCAAGTTACGAAGCCCGGAAATTCGGAGTCCGTTCCGCAATGCCTAGTAAAACAGCAAAAGAAAAATGTCCGCATCTGATTTTTGTAAAACCAAGATTCCCGAGATACAAAGAAGTCTCCCAAAAGATCCGATCTATTTTTTATGAATATACCGATCTGGTAGAACCACTTTCATTGGACGAAGCATATCTGGATGTTACCCAGAATAAAAAAGAAATGGAATCTGCAAACGAAATTGCAAAAGAGATTCGGAAACGTATTTTTGATGAAACTGGACTTACCGCTTCTGCAGGAATTTCGATAAATAAATTTCTAGCCAAAATTGCGTCAGACATCAACAAACCAAACGGACAAAAAACCATACATCCTACAAAAATAGAAGCTTTTATGAATGAGCTTCCCATCGAAAAATTTTACGGAATAGGACGAGTAACCGCCAATAAAATGCACACCCTTCATATCTTCAAAGGTTCGGACCTGAAGAAAAAAACAATACCGGAACTTCAGCAGCTTTTCGGAAAATCAGGAATCTATTATTATAACGCTGTTCGTGGAATCCATAACAGTGAGGTAAAACCCAACAGAATACAGAAAAGTGTTGCCGTAGAACATACATTTGGTGATGATATTATGGAAGATGATGAAATAGACAGAAAACTCCGGATGCTGAGTGAAGAACTGGTTTCACGACTCGATAAAAAGGAAATTAAAGGAAAATCGTTGACTCTGAAAATCAAATACAAAGATTTTTCACTCTATACCAGAAGTAAAACCCGGCAATATTATTATCAGGACGAAGAAGATGTTTTTGAAACTTCTGCAAAATTATGGGAACTCCGCCCTTTCAACAAGCCGGTTCGATTATTGGGATTATCTCTTTCCAACCTGAATACCGAAGAAAAAAAACAGATTTCAGTACAGCTGAAAATTCCGTTTGAAGATTTCGAAGATTAATGATTCCGCCGGAATTACAATATTTCCGTCAAATTATATAAGATTTTCCGAAGCAAAATCCTTTACATTCGCATAAATGAATCTTTTATGAATGCGACAATGATCCAGTTTTTCCATTGGTATTCCGAAGGAGACGGAAAATTATATGAAGAAATCATCCGTTCCGCCGAATATCTTTCGGATCTTGGAATTACAGCAGTTTGGCTTCCACCCGCTTACAAAGGTGCAAACGGAGGATATTCCGTAGGATATGATCCTTATGATCTTTTTGATCTGGGAGAATTTGACCAGAAAGGAACAATCCCTACCAAATACGGAACGAAAGAACAATATTTGGAAGCCATAAAAATTTTGCATGAAAAAGACATACAGATTATTGTAGATATCGTGCTCAATCATAAATCCGGTGGCGACGAGAAAGAAACCTTCAATGTGCTGAAAGTAGATCAGAACAATCGCAACCAAGTAATTTCGGAACCTTTTGAAATTGAAAGTTTTACCAAATTTACATTTCCGGGAAGAAATAAAAAATATTCAGATTTCGAATGGAATTTCACTTGCTTTTCCGGTGTGGATTTCGCTGAAAATGAAGCAGGAATTTTCCGGATTGTGAACGATTATGCTACCGAAAATTGGGATATGATGATCGATGATGAAATGGGAAATTATGATTTCCTGATGTATAATGATATTGAGCACCGAAATCCTTTTGTCCGGGAAGAGCTTAATTATTGGGCAAAATGGTACTACGAGCAAACCGGTTTCGATGGTGTCAGATTGGATGCAGTGAAGCATATTTCTCCGGGTTTTTATAAAGAATGGCTTCAGCTTTTGCGTTCCAATTCCGGAAAGAATATATTTGCAGTCGGCGAATATTGGGCTCCCGGAAAACTTGGGCTGCTGCAAAAATATATTGATGCTACCGATGGTAATATGTCTCTTTTTGACAGCTCTCTTCAGCATCATTTTCATATCGCTTCTCTGGAAGGCAACCGCTATGATCTTAGAAAAATTTTTGATGAAACCCTTACATTAGCAGATCCTGTTCATTCCGTTACTGTTGTTGATAATCACGATACACAGCCACTTCAGAAACTCGAAGCTCCGGTTGAAGAATGGTTCAAACCGATCGCTTATGCGCTGATATTACTCCGCGAAAGTGGGTATCCTTGTATCTTTTATCCCGATCTGTTCGGTGCACATTATACCGATAAAGACAAAGAAGGAAATGATCAGGAAATTTTCCTGAATAAAACAGATGGTATCGAAAATCTTCTGAAAGCCAGAAAAGAACACGCTTATGGTGCACAAAAAGATTATTTTGAAGATGCCAACTGCCTCGGCTGGATCCGTGAAGGTGATGGCGAACATACAGGTTGCGCAGTAGTAATCAGCAACAAAGATGCATATAATAAACCTATGGAAATGGGAAAACAATATTCCGGACAACAGTTTTTTGATCTATTGGGAAAACATGAGGAAAAAATAACGATCGATGAAAACGGATGGGGAAACTTCCCTGTTCCGGCAGGAAATGTTTCGGTGTGGATCCCTGAAAATTAAATCCAGTTGCTTTTTCAATAATTAAAATCTAAATTACAAAACCGATTTCCGGATCATCAATAATTTGTATTTTTGTTTAAACCAAAAACAAAATGCTTGAGAATTTAGCTTTCTATCTCGCTCTTATCATCATCATCATCCTGCTGATCATGCTTGCCAATAAAATAAAAGTAGCCTATCCCGTTCTGCTGGTTTTGGCAGGACTTGCCATCAGCTTTATTCCGGGGATCCCAACCATTGAAATTGAACCTGAACTTATTTTCCTTATTTTTCTTCCTCCGCTTTTATATGAAGCAGCTTGGGCAAGTTCGTGGAAAGAGCTTTGGAGATGGCGCAGAATTGTATTAAGCTTTGCTTTTATCGTTGTCTTTTTTACTGCTATTATAGTAGCTTTTGCAGCAAATTATTTCATTCCGGGCTTTTCTCTCGCTCTTGGTTTTCTTTTGGGCGGAATTGTTTCGCCTCCGGATGCAGTAAGTGCCGGTGCTATTCTTAAATTTGTAAAAGTTCCGAAATCTTTCCAGTCCATCCTCGAAGGAGAAAGTTTACTGAACGATGCCTCTTCTCTTATTATTTTCCGGTTTGCAATGATCGCAGTTGCTACCGGACAATTTGTATGGCAGGAAGCGACGGTCAGCTTTTTATGGATGTGTATTGGCGGTGCAGGAATCGGACTTTTGATCGCATTTGTTTTTATGAAAATCCATAAATATCTGCCTACCGATGCCAATATGGATATCATCCTTACACTGGTTGCACCTTTCATTATGTACCTCACTGCGGAAGAAGCGCATGCTTCAGGGGTTTTGGCGGTAGTTTGCGGCGGACTTTTCATGTCGGTAAGAAGCTACCAGTTTCTTTCTGCACCTTCACGGCTGCGAGGTATCAATTTCTGGGAAAGTTTTGTGTTTCTGCTCAATGGAATTGTGTTTATGATGATCGGTCTGGATCTTCCGCAAATTATTTCTGGATTAGGAGATACGGATATTTATACTGCTTTCAAATATGGCGTTATCATCACGCTGGTACTCATTATTATAAGGATTATTTCTGCTTATGGTGCTGTAATTACCACTTTGATTATGCGCAATTTCATTACGGTTGCCCAAAGCAATGCTCCCAGTTGGAAAACACCATTACTGCTCGGCTGGACAGGAATGCGCGGCGTGGTTTCTCTGGCAGCAGCATTATCGATACCGGTAACATTGTCAGACGGCACTCCTTTTCCGCAAAGAAATCTTGTTCTGTTCATCACCTTTATTGTTATTCTTTTAACTCTTGTTATACAAGGGCTTACCCTTCCTTTTTTACTGAAAAAATTCGGACCTAAAGAATCTGCTGATCAAAAATCGGAAAAAGAAATTGACTATGAACTCGGACACGAATTAGCAAGAATAGCAATTGAAAAACTGAAAAGCGACTATGCACAAAATATCGAAAAGTTTCCAGCCCTGAAAGAACAGCTTCAAATGTGGGAAAACCGTATGAACAGCTCGGAAATTATTCTGAATTATCACGAATACAGAACCATCTATTCCGATATTCTGGAAACGCAACGACAATGGCTGATTAATAAAAACCGGGAAGAACTTCTGCTGGACGAAGCTATTATACGCAGACACATCAGACTTCTTGATCTTCAGGAAGAAAAATTAAATTTAATACGATAAAAAAAATGAATCAATATTCCGTAAAAGCTTATGGTACAGAATCTGCGGAAGCAGACCTACAAGAAATGATGATCCCTCGAAGAGCACTCACTGATACCGATATCGAAATTGAAATCCTTTATTGTGGAGTTTGCCATTCCGACCTTCATACCGCAAGAAACGATTGGGGCGGAACCAAATATCCCGCAGTTCCGGGTCACGAAATTGTAGGAAGAATTACCGGAACAGGTAGCAAAGTCTCAAAATTCAAAATCGGAGATCTTGCAGCAGTAGGTTGTATGGTAGATTCCTGCAGGCATTGTAAAAACTGCGAACAGGATTTAGAACAATATTGCGAAAACGGTTTCGTAGGAACCTATAACGGAAAAGATAAACATTCCGGAAATCATACTTTTGGAGGATATTCCGAAAAGATTATTGTGGATGAACATTTCGTACTGAAGGTTCCGGAAAATCTGGATTTGGCAGGAGTTGCTCCGCTGCTTTGCGCAGGAATTACCACTTGGTCACCATTGAAGCATTGGAACGTAAACCAAAATTCTAAAGTTGCCGTAATTGGTTTGGGCGGACTCGGACATATGGCAATAAAACTCGCAAAAGGTTTAGGAGCCGAAGTTACTTTATTTTCCAGAAGCACATACAAAATGAATGATGCCAAAAAATTAGGTGCCGATTATGTGGTGATTTCCACTGATGAAGATGAAATGAAACTGGTAAAAGGAAAATTTGATTTGATTATTGATACTGTTCCTTACGAACACTATATCAATCCTTATATGCAAACTTTAACCTTGAACGGAACTTTGGTTCTTGTCGGCTTTATTGGAGAATTTCAACAGAAAGAAGTGAGCACCAAACCGATGATTTATCAGCGTCGTTCTGTTGCAGGATCATTAATCGGCGGAATTGCGGAAACACAGGAAATGCTGGATTTTTGTGGTGAAAAAAACATTACCGCAGATATTGAAATGATTAATATTCAGGATATTAACAAAGCATATGAAAGAATGCTGAAAAGCGATGTAAAATACCGTTTTGTGATTGATATGAAAAGCTTGTAAAAAAAAATTTCTGGGATTTTCCTTTTTGCAAGGTCTTTACTCTTCCTGTTTCCGCAGATTTTCAAGTAGGTTTTCAAGCTCGGTGATCTTATCTTTCAGGATTTTAATATCGGATTTATTGCCCGCAACTTTGCTTTTCAGCATTACAGCGCGGGCTCTTTCGGTGTGGTCATCATCATCGTCATCCGTAATTTCCTCTACATCTTCCTGGATTTCTTCCACATCTTCCTGGATCTCGTCAATATCTTCCTGGATTTCATCAATATCTTCCTGGATCTCCTCAATATCCTCCTGGATTTCACCCACATCTTCTTTCAGATCTTCAATATGTTCGGAACTTTTGTTCACCGACATCTGAATGAAAATTGCGAGATAAATGGCTTCCAATGAAAGCACGGTAGTAAGTACAAGAAGCATATGATCCCACTCTACAATCCGGAGAATAGGCAATACAAAACAGATGATAAATAAAACGGTATGTACCACCAAAGAAGGGATAGAACCAATCCACCACATAATACCGTTTGCAATTTTTTCCAGCAATGAAAGCCTTTCCTGATTTTGTTCCGTAATTTTCATACTGTAAAAATATTAAAAAATGAATAAGACTTTGTTTTAATTTAATCAAAAAAACGCTCCTGTCGTCCTGAAGATAATAATTTTTATGGGATTTTGCTAAATTTTAAGAACCATCCCATCAGAAATAAAAATACGGCAAATATCGTATTGCCCATTATCTTGCATTTTCGCAATTTTGGAATTCATAAAACACAATTTACGATAACCATTAAAACTTGAATGATGAGAAAAAGTAGCTACATTAGCGTATTTTCTTAACAAAAAAAGCAACCATTCCGGTTGCTTTTATTTTTTTTTTGAAATCGTGAAGATTATTTTCTTAAACCAAGTTCAGCGATAATCGCTCTGTATCTTTCAATATCTTTGTTTTTAAGATAATCCAGAAGTCTTTTTCTTTTACCTACCAATTTTACCAGAGATTTTTCGGTTGCGTAATCTTTGTGGTTTGCTTTCAGGTGACTAGAAAGATGGTTGATTCTGTAAGTAAAAAGTGCAACTTGTCCTTCAGCACTTCCTGTGTCCTGCGCAGATTTTCCATGTTTTGCGAAAATTTCTGCTTTCTTTTCTGATGTTAAGTACATTCCAATATTATTTTAATGATTATTATGTAACGGGTGCAAAAGTACAACAATTTTTTGTTCCGGCAAAATACAGCGAAACATTGGCAAAAAACAAGTAATGAAAAATGTTAAAAAAATCTTAAATTTTATAATCACGATTCAATAATTGGTTGTATTTTTGCAAGTGAAAATCACAATGAAAAAAACGCTTATCTTTGCAGGAGCTCTGGCTTTATTATTCGTAGGCTTTACCCAACTCAAAGCCCAAAAAAACGATATCGTAAAACCCTCGGAAATCAGAGTAAAAAAAACCATCTACTTCAATCCTGAAGTATATCCTGATATTGAAGAAATTAAAGAACCTACCAATCAGGCATTTTTCAGCGCAGTTTCCGATAAAATCAATGATTACAAGAACAATACGATGATCCGTGCAGATGTTCCTGTGGAATTCGATAATGTGGATGAACAGACGATTGAAGAATATTGTAAAAACAATGACGCCGATTTTGCCATTGTTCCGAAAGTGAAATATTTCAAAGTAGGATTAGGGAAATACGTATTTTCCAATCAGGTCGTAATCAGTATGAAGCTGTACGATGCAAAAGGAAAATTGGTCACCAAAACCGATTATGATACCTACAAAAAAAATATGAGAATGCTGGGTTCCGCTGAAAATTCAATTAAAATAGGAACCAGCGGCGCTATGAAAAATCTGTTGAAAAATCTTAGAAAAAAAAGACGCTCCGAAGAAGCTGCCTTTTAATTTTCAAGCCTAATCCACACTCTGCTTTTGTTAAAAATTCCTGAATATCTTTCCGGTATTCTTTCGGTTCTGAAAAATTGAATTATTTTTGTGTCGCCAAAAATCAACAAAAAAAAATTTGAGTACAACAGACGAACTGGTTTTTAATCCTGCCGATATTGCCGAAACGCTGAGTGAAATGCACCCGGACGAAAGGCTGTTGGCTTTTCTAAAAGTACCCAAACAATACAAAGCTGAAGTTTTTTCCCATCTCGATCCCGATTTTCAGGAAGAAACGCTCCGCAGCATCGGAAGCGAAGAAATGGCAGAAATCCTCAACGAGATGACTCCCGATGACAGGACATCATTGTTTGAAGATTTCCCTGATGAACTCATCAAATATTCCATCAACCTGCTCAATCCTCAGGAAAGAAGAATTGCACTGAAGCTTTTGGGATATCACGCCGATTCCATCGCCCGTTTGATGACACCGTATTACATCCAGATCCGCAAGGAATGGACGGTGAAGAGATGTCTTCAGCAAATAAAAAAAGTAGGGAAAAAGGTAGAAACAATGAACCATCTTTACGTCGTGGACGAAAGAAACCGCCTGATCGACGATATTACCATCGGTACACTTCTGCTTGCGGATGAAGATACACTGGTTTCGGAAATTACCGATAATCATTTTGTTGCCATTCCTACAATGACTTCCAAAGAAGATGCAGTTTCCTATTTTGAAAAATATGACAGAACTGCGCTTCCAATTGTAACCGAAGCCGGAGTTTTGGTAGGAATTGTAACTATTGATGATATTCTCGATCAGATCGAGCAGCAGAATACCGAAGACATTCAGAAATTCGGGGGTTTGGAAGCTTTGGATGTTCCGTACACGCAAACTTCAATGATGGAGATGGTGAAGAAAAGAGGATTCTGGCTCGTCATTCTGTTTTTCTCCGAAATGCTTACCGCTTCTGCAATGGGATACTTCGAGGAAGAAATACAGAAAGCAGTCGTACTGGCACTTTTTGTCCCGCTGATTATTTCCAGTGGCGGAAACACCGGCTCACAGGCTGCAACGCTGATTATCCGTGCAATGGCGCTTCAGGAAATCACCCTAAAAGATTGGTGGTACGTAATGCGAAAAGAGATTTTTACCGGATTATTTTTGGGTGGAATTTTAGGAATTATCGGATTTCTTAGAATTATGATCTGGCAGAAAATCGGATTTTTCAATTATGGAGAACATTGGGTTTTTGTAGGTTTGAGTATTGCTTTTTCTTTAATGCTAATCGTACTTTGGGGAACGCTTTCCGGCTCAATGGTTCCTTTTATCCTCAAAAAACTCAATCTTGATCCAGCAACCTCTTCAGCTCCATTTGTAGCAACTTTAGTGGATGTTACCGGATTAATCATTTATTTTTCCGTTGCCGGACTTTTCCTTTCCGGAAGGCTTTTGTAATACTTTAAAAAATTTTTCTGAAAAGAAAATCCTTCATTTTAACAAACCTTTTTATCCCAAATTTCCCTAAATTTGCAACCTTATTTAACGCTTCAGAAAATGGAAGAAGAAAAAAAATCACTGAATTTTATTGAACAAATCATAGAAGATGATCTGGCAAACGGATTGGATAGAAACGAAATTCGTTTTCGTTTTCCGCCGGAACCCAACGGTTATCTTCACGTTGGACATACAAAAGCAATCTGCATCAACTTTGGCTTGGGCGAAAAATACAACGCTCCCGTAAATCTGCGTTTCGATGACACCAATCCCGAAAAAGAAGAGCAGGAATTCGTGGATTCCATAAAGAAAGATGTGGAATGGCTCGGCTTTAAATGGGATAAAGAACTGTATGCTTCCGATTATTTCCAGCAATTGTATGATTGGGCGGTTCAGCTGATTAAAGAAGGAAAAGCGTATGTAGATGAGCAATCTTCAGAAATAATCACCGAGCAACGCAAAAATCCGGCAGAACCCGGAATCGAATCTCCGTACAGAAACCGTCCGGTGGAAGAATCTCTGGATTTATTTGAAAAAATGAAAAACGGAAATTTTGAAAGCGGATCGATGTCGCTTCGTGCAAAAATAGATATGGCTTCCCCAAATATGAATATGCGCGATCCGGTAATGTACAGAATCCTGAATAAACCTCATCACAGAACCGGAACCGACTGGAAAATTTATCCGATGTACGATTGGGCACACGGTGAAAGCGACTATCTGGAACAGGTTTCGCATTCGCTTTGCTCTTTGGAATTCGAAAATCACCGTCCGCTTTACAACTGGTATCTGGAGCAGGTTTACAGCGAAAATAAAGTAAAACCAAAACAGCGCGAATTCGCAAGAATGAATGTTACCTATATGATTACTTCCAAAAGGAAACTTCAGAAGCTGATCGCTGAAAATGTGGTTACAGGTTGGGACGATCCCAGAATGCCTACAGTTTCCGGAATGCGGAGAAAAGGCTATACTCCGCTTTCCATCAGAAATTTTATTGAAAAAGTGGGAGTTGCAAAACGGGAAAATTTAATTGATATTCAATTGCTGGAATTCTGCGTTCGTGAAGATCTGAATAAAATTTCCAAAAGAATGATGGTCGTGATGGATCCTGTAAAGCTCATCATCGAAAATTATCCAGAAAATGAAGAAGAATGGCTGGAAACGGAAAATAATCCGGAAGACGAAAATGCAGGAACCAGAAAAATTCCCTTTTCAAGAGAGTTGTATATCGAAAGAGAAGATTTTAAAGAAGAAGCGAATAATAAATTCTTCCGTCTGAAATTAGGCGGTGAAGTCCGTTTGAAATCCGCCTACATCATCAAAGCGGAGCGCGTGGAAAAAGATGCGGAAGGAAACATTACCACTATTTTTGCGACATATGATGATAAAAGCAAATCAGGAAGCGGAACAGAAGAAAGCCTGAGAAAAGTAAAAGGAACTTTGCACTGGGTTTCTGCGAAACATGCGTTTCCTGTAGAAGCTCGGATTTACGAAAGATTGTTCACAGTGGAACAACCTGATGCAGAGAAAGATGCCGATTTTCTGCAATACATCAATCCTGAATCTGTGAAAACCATTACTGCTTTTGCAGAACCCGAAATCCAAAATGTGGAAACAGGAGAACCTCTTCAGTTTCAAAGAATTGGATATTTCACAAAAGATCAGGATTCCACTGAAAACAAAATGGTTTTCAACAGAACTGTAACGCTAAAAGACTCCTATAAGCCGGAGTAAATTTGATATTAAAAAATATAAATCAACAGGGCTTATTTCAATTTGCTCTGTTTTTTTATGACTGTATTGTTTGAGCGTGAAACGCTACCTATTATGAAAAACGATTTCCGATTATGAAACTTTTAAAAATCTACATCAACTCATTCAAAGGACTTTCGCCGGAAAGTTGGATGCTGGCTTTGGTAATGCTCATCAACAGATCCGGTTCTATGGTTTTACCGTTTTTGGGAGTGTATATGACGGATCATTTGCATTTCAGCCTGCATAATGCAGGAATTGTTCTGAGCTTTTTCGGGATCGGATCGGTAGTTGGTTCCTGGCTGGGCGGAATGATTACCGATAAAATCGGGGAATTCAAAGTGCAAAGTTTGGCTTTGTTACTTAGTGTTCCGATGTTTTGCCTGATTCCCGTTTTCAAAACAGAAGCCGGAATGGCGATGATTATTTTTCTGCAAAGTTCCATTAGCGAAGCTTTTCGTCCCGCCAATTCGGTAGCCATTACCAAATATGCAAAATCCGGAAATATTACGCGTGCTTTTTCCCTGAACCGGATGGCGGTGAATCTGGGATTTTCCATTGGTCCGGCTTTAGGCGGAATCCTTTCTGCGATTTCCTACGATTTTCTTTTTTACACCAATGCTTTAGGAGCTTTATTGGCAGGAGTTACGTATGTATTCTTTTTCAGAAAACGGAATTACAACAACCCGGAAAAGCCGAAAAATGTTACAGAACCAAAAGCGACATCGCCATACAAAGATTATCCTTTTATTATTTTCTGCATCATCTGTCTTGTATTTTCGGTTTGCTTTTTCCAGATTCTGAATACACTCACTATTTTTTACAAAACCGAAGCTAAACTTTCGCAGCAAAATATTGGATATATTCTGGGCTACAGCGGATTTATCATTGTACTTCTGGAAATGCTTTTTGTACAGATTGCCGAAAAATATTTCAGCCTGAAATACACTCTTTTTATCGGAACTTTATTGTGCGCAGTTTCTTTCGCAATGCTTCCGCTGGATACGTCCGTTTGGTTTTTAATTCTCTCTATGACTTTTATCTGCATTGGTGAAATCTGGACACTTCCGTTTATGGCAACCGTTACAGCATTACGTTCCGGAACTCATAACAAAGGGGTTTATATGGGAATTTTGGGAATGGCATTTTCACTTTCGTTTATCATTACACCCTATTTGGGAACATTGATTGCTGAAAAATCCGGATTTACAATTTTGTGGATTGGAACCGGGATTTTGCTTACCCTTACTGCAATTGCATTCTACTTTGTAATTCCTTGGATGTTGGGAAACAAAAAAGATTTTAATGAAACGGAATTGAGCGAGAATCTATAATTTTCAAAGCAACTAAGTTGAGAAATATTGGTAGAATATTCCGATTTATCATCTATTTTTGCAAGGAATGACAAAGAAAAAAACACAACGGAAAACAACTGCAAAAATCCATAAGAAACGCAGGAAAAATCATTTTCTGCGGCGATATATTTTGCTGGGAATTCTGCTGATTGCTTTGGTAGGAACGGGATTTTACCTTAAAAATAAAATCTCTTTTTACTATGCTATGTATTTCAAAAAATTCGAGCACAAACATCTTTCCAATTCCGAATCTGAAACGCAGAGAATCAATAAAATCATTGAAAAATACAACGATAAGACTTTCGGAATCGATATTTCGCATTATCAGCGGAAAGAAGATATAAAATGGGACAGCCTGAGTGTTGCAAACGGCGCTCTCCCGATAGAATTTGTGGTTTTGCGGGCAACAATGGGAAACCGAAGTGCCGACAAGCATTTTGAAGAATTCTGGAAGCTTGCCAAAAAGCACGATAAAATTCGCGGAGCTTATCATTTTTACAGAGCAGATGAGGATCCAGTGTTTCAGGCGAATAATTTCCTGGAAAATGTAAAATTAGAAAGCGGAGATCTTCCACCGATTCTGGATATTGAAAAAATTCCGAGAAGAAAAACAAAAGAAAAACTAATTGATGATTTGAAAATCTGGTGCAAAATCGTGGAAGAAAAATACGGGGAAAAACCGATAATTTACACTTATTATCATTATTACAAAGATTTTCTGAAAGGCGAATTTGATGATTATCCGCTTTGGCTCGCCAATTACAACGATGTTCCGCAACCTTCGCCTGATGATGATTGGGATTTTTGGCAGTTTACAGAAAACGGAATTGTGTACGGAATCAATACCAAAGTGGATGTGAATATTTATAACGGAAGCTTGTGGAGCTTGGAAAGGTTGGCTTTGGATTGAGCGAAAAAGTGGAATCATCCACTTTTTATTTTTTCACTTTTGCATCAATATTGATTGCTGGTGCTGCAAAACCTATTTTTTCCCAAGCTCCGTAAAAGGAACGGTAATAGCCTGCCCGAAGCAATGCTCCACTTAATGCAATTTTTCCATTGGCTTGTCCGATAAACTGAATCCCGACAAAAAATTTTCCCTGAAGCCAGATTTTTTCATTACTCACATCAATAGAAAAAGTATCGTCATTCAACTGATCTTTGCCGATGGTAGCAATAATGTCCTTATTTAAAATCAGATTATTCGGCTTTCCGTCTTTTTCATCATAAATCGTGTAACGCACTTTGATTGGCACTGTTGATTCAAATCTGGAAAAATTCATATTTATCCTCGTTATCTTCAACTTTTTATTGGAACTGAATTCTACCGCTGTCTCTTCTACTACTGCATTTCCTTTTTCCATATTAGGTGTAAACATCATCGATTTCGATTTACTGTTCACCCCCAGATTCTTGTCCTTATAATTTTTCGGAGCGATGACAACTTCCTGAATGTCGGTTACTTTTTCATACAGATAAATATTGTGAAGATTCTGCTTTATAAAATCTTCCACAGAACTTCGGAATTGTTTATAACCAGCAACTGCGACAATCAGTTCTTTATCTTTCGAAATGTTATCCAGCTTAATTTGAAATTTTCCATTTTCATCCGCCTGAGTTCCGTAATTACTGTCAACTATTCCGATTTTGGCATAAGGAATTGGCTGATTGTCTTCTTTGGACAAAACTGTTCCGGAAATAAGCTGCGCCTGAAAAACAGCATAAGCAAAGAGTAGAAAGAGAATGTTGATTTTTTTCATTGAGATTAATTTGGCTGCAAACTTCTGAAATATCTTTTCCCTAATCTCTTAATAAAAGGTTAAATAAAACGTTTAGTCTGTTAATTTTTTCAAAAAATGAATTTATTATCATTCATATTTTGGTTTTCATTTCCGTATTTTCGCAGCTGGAAAACTTCCATCATCTAACTTCCATCATCCAGCAAAAAAAATGAACTACATCTCCGCAGAAAACCTCACCAAATCTTACGGCATAAAAGTTTTGTTTGAAAATATCTCTTTCAATGTGAACGAGGGCGACAAAATTGCCATTGTTGCCAAAAACGGAAGCGGAAAATCGACACTGCTGAAAATCTTAATGGAAAAAGAAATTGCCGACAGCGGAAATGTGTTGATTAACAAAGACATTCAGGTGGTTTTATTCGATCAGGAAATTGCTTTTGATCCAAAATTTTCGATTGAAGAATTTATGATGACTTTAGATTCTGCTCCAATTCAGGCTCTCAAAAAATACCACGCTTCTCTGATTTCCGAAAATCCCGAAGAAATGGAAAATGCCATTGCCGAAATGGAAATCCAGAAAGCTTGGGATTTGGAAAACGAAATGAAGCAAATCCTTTCCCAACTGAAAATCAACGATTTGAGTTTGAAAATGGGAACACTTTCCGGAGGTCAGATTAAAAGAGTGGCACTCGCCAAATTATTGACTGAAACCAGAGCCGAACATCGCCACACTTTGTTGATTATGGATGAGCCAACCAATCATCTTGACGTGGAAATGGTAGAATGGCTGGAAAATTATTTGTCAAAAGCCAAAATCACGTTGCTTCTCGTAACGCATGATCGCTATTTTCTAGATTCGGTTTGTGACATCATTTGGGAAATGGAGGACAAAAATCTCTATTTTCATAACGGAAGTTACGCTACCTATCTCGAAAATAAAATGATCCGGGAAGACAATCTGAACGAAACCATCGACAAAGCCAACAACCTGTACAGAAAGGAATTGGAATGGATGCGAAGACAGCCGAAAGCCAGAACCACCAAATCAAAATCCAGAATTGACGCTTTCTACGAAACCGAAAAAGTCGCAAAAACCGACACCAGAAAGGATAATTTGGAACTGGATTTTGAGATGAAACGTTTGGGAAACAAAATTCTGGAACTGAAAAACATCCACAAAAGCTTTGGCGATAATGTTTTGCTGAAAGATTTTTCCTATCAATTTCAGCGTGGCGAAAAAGTCGGAATTGTTGGGAAAAACGGAGCCGGAAAATCCACACTTTTAAATATCATTCAAGGTTTTGAACCCAAAGATTCCGGGGAAATCGAAACCGGAGAAACCATAAAATTCGGATATTTTTCTCAGAAAGGTTTAACCTATAAAGAAGACGAAAGAGTGATTGATTTCATCAAAGAAATTTCTGAAAATTTCCCTTTAGCCAACGGGAGAACCATTTCTGCTTCGCAGTTTCTGAGGTTATTTTTGTTCGACGACCAGACGCAGTATTCCCCGATTTCCAAACTTTCCGGCGGCGAAAAACGACGTTTGCATTTGATGTACGTTCTCTATCAAAACCCGAATTTTTTGATTTTTGATGAACCAACCAACGATTTGGATTTGCCGACCTTAACCGTTTTGGAAAACTTTCTTCAGAACTTTCAGGGAAGCTTGATTATCGTTTCTCACGACCGTTATTTTATGGATCGGATTGTGGATCACGTTTTGGCATTTGAAGGCGAAGGAAAAATAAAAGATTTTGTCGGGAATTTTTCGGAATATCGGGAAGCGAAAAGCCAAGAATCGAGAGCCAAGAATCAAGAAACTTCGGTTTCTCCCGGTGCAAAAAAGGAAAAACCGATAACCGATAACCAACAACCGACAACCAAAAAGAAGCTCTCCTTTAAAGAACAGCGGGAATTGGAAACCATTGAAAAGGAAATGCCCGAACTGGAAAAACAGCGTAACGCAATTTTGGAAAAACTAAACAACGAAACGGGTTACGAGAAAATTTCCGTGCTTTCTTCCGACCTCGAAAACATTTCCGGAAAACTGGAAGAACACGAAATGCGCTGGCTGGAATTGCAGGAAATGTCGGGAAATTAATCCAGCTAAATTGATATATTTGCTTTTATTCAAATCTAAATTATGAGTGTACACATCAAAGCGAAAAAAGGAGAAATCGCAAAAACGGTTTTACAGCCGGGCGATCCGCTCCGCGCAAAATACATTGCAGAAAACTTCCTCGAAAATATCCGTTTGGTAAGCGATACCCGGAATATTTTTTATTTCACCGGAACCTATAAAAACAAAGAAATTTCTGTCGGCGCAAGCGGAATGGGTGCGCCAAGCATCGGAATTTATTCTTACGAACTCTTCACGGAATACGAAGTGGAGACCATTATCCGAATCGGAACTTGCGGAGCCTACTCCACAGATCTAAAACTTTTTGACGTTCTAAATGTTGAAAACGCTGCCAGCGAAAGCACCTACGCCAAATTTGCCTGGGGAATTGAAGACGAAATCATTTCGCATCAGGGAAAGATTTTTGATGAATTAAATTCCGTTGCCGAAAAAATTTCGGTTCCGTTGAAAAAAACAAATATCCATACCAGCGATATTTTTTACAGAAAAGACAACAATCTTCCTGCAATTGCTGAAAAATATAATTGTCTTGCCGTGGAAATGGAAGCGTTTGCACTTTTCGCCAATGCCCAATATTTAGGAAAAAATGCGGCGACGCTGTTAACTGTTTCAGACATTATTCCGACGCACGAATTTATTTCTGCTGATGAAAGGGAAAAAGCACTGAAACCCATGATAGAACTTGCTCTGGAAACCGCTTTTAGTATCTAAGAAAAAAACAGGTAATATCAACCTTGTCAAGGTGATTTTCGCAGTAAATATTACTCTTGACAAGGTTTTTCCCAACATTGGGGATAATCATTTTTTATAAACTTTTCAACACCACAACCTTTCCGGATTTTGAGCTTTCCTGCGCTGCATCGATGATTTTCATATTCTGAATAATTTCGGAAGCGGGCGAAGGCAATGTTTTTCCGAATACGATATGTTCATAAACTGCCTGATAATAATTCATATAACTTCCCGCAGTTGTTTCGGTTAAAATTCTTTCGGTTTGGTTTTCAGCATTTAAAAAGTTTAAAATTCCGTCCGGATTTTGCAGTGGCTTTTGCCAGTCTTCAGCATATTTCGGAATGGCACCTGCAATCAGCTCCACTTCCTGATTATCAGTTCTTTCCTGAAGAAAACTTCCCATTGTTCCGTGAATTTTATAGGCGTAATGATCTTCTTTGGTCAAAATCGAGGATTTTAGACGTACCCTTAATTCATTTGGATAATAAAGAAGAATTTCAAAATAATCGTTGGCAAATTCCGGACTTCTAAGCGATGCAATATCTGCAAACAATTTTTCCGGAAAGCCAAAAAACTGCGTTGCCTGATCAATCAGATGTGCACCGAGATCGTGTAAAGCTCCAGCTCCTTTCAAATCAGCATTTTCTTTATGAACTTTTCCGCTTGGCGCATTTCTGAAACGATCGAACCGGATTTCGGCTTCTTTAATTTCACCTAAAACTTTTTTGGAAATGATTTCTTTAACCTTTAAAAAATCGCGGTCAAATCTTCGGTTCTGATATACACTGATAAAGAGTCCTTTTTCTTCAGCCATTTTTACCAAAGCTTCAGCTTCCTGAAGATCTACGGTAAAAGGTTTTTCAACAATCACATTTTTGCCGGCTTCCAAAGCCAGTTTTGCATGTTCGAAATGAAGCTGAACCGGTGTATTAACCACCACCAGCGATATTTCCGGATTTTGCAGCATTTCTTCCACCGAACGATAAATTTTCGCTTCCGGATATTTTCCCCGGGATTCGTTTTTGGTACGTTCCACAATTCCTTCCAGGAAGAATCCGGGATGTTGTTTAATGAAGGGGGAATGAAAAATTTTTCCGCTCATTCCGAAAGCGCATAATCCTACTTTTACCAATTGCATAGCATTAAATTTTAAACAAATATAAGCACAATAAAAAACACGTCCGAAGACGTGTCAAGAAAAATTAAAACTAAAAAACTTATTTTTTATCGGTTGGGTTGCGGTGTATAACGCAAATAGGGCTTTACTTCGGTTACGCCTTTTGGAAATATTTTACGGGCTTCTTCTGTAGAAATGGCGGGCGGAACAATCACATCATCACCATATTTCCAGTTGACAGGTGTTGCTACTTTTTCGGAATCTACCAATTGTAATGAATCCAAAACGCGAAGAATTTCATCAAAATTTCTTCCTGTGGAAGCGGGATAGGTAATGATTAGACGCACTTTTTTTTCAGGATCAATAATCAGGAGCGAACGTACGGTTGCGGTTGCAGAAGCATTGGGATGAATGAAATCATACAATTCCGATACTTTTCTGTCTTTGTCGGCTACAATGGGGAATTCTACTTCGGTTCCCTGCGTTTCGTTGATGTCTTTGATCCAGCTGCGATGATCTTCTGCACTGTCGACACTCAGCGCGATTACTTTTGTATTTCTTTTTTCGAATTCCGATTTTAGTTTCGATGTAAATCCTAATTCTGTGGTGCAAACCGGCGTATAATCGGCGGGATGAGAGAATAAAATTCCCCAAGAATCTCCCAAATATTCGTAAAAATCTATATTTCCGACTGATGAATCTGCCTGAAACTGAGGTGCGGTATCTCCTAATTTAATAGACATAATAATTTGTTTTTGAATTAATAGTCTACAAAATTAGTAGAGTTTTTAAAACTGGCAAATTATTTGCTAAAAAAAGTGATAATTTTGTAAAAAATAAAGTATGGCTAAAGAATCTCTGAAAGATGAAAGTGTGAGGTATGCAGATCTGGTGTGGAATACGCTGGACAAATGGTATAATAAGTTTGCAGAAATTACACCCAATCTGATTGTGGGGATTCTGGTATTTTGCTTTTTTCTTTTTACCAGCAAATATCTGAGCAAACTGGCTGTAAAACTGTTTCACAAACTTTTTCCGAAAAAACATGAGGCGATCCTTTCTTTGGTCGGCTTTTTCCGGTTCCTGATTTTATTGATGGGAACTTTCATTTCATTAGAAATTATGGGGCTTAGCGGTTTTCTGTGGAAGTTTATAGGAAGTCTTGGTGTTGCAGGGGTAATTGCAGGGGTTGCTTTGAAAGATCTGGTTTCTTCCATATTTTCAGGAATGTTGGTAGGAATAGATAAATCTTTTAAAGTTGGAGATTATATTACCCTGGCAAATTATTCGGGAAATGTCCAGGAAATTGGTTTTCTTACTACAAAACTGATTACCGATGACGGAAAGAAAGTATATATCCCGAATCAGGTAATTTTCAGTGCGCCATTTTTTAATATTACGGCTTCTCCTCAGCGAAGGGTGATTTTGGATTTTGAAATTCCTGTGGGTGAAGATATTTCCAAAGCGGAGGCAGCAGTTTTGGACGAGATTAAACAGCTGGAGAAAATTGACAGAGCAGATGCTGCAAATGTAATTTTCACCAATGTAAAACAAGGGCTTTTTACGATGCAGGTAAAATTCTGGCTGAAATTGGGAACTGATATTACAGCTGCGAAAAGCGAAGCCATTATTAAAATTAATGAGCGATTAGCAAAAGAAAAAATCAATCTGGTAACGCCTACTAACATTCAGATTAATCAATCTTAAATTTCAAAAAAAAATCCGTTCAGAAATTCTGAACGGATTTTTATTAATTTAGTTTTAAATATTATTTTTTGATGATCAGCTTTTCGGAATACATATTTCCATTTGTAGTGCGTAGTTTAATCACGTAATTTCCATTGGTAAGATGATCGGTTTTTATCACTCCTTTTCCGTTGAAATCTCCAGTTTTCAAAAGTCTTCCGGAAATATCATAAATATAGAACTGTCCTGATTCCGAAGCATTTTTCAATACGATATTCACTTCATTTTTTGCCGGATTCGGATAAATAGAGAAGTTATTGGTATTGGTTTCGGAGATAGCAAGCTCTGCTTTTTTAATGGAGAATTTTGAAGAATTCACTGCAAAATAAACATTATCAACTGCTTTTACCATTAGTCTCGCATTGGCAATATCTTCGTTTGGAAAGGATACGCTGGCAGAACCGTTGTTCGGAACACTTGCTGCTAAAACGGTATCAAAATCTCCACCGTTTTTAGATAAGAGAATGGTTACATTCGCTGTATTTACAGGAGCTGCATCTGTTCCTGCAACATCCCAGGTAACGGTAGTTGGCACACCTGCATCATATTCTATATTTGTGGTATGAGATGTTACTTTGAAAGGACCACTGTCTGCAACTGTTATCAGCATATCATCAGCAGAGTTTTGGTTTCCTGTGGCTCTATTGTCATTTACAACAAGGCTGAATTTCATCATTCTGGCAACCGTAGGAACTACTTCCCATTTATAAGAAAGATTATTTGCGAGAATATAATTCATTTTTGGAAAATATCTGGATGGACTTTCGGTCGGGAAATATGATCGAAATGCAGGTCCTACCGTTGAAGTAGAAACCGGTGGTTGTGTGCTGCTCTGATTATCATATTGTTCCCACAAATAGGTAAGCGGATCGTTATCAGGATCTGTGGCAGTACCTGTTAAAACAAAGGCGGTACCTTTCGGAATGGTATAATCTGCACCTGCATCTGCTACTGGCGCACCGTTGTTATTCGGAACTTTTACAGAACAATCAGAAGTTCTTCTAATAACAGTATTGATTTCCTGAATGCTGGCTCTGTGGAAATAAGCATCACTGTGGATCTGCACATTGTCCGAACCACAAATTCCTGCATAAGCCATAATGGTACTACCGCTTCCTGGCTCGAATGCTGTGGAAAGATTTCTATTACCTCCTCCACAATTACTTTTAGTACCGTTAAAGGTATGATTTGCTCCAAACTGATGTCCCATTTCGTGCGCTACATAATCAATATCAAAAGGATCACCTATAGGTGCACCTGAACCTGTAACACCTCTTGCTTTTGAGGTCGCTTTACATACCACGCCCAAACCTGCTAAACCACCACTATTGGTGCCAAAAACGTGTCCGATGTCAAAATTTTCTGTACCAATAACAGAAGTAACATTGGTTTGGTTTTGTCCAATCATTAAACCTGCATCTCCATTTGTATAAGGATCGGTATTGGGATTGGTATAAATAATTTCATCATTATTGGCAACCATCACCATTGTTAAAGAAGCGGTTTTTTCGTAAACCCCATCTACTCTTGTCATTGTTGTTGCCATTGCATCCAAGGCTTTTTCTACAGTCCCTCCTTGAAAGATTGTATATTCTGCAGTTCCTGCCAATGCAAGACGGTACGTTCTGAACTGTCCGTCTGTAACCAGTGGAGTTTGTGCAAGTAATCTTTCGTCTTCAAAACTGTTGGTTTCGTCTACACCACAAACGAAATCTGACGCATCTTTTGATATATCCTTTCTTTTATAAATAATATACTGAGAATTGTCTATGGAATAGCTGTCGAGATAGCTGATTTTCCATCCGTCAAAATACATTATATTCATCCCATTATTTGGGGTTACGCTGAAACGGATCGAATTTCCGGAATTTCCTTTCTCCCAACCTACATAAGAACGAATGTCAGGATATTTTGCCTGAAGCTCGGCTTCCATTACAGATGCTTCCTGAACGATGTATGTACGGAAATTGCCATCTGCATCCGGAAAAACAAACTGATGGCTTTTGTCTGAAGAAAAACGTTGGGGAACATTTGCAAGATCTACTTTCATTTTTGCCAGATCCAGATTATACAGTTTGTAGAAGGTAGGCTGTGTTTTTCTGGATTTCACTCCATTTTTAGAAGTTTGTCTCGTCTGTGTCCAGTAATTCTGCTGTGCAAAACTAAATATGCCTAACAGCAAACCGGAAAGAATAAAAATTTTTGATTTCATAAAAACAATTTTATAGCATTAATATCGGATATTTACTCTGTTTATTTCTGTTTTCTTTAATAATTTCAAAAGAATATTGGGTGACATTCTCTGTTCTGCGGATTCTTGCGGATTGTTATAAGGTTCTACTACCACGTTCAGTTCTTTGTTTTGCAGCATTACTTTTTTAATCTGAACATCATTCGCATCTTTTAAAACGGGTTTCAGAACGACATATATTTCATCTTCATTTACTGTAGGAATAGGAGGATAACGATCTCCAGGATTTTTCTGGTAAATGATCTTATATACCTCATCCATTTTATCCTGATTATCGATCACCAAGAACTTTTCGGAAGTCAAAGCGTACGGATAATGCTGTAGATCTTCAAAAGGAATTTCCATACCGGATAAGGTTGTTTTTTGGGATTCACAGTTCATGCAGATCATTGTCATTAAAATCAAAATATACTTCATAATAGATTTTTTTAGACATTTGTAAATATACAAAATAAAAACGTATCAGAATGATAACAAAATCATCAAAAGATTGACAAATAAAAAACTGCTCCATATAGAAGCAGTTTTGTTTATTGATATCAATTTTATTATTAAGCGAGAACTTCTTTTACTTTGTTCGCAGCTTCTTCCAAGGTAATTGCAGAATGTACATTCAATCCGGATTCGTCGATGATTTTCTTTGCTTCTTCTGCATTTGTTCCCTGTAGTCTTACGATAATTGGAACAGGAATATTGCCCATTGCTTTATAAGCATCTACAACACCTTGCGCTACTCTGTCGCATCTTACGATTCCACCGAAAATGTTAATCAAAATAGCTTTTACATTCGGATCTCTAAGGATAATTCCGAAAGCAGTTTGCACTCTTTGCGCATCGGCAGTTCCACCTACGTCCAGAAAGTTTGCAGGATTTCCTCCGGAAAGTTTAATGATATCCATCGTTGCCATTGCAAGACCGGCTCCGTTTACCATACAGGCTACGTTCCCGTCTAATTTCACGAAATTCAGACCTGCATCTCCTGCTTCTACATCCATCGGATCTTCTTCTCTTTTATCTCTCAGTTCTGCCAGATCTTTGTGACGGAACAATGAGTTGTCATCCAAAGTTACCTTTGCATCAACAGCAATGATTTTGTTGTCTGAAGTTTTCAGAACGGGATTAATCTCGAAAAGCGAAGCATCAATTCCTACATAAGCGTTGTAAAGATTGGTGATGAATTTTGTAAACTCCTTGAAAGCATTTCCTTCCAATCCAAGATTGAAAGCAATTTTTCTTGCCTGAAAACCTTGCAATCCTAAAGCAGGATCAATGGTTTCTTTATGGATTAAATGTGGCGTAACTTCTGCAACGTGCTCGATATCCATTCCACCTTCTGTGGAATAAACAACGGTATTTTTCCCCTGAGCTCTGTCCAAAAGAATGGAAACATAAAACTCTTTGGTTTCCGTTTCTCCAGGATAATATACATCTTCAGCTACCAGAACAGAGTTTACTTTTTTACCTTCAGCAGAAGTTTGCGGAGTAATAAGCTGCATTCCGATAATATTACCGGCATTTTCTTTCAGCTTGTCCATATTTGGAGAAAATTTTACACCACCTCCTTTTCCGCGCCCACCAGCGTGAACCTGAGCTTTCACTACCCAACCTTGTGCTCCGGTTTCGGCGGTGAGTTTTTCGGCAGCAGAAACTGCTTCATCTACATTATTGGCTACAAAACCACGCTGTATTGCTACACCGTATTTTGATAAAATCTCTTTAGACTGATACTCGTGAAGATTCATAATATTTTAGTTAGATTTAATATTTTTTTTAAGATTGACAAATTTAAGAAAAAGGTTTGAATTATTGAAAATTTGGTAATTTGATAATTGGTTAATGCAATTCAATCAGCACAATTTTTCATTTTCAAATTACTACAATAGTATATTAAAACTTCATTTTCACAAAATAAAAAATCAGCATTACCCAACTCAAGATCATCAGCAAACCTCCGATTGGTGTGATGGGTCCAAGAAATTTCAGATTGATTCCCCAATATTCCTGAAAACTTAGAAAATAAATGCTCATAGAAAATAATAGCGTACCGAAAATCATCAACCACGAAATCCAGTTTTCGCTTTTGGTTTCAAATTTTAAAATCCAGCCCACAATCAGAAGAAAAAATGCTGCGTACATCTGATAACGAACTCCTGTTTCAAAGCTTTCTAATTTTTCTGCCGGCAAGATTTTCTTGAAAGCGTGCGCACCAAATGCTCCGAGAATTACGGAAAATACACCATAAACCGCACCGATAACCAATGTAAGTGTTTTCATTTTTCTGAATTAAATTTTATGCTGCAAGATACTTCTTTATCTTCGGATTTCAGGTGTTTTCCTGAGGCAAGAATTTTTCTCCCGAAATTTTTGTTACCAGCATTGCTGCAACAGTATCACCTGTAGCATTCAGCACAGTTGCCAATGGATCCACCAAAGTTCCGATGATTATTACCGCCGGAATGGCTTCCTGCGGAAGATGATACACAGAAATCATCAGCATTTCTCCAATATATCCTCCATTTGGGATTCCGCCCGCAACAATACTCACAAAAATGGTAATTCCTAAAGCAAGCAAAAGATTTGAAGGCTCAAAAAAATCTTGCCCGATAATCAGAAAAGCTACATAAATCTTGATGATGGAAGACATAGATGAGCCGTTCTTATGAAGCGTACTTCCTATCGGGATCACAATATTGGCAACAGAATCCGGAACTCCTATTTTTCTTGCAGCATCCAAATTTGCCGGCATTGTTGCAAAACTGCTGCAGGTGGAAACTGCCGTCAAACTCGGATAAATATTATTTTTCCAAAACAGCACAATGCCTTTTTTACCATAAGCTGCAAATGCATACAAACTGAAAAATATAAAGAAATAAAATGTTCCTGCCGCATAATACAATCCCAAAGGTTTTCCGTAAAATCCGAATAACTGCGGACCAACACTCGTAATCTGATATGCAAAATAAGCTCCGAGACCAATTGGAGCAGCTTTCATAACAATTAGCAGAACTTCTTTCATTACTTCGTATCCTGAAGCCAGAAAATTTCTGAAAACCAATCCTTTTTCTCCAGATTTTCTTGCCGCAGTTCCTGTAAGAAATGCAAAAATCAGAAGCGCAAGCATATTCTGCCGGGAAAATAACTGCGTAAATTCACCAACAGTGAAAAAGTCCACCAAAGAATCGCTCCAGCTTTTCGGATTATCTGTTTTAATAATTTGTTCTGCCTGGGAAGGCAAAGCTTCAGTCGGAAAAATATAAACCACAAAAATGGTAAAAAGAGCAGCAATAATAATGAACAAAAGAAAAGTAAAAATCATACTTCCGATAATGCTTCCGAATTTTTTGTGCTGCTCTACTGATGCAATGGAATTGGAAACTGCGAAAAACACCAGCGGAACCACACTTACAAAAAGCAGATTCAGGAAAATATCGCCCAAAGGTTTCAGATATTCCACCCAATCCGGGAAAAATATTCCGATAATACTTCCCACAAAAATACCCGAAAGAAGAAGGATAATTCCGGAATAATTTTTCAGAACCGTGTTCATATTTTATTTTTTGCCAAAGTTAGGGGTTCTCTTTTAATCTTTTAATTCAGAAAAGTTTCTTTATGCAGAAAAAGTTAGGAATTTCATGGGATTCTTAGTAATTTTACTGAAAACATTCGTGTTTATGGCTTATATTGATTATTATAATATACTGGGAATCAGTAAAAATGCTTCTCAGGACGAGATAAAGAAAGCATACCGGAAACTTGCCCGAAAATATCACCCCGACATCAATCCCGGAGATAAGGAGGCGGAAAAAAAATTCAAGGAAATCAACGAAGCGAATGAAGTGCTGAGCAATCCTGAAAACCGTTCAAAATACGATAAATACGGAGAACACTGGAAACACGGCGAAGAATATGAAAAAGCGCAACAGCAACAACGTCAACAAAATAGAAGTTATGGAAACGGAGATTTTGGCGACAGCTATAACTTCGGAGAAGGCGAAGATTTTTCGGATTTCTTCCAAAGTATGTTCGGCGGAAACGGAGGTTTCGGAAGAAGTTCGAGAGGAAGCGCCTCCGGAAAATTCAAAGGTCAGGATGTAAATGCAGAACTTACGCTCACCCTTCGTGATGCTGCAAAAACACATCAGCAAACTTTTGAAATCAACGGTAAAAAAGTGAGAATTACAATTCCTGCCGGCATTTACGACGGACAGCAGATTAAACTGAAAGGACACGGAAATCCGGGACATAACGGCGGACCGAACGGCGATCTGTACATTACATTCAACATTCCGAAAGATGCACAGTTTGAAAGAAACGGCGATGATCTGAAAACCAAAATCCCAATTGATATTTATACCGCAGTTTTGGGTGGTGAAGTTCAGGTGCAAACCTTGAACGGAAATGTAAAACTGAAAGTAAAACCCGAAACCCAAAACGGAACAACGGTAAGACTGAAAAACAAAGGTTTCCCTGTCTATAAAAAAGAAGGACATTTCGGAGATTTATTCGTTACCTATGATGTGAAAATCCCGACCAACCTTACCGAAAAACAAAAAGAACTTTTTGAACAGCTAAAAAATTCCTGATGATGAGCGAAAGAATTTCACGCGAAGAACTCGTAAAAATATACAATATCGAAATCCGGTTTTTTGATGAACTGGAAGAATACGGACTTCTGAAAACCGAAACCGAAAATAATATCAAATATCTTTTGTACGAAGAACTGCCTTCCTTTGAGCGTTTCGCCAACTGGCATTATGATCTGGAAGTAAATCTTCCCGGACTGGAAATTATCCACGAAATGATCCAAAAGATAGAAAAGCTTCAGGCAGAAAACCGAAAGCTGATGAAAAGCACTATTTCTTTTTCAGAACATTTTGAGGATTATAAAGACTGAGAATTTGTTTAATAATTGGTCTAAATTTCATTCAGAATTCCTCCTTTTAGAATTGGGGAAAAAGAAAAAATTCACTTAAAAAATGATCAGATTGTCCACCGATCATTAATGATGGCAACCAGGAAATATCTCCCGTTGAATTCCTCAAAAACAAAAGCCAGACTTCCCCAGTCCATTTCACTCATTTCCTTTGTACCGGGAACAAAATTGACAGTAATATCTGCCTTTGGATAAACCTGCTTTGCATTTTCCAAAGTATTTCCGTGGCTTATTTTGCCGTTCCATTCATATTTCGATTGCGAAAAATCTTTTTGCCAAACCCAGTTCATCAGATAATTTTGGATAGTCGTGATATATTTTTCGCCACTTCCGTCCTTTTCACCGAAAGTGAATTTTTCTTGTGTTGGAAGATATTTTAAAAAATCCTCTTTGCTGAAATGCTTATCAGAAGAAGGATCTACAAAAGCATACATTGAAAATGTAATTCCTTTTTCGGGATGTATATAAGATGCCAGCTTCTGATAATTTTTATTTTTCAGGAACTGAAGAAGATTATTGTTCATCGTTTGCAGCGTTTCTTCTTTACTTATCTCCGGACTTTTTCCCGGGACCGAAACGGATTCCGTTTTTTCCACAGCAGATTTTTCTGCGGGATTTTTATCTTTCTGATGACAGCTCATCAAAAAAATGAAAAGTAATAATGGAAGATGCTTTCTCATATCATTTTTTATAATTTCCAAATTTAGTAAAATAATTATCGCTGTAGAGACAGAAGTTTTGTTGAATTAAAAATCATAAAGCAGGAATTAAAGATGCAGACCAAAAAAAAAAATCCGTTTTTTCCGGTTTCATTTTCATGATCTTTCAGATTTTACCTTCCACACATTTTCCGTATTTTTACAGGATGAAAATTTTGGATATTCTGATTATCGGAGGCGGACCAATCGGACTGAACTGTGCGCTTGAAGCCCAGAAAAATAATCTTTCTTATCTGGTAATCGAAAAAGGAACGATTGTGAATTCGCTCTACAATTATCCTTTATATATGCGCTTTTTTTCCACCGCCGAAAAGCTGGAAATCGCCGGAATCCCCTTTATTTCCGCTGCTCCAAAACCGGGACGCCAGGAAGCCTTGGAATATTATCAGGGAATTGCAAGGCAGAAAAACATCCATATTCATCTTTATGAAAAAGTACTGGCGGTGAAACGCAAAGACGGATTTTTTGAGATCGAAACTTCAAAATCCATTTACGCAGCAAAAAATGTGATCATTTCCACAGGTTTCTACGATATTCCGAAACTTTTGGAAATTCCCGGTGAACATCTCCCGAAAGTGCAGCATTATTACACCGAACCTTATCCGTATGCAAAACAAAAAGTTGTGGTAATCGGCGCAAGCAATTCTGCTGTGGATGCAGCTTTGGAAACTTTCCGGAAAGGTGCCGAAGTAACGATGATTATTAAGAACGATAAAATCTCCGACAGTGTGAAATACTGGGTAAAACCGGATATCGAAAACCGGATAAAAGAAGGAAGCATAGCCGCAAATTTTAATTCAGAAATTCTGGAAATCAAAGAAAAATCTGTCATCTTCAAAGATGAAAACGGAGAAATAAAAGAAATAGAAAACGATTTTGTGCTGGCAATGACAGGCTATCTTCCCGATTTTGAATTTCTGAAAAAAGCCGGAATCGAACTGAAAGGCGAAAATCTGAACCCTGAATACAATCCAGAAACTATGGAAACCAATATCCCGAATCTGTATCTTGCAGGTGTGGTTTGCGGCGGAAAAGATACCCATCTTTGGTTTATAGAAAACTCCAGAATACACTCAGAAATCATTATCCAAAATATCCTGAAAAACAAAAACTAAAGGAGTAAAGATTTTATAAAAATTTTTCTTTCAGCTTTTCAAAAACGATCTTATCTATCGGCAATGGAAAGGGATTATCGGGCTGATTAATGGGAATCCACTCGATTTTCTCAATGCACGGATCCATAATCAGGAACTCGTTTTCGTCGATAATTTCAACCAGGTAATAGATACTCAGAAGTTGCTCATTCTCGCGGAAACGGGAAACCAGAAAATTTTCCTGTGTGTGCAGATGCTCCACAATCCGGATCTTCACGTTCAGTTCTTCCTCAAATTCGCGGTGAAGACAATCCAGCACTCCTTCTCCAAATTCCAATCCGCCTCCGGGAAATTTCATCAGATGTTCACCGGCATATTCTTCAAAAAGCGCCAATACAGCATTATTTTTCACTACGGCAGCATATACGCGGATGTTTATTTTGTCGATCATAAAAATATTTTGGATTCTAAAATTAAGAAAAATGTTTGAGTTGCGAGATTCAAAGTTCGGGGTTAAAATTTGAAACATCCAACTTCTATTATCCAATATCCAGCTTAAAAGCATTCATCATTTCTCTTTTTCCGGGTGGTCCTTGCTTTTTTTCTACGCGGAAATCCAGCTCTTTCAGAATTCTGCGAACGTTTCCTTTAGAAGAATAGGTGGTAAGCAATCCGCCGGTTTTCATTTTCTCGGAAACCATTTCAAAAAGCGGTTTTTCCCAAAGATCAGGCTGTACACGCGCTCCGAAACAATCAAAATATACGAGATTAATTTCCGGAAGATCCAGATTTCTAAGGTCGAAGAAATCGCATTTTATTTTTTTTAGGAAAAATCCAGGATATATTTCCACCATTTCGTTCCATTCTGCCTGATGACTTTTTTGGTAAACATTCCTAATGATTTCATCTTCAAAAAGTTCAGAATAATTCAAATCTACAATTTCGGGTTCGGAAACGGGATATTTCTCCAGAGCAAAATATCGGATAATATGATATTTATCATTTTTTAAAAATTCACTAAATGTTACTAAAAGATTCAAACCTGTTCCGAAACCAAGTTCTAAAATATTAATTTCGCAATCATTTACTATTTTTATTCCATTATTAATAAATACATGATTTGCTTCGTTCAGAGCTCCGTGTTGAGAATGATATCCCTCATTTAATTCTTTGATATATAAGGTTTTGCTACCGTCTGAAGTTGTTTTTATTTCCCTTTCCATTGAATTTTTTTTCAAATTTAAGTTAAAATTTTTTGATTTAAAATATTATATTATATTTGTAGAAGACCAATTAAAATTTAAAAAATGATAATTCAAAAATCTCAGAATCCAAGAATTTCTACCTTTGATCCCAATAATTTTACATTCGGAAACACCTTTATCGATCATATGGTGGTTTGCGAATACGAAAACGGAAAATGGGGCGAAGTGAAAATTATGCCTTACGGTCCACTCGCTTTTTCTCCGGCAATGATGGGTGTGAATTATGGGCAGGCCTGCTTTGAAGGAATGAAGGCCTACAAAGATAAAGATGACCAGGTTTTTCTTTTTCGTCCGGAAAAGAATTTTGAGAGGATTAATAAATCTGCGAAAAGGCTCGCAATGCCGGAAATCACGCGCGAAATGTTTATCGGCGGATTGCAGGCTTTGGTAAATCTGGATCGGGAATGGATCCCAAAAGGTGAAGGCATGTCCCTTTACATCCGTCCGCTGATCTTTGCAACGGAAGAAGCTCTGAAAGCAAGAATCGCAAACAAATATATGTTCGCAATTGTTGCTACGCCTGCAAAAAGTTATTATGCAGATCCTGTTTCTGTGAAAATTTCAGACTTCTATTCCAGAGCTGCGAATGGCGGTGTTGGTTCTGCTAAAGCTGCCGGAAATTACGCTGCTTCTTTCTACCCTACAAAGCTTGCGAACGAAGAAGGTTTCGAACAAATTATCTGGACTGATGATTCCACCCACGAATATTTCGAAGAAAGCGGAACGATGAATGTTTTTGTAAGAATCAACGATACCATCTACACACCGCCAACTTCCGAAAAAATCCTGGACGGTGTTACCAGAGACAGTTTTATCCAATTGGCGAAAAGCAAAGGAATTGAAGTGAAAATAGAACCTATTGCAGTGAAAAAAGTTTTAGAAGCTTACCAAAATAATGAGCTGAAAGAAGTTTGGGGAGTAGGAACTGCAGTTGTTACCACCGTTTTTCAAGCTTTTGGTTATAAAGATAAAAGATATGATCTTCCAAAACTTCCAGCTGAGGAAAGCTATGCTCTTACGCTTCAGAAAAATCTTGTAGATATCCAAACCAATATTGCGGAAGATCCTTTCGGATGGCGTGTTTTGGTAGAAAATCATATTACAGAGACCGTTTAACACCATTATTTTTCATATCAAAAAAAGTCAGGTTTTTCCTGACTTTTTTGTTTCCTGAAATGTTGAAAATGTGTATTTTCGCAAAAGTTTTTTATGAAGAAAACCGTCTCTATATTATTGATATCCTTATTATTTGCGTGTGGAAAGCCGCAAATACACCCTCCAATTGGCGGAATATTGAGTGAAAAAGATATGAATATCTCCAAAAACAGAGCAAAAAATCTCAATGAAATGGAACGGAAACAAATTCTTGAATGGATAGATCAGCAAAATGAAAAATTCTATCCGATGAAGATGAATTACTGGGTAAACATTCGGGATTTTGATCAGAAGCTGAAGAAAAAAGATGGCGATCTTGTTTCTTATCAATACGATATTTATGATTTCGATAAAGTGAAATTGTATGATCAGCCAAAAGTAGTGAAAAATGTACAGTTCGGGAAGTTTGAAGAACTGAAAGCAGTAGAAGACGCATTGCGCTATGCCGAAAAAAATGAGGAAATCACCCTGTTGATTCCTTCTGTACTCGCTTTTGGAACATACGGCGACAACAAGAAAATTCCGAACGATATGCCTGTAATTATAAAACTGAAACTGATATAATCTAAAATAATGATCAAAAAAATAGTATTGGCAGCCATGGCTGTCGCTTTAACAAGTTGTACTCCAATTTATAAAAAAATGAATGTAGACAAAGAAACTTATCAGAGCCTGAATGACGGGCTTTATGCAAAACTTCAGACTTCCAAAGGAAGTATGATTGTGAAGCTTGAGGACAAAAAAGCTCCTGTTACCGTTGCCAACTTTATCGGACTGGCAGAAGGAAAAATAGACAATACAGCGAAAGAAAAAGGTGTTCCTTATTATGACGGAACTATTTTCCACAGAGTTATCAAAGATTTTATGATTCAGGGAGGTGATCCTAAAGGAACAGGAATGGGAGATCCTGGTTATAAATTTGATGATGAAAAAAATGATCTGAAACATACTGGAAAAGGAATTCTTTCGATGGCAAACTCTGGCCCGAATACCAATGGTTCACAGTTTTTCATTACGGAAGTTCCAACTCCTTGGCTCGATGGAAGACACACCATTTTCGGTGAAGTGGTAAAAGGCGAATCTGTAATTGATGATATTGCAAATGTAGAAAAAGGTCCGCAAGACAAACCGAAAACAGATGTAGTTCTTGAAAAAGTAACAATTTTCAGCAAAGGTGACGAGTACAAAAATTATGATGCTGCAAAAATCTTTAATGAAGGAAAAGGGAAAATCCAGGAAAACAACAAAGGATATTTAGCAAAAGAAGCTGCCGAGAAAAAGAAAAAGGAAGAAGAATTTGCTGCTCATCAGGAAAAACTTGCCTCCGATATGAAAAAAGATATGCAGGTAACACCTTCCGGACTGTATTATAAAATCACAAAAACTAATCCTTCCGGTACTGCACCACAAGTTGGTGATATGGTTGCTGTACATTATGCCGGAAAACTTGTGGATGGTACAGAGTTCGACAATTCTTTCAAAAGAAATCAACCTATCGAAATCCCAATCGGAATCGGACAGGTAATAAAAGGTTGGGACGAAGGAATAATGTTGCTGAAAGAAGGAGAATCCGCAACTTTATTAATTCCGTCTTCTTTAGGTTACGGAGAAAGAGGAGCCGGTGGCGTAATCCCGCCAAATGCTTGGTTGGTTTTTGATGTTGAACTGGTGAAAGTAAACAGCAGCTCATCAGAAAAATAAATTCTACGAAATTAAAACAACATAAAAGAGCAGAAATTTCTGCTCTTTTTTATACTAATTTTTCACCGCATTTTTTGCAGTATCGTGCATCGTGATCCACCTCTACATTTCCACACCTTTTGCAGTTTTCCTTAAAATTTTTACCGTGATGCCGCAGTTCGGAAGTTACAATTCCGGTAGGAACCGCAATAATGCTATAACCACATAACATCAAAACTATTGAGAGCATTTTCCCAATTGGTGTAACCGGAGAAATATCTCCATAACCAACAGTAGTAATGGTAACTACTGCCCAATAAACCGATTGCGGAATGCTGGTAAAGCCATTTTTCCCGTCTTCCACTACATACATCAATGAACCGACAATTACAATAAAAATACACAAAAACAACAGAAATATATAGATTTTTCGGGAACTTTGCCGTAGCGCAGTAAGAATATACTGTCCATCGTGCATATAATCGGCGAGATTAAAAATCCTAAAAATCCGCAGCATCCGCAACATCCGTAGAATGATAAAATAATGCATCGCCGGAAAAAACAGTCCCATATAAAAAGGTAAAATAGAAAGCAGATCCAAAATCCCCAAAGGACTGAAAATATATTCTTCCCGATCCTTTACACAAACAATCCTCAGAATATACTCTATCGTGAAAAGAATAGTTATTACAAACTCCAAACTATAAAACAACAGATGATGTTTCTGGTTCAGAACAGGAACCGTTTCCAGCATAATGAGCACCGTGCTGAGAAGAATGCAAAACAAAAGAAAAATATCAAACAGCTTTCCTCCGGGTGTTTCAGAAAAATAGATGATCCGGTATATTTTTTTTAGAACAGGATTTTTTTCAGGGATCAGATTGTATTCTGGCTTCATTCCAATAATAAATATTAACCAAATGTAATAAATAAAAATTTGTAATAAATTAGACAAATGTCTTTTTTATTTAGACAAAATACGTACATTTGTGGAAAATTTAAGATGATATGAAAAAGTATGACCAAAAATCCCACGAAAAACAAATAGTCAGTGAACCTGCTTTTGCATTTGGTTATCAGGATTTCAGCAATATCGGCTTCTTCGATCTGATGGAAAAGGCTAAACGTGGTATTTCTTTTAATTTTTTTTATTCTCTTTCCAGAAAATTCCCTTTCACAATGCAGGATTGGGCAAATTTTCTTCATATTTCCGGGAAAACACTTTCCCGCTACCAAAAAGAAGACAAAATTTTTGATGAACCACAATCTGAAAAGATCTTGCAAATAGAAATATTATATGCAAAAGGCATTGAAGTTTTCGGTGCTTCTGATTATTTTTTGAAATGGTTACAAACCGATAATCTTGCACTCGGGAAAACTAAACCTCAGGAATTATTGGGCAGCAATTTTGGGATTTCTCTTTTAATGGATGAGCTTACCCGCATCGAACACGGCATTTTGGTATAAAGAAAATGGTTGTTTACAGGCTTTCCAAAAAAATATACGCTTCCGATCTTAGTGGGAAAGGTGCGGAAATTGCAGGCGCAAGATGGAACAGCAAAGGCAATGCAATGCTTTACGCAGGACAATCTATAGCACTTTGCGTGGCAGAAGTCGCGGTGCACATTCCTTTAGGAATTTTACCTGTAGAATATGTTTTGGTACATCTTGAAGTTCCTGATTCCGGAATTTTGGAACTGAAGAAGCTTCCTATGAATTGGAATATTTTTCCGTATTCAAAAGAAACACAGAAATTGGGCGATGAGTTTTTACGGAAAAATAAATTTTTAGGGATGAAAGTATCTTCAGCCGCAGTTCACGGCGAATTTAATATTTTGCTGAATCCAAAACATCCGGATTTTGAAAAAGTAAAAATCCTGAAAATAGAGGATTTTAGTTTCGATAAAAGATTGTTTGTTAAATAATTTTGATATGATTATTGCCGATTTTATAAAAGAATTTGAAAAGTTGCTTCCCTTGCAGCAAGCGGAAGATTTTGATAATGTAGGTTTGCTTTGCGGATCTCCGCAGCGCGAAATTTCCGGGATTCTGGTTTGCCACGATGCTTTGGAAAATGTGGTGGATGAAGCCATTTCCAAAAACCTGAATCTCATCCTTACCTTCCACCCGATTATTTTTTACGGACTGAAATCTTTGACTGGGAAAAACTACGTAGAAAAATCGGTGCTGAAAGCCATTGAAAACAAAATCGCAATATATGCCGTTCATACCGCTTTTGATAATGATTTTTTTGGGGTAAATTACGGAATCTGCAAAGCATTGGGTTTAACAAACAGAAAAATCCTGATGCCGAAAACCGCCAATCTGAAACAACTTTCTGTATATGTTCCTTCGGATTTTTCAGAAAAGATGAAAGAAGCTCTGTTCGCAGCAGGAGCAGGAAATATCGGGTTTTACGATGAGTGTAGTTTCAGTATTTCCGGAAACGGAACTTTTCGTCCGGTAGAAGGTTCCAATCCTTTCTCCGGAAAACAAAATATTCGTGAAGAAGCGGATGAAAAAATGATTTCTGTAATATTTGAAAGTTATAAGAAAAGTGCCGTTATTTCCGCAATGAAAGCAGCTCATCCTTACGAAGAAGTAGCATATCAGATTTATCAGCTGGAGAATGAAAACCAATATTCCGGATTGGGAATGACCGGTGAACTGGATAAGGAAATGGAAGAAGCAGATTTTCTGGAATTTGTAAAGGATAAATTTAATCTGAAAATCATTCGTCATTCACAGTTCACAGGCAAAAAAATAAAAAAAATCGGAGTTTTGGGAGGAAGCGGTGCAAGCGGAATAAAGGCAGCATTATCCACGAAATGTGATGTTTACATGACGGGAGATTTGAAATATCACGATTTTTTTCAGGCAGAAAACAGAATGCTGCTTTGCGATATCGGGCATTTCGAATCGGAACAGTTTGTTACTCAACAATTATTTGAACTTTTGTCGGAAAATTTTACTAAATTTGCAATCTCAAAAACGAACGAGAAAACCAATCCCGTAAATTACTTTTTATAAATATGGCTAAAAAGAAAACAACCGAAATCTCTGTTGAAGAAAAACTAAGAGCATTGTATGATCTTCAGATCATTGATTCCAGATTGGACGAAATCCGCAATACAAGAGGAGAATTGCCAATTGAGGTGGAAGATTTGGATATAGAAATTGCAGGTCTGGAAAAAAGAGCCGAAAAATTTCAGTTGGAAGCAAAAGAGCTGGATGGCGAAATCAGCACAAAAAATGAAGTGATTAACCACGCCAAAACTTTGATTGACAAGTACAAGTCCCAGCAAGATAATGTTCGTAACAATAAAGAATTCGAAGCGCTTGGAAAAGAAATAGAATTTCAGGAGCTGGAGATTGAACTTGCAGAAAAAAGAATAAAAGAATTCGGTGCAAAAATCTCTCATAAAAATGAAACGCTCGACGAGCTGAACTCCAAAATTGATGAGCTGAAAAGCCACCTGAAATTCAAAAAAGATGAACTGGACGGACTGATTGCCGAAACGCAAAAAGAAGAAGAATATCTTTTGAAAACTTCTAAGGAATTTTCCGAAAAAATAGATGAAAGACTCCTGAACAGCTATACCAGAATCAGAACCAATTCTGTAAACGGACTTGCAGTTGTAGGATTGGAAAGAGGTGCGCCTAAAGGTTCTTTCTTTACCATTCCGCCACAAAAGCAGATGGAACTTGCACAAAGAAAGAAAATTATTATCGATGAGCATTCCGGGAAAATTCTCGTGGATGAAGAATTGGTAAATGAGGAAAACGAGAAAATGAAAGATATTATTAAGTTTTAATTTCAATCATACTCAATAAAAAATCTGCGGCGGAAACTTTGTTTCCGCCGCAGATTTTTTTTCCTCGATTCACAAAAAAAAATGCACAACAGGTTTACATTAATATCCCAGTAATTTCAGAACATCTTCCGGTTTTTGCTCTTCACGGAAAACGGAGTAAACAAAATTCCCTTCCTCATCTTTATCAATTAGAATATGCTTTGGTTGCGGCATCAAACAGTGATGAACTCCGCCATAACCGCCAATTGTTTCCTGATAAGCTCCGGTATGAAAAAAACCAATGTACAAAGGTTTGGTATCATTATAGGTCGGAAGATAGATCGCATTTGTGTGCTGTTCAGAATTGTAATAATCATCGGAATCGCATGTTAATCCGCCCAGAAAAACCCTTTCATAGGTATCGTCCCAACGGTTCAGCGGAAGCATAATAAAGTGGCGGGAAATCGCCCAGGTATCCGGAAGTGTGGTCATAAATGAGGAATCGATCATATTCCACTTTTCCCTGTCGTTCTGGCGTTTCTGGGAAATAATTTTATAAAGATGTCCACCGCTTTCACCAACAGTAAAGCTGCCGAATTCCGTATAAATATTCGGTTCTTCCACTCCTTCCTCTTCACAGAATTTTTTGATTTGGGAAACAATTTCTTCCACCATATATTGGTAGTCGTAATCGAAATTCAGGGAAGTTTTTATCGGAAATCCACCACCGATATTCAGGCAGTCTACTTCCGGAGCAATTTTTTTCAGTCTTGCATATACGCGAAGGCATTTGTAGAGTTCATTCCAATAATACGCTGTATCCTTAATCCCAGTATTGATGAAAAAATGCAGCATTTTCAGTCTTGCATTAGGATGTTCCGCAATTTTCTGGCTGTAATACGGGATGATATCTTTGTAACCGATTCCGAGACGGGAAGTATAAAATTCAAATTTCGGCTCTTCCTCGGAAGCAATTCTGATTCCGATATTGAAAGTGGTATCAATGCTTTCCGTAAGCTTATCCAGTTCGCGGTAATTATCCAGAATCGGGGTAATATTTTCAAATCCGCTGTTTACCAAATCGGCAATTTTCTGCAGATAATCATCAGTTTTGAAGCCGTTACAGATGACTTCAATACTTTTATCAAACTTGCCTTCATCATACAAAGATTTTACAATATCCATATCGTATGCAGAAGAAGTTTCGATGGAAATATCGTTTTTCAGGGCTTCATCCAAAACAAATTTGAAATGGCTGGATTTTGTACAGTAGCAATATCTGTAGTTTTTTGTATATCCTGTTTTTTCAAATGCTTCTTTGAACCAGGCTTTTGCGCGCTGAATATTGGTGGATATTTTGGGCAGATAATTGAATTTTAAAGGCGTTCCGAACTGTTCTACGACTTCCATCAGCGGGATATCGTGAAATTTTAAACTATTCTCTTCAACACTGAATTCTTCTGTCGGGAAATACAGCGTCTGATCAATGAGTTCGGAATATTTTATTTTCATTTCTGTAATAAAGATTTGAGATTGCAAAAATGATTAAAAAAACTGAAATATTACGTTAAATTATATTTAAAATTTACTTCTTCCGAAACAAGCTGAATTGTACAAATGAAATATTGGAATGAAAAAAAACGAAGAACCTTTCAATTAAAAAAAATGGAATACCGATCATTGAAAAAGTTTCAATATTCTATTTCGAGACTTTAAAATCCTGATAACCATCATAAGGTTGCAGCAAGCCAGAGTTCCAGTTGGATTGCAGTAAGGATTCCAGAAACTCATCGGTACGGTCTTTATGAGGATTGTAAGGCTGCTTCAGACTGATATCTGCTATATTTCCTTTTACATTCCACCAGAAAGCGCTCCATCCGCCACGCAGTTCCTTGATGATTTCGTACACTGTTTTTCCGGTAGCACGGTTCATCAGTTTTGCAAAAACGCGACCTTCCGTTGTTGTTAAATCCCGAAGTTGACTTTCATACTGCGATGCGAGAGCATCCTGTTTCTGCTTTGCCAATTTTCTTTTATTTTCACCGTTCAAGCCTTGCATATCTTTTTGGAGATCACGATATTGCTCCAGCGCTTCCAAAAAAAGAGGATAAACACGATATAGTTTTTTATTGATAAAATAATAATAGTTCCGATCCAGCTGATTGTTGAATCTCGGCTTTTGTAGCAGTTTCAGCTCATCCATTACCACTACAGTTTCACCATTAATATCATAAACTCTAGCTTTTTGCTGCTGATTATAATAGTATCTTTGCCCGAATTCATCTGTCCGTATTTCAGATTCAGGATACTCGTTTAAAGGTTTCACCAAGGTATCTTTTTGTGCAAAGATGAAAATACCGAAAAAGAAAAAAGTTATAGAGAAAAGTTTCCTGAAATTCATTATTTTTGACCTCATTAATAACTCTCTGCTACTTCAAAAATTATTCCCTTTTATGAAATTTGAAAAGAAATCTTTAAAATTTTTAGCCGATTACCTCAATACTTCTTCGCCCACTGGCTATGAACAAAACGGCCAGAAAATCTGGATGGATTATATAAAACCTTATGTGGATACAATAGAAGTGGACCATTACGGAACCTGCTACGGAATCATCAATCCTGAAGCGGATTTCAAAGTGGTAATCGAAGCTCACGCCGATGAAATCTCGTGGTATGTAAATTATATTACCGATGATGGTTTAATTTACGTTATCCGAAACGGCGGTTCCGATCAAACAATCGCACCTTCAAAAGTGGTTCATATCCACGGAGAAAAAGGAGTGGTAAAAGGTGTTTTCGGTTGGCCGGCCATTCACACAAGAGGTGCTAACCAAAATGAACCGATACCAAAAATTGAAAATATTTTTATTGATTGTGGTGCAACTTCCAAAAAAGAAGTGGAAGATTTGGGGATTTTTGTCGGATGTATGATTACGTATCCTGATGAATTTTTTGAAATGAATGACCGCTATTTCGTTTGTAGAGCTTTGGATAACAGAATCGGAGGTTTTATGATTGCCGAAGTGGCACGTTTATTAAAAGAAAACAAAAAGAAACTCCCATTCGGGTTGTACATTACCAATTCCGTTCAGGAAGAAGTTGGGCTTTACGGCGCAGATATGATTGCCGATACCATAAAACCGAATATCGCGATTGTTACCGATGTTACGCACGATACCACAACACCGATGATTGAAAAGAAAAAAGAAGGTGACCAGAAATGTGGTGACGGACCTGTGATTTTCTTCGCTCCGAGCATTCATCACAATATCCGTGAACTGATTATCGAAACTGCAAAATCGAAAAAAATCCCGTTTCAGAGAGCTGCAGCAAGCAGAGCAACCGGAACCGATACCGATGCTTTTGCCCATTCCAACGGTGGAGTTCCAAGCGCATTAATTTCGCTTCCGCTGCGATATATGCACACTACGGTAGAAATGGTTTCCAAAGAAGATGTGGGAAATGTGATTCAACTGATTTATGAAACTTTATTGAAAATAAAACCCAATATGAAATTGAAGTATCATTAGTTGTTAGTTGTTGGTTGTTGGTTTTTAGTAAAAATCATAATTCGTAAATCATTAAACATTAATCGTAATCTCTTAATTTTATTAAAAAAATGAAAACCAAACTCATCGCTCCTTCCCTTTTATCCGCAGACTTCGGAAATCTGCAAAAAGATATTGAAATGCTGAACAATTCTCAGGCAGACTGGTTTCATATAGATGTAATGGATGGCAGATTCGTTCCGAATATTTCCTTCGGATTCCCGGTAATGAAAACCATTCAGCAGTACGCCAAAAAATTTGTGGATGTTCATCTGATGATTGTAGAACCCGAAAAATATGTAAAAGAATTCATTGATTACGGTGCCGATCTGGTTTCCGTACATCAGGAAGCGTGTGTTCATCTTCACAGAACTATTAATCTGATCCAAAGCAAAGGTGCAAAAGCAGGTGTGGTTTTGAATCCTGCAACCCCGGTTTTGATGCTGGAAGATATCATTGCGGAAGTGGATTTGGTTTTATTGATGAGTGTAAATCCCGGATTCGGCGGACAAAAATTCATTGAAAACACCTATAAAAAAATCGCAGAAACCAAAGATTTAATTTTATCGAACAATTCCACTGCTTTGATTGAAGTGGATGGCGGTGTAAATCTGGATAATGCCGGCAAACTTTTTGAAGCTGGAGCCGATGTTCTGGTTGCCGGAAATGCCGTTTTCTCAAGCGAAAATCCGGAAAGAACAATTGAACTTTTGAAGATTTGATAAAAAAACCCGAACAAATGTTCAGGATTTTTATTTTTTCTAATGAGAATGATCATTGGAAGGTGGCGGATATTTTCCTCTGTCGGCATCTTCAATTTTCGAAGCAGCGGTCATTGCTACCATCATATCGTTGAGCATTTGGCTGGCTGCAGTTGGAGAATTTGGAAGTAAAACCAAATTGCTCCGGTTGTTTGCACCGATGGAATGCAAAGTATCGTAATGCTGTGTTACCACAATTAATGATGATGCTTCCTGCGAACCGATGTTCACATTATTCAGCATTCTTACGGATTCTTCCAGACCTTTTGCAATTTCGCGTCTTTGGTCAGCAATTCCCTGTCCCTGAAGTTTTTTGGATTCGGCTTCGGCTTTAGCAACTGCCACAATCCGTATTCTTTGTGCTTCGGATTCGTATTCTGCTGCGGTTTTTTCACGCTCCGCAGCATTAATCCTGTTCATTGCGTGTTTTACTTGCTCATCGGGATCAATATCTGTAACCAGCGCTTTTACAATATCGTAACCGTAACTTTGCATCGCATCCTGAAGTTCCCCTTTTACAGCAATTGCAATATCGTCTTTACGCACAAAAACATCATCCAATTTCAGCTTCGGAACTTCCGCACGAACCACATCGAAAACATAGGAAGTAATCTGATTTTCAGGATTTTCCAAACGGTAATAGGCATCACCAACCTGAGTTTTAATGACCTGATATTGCACCGATACTTTCATTCTGATAAAAACATTATCCAGCGTTTTGGTATCAATAATTACGTCCAGCTGCTGGATCCGGAGATTGAGACGTTTTGCGATCTGATCGATAAACGGGATTTTCAGATGCAGACCGGATTGCCGCACAGAATTGAATTTCCCGAAACGCTCCACAATCGCCGCTGTTTCCTGCTTCACCGTAAAAAACGATGCGAATAATACAATGAGTCCGAAAAAGACCAAAATTCCTATAAAAGCCATAGTTTTAAATTTTAATATGTGAGGAAAGATACGGAATTTACATCGTCATTCCAATATCAATTCCTTTAATTTTCCGGTAAAGATCCGTAGCGAAATTATCCGTCATCCCCGAAACGAAATCCAAAACGCCCAAGGTTTTCTGATACACCGTTCCGTTTTCATAAATAAATTGTTCAGGAATGAGTTTCAGCGCCATTCTGTCGTAAGATTTTAGCTCTTCTTTTTCCTTGATAATGGATGGGATGAAATGATTCAGCAACTCGTACATTACGTTGTATCCGGCATTTTCAATTTCTATAACAGCTTTGTGATTGTAGATTTTTTCAATGGAAAAACGCTCTATTTCTGTCAGCGAAGAGCTTTCTGTTTTGAAGATATCCAGAATGCCTTTATCCAAACTTCCGTTCAGGATTTTATCAAAATTTTGGGTATAGATGGAAATCGTTTTGTTGATTAAAGAATTGATCACTTTTGCGCGCAGATAGGATATTCTTTCATTTTTATTGGTGATGATTCCCAGCTTCTCTTCTACCCTTTTTATATCGTCCGGATTCACGGATTTTATCAAATCGACAAAAAGATTTTCACAATCCGAAGAATTCACAATTCCCAATCGGTGAGCATCTTCCATATCGATAATGTTGTAGCAGATATCATCCGCAGCTTCCACGAGCCAGACAAAAGGATGCCGTTTGAAAATAATCGGTTCTTCACTTTCCGCAATCATTGATGTTCCTTTCGCAGTTTCCAGAAAGGTTTCTTTTTCATTTTGAAAAAATCCGAATTTCTTCCTGTTGATTACCTTTTTCTTTTTTGCTGCCGATTCGCACGGATATTTTGCAATACTCGCCAAAGTGGTAAAAGTAAGCTGCAAACCGCCTTTATCTTTGCCTTTCTGCTGATTGGTAAGAACACGGATCGCGTTGGCATTTCCTTCAAAATTCAGCAAATCCGCCCATTCTTTTTCGGAAAATTTCGATTTCAGATCGGTTTCGTTTTTCTCAAAATAGCTGGCAATCGCATCTTCGCCGGAATGTCCGAAAGCCGGATTTCCGATATCATGACAAAGACAGGCAGAAGCAATCACGTTATGAAGCTGGTGCCTATAAAAATCTGCGGAATTTTCATCCAGCTCATTCTCATATTTTTCAGCAATAAATTCTCCGGCAAGACTTCCCAAACTTCTCCCGACAGAAGCTACTTCCAGAGAATGAGTCAAACGGTTATGCACAAAAACACTTCCCGGAAGCGGAAAAACCTGCGTTTTATTCTGCAATCTCCGAAACGCCGAAGAAAAAATAATCCGGTCGAAATCCCTCTGAAAATCGGTTCTGGAAACTACATTCTGCTGATGATTTCCGGTTCTTTGATTGGTGAAAATGGTGTTTAAATTCATACGTGTTTCAAAAATAATGATATATTTTGTCTCTATCGGAATAATATTTGATTTTTCCTTAAAAAATTGCAATGCCGGAAGGACCGTCCATATTATTAATGAAGGAAAATCTCCTGAAGTTTGTCGGGGAAAAAGTGAGTGAGGCAAGAGGAAATGCAAAATTCGATAAAGTGCCTTTGGTTGGGAAAATACTGCATGAAATCCGACTTTACGGGAAACAGACTTATTTGATTTTTGATGAATTCAATATCCGGATTCATCTTCTGATGTTTGGCTCGTATGAAACCGATGAACAGACAAAACCCGACAAAGGACTCCGTCTGAAGCTGGTTTTCGGAAATGGAAAAATGTTTTTCTATAACTGTTCGGTAAAATTTCTCCAGAATGATTTTCTGGAAACCATCGATTGGGAAGCTGATGTGCTGAGCGATAAATGGAATCCCAAAAAAACCAAAAAGAAACTGAAATCTCATCCTGAAATGATGGTTTGTGATGCGCTGATGAATCAGGATATTTTTTCCGGAGTTGGCAATATTATTAAAAATGAAGTTCTGTTCAGAATTGCGGTTCAGCCGGAAAGCTTAATTGGAAATCTTCCTGAAAAAAAGTTGAATGAACTGATTTTTGAAGCCAGAAATTACAGCTTCGATTTCCTGAAATGGAAACGCGAATTTACCCTGAAAAAACATTGGCAGGTTCATAACAAAAAATTCTGTCCCAAATGCGGGAATGCATTAATAAGGAAAAGTGCCGGAAAATCCAAACGCAGAAGTTTTTATTGCGAAAACGATCAGAAGCTGTATTAAAGATTAAAAGAACAAATAAAAATAAAAAAGGATGAAAACAAACATTCATCCTTTTTTTATTTTTTAGAATTACCAACCTCCGGAAGCGCCTCCACCACCGAAGCTGCCGCCGCCGCCGAATCCTCCGAAACCACCGCCTCCGGAACTTCCGCCACCAAAACCGCCACCTCCGAAACTTCCCGGAAATGGGAAAAATCCGCCAGGATAATTTCTGCGGCCACGTCTGGAAATAATTACATCATCGTCGTCATCATAGTTTCCGCCTCCACCTCTGTTGTTTCGGGAAAGAAAACTAAGAATAATGATAACGATAATGATGATGAAAATAACTTTAAACAAATCAAAATCATTACCTGAATCTGAAACGGGATCGGGTTTAAATTTTCCCTGAACTGCTTCCATTATTGCGGAAGTTCCCCCGTTAATTCCATTATACCATTCTCCATTTTTGAACTTCGGAGTTACGATATAATCCAGAATTTGTCCGGCTACAGAAGCCGTAAGATATTGTTCTACAGCACGTCCTTGCTGTATTGCCATTGTTCGGTCATTCGTAGCGATAAGGAAAACCACGCCATTGTCTTTAGATTTTTTCCCGATTCCCCATTGCTCACCAAACATTGTAGCGAGAAAATTAACATCCTCTCCTTTTGTAGATGGAATAATAATAACTTCTATTTCGGTGGATGTGGAATCTTCAAATTTTATAAGCTTATCGTTGAGCAATTGCTTTTCGTTTTCGCTTAAGAGATTGGCTTCATCATAAACAGGATAAAGAATATTGGGCTTTGCAGGAATGGAATATTGCGCCGAAATCCATTGAAAACAGCTTATGAATAAAAGAAATAATAATTTAAGAGAAGGTAATCTCATCCGATAATTCATTGTAATTTTCTCCCGAAAAAGGAAAATATTTTTTCAGTTCCATACCCGTTTCCAAAACTGCATTTTTAAGACCTTCAAAATAATTTCCGTGCGCAAATTCCGAAGTGGTTTTATCGTGAAGCATATCCCAGAACGATTGGTTTACTTTTTTGTGAATTCCTTCGTCACCAATAATCGTGAGATATTGGTTTTCAAAATTCACATGAAAAAGCACACCGTTTCTTTCCGCAGTTTTATCCATTTCCAAAGTTTTGAAAACATCAAAAGCTTTTTTTGCATGATCGGTTTCGGTATTGGAATCGATGTGAATACGGATTTCTCCGGTGGAATGGCTTTCAGCGGTTTTTATGGCTTCCACAAGGGAAGCCATTTGTTGTTCTGTAAGGAAATTGTTCATTTATTCAGTGAAAACGCTCGGCGCTTTTTCAGCTCCTGCTTCTGCTTTGAAATAAGGTTTTTCTTTAAAATTAGTGAAATTCGCCAAGATATTATTTGGAAATTGCTTAATCGTTGTATTGTAATCTTTTGCAGCTTCGTTAAAATATACCGTTTCGCTTCGGATACTGTTTTCGATAGCTGTATATTCCCTTTGGAAATTGATGTATTGCTGATCTGCTTTCAGGTTAGGATATTGCTCTACAACAGCCATTAATCTGCTCAAAGCTCCCGACAATTCTCCTTGTGCAGCCTGAAATTTTGCCAAATCCGCTTCCGTCATATTGGTAGGATCAATGTTAATAGAAGTAGCTTTGGAACGGGCTTCTATTACTTTTGTTAAAGTTTCCTGCTCGAACTTGGAATAAGATTTTACCGTGTTTTCAAGATTCGGAATCAGGTTGGCTCTTTTCTGATAAACGGTTTCCACATTGGACCATTTCGTATTTACATTCTGTTCTTTGGACACAAATGTATTATACCCACTTTTGCCCCAGAAGAAAAGCAAAACCGCAATAACAAGTAAAGCAATACCGATAGTTCCGGCGCTCATACAACCTCTGTTTTTCATAGTCTATATTTTTTAATTATTTAAATAGCTAATCAAATATACAAATTATGCGTTACTTTTGTAAAAAAAATAAAAAAAATGACCACCATCGTTGTTGCAATGGGACAGAAAAACGAAATAGGCTTCCAGAATAAGTTGCTTTGGCATCTTCCAAAGGATTTGAAACATTTTAAAGAAATCACTTCCGGACATCCTGTAATAATGGGAAGAAAAACCTACGAAAGTATTGGAAAACCTTTACCAAACCGTACCAATATTGTGATTTCCCGAAAAACAGATTGGTTCGAGGAAGGAATCCTGATTGTTGGAAGCATCAAAGAAGCGATAAAATTCGCTAAAAAAATTGATGAGAATATCTACATCATCGGTGGCGGAAATATTTATCAGCAAACCATTGATATCGCCGATAAACTGGAGGTTACTTTAGTAAAAACCAATCTGCAAGCCGATACTTTTTTTCCGAAAATTGACGAAAAAATCTGGATAAAAACAAATGAGCAATGCCACGAAAAAGATGAAAAAAACGAATATGATTTTTGTTTTCAAACTTTTGAGAAGAAAGAATAGCGTTTAATCTTTAATCCTTGAACCTCAAACCTCAAATCGCGAACCTTGCACTTTGCTACTCAAATCCTTATCTTTGCACCTCAAAAAATTGAACAATGAACAAGTACGCTAAGCTGATTTTTACTGCACTCCTTATCGGATTAGGAATATATATGATGTTTTTTACAAGAAATGTTGGTTGGGGAGTTGTGGTTTTCCTGCTTTCCGCATTTCCTATTTTCCTGTTTTTTAAAAACGAACTTATATTACTGTCTTTCTGGCAGTTAAGAAAACAAAATACCGAAAAAGCTGCCAACTGGCTTTCCAAAATCACGAATTACAAATCCCAGCTTCATAAATCCCAATACGGATATTTCCACTATCTGCAAGGTTTAACACTTGCCCAGGAAAACCCTGCAAAAGTAGAATCCCTGATGAAAAAAGCATTGGATTACGGACTGAATATGAAACAGGACAGAGCAATGGCAACCTTGAACCTTGCCGCAGTAGCCATCTCCAAAGGAAGAAAACAGGAAGGACAAAGATTGTTGGAAGAAGCCAAAAAACTGGATTCATCAGGATTGATGACCGATCAGATCAAAATGATGAAAGACCAACTGAAAATGCCATCAATGCAGAAGCATATGCACAATCCAAATATGCGACAAAGAGGAAAATTTTTCTAAATTTTCGGAACGAAATAAATTCTCATTCATCTTTTTATGGAGCCGCGAAGCGGCGAAATATTGGTACAAAAAAATAACAGAAAACGAACCTTTATTGGTTCGTTTTTTTTATAATAATTCTTCGGAAAAGCAAACAATCCATCAGAAATCAACTTCCGATTTCAATAAATTCTGTAATAATTTTCGCCGGCTTATTTTCTTGATCAAAGCCTATATAATTAGCGTAAAAACCTTCGCCATAACCGGTTTCAAAAGCAAAAATATTTCCTTTGAAATTCTCCTCCACATTCAGAAATGCAAACTGGTCGATGGCTCCGTTTTCATCAAAAAAATGTTGATGAAAGAATTCTTCATAAATCCCCAAAAAACCATCACCTTTTTGTTTATACAGTTTTTGTTCGAGAAGGTTCAGCTGATTTTGGGTTTCTGCATCCATAAAACAGCCCATTCCGCTTTCTACAGGATATCCGAAGATTTCTTCTCCTTTTAATTCCTGAATATTTTGACCTTCTGTTGTTGCCATTTTCCAATCAGAAATTTCTGCATCGGAAAACACAATTTCTGCATAAGCAATACAGTTACTTTCTTTTTCTTTATGAATAAAAACCGGAAATTCACCTATCGGAAAAACCGTTTCAAACGGCTTCATATCATTAGTAATCAATGGATCACAAGCAACTAAACATCCTGTCGAAAGCATTATCTGTCCGGCATCAAAACTTTCGATTAGCGGATTTTCAACAAAACTTTTGCTGAACAATTTTTGTATATTTTCGATATGTTGCATTCTTTCTTTTGATGAATTTTGATGATGGAAACAATATATTAGATGCGGAGTTTAAATTCATCTAACATCTTACAATGTTTTCAATTTCTCTTCCAGAATGGCAATTTTTTCCAAAGCGTCGCTTTGTTTTTTGCGTTCGATTTCTACGATTTCCGGTTTTGCATTGGCAACGAATTTTTCGTTGGACAATTTTTTGTCAACTGAAATTAAGAAACCTTTCAGATATTTAATTTCTTCTTCAGTTTTTTTCTTTTCTTCTTCCAAATCCAGATTTTCACTCAAAGGAATAGAAATTTCAGTCGAACCAACTAAAAAAGTGAAACTTGGCTTATCTGTGTTTGAATTAAATTGAATATCAGAAATGTTCGCTAATTTTCTTACGACCGCTTCGTTTTCAAAAGAAGTTGCATTGGTGAATAATTCGGCTTCTTCACGAGGCGAAATTCCTTTGCTTTGACGATAATTTCGTACACCCGAAATCAATTCTTTAGCAAAATCAAAGGCTTCAATTGTTTTGCTGTCGAAGTTTTCAGCTGATTTTTGTTGGGCAATAATCAATGCTTCTTCTTTCGTTCTCGGTGAAATTGCCTGATACAATTCTTCCGATAAAAATGGCATAAAAGGGTGAAGCAGCTTCATCAATTCCTCAAAATAAGCAATGGTTTGGTTGTAAACTTCCTGCGAAATTCCTTCACCGTAATTCGGTTTTATGGCTTCCAAATACCACGAACAGAAATCGTCCCAAATTAATTTATAAATCAAATGCAGCGCATCCGAAATTCTGAATTTATCAAACTGACCGTTGATTTCCGCGATGGTTTTATTCAGTTGGTTCCCGAACCATTCTATCGTTTGTTTATCGGCTTCGTTGGCTGGTTTTTCTACTTTTTCCCAACCTTGAATCAATCGGAAAGCGTTCCAGATTTTGGTGGCAAAATTTCTTCCTTGCAACATTAAATCTTCATCGAAAAGCAAATCGTTTCCGGCAGCGGAACTCAACAAAATTCCGACACGGACAGAATCTGCTCCGTATTTATCCATCAACTCAATAGGATCGGGAGAATTTCCCAAAGATTTGGACATTTTTCGTCTTTGTTTGTCGCGAACAATTCCCGTGAAATACACATTTTTGAACGGAACTTCGCCACGATATTCCAAACCTGCCATAATCATTCTGGCAACCCAGAAGAAAATAATATCCGGACCCGTCACCAAATCCGAAGTCGGATAATAATAATTGATGTCTTTATTTTCCGGATCCAAAAGTCCGTCGAAAACCGACATCGGCCACAACCAAGAGGAAAACCACGTGTCGAGAGCGTCTTCGTCCTGTTTTAAGTTATCGGTTGTCAGTTGTTGGTTATCGGTTTTTTGCTTTGCAAGTTTTAATGCTTCTTCTATGTTTTCGGCAACGACAAAATCATTTTCTCCGTCTCCGTAATAGAACGCAGGAATCTGTTGTCCCCACCACAATTGTCGGGAAATATTCCAATCCCGGATGTTTTCCATCCAATGTTTGTAGGTGTTTTTGAATTTTTCGGGGTAAAGTTTTACTTGGTCGCTCATCACCACATCCAAAGCAGGTTTTGCCAATTCGGACATTTTCAAAAACCATTGTTGCGAAATTTTCGGTTCAATAACCGCACCTGTTCTTTCGGAAGTTCCTACTTTATTCACGTAATCTTCGGCTTTTAAAAGAAGTCCTTTTTCTTCCAATTCTTTCGCTATCGCTTTACGAACTTCGAAACGGTTTTTCCCTGCATAATGCATTCCGTGAGCATTCAGATTTCCATCATCATCCAAAGAATCAATCATCGGAAGTTGGTGTCTTTGTCCGATTTCGTAGTCATTCGTGTCGTGAGCCGGCGTAATTTTCAATGCTCCGGTTCCGAATTCAATATCTACATAATCGTCTTCAATGATAGGGATTGCTCGATTTGCAATGGGAACAATGACTTTTTTTCCTTTCAAATGTTGGTAACGCTCGTCATTCGGATTAATGCAAACCGCAGTGTCTCCGAAAATGGTTTCAGGACGAGTTGTTGCTACTGAAAGAAATTCTTCAGTTCCTTCGATTTTATATTTCAGAAAATATAATTTTCCGTTTTGTTCCTTAAAGATCACTTCTTCGTCAGAAATATTGGTTTTGGCTTGCGGATCCCAATTCACCATTCTGTAGCCGCGATAAATCAAACCTTTGTTGTACAAATCCACAAAACTTTTGATCACTTGCTGAGAAAGTTGGTCTTCCATCGTAAAACGTGTGCGTTCCCAATCACAGGAACATCCCAATTTTTTGAGCTGTTCCAAAATGGTTCCGCCATATTTATCAGTCCATTCCCAAGCGTGCTTCAGGAATTCTTCTCTGGAAATATCGGATTTGTTAATACCTTCGGATTTCAATTTTGCCACAACTTTTGCTTCTGTTGCAATGGAAGCGTGATCAGTTCCCGGAACCCAACAGGCATTGAAACCTTTCATTCTGGCTCTTCTCACCAAAACGTCCTGGATGGTATTGTTCAGCATATGTCCCATATGAAGAATTCCCGTTACGTTTGGTGGCGGAATAACGATGGTATAAGGTTCTCTTTCATCAGGTTCTGAGTGGAAATAATTATTTTCCGTCCAGTATTGGTACCATTTATTTTCGGTTTCCTGTGGATTGTATTTTTCTGAAATCTGCATGCTTAATCAATCTTTGGCTTATAATTTGCAAAAATAGCTCAAACAAAAAAAAAATAAGCATATATTAAAAATATTTTTAACTTTGTTTTGGAAATTGAATTTTTAACTTAACAAAAAAATAAATAAAATGAAAAAATTATTTGCCGGAATTGCATTAATGGGTATCGCTGTTTTTGCATCTGCACAAACCATCAGCTTTGATAAAACAACTTGGGATTACGGAACTGTAAAAAACGGTGCTGATGGTCAAAAATTCTTTACAGTAACCAATACAGGAGATAAGCCATTAATTATTTCCAAAGTGCAGCCTTCTTGCGGATGTACAACTCCGGACTGGAGCCAAGATCCTATTATGCCAGGAAAATCTACAAAAATAAAAGTGGTATACGATACCAAAAGAACCGGAGCTTTCCAAAAATTAATAGAAGTATATTCCAATGATCCTCAAAACAGCAGATCGGTAATATACATTAAAGGAACTGTAGAACCGGCTGCTTCAGGAACTAATGCTGCAGATGCGAAAGTAAAAACAGCTTCTTCTGTAGTGAAAATGGCACCTGTTGCAAAAAAAGAGCAAGCTGCTAAAATGAAAGAGCGTGCTGTACAGAAATAATCAGAAATCTGATAAAAAAAATCCAACCGTTTCATTATTTTTTGAAACGGTTTTTTTATTTTTAAACTTTAAAATATTTGAAAATGGATACCGATTTCAGTGATAATTTTCTTGCCGGAAAAAATTTTTCTATCGATGAATCTCCGCATCAATATCAAGGAAAACTTACCAAAAAAGAGGGTAAAAAAATGCTCAATGATGAGAAAGAAAAACTCCGCCTGCTTCAGGAAAAATTATATGCAGACGGCAGCCAATCTCTTTTAATTGTGCTCCAGGCAATGGATGCGGCAGGAAAAGATTCTTTAATTGAGCATGTTTTCGGTGGAGTAAATCCGCAAGGTTGTGAAGTAACCAGCTTCAAAACCCCAAGTTCCCGGGAATATTCCCACGATTTCCTTTGGCGGCATTACCTGGCGCTTCCTGAAAAAGGAAAAATTGGAATTTTCAATAGAAGCCACTATGAAAGTGTGTTGGTTTGCAAAGTTCATCCGGAATACAACCTCAGCGAAAAGGTATGGAAAAGCGTGAAAGATTTTGATGAAAATTTTTGGGAAAACCGCTATGAATCCATCAGGAATTTTGAAAAACATCTTGCCGAGAACGGAACCACCATTGTAAAAATTTTTCTGAATGTTTCGAAAGAGGAACAAAAGCAACGATTTTTAGACCGCATTAATGAAGACGATAAAAACTGGAAATTTTCTTCCGGAGATCTTCCGGAACGCGATCTTTGGGAAGATTATATGAAAGCATACCAAACTGCCATCCGCGCAACGTCTAAAGATAATGCGCCTTGGTTTGTGATTCCTGCCGATCAAAAATGGTTTGCAAGAGTGGCAGCCATTCAGATTATTATTGATGCTTTAGAAAAAATGGATTTGAAATTTCCGAAACTTTCCGAAAAAGAAACCGCTGATTTGGATAATGCGAAAATGAAATTGGAAAATGAGCAGCTTTAATCATTTGGAAGAAATGATTGCAAAGATTTCTACGCTTCGCCCGCAATCTCAAAACTACACTAAAAATCCACGAGAAAATCTGTAAGCCGGATTCTGTCTATGCCGAAGCAAGAGCCTGTTATTTATCTAATCTTGCTGTTACCAACAAGCTTGAGCTGTTTACCCCTCGGTTTTTGGAACGAGCAATTCCTATTTTCCATTTCTGAAAAAAATCCGATATACTTAACATTGCACCACAAAGAGTTTACCTGGTTTCACTACAGCCGAACTGTACTTGCTTTCTGTTGCACTGGTCCTCATCTCGCGATGGACGGATGTTATCCGCTTTGCTGCTCTTTGGTGTCCGGACTTTCCTACACTCACAAAATATGAGCATCAACAGGCCGAATTTCTCGTGGAGTGCAAAGATACGATTTGAGAATGAGATAATGTGAAAATTTGAGAATTTGAGAATGTGAGAATGAGAGAATGAGAGAATGTAATGGTTATAGAAGATTATTTTTTGGGGGGAATCATTTCCAGATATACTGATGCCGAATAACAAAACTGAATGTTCCTGCTGATTAAATTCGGAAATCGGTTAGCCCTGCAATTCTGAATTATACTTTATTAAATTCCCGAATTCTCTCATTAATTATTATCTTCGCTCTTTCAAAAAAAGAAAAATTGTCTTCCAAGGAAAAAGAATTTTCGCAGCTGATCCGTGATAATCAAGGTTTGATTATCAAAGTTTCGCGTTTGTATACCAATACACTGGAAGACGAAGAAGATTTGTTTCAGGAAATCGTGTTACAATTATGGCGAAGTTACGACTCTTTTAAAGGAGATTCCAAAATTTCGACCTGGATGTATCGCGTAGCGCTGAATACTGCAATTACCCTGTTCCGGAAGAAAACCAAATCTCCGCAAACCAATGAGCTTCAGGACTTTCATTACAAAGATTATCTGGAGGAAGATGATGATAAGCAACAAAAAATTTCGCTTCTGTACAAAGTCGTGAAAATGTTGCCGAATGTGGAACGCGCGATTGTAATGATGTATCTGGATGATTTGCCATATCGCGATATCGCCGGAAACCTCGGAATTACGGAAGTAAATGCAAGAGTGAAAATGAACCGTCTGAAGAAAACCCTCAAACAACTGATGGAAAAATATGCCTGATTTTAATATTGATCATTTTAAAGAAACCTGGCAGCAACAAGGGATAAAACCGAAATACGAAAATGCGGAAATCCTGCAAATGCTCAACCGAAAATCCCGGAATTACGTAAAATACATTCTGTGGATCAGTATTGTTGAATTCCTCTTTATACTGGGAGTTTCTGGATATTATCTGAGTTTGGGGAACGAGGATAACAGTTTTATCCATATTCTGGAAAAAATGAATGTAGCTGTAACTCCCGAAATTCTCCAAAATCTGAATACCTTTTATCTGCTAATGAAGATTTTCAGCATTGCGATTACGCTGTTTTTCGTGATTCGATTTTATCTGAACTATAAAAAAATTAATATAGAATCCAATCTCAAAAATCTAATCGTTCAGATTATTCTGTTCAAGAAAACGGTAAATGCATTCATCCTCATCAATATTCTTTTTTTGATTTTCACAACGCTGGTTCTCACCTATTTTATGTACAGAGCAATATCGGTACAAAATATTGAAATGGATTCCTCCACATTCACCGGTTTTGTAATCGGGCTGATCGTTTCTCTCGTTTTCAGTGTGGTGCTGATATGGTTGTATTACCGTTTGGTTTACGGTATTATTATGCGGAGATTAGGCAAAAACCTAAAACAGCTCAAAGAAATTGAACAGGCGGAAGAATGATTGAGGTGAATGATCAATTTGCTGCGCAGTAGTCAATTATCAATCACGAATTACGGATATATAAAGTAAATTTCACCATTTACTTGCGGAGCAAAATTCACTATTGATGAATTACAATTCTTTCCTCAATCTCGCAACAGGAATATTCAGCTGTTCACGATATTTTGCAATCGTTCTTCTGGCAATGTTGTAGCCTTTTTCTTTCAGAACTCCCACCAAAGCATCGTCTGTTAAAGGTTTTCTTTTATTTTCCTTTTCTATCGCTTCCTGAAGATAGGTTTTAATTTCCTTTGTGGAAACTTCTTCCCCGTCATCATTGGTTAATGAATCTGAAAATAAATCTTTCAGGTAAACAATTCCGTTTGGCGTATCGGCATATTTGCTTTTCACTACGCGGGAAATCGTAGAAATATCAAAACCTGTAATATCTGCAACATCTTTCAAAATCATTGGTTTCAGGGATTTGTCATCACCCGTGATAAAGTATTCTTTCTGAAGCTTTACAATCGCCGTAATGGTTTGTAACAATGTATTTTGCCGTTGGTTTATCGCATCAATGTACCATTTTGCGGCATCTAATTTTTGTTTGATAAACAAAGCAGCCTGCTTGTGTTCCGCTGAATTTTTATCGTGAGAATAAGTGGAAAGTATATCCCGATACTCATTGGAAACCCTTAGCGTCGGAGCATTTTTGCTGTTCAGCAACGGGATTACATCGTACTGTCCTTTTTTATTTTCTTTTACCTGGATTACAAAATCCGGAATAATTTCCTGATTGATGGTAATGGTCTGCGTATCGAAATTTCCCCCAACTTTTGGAGAAAGACGGGATATTTCTTCCAGAGCATCTTTCAGATCTTCTTCCTCCACATCATATTTCTGCATAATTTTGTTATAATGCTTGTTGGTTAAAGCATCAAACTGATGTCTCAGAATATTTGCTGCAAGTGTTACGGCTTTATCTGCTGTTATTTTTTTTTCGATTTGCAACAGCAGACATTCCTGCAAATTTTTTGCACCAACACCTGCAGGATCCAGTTTCTGAATGTAATTTTCTAGAATATCCGCCACTTTTTCAGTAGTGGTATAAATCCCTTGTGAAAAAGCCAGATCATCAACAATCGATTTTATCTCCCGTCTCAAATAACCGTCAGTATCCAGATTTCCGATAATATATTCCGCAATTTTCAGATCCTCTTCCTCCATATTCACCATTCTGATCTGTTCGGTGAGATAATCGTACAGCGTTTGCCCTTCTGTTAAAAGTGCCTGATTATCGAATTCCTCATCATCTGCAGAATAATTGCTGGATGCGGTTTTATAAGAAGGTTCGTCATCGAAAAGATATTCATCCACATCAAAATCGGTTTCAATGCTTTCGCTACCTTCATCTTCATAATCGTCATCGTTTTTATACTCTTCTTCGGTCTCATTTTCCGTTACTTTTTCCAAAGCCGGATTTTCTTCCAGTTCGCGTTCCAGCTCTTCCTCAAATTCCAGAGTGTGAAGCTGTATCAGCTTCATCAGCTGAATTTGTTGAGGTGCGAGTTTCTGTCCGAGTTTAATCTGCAGGTTCTGTTTAAGCATAGAATGAAATTACATTTGCACGAAATTAAGGAAATCTTTTTAAACCAAAATATTTTTGCACGATTTTTGATATAAGATGAAAAATTTCCTTGGAATAATGAAAACCATCTGTTTTGTCCGGATGGTTTTTTGTTACCAATCCACATTCCATTCTTTATAAAATTCGTCGAGAAATTTCAGCATAAAATGGTGTCTTTCGGTTGCTATTTTCTTCGCTGTTTCCGTATTCATCATATCTTTCAGCAGAAGAAGCTTTTCGTAAAAATGATTGATTGTGGTTCCGTCGGATTTTTTATATCCCTCTTTGCTCATCTCCAATTTTGGTGGAATTTTGGGATCGTACATCGGATTATTTTTGAAACCTCCGAAATTAAAGGTTCTCGCAATTCCAATTGCCCCAATTGCATCCAAACGATCGGCATCCTGAACAATTTTCAGCTCAATAGGAACTTCTGCCGGAATTTTGCTTCGATTTTTAAATGAAATGTTTTTGATGATATATAAAACCTGAGCAATAATATGTTCGTTTACTTTTTCGCTTTCCAAAAAGTTTCTCGAAATTTCCAGCGCAAGATTCTCATCACCGTTATGAAATTTAGGATCTGCAATATCGTGAAGAAGCGCGGAAAGCTCAACTACCAAAAGATCAGCGTTTTCTTTTTCTGCAATTTTCCGGGAAAGTTTCCATACTCTTTCGATGTGGGACCAATCGTGTCCGGCTTCTGCGTTTTTCAGTTTTTCTTTTACGAATGTGATGGTTTTTTGGATCAGTTCGGGCATTTTTTTTAATATTTTTTAATAATGACCTTCAAACCTTTCAGATAAAGTTTAGAATTTAATATTTTTCCCGATGAAAATCAGCAGATTGCCTTTTTCAAAATTCACGGAAACTTCATCTTCTACAGCAAGATTTCGGGTTCCAATTCTGGAAGTGATGTCCAGATTTTCATTTTTCAAAGACCATTTTAATCCTTTAGTGGTAATATTTTCTGCAAAAGGAAAAGGATAAAGTGATATCATTTTCCCCAGAACATTTCCGATTTTAAATTTTTCGGGAATGAAAAAATATTGCGAATATTCATCAAAAAAAGTAATCTTCAGTTCATTTTTAAATTTGAATGCAACAGAAATATTTCCCAGAAAATGATCCATTTCTCCGCCGCTTCCACCGAAAACATCTACCGCTGAAAATCCTTTTTCAATGATGATTTCCAATGCTTTTTCAAAATCGGTTTTATTCTGATCCGGTGTTTCGATGATATCAAAATTATTATTTTCATTGTGAATACATTGAAGAACCTCCGAATGCGAATCGAAATCCCCGGAAATAAAATCCAGCTTTTCCAAAGGAAAATTCATTTTTTTAAGATAATGAAAAGCACCATCAGAACAGGCAATCAAAGAATAATCATCCGGATTTGGCAAGTTTTCCGGCGGTACTCCGTTGATAAAAAGAAGGGATTTTTCTGTGTTCAAAAGTCAATATTTAAGGTTCAAAGTTTCTAACTGCGTTATTTACTTCTTTCATTCGGATTCCAAAATTCTTCTGTTTCATTCTGCAATTTTGAAACATAACGCGCTAAAACGAAAAGATAATCGGAAAGACGATTGAGATATTTGATGAGTTCGGGGCGAACTTCTTCCGATTCTGCCAGAAAAATCAGCGAACGTTCTGCTCTTCGGCAAACTGTTCTCGCTACGTGAAGTGATGTTGCGGCTTTTCCGCCACCCGGAAGAATGAAATATTGCAGCGGTTCCAGATGTTCTTCCATTGCATCCATCCAGTTTTCGAGCTCCGAAATTTCGGTTTCGGAAATCACAATCGGAAGTCTGGATTTTCCGTTCGCAAGCATCAGTTTATCAGCAGGAGTTGCAGATTCTGAACCAACGGTAAAAAGATCAAACTGGATTTTTTTCAATTGGTTTACGATTTCATCACTTTCAATCCAGCTTTTGGCAACGCCGATAAAGGAATTGAGCTCATCAATATTTCCGTAGCTTTCTACTCTTGCTGAAGCTTTGGAAACGCGCGTTCCGCCATACAGTGAAGTTTCTCCTTTATCTCCGGTTTTGGTATAGATTTTCATTTTCCTGATTTTGGGTTTTAAAAATACGGATTTTTAGGTATAGAGAAAAGCGGTGAAAGGTTGTTATTGTTTATTTCACGATTTCAACAAACTGGAAAACCTGATTGTTCTTGGGATTATAAATAATTGTGGAATTGTTCGGAATCCTTTTCAGTCTGTAAAATTCAATATTCTTATCATTTTTGATATCCTCAAGAAAAGAAGTATCCAAGGTTCCTTCCGGAAGAAATTTCTCGGCGAGAGATATTTTATCAATAATGTTTTGTCCGTCGATTTTCCTGGCGTTTTTATCGGAGCGGTTTTCATCGGTACTTGGCTGCGATTCAAGGAAAGTGATTAATTCATTTTTATCTGCTTTATATTTGAAAATGTAGGCAGGACTTCCGTTCGGGAATTTCACCTTTTTACCTTTAAAATCCGTCATCAGACCAGGTTCGGCATTTGGAAAAACTTCGGTGAAGATTGCATTTTCCGCATTGGTTACGGAATTGATGGATTCCGAAATAGTAGAATCCAGCGTTTCCTTTACCGCATCTTTTGCTTTTTGCTTTACAGATTCGGTAGTTTCATCTATGGTTTGGTTAATCTTATCCTCGATTTTGTTGCAGGAAAAAAGCGCAACGGAAAGAAGCACTGCTAATCCGGATTTCTTCATTTTTTTTATTTTTTTGAGATTGAGAGGAAACAATAATTCTGCCAGAAATAACAGGTTTGTTTCAATTTTTATCAAAATTAAGCATTCTGAATATCATTAATCTTCTCGAAAGGTTTTCCCTTTTTTTTCGGTTTTTAACGTGAGGTCTTCTATAGATATCAAGATACTTATTATTTTTTTTAGTATTTTAGTCCAAAATTAACAATTTATGAAGACTAAATTACTTTTTCTTTCAGGAATTTTTTTTCTTGTTTCCTGTTCAACTCATCAACGTTCACACATCAAATCCAAAGAAGAATTTGTGGTGGAACTGAAAAGACCAACAAGCAGAGGAGGAATGCTGGAAACCGCTTTACAAGGGCTTTTTTTGGGTGCAAAATATCTGGCGGACAAGACTTCAAAATCATTAACCAGCAATTATTCGCAATCCATTTCTGTAAATGATTATTACAATACTTACAGCGGAAAAGTGGTAAAATCTTATGACCGGATTGATATTAAAAAATATTCAAAACCTTTGGATCAGGAAGAAGAAAACAAGCTGAAAGTTATCATTCATGATGAAATTACCAAAATACCAAAATCCAGAGGAGAATCTGCTTTACAGGAAAAAGATGTAATCCGTGATGAAAAGGACGATATGCTGAGCTTTAATGCGGTTATCAAAATTTTATCCGATCCGCACAATCCCGGAATCAGCAGACTGAGCTTTGAAGAACTGAGGGTATTCTTTTCTAAAACAAGAATTTATGCTGATGAAAAGCTGAATGCCGTAGTTTCGGTTCAGCTTGAAGGACAATACAGAAATGCAGACGGAACACCGGAAAAGAAAATTCTGATCGAGCAGGAATACGACTTTCGGAATCTAAAATACGGTCCGGAAAACCAAATAAAAACACCAATTCTTTCGCCGTGGTATTATGATATTCCGCCCAATTCGGATTTCGGAAAAAATGAAGAATTCGGAGTAGTCCGGGTAAATGTTCAGGTGCGCGAATATGAAGGCGGAAAAAGCAAATACATCAATAAACTTCCGGATATCCTCAGCAAAAACAAAAATGCGATTATAAAAGACGGTGCTTCTGCGCTTGAAAAAATAGTGGAATAAAAAGCCTAAAAAAAATGCTGAAATCAGATTTTCAAAAGATTTTTCTGTTTTTCTGTTTTGCAATTTCATTAATGGCTTATTCGCAAAACACTGAAAATTTTATTCCGTCCGATTCCGACATTCTGGCATCGGCGATTACAGAAGACGGAAAAAATATCGCTTTTTGCACCAATAATAAAATCAGTATTCTGGAGGTACACTCGTTTTCCATTTTGCAATCTATGGAAATAACGCTTCCTGAACATTTTGCCATTAGAAAAATCGAGTTTTTAAATAATTCTCCGGATGTTGTTTTGGTATATACGGGAATGTTGAGTTCCTACGGAATTCTAAGTCCTAAAAATCCTATTCTGGAATATCCCGAAGAAGAAATCTATTTTTGCAACGTAAAAGAAAAAAAGCTGATTTCCAAACTTTCAGGAAGTACGTATATCTCCTCCTTTCACCACGATAAAACCAAAGCTCTCGTAGCTGCCAACAATTATGCTGAAGGTGAAACGTACAAATTTGCAAGATCCGGAGAATTGGGAATCTTATCTTCCGAAAGCGAAAAAGCAAACGGAATTATCCGCAGCCTGAAAGTTTCTCCCAAAGACGATTTGGGCATTGTAATGTATTTTGATTCTTTGGCAACCGGAAAATCTGAATATTTTTATTCTCTTGAACTAAGAAGTCTTCCCGATCTGAAAGTTTTGAAAAAAAACAGCTTTGTTTCACCGGTTGTTCTGGACAAGATTCAGTTTAGCAGCGATCAGAAAGCAATTGCCGTTTTTCCGGATCAACAAGTAAGAATGGATAAAAATCCGATTTTCTTTGACACAGAATTGAACCCGATTGATCAATTGAACTCCGAAACTCAATTTGCAGGCTTCAAAACAGATGAATTTCTCTGGGAAATAACCAATAACGAAATTTTACAAAAAGAGGTCTCAACCGGTAAAATTAAGAACCAAATATGGGCAAATCTCACATATTTCGGTCAACTGGAAAACATTTTTGCACTTAATAATAACAATCTCATTATTGTAGGGAAAAGCCTTATCGGTCATAAAAAAAACGGAATTCAACTTTTCTCTCTGAAAGACAATAAAGAATATACGGAAAAAGCTGAAATAGCAGAAGAAGAGCAGCTTTACGATCCTTCGAAAATGGTGGTGATGGACAATATTTTCCTGGGCGAAAATATACAGGTGAATGAAGAAAAAAAATTGCTTTTGACCTACGAAAAAAAGCATCTTCAGCTTTGGGAACTGGAAAATTTCCGGAAACTTTACGATCTGGATTTTGAAGAAGAAGTGGATGCATTTCTCAGCAATAACGGAAAGGAAATTTTGATTATAGAAAAATTCTCCAAAGACAAAGGCTTCAGCGATATTTTGTTGAAAGTTCTGGATATACAAACAGGAAAAACCCGCATCAAACCTTATGTTGGCGAGGATGATATTTTATCCGTCTCTTCGCCAAAATGTTTTAATATAAACCTGCGTCCCGAAGAATGGCTGTGTTCCGACGGAGATTCTTCATTAAAGAAAATAAATTCCAAAACATTGGAAATCAGTATTTTAAAGAACTTTAACGCAGATAAAAAATACAAACCACTTTTGCAGGTGGATATTCAGGATTTTGATAAAGAAAATAACCTCGCCCTTCTTACGATTAATAATAATGTAAATTACAAGGATTATCCCATCGGAATTTTCACCTATCAACCAGAAACCGAAAAGCTAGAAGAGCTTCCAAAAAACCTGTATGATACTGCAGTTCAGTATGATAAAGATTTGTACTTCATCAATAAAAACCAATTGCTTTACACTTCGGATAAAGGTTTGGAAGTTTTTGACATCTTCGCCAAATCCTCTAAAGTTGTTCTGCCAAATTCCGGGAAAAAGAAGTTCGAAATCTCAAAAGGAAAAACCGAAACTTTTGTATCGGAAGCCAGTTCGGACGGGAAAAATCTTTATACCATTTCCAACAGCAGCGGCACTATTATAAAAGAACAAAAAAATTTTCCGGGTTTTGCAGGAAAAGGTTTTGTTTTTGATGGCAGCTTCAATTATTTTAACAAAGGATTTGTACGCCTTATTGATCATTATTCTTACACCAATCCCAATGTAGAACAGCAGTCCAACCAAGGAATATTCAGTATCCAATTGTCCGATTCGGGAAATCTTCTTTTCAAGAATAAAATGATGATTGATCTGGCATCACTGGAAATTAAAGATTACACAAAAGAAGCAGTTAGTCTTCATCTTCTTAACAACGAAAAAGATGAAGTTATTTTTGCGGAAAATTCAGGCGGAATGGCTTCAGGAAAGTTTGTTTTTTGTATTGCCACAGTCAAAAATCCAAAAGAAATACTTTGGAAAAGTCAGGAATTCGATATTCCGGATAATTCTGTGTATCACTTTAAATTCGATATTTCGGATGATGGCAGAAAGATTCTTGTAACTGAAGAAAAAAGCGGAACAAGCAAAGGAAGCAAAACCTATTTCTTTGTAGATACCGAACAGAAAAAAGCTGCGCAATACAAAGCAGAAAGCAATATTGCCGCTGCACGATTATTCTCTGAAAGCAAAATGTATATGCTTGGAAACTCTTTGTACGATTGGGATTCTCATAAAATCATTAAAAAAGTTGAGACTTTTCCTGATCCTTCTTTCAGTGAAAAAATGTTTGTAACAGCAACAAATTCAGGAGTTTTGAACCGATACAAAAAAGAAGCAGACGGAACGTATAGCAAAAAGAATTTTATTACCAGAAATAATCTTGATGTTTATTCCGGAAGAAATAACCTGATGTACATCCCGGAATTCCGGTATTATACAGGCAGTACCTACAACAGCATTGTTTTTTGGAAAGAAGACAGCCAATCTCCCATAAAAACGCTTTACATCAGTCCAAACAAAATTATTGATGTTAAAAAGCTAAAAGAAAAACTGTATATCCTCACAGAAAATGACAATGTTTTTGTGGTGGATTTAAAAAATCTTGAAGTAACCTTGCGGATCGACATTCTTCAATACAAAGAAAACGAGTACCAGATTGCAGCTTTTACACCGGAAGGATATTTTATGGCTCCGAAAAACGTAATCCGGAAATTTCATTTTGTAAAAGACAACAAAACTTTTCCAGTTCACAGCTACGAATTGTTCCTCAACCGTCCAGATTTGGTTTTAGACAAACTGGGTTTTATCGACGGTGCTAAAAAAGAATTGTACCGGCAAGCATTTGAAAACCGCTTGAAAAGAGCTGGAATTACCAATGAAAAAGATTTCCTTGCCATTTTACGACCTTCCGTGGAACTGCAAAACAAATCCAAGATCCCGAAAGTTACGGAAAATGAAGAAGTTACCCTGGAAATGAAACTTTCCGATAATACAAACTCCGTCATCATATATGACAACGGAGTTCCGGTGTATGAAAATAAGCAGCCTGCTTCCGGAACTGTTTCCGCAAAAATAAAACTGATTTCCGGTGAAAACAACATCAGCATTATCACCAGAAACAAAGAACAGATCGAGGGAAATCCCGTTTCCGTAATTGTGAATAATTTGAAAAAAACCGAAAACCGAAAAGTATATTACATTGGGATTGGTGTTTCCAACTACGTCAATTCTTCTATGAATTTGAAATATGCGGACAAAGACGTAAACAGCCTGAACGATTATTTGCAGTTGAAATATCGGGATCAGTATGAATTTCATTCTCTTTTAAATGAAGAAGCCACCCGCGAAAATATCCTCAAAATCAAAGAGATTCTCAACAAGACTTCTGTGGAAGATATTGTCATCCTCTCGCTTTCCGGCCACGGCGTAATAAATGACGATTACGATTTTTTCTTTGCCACGTATGATCTCGATTTTAAAAATCCTCAACTTCGCGGACTGAAATATTCCGAAATTCAGGATTTGCTTTCCGGGATTCCTGCGAGAAGAAAACTTTTGCTTTTGGATGCCTGTCACAGCGGCGAAATTTATAAAACCAACGAATTGGTTGCCCAAGATCATCAAACCGTACAACTGCAGAAAAACGTAACCGGATACACACCGAAAGGAAGCGAAGGAAATTCCATTGCACCGGGTGAAGACGAAAGTTTTGCGCTGATGCAGAATTTATTTTTCGATACGGAAAGAGGAAACGGCGCATTTATTATCGCAGCAGCAGGAGGAAGAGAATTTGCATACGAAGGAGAAGAATGGAAAAACGGAGTTTTTACCTATAGTCTGATCAATTCCATCCGAGAGTTGGGTTATGATACCTGGAAAGGAAGTTTACCGATTCCTGTTTCTAAACTGAAATCCGCTGTAAACCAAAAAGTAACAGCACTTACCGATGGGATGCAGAAACCCACTTCGCGCTCAGAAAATATCGAATGGGACTGGGAATTGTAATCGTTCTATAAAAAAATTCGTTTTTATTTTACCGGAACAATATTATTTTACAATATCGTACACTACTTCGGTACAGAAGCCTTCCAAATCATTGTCCACCTCTTCCACATCCGAACCGCGGGTTTTCACGAAAGAATGCTGCAGAAATTTTTCCAGCGGATTATTGTTATCATTGCTTTCACCTCTTGTAGAAACGGTGGACTGGAAGTTCAGAGGTTTATCGGAAGCAAATCCTTTCAGAATCAAGCGTTCATAAGGTGGCGAAAAACTGTACACACAATTGTTGTACGTTTGCGTTTGGTTGGGTTTCAGCTTACGTTCATCATCGGTAAGGTTACATTTTTTGTTCGGAAAAAAAGAACTGATTGCACCTTCGGAATTAATTTCAACAATACTGATATAAAGCGTTTTATCACTTTTATTGGTGATCTGAAGCAGCGCATTGTCTTTTTTCGGAACAATTTGTAAAATCCCTTCTTTATTCAGGTTGGAGTTTTCTGACCGTTCTGTAATCTTCCTGTTAGAAGCATCGTAATCCACAGGAATCAGTTTGAAATCAAATGCGTAATCAGGATTTTTGATGCTGAGATTTTTAAGATAATTGCCCTGTGCAAATTTGAAAATCTTATCATTGATATCATTCAAAAGGGTGTTTCCACGTGTTGGTTTGGCTTCTGCAAAAGCTCTCGTTCCTGTTGGATAACCAATCTCGTATTTTCCTGATTTTTCTTCCACAACCACTTCAGAATCTTTAATATCATCCACCACTTTACCAAGCTGATTGGCATTCAGAAAATCCGAAATTCCCGGTTTTAGGGAAGCATCAGAAATTTTTGGATCCACAAAAACATTTACCGAAAAATCTCCGTAAGAAGGCTTATCAATAAAAACCCAATAGTTTTTTGCATTGCCATCTTTCACCGGTTCATCCAGAATTATGGTAGCATCTGCGAATGCAGAATAGCTCACTTTTCCTGTAGCTAATGCTTTGTTTTTGTCAGGTTGCTCTGTTCCTGAAGACATTACCAAGACTGTTGTATTTTTAAAAATCTGATTAACCTGACCACCATTAATTTTCATAATACTGTTTCCCTGAGTAAGCGTAGTAACATCAAAATACGGCTGTTGTTTTATATACTCGTCTCCGAAAATTTTATAGTCGATATTGCCTTCAATTGTTGGTCGCTGATCGGGAACAATCGCACTCATTGTACTTGCAATTTTCGAGAAAAGTTTTCGGTAAGAAATATCCGAACCCAGCTCGTTCATTGCTTTTGCAAAGGAATAGCTTAAAGAGCCCGCTCCTTCGTATTCATAATTGGGTTCGCTGTCGGAAGCTCCTGAAATTACTACAAAAGGAGCAGCATCATTGCTCAGAGAAATGGTTTCAAAAAGTCCGCTTCCGTCCACTTTCCCTGTGTCGGAAGGTACTTTCCAATTTTCCGGAACCAAAGCTCCCACTCCACCTCTCATCACAGCTCCGCGTGTTGCGTTTCCGGAATGGCAACTGTCCAAAATCATCAGCAGCTGACCTTTTTTCCCCAATTTGTTTCGGAAGGAATTTACAATATTCTGAATTTCATCGTCCCGGAGATGATTTTCTCCTTTGTATTCTGTATCGTATTTCGAATGGGCATTATAGGGAACCAAAGCTTCATCCAGACCATCAGCTTCATCGGTTCCGTCATCAAAAATCTGTTGTCCGTGCCCGGAATAATGGATTACCACGATATCTCCCGGAGATATTCTGGATTTCAGATTATTGAAAGCGCTAAGAATCCCCTGCTTTGTTGCATTTTGATCCTGTAAAACGGTGATGTCATTTTCTGCAAAGCCCTGCTTGAGCAAAGTTCCTTTTATAAGAGGAATATCATTTGCCGAGCTCAAAGTATTCCATTTGGTAGCAGGATCATAATTTCCAACAGCAATTATTAATGCGTACTTTTTTGCATCAATATGAATGCTGAAAAAAATTAAACATAAAATGAGTGAATATTTGAAAATTTTTGCCATCATAATTTTTTTAATAAAACGATATCTAAAAGAAAAAATATTTCATTTCTTTTATTCCGATTAATGATTTACTACAAAAATAGCAAAAATGAATTTAGCAAAAAGTAAACGTACATTATTGGAGGTGCGCCATCTTTCAACAGCGCTTTTCGGAGTTTTTGTTTATAAAACTTTCAGTTCCAGCTCGATAGATTTTCCGAAGAATTTCTTTGAAATTTTTTCGAAGTTTTTGGTAATATCCGAAAGATAAAACCGGTATTCGGGATTTTGGCTTTCCATATTCAGAAGATGGTGCTTTTCTAAAATTATTTTCAGCTGGTTGGCAACGATATTCGGGGAATCGATTACGCGAACACGGTTTCCGTAATACTGTTTAATTTCGTCAATCAAAAGCGGATAATGGGTGCAGCCGAGAATCAGGGTTTCTATATTCTTTAATTTATTGTTACTCAAATAATTATAAATAATAGAATGGGTAATCGGATGATTTTTAAAACCCTCTTCAATAGCGGGAACCAAAAGCGGAGTTGGAAGCTCATCTACTTTTATAAATTTGTTGTGCTTCCGGATGGATTTTCTGTAAAGTCCTGAATTTACGGTAGCTTTCGTAGCAATTACTCCGACATTGTTGTGAATTTCGTAGGCTACTTTTTCTGCAACCGGATTAATCACATCAATCACCGGAACTTTATCATCCACCAGTTCCAGAACTTCTTTCAATGCGTTTGCAGTTGCCGTGTTGCAGGCAATAACAATGGCTTTACAATTTTTCTCCAAAAGAAACTGCGCAATTTTTGTGGAATATCCTATGATGGCTTCCCGGGATTTTTCGCCGTAAGGAAGATGTTTGGTATCACCAAAATAAATGAGATTTTCGTTCGGAAGAAGTCTTTTTATTTCTTTTGCAACAGTTAAACCACCAACTCCGGAATCAAAAATCCCGACGGGTTGGTTTGCAGAAAGATGGCTGAAATCCTGTTTTTTCTTTTTCAAAAGGAAAAATGTTTTTACAAAAATAGTGATTTTTGGAGTTCGTTTGTTAAATAATAAAAAGATCCGAAGCAATTCCGTCTGCCAAAAACCAATGTTTTTCCGGAATTTTGAGATGGTTATTTTCGATGATTAGGATTCCGTCTGAGATTTTTGGCTGAATTGATTTTTGAAAAATTTCTAAAATTTCACCCGAAAAATTACGGTTTATTTTTTCTAAATCTACACCCCAAATTGTTCGTAAACCGATCATCATCATTTCATTGAAACGGTCTTTTTCCGATAGAATTTCGGTTTCTTTGGGTAAAATATTTTGTTGTAAATTTCTGATATACAAAGTGTTATTCGCTACACTCCAGCTTCTTTCGTTTTTTCCGTTGTAGGAATGCGAAGAAGGTCCGATTCCCAAATATTCCATTTGTTTCCAATAGGCTGAATTGTGACGGGAATGAAATCCGGGTTTTCCGAAATTGGAAATTTCATAATGCTCAAAACCATTATCTTTCAGAAAATCGGACAGATAATAAAATTCTTTATTCTGCTCGGATTCTTTCGGAGCCTGGATTTTATTTTTGGAAATCCAGCTTTCCAAAGCGGTTTTGGGTTCAACTGTTAAAGCATAGGACGAAACGTGCGGAACCTGAAGTTCTATGGTTTTGCTGAGGTTTTCTTTCCAGATTTCAAAATTGGAAGTTGGCGAACCGTAAATCAGATCAATACTGATGTTTTCAAAACCGGAATCCTGCGAACGCTTGATTGAAGATTCGGCTTCGGAAGCGGAATGTGCGCGGTTCATCATTCTCAGGTCTTCTTCAAAAAAACTTTGTGTTCCGATGGACAAGCGATTGACGGCAGTTTTAGAAAGTTCTTTCAGAAAGTTTTGGGACAAATCATCGGGATTGGCTTCGAGTGTAATTTCAATATTTTCATCAAAACTGAAATATTTCAGAATTTCATCAATTATTGATTGCAGCTCATCAACTTGTAAAATACTCGGAGTTCCACCACCAAAATACAGAGATTTAAGGTTGGTGTTGTGTAATTCATCTTTTCGCAGAAAAATTTCTTTTTTCATTGCGATAAGCATTTCGTCTTTCAAATTCAACGAAGTCGAAAAATGGAAATTACAATAACTGCATTTTTGCTTGCAGAAAGGAATGTGGATGTAGATCATTTTGAGGTGTGAGATTCAAACGATTTTAAACAAAATCAAATTATTTCAAATTCTCGAGAAACACCCCGTCAAAATTTTCTTTTCAGAAAATTTTGCCATTCCTCTTTCAGAGGGGAATTTTTGTATAAATCTTCGGATGTTTGGGAATACGTTTTTCTGAAATTATCTGTACCGGAATCCTCTGGAATTGATAAAGTTATCGAAATTGTAACCTACGCTCAGCATAAAGCTGTTTCCGGCATATTCCTGAATATCGGAAAGCCCGAAATTGTAGGTAGCACCGAATAAGAAATTGCTAACTGTTGCTTTAATGATGGGTGAAAAACTTAAATTCTGATTTCCGAAACGGTTTTTTATTCCACGGAAACTTACGCCGCCGGAAAAAGAATTTTCATCGCTTACTGCAGTTGCCATCAGGTTGAGATCCAGCATTCTGGAAGAATTGGTATTCAGGTTGGCAAGAACGGAAGGCGTAACATAGAAATCTTCCCCGAAATAGACATCATATCCCAAATTCAGGAAAATTTTGGTAGGCTGCGGTTCGATGCCGTTTTGGATCGGAATATCGTTGCTCAATGGAATATCGGTAACGGAAATTCCGGCAAAAAAGTTGCGGTATGATGCTGCCATTCCGATATTGGAATAGAGCATAAATATCCCATTTTCATTGGAAAGATTTGGATCTCCCGGATCTTCGGGATTCAGTTGCGCCCAATCTATATTCATATTATAAAAATTGAGATTGGTTCCGAATGAAAACTGGTCTTTTCTTTCTCCACTATCACCAATCGGGATAAAATAAGAAGCTCCTACAGAAATTCCGTTTGCTGAAATAGGACCGTTCTGATCCCTGAAAAATGAAATCCCTGCTCCCAATCTGTCCACAATATTTGCGTGCATCCCTATGGACTGTACATTTGGAGATTCATCGAATTTTGAAAACTGCTTTTGATAATTAAGGTTCAGAACTACTTTATCTGTTTTTCCGTACAAAGCTGGATTAAACAAAAAATCGCCCTCCATCAGATATTGCTGATAAATAGGAAGTGTTTCCTGCGCATTATAAAAACCTGCCGTAAAAAAACTGAAGAAAAATAAATGGAATATTTTTCTCATAATCTTATTTTGATTTTAAATTTAAGCAAAAATAACAATAAACTTCACATATCAAGAATTCTCTAAATATTTTCTCCATTTTTTAACAGCTTCATCCATATCTTGTGGCATCGCACTTTCGAAATACATTTCCTTTTTGGTAACCGGATGGATGAATCCGAGGGTGTGAGCGTGCAAAGCGTGACGTGGTAAAATTTCAAAAATATTATTGATAAACTGCTTGTATTTCGGTAGCGTGCTGCCACGAAGCGGAATGTGCCCTTCATATCTTTCATCATTAAACAAAATATGCCCGATATGTTTGAAATGCACCCTAATCTGGTGCGTTCTTCCTGTTTCTAATTTGCATTCCACCCAGGTCATATATCTAAACCGTTCTATCACTTTATAATGAGTAACCGCATGTTTTCCGTGGCTTCCATCTTCGTAAACCGACATCTGCATTCTGTTTTTCGGATGTCTTCCGATATGTCCGCGAATGGTACCTTCCTCTTCCTGAATATTTCCCCAGACAAAAGCCCAATACAAGCGTTTTGTAGTTCTGTCGAAAAACTGTTTTGCAAGAAAGCTCAGTGCATATTCGTTTTTGGCAACTACCAAAAGTCCGGAAGTATCTTTATCGATTCTGTGTACCAGTCCTACGCGATCCAGATCGGATTTGTTTCCGTTTTTCTCAAAATGGAAAGCTAGTGCATTCACCAAGGTTCCGTCCCAGTTTCCGTGTCCCGGATGCACCACCATTCCTGCGTTTTTATCCACTACAATTACATCATCATCTTCATAAACAATATTAATGGGAATATCCTGCGGAACGATCACATTTTCTCTTGGAGGATGTGCCAGCAAAACGGAGATTTCATCGCCTGGTTTTACGCGATAATTTTGTTTTACGGGATTTCCGTTTACAACTACATTTCCGGCGCGGCAAGTTTGCGAAATCTTATTTCGGGATGAATTCTGGCGGAAAATAAGAAGAAATTTATCGATACGCAGAGGTTGCTGATTTGCATCGACTTTGATGTTCAGATGTTCGTACAATCCATTGTTTTCGTCTTCAATGGCCTGGCTGATATCGATTTGATCATCAAAAAAATCGGAATTTTTTTGCATTTTTTCGGGTTTGTATCATCATTAAAGGCTTCAAAATAGTTGAAGCCTTATTTTATTCCACCACTACTTTTTTCTTTTTGGGAGCTTCCTCTTTTTTAGGTTTGTCTGAGTTTGTGGTTTTGGTAGCAGTAGCTGTATTTTTATTATTAGCGGAAGTTTTGTTTTTATCCTCATTTGCAGGTTTTTCTGCTGATTTTGAGGTTTCTTTTTTTACTTCTGTAGTTTCAGTTTCGGGTTCTTTGGGTTTTGTAACAGGTGCAGGAACCGGAGAAATGTGAACGGGCTCATCCCAAACTGTAGCAGGAACGGTAGTATCTATTTTTACCCGGTAAATGGAATTCAGTTGTTCTATTTTTGCGCCCATTTCCGCCGGAGTTCTTTTGCTTGCCCAAAGATCAATCTGCATTCCCTGATCGCGGATATCAAAAGCTTCGGGATCCTGATAATACACGATATCAGATTCATCTCTTGCATCATCTTCAAATTCTACAAGTCCGACTTCAAAAAGGTTTTGCGCAATAATTTGTTTTGCCTGCTGCACTGTTAATCCCACTAAATTGGGAATGGTAATATTTCTTTTCGGACCTGCACCAATCACCAAATCGATGGTGGAAAATCTAGGAAGCAAGGTTCCGGGTTTCAGATTGGTACCGTTGTAAACCATCCGCAAAACTGCATCACGCTGAATGCTCGGCTCATATAAAGTGTCTCCTACTTTCAGCCCGACCTGTTCCAGCTGGCGGAAAGCCAAACCTTTATATCGATCAATAATATCCGGAACGGAAACTTTTGCCCATGTTCTTGGATTCACTTTCATAATTACTGTTCTTCCGGCTTTTACGCGGGACCCGGGAGCAGGATAAATTTGCAACACCTGAAATGGTTTGTAGCGGGGATCGTATTTAAAACTGTCCACTTCATATTCCATTCCTGAATCGTCCAGAATTTTTATGGCGTTATGAACGGTCATATTCACGACATTTGGAACAGGAATTTCCTGACCATGACTGGTATGATATTCCAACCACCTAAAAGTAAGCCATACCAAACCTGTGAAAACGCCAATTGCAAGTACCAGATTCAGCAGTACTTTCCAGTTGAACAATGATTTTAACATAGAAATGCTTTTAAAATGCAAAAGCAAATATAACCAATAATTTTGGAAATTTTCAGAAGTGCTTTTCCTGAACGTGTTTAAAATTGATATTCCTAATTTACACTCTATAAATAAAGAAAGAAGGTATACTTCTCTGATTATTAAGATTTTCGATTTATAAAAAAGCAAATAAATTATTAATAATCAATATATTAATTCACTAAAAAAATTATAGGCAGATTCTTTATCATCTTCGCTTCCTGCAGAAATTTTGGTTAAACTTTATCTGTTAAAGGATAATTATTTAATTTTATTGAAAATTTTTAAAAAATGAAAAAATCTCTGGGTTTGGTATTGCTGTTTTTCTGGATGATAATCTTCGCTCAAGATAATCCTGTAAAAGAAAATTACACAAAAAAGGAAGTCTACATTACAATGCGTGATGGTGTAAAACTCTTCACCTCCATTTACACACCGAAAGATATCTCCAAAAAAAATAAATATCCGATTGTAATGCAGCGTACTTGTTATTCCGTAGCGCCTTATGGTGAGGAACAATACAAAAATTCTCTCGGTCCAAATCCTTTTATGATGAACGAAAAATATATTTTCGTTTATCAGGATGTTCGCGGAAGATATATGAGCGAGGGCACTTTTACGAATATGACACCGCAAACCGAGCGTAAAACCAAACAGAATACCGATGAAAGCACCGATACGTATGATACGATCGATTGGCTTATAAAAAATATTGAAAATAATAACGGAAAAGTGGGACAATACGGCATTTCGTATCCCGGTTTTTATACTGCCGCCGGAATTCTTGCAGATCATCCTGCTTTGAAGGCTTCATCTCCACAAGCTCCAATTTCGGATTTCTGGTTTGACGATTTTCATCACAACGGTGCTTTTATGATGGGATATTTCAGAACATTTCCGGTATTCGGAATTCAGAAAACGAAACCTGAAAAGGAAGGCTGGTTTATGGAAAGTTTTAAAAAATTAGCAGCCACATCAGCAGACGGATCTTTGTTTTATGACAATCTTGGAACAATGGATGATGCTGTAAAAAAATATTATTCCGACAATTTTTTTATGCAGCAAATCGTGAGTCATCCCAATTATGACGATTTTTGGAAAAAAAGAAGCCTTCTTCCACATCTAAAAAATGTAAAACACGCTGTAATGACAGTTGGAGGTTGGTTTGATGCAGAAGACCTTTCCGGACCGCTGAATATTTATAAAACCATAGAAAAAACTAGTCCGAAAAGCAACAACACGATTGTAATGGGACCGTTTTCCCATGGAGCATGGTCCCGAGAAACTGGAAAAACATATCACAACGATATTTATTTTGGTGATTCCATAGCTACTTTTTATCAGAAAAATATGGAAACAAAATTTTTCCATCATTACCTGAAAGATGAAAAATCTGCACTGAAACTTCCCGAAGCTTATATGTTCGATACCGGAAAAAAGGAATGGAAAGAATTTGAAAATTGGCCACCGAAACAAGCTATAAAAATGAATTTCTATCTTTCCGATAAAGGAAAAATTGAGCATTCTGCTCCGGCACAAAAAGGTTTTACAGAATATTTCTCTGATCCCAACAAACCTGTTCCGAGCAGTGAGAACCGAAAAGAATTCAACGGATTTACACCAAGAAATTATATGAGTGAAGACCAGAGATTTACAGAAAACCGTCCTGATGTAGCTACTTTTACAACAGAAATTCTTACAGAAGATGTTACTTTAGCCGGAGAAATTCTCGCCAAGCTGAAAATCGCTTCTTCTACTACCGATGCTGATTTCTTTGTAAAATTGATTGATATTTATCCAGAAGACGAAAAACCTAATCCTGAAAAGCCGAATGTGATTTTTGCCAATTATCATCAGATGGTTCGCAGCGAAATTATGCCGGCAAGATTCCGGAATTCTTTTGAAAAACCCGAAGCTCTGATTCCGAATCAGGAAACGGATGTGAATTTCCGTTTGCAGGATGTTTTCCATACTTTTAAAAAAGGACATCGTATTCAGATTCAAATCCAGAGTACTGCTTATCCGCTGTTTGCTGTAAATCCGCAGAAGTTTGTTGAAAATCCTTACAAAGCCCAAAAATCGGATTATACAAAAGCTTTTGAAAAGATTTTTAATAATTCCGTGATTGAAGTAGAGGTTTTGAAATAATTATTTTTTTCAGTTTCGGGGCGGGCAAAGCCCGCCCCGAAACTGAAATTTTTTTCGGCGGGAGCAAAGCTCCCGCCGAAAAAATAGATGTTCCTTTTATTTCATTACAGATTTCGCTTCTTCCCAAAGAACATCCATTTCCTGCAAACTCAGATCCCCTAATTTTATATCTCTATTTTGGGCTATTTCTTCCATTTTCTGAAAGCGGGAAATAAATTTTGCATTCGTTTTCTCCAAAGCCGAATCAGGATTAATATTTGTGATTCTGGCATAATTAATCAGCGAAAAAAACACATCTCCCAATTCTTCTTCCTTTTCTTTTTCGGAAGTAGCTTCCAAAAATTCAGCAAATTCTTCTTCTACTTTTTTCCACGCATCGTGTTCGTTGGCAAAATCGAAACCGATGCCTTTTACTTTATCCTGAATTCTGTATGCTTTTATCAAACTTGGCAAACCTTTCGGAACACCGGAAAGGATGGATTTGTTTCCTTCTTTCAATTTCAGCTTTTCCCAGTTCTGCTTCACTTCTTCCTCGTCTTTTACTTTGGTATCACCATAAATGTGAGGATGACGGAAAATGAGCTTTTCGTTTAATGAATGAATGACATCCGCAATATCGAAACTATTTTTTTCTGAACCTATTTTAGCATAAAAAACCAAATGCAGCAATACATCACCAAGTTCTTTTTTTATTTCCTGTAAATCTTCATTCAGAATCGCATCCGAGAGTTCATAGGTTTCTTCCAAAGTAAGATGGCGAAGTGTCTGCAAAGTCTGTTTCTTATCCCACGGACATTTTTCCCGAAGATCATCCATAATATCAAGCAGTTTTCCGAAAGCTTCGAGTTTCTGTTCTCTGGTGTTCATAGTTCTGAAATTAGCTACAAAGGTAAACGCAGAAAATGAAAAACGGAATATCTTTTACGGAAAAGTTGCTGTAAAAAGCAAATTATTATAATTTTGTTTATCCTTTAATTTTTTTAAAATGAAAAATATCAGCCTGATAATCGGGAGCTGTTTCCTGGTTTTGATGACTTCTTGCAAAATCAATGTTTCTACCACGGAAAATTCTGCTCAGCATTCTTCTTACCAAAATCTTGGACGCGACGGGAAAATCTACGCCGCTTTTTATCAGCAGCGTGCAGCAGAATATGAAGCGCTTTGTCTTCAGGCATATAATATTGCAAAACTCCGTTTAGATGAAGCTTTGGCGCAAAAAACGGAGAAACCTTTAGCCATAGTTTCCGATATTGATGAAACTTTTCTCGATAATTCCTATTATGCTGTTGAACGTGCAAAGCTTGGAAAAAATTACGACCAAAAAACCTGGGAAGAATGGACCGCAAAAGGAATTGCAACACCACTTACCGGTTCTCAGGAATTTTACCAATACGCAGCGAGTAAAGGCGTTCAGGTTTTTTATATCACCAATCGTCTGGAACAGGAACGAGAAGGCACCCTGAAAAATCTAAAGAAATACAATTTCCCACTTCAAAGTGAAGCCAACCTTATCCTTCGTTCCAAAGAAGGCAGCAAAGAAAACCGCCGCATTAATATTGCAAAAAATTATAATATCGTTTTGTTTTTAGGCGATAATCTTGCAGATTTTTCCAGCATTTTCGATAAAAAATCCGAAGCCCAAAGATCCGAAGCTGTAAAAAGGGCAGCCAATGATTTTGGAAAAAAATTCATCATTATTCCTAATATCGGATACGGCGACTGGGAATCTTCTTTTTATAATTATAAATATGATTATACCGATCAGCAAAAGGATTCACTAATGTATGAAGCGGTAAAAGCAACACCATAAGATGAATAGATCTGAAAATCAATTTTCCCGAATCTGAAGTTTTGTAATGAGATTTTCAGGGATTTCATCTCGAATCAGTCTTTTCCAAAAACCGATTAATTTTTTCTGATTTCAACTTTATCAATCTGCAAAATCCTTATTTTTGCTTAAAGGTTCCAACAGTATGAAAAAAAAGAACGTCGCCGTTGTAATGGGCGGATATTCCGATGAATATGTGGTTTCACTGAAAAGTGGTCAACTGATTTACGATTCTCTGGATCGTGAAATATACAATGTATACAAGGTAATCATCCTGAAAGACGAATGGTATTTTCTGGATGACAACGGGCAGAAAGAGCCCATTAATAAAGCAGATTTTTCGGTAGATCTGGACAGCGGATATAAAGTTCAGTTTGAGGTATGCTTCAATATCATTCACGGAAAACCTGGTGAAAATGGCGAACTTCAGGCATATTGGGATATGATCGGGCAGAAATATACCGGATGCGATTTTTATCAGAGCGCCCTTACTTTCAATAAAAAAGATACTTTGGCAGTGCTTTCAAAATACGGAATTCCGTCTGCAAAAAGCATTTATCTGAAAAAAGGAGATCATATCAATACCGGAAAAATAGTCTCCGAACTTGGGCTTCCTGTATTTGTAAAACCTAATCAAAGTGGCTCTTCATTGGGAATTTCGAAAGTGAAAGTAGAATCGGAATTGCAGAAAGCCATCGATTTTGCATTTGCAGAAGATGATGAAATCCTGATCGAAAGTTTCCTCGACGGAATGGAAGTTTCCGTAGGAGTGGTGGATTTTGAAGGAAAAACAATTGTACTGGGAATTACAGAGATTGTTCCGCACAAAGAGTTTTTCGATTACGAAGCAAAATATGAAGGCGCTTCGGAAGAAATAACTCCTGCAAGAATTGACGAAGAAACCCGGAAAAAAGTGGAGGAAATTGCAGTTCACGCCTACGATTCTCTGGGAATGAGCGGATTTTCCAGAAGTGAATATATTATTATGAACGGAATCCCTTATATGCTGGAAATGAATACCAATCCGGGATTTTCTCCGGCGAGCATTCTGCCTCAGCAAGCGAAAAAATACGGAATTTCCATAAAAGATCTCTGCGGAAACGAAGTAGAAAAAGCATTGAAAAAATAATTAACCGCTTTTCGGCAATCGGCTTTCAGCAATGAGCAGAAAGCAAGACGGCGGAAAGCAGAAAGCAAAAAAAATAAAAATGAAAATCGCCGTTTTTCCGGGATCTTTTGATCCGATTACTTTAGGACACTACGATATTATTGAAAGAGCCAGCCCTTTGTTTGATAAACTGATTATCGCAATTGGACAAAACTCCCAGAAAAAATATATGTTCCCGCTAGAAAAAAGAATGGAATTCATCCGTAAATCCACCGAACATTTTCCGAATGTGGAGGTTGATTTTTTTGAAGGTTTAACGGTAGATTACTGTTTTGAAAAAAACGCGCAGTTCATTATCCGCGGACTTCGTAATCCCGCCGATTTTGAGTTTGAAAAAGCCATTGCACATACCAACAGAACTTTGGCGCACAAAAAACTAGAGACGGTTTTTCTTTTGACTTCTTCCGGAAAATCATTCATCAGCAGCAGCATTGTCCGGGAAATTATGTCTCATAACGGTGAATATGAACTTCTGGTTCCTGATTCCGTAAGGATCTAATATTTAATTTTCAAAAATTTGGAAATTCATCAAAATTTTAATTTCATCATCGAAATTCTCGGAACAGTTTCTTTTGCAATGTCGGGAAGCTTTGCGGCAATGCAGAAACGGCTGGATCCTTTCGGTGTGCTGATTATCGCTTTTGTAACTTCTATCGGCGGCGGAACAGTCCGGGATTTACTTTTGGATGTTCCCGTTTTCTGGATGCACGATCTGTGGATGTGCTCGCTGATTTTTATTATAGCGATTCTTGCAATGATCTTTAAATCTTTGGAAAAAAATTTCCGGGTAACTTTGTTTATTTTCGATAGTTTCGGGTTGGGATTATTTACCATTATCGGAATCCAAAAAGGATTGAATGCCGAACTTCATCCAATGATCTGTATTACTTTAGGAACCATTACTGGCTGTTTTGGCGGGATTATCCGCGATATTTTACTGAACAGGATTCCCTTGATTTTCCGGAAAGAAATCTATGCAACAGCGTGTATTTCTGGCGGAACTATTTTCTTGCTTTTAGCAAAATTCACAAGTTTATCTTATACATTTGTGCAGATATCCACCATACTGCTCATTGTAGCCATCAGAACATTGGCAGTAAAATACAAATGGCAAATCCCAAAATTTTATGATTACAGCAACGAATCGGAAATGTGAGCTTGGATTAAATTTTATAAATTACAGTGACTTACTTATGTATTGATGTAAACGAACTACAATTCCGGAATCGGAGTTTCTTCAAATTCCTTTATCAGATTTCTGAAAACCGTTTCGGCGGGAAGTATTTCATCGATCATCGCGGAAATCTGACCAATTTCCAGCTCGCCTTCTTCCAGATCACCTTCAAACATTCCGCGTTTTGCTCTGGCTCTTCCGAGTGTTTCTTTCAATGCTTCTACATTTCTTCCGTTTTCGTAAAGATGCTCCAGATCATTGAAGAATTTGTTTTTTACCAAACGTACAGGCACAAGCTCTTTCAGTGTAAGATGGGTATCGCCTTCTCCCAATTCCGTAATTTTCTTTTTCCAGTTTTCGTGGGAGCTCGCTTCTTCCGTTGCGGCGAAACGTGTCCCGATCTGCACTCCATCAGCACCCAAAATCATCGCAGCCTTGATTTGTGAACCCAGTGCAATTCCGCCGGCTGCAATCAACGGCTTTGAAATATGTTTTTTCACATTCGGGATTAGGCAGAAAGTCGTGGTTTCATCTCTTCCATTGTGTCCGCCAGCTTCAAAACCTTCGGCTACAATGGCATCCACACCTGCATCTTCGCATTTTATTGCAAATTTGGTGGAAGAAACTACGTGCGCTACTTTGATGCCTTCTTTCTGTAAAGTTTCAGTATACGTTTTCGGATTTCCGGCAGAAGTGAAAACGATTTTCACGCCTTCTTCCAGAATAATATTGATGATTTCTTCCAGATTCGGATAGAGCAAAGCGATGTTTACACCAAAAGGTTTATGGGTTGCCTGTTTACATTTGCGGATATTTTCGCGAAGAATATCGGGGTACATACTTGCAGAACCGATCAAGCCCAAACCTCCGCAATTGGAAACCGCGGAAGCCAGTTTCCAGCCGGAATGCCAGATCATCCCAGCCTGGATAATAGGATAGCTGATTTCAAAAAGATTCGAAATCCTGTTTCTGTTCTCATTGTACATATGTTCTGCGATGCCGAAGTGTATAAAGTTGCTCATATCCCAAAAATAAAAAAATCCCTGATAATTTCAGAGATTTTTTTATAAGTTTCATTATTTGTTTGAAGCCTGCGCATTGTTCCAGTTTTCTTTAAACGGGCAGGATTTGTATCGGTCATCAATGGAGATGAAAATATTGGGAGTTTTTTCTTTTACCCATTTTTCTACCATTTCGTTTTTCTTTTTGTTGAGCGCCATTCCTTTAACCCTGTCGTAATCGGTTTCCAGTGCGAGCTGATGCTCCGGGATTATCTCTTCCACTTGTAGCAGTGTTACTACTTTTCTTTGATTCAGTTCATCTTCGAAAACATCCGTGATATCACCTTTATTCAAACCGGCGATTTGATAGGCTACAATTGCAGGTAGCGAAGATTTTTCGAGCTTATCGGAACCATCATCCGGAGAAGTAAGGATTCCGGCATTGTATTTCGTTTTCTTGTCATCGGAAAAACGAAAAGCCGCTTCCTTAAAGGTCATTTTGTCTTCTTTAATTAAAGTTTTAATACTGTCGAGCTCTTTTTTAGCGGAAGCAATTTCATCGGCGTTAGGTTCTGCTTTTAATAAAATATGTCGTGCATCGTAATATTTTCCGTTTTTCTTAACCAACTGAATGAGGTGATATCCAAACTCGGATTCTACAGGATCGGAGATTTCTCCTTCCTGAAGATTGAGTGCTGCAGCCTCAAAAGGTTTTACCATTTTTCCTTTTGCGATATGGGTATATAATCCGCCTTTGGATGAGGATCCCGGATCTTCGGAATAGATTCTTGCAAGATTTTCAAAGCTTTCTCCGTTCTGGATATCGGCTTTCAATTTGTTGAGCTTATCGGTAAGTTCTTTTTTATGAGCATCTGTGAGTTTCGGATACATGCTGATTTGTGCAAGGCTTACCTCATCTTTCACTCTTGGAAGCTGATATTGGTACATACTGAAAAAATCGGTAACTTCATTTGGTGTAACGTCTGCTTTTTCGGTAATTCTCTGATATTTTGCCTGTCCGTAATAGTTATCGGTATCAATTTTTTCGATGGCGTTCTTCATTTCGTACCCATTCCGGAATTTGTAGGTCTCAAGCATGGTTTTTTCGTCCGGAAACTGTCCTAAAATCTGATCGTATTTTGCGTTCGCATTTTCTTTGATCGCTGCGGAACGGTTTTCGATCAGGGTGTCTCTTTTGGCTTCATAGATCAGTACTTTGTTGTTGATAATGCTTCCGAGAAACTCACATTTGTCGGACACATTGGCTCCTTGCTGTTTCGCGTAATTTGCCTGATCTTCAATATCCGATTCCAGAATAATTTCGTCTCCTACTACTGCCGCGATTCCGTCCACAAGCTGTCCCGGCTGCAATTGCGCTTGCATTTTGCCGCTGAAAACGGTAAACATCAGCACAAAAAAGAAAACGAATTTCATATTTTTATTCATAGTTGATTTTTAATGATGTGCAAAATTAGAATTATTGACTGATTTTGCGGTATTTAATATTATAATTATTTCTTAAAATTTTTCTCCAGATCGCTCAGAAACTGTGGTTGTACGATAATCTTGGTTTTGGATCTTTGCTGCTCGATGGTTTCATTCAGTTTTTTATCGGTTACGGCATCTTTCAGCATATCTTTCGCTTCAGATTCCGACATTTGTGCCGGTGGCAGAATTTCATCAATCGCGATTACCAAATCTCTTTTTTCCATTTTCGTGGTATGGATTCCCGGTTGGAAAGGAACTTTATATTTGGTGAAAACATCTGCATCTTCCGACATTTCTCCAGCTTCAAAATGTACCAGAATTTGGTTCTCGGCATTCAGCTTTCCGTAATATTTTGCTTTCAGGGTTTCCCAGTTTTTCGGATTTTTTATGTCTTTTTCAATTTCCGGAATCAGCTTCGGATCAGCAATAATGGCGACTCTTCCTTTCGCCCGTTTTTCCCATAAATATTTGGATTTGTTGGCGTTGTAATATTCGGTAAGCCATTCCGGATGCTTGTTTACTTCATCTTTCAGATATTTTGAAAAAATGTAATCGGAATACAAAGTTCTTTTGGCTTCATCCAATTGCTTTTTGATGTCTTTCCGGTTCGGAAAATCTTGGCTGTACGCTTTCATCAGGTTCTGATCTTCCAAATTCCTAAACGCTTCGGACCATTCTTCGGGAGAAAGTTTTGCGGCTTCTTCGGTATGTCCTTCCACTGTTTTTTTGATATCACCAACTGTGGTTTTAATGTTATTGAACTGGAAGAGAACATCTGCATCTTTGGTATAGGAAGAAAATGCGGAATATGATTTGCTGAGCTGTTTTGTTAAAGGAAACTCTTTGAAGCCGGGTTGCGATTTTATATAAGCCAGCATTTTGTCTTCCAGAACTTCGCTGTATAAAGTGTTCTGCATTTCTTTAAAGAAAAAATTGCGGTTATCTTTATCCAGATTATACGGATAAAGCTGATAGATATTGAATATGAAATATTTGTCTTTAATAAGAATCGGCTGAGAATAGAAACCTTTTTTCTGATTTTTCAGAGCGGCATACACTTCATCCGGCAGCGTTGGAGATCCCAATACAACTCCGGCATTGTTTTTTTCGTGATCTGTGGAACCATATGTTTTGGCAACTTCCTCAAATTTTTTCCCTGCTTTCAGATCGTTGTAAATTTTGGTTTTTGTAGCTTCTGCATTAGCATCATTCGGATAAGAGATGGTTCCGAAAATCATATAACCCAAGCTTGGTCTTGTGTTCAAAACTTTTACAAAAGCCGCATACGAAGAATTGTTGGTAAGTGGAGAAAGCGAACCGTTCGGAAGATTGATGATCTGCGTGTAAAGTGTATTATCAATGCTTCCTGGTTTGATGTAAAAAGGATCTGCACTTGCTTTCGTATATTTCGAAATGGCATCTTCAATCGTCATTTTTCCGGATTTTACATCATTATAAATACTCTGATAATCATTAGTATCTCCGGCTTCTTTCTGCACCATAAACATCTGAATCTGCTTTTCGGTTTTACTGAAATTCATAAAATCCTGAAGAACAGGTTCGGAAACTTCCTTCGGAAAAAAGAATTCCTTCCGCAAATCACCTTCTCTTTTCCACATTCCTTCTTTAAAAACAGCGGTGGTATCTACTTGCTGCGATTTTGCGAACTGCTGCAGAAGAATAAAATCCTGAGTGGTTTTAATGGTATTTTCCACACCGTTATTTTCCAGACCATACGCATATTCTTTTTTGAAATCTGCCAGCGAAATGCTGTCTTCACCAATAATCATATATTGTGCTGAAAGTGTAGCCGTAAAAGCAATAAATGCTAAAAGTGCCGATATTTTTTTCATTTTGTTAAAATTAAAAACTTAAAATAAATTTTATTATCCACCTTGTAAAGGTTTGAAATCTTGACAAGGATTTTTAAACTTTGTCAAAAATTTTCAACTTTGACAAAGTGAAGTGCGTTTTCGAATATCTGAGTCCTATTACGGGTGCAAGTTAAAATATTAAACTTCAACTTCAAAAGTAGTAAGTTCCTTGAACTGATTAATTCTTTGGTTGATATCTTCGGGAGTAACTTCCTGAAGTTTTTCTGTACCGAATTTTTCTACGGTAAAAGAAGCCAATGCAGAACCTACGATAAGCGCAGATTTCATTGTTTCAAAACTGAAATCTTCTTTCTTGGTAAGATATGCAGCGAAACCTCCGGCAAAAGTATCTCCAGCTCCTGTCGGATCGAAAACCTCTTCAAGCGGAAGCGCAGGAATTGCAAAAATTTTTCCGTCGTGGAACAGCAATGCGCCGTGTTCTCCTTTTTTGATGATTACATATTTCGGACCGAAAGTATGAATTTTTTTTGCGGCTTTCACCAAGGAATATTCTCCGGAAAGTTGGCGCGCTTCTTCATCATTAATGGTGATAACATCTGTTTTTTCGATCATTTTCATCAGATTGTCCCAGGCAATATCCATCCAGAAATTCATTGTATCAAGGATTACTAATTTTGGACGTGATTGCATTTTATCCAGAACAGAAAGCTGAATTGCTGGATCCAGATTTCCCAAAAGCAGCACTTCCGAGTTTTTTGCGTTTTCCGGAACTTTCGGATCGAAATCTGCCAGAACATTTACTTCTGTTACCAAGGTATCTCTGGAATTAAGATCGTTGTGATATTTCCCGCTCCAGAAGAAGCTTTTCCCATCTTTTATCACTTCCACACCGTCTGTATTGATTTTTCTTGAATTCAGCATATCGAAATATTCCTGCGGAAAATCGCCACCAACAACAGAAACCAGACTCACATCTGTTTTCATAATGGAAGAAGCCAAACCGATATAGGTTGCTGCGCCTCCTAAAATTTTATCTGTTTTCCCAAAAGGAGTTTCGATTGCGTCAAACGCCATAGATCCAACTACTAATAATTTCATATTTTTTTATGTTTTGTATCTCGCTGTCAGCTTTTGGCTTTCAGCATTATTGTTTTATTTTTAATATTAAACACCCCGTCAGAATTTTCTTTCTGAAAATTTTGCCACCCCTCTGAAAGAGGGGAATATCTCCGCTTTTTCTGACTTCAGTCTTTCAACTTCCACCTTCTCACTTCCATTCAAAAGTATCAATCATCCGGAGCATATCTTTTTTAATATAATCCACAGCCGGAGCCAAAGAATCGGGTTTCGGGCGCGTATTGAAATAAAGATTTGCCGTTAAAAAATGCTTTGTACTGTCTGTAACATAAAACTGAATATTGGAAGCACTCTGCCCTTTCAGTTCATAAAAATTTCCGAAAACCTTTTTTTCGGGATAGCTGAAAGATTTGGTTTCTATTGCGGAAGCTTTTATGGTATGCTCGTACACCAGTTTTTCCGCTTCTTTGATATGCAGCGGAAAATCATTGTGAATGGGATAATAGGTAAGGAAAATTTTCGCTTTCATTTTCGGGTAATTGATGTAGTACCAACATTCTTTTTTCCCATTGTCGATTCTCGCATAATCTGAGTATTCAAAAGTATAAGGGCAGCTTTTATCAAATTCCCTGTATTTCACGGAAGGATACTCCAGACGCAGTTCGCCCACGGGTTTAGGAATCGGATCTTTTCCGCAGGAAACCAAAACCAGAGATAATAAAATGAATACGAGGTTTTTAAACATTCGGCAAAAATACTTTTTTTTGATGGAAGATGGAAGTTTGAAGCAGGAAGATTTTATCTATGTAAAGTTCAAGAATTTTCAAAAAGAGATTTCAGATAATTTTCCAGTGGTTTGGGGAAAGATTTTTGGTGGGAATTTTCATAATCCGTAATTGTAAAACCCTTCTCTTTTGCGAATTTATCAAAAATATTTTTGGAATTGATAACAATTCTGTCCATTTGAATAATCAGGTTTTTATGAGTTAGCTTATGATGAACCGTTTTGGACTGAAGCAGAAATTCTTCAAATTCTCCAGGAATTTCAGTTGGAAATTCATAAAGTTTTTTCCAAATAAAATCATCTCCGCGCTGCCGGATCAAAAAATTTTCATTATGCTGTACAAATCTGTATTTCAAAAAGAAATCCACCGCTTTTGTTTTCTTTGATTTCACCGGAAAACAATCGGTTTTTCCAAGACTGAAAGCCAGACATCCCCCATTAACAGGACATTTCCCACATTCCGGGTTTTTCGGTTTACATATTTCTGAGCCCAAATCCATCATCGCCTGATTGAAATCTCCGGTTTTATTTTCGGGCATTATTTTAAAGGCAAGCTCAGAAAAATACTGGAAAGCTGAAGGTTTTGAAATATCAAAATCATCAGCAAAAATCCTCGACAGAACTCTGTAAAAATTACCATCAACAGCCGGAAGACGGGCTCCGAAACTGATGCTGGAAATTGCTGCTGCCGTATATTTCCCGACTCCTTTCAGCTTTATAATATCTTCATATCTTTCAGGAAATTTCCCGCCAAAATCTGCTACAATTTGTTCGGCAGCTTTATGCAGATTCAAAGCCCGGGAATAATACCCCAAACCTTTCCAATACAGCAAAACCTCGTCGGTTTCGGCTTTTTGCAAAGAATAAACATCCGGAAATCTTTCTATAAAACGGTTGTAATGCCGGATTCCCTGCTCAATCCGGGTTTGCTGAAAAATAATTTCGCAGATCCAGATTTTATAAGGATTTTTCGTTTTACGGAAAGGCAAATCTCTGCCGTGGTTTTGGTACCATTTCAGGAGCTTTTCACCGATAGAAAATAATTGCGAATGTGTGGTTTTGGTGTTCAAGAAAAAATTAAAAATTGAACTGCGAAAATAAGAAACAGATGCAAAAATGGAAATTTTTAACAAAATATTTTTACATTTGTTTCAACCATTACATTACTAAAAAATTATGAAACCAGCTTCTGTATTACTGCTCTCTGCGATGTTTGCTTTTTCTGCCTGCAATTCGAAATCCGAGGGCAATAAAATTTTCAATTTCGTTCCTAAAGAAGGAAAAGGTCCGATTGAAGATAAAGAGTACAATTTGGATTTTGATGCAATAAGTGTTGCGCAATCCATAAATGCAGAAATAATAAAAGCAGATACCGAGAAAGTAATTGTTACAGCTCCTTCTGATATTCTGAACGATATTTTGGTAGAGAAAACCGGTGACAAACTCAACATTCATTTTAAACCGGGACTGAATCTTTCTGCAAAAAAAGTTTCGGTAAAGATTTTTGCAAAAGATTTTTCGAAAATCGAAGCCAGCTCTTCCGCAGATATTAAAGTTCGGGACAAATTTACGCAGGACAAAACCACGATAAAGGTTTCAAGCTCAGCAAGTATTGATGGTGATTTTGAAGCCAATGATCTGGAAATTGACGGTTCCAGCAGCGGAAGCTTTTCCGGAAAAATATGGGCAGTAGATCTGGATGTGGACGTTTCTTCTTCCGCCGATGTAAATATCAGCGGAAAAGCCAAAAAAGCGGATATGGATGCTTCTTCTTCCGGAAGTATCGATGCCAATAGTGTAACAGCAGAATATGCTGAACTGAAAGCTTCCAGCAGCGGCTCCATCAATCTTTCGGTTTCCAATACTTTATCGGCAACCGCCAATTCCGGCGGAAGTGTGGATATTACAAAAAAGGGAAATCTTCAAGTTATTTCCAAAACCGAAAACAGTGGCGGAAGTGTGGACGTTCGGTAAAGAGAAAACGGATTTCAGAATTTTTTCTTTTTATAAAATATCATCCAATTTCTCTTGGGAAAGAGAGGATGTGTTTGGTATTTGCAGCTGTGATTGTTGAGGAAAGAATCTGGTTTTCCGATTGTGTAAGCTCTGTTTTTCTGCCATTTTTCTGTAAAAGTAAAATCCTTTGTTTTTCGGAATCGTACGGAAGCAAGGTTCTGGAAATTTCATCTACCAGAAGAGCACCGTTTTCGATATTAAAAAATTCATTTGTTTTCCGGATTTTTTCTTCAATTTCATTTTTCGAAAATGGTTGTGAAGAAGTTACAGTTTTCGGGAATCTTCTTTTAATAAGGGATTTACAAAAATACGACAGTACAAAATCTTCACCATCTTTCCAGAATTTCATTGCCTGGATCACATCATTATCATCCAGTTCCGTAAATCTGCGGATGTCTTCTTTTGTAGCTTTTGCAAACTGATTTTTTTCAAGAAAGTAAAGAAGATTTTCCGAAGCTTTTAATTGTTTCCCTTCAGAAATCAAAGTTTTTGCACGATCGAGGATTTTCACCAAAAGATCTTCTGCCAAAGATGCCGTTTTATGGTAATACACTTGCCAATACATAAACATTCTTGCGGTGAGAAAATTTTCGATGGAATAGATTCCTTTTTCATCAATCACCAGTTCGTCTTTTGCAACATTCATCATCGAAATAATCCGCTGTGTATTGATATTTCCTTCGGAAACTCCGGTGTAGAAGCTGTCTCTTTTCAGATAATCCAAACGGTCAACATCCAGCTGCGAGGAAATGAGCTGATTGAAAAACCGGCGGTGATAATTTCCTTTAAACATTTCGATTGCGGTGGAAAGCTGCCCGTTAAATTCTTTATTCAGATCATTCATCAGCAAGATTGAAATTTTTTCGTGATGCCAATCATCCATCAGCATATTTTCCAAAGCGTGGGAAAACGGTCCGTGTCCGATATCGTGAAGCAGAATTGCCAGCATTGCTGCGATTTCTTCATCTTTTGAAATTTGTACTCCTTTCAGTTTCAAAGTTTCCAAAGCGGTAAACATCAGATGCATTGCTCCGATTGCGTGGTGAAATCTGGTGTGTGTAGCTCCGGGAAAAATCAGGTTTAAAAGTCCGGTTTGGGAAATCCTCCTTAATCTTTGGAAATACGGATGTTCAATAATATCGAAAAGAATTTCGTGAGGTATTTTTATAAATCCGTGAACCGGATCGTTGATGATTTTGAGTTTGTTGGTCATTTTTGATGAGTAATGAGTAATGCAAATTTAAGGTTTTCTTTGTTGGAAATATTTTTAAGTGGAGAATTTAATGATTTGTAAAGAATACTGACAAAAAAATCCTGTTCTCAGGTTTAACGAATATTTAACGCTTTCAAAACATTTTTTAGGCAATATTTAAGACGTTTTGGTCGTATTTTTGAAGTGTTCAAATTTGTTTTTCTGAAACCTGAACTTTAAACTTTAAACAACATTTATATGCCGAAAATACTCTGGATCGATGATGAAGTAGATTTACTGAAACCCCATATCGTTTTCCTCGAAAACAAAGGTTATACGATAACTCCCGTAAACAACGTAAACGAAGCGCTGGAAATTATTGATAACGAAAAATTCCAGCTTGCTTTGCTGGACGAGAATATGCCCGGAATATCCGGACTGGAAGCCATCCCAATGCTGAAAGACAAAGACTCTGCAATGAAGATTGTAATGGTAACCAAAAGCGAGGAAGAACATATTATGGAACAGGCAATTGGCTCACAAATTTCCGATTATATCCTGAAACCTGTAAATCCCAATCAGGTTTTGCTTTCCCTGAAAAAAAATCTTCAGGAAGACAACCTTGTGGAACAGAAAACCATACAGGAATATCAACAGGAATTCCGGAATCTTTCGATGGAGCTTTCATACCTGAGAACTTACCAAGATTGGGCGGAATATTACAAGAAAATCCTGAATTGGGAAATAAAATTCGATAAAGTGTTTGACAGCGAATTTTCCGAGTTGCTGCAATCCCAAAAAGAAGAAGCCAATATACAGTTTGCAAAATTCATTGAACGCAACTACGAAGACTGGCTGAACGGAAACGAAAAACCGATGATGAGCCATACTCTTTTCAAGGATAAAGTAAAAGCAGAGGTGGAAAAAGACAAAGTTTTGCTGTTAATGATAGATAATCTGCGATACGACCAATGGAAAGTAATCGAGCCTTTATTCACCAAATTTTACAATAAAGTTTCGGAAGATTATTATTACAGTATTCTGCCAACTGCCACGCAATATGCTCGGAATTCCTTTTTTGCAGGCTTATTGCCTTCGGAAATAGAAAAGCGTTTTCCCGATAAATGGTTTAATGATAATGAAGAAGGCAATAAAAACGAATCCGAAAGAGATTTCCTTGCAGATCAGATGAAACGGCTCGGTCTCGGATCAAAATCGATGAAATATTTAAAAATCCTGAATGCCGATTTTGAGAAAAAAATTTTTGAAGACTTCAATCAGCATAAAAACAATGATCTTTTGGTGATTGTATATAATTTCATCGATATCCTTTCTCACGCAAAAACCGATAATCACATTATCGATCAGCTGATTCGTGATGACAAAACATTCCGATCACTTACACTGAATTGGTTTGAAAACTCATCACTCATCAAAATCATCAAAACCGCTGCAGAAAATGGCTTCAAGCTCGTGATAACGACCGATCACGGAACCATTTATGTAAAAAAACCAAGTCAGGTAATCGGCGACCGGGAAACTTCCACCAATATCCGATACAAAACCGGACGAAGCCTAACCTATGATGAAAAAGAAGTCTGGGCGGTTTCCAATCCCGAAAAATTATTTTTACCGAAAGGAAACCTGAGTTCCAAATATATTTTCGCAAAGAATAATACCTTCCTTGCTTATCCGAAAAACTACAATCATTTTGTAAATTATTACAAAGAAACCTACCAACACGGCGGAATTTCGTTGGAAGAATGCGTGATCCCGATTAGTATATTAGAACCCAAATAATTTTTTTTCATAGTTTATTTAGTTTGGGAAGGGCGGAAAAAATCAAAGATTTTTTCCGCCCGTTTTTTTATCCTTATTTTAGCATTATGAAAATCATCTCTTATAATGTAAACGGAATCCGGGCTGCCTTCAACAAGGATTTTCTGGGTTGGCTGAAAATTGCCGATCCGGATATCATCTGCATTCAGGAAAGTAAGGCAGGAAATGACCAGATTGATGTCGCAAGCTTTGAAAAAGAAGGCTATCACAGCTATTGGCATTCTGCCCAAAGAAAAGGATACAGCGGAGTCGGGATTGCTTCGAAAATTAAACCTAACCAGGTGATCTATGGCTGCGGAATTGAAGCTTTCGATAATGAAGGAAGGATTATCCGTGCAGATTTCGATGATTTTTCGGTTTTGTCGGTATATGTTCCGAGTGGTTCCAATATCGACAGGATTTCTTTTAAAATGCAGTTTTGCTACGATTTTTTGGAATACATCAAAAACCTGGAAAAAGAAATCCCGAATCTTATTATTTCCGGAGATTTCAATATCTGTCATCAAGCGATTGACATTCATGATCCGGTTCGCCTGAAAAATGTTTCGGGGTTTTTACCGATGGAAAGAGAATGGATGAGCAATTTTATGGAGGAATGTTCTTTGATTGATACGTTCCGTTTTTTTAATAATCAGCCGGACAATTATACCTGGTGGAGTTATAGGCAAAATTCCAGGGCAAAAAATCTGGGTTGGCGTTTGGATTATCATTTTGCTACTTATCCTTTAAAAAACCAATTGAAAAGAAGTGTAATTTTAAAGGAAGTTTTCCATTCCGATCATTGTCCGATTTTGCTGGAAATTTAGCAAATAAAAAAACCGGCTTATAAAAACCGGTTCCATAATAGGTGAGTTTTAATCTTAATCGATAATTTCGTACTCAATCGGCATTACACCTCTCTCCAGGTTGCCAATTTCGTCAAAAGCTGCCTTTGAAAGATCGAAAGCTCTTGAAGAATGAAACGGACCTCTGTCGTTCACCCGTACAATTACGCTTTCCCCATTTCGAAGATTGGTAATCTTCACTTTGGTTCCGAAAGGAAGTTTCATATTCGCTGCGGTCAATTTGTTATTGTCAAAAATTTCTCCGCTTGCTGTTTTTCTACCGTTAAATTTATCGTGGTAGTACGATGCAAAACTTGTTTTCGCATCATTGGCATTATTACTGAAAGAATATATACCAAAGGTTGAAATCATCATTATGATTACAAGAATGAATCTCTTCATCATATTTGAATATTTAGGGGTTTTGATGGCGCAAAGGTATTGCCGCAATCTTAACTTCCGAATTCACCTTGTTAATGATACTTAAATATTTGTTAATTTTTTGTTAAAAAACTCCTGATTTCCCGATTTTATGGGAGTTGAAAGATTAATGTTAAAAAATGTTAAAAATATTATAAAAAAGTTAAGTAAATTAACATTTATTGTTAAAATTAATTTAAACCAACTGATTATCAGAGGTTTAAAACCCATAATGAAAAATTATTTTTTTAAACCAATGCGCCATATAAATCAAACTCTTCTGCAGAAGTAATTTTCACTTCGGCAAAATCACCAATAGAAATATAATTCTCGGTTGCATCTACTAATACCGTATTGTCCACATCCGGAGAATCATACTCTGTTCTTCCGATGAAATAATTTCCTTCTTTTCGGTCAAAAATGCAACGGAAAACTTTCCCTATTTTTTCCTGATTTTTCTCCCAGGAAATTTGTGTTTGCAGCTCCATAATTTCTTCTACTCTCGCTTCTTTTACTTCTTGCGGAACATCATCTTGCAGATGATAAGCGTGTGTATTTTCTTCGTGAGAATAGGTGAAACATCCCAATCTGTCGAATCTTTGCTCGCGAACCCAATCTTTCATTTCCTGAAAACGCTCTTGTGTTTCGCCGGGATAACCGACAATTAAAGTAGTTCTAATCGCCATATCCGCAACTTTTTCACGGAATTTATTAAGGAGCGCATCGGTTTTTTCGTGTGTAGTTCCTCTTCTCATCGATTTCAGCAAATCGGAATTGATGTGCTGAAGCGGGATATCAATATAATTGCAAACTTTTGGTTCTTCACGGATAATATCCAAAACATCTTCCGGAAAACCACTCGGAAAAGCATAATGCAGACGAATCCATTCGATACCGTTTACTTTGATCAGTTCTTTCAGCAAATCTCCGAGTGCCCGTTTTTTGTAAATATCCAATCCATAATACGTTAAATCCTGAGCAATTAAGATCAATTCTTTGGTTCCGTTTTTGGCTAATTTTTGGGCCTCAAGCACCAACTTTTCAATAGGTGTGGAAATATGTCCGCCTCTCATCAACGGAATTGCACAGAAAGAACAGGGACGGTCGCAACCCTCAGAAATTTTGAGATAAGCATAATGTTTTGGGGTGGTTGTTAATCTTTCACCTACAAGTTCATGCTTATAATCGGCACCGAGATGTTTGAGCAGAATTGGTAAATCCCGTGTTCCGAAATATTGGTCTACATCAGGAATTTCTTTTACCAAATCGGGTTTGTATCTTTCGGAAAGGCAACCTGTAACGAATACTTTTTCCACTTCTCCACGATTTTTGGCTTCCACAAAATCCAGAATGGTATTGATGCTTTCTTCCTTTGCATTATCGATAAATCCACAGGTATTGATAACTACAATATCGCCGCGATCTTCGTGCACCACATCTTTTCCGTTGGCTTGCAGCTGTCCCATCAAGACTTCGGAATCATAGACGTTTTTGGAGCATCCGAGTGTTACGATATTTATCTTTTTTCTACCTGTTGATTTTGTACGCATTTTTTTTTTATAAATGATGAGTGATAGATAATTATAATGATTTGCAAATTTAGGGATAAAAAACGAGGCAGAGATTGGGGAAGCAAATATTTCGGATATATGCTACAATAGGTCTGATTCTACGGAATCTCCGGCTTCCGGATTTTGTATTTTTTGCTTTCCTGAAAACATCAGCCCAATCATCATAATCAAAGTAGTGAGCAATATTACCTGTAAAATAATGGTCTGGTTAAAAACCGGTAAACTCTGATCTTTGGTAATGGAAAGATAAAGCAGCACTGTTACCAGTCCACGTGGAGCAATATACAGGAATGCATCCATCTCCAAACCTAAAATTTTTAGAAAAATAAACCGCAAAACATAAATGGCAACTACAAATGAAACCGACCATACCAAATATTCCGGATTGAAAATATCCGCTGTATCCATTACATAACCGAAAAGCAGAAAAAAAAGTGAACGTATAATAAAAGTAGCTTCGATGACAACTTCCTTGAAGTGATAGACTTCGCGCTTCAGTTTGGAAAATCGGACGCTACCAAAGAATTTCATATTGCGAAGCTCATTAATATTCCCAAGAATCAGTCCAAAAAACAAGATAAATATCAGAGAAGGAAGCTGGTATATTTTTGCGACTTCATAGATCAGAATAGTAATCACGATAATGGGACCATATTTTATATGATGTTCAATTTTGGCTAATAAAAAAGCGAGAAGCAACGATGCAACAATAGAAATAACCACCATTATGACCGTTTGCCATACAAACTGAAAAGCGGAACCGAAAGTGATTACCGTACCAAAAGTAGCGAAATTAAAAAAGATTACTCCAAAAATATCCGAAAAGCTGCTTTCGTAGGTGATAAATTCTCTTTTGTCGAAAGAAAGATTAATGGTGCTGGGAATTGCAACCGCGCTGCTAATCACCGCAAAGGGAATAATATTGATGAGACTTTTTTTGAAATCGAAACCCCATTCATAATGGATATATATTGCAAATCCGAGAGCCAAAATCAGTAACGGCAAAATTGCCATCAGCGAAGATTTTTTAATGACCTTCATTTTTTGTTTGTTTAGCTGTAGCTCCAATGCGCCTTCCAGTACAATCAGAATCAAGCCGATTGTTCCCAAAACCGGAAGTATAGGCGAAAGATCCGGCATATAAATACTGCTTAGATCAATAAACTGTCTTCCGATCCAGCCTACAACCAGAAGTAAAATGACTGATGGTATTTTGGTGAATGAAGAGGTAATATCAAAAAAATACGAAATCAGTAACAGGACGCAAATACTTATAATAACTGCTGCAACCATTAAACAAATATATTGTTTTTTTGTTTTTAGGCAAATGAGATTGCTTGCAGAATAAGCATTAGAAATAATACTATTTTACTATCCTGTCCTTGTGAGGAATGCAGCAAAGCGAAATAACAAAGCAATCCTCACGCTTTGAACTTTGAACCTTGAACCCCAGTGCAGAGGTGAGTATCTATCTCATTTTTTTGAAAATCAGATTTGTGCAGAAATTTTATTCAAGCTCTGATACAAATTCATTATTTTTACAAAATTCAACCCAACAAATATTCCCAAATGAAATTAAAATTACTTTCTTCCGCCGGACTTTTCCTGCTTTGCGGACATTTTTTTGCCCAGCAAAAATTCTACGCAACTACGGATGCAAAAAATGCTCAGGAACTCAAAACCATTTTCCCTGAAAAAGTCCAGATAATCAGTATAAACAACCAACAGGCGGCACTATATCTTACCGAAGATGCAGCGCATTATCTTCATAAAAATGTCCTGACTCACGGTCCCGGTTACGTATACAAATCTACGAAAGAGGAAGCCGAAAATGCCATTTATAAAACCCAGAAATCTCATAAAATTCTGGATTTCACCATTACGCAGGACGCAGTGGTAAATACTGCAATTAGCCAAGTAAATGCAGAAAATATTAAAAATCATATTCAGATTTTACAAGATTACGGAACCCGAAAACACAATACTTCGCAGGCACAAACTGCGGTTCAGGATCTGAAAGCAAAATGGGAAAACATAATTGCAAGTTCAGGAAGAACCGATATTTCTGTGAGAATCGTAAATCATTCCGGAACACCGATGCCTTCATTAGCTCTTACCATCAACGGAAATTCTTCACCCAGCGAATATGTAATTGTGGGTGCGCATATGGACAGTATTTCGTTTTCAGGATTAGCACCCGGTGCAGATGATGATGCTTCCGGAATTGCAACCATTACCGAAATGATCAGAATTTTAACGGATATGAACTACAAACCGCAAAAAACCGTAGAATTTATGGCTTTTGCAGCAGAAGAAATAGGATTGGTAGGTTCTTCGGAAATTGCCGCCGATTATGCTTCAGAAAATAAAGATGTAGTTTCTTTCGTACAGTTTGATATGACGAATTATAAAGGCTCCTCAAAAGATGTATATTTAACAACCGACAGCTATAACAGCAATGATCTTAATCTCTTCCTGATCGAACTGATGGAGCATTACAATGCTTCTGGAACGCACGCTTTCAGCTACGGAAATACAGAATGCAACTACGGATGTTCCGATCATTTCAGTTGGGCACAAAACGGCTACAATGCTGCTTTTCCGTTTGAAGCTGCTTTTACCGATTACAATCCCTACATTCATTCCAGCGAGGATACTTTAATCAATTCAGGAAACAGTGCCAATCACGCTGCAAAATTTGCAAAGCTCGGTTTGGAATTTATTATCGAAACAGCAAAATCGGAAACACTTTCCGTACAGGATATTTCCAAAAACAATCTGGCTATCCACATCAAGGATAAAACTTTATTTTACCAGTATTCATCAGCAGTTCAGCAGCTTCAGATTATCGATACAGGCGGAAGAAAACTTTTAGAAAAAACAAATTTGCACTCCTCCGGAAATGTTGATCTCAATGGATTGCAAAGTGGTTTTTACCTCGCAGTTTTCAAGGATGAAAACGGAAAAGTGATGACGAAAAAATTCATATTGAAATAAGCCGGTAAATCTTTGTATATCTAGAAATAGTGAGAGCTTATCTAAAATTTATCAAAACTATTTCCTTAATTCCAAAGGTGATAATTTTGGTAAATTTTAATAAGTATATATTTTAAAAACTTTGTCAAAGATTTGAAACTTTGACAAAGTTGAAAATCAATATTTTACAAAACCAAAGAATAAACAAATTTTATTTTAATTTAGAAAATTAAGAAAATCTTTATTGAATAAAATTTAAACAGATTCACATTGGTAAAAATAAAATCCAAATTACTTTATTCGAAAATCTTCTTTAAAAACTTTTGAAGTTCCGTCCAGGATTTTTCGTCTGCATTTTTATTGTAAGCAACCTTCATATCGAATTTTTTCCCAATAGCTGTAGCTTCGGGATTGGTAAAAGCGTGCAGCGCACCCGGATAATTGAAAAACTGATAATCAATTTTTGCAGAATCCATTTCTTTTTTGAAAGCTGCAATTTCTTCCTGAGGAATAAAACCGTCGGCTTCCCCATTGAAAACCATAATCTTCACCTGATTGTTATTGGGTTTCACACCGGTCATCAGATTTCCGTGAAAAACTGCAGCGCCTTTCAGATCATTTTCCTGTCTTGCCATATTCAGCGATTGGGCACCACCAAAACAATATCCAATGACCGCCATTTTCGATTGGTCAGCATTCGGGAAGTTTGAAAGTTCGGCTTTCCCGGCATCGAAGGCATTTTTGCCAAGATTTGGATTTTCGTAAAAAGGAGTCGCCAGTTTTTGTGCATCTTCAGGATTTTCTACAATTTTCCCGTCACCATAAAAATCGAGCGCCATTGCAAAATAACCCAGTTCTGCCAATTGTTTTGCCCGGGATTTTGCATAATCGTTCAAACCCCACCATTCAGGAATTACAAATACCACAGGTTTTTTGGTGATGGAATCTCCGCTATAGGCGACAAAAGAAGTAAAAGATTTTCCGCCGGATGTATAGGTTACTGATTTTTCAGTGATTGTCCCTGTTTGATTTTCTGATTTTTGTTCGGATTTGTTTTCCGATTTTTTACAGGAAAATAATGCGAGAATGCAGAATGCAAAAGTGGTGATGATAGAAGTTTTCATATTTCCGGTATTTATTTTATTGATGATTTTTCAATACTAAAAACTTTGTCAAAGTACAATTTAATGGATATGCTTTTCTGCGTGATACGAAGAACGCACTAATGGTGAACTTTCTACGTGCCGGAAGCCAAGATTTTTTGCAAATTCTCCAAACGCATCAAATTCTTCCGGTGTGATAAATTTTTTCACGGGAAGATGCTTTTTGGTAGGCTGCAGATATTGCCCAATCGTAATCACGTCCACATCTGCATTTCTGATATCTTCAATGGTTCTGAAAACTTCATCTTTTTCTTCACCCAAACCAAGCATCAATCCGGTTTTTGTACGGCGCTGTCCCGCTTCTTTCAGATATTTCAGCACACCAAGACTTCGCTCATATTTAGCCTGAATCCTTACTTCGCGTGTTAATCTTTCCACGGTTTCCATATTGTGGGAGATCACTTCGGGAGCTACTTCTATCATTCTGTCGAGATGTTTATGAATACCCTGAAAATCCGGGATTAGGGTTTCCATTGTTGTTCCGGGTGAAATTCGTCGTACAGCATTCACGGTTTCCGCCCAAAGAATCGAACCCATATCTTTCAAATCATCACGATCCACGGAAGTAAGAACAGCGTGTTTAATCTTCATTAGCTTGATGGAGCGTGCTACTTTTTCGGGTTCGTCCCAGTTTACATCTAGCGGTTTTCCGGTTTTTACTCCGCAAAATCCACAACTTCGGGTACAGATATTTCCGAGAATCATAAAAGTTGCCGTACCTTCTCCCCAACATTCACCCATATTTGGACAGCTTCCGCTCTGGCAAATGGTATTCAGCTTATATTTATCCACCAAACTCCTCAGTTCACGGTAATTTTTCCCGGTCGGAAGCTTTACGCGAATCCATTTCGGTTTACTGGTCGTCGTATTTTGTACAATATCTTTTACGGGGTTTTCCATCAGCAAAATTTAAGGTCAAATTTACGGATTATTTTGGAAATCCTTTTTCTCGTTATTTAGGGTTTTTCAATTATTTTTAGGGAAAATAATAAATGGATTATTCCATCTCGAAGTCATTGTCTTTCAGAAGCTGAGCCAAAACTTTTTTTGCTCGCATAATCCTGATTTTGGTATTGGATACAGAAATTCCCAATTCTTCGGAGATTTCTTTAATACTTTTTTCTTCAAAAAAACGCAGCCGGATAATATCCTGATAATTGGCATCCATTGATGCTACGATATCTTGCAACTTCAGTTGGTCTTCTTCGGAAATCAGGAGTTCTTCGGGTGATTTTGCAAACTGATTTTTTACATCTGCGAAATCTTCTTTTGCGTCTTCATTATTGCGGCTTTTGCGGCGCCAAAAATCGATAATCGTGTTTTGTGCAATGGTGAGAATCCAGGTTTTGAACTGAAAATCCGAATCGTACAAATCCAGCTTTGAAAGCACTTTAGAGAAAACATTCACGGTAATTTCATCTGCTGTATTTTCGTTCTGCACTTTGCGGAGAACAAAGCTGAAAACATCCATCCAAAACGTATTAATCAACTTGGTTTGTGCCTTTTGATCTTTGTTTTGCGCTGCAAGTATTAATACGGAAAGTTCTTCGTTTTTCATAAGCTGCAAATTCGGGAATCTGGATATGAACTGGTAAAAATAAATAATTTCGTGAAGCTGCCAAGCAAAAATTCTGTTTTTCAAATTTTAAATGGGTGATTTTCTGCATTTTCAACAAAGTAATTTATAAGAATTTGTGGAAAATAATCGGGCTTTTCATTTTTCGGAAATGTGAAAAACCTTATCAAGAAACGATGGATACGAGAAAAGATATCCGCTGCAAAAAGAGGATAACAGGCTGAAAATTAGTGGATAAAAACAAATGAAAATAGTTGCAAAAGAGATTTTTTCATTGCTATCTTTACATCAAGAAAAAAAGCCAAGCCAACTGCTGATTAAAGTACGGACTGAATGGAATGTATTGAAAATCAGAAAAGTGAAAGGAAAAATAATCTTGTATTAAAGTTTTATATTTTGTGAAAACTGAAAGGTGGAAATAAAGTAAAAAACAACAAGCCAAAAAAAAATTCCTGAACTTCTGGCAAAGCAAAAATATCAAAGCTTATTGCAATTATCGAAGTTTGGAAAACTGAAAAGTTGAAATCCTAAAATAAAAGCACAAGCCAAGATTGAAAAGTCGGAACTTTTTAAAAAATTGTGAAACAAAAGTTCGAAACTGAGGATGAAGACTGAAGACAGAAGTTGTAAAACGGAAGTCCCAAACTGCAACCAAAAGACGGATAAAAGTTGAAACAAAAAAAACGGACTGAAACTTCTACAAAATGGAGATACAGGAAGAAAATCTGCAAAGTGGATTTCCTGAATTGAAATTATTAAAACAAGTTTCGAGAGTCTTACAAAAAGAAGGAAAGACTTTTTCTGACTGATGATTCAGTAAAAGATTTGCAAAAATCCGGAACAGAATCATCAGTTTTTTTTATGCAATTGCGCGCATCAGAAACGAAGCAAAACCTTAATCCAAATCTTGGGAATCTTCACTGAAAAATTTTTGCCAATCCTCTTCATCCATCATTTCGGAACTTCCGGAATCGGAAATAAAACCATCCATTTCTCTTCTGTCTTTTTTTGTTGGGCGTCCTTCCCCTTTATTGCGGTAATAATCCTGCGTAGATTTCCGGATTTTCAGAATTTCGTACTGATGCGGATCGGTAATATCTTTCACATAATCAGCAACCAGCTTTGCTCCTACTCTGCTTTTGGGAATATCCAGAACTTTAATTTTGTAATCAATCTGATTTTTCCGGATCCGGATTTCGTCACCGGATTTCACTTCACGGGAAGATTTCACAGCGTTTTCACCTATGAACACACGGTTTTTCTTAATTTCATCCGCAGCAATACTCCTTGTTTTATAAAAACGGATGCTCCACAAAAATTTATCGATTCTCATAATTTATTTTTACATTTGCCGAATATTTCAGCAATATAATCATAAATCAAAATATGAAAAAAATATTTTTATACCTCGCAGTTGGTACACTTGCACTGGGTTCCTGTAAAAAAGATGATGATGAGGAAGTTGTAGATGTAGAAGTAGATGCCGCTACCCAAAACGCTTATGATGACGAAGCAATAGTAAAATTTCTGGATGAGAATTATCTGGATGCAAAAGGCAATATCAAAAGCTTTAGTGATGATGATGAAACAGATGATAATTATACAAAACTGAAAGATCTTCCGCACGAAACATTGGCTTCGGGAGTGGTATATGTTGTAAGACCTGATGCACAGCCAGATCCGGGGAAAACAATTACTGCAACCGATAGTTTGAAAATAATGGTAAATGCAGTAACATTTAAAGCAACCAAAACCGATGATGGTGTAGCATTTCGATCTTCTTATCCTTTTGTGAATTCCATTGCTAGCGGAAATGTGCAGAGCGCGGGAAAAGCGGATTCTTATTACCTGAATTATTTTTATGTTACCGATAAAATCCTGGCAGATTATAATGAAAAATACAGCACCAACTATACCAAATCGTACTATGAAATTGAAGGTTTCAAAGAAGCGTTGCTGAAATTTAAATCTTTTGAAAAAGAAGATTCCGAAAACTACAATCTTCAGGGTGTAATTATTGTGCCTTCCAGAGCTGCTTTTGCAAAAGATGCGCATTACAATTATACCGGGATTTCCTTTAAAGACCGTAGCTTTATCTTCAACTTTCAGCTCTACAACGCCTTCACGAGGAAAAAACTATAAAACCTACTGATCTAAACATTAAAAGAGAAAGCAGTCTCTTTTAAAATTATTGAAATGAAACATAACAATAATTTTGATTTTTTAAGACTTTTGTTCTCTTTTTTGGTAGTAATAGGACACGCTATAATCCTGAGTGGAAAGCCCGAATTCCGAAACGATTTCTTTGCTTCCATGCCGAATTACAGCGTGTTTTCATTTTTTGTAATCAGCGGATTTCTAGTGTACTCCAGCTTCGAAAGATTACAAAACATCAGAAAATATATCCGCAACAGGACAAAACGGATTTTACCGGCATACCTATTTGTCGTGATTTTTTTTGCAGTAATGCTTTTTTTCTTTTCTAATAGTGATCTCAAACATTATTTTTCAAAAGAATGGCTGAAATATCTTGCCGCAAATCTTGTTTTTCTGAATTTTCTGAAACCCTCAATCCCTTACGTTTTTACGGGAAATCCTATCGATGCTGTGAATGGTTCGCTTTGGACAATTAAGGTGGAAGTGATGTTCTATATCTTCGTTCCGTTTCTGTATTATTTTTTGCGGAACAAAAGCCTGAAATCCAAAAACCTGATTCTTGTTTTGCTGTACATTTTTTCACTTATATATTTCAATTACGTGGAAAAACATTTCGGACGAGTACTGGCAAAGCAGCTTCCGGGTTGCCTTACGTATTTTCTAAGCGGTATTTTTCTGTATCTGAATCTTGATTTTTTTAGAAAAAGATGGCGGTATTTTGTATTTCCGGCACTTGCAGTGATCATTTTGGAAAAATGGATATTTTCTGTAACATTCCTTTTCCCTTTTGCTTTGGGAATCGTGATTATATGGTTTGCTTTCAGTAAAATCCCGCTGCGCAATTTCGCAAAATACGGCGATTTTTCGTACGGTTTGTATCTCGTACATTTCCCGATTATTCAAATTTTCATTAGCGAAAATATCTACGAAAAATATTCTTTCGGCGGACTTTTTGCAAGTTTCGGAGTCGTTTTCTTATTCTCGGTTCTGGTATGGCATTTTATTGAAAAACCTTTCCTGAAAAGAAAATCCGTTAACTAAAAACCTGCCTGAGAATTTCCAGAGAATCGGGCTCCCGAAAATCGGTAAAATGTATTTTGTAATACAGCATCAGACTTTGCAAAAAACGGTTCCTTTCTGAACGAGAAAGTGTAAAATTATAATTATCTTTTTTAGATCCGAATTTTTTCCAGATTTCAGAAATTTTTTCATCAAAAAACTGATGCGTTTGTATGCTGTTAAACCTTCCGGTTTCGGGATCGAGGAAATGACCCGGTGTTTCCAAAGGAAGCAAGCCATTGTAACGTAAAAGATTAAAAACCAGAGAAATATGAGAAAAAGGATTGTTGTGGGAAAGTTTTTCCAGAAACAAATGGATCTCGTTATATATTTCTTTGTTTACGTTTTCGTTCCGTAATATTTTAGATAAAAAATCAGAAGAAAACATCAGTACGGAATTGTGATTCAGATTTTTATCATCATAAAAACTCTGTAAAAGCTCCAGACGTACTACAGTGGAAATCTTATCTTCTTTGAAGGTATTCACCGAAATCTCCAGCTCGTTCAACGGAAAAAGATAGGATTTTTTTTTGCTTTTAGGATTGTAGATTCCTTTTACAAACAGGCTTTTGAATCCGTGATCTTCAGTGAAGCAATGCAACACTGCATCGTAATCGGAATAACGAATATAGGAAAGCAGAAATCCTCGGAAAATTTGCATTTAGTTTACTACTGCTATTTTGGCTGTTGCAGTATCGGTACCATCTTCATTGGTCATTAATACAAAATAAATTCCGGAAGCCACCCTTATACCACGTTGATTGTTGAGATTCCATTCATAAAAACCGCCTCTTGCAACTGCCTGATGTACGAGATTTCCTGCTGCATCAGTAATTCTGATATTGGTTTTTTCGGCAAGTCCACGAATGGTTACATTTCCTTTGTAATTGGCATAAACTACAGGATTTGGATAAACAAGAACATCCCCGAAATTTTCGTTCACATCCACCACATCTCCCTGATACACCACTACGCCATCCAAAGTTACAAAATATACTTTTCCGCTGATTTCATCAATTTTAATATCGGTAACACTGTTGGTTGGAAGCGGCGAATTGGCTTTTGTAAAATGCTGAAAAGTTTGCTCTCCGGTGGAATTAAGGTAGAAAACACCACCTCCGTCCACGGAAACCCATTTCTGGTTTCCGGTATCTACTGCTATCTGAAGTACGGAATTGTCCCGAAAAAGCTCTTCTCCCAATCCGTTTTCTTCTATAATTACTGGTTCGGTTTGTGGATTATCTTCTGAAATTGCACTTTTGGGATTTGATAAAATTCTTAAACCACCCTGTGTTCCGATCCACACATTATCACTTTTATCCACAGCCGCCGAAACCACGCCGTTTTTGGGAAGATTGTTGTCTGTTCTGATAATCTTAAAACGGTCGTCTCCTGTGGAAGATGGGGAATTGTTGTAATCATAAAGCAGTAAACCTCCGTCTCCTACAAATGGTGCGGGAATATACAAAATACCGTCTTTGGTAAAAGGTTTCTGTACACCACCGGCAATCACCACACTGTTCAGCACAAAAGCATCTGAAGCTGCATTATAATAGTAATATCCAATTTTATAAGGTGTACTTCCGATAAACATTACCGATGCAAAAAGCTGCTTGTTTTCATCATAAGTTAAACCACCGGGCAAATTATTGACACCGGTATAACTTCCTTCATACTGCTTTACAAACTGATTGTCTTGCATTTTATAAATTCCTCGTTTTCCGGCTATGAGTGAGTAATTTGTAAAGAAAATTTCCGATGGTTTTGACCTGTTGATAACTGCGTCCAAAACATTCATACCACTGGTGTTGGTAAGAAAATAATCTGGATAATTCCATTTGGTACCATCGAAATGATAATATCCTAAGTTCCGGTAAATAGGGTTATTGAAAGCATTTCTTCCGCCGGATGAAATTACAATTTGGTTCTGGTACATATCCATTTTATAGGAGGAATTGTTGAAGGGACCGTCTGGTTTTATTTCATTTCCTGCTTCATTTTTTATGCCCGATAATTTTGTTCCTGCAAAAAGCTGATTTCCGGTGTAGATTCCGGTATTGGTTGTTTCAGCAAAATCGTTTTGCTTAAGCAAAGTTCCGGAAGTATTATACAATTTCACGGTATTTTGGTCGGCAATAAGAATTTCAGAACCATTTGCGATAATATCTTTGATTGAAGTATAACTTCCCGGAAAAGCAGCGACGCCGGTTCCGGTTAAATAACGCACTGCATTTGATGTAGAAAAAATCAGAATTTCGCCGTTGGAAATCTGCATTGCATTTCCTCCCCAAATGGTGGTCCAGCCCGAAAATACCGGGAAAGTTACATCCAGTTCATGAGAAACAATTCCGTTTGCAGTTGCCGTATATACGGTATTTTCCCGAATTACAGATTCTCTGGCTGCTGTGAAATTACTTCCCGACATAAAGAAACAGGTGTCTCCGAATTCTTTCTTCTCCAAATCGAAAATCGAAACTCCATAAGACACAGAAATTACAGCTTTGTTGCCATTAATGGAAATATGGTTAATTTTTTTATCTCCCGTAAATCCATTTGCAATAGGAATGTCCACCACAAAAGTTATTGCATCCGGAGTAATGATATCCATACTTCCGTTGGTATAACCTACCAATCCGATATGTGTTTCCGGGTTATAATCGAATGCGGAAATCTTCACTTCGTGCAAACCGTTTGCTTTAGAAAGCTTTGTGATTTCTCCGGTAGCAATGGTATAATAAAAAATTCCGTTTTCGGTAGCGGCAATCAGTTTTCCGTTGTCTTCCTTTATTGCCAGAACATTATTGTAGGAAAAAAGATCGCTCCATTTACTTGAAGATATTATTTGTGCTTTCGTAAAAAACAGAGTTACGAAAACTCCAAAAATAGAAATCAGTTTTTTCATTCCTTGATGTTTATAGATGAATATTGCCGTCAATAATCTGATTATTCCAGGAAATATTCTGAATATTTTTACTGTTGTCGAAATAAAAATCAATTCTCCCCAAAAGAATTCCTGCCCAGCCAACCTGGTTCACGAGAACATTTTTGCCTTTCCTGTTTTGGAAAGTTACGGGTTCTTTCAGAAAAGTATGGGTATGTCCGCCCAAAATCACATCAATATTATCCGTTTTCTTTGCAAGATGGATATCGCAGATTTTTTCGGGATCGTTTTTATATTCGTAGCCGATGTGCGAAAGGCAGATTACCAGATCGCATTTTTTTTCGTTCCGCAGATAATCGGCGTAGTGCTGCGCAGTTTCTACAGGATCGTGATAAACGGTCTCGCCGTAATTTTTCTTTCCGACCAAACCGTCAAGCTGGATTCCGACACCGAAAATCCCTACTTTAATTCCGTTTTTATTCAAAATTTTATACGGAATGGTTTTCCCTTCCAGAATTGTATTTGTAAAATCGTAATTGGAGCAGATGAACGGAAATTTCGCATTCGGCTGTACTTTCAGAAAACCTTCCAGTCCGTTATCGAAATCGTGGTTTCCCATTGTGGAAGCTTCATATCCCATCATCGACATCAATCTGAACTCCAGCTCGCCTCCAAAAAAATTAAAATACGGTGTTCCCTGAAAAGTATCTCCGGAATCCAAAAGAAGCACGTTGCTTTCCTGATTTCTGATTTGCTGAATCAGCGCTGCTCTTCTGGCAAAACCGCCCTGATTTGGATTTTTGGTATAAGAACTGTCGAAAGGTTCGATCCTGCTGTGCTGATCGTTGGTGTGAAGAATCGTCAGTTTTTTCGGAACTGAATTTTCCGGAGTAAAAGGTTGCGCATGCAAAAGATTTGGAGCCAAAGCCATTGCCAAAGTTCCGCCTCCCAGATATTTCAAAAATTCTTTCCTATTCATCAGTTCTCGGTTTTTTTGTTTTTGAAAATCAAGCGAATATCTTCCGGAGCGGTGATTTCAGGTTGTTGCCTGAATTTTTCCAGAAAAAGGTCGCGCATTTTTATTCCCGTAGAGATCATTTCGCCTTTCCCGAAAAACTTCATATTGTCTCCGCCCATAGCCAAATAGTCGGAAGTTGCGATATAATACGTTTTTCCAAAATCCAGAGGTTTTCCGTTAAGAAGTTGTTGGGTAATTTTTCCTTTATCTGTTTCTATCATTAAATGGGAAACCGGATTATTCACTTCTGTTTTTGCGTAATAATCGAATAATCCCTGAAGTTCCGCACCTTTCATTTTCACGATGACAATTTCATTTTCGAAAGGCATTACTTCGTAAATATGTTTGGTCAGAATATCGCCTTTTCCTATTGTAGAACGGATTCCACCGATATTGATAACAGCAGCGTCAATTCCTGAAATCCCATTTTGTTTTGCCCAGTTTTCCGCACCTTCGAAGGTATAATCGGCAAGAAGATTTCCCAGATTGCTGTTGTCGCCTTTTTTGGTAAGATCCACCGAAGTATGGGAAATCACGGTGTTCATTTTACTTTCCAGTTCCGCTTTATAAGGCGCAATGATTTTGTTAAAACCTTCATCTTCCGGAATTTCTGACGTGATATAGGAGTTTTTTTCCGCAGTTACGCTCGTCACCTGCAAAGAAGTTCTGCAAGACGACAAGGCAAAAAGAGAAATCCAAAGAAGTAGGTATTTGATTTTCATCCGGATTGAATAATCTAATAGTGCAAATATAAATATATGAACGTAAATTCTTTGTTTTTTATCATAAATCTTTGAGGAAAAAATTCATAACTTTGAGAAGTTAATTTTAAAAAAATATGAACAGTTTAAAAGGGGTCGGCGTAGCTTTGGTAACGCCTTTCAATGAAGATCTTTCGGTGGATTTCGGTTCACTTACGAAGTTGGTGGAGTACAACATCAGCAACGGAACCAATTTTCTGGTTGCTTTGGGAACAACCGCAGAAGCGGCAACGCTTTCCAAGGACGAAAAAAAACAGGTCATCCAGCATATCATCAAAATTAACAATAAACGACTTCCGCTGGTTTTAGGAATTGGTGGAAACAATACAATGGACGTGAAAAAGCAGATCGAAGAAACCGATTTGTCGGATTTCGATGCCATTCTTTCCGTTTCGCCCTATTACAACAAACCCAATCAGGAAGGGCTTTATCAGCATTATAAAACCATTGCCGAAACCGGAAAAAAGATTATTATTTACAATGTTCCTTCCAGAACCGGACAAAATATTGAAGCATCTACCACATTACGGTTGGCAAAGGATTTTCCGAATCTTTTTATGATAAAGGAAGCAGCTCCTAATATTCTTCAGTATTTTGATATCTTACGGAAAAAACCCGAACATTTCAGTTTGGTTTCCGGTGATGATGAGTTTACACTTCCTGTTACTTTAGCCGGTGGAAGTGGCGTAATATCCGTAATTGCACAGGCATATCCTAAAGAATTCTCCGAAATGGTTCAGCTGGCTTTTGAAGGAAAAGTGAATGAAGCCTACCAAATCCACAACAAAATGGTAGAAATCACAAGACTGATTTTTGCTGAAGGAAATCCGTGCGGAATAAAAACCATTCTCGCAGAAATGGGAATTATTAAAAATTATCTCAGACTTCCGCTGGTTGCCGCTTCTTCCGGACTTCAGGAGAACATAAAATCGGAAATGAAAAATATCTGATTTTCCGTTAATCTGAAAAAACAAAAGTGAAATCCGAAACAGATTTCACTTTTTTACATCAAAAGAAAATGAAAATTGTTTCCGCACAAATCTCCGATATTGTTGTTATACAGCAACTCGCAAGAAAATCCTGGGAAAAAGCGTATTCCGAAATTCTGACCCACGAACAGATCGAATATATGCTCGGAACGATGTATTCCGAAACTGAAATTGCTTCGCAAATGCAAAATCCCGATTATCATTATTTCCTGATTTTGGATGAAGAAAATCCGGCAGGTTTTATCGGCTTCCAGCATCATTATGAAAAATCTACAACCAAGCTGCACCGCCTTTATCTTTTAGAAGAATCCAAAGGAAAAGGTTTTGGGAAAGCGGGAATTGATTTTCTGAAACTGCAAACCCAAAAATCCGGAGACCGCCGCATTATCCTGAATGTAAACAAAAATAATATTGCAAAAACCATCTACGAAAAACTGGGATTTTCGGTGTACGGAGAAGGCGTTTTTGATATCGGAAACGGTTTCGTGATGGATGATTATCTGATGGAGATTTTCCTGTAATTCAATCAGTATATAAAACCTTACTACAATTCTGTAAAACATTTATAGGCGGTTTTGCCGTACTTTGTATTATAATTCTATAGGTATGGCTTCAGATTTTTTTCATAAAGATTATTTCATAAAAATATCCGGGAAATACGGGATACAAAAAATGGATTTCGGTGAGGCAGATCTGCATTCCGGAAAAGAAGTTGCTTCTGTAGAAATGGATTCCGAAGAGGATTTCAAAAGTATTATGGAACAGTGCAAAATGCTCTATAAAAATCTAAAAACGGGATTTTCTTTGAAGATCAGCAAAAACAAGTCAAACTATTACACCCTTACTTTTCTTTAAAATTTCGGTTATATTTTTTCGTTTGCAGGAAAGGCTTTCCTTAAAATTTCTATTTTGATTAAAAAATTATGTTTTTTTGATTTTCCTTGAACTTATTTGTATATTTACCCTAATAGAAACAATTTAATGAAGATTTTTGTAAAGTTCGATTTCAGTACTGTTTGTAACAAAATTTTGGAGGAAAAACTGGATGAAACAGGCCTGAAATACAAAATCCGTAGTTTCGGTGAAGTAGAATTCCTGGAAAACATCAGCAAACAAGATCAGAAACTGATAAGCGAAAAAATCCGTGATTACGGAATGGAAATTATCGAAAACCAGAAAACCGTACTCGTTCAAAAAATCAAGGATGCGATTCTGCACATGATCCGTTCCGGAGAGCAGATCCACGTAAAAGCTTCTGTATATCTTTCCGAAAAACTGGGACACAGCTATGGTTATATTTCCAATATTTTTTCGGAAGTTACCTACACTTCCATCGAAAATTTTATTATTCTACAAAAAATAGAATATGCAAAACAACTGCTGATTGCGGAAAACCTTTCACTGACTGATGTTGCAAACCGGCTGAACTATTCCAGCGTGGCTCATCTCAGCACACAGTTTAAAAATACCACCGGAATCACCCCCTCACAATTTCAGAAAATCGTGAGCAAGCGCCGCGAAATTGGCAATAAAAAAATATCCTGATGAACAAAGAATATACTTATATCATATTGGTTGACGATGATGAGGACGACAGGCTCTTCTTCAGCGAAGCTTTTGACGAGATTAAAATTTCCACAAAAATCCGAACTTTCAAAAACGGTGTAGAGTTGATGGATTATCTGAATACAGAGGAAAGTATGCTTCCTGAAATTTTGTTTCTTGATCTTAATATGCCTAAAAAAAACGGAATCGAATGCCTGCACGAAATCAAAGCCGATCCAAAATTCAGTGAAATTGCAATCGCTATCTACTCCACCTCTTCTTCGGAAGAACATATTGAAGAAACTTTTGTGAGCGGCGCCAATATTTACATCAAAAAACCCGGCGATTTTGATACGCTGAAAAAAGTGCTTCAGGAAGTCGTAACCATTAACTGGCAATACCAGACTTCCGGGTTGAATAAGGAAAACTTTTTACTGAAAATGTAAGGATGATACGTTTCCGATTCCAAAGATCAGCTTTCACTTTAAGCATCATTTTCGTCATTTCTGCGGCTTTGATCTTTTTTCTGATGGGGCTTACCTATAAACATATGGAAAAGCTCTCCGATAACAACCGATGGATGAATCATTCATTGGAAGCTTCCCTGAAAATCGAAAAATTATATACCGATCTCAAAGATGTCGAAAACGAACGGCGGAATTATATCCTTACCAAAAATATAGAAAGCAAAAACCTGATTATCAATTATAAAAAAGAAGCTCAGAACGATATTGCAGATCTTAGGAAATCCTTGGCAGACAATCCGGAACAATTGAAAAAGCTCACTCATATTGAAAATCTTGTCAATGAAAAATTCAAAATTGTAGACCAGACACTGGAAGAAAAAAACCTCAGCTTCGAAAACGAATCCGTAAAAAAATCTCTGATTTCGGGCAGAATAGTGATGGGCAGAATCGGCGCTTCCATAAAAGAAATGGTAAGAATAGAAAGCAACCTGCACACTCAACGAAAAAACCAGTTCTTTTTTGCAGAAAAATCCACCCCAATATACACCTACACTTTAGCCATATTTTCGCTCGGACTCTTAGGATATGCTTTTTTCAGGATTTATGATGAAGTGCGGAAACAGCAGAAGATCAATAACGAACTGGAGCTAGCGCTTAAAACTTCGAAACTTGCAGAAACCATCGGACATTACGGAGTTTGGATCTACGATTACAAAACCGGAAAATACAGCTTTTCGGATAACCAATACCGCATTCTGGGCTACGAACCACAATCCTTCAAAGCCGAAAAAGGCATCTTTGTAAAACACGCTTTTCTGAAAGATGCAGAAACTGTAGAAAAAGAATTTTTGAAAAAAAATACCACCGAATATATCGCACCATTCAGCTTCAGGATTTTGCGGAAAGACGGTGCAGAAAGGATTTTGCAGATTACTGCCAAAAAAGTATGGACAGAAACCGAGGAACCTTTGCTTCTGGGAATTACAAGCGACGTTACAGAATATACCCGAAATAAAGAAAAACTGGAAGAAACCAACCGCAATCTGGAAGCCAACAACAAAGAGCTGGAGTCCTTCAATTATATTGCAAGCCACGATCTACAGGAACCTTTAAGAAAAATTGAAACTTTCATTTCCAGGATTGATGCCAAAGAAGCAAGCCATTTTTCCGATGCCGGAAAAGAGTATTTCCGAAGGATGAAAGTAGCTGCAAAAAGAATGCGCAAACTTATCGACGATTTGCTTCATTTTTCCAGAACCAGCCGCCACGAATATGTTTTTGAAAAATCTGATCTGAATGTTCTGATGACCAATGCCCTGGAAGAGCTTCAACAGAAAATCGATGAAAAAAACGCATTAATCCGTGTAGAAAAATTACCGGAATTGCAGGTCATTCCGTTTCAGATTCAGCAGGTTTTCAGCAATCTTATTGGCAATTCTCTGAAATACAGCCGCGAAAATATTCCTCCAGAAATTTCAGTTTCCGCAGAAAAAATCAATGCAAAAAACGAAGCAAAGCTTTTTGAAAAAAATATTCAGGGAAGCTTTTATAAATTCAGCTTTAAAGACAACGGAATTGGCTTCGAAAAAGAATATGAAGACCAGATTTTCAACCTTTTTACGCGACTTCACGGAAAAACCGAATACGAAGGAACAGGAATAGGATTGGCGATCTGCAAAAAAATAATGAACAACCACAATGGTTTTATCTTTGCAGAATCGGAACCGAACAAAGGCTCTACTTTCACATTTTATCTACCTGAAAATCATTAATAAAATCCAAAATTCTCATAAGATTTTGTGCACAGTTTTTATCAAAATATTTCACCCACATTTCAATTTCTCATTATCTGTTTTCACTATTTTTTTTAAAAAATTCTGTAATTAAAATTTTAAATATTATAAAAATTTCCGGGGGCTTTGGAAATATTTTTGTTTTCTGAAATGGTATAATTTTTAAAATCAAAAAAAAATGAACAATTCAGAAAAAATAATTGGCGGAGTATTGGCAGCTGCAGGAATTGCGGCTTTTTTGCTGTGTACCAAAGACGGGAAAAAAATCGGAAAAAAAATAAAAAAAGAATCCAGAAAAATGGCTGAAAATGCAGAAGACGGGTTTCAGAAAAAACGGAAAGTCTTCAAAGACAGCATTGCCGATAAAGTATTTGATTTTGCAGTAGAACACCGACAAACACTAGCAAACGCAACCAGTATTGTACTGCCATTTTTGCTAAAAAATATGGTAAAAAAAAAGCTGTAACAAGAAATTTCCCGCTTTTGGAATAATAGCTGATGACAGATTATTCTTGTCCTAAAAAATTCAAACGATTGCAATAAAATTGTTTGAATTTTTTTTGTGTAAATTCCGGTTCTGATTTCGATGACCATAAACGGAATTTCAAAAAATAAGATTGAGATGAAAAACTTCATTACAGAGCTTTTTTACAAAACTTCCCGATCTTCCGGAGCAGGCGGACAAAACGTGAACAAAGTGGAAACCGCAGTTACGGTAATGTGGAATGTTGCAGCATCGGAATATTTCAGTGAGGAAGAAAAACAACGAATTTCTGAAAAACTTAAAAACAGAATAAACTCGGAAGGAATCTTGCAAATAAGCGTTTCGGAATCGAGGACACAGCTACAGAACAAAAAAATTGCTACGGAAAGAATATTGGATTTGGTACAGAAAGCCCTAATCATCCAAAAGCCGAGAAAGAAGACGAAACCTACAAAATCGTCTGTAGAAAAGCGGATTCAGCAGAAAAAATCGCATTCCGACAAAAAGGAAAACAGGAAATTCAGGTTTTAATTTTGTGCATTCTATATAAATAGGATATTTTTGCCAAAAATTTAAAAAAAATGTCTAAAAAGCTATTATTTTCCGCTATCACTTTGCTTCCTTTAATTTTTTCGGCACAGCAGTAATTCAGTATTATTCCTTCAGTGGGTTATGCGTGGCGCACTGCCAAAACTGCAGAAGGACTTTCCGCACAAGAAAAAGAATATGTAAAGGGATTGAAAAATGGGATTAATTTCGATATTTCTGCCTATTATCACTTGAAAAACGAAATAGGAATCGGATTGAAATATTCCAGTTTCAGTGCAAACAGTAATGGTGTAATTTCTGTAATTTCGCCTCAGGATGGAACCGAGAACATTGCTGTAAGTACAAAAGACAATATAAGTTTCATTGGTCCTGCTTTAATCTATTCCAATTTTAATTTAGAAACAAAACATAAACTGTATTACGATTTGGCGTTAGGACTTATTACCTATACATCCAAAACAGAAAATGTAAAATTATCAGGTTCTAATCTTGGATTGGATTCCAATATCGCATATCAATATGCGGTTACACCGCAAATCTATATAGGACCAAAACTCGGATATACAGTAGGAACACTTACAAAAATGAAAATGAGCGGACAAACATTTGATCTTGGAGACAATAAGGAAGGATTGGGAAGGGTATCGCTAAGCTTTGCAGCCACTTTCCGTTTTTAAGTTTATCTTTGCAAAAACAAAAATTCAAAATGAATAACAGACCGATTTCAGAATTTCTTGAAAAATATTATTTGCACTTCAATGCTGCTGCTTTGGTGGATGCGTCCAAAGGTTATGTTGCCCATCTAAAAGATGGCGGTAAAATGATGATTACTCTTGCAGGAGCAATGTCTACAGCAGAAATGGGTAAAATCTTGGCAGAGATGATTCGTCAGGATAAAGTACAGATTATTTCCTGTACCGGTGCAAACCTGGAAGAAGATGTGATGAATCTCGTGGCACATTCCCATTATAAGAGAGTTCCCAATTATCGGGATCTAACACCGGAGCAAGAAAGAGAATTGCTGGATCAGCATTACAACCGTGTTACCGACACCTGTATTCCGGAGGAAGAAGCGTTCCGAAGATTACAGACACATTTAGAAGATGTTTGGCATGCAGCAGAAGAAAAAGGAGAACGGTATTTCCCTCACGAATTTCTTTATCAGGTAGTAAATTCAGGAGTTTTGAAGCAATATTATGAAATTGATCCTAGAGATTCCTGGATTTTGGCAGCAGCTGAGAAAAATTTACCCATCGTTTGTCCGGGTTGGGAAGATTCCACTACTGGAAACATTTTTACTTCCAATGTTATTAAAGGAAAGCTGAATGTACATACCGTAAAATCCGGCATCGAATATATGATTTATTTAACGGAATGGTATAGAGCAAATTCCGGAGGAAAAGGAGTTGGATTTTTTCAGATTGGCGGTGGTATTGCCGGTGATTTTCCAATTTGCGTTGTGCCAATGATGTATCAGGATTTGGAGTGGGAAGACGTTCCTTTTTGGGCATATTTCTGTCAGATATCTGATTCTACAACCTCTTACGGATCTTATTCTGGAGCTGTTCCGAACGAAAAAATCACTTGGGGAAAACTCGATATCGATACTCCGAAATTTATTGTTGAAAGTGATGCCACTATTTGTGCACCATTGATGTTTACCTACATTTTGGAAAATTCTTAAATAAATATTTTCAATAGAAATTAAAGAATCGTCTCGATTTTCCGGGGCGATTTTTTGTTTGTTGGTTTTTATACTGAAGTTGGTTAAAGCAAATAAAAGTTTAAAATTCCTTTTGAAGCAGAAAAAATCTATAGAAGTTTCAAAAGATGTAGAAGCAATATCCAAAGCATAATGCGTTATGTAGGAAAAAATTAATCATTATACAAACTTACTTTTCGGCGCTCGCTTCGCTCGCGCCTCCCTTTCATTTTTTCAGTTGCGGCGGCTTCGCCGCCGCCCCGAAAAAAAATTCAAAAAAATAGTACCTTTATCCTATGAATGAGCTTTTCAAACAGCAGGTTTTCGAAATCATCAGAATGATTCCCAAAGGCAGGGTTACCAGTTACGGAGCCATTGCAAAAGCGGTTGGTTATCCCAAGCACGCAAGACATGTTGGAAATGCGCTGCGCAACTATGATGAAGATTTTCCGGCGCACAGAGTCTGCAATTCTTCAGGAAATATCACGGCAAGCTGTCTCGAAACTTTTACAGAAAAATTGAAAAAAGAAAACATTGAGGTAAAAGGAACGAAAATACAGCATTTCAATAATATCTTTTGGAATCCTTTGGAAGAATTGTAATGATGAGGGAAATAAATAAAGAAAAGTTGCACCAACTGATCGAGGAGAAGATCACCGAAAAAATCCGGAAACTGGAAAATCTTATTACCGAAACGAGGACTTCCAACAACGACACCAAATCTTCGATGGGTGACAAATACGAAACCGGAAGAGAAATGCTGCAACAGGAAATCAATAATCTTCAAGTGCAGCTGAATGAGGTTTTGAAACAGCAGCATTTCCTGAAAACCATCCTGGTAAAAGGTTCGGAAAAAGCAGAAAAAGGAGCTTTGGTAAAAACCGGAAACGGACTTTTCTACCTCTCTGTTTCTTCAGGAGAAATAATTTTTGAACATCAGAAAATCATCTGCATCTCTCCGGAATCGCCTTTAGCAAAAGCAATGAACGGGAAGAAAACCAAAGAAACTTTTTCTGTGAATAACATTTCGCAAAGCATCCTCGAAATCTGGTAAAATTTTCCGTATTTTGTACATCAGAATTTCAAATTTCAAACCTTAAATTTTGAATTTTTATGCAAAACTACCTCGATTTATTACAACATATTTTAGACAATGGAACCGATAAAACCGACCGGACAGGAACCGGAACCCGTAGCGTTTTCGGCTATCAGCTGCGTTATGATTTATCAAAAGGATTCCCTTTGGTAACCACCAAAAAGGTGCATCTGAAATCCATTATTTATGAATTGTTGTGGTTTATAAAAGGGGAAACCAATATCCAATACCTCAACGAAAACGGCGTTTCCATTTGGGACGAATGGGCAGACGAAAACGGAAATCTCGGTCCTGTTTACGGCGCACAATGGAGAAGCTGGAGCGGAGCCGGCGGAAAAGTGGTCGATCAGTTTTCGGAAGTGATTGAGCAGATTAAAAAAAATCCCGATTCCAGAAGATTGATCGTTTCTGCCTGGAATGCTGCGGAAATCCCGAATATGGCGTTGGCGCCTTGTCATGCAATGTTTCAGTTTTATGTTGCTGATGGAAAATTGTCTCTTCAGTTATATCAAAGAAGTGCAGATGTTTTTCTGGGCGTTCCTTTTAATATTGCGAGTTATGCGCTTTTATTGATGATGGTTGCGCAGGTTTGCAATTTGGAAGTCGGCGATTATGTGCACAGTTTCGGTGATGTTCATATATACAACAACCATTTTGAGCAGGTGAAAAAACAGCTTTCACGGGAACCGAAACCATTGCCAACAATGAAGCTGAACCCTGAAATCAATAATATTTTCGATTTTGATTTTGAAGATTTTACGCTTGAAAATTACGACCCGCATCCGGGAATCAAAGCGCCTGTCGCAGTTTAAACACTTTTTTTTTAAATTGTTTGGGCAGCTTTTTCCGCCCTCCGTTCCCGCTTTTTTCTTTTTTTCTGAAAAAAGAAAAAGAGCTCCACTCAGGTCGGGCTGCAATTTGCGTTTGTCAGTTTCTTGTAACAATCCTTTGAAAACCAACACCTATTACATTAAAATCAAAAACAATATACTTTCATAAAATGAAAAAACTCTTCTTCGCTGCACTTTTTTTAGGTGCGATTTTTAATCCGAATACGATTTTTGCGCAAACTGAAACTTCCGGAAGAAATCCCGTTTACAGAGCAACACATACCAAAACTACCGAACTGAAACATACCAAACTGAAAGTAAATTTCGATTACGAAAAAGAACAGATGAATGGTGAAGAATGGCTGACTGCAAGCCCGTATTTTTACCCGACCGATTCTTTGGTTCTCAACGCAAAAGGAATGCTGATTCACGAAGTGGCTTTAGACAAAAACGGATCCAAACAGACATTGAAATACGATTATAAAAACGATATCCTGAAAATCAATCTTGATAAAACCTATCAGAAAAATCAGGATTATACCGTTTACATCAAATATACCGCTCGTCCGAATGAAGTAAAACAACAAGGAAGCGCGGCAATTAACGATGCCAAAGGTTTATATTTTATTAATGCTCAAGGAAAAGATCCCGACAAACCAACGCAAATCTGGACTCAGGGCGAAACCGAATCTTCTTCAGCTTGGTTCCCAACCATCGATAAAACCAATCAGAAAACCACCCAGGAAATTTATATGACTGTTCCCGATAAATATGTAACACTTTCCAACGGAATCCTGAAAGATTCTCAAAAAGAATCCGGAAATATGCGAACCGACCATTGGGTGATGGATAAAAGACATTCCGTTTATTTATTTTTTATGGGAATCGGCGATTTTGCCGTGGTGAAAGACAAATGGAGAAATATGCCGGTAGATTATTACGTAGAGAAAGAATATGAACCGTATGCCAAACAGATTTTTGGGAATACCCCGGAAATGATTGAATTTTTCTCAAAAAAACTGAATTACGACTATCCTTGGGCAAAATATGCGCAAATGGTTGGTCGCGATTATGTTTCCGGAGCGATGGAAAATACAACAGCAACCCTCCACGGAGAAGGAGCGCAGCAAAAACCCGGACAATTAATTGATGAAAATATTTGGGAAGATACTATTGCACACGAACTCTTCCACCAGTGGTTTGGTGATCTGGTAACGGCAGAAAGCTGGAGCAATCTTACGGTGAATGAATCTTTTGCCAATTACTCCGAATATCTTTGGAACGAGTACAAGTACGGAAAAGATCAGGCAGATTATCACCTGATGGAAGATGTGGGAAGATATCTGCACAATCCTAAAGATTTCAGCAAAGATCTGGTTCGGTTCAATTACGATTCCCGTGAAGATGTTTTCGATTTGGTAACCTATCAAAAAGGGGGCGGAATTTTGAATATGCTCAGAAATTATTTGGGTGATGATGCTTTTTTTGCAGGATTAACCGACTATCTGAAAACCAATGAATACCAAAACGGAGAGGCGCAACAATTACGGCTTTCCTTAGAAAAAATTTCAGGCCGCGATCTTAATTGGTTTTTCAACCAATGGTATTACGGAAGCGGAAATCCGAAAATTTCCTATACGTATAACTATGAACCTGTAAAAAAGGAAGTAACGGTTTCCATCGCGCAGTCGCAAACTCCATTATTTGAATTCCCTTTAACCATTGATATTTTTGTGGACGGAAAAGCGGTAAGACAAAAAATTTGGGTGGATGCAAAATCCAAAACCAACTTCACATTTCCGGCAGCAAAAAGTCCGGAATTGGTCAATATTAATCCGGACGGAATATTGGTAAGCGAAATCACAGACAACAAAACTCCCGAACAATATGCTATGCAATATACCGGAACAAAAGATTTTTACGGAAGATATACCGCTGTAGAAAAAACCGTGGAGAATGGCGCAAAAAGCGATACTTCGGTAAAAACATTAGTTGCTGCACTGAAAGATCCTTTTTTCCGGGTTCGTGAAAAAGCATTATCAGGATTGGATCTTTCGCAACCGAATGTTTCCAAAATAGCATTATCGGAAGTAGAAAAGCTGGCTTCCAACGATCCGAAAACTTTGGTTCAGGCAGCAGCAATTTCTGCATTGGTGAAAACGAAGAATGCAAAATATATGAGCCTTTACGAAAAAGGAATGTCTGCGGTTTCCAATTCGGTAAAAGCAGCTTCGCTTTCGGGGATTGCTTCTCTGGATCCGTCGAAAGTTGCTGCATTGGCAGAAAATATTGATCTGGAAAACGCTTCGGAAGAAATGATGACTTCCCTGCTGCCGATCATCGTAAAAAATAAAATTGAAAAACAAATGCCGGCAATTGCTTCTACAGTGGCGTTTTATCCGTTTATCAAATTCCAAAAACCGGAATTGGGAGCATCTGCAGAAGAAGGCTACAACTGGATTATGAGTTCTGATAATCTGAAAGCTACGGAGAAAATAACGAAAATCCTGACACAGGTAAAATCCCAGATTGGCGATAATCCGCAGGCTAAAATGATGATTCTCCAAATCCTGAAAGACGGACTTTCCAAAAAAATGGAAGTGCTGAAAGCCAACCCGAAAAGCCCGACCATTAACCAGCAGGTAGATGCGCTGAATACGGCAATTGAAGCTTATAAATAAGAACTTTCTGAATGAAATAAAAAACGGACTTTTTTTGAAGTCCGTTTTTTTTGGATAACCACCCCGTCAAAATTTTCTTTTTGAAAATTTTGCCACCCCTCCAAAGGAGGGGAATTTTTCCAACATCCTTCAAACTTCCTCCTCCAAACTTCATCCCCACTCTTTCCAACCTCACATTTCTTTCCTCCAAGTCTTATGATTAAAACCGCAAGTAATCATCAATTTAGTGGTTGATTTTTTGGAAAACGCCTTTCATTATTACATTTTCCTCAATGTGAATAAAAATTAATTTTGGATTTCGAAAAAATGTATACCTTTACACCCCTAAAATTTGCAATGATGAAAAAATATGTACTTTCTGGGACGAAATCCCCTTTTCTTATTTCTTTATTTCTCCTGCTTTTAAGCTTTGGTGCTTCGGGACAGAATATTACAATTATTCCTAACAAAGCAACTACTGGAAGTACCGCTTCTGGTTATGAAACAAGTGAAACATCTTTCACCGCTTCAAGCATTGGTTGGAAAATTAGGAATTGGAATCCAAATACATTACAAGTAAGAGGGAACCAGAATACTAATTCCGATAATTTCTATTTTTTAAATACTTCAGTCATATCAGGAAATATTACTAAAATTATATTAAATTCTAATGTTAATGTTAATGGTAGTGATTCTAATCGTTTAAATTCATCAAACATAACTTTGCTTACTGGAACTTCTGAACAAACAGACACAACAGGAGGAACAACAGGGACAGCAGGAACAAAAAAAATTGAATGGACACCAACCGCTGGAACCACTTTTTTTAGAATACAGTTTGCCAAAGGAGCAACTTCTGGAACTGCAACGATCTCAAGTATTGTTATTGAATATACATCTTGCGCCGCACCAACCGCACAATCTACCGATATTGCGGTAAATAATATTGGTACAGGTACTGCAGATTTATCTTGGACAAGACCAACTTCCAACGGCGGAGATCACTGCGCTGTTTTTGTAAAACAAGACAACACAGGCTCTGCAGTTCCTGTAAACGGAACAGCGTATACTGCAAGCACAACATTCGGAAGCGGATCGCAGATCGGAACTTCCGGTTGGTATTGTGTTTACAACGGTACAGGAAATTCGGTTTCCGTAAGCGGACTTTCCGGTAATACTGATTATCGTGTAATGGTAGTAGAATATAACGACTGTTCTTCTTCACCAAAATATTTCACAGATACCGCAACGGATAACCCGAAAAACTTCACCACAAGCACACCAACATCAATTGGTTGGGGAAATCTGGAAACAGGAACCGCTACAATGACCGAAGGTGGTGCAGCGCAAGAATTTACCGGAAGAATATGGATTAATGGAATTACCGGAAACAACAGTGGTAACAATGCAACACCTAATTTAATTGCAGAAATTGGTTACAATACAACCGATACTAATCCTAACACTTGGACAAACTGGTCTGCAATGAGCTGGAAAGAAAATGCAGGAACGGGCAATAATGATGACCGCTACACCGCAAACGTGGGAACAGGTTTTGCTCCCGGTACCTATTACGTAGCGATACGATATAAATATGACAACGGAGATTGGTATTACGCAGGATACAATGCAGGAGGCGGTGGAGAATGGGACGGAACTACTTATAAAAACGGGACACTTACGGTAAATCCGGATGTGGTGGATTATGCCAATATCCAGTCACCGGATCAGGAATTGACCAAAATGTACGGAGAAGGTATTGATGTGTTTTCAAGAGTATATGAACCGGGAATAACACCGGGAGCTTCAAACGGAGACGGAAATTTTGAAGTAATGTTGGGTTATTCTAAAAAAAATCCAACTACAATATCCGATTTTGAAGTAACAACAGGACCTGATGCGTGGACATGGCTTCCGATGCCTGCAAATCCGGGTTACACATCTTCTTCTCCTGGATATGAGCCTAATAATGATGAATACTGGCTTCAGAATTTTGGGGCTACACTTTCTGCAGGAACCTACTACTATGTAGCAAGATATAAAAAACAAAACAGCAGCTCCTATATATACGGAGGAAACAAATTTCTCGGAAATCCAAATGAAGGAGGAATTTGGGACGGTACAACATATAATGCCGGGAAGCTGACTATTTTAGCATCAAATCCAGATGATTACTTTAGAAGCAAGCAAAGCGGAGACTGGACAAATATTTCTACCTGGCAATCTTCGCCTACAGGTGCGGACGGAAGTTGGATAAATGCAACTGTATATCCTGATGAAGATGCAAGTTCCGTAATTGTTCGGGCAGAAGACACTGTAAATATAAATAGTTCGAATATTTATATTACGAATACTGATGTTTATGGAACACTACAAATTGCAACAGATGGTAGTTATTCTATAGTTGGAGATGAAGATATTGAGCTTACTATAGAAAACGGAGGTGTTTTCTTAGTGGATAGAAATACCTTTGCTGTTCCGGGTGGAGATAAATATGGATTAATAAAAACTGGGGGAAAAATAATTGCCGGATCTTCAATTGGGAGTGGTTCCGATTTTGTTAATGCATATATTGGATATTATTATGGACTTTTTTACTTTGGTGATCAAGCGGTTTGCGAATGGCAGTCTACAAGAACATTAGGATCTTCCACACCTAAAGACAGTGAGTATTTCTATCCGTATCAACCGGGAGATGTACCAATTTTTAGAGTTGTCTCTTCACCAGAGTTTGAGTTTGGCTCTGGTACAAATCCTACTATTTTTCATTCCGTGCTAGAATTGGAAAGCAATGCAACATTTACAGTAGGAAGAAATGCTTCAAAAACATTTGAATATGGTGTAAAAGGAACAGGAACTTTGCTTCAAAGCAGCGGATCAGGTAATATTATTTTAGGAAACGGAAACAATATTCCTGATTTGGAGGGAGACATTACTATAAATATTTCAACCAATCGTTTAAAATTTCCTAATGGTGTAAATATAAATTCTTCAGCAAATATTACTGTTCAAAGCAATGATGGAAAAAATAGCCTCATTGAAAGGCAAGGTGGCATCATCAATATTAACGGAACATTGGATATAACCAATATGAGAATCACTAATAGCAGTCCAGGTGGTATCTCCATTAATAATAACGGAAAATTGCGAACCTCAAATACAGGAGGTTTATACGGAACCGGATCTGCCATTCCAAGCGGAACATTGACCATTAATGACAACAGCACCATAGAATATTATGCTGTGGATAATCAGAAAATTACAACAGGATTAGATTATTATCACATCATATTTTCAGGTGCTGGTACTAAAACACCTTCAAATGCAGTAAATGTGGATGCCAATGGTTCAGTAACAATTACCGGAACTCCTATTGTAGATTTCAGCACTAATAATCTTGCATCAACGGGAAATAATAATACTGCTTTCAATATGGACGGGGGAAGATTGATTCTCGGAACCACAGGTACACAACCCAATATGCGTGGAGATTATAACCTTACAGGAGGAACCGTAGAGTTCGTAAACAGTAGTAGCACTCCACAAACAATCAGAAATGGTGACGAACATATTTATCAAAATATTGAAATTAACGGAACAAATGTTGGAAATTCTTCCGGAAACATTCTCTTACATAACGATGGAACATTCTCCGTAAAAACAAATGGAATTTTTGCAATCAATGATAATAGTATAAAAGCAGAAAACGATCTCAGTAATAATGTAGCAGTATCAGTTGAAAATAATGGAACTTTCAAAACAGGGAATAGTAAAGGCTTTAGTGGATTTTCTTCTACGTTTTCTGATAATTCTGCAATCCACTCCAACATCACCAATATTAATCTGATGAACGGCAGCACCGTAGAATATTCAAGAGAAGGCGACCAGCTTATTTCCGCCCAAACCAACGTAGGACAAGGATTAGAAGGAAATTATTATAATCTTAAAATTTCCGGCTCCGGAGAGAAGTTTCCGGATGCCAACCTCACCGTAAATAATGTTACCAATGTAGAAAGCGGAGCAACGCTTTCCATTCCGGAAACCAATGATGATGAAATGCCAAATGTCTTCACCTCCAAAAAAGGAGTACAGGTGGCAGAAACAGGAAATCTTATTCTGGAAAATAATGCTAACCTGCTACAAGATGCAACAGGTGTAACAAATATCGGAAACATAGAAGCACAAAGAGAAGCAACCTTAACATTTGTAAGCGTGGCTACACGTGCGGATTATAATTACTGGGCATCTCCTGTTTCCGGACAAAAATTGTTGTACAACGCCTTAACGTCGGGAACATCCTTTTCACCTGGGACACCGAATAACAGAATTTATCAATATAAGGAATCCAATGATAAATTTACCGCAACCCAAGATACTCATTTCGTAAACGGAAAAGGATATGCCATCCGTGCAGAAAGTGGAGAAAACGGGGGAGATACAGCAAACGGAACTCCTAAAACATTTAAGTTTGTAGGCGTGCCAAATAACGGAGATATTGAAACACCACCTCTTGCTTGGACAAATGAAGATCATGGCTACAACCTGATCGGGAATCCATATCCTTCCAATTTGGATTTGGATGAATTCTGGACGGTAAACGAAAACTTTGTTCACAGCACAGCATACTTCTGGACAAATAATCAATATACCAAAAATCAGGAAGGATCCAATTATTCAGGAAATAACTATGCAACCATTAATCGTACCGGAGGAACACCTGCCACTTATGAATATGATACAGATGGGCCTTCGCCAACTCCGACCACCTTTGTGAAACCCGGACAAGGATTTATCATCCAGTCCAAACAGCCGGGAAAATTAGCTTTTAATAACGATATGCGGAAAGCAGAAATCAGCCCGTTCTTTAATAATAAATCCGGGAATGATAAAGACCGATTCTGGCTAACCCTTACTTCTCCTTCCGAAGTGGTGAACACGATTTTGGTGGGTTATATTAATGGAGCTACTAATGATTTTGAAAAAGATTTTGATGCGCCATTATTGGTAGAAGGATCGGATGCTTTTTATTCTTTGCTTAGTAGTCAGAAGCTGGCAATTCAGGGAAGGCAGAATCCGTTTATAGAAGAAGATGTGGTGCCATTGGGAACCAAGCATTATCAGAACGGAACTTACACCATTGCACTGAAAAATCCTGAAGGTATTTTTGCCAATGAACAGAAAATTTATCTGCACGATAAACTGAATGACAGCTATACCAATCTTTCGGAAAGTAGCTATCAGTTTGATGCAGAAGCAGGAAGTACGGAAAACCGTTTCGAAATTGTCTACCAACCGAGCGATGCTACTCTTGCTACCGATCTTTCTTCTAAAGAGAATCTTTGGGTGTACAGAAACGGAGAAAATTTTGTGGTAAAATCTACCGTAAATATTAACGAAATTGAAGTATATGATGTTTCAGGAAGATTGCAGCAAAAAATAAAAGGCAATACAAAAGAGATCGTAATCAGCGGAAGTGCGCTCGTATCAGGGATGTATGTACTGAAAATAAAACGCGGAAACGATCTTTCTTCTGAAAAAATAATAAAGTAATAGGAAAATTAATATAGACTCTGAAAACATCATATTGCATTTTGAAAAAAAGAAACTATATTTGCATCCGTAATGCTATTTTGGTGAAAATAGTATTTACAAATACCTTTGTTTTTGAGAAAAATAAAAAATAATTATTAAAATCAGTTAAATGAAAAAACTCTTTGCAGTTCTTCTGATAACCATATTTGCCGTTACTTTTGCACAGGATTCAACCAACCGATTTGAACAGGCAGAACAAGAACAATCTGCTCCACCAACAGATCCTTCGGATGAAGGTCCGGGAAATCCAGGTGAAGATCCTCTTCCCATCAACGGTTACATTCCGTTTTTATTTCTGGCAGCAGTAGGAATGATTGCGGTATCCCAATACCGAAAAGCAAAAATATCAAAAAACTAAATCGTAATCTCCCGGTCAAAAAAAAACCGGGAGATTTTTTTCCTCTCCTATTCCAACTTCGCAGATCATCCTCCAAATTTCATATTTCAAACCTTATCATTCATACTTCATATTCATAATTCGTATCTTTGCACCATGATAAAAATCGGCAATATAGAACTTCCGGAATTTCCACTCTTGCTCGCACCAATGGAAGATGTGAGCGATCCACCTTTCCGGAGATTATGTAAAATGCACGGTGCAGACCTGATGTATTCGGAGTTTATTTCTTCCGAAGGATTGATCCGGGATGCCATAAAAAGCCGGAAAAAACTGGATATTTTCGATTACGAACGTCCGGTTGGGATTCAGATTTTTGGTGGTGATGAAGAAGCAATGGCAATGTCTGCAAAAATTGTGGAAACGGTGCAACCCGATTTGGTGGACATCAATTTCGGATGTCCCGTAAAAAAAGTAGTCTGCAAAGGAGCCGGAGCTGGAGTTTTAAAGGATATTGATTTAATGGTTCGTCTTACAAAAGCGGTGGTAAATTCCACTCATCTTCCGGTTACCGTAAAAACGAGATTAGGTTGGGATATGCCATCCATTAATATTGATGAAGTAGCAGAAAGATTGCAGGATGCAGGCATAAAAGCATTAACCATCCACGCCAGAACAAGGGCGCAAATGTACAAAGGAGAAGCCGACTGGGAACATATTTCAAGAATTAAAAACAATCCGAATATCGAAATTCCTATTTTCGGAAACGGCGATGTAGATTCTCCTGAAAAAGCCCTTGAATACAAAAATAAATACAGCTGCGACGGAATCATGATTGGTCGTGGTGCAATCGGTTATCCATGGATTTTTAATGAAGTGAAGCATTTCTTCAAAACCGGGGAACATCTTGCAGAACCTACTATTGATGACCGTCTGCTTGCAGTGCGCCAACACGCAGAATGGAGCGCAGAATGGAAAGGAGAACGATTGGGACTGATCGAAATGCGCCAGCATTACAGCAATTATTTCCGTGGAATTCCTCATTTTAAAGAGTTCCGGAAAAAGTTTCTGGAAGTATTCACGCTGCAGGAAATGGATACCGTGATTGATGAAGCAAAAGAATTTTATGCAGGATATTTTTCGGAAGTTTCCTGATCTTTTGATACGTTTTCAATAAAATAAGATGGCAGCATTCCGGTTTTGTTCTTAAATGCCCGGGTAAAAATATTTCGGGAAGAAAATCCACACTCTTTGGCAAGATAGTCTATTTTATATTCTCTGTACTTTGGCTCATTGTACAACAGTTTCATTATATAATCTATCCGCAGATCGTTGATATACTGGCTAAAAGATTTCCTCTTGTATTCTCTGAGCATTTCCGTAAGGTATTTGGAATTGGTGCCTAAATAATGGGTAAGATATCCTAAATTAATTTCTTTTTTGAGGAATTTTTTAGATTTTTCAAATTTATCCAGTCCGGCTAACAATAGCTCTACCGTTTCGGGAGCAATATTCGTTTGTTTTTGCAGTGGATTTTCTTCCTCATTTTCCAAAACTTCGTTCGGTTGAAGCGCCTCCATTTCTACGTTTTCCTGAAGCGATTGTATAAGATCCCGGTATCTGCCGTGAAGCTGCTTTTCGTTTCGCTGCCATAAAAAATATCCGGAGCAGGAAATAATAACAAGCAATCCAAATGCAACCAAAACGATCGTATAAAGATTTCTCTCGGAATCTTTTTTATTCTGGGAAATAATTTTGTTTACCGAAGTGTTTACACTTTTGCGTTCTGCTTTTTTCAGGCTGTCGCTTATTTTGGTATATAAATCTGCGTAATATTTGGATTTATCTTTTTGTCCGGTTTCCAGATAGGATTTGAATAAAGCATTGTAGATATCTTTCCTCATTTCCGGCTGATCAAATTTCCGGGTCAGATCCAGAGCTTTTTCACCATATACCACCGATTTTTTGAAATCTTTTTGTGCATAATAAAAATCTGATAAAGAGGAGTACAATACAACTTTATTGTTGGGAAGAATATTGTATTTGGGATTTTCATAGATTTTTAATGCTTTTCGATAATAGGCGTCTGCTTTGGTATTTTGTTTCATCTCACTGAAATACAAATCCGCCAGTCTGAAGTACTGAAATCCAGTTAAATCATACTTGGCTTCCACATAATCCTGCTTTTCCTGATCCGATATTTTTCCGAGTTCTTCCAGGCTTTTATTAATATAAAAAATCGTTTTTTCCACATCCTGATTAGCTTCTCCGATGCATACGGAATAACTGTCATATATAAGAGCAGTAGTATAATAGCGGATGGTTTTGTTTTCTATTTTCCCGGCATATATTTTGGCTTTATCCAGAGTTTCCAATGCCTGATTATTGAGCCTGAGCATAGAGTATGAAGCCGCTAAACTCCTGTATATAATTGCCAGCTTGCCATAATCGTTGAATTTTAGTGCAAGATCCTCAATACCTTCGCTGATCTTGATCACCTTTTCATATTCACCATTGTTGAAATATACGGTTGCCAAAGCATCTTTACTCCTTAAAATTCCTTCATCAAATTTTATCTTTTCCGATTCTGCTAATATTTTGGTAAACATCGAAATGGATTGGGAAGCATCCTGCGAAGATAATTTCACAGCTTCGTCCAGCTGTTTTTTTATGGATTCCGGTGTTTGCGCGTTAAAAGGTACAAATAAAAATATCAGTAAAAATAATGTGATATCAGGTATAATTTTCAATTTCATTCTTTAAAAAATCAATTAGGTTGGCGGAATAAAAGCCGGATTAAATAGCTTACGGATTCCATACATTTTCAACATTGTCTCTATCTCTACTTATTAAGCTTTAATGGTGATAAAAGTGCCCTTCCTTTTCCATCCCCCACTTTCAAAGTCTCTTTTATCTTCAAAAATACACAAAATCAGTCTGAATTCCGGAAAACAGTGCTGCAAATTCCGGAATTAAGAACCTTTTAATATCATTTTATTCATTTGATTATCATTAGTTTAATTTTAAAATAATTAAAAATAATACCATTACAATTATCTCTGTTTTCACGTTCGTTTTTCTGTAAAAGATGTCATCATTTTATTTTTTCGGTTCATATATAATCACATATTTGCAGAAAATAATTCAGGTGCAGAAGATAGGAACTGTCTTTATATGCATACAATGATACAAACAAAATGATGAAAAAAAATGTATCGCACCGATTCTGAATATACAATGATGATGTACAAAATCTTCCAAAATACATGGAGAACTCTGGTACTGGTACTGTTGCTGTCTTCACAGGTAGCACAGGCAGTCTGCAGGCCGGAAGAAGCTGAATCCGAAAATCCACCCCAAGGATCAGTTTCGGCCTCAGCCATCACTGTCTCAGACGGCGCTGTTGTAGTCGGAATGGAGCAGATACATATTTTTAATCCGGACAGCAAGAAAGTTGCCAAAAAGCCTCAAAAAGCCCCGTATCGCCCTGTTTATGGGGGGGGGTAATTCCTCTAAAAAAGAAAAATGCGCCTCCAGCAACTGTAAAAAGTATAAAACATCATTCAATTTTGTTTCCGATACAAGTTCCGAAACATTTCAATTGAGTTTCGAATACGGAAAATCTGCTCCTGCCCCGACGCAATATAATTTCAAATCTTTTATTAAAAACCCGGAATCTATCATTCCGGCTCCGGCATATCTATTCGGTTTTTTCTTAATAAGCTTATATAAAAGCTTCGAATATTCCAACACCTTATTTCTGAAAAATTTTCAGAGACCTCCCCCACTTATGGCAATTTTACCAATTTAGTTTCAATTTATTAAAGCGTTGTTAGAGTTTGAAGCCATAACAACGCTCATATATCTATTCCTTTCTCTGGAGCAAAGCATAGAATTAATTTAAACAATCCTTAAAAGTTTTGAAAATTTTTAAGAATTAAAACAACAAAACATCTAACAAATGAAAATTAAAAACTTTTTTATACTGATACTGCTTTTTATGAGCAGCAGTATGGTTTTATCACAGAACTGCACAGTAAATGCAGGAGGTAATGTCGTCATTTGCGGCACTTCTGCTACTTTGGCGGGGAGTTCGGGCGGAAATACCAATGGAACGCCCACCTGGACACTGGTGTCCAAACCCTCGGGTGCGCCTGATCCCGTAATAAGCAATATAAACTCTTACACACCGAATGTTACAGGAATGACATTTCCGGGGAATTATGTTTTTTCCATATCCCAGCCGTGTGTTACAGGAACAGCAACATCACAGGTAACCATAACTGCACCCGGAGATGCATCTACATTCACTGCCGGACCGGATGTTACCGGTATATCGGCACTCGTGGGCGTAGCCAATCTAAGTGGTGTTGTACCGCCGGGCTATACCGCATCCTGGAGATTTTACAACAGCTATTATTATGAACGATACAACGAAGAGATTACTACCAATGCAACAATGAGCGGAACAACAACCGCGACACCAACTCTTACACTTACCAAAAAAGCAAATCACGATATAGATCCTGCCTATCGTGCAGTGTTGAGAATTACATCCATACACAACCCCAACTGCTGGTACGAGGATGATGCTATTGTACGGTTTGTGCCAAACCCACAGATCATCCTGCCTTCAACTTATGATTTTTGTAGTTCCAACAGTTCCCGTTATATGTATTTATCTTCAGGTTCTCCCAATTTTGATACCTATAAAGCAAATTCTGCCGGAAATCTTTCTTTCGGAACTACTGTTACATTGAACGTGATCAGCCAGCCATCCGGTGGAAATATGACCTACCTGGGAATAGATAATAATTCAATAGATTTCGGCGGAGTCAATGTTCCGGGAGCTTATGTATTCACCCTTACGGTAGCCAATGCCAATGGATCTTATACTACTCCGGCTACTACATTTAACTATATAGGTGCAGAACCTTCTAATGTAAGCTTCACAGATGCTGCTTATCCGGAACAAATGCAAATATATGATACTGGCGGAAGCGGTGGCGCAGTTTATTGTAACAAAGCAGGCACTACAGCCCCTATTACATATTATTTTAAAATTAATCCTGCTGATCCTACAACAATCACCACAACGGTTTTTAATGATGGTATTACACCACCGGGTGGAAGCCCGACTTTGGTTGTGAACGGAGCCGGAACGATGGACAGAAGCATAACAGCAACTCCACCTGCAGGCGGCTGGAGGGTAGGGACCTATCGTATGCGGGTGCAAAATGGAAATGGAACTTGCAGTACGGTGCAGGATTACTACATTCATATTTCAGACGGTAACCGTGAAGATGTAGCAGTAGACGACTTTACAGTGTGCTACCCCGGAAGTGGTACTGTATCGGCTACAGTGCCTTTACCTGCTGTTTACAAAGGGATAGTAAACTCCAGCTATTTCCAGGATTTTGACGGACGCTACAGATTAGCATTAGTTTCAAAACCTGCCGGAGCAGCAGACCCTATATTTGAACCTTACGCCAACACATTATTTACCAATACCTCAACGACGATTTCCAATCTTGATAAGGAGGGTGAATATGTATTTAAAATAAAAGCAGATACTTATAATACGAGTGTCGGTGCATTTTTGAATAAAGAGTACGCTTGCTCGGGCGCATCTTTGGAGGATACTTTTTCAATATTTGTTTCTACACAGATAAATGCTAATGCCGGAAGTGATATTTCTATAAACAACACTGTAGCCACGTTAAATGGTAATAATCCAGGAGCAACAAGTACTGGAACTTGGACCTTAGTTTCCAAACCGTTAGGAGCTCCTGATCCAGTGATTGAAAATCCTGCGCTTAATAATACCAATGTCACGGGGCTAACTTCTTCAGGAACTTATAAATTCCTCTGGACAATTACTACAGGGAGTTGTATAAGCACTGATGAAGTAGAGATAACGGTTGATATTACGGGGCTCTGTACAGAACCTGTGATGGGAGAAGACTTTAGCTGGTCGTATCCAAGTGGAACACCGTCTCCCGTTACCCAAACTTTTAGCCAACCACCTACGAATTATGGTTTTGTTTTGGATATTTACGAATTGGATAACTCTTTTAATCTGGAGATAAATGGGGTCAATATTGCTACACAGGAAATAGAATTCCAATCTGATGCGACAACCGGCATAAATGTTCGCTTTGCAGACGGAGATGAGTATGAAACTGACACAGAAGGAGATATATGGCAAATGACCGGAACGCCTGAACATCCATTGATCCAGGTTGTTATAAGTCCATCCGGTAATATTTCTTTATTTGGAAGTAAAACATCGGGAGGAGCTTTATTTCCCTTGGAATTATTTAACGGAAATACATTAAATACTATTACATGGAATTCCGGAGCGTCAAATATCATAGTAGCAACACAAAACGTGCAGGGATCTACAAGTATATCAGAAAGTGGATATGGTTTGAATTTGGTAGAATGTAACAATGTTTGTTACAAGCCAGGACTTACAACAGGAGCAGATACATTAGACACGAAAGCAGGGATTACTTCGCTAAGCAGAGCTGGAGCAGATAATGCCGACAATTGGCCAATGGTAAGAAAAGCAGGTTGGTTGGCTCTGGAATCCAAAACAAAAGGATTTGTTCCGAACAGAGTTGCATTTGAAGATGCAGATAACGATTCTGTTACTCCGGATACTCCTGTAGGAATACCTGCAACCAACTTTGTGGAAGGAATGATGGTGTATGATACTACCAATAAATGTTTGAAAATGTATACCTCCGTAGATGAAGGTATTACATTCGGATGGTATTGTATTTCATCACAAACCTGTCCCGATTAGCAAGAGCACAAATTCTTTATAAAGATTGGGGTAATGCAGCAGGCAAATGCCTGTTGCTGTTCCCGAATCATTAATCTAACTGTAATTCTTTAATTATGAAAAAAACAATATCAATACTGCTATTTATTATAGGCGTATCACTACATGCGCAAGTGGCAATAGGAAAAGATAATGTAACCAATGCCTCCGTTTCTCTGGAATTTTCTGATACAGAAAATAAAGGACTCATTCTTCCGTACATCGAAGATAAAAGCGGAATTACAACGGACGGAACCATTATCTACGATACCACTGATCATAAAATGAAATATTTGAAAGACGGCAACTGGGCAAATTTAAGCGAAGATGACGGAACAGCAGATACCATTGGCACTGCGGATCTTACGATACAAACAGGCAAAACAGATCAGGCAACAGCAAGAGTGACCATAGGAACAAACGGCGACACCGATACCACTCCCGGTATTCTGATTCTTACGGATGATAACAAGGCAATGATACTGCCAAAAGTCGCAAGTCCGCACCTCAATATCATTAATCCTGCTGCAGGAATGATGGTTTATGATACAGTTGCAAAGCAATTAGTGGTATATAACGGAAAAGTTTGGTCTTTTTGGAAGCCATAAAAGAACTCACTCCTAATCCTTCCCAAAAGGAGGGGAATTGTTAAGCGTTGTTAGGGCTTTGAGTCCTAACAACGCTCACTAACAAATGACCACCGAACAAATAATCAATAACTAAACAAAAAAACATTATGCCAATCAAGTACAATGTAATTGAAAAAACCCAACCCGGAATAGCTGGAGGCGGCACAAAGAAATGGTACGCCACCGTAGCCAACGACGGCGAGCTTACGGTAGATGACATTACCAAACAGATCGAAAAATTTTCTGCACTGTCGGAAGCCGACATCAGAGGTGTAATCATCGCTCTGGAAAACGTGATACAGGACAGCCTTGCCAACGGAAAAATTATCCGTCTTGACAAATTGGGAAGCTTCTACCCCAGTCTCAGCAGCAGCGGAGCGGCAACAGAAGAGGAGTTTGACGTGAGCTTCATCAGAGGAGCAAGAGTAAACTACCGCCCCGGAAAACGCATCAGCAACGCCCTGAAAACAGCTGTTTTCAAAAAGATACATTAGGCCTTATAAATAACAAGCTTGAAGTTGGGTAACTTCAAGCTTGCTATTGAACATCTTCTAAGCAGAAGCCGGGAAACTTCAGTGCAGGAGTTTCCATAATGAAAGATTCTAAAAACACAACATAATGAATTTTAAACACATCCATATAGGGAAAATGATTGAAAAAAGAGTTGCTGAAAGCGGGATAGAAATATCCCGCATCTGTAACTTTATGAAATGTACGGAAAGAGAGATCGCAGAGATGTATTTGCGGGAAAACCTCCCGACAGATATTATTTTAAGATGGAGCAAACTGCTGGAATACGATTTTTTCAGAATATATTCTCAGCACCTTATTTTGTACTCGCCGCCTGCTCCAACCGAAAAAGCAGAAGGATTGCTTTACTCTGCCCGAAATGACAGAGAAACAAACCTGCCGCAATTCCGGAAAAGCATCTACACTAAAGAGCTTATTGATTTTATTCTTGAAAGGATAGAATCGCAGGAGATGTCTAAACAGCAAGTAATGGATAGGTATAAAATACCGAAAACCACCCTTTTCAAGTGGATAAGTAAATATAAGAATTTTCAAAAAAAAACTGTTGAAAATGAAATTAAAATCAGTAAAAGGAAAAAACAAAGAAGAGATCATTAGCATCCTTGGACAAGACTACTTGCCGCAATTCCGTGAAGATGTGCTGGTATATATCATTAACAGGACCTGGATCAATCCGAAAGGAAACATTCTGTACATTGAGTTTAATAAAGATGGAGCAGCCGACACTATCTATACACAGAAAAACAATGACTTCAAATAATACAACTCCCGATTATAAAACCATTTATATGGATATCCTGAACCTGAAATTTCCGGATAAAAAGGCTGAATGTGAATTTTTTTTAAAAAAAGAACATTTATCCGCACTGGACATCCTCAAGCTTAATGAAAAAATTTTCGGTGCGGCTACACACAGGGAAACTTCTGCTACCAGACAAAAATACCGTTCTTATACCAAAGCTGACATTCTGGAAATTCTGGCTTACCAGAAAAAGCACTGCCTCTGCAACAGTCAGCTGGCAAACCATTTTAAGTTGAGCCGTAATTCCGTAGCGAAGTGGAAGAAAATGTTTTCAGAAAAAGCTAAATAACCTTGGGAAATATAGCAATTTTTTTTATTTTCCTAAAACCTCTAATAAAGGAGTTCCTACGGTACCGCTCGGATTTTCGATTTTAAGAAACTTCGCCAAAGTAGGTGCAATATCGGTCATAAAATGGGTTGCATTACTTTCGCCGTTCTTCACATTCCAGCCCATAAAAATCAAAGGAATATGCGCGTCATAGGAATTCCAAACACTATGTGTGGTTCCGGTTTTCGCATAAGAAGGAAGCATTGCATCGTGGGAAATAATCTGGATATCGCCGCTTCTCTGCCAGTTGTAACCGTTGATAATTCTGGTTTTTATAGGTTCAGGAACGGAAGATTGCGCTACTTTCGAAAAATCTACTGCATATAATATTCTCGGATCTTTATTCAGGATTTCGATAATCGTATTTTTCACGGTTTCTTCATTCAGATTATTCTGGCGGATTAATGGTTTATTGATGTAAATCTGATAGCTTGTGAGATCCATAATAAGCTTTTTAACCCCGAATTTTTTCTCTAACTCTGCATCCAGATTTTTTTTCATCCCATCGTTGTAGAAGCCTCCCAGTATTTTATTTTCAGATAAAAACCCTTCCGAATTTGCACCACCATGATCAGCAGAAAGAAAAACCAGGTAATTCCCCGCTCCCACTTTTTTGTCGAGCTGACGGAAAAAATCTGCCAACTCGCGATCCAATCGCAGATAAACATCTTCTACTTCAATAGAGTTCGGTCCGAAAGCGTGTCCCGCATAATCAGTAGGTGCAATATTAATCGCCAGAAAATCTGTTACAGAATCTTCACCAAGTCTGTAACCATCAATTGCTGCTTCTGCAAATTTAAGGGTATAGGTAATTCCAAAAGGGGTGCTTCGCAGAATTCCTTTGTCTTTTGCAAAATCGGCTGCCAGATTATTATACGGAAAAACCGGTTTTTTTGCACTTCCGAGAAGGCTTTCCCAAGGTGCATCATCTCTTGTACTTTCCGTATATTGCTCTATTGGTAACAGCGTGTTCCAGCCATTTGCCACGAGTTTATCGGCAAGTTTCTGACTGTTGAATTTTTTCACCCAGTCCGGAAGTTCATTCATATAATAGGTGCTGGTAATAAATTCGCCCGACTGATCATTATACCAAAAAGCTCCGGTAGGATTATGACCTGCCGGCAATATGGAAGCCCGGTCTTTTAAGGAAACTCCTACAACTTTCGACTGAAAATTGGTTCCCAGTCGCAGCTGATCGGTAATGGTTGTGCTCCAAAGGTTTTTCGGAGAATGACTACCGATTTTTTCATCAGCAGTTCCTACTCCTTTTACAGTTGCATCTCCGGTGCAGTAAATATCTTTCCCGGTTTCTTTATCGGTCCAGTTATTACCGGCAATTCCGTGAATGGAAGGTACAGATCCTGTGTAAATGGAAGTATGACCAATTGCCGTAACTGTTGGAATATATGGAATAAGAACATTGCTAAAAGAAAATCCTGTGTTCAGCATTCTTTTGAAACCATCTTCCTGGAATTTATCATAATACCGGTACAAATAATCCCACCGCATCTGGTCGATAACCAAACCAACGACTAATTTTGGGCGTTCGATCTGAGTGGATTTTTTGTCTTTCTGTGCATTTGCCGAAGTCAGTGTAAAAAGTGCAAAAGCGATAAGGGAAATTTTTCTGAATGTCATTGTATGAAATTTTTCTGTAACAAAAATACGGGAATTGAAAACAAAAAAGCCCTAAAAATCTGAATTGTTTGAATTTTTTTGCATATCCGTTTTTGTCATCATCCTCAATTTTTACCGAATTTTTTTTAACAATAAAAACTTTTCAGATCAGCCAATTTTAATTAATTTTGAAACAATAAGAAAATGATATGCACCCGAAAGTTGAACATTGTATAGACCAATCCAAACAATGGAAAGATGAAACAATTGCTTTGAGAAGCATTATTTTGGACTGCCATTTAAAAGAGGATTTCAAATGGGGAAAACCGTGTTATTCGTTTCAGGGAAAAAATATCGTGATTATTCAGGGATTCAAAGAATATTTTGCACTATTGTTTTTCAAAGGCGGAATTATGAAAGATTCCAAACATCTTCTCGTAAAAATGGGAGAAAACACGCAGGCAGGAAGACAAATGAGATTTGAAAATGTTCAGGATATTCTGGATAAAAAATCAATTATTAAGGATTATATTTTTGAAGCTGTTGAAATAGAAGAACGAGGAGAAAAAGTGGAAATCAAAAGAGAAGCAACACCAATTCCTGAGGAATTTCAAATCAAATTAGACGAAAATCCCGAATTAAAATCTGCTTTCGAATCTTTAACTCCGGGAAGACAACGTGCATATCTGTTTCATTTTTCTGCACCGAAACAATCCAAAACCCGGGAATCCAGAATCGAAAAAGCAATGCCCAACATATTGGCAGGAAAAGGATTGAACGAATAAAAAAACGCACCCTAAAGTGCGTTTCATTTTATATAAAAACCTGAATATTAGAACTTCAGATCTCCGTTTACTTCTCTTACTGCTTTTGCAGCAATTTCAAACTTTTCTTTTTCTTCGTCGGTTAGTGTGATGTCAACAATTTTCTCAACTCCATTTTTCCCGATAATCGCAGGTACACCAAGACAAATATCGCTTTGTCCGTATTCACCATTCAGCATCAAAGAGCAAGGAATCATTTTTTTCTGATCGCAAACAATAGACTGTACCAAAACGGAAACCGCAGCTCCCGGAGCGTACCAAGCGGAAGTTCCTAATAATTTGGTTAAAGTGGCACCGCCGACTTTGGTTTCTTCGATTACATAGCTTTGCTTTTCTTCGTTCAAAAATTCTGAAACAGGAATGCCATTTCTTGTCGCTTTGGACAACAAAGGAACCATTCCGGTATCGGAGTGTGCAGCGATTACCATTCCGTCCACATCAGAAATCGGGCAATCCAAAGCTTCTGCCAATCTGTATTTGAAACGTGCAGAATCCAAAGCACCGCCCATTCCTATGATTCTTTCTTTCGGAAGTCCGGAAGTTTTGTGTACCAAATACGCCATTGTATCCATTGGATTAGAAACTACGATGATGATCACTTCAGGTGAATGTTTTACCAGATTTTCGGTAACTTCTTTTACGATTCCTGCGTTGATCCCGATGAGTTCTTCTCTTGTCATTCCCGGTTTTCTCGGAATTCCGGAAGTGATAACGGCAACTTTGGAACCGGCAGTTTTGCTGTAATCTCCGGTTGTTCCGGTAATTTTGGTATCAAAACCATTTAGCGAAGCGGTTTGCATCAGATCCATTGCTTTACCTTCGGCAAAACCTTCTTTGATATCGACCAATACAACTTCGGAAGCGAAATTTTTCATCGCGATGTATTCTGCACAAGAAGCTCCTACAGCTCCTGCTCCTACTACGGTAACTTTCATATTTTTATTTGGATTTAAATTTATTTTTATAGAATTCCTCAAATTTACAAAATGTCGGAATTTTAAGCAAAAAAAAACCTTATAGGTTTTAAAAACCGATGAGGTTTAATATCCGATTTCTATTTATCATAACCTGTCATTTAAAAAGATACATCCAGCAATTGCTTTCCAAATCGGTGAAGCTCTTTCTGGATTTCTTTCTTTCGAGCTTCTCCAGGTTTTTTCGTTCCTTTGATATATGCTGCCATTAACGGCTGAGAAATGTTTAATTTTCTTGCCAAAGCAGATACATTCAGTTCATACAGCTGTGAGAAGACTTTTCCCAAATCGGTAGATTCTGTTTTGTCTTTAAAAAAACCTTCAAAACTGAGGTCTTCATCCAAATCCTTCCAATGGATTCCAAAAGATGAAGTCGTATATTTTTCCCTTTGTTCGGGAGCTGCATTTTCCAAAGCGGGATAATCGGCAAAAAGCTCCATACCTGTTTTGCCATCTTTGGTTTCTATACATACCGCTTCATTTGTGAGCCATATTTTTTTGATATTTTCCAGCGCAATTTCCATATTTACTTATTATTAAAAAAGTCAGTCCATCTCTCAATAATCACTTCTTTATTATCCTCAATAATTCCTTCAATTATTTTAAGTTCAGATTTTTTGAAACCATCATTTCTTATCAGTTCAATTTCCGGAAAAACATTGAACTTCGAGTGAGCGTCTCCTTTGGAAATATGGATATGCACCGGCTCGTGATCATTGGAATAAAAGAAAAATCTAAATCCTAAAAAAATAAATACAGTCGGCATTTCAGTGATTATGAATACAAATTTAGGATATAATTTTATAACCTCAAAATTTTTATTTTGAAAATAGTACTATTTTTCAGAAAAGAAAAACCTCATAGGTTTAATACTCATTATTTTTCTTCTTCAAAAATAACCATATATGGAAATCAAATAGTTATAAATTTATGATACAAATAGGATACGAAACCAATCTTATAACTTATTAGAATAAAGATGCCATTATCAGCAAATATATGATGGATTTTAAGTTTTAATTAGTCACCCCTTAAAAAGCTATCTTTTCATTTTGAAAATTGTACTTGTCTAAAAAATTTCGGAGAAGATTTTAAGCCAATTTTAATGGATTGCTAATTAATTTTTACCTCAGATACAATATAAATACTGAGCCGATCAATTGGGTTAATCGGCTCGGTAGTTTATAATAGTTACCTATTTTTTAATCACTTTAGATGTTTCTACTTTCCCTTCAACATCAGCTTTAATCATATATACACCTACAGAAAGGTTGCTCATATCAATAGTTTTAACATTCTGAGCAGTTTTAACCAGTTGCCCTTCGATGTTATAAACCGAAATTGTGTTTACTTTTTTATCGGTTGCAATAGTTAATACATTTGTTACAGGATTAGGATAGACTTTTATTTTTCTTAAAGATGTTTCTTCCGTTGCTAATGCATCTTTCACTGCTACTGTGTAGTCTTCAATTTGTCCATAACTATAGTTTCCGCATGCTCCTGTTGGCCAAAACATTGCAAATGAGGAAGGAGAATAAACTTTTAAAATTCTCATTCTTGTATTGCCAATCACGGCATCATCGGGAACTTTTATTGATAATTCGGCAAATTGATCATCCATGCCTGTACTACCTTTTACAAAACCTATTTTATAGATTTCATTGTCTTCATCCAGGATACCGTTTTGATTCCAGTCTATGAATGCTGTGAATGTATTAACGTACCAATCACCATTGGTATTACCTTTTACGGTCAATTTATAATATTTCCCTTTTTCTACGTTTGCAACTTTTGGTAAAAAATCCTCATAAGTATTTTCTGAGTTAGGATCGGAATTATTAGACATATCCGAAAATACGACAGAAGTTATAGGTTCGGAAACTGTTGCAGAAACATCACAATAAGAGGTTGTGCTAGGATTACTAGGCAGTACTCTTATTTTTTTGCTACCGGAAAGACCAGCGCCGGACCAGTCTTTGAAACTTAAGGTCCATAGTCCTTCTACAGGTTCAAGCGGAACAATTCCTTGAGGCGCAAAAATTCTTGAATTGGAATTAAAGTTTATTTCTAATTCTCCATTCTGATCTGCATACATTTCTTCATCTTGATTCAGTTCCCAACCATTAGATGCGGGATCCTCTACATTGATCTTAACTTGGCCGTAAGGGACCAAATTTTTAACTTTTAGCGTAGTCCCGGTAGCAAAATCACCCAGTTTGAACTCTGCAGGATCAGCGGTGGCTGTGATAACGTCTTTTGGATCTTTTATGACAGTATAATTACCGCTTGCCGTCTTTCCGGATGTGTCTGTCACATTTAGGGTGTAATATCCCAGTGGGGAAGTGTTTGTCCAGCCATTGAATTGGAACGTGACATCGCCATTAGCATCCGTAACAGAGCTAAGGCTTCTCAGGCCTCCTTGGGGATCTACAGAGGTAAATTTTATATTAGAATTGGCGGAGAATCCACTGCCTGTTACCTCAATACCATAAGCCCAATACCAATATTCTAAAATACTGTTTTCCGGAGCGGGGTTGTCTGGTACAGTTGTATCTATAGAAATAGTCTGGGCAGAAAGAAGACCAGAAAAAAGTAATGAAGCAAAAAAAGCGTTTTTCAATTTCATATCATTTAATTTTAATTATGAATCAAATGTACTCCTGAAATTGATTAAAAGAAAATAATAACTGTTCGGAATCACAGAATTTACAAGAATCAAAACATCTTTTATTGGGTTTAATTAATTGTAAATCAATTAATTGTTGTTAAAATTAGGGTTGGTGAGTCTCTATTGATGATTTTAGCCTATCTATCCTTTTTTTGATGTAAAATAAACTTACGAATGTGATCATAATTATGAAAACGATATAAATATAAGACATTTTCCGATTATTTTCTAATTCTGTGTTTTGGGATTCTAAGTTTTTGTTTAACAAATCCGAAAAGGATTTTTGTTCTATTTCTTCATTTTTAATTAGGCTGCTTTCCAGCTTTTGATTGTAGAAAAAGTATAGATCTTTATTATTCTGATTAAGATAATTTTGGCTCAAGGCATCATAAATTTCGGTAAGCATTCCGATATTCGGAGTATTGCCAACGAGTTTTTCAGTTTGCAGAAGAAGTTGGTTAGCTTTTACAAAATCCCTCTTATTTTCATAAGCTGCTGCCAAACCAATCTTTGCATAAGAATAAACTTCGGATATATTATTGGCTTCAGCTTCCCTGATAACTTCTGAAAAAACGGACTCGGCTTCATTGGCTTTTCCGATATCAATCAGAGAATATCCTTTTTGAATTTTGGTTATGTTTTTGTTAAGAAGACTGCTCCTGTCATTGGTTTCATTATATTCTTTGATTGCTTTATCAAAATATCGGATTGCAAATTCGGGATCAAGATTGTCTTTGTAAATCAGTGCCTTAACAAAATAAATATTAGCCGTAACCTGCCGAAGGGAATTGTCCGCCAAATGGTCTATAATCGTTTCTGCCCGGTTAAGGTAATTGATGGCTTTTTTATTAAGCCTCAAAATATAATATTGATTTCCAATAAAGCCCAGAGAATTGACCATCATCAAAGAATCCTTGGATTTTTGAGAATTGTTGAGAGATTCAAACCCTAACTTTAGCGCATCAGAGGAAAGATGTTTTACAGAATAAGCACTTCCTTTTGCAAGCAGGAGTTTACTTTTCAGCCTGCTGTCCTCAATTTTTGGCTCTATCCTTTTTATCATTGTCAATGCAGAATCGGGGTCAACAAAAGACATTCTGTCGGCTTCTGTGATCTGCTTTTCCAATGGGGTATTGTGATCCGATTGTCCGAAAAACGTAGCAGAAATAACTAAACAGAATAGGTACAAAAGTTTTTTCATCTTTTCTTTTTTAGTTCTTCGATAAACTGGGACGGGCTTGTACCAGTCACATTTTTGAAAATCGTAGTAAAAGTTGTCCTTGACGCAAAGCCTGCCTGCTCTGCAAGATAACTCGTTTTGTATTGCAAATATTCAGGATTCTGCTCCAATCGGTCAATTATATATCGCACTCTCAGTTCATTAATATAATTGCTAAAATTTTTCTGCTTATTCTTATTAATGATTTCTGACAAATATTTTGAGTTTGTATCCAGACGCTTTGCCAGCACGGCCAAAGATAAATTATGATCAGTAACCTCTTTGGACTTCTCGAAAATTTCAAGCTTGGAAAGAATCATATTTTCCGTCTTTTCCGGAATTATAAATGCACTGTTGGACTGAAAATCTTTCAGCTGATCGCTCAGTTTTTGTTCATATTCTTCAGAGATATTGCGTTTTTCCTGCTCTGCACTTGCCATTTTCATTTTGCTTTTCAGAAGCAAGAAATATATAAGATACATAGCAATTGAGCTAAGCGAGATAATCAAAAATGCTAATAAAAGTTTATTCTGAAAATCCTTTTCGGCTAAATTTTTTTGTTTTTCTTTTTGATCGATGAGATTGATGACATTTACTCTCGCATTTTGCAAATCAGAAATCGACAGTTTAAGAATCCGGATATATTCTTTTCTTATACGGAAACAATCGTCAGAATCATTACCTGCACAAACTTTCCGGGACCAATTTCTGTAAAATTCTTTATAGAAAACATCAGAATACTGAGGGTTTCTCCTTTTAAGATTCTGTAAATCCGATTCGTGAAAATCCTGACTTTCAAATTTTGATTGGAGCAGGTTAACATCCGACAAAAATTTGAAATAAGAATTGTCCTTATAATCAATTTCTTTAGGTTGGTTTTGTATTCCTGACTGAATCAGTTGCAGCTGCATTTCAAAAGCAGGATATAATTTAGATTGTTGGCTCTTATTTTTTTGAATTAAAGCAAGACAGTCTTTATATCGTTTATCGGAAAACAGTTTTTCCACTTGCAATTCGGTTTTCCAAAGACTGGCAACTTTTTTCTCTTCACCCTTTAAAGATTCTGCTTGTTCATCCAGGTTTTTTATTGAATTTGAGACAGAGTCCTTAAACCCTGTTATCAGATAAATTTTAGCAATGAGATATTCATTTTTAGCTTTCTGAAAGTCGTTGGTAACATTTGGGGAAAGCCGGTCAGCAGAAATCAGTTTTACAACAGCATCATTGTATCTTTTAAGATTAATGTATATCTCAGCCTGTAAGAGACAGGATTTGTAAACATCATCTACGCTTCCAAAACTCTGATTGGAAACAATATACTGTGCTGTTTTCAAAGATTTTCCAGGGTCAGAATACATCAAGGCCTCAACATCTTTCGTAAGATTTTGCGCATCTGTAACTTGGGAGTTAACCTGCAATGGAAACACCAAATAGATAACTAACGAAAACAACCTTCTCAACATAATTCTTCTAGAAGCCCTATCAATTGATAAAGATAAAGAAATCTAATATTAAAATATCTTAAAATTTATACGATGGCAAAAAATACACCCGTTATTCACTGTATGTATAGTGATATTCTACCAATTCTCAAGCCCGAAGCGGCACGATTTTCAATAATTTTCCTGAGTATCAATACGTATTCCTTAGAATAGCAATCTATACGTTTGGCCTGCATACTACGCAAAGTTCTTGTTACCAATTGATTAAATTCAAGTTCTTTTTATTTCAATGCTAAGTATTTTTGCAGACATGTCTTCAACGTTCTTCTGAAGATCGTACAAACACATTTTGTTGTAACACCGTACCGTGATCGTCTTAATCGCCCAACTGTCTTTCAAAATGTCTATTGCAACCTGAACTTCAAAGATATTGGGTTTGTACTAATTTTATACTCTTTTTTGTCGATGAAAATAAAAGAAAGATGGAGCTTCTAACTTAAATAAATCTGAAAGCAGCCTGCATTAACTCTTGTTCTGATCGTGAAATACCAATTTTATGAGCGATTTCTTTCCATTGTTTTACAGAAGTAAAAACTTCGCTCAATATGTTGTCCATTTCAGAATGGCTCAATCTAAAAAAGTCGCCTACGCTTTTAGCTAATTCAAAGTCTAGAGCATTGTTATCCACATCAATATTTAAAGCCAAACCATCTTTATCAATGGAAGGGTTCAAATCATAAGCCGGAGATAGTATCCAACCTTCATCTTTCAAAATAAATCCGTGATTTCGAAGATGGTCATCCGTATTGGAAATAGCGATATTAAAAACGATTCTTCGCCACAACTGATGTAGATTTTCATTGACCTTACAGCCATAATTTTGAATAAACTCTACTATATCCAAATAACTTGCCGGTTGATTTTTAATCCTATCTTCATTGTTTCCAGTCATCGTCATTGCGGAAGAAAAATGAATTCTTTCCTGATTCATCCGGTCAAAACGTTTAGTGAAAAAGGTGTGATAAGTTCCACTTACTTTTTCAATTTTACATTCAGCCATTTCGATTCCGGCATTTATCGCTAATTGGTAGGTTAAATATTCCCAAGCGGCTTTATCAATTGTATCATTTTTAGAAGGAAATTTCGCAATCCAGAGTTGATTCTTCTCATCTAAAATATTGGCTTTGGGTCTTGCACCTCCTAAGGAAGAACCAGGAGCGATGAGTACCTTCAACCATTTATTTATGGCTTCGTTATCCGCATCATTTTCGTAATGAACAACCGCTTGTTGCAATTCCCGAACCGTTGACCAAGGCGGTGTTGATTTTTCGGAATCATCATCTAAGAAATCTCCTTGAGGATTCAACTTAAACCGAAATGCACCCATTCTTGTTTCATCAAAAACACCCAATAGATAATCAATATCATACAGTGTTTTAGGATTTTCGCCTTTCGCTTTGGCTAACTGAATTTCCCGACGTTTCATTAAAGTTCGCCCCCAAGTATCGGGCATGCTGTCTAAGAAAATTCCGAAATTTTCTTTATTAGTTGGAAATTGTTGCCCAGAATAAAATTGAATATCAGGATCAATAAGTCTTTGAGCATTAGATTTTAACCAATTTTTGTCGTATTCAAAGCTAAAAGCCTTTCGTCCTTTGGCTTGATGTGCAGACAAAATACCTAACAACACCGGTTCGGCTAATCCAAGCCAGTGTGCATAAACATAGATATCGGTTTTATTTGTTGCCATTTTACAATAGATCTAAATCTTGTAGTTTTCTGCCCAATTCATCATCTGCCGCCAACTTTAAAAAATCGTTTTCTAAGCCCAGTACACGCAATACATTAAAATAAGCACCTATTGCCACGCTACTTTCGCCTTTTTCTACTAGATACAACGTAGAACGTGCAATACCAGCACGCTCGGCAACTTGTATTGCGGTTAGCTTTCTACGCTTTCGAGCTAATTTTATATTCTCACCCATTTGTTCTAAAAGAGCAGTATATTTAGGCAATAGGATTTGCTTTTTCATTATAAACGATTGTTATTTCATACAAAAGTAAGTAAAATGTTTGAAATAACAATCATTTTAAATAGTGATGTTTTTTTTTATAATTACATTCTGCTACAAAAACAGTAAATATTTGAACAGAATGTAATCTTAAATTTAGTCTGATATTCACCTTAACGCTTTAAACATCTGTTCTATCGCTTTTTTCTTTTGTTCCATATTTGGGTGTACGTAGAGATTAAGCGTTGTACTAATGTTAGAATGTCCCAATAAGACACTTACCGTTTTGTAATCACAATTACTTTCAATACATCTTGTTGCAAAGCTATGTCTCAGTCCGTGGAATTTTAATTTTGGCATATTCAATTCCTTCATCAAATTTTTATAATAACTGCGATAAGTTCGAGGTTCTGTTGGTTTTGCATCGTTTGTTAAAACGAAAAATGATGGATTGACAATTTTTTTAAAAGGTTTGAGTATCCTTAATAAATCCTTACTAATTGGAATTTCCCGAATAGAATTTTTGGTTTTTGGTGTATCTAAAATGAGTTCAGTTTTTCTGTTTCCATCTTCAATAACATATATCCTCTGAATCGTTCTGTTAACACTAATTATTTCGTTGTCTGTATCCACATCTTCCCAAGTCAATGCACATATTTCGCCGATACGCATACCTGCACTCAAGCAGATATATACACCCAAGTTCCGAAATGTAAAGTGTTCTTGTATATAATTCATAATTTTCTTTTGATCGGTTTTACTAAGAACTTCGATGTTATGTTTTTCACGTTCTGTAGGAAACTGTATGTCAAAAGGAGTGTAATTTAACCATTTGTGCTTTGCTCCAAATTTGAGGATCATTTTCAGTACGATTAAAATATCCTTGATTGTTTTATGACTTAACCCAGATTCTAATTTTTGGAAAACAAAATTTTGTACATCAATTTCTTCAAGTTCGTATTTATCACCAAATGCTGGTATTAAATGATTTTCAATAAGGAGCGTATAAGCTGAAAAACTTGACTTTTTTACGTACTGCTTTTTGTCTATTTTCCATAGATCGATTACTTCTGATAATTGCTTGTTGTTCATTTTATTTGAATTAAATATTAAAAATAACAAAGGAAGCAGAAAGGAATTAAATATGTTAGTATTTCAATCGGAGGGTATATCTCTCCTCAATTTTCATTAAAGAGATTTGTAATCTTTATGTTCCCCCTTTACGATTTCCAGGGTTTACTGGTGAGTGGGAAGTGAAGAAATTGGGGGAGATAGGAGAAATTGTAAATGGATTAACTTACAGTCCAAATGATATTGACGAGAACGGAATATTAGTTTTAAGATCTTCAAATGTCAAGAATAGAAATTTAGCTTTTGAAGATAATGTTTATGTAAAAACAGACAATTACAATCCGGTTAAAGAAAATGATATTTTAATTTGTGTTAGAAATGGTAGTAAAAACCTAATCGGTAAAAATGCAATAATAAAAAAAGAAAGCGAAGGTTTTGCGTTCGGTGCATTTATGTCAGTATATAGAAGTCCTTTAAATCTCTTTATTTTTCAATGGTTTGACACCCAAAAATATAAAGAAACAGTAATTAGAAATTTAGGAGCTACTATAAACTCCATAAATGCTAAAGATTTGAAAAAGTTCTCTATTTCTTTACCAAAAAAAATAGAAGAACAGCAAAAAATCGCATCTTTTTTATCGCTAATCGACGAGCGAATCCAAACCCAAATTAAAATAATTGAACAATTAGAAACCTTAATTAAAGGACTTCATCAAAAGTTAATTCTTACACAAACTCCAAATGTAAAATTGAAAGATTGTGTTTCTTGCCATTCATCATCATTGGCTGAAGCGGAAATATTAAATGAAAGAGGAATTTATCCAATTTTTGGTGCAACAGGTATTATTTCTTATTCAGAAAATTATCAAATTGATGAAGATGCAATTATGATAATCAAGGATGGTTCCGGAGTTGGAAAAGTCCAGTATGGAACAGGGAAATTTTCAGTTATTGGAACATTGAACTACCTGACCGTAAAATCTGATATTAATTTGAAATATATTTTCTTCTGTTTGAAATTCTTCAATTTTAACACGTATAAAGTTGGTTCTGGTATTCCTCATATTTACTTTAAAGATTATGGAGAAGCTCTTATCTATTGCCCTTCTTTGGGTGAACAAAATAAATTAGAAAAACTGCTTTCGTCTATCGATGACAAAATAAATCTTGAAAATACTTTGTTACAAAAACTAGGGGATCAGAAAAAACACCTACTACAAAATCTATTTATATAAATAGGTTTTGCAATAGATATTGTTTTTGAGATTGATACTTCACCAAAATATTTTTTTCTGTTTGAATTTTTGTGTCAATAGCAGAAAGAAAGTTAGCAATGACAGTTTGTTCTTCAAGAGCTGGAATGGGTAATTCTATCTGCTTCACAATCTCTGCAGATAAATTTCCTTGACCACCTTGTAAGTACTTATTTATAATGTATTCTTTTTTATGAAAGAGATAGGAGTAAATGAAATAATGATTTTGTTGAGATTTTATACAAAGCACTGCTTGGTTTATTGCTCCATTAATCTTACTGATTGCTACTTCACCACTTGTTGCGCCATATAAGGCGTATAAAATGTCACCAACTTCAACCATTTTAGCAGATGAATTTTTTAAACCTAATTCATTAATAAATTGCTCTGTTACATTAGAATTTATTTCACCTGATCGGATAAAAGGTATATTTCCATCAAAATACTCTTTTTTAGATGTCAGCGGAGTTCCACCTGAGTAAAAAGTTGCTAATTTACCAAGTTTTTTTTCTGCCCATTTTTCTGTAAATCCTTTGAATCTGATTTTCTGAGATAACAGTTTTTCACTTAGTCCTTTAATTGAAGATTTAATATCCTGTTTGAATACGCTTAGCAAGAAAATATTTTCTCGTGAATTGAAATTTAAAGATGACAATAGGAATGATTTTCCAGAATGGCAACATAAAAAACTCGGTGAACTAGCTACAATAACAACAGGTTCTTCTAATAGAGAAGATTCAATTTTAGATGGAGAATATACGTTTTTTGATAGATCTCAAGATGTTAGAACAAGTAAACGATATTTATTTAACAAAGAAGCAGTAATAGTACCAGGAGAAGGACAGAAATTTACACCTAAATATTTTATGGGAAAATTTGACTTACATCAACGAACGTATGCAATTTTTGATTTCATTGAATTAAGTGGAAAATATTTATACTATCATATAGATATTGATGAGAAGTATTTACAATCTCAAGCTGTAGGTTCAACTGTAAAATCTTTGAGATTACCAATGTTTCAGTCTATGCCGATTAAATTTCCACCTCTTGAAGAACAAATGAAAATAGCTAATTTTCTTTCATCAATCGACACAAAAATTGATGTCGAAACAGAACTCTTACAAAAATTAGAAGAACAGAAAAAATACCTTTTAGCCAATATGTTTATATAAAAATATTAGCCAAAAAATACTGTTTTTGTTTGGTCTGTAATGTGAAAATATTGGACTCTATCTTTATTTTTTCATCAATTTTCGACAATATATTTGCAATTTGATTTTGTTGATGATAATTGGGTAATGAAATCTCTATTGGCTCAATTTCAGAAATATAATGTCGTTTATGTTCATTAGATGATAACCCCAAAAAAGACAAATACTCAAACATAAATTTTAGATTTACATTAGATTTGGCAGTTAATATTTTAATCGCCGAAGATTTTACTTTAAATGGAAAATCTACAAATTTGGTATTCATTGTGAAATCATCAAAAATGATACACTCACCTTTATCATAAATCCCGAAATCTTCAGCTGTATATCCTAGTACAAACGCTTTATTTGCCGTCAAAACAGGAATCAAAGAATTATCTGAAGAGTAATCTGTATTTGACACTAAATATTTAGTTGGTTGTTCGTAGTTTAAAACCTCCTTAATCTGTACTATTTCATTTTCTTGATTAAGAATTTGTTCATATAGTTGATAGCGAAGCGTATTCTTTAACAATTTAAGTTCCTCAATTATTTTAATTTGGGTTTGGATTCTTTCGTCTATCAAAGACAGGAATGAAGATATTTTTTGTTGTTCATTGGGATTCTTTGGAATAAGAAAGGGGAAATTTTTGATTTGTTTTTGCGAAAGCATTGGAATTGCCCCTAAAGCTTTATTTTTTTGAACCTCATTTTGGATATTCTCCCCAATTAAAATATAGTACAGAAATTTCGGATTACAGGTTATATCTTTCAACAATACCATACTTGGGTTAATTGTTGCAAAACCAATTTCCTTTTCGATTATTGCACAATCTCCCAATGTTCCTCGTTGAGAAAAAATGATGTCACCAACTTTAACCATAATTTCAGGTGATTCATAATATTTATCCCAACTCAAAAAAGTGGGTTCAGACAAATCAATTGTTTGATTTTTTATATGCTTACCTCCTAATACAAATGCACCTTTACCTTTTTCGACCAAATCTCCAGTAGTATATCCTCTATATCCTATTCTTCCTTTTAGTAAGCAATTTTTTTCTATTGAAGTAACTTCCCACTCACCAGTAAACCCTGGAAATCGTAAAGGGGGAACATTAGCGATATTTTTATTATCTTTTTGTATCTCGGTCATAGTATTATCTTCTTATTCAGCATTAAGGATTTAATCTATTTGCTTTTTTATTTTTATTTTGTAACTTTGCAACAGCTCAGTAACCATTTCTTTATTGAATGTAAGCGTTAAAGGAGTATAAGAAGCCGTTTAGTTCCGCTAAGCGGTTTTGGCTTTATTTACCTTTCTTTTTGTTTCCTTTTAATAATTTTTTTTCGTCACCATCCAACTTACGTTGTAGCTTTTTTACATCTTCGGCAGGAGGTAAATTTTCAGGAACAATTCCTCGCTTGGTCAACATATCCCGAACCGCTTGATTATTATCAATATGCTCTTTTTCTATTTTAGTCTGACCTTTTAAATCTTTGTTTTGAACATTTAATCCAGTCATTTCCGCTGCTAAATCTTTGGCTTTAATGCTAATTGTTGGTAGAAAATCTGCTACTGGTCTGCTTGCCGGAACACCCATTTTCTTTTTCAGAGATTGAGTATTCAATCTAAACAAAGCTTGGTCGCCTTTACTTCTTATTAAAGCAAAACCCTGACTATCAACACCACGTTCATACAAAATGCCTGAAAGTTGTTTCTCTGTCTGACTTAGTTTTTCCCTAGCTTTTACTCGTTCATATTCCAATAATCTTTGCTCAACCAATTCAGCTCTACGAGTTTGTATGGCAAAATAATTTTGTGCAAACGCAATTTCTTGTTTTCGGCTATCGCCATTTTGTGCCACTAAATAGCACGCATAACGAGTTAGAAGAATGTCATCTATCTCTTTTTCAGCACCTTTTGGCATCGGTATCGTTTTCCTGATGTCAGGAAAATGATAAGCTATTTCCTCACCTGCATTTTTGCAGGCATCTTTAGCTTTTTGGATTACTTTTTCAAAGTTTTCCCATTTACTGTATCCTAATAAAGTTTGTAAATCCCTCGCACTCCAACATTCTACACCTTCTAATTCAGCGGCTGCGTTTTCAAACTTTTCAAATAATTGTATTATCTCTTCTGATTTCATAACTCAATCTTTTGTGTTCATTAAAAAACAAGCCCTAATTCTTTAAAATAATTTTGAATTTCGACATCCAATTCCGTACGTTTAGCTTCTAAAGATTTGATTTCCTGCATCACTGCGTGAATATCAACAGGCTCCTCTTCAACCTGTGTACTTACATATCGGGAAATATTAAGATTATAGCCGTTTTCTTCTATTTCACTTATTGGAACTCTACGAGAATATCGTTCTTCTTCGTTTCTAAACTGATAGGTTTCTACAATTTTGTCTATATCATTTGGCTCGCCATTTTCACCTTCGCGTAAACGATTTTGTCGTTTGTCTTTTTTATAACATTCGCTGGCATTGATGAACAGTACATCATCAAATCTTTTGCATTTTTTCAAAACCAAAATACAAACAGGAATACCCGTTGAAAAAAATAAATTTGAAGGCAATCCGATTACAGTGTCTATATGATTGTCTTTTAATAATTTGGTTCGGATACGTTCCTCGGCACCACTTCGGAACAATACACCGTGCGGAAGGATAATTGCCATTGTTCCTTCGTTAGAAAGATAATGGAATCCGTGAATTAAAAAGGCGAAATCTGCTGCGGACTTAGGTGCTAAACCATAGCTTTTGAAACGAAAATCGTCCGCTAAACTGTCGTTTGGTTCCCATTTTAAGCTAAAAGGAGGATTGGCTACAATTCCGTCAAATTCGATTTTTTTCGCAGGATTCATTTCATTCAACATATCCCAATCATTCGACAGTGTATCACCGTGATGGATTTCAAATTCTGTATCCTTTACACCGTGAAGTAACATATTCATACGAGCAAGGTTATATGTGGTGATATTTTTTTCTTGCCCATAAATTTTTCCGATATGACCGCCGCTTTCTTCTAATTGTCGTCGGACATTCAATAATAATGAACCTGATCCACAAGTGAAATCCAATACTTTATCTATTTTTTTCTTTTCTCCCAATGCAGGATTCTGGCTGTCTAAAATCACAATTTTTGATAAAATAGTGGACATTTGTTGCGGAGTGTAGAACTCACCCGCTTTTTTACCCGAACCTGCTGCAAATTGCCCGATAAGATATTCATAAGCATCTCCCAAAATATCGGTATCTGTAGAGAATACTGAAATACCTTCTGCTATTTTCTGAATAATCGTACAGAGTTTTTTATTTCTTTCGTGTGCTGTTTTTCCTAATTTTTCGGAATTCAAATTAATTTCCGAAAACAAGCCTTGAAAAGCACTTTCAAAAGATTCGTTTTCTATATAGCGGAAGCCTGTTTCCAGTGTTACGAGTAAATCTCCGTTTTGTGTTCGGGCAAGTTCAGAAATATTGCTCCACAAATGTTGTGGCTTGATAACATAATGAATTTTTCGACGCATTTGTTTTTCAAAATCCGGTATATCTGCTTCGTTGGCTTTATACCAAACCCCTAAAGCAGTTGAATTATCACCTTCTTTTAATTGAGGATAATCTTTCCCTAATTCTTTTTTTGCTGCTGCTTCATAATTATCAGACAAATAACGGAGAAATAAAAATGAAAGCATATAATCTCGAAAATCATCAGCATTCATAGCTCCTCTTAACTGATCGGCTATTTCCCAAAGCGTTTTTCCTAATTGTTGTTGTTGTTTTAATGTCATTTGTCTAAACCTTTATTTTTAGATTGTTTATTACTCATAAGCTGCTAATCCGGATATTTCGAGACCTTGTGCTTGTTTCTTTAAAAGAGGAACCAAATCTTCCATCAATGAAAGCTCTTTTGTTCTACGTTCTTTCCAACTTAATTCCAATGGAGCTAAAAGGTCGGTTAATTTCTCTCCGTCAAAAATCATTCGGTTTATTACTTCATCTATGAAATCTTTCAAAGTGGTTACAGGTAGATTGTGCTTATTTGCAATGGACAATAATTCTTTGTTGTTTTTTTCTATTTTAAAAATCTCATAACCTCTTTTGAGTGTTTGTTCGTCTTGTCCACTGTTCCAATCCAAACTGTTAATATATTCAGTCAATTCCTCTTGTTCTTCCATCATATTGGAGCTTGAAGTAAGCAGGTTGATGACTTGTATTTTTGTCATTTTTTGCTTAGTTGGTTTTTTTTGCATATTATTAGCAATCAATGACATTATGTAATCATAATCAATCAATGTTGAAGCAAAAAGAACAAATTCGAAATCGAGTTGTTGTATATCATCGGGGGCATTACTACCTTCGTCTTGCTGTATTTTTTTGAATTGTTTAGCTGTTTCTATATACGAACTTTTGAAGGAACGCAAAGTATCTTCAGGCAAAATGGTTTCAATGATTTTTTTCTGCTCAATATCTAAATCTGTATATTGGTCGAGCTGGGTTTTTAACCGCTGTACTTCTTTAAAATTTTTCACAAAGGCAATTTTGGCAGCGTCTCCTCTCAAATTATACACTTCTTGGGGTTCACAAACCAAATTGTTTTTCGACATAAAATCACCTAATTGTGCTACTGCTTCTTTATATTTTTCAATCACCACAGGAGCTGGCTCAACTAACCAGATTTCTTTGGCTTCTTCGTCAGATTTTTCACCAGAAAACAATGTTATAGCAGCATTTACAGCATCTTGCTGATGACGAAAATCCAAAATATTCCCATAGGGTTTAGTGTCATTAAGCACACGATTGGTTCGGGAAAATGCCTGTATCAATCCGTGATATTTCAAATTTTTATCCACATACAAAGTGTTAAGATATTTTGAATCAAACCCTGTAAGTAACATATCTACCACAATGGTAATATCAATCTTATTTTTGTGAGGATAATCCTTGTTGCTATACTTATGATCTTTTATACGTTTTTGTACATTTTGATAATATGAATCAAATTCGTTGATATTGTGATTCGTACCATATTGAAGATTGTAATCGGCAATTATTTCTGCTAAAGCTTTTTTCTTTTCTTCTGGATTAATTTGATTATCTAAATTTTCTTGTACTAAATCCTCTTGTAATTGTTTTATATCTTCTGCATTCTTCTGGCTTTGTTTGTCGCCATTTTTTGCAATGAGTTGTGCCGGTGGAGAAAATACACAGGCGATATTAAGTGGCTCATAATCCTCATTCTCCGCTTTCTTCTTTTGCTGTATTTCTTTGAAAAGACGATAATATTCTATAGCATTATTAATAGATGCTGTTGCAAGAACCGCATTGAATCGCCTGTTAGTTGTAGCTATATCGTGTTTTTCAATAATTGCCTCTGCTACGGCTCGTTGAGCTAAAGTTTCACCGGGTTTAAGTTGAGCATTTCCTTGCCCTTTAAAATAATCGATATGAAAACGTAGTACATTTCTATCATCAATAGCGTGAGTAATTGTATATGCGTGTAGCTGTTTTTCGAAAATATCATCGGTTGTTTTGTTGAAAGCCTGTTCTCCTTCTCGAATGGTATAACTGGAATTATCAGGAAAAATAGGCGTTCCAGTAAATCCGAAGAGCTGTGCATTTGGGAAAAACTCCTTTATAGCTTTGTGATTCTCTCCAAATTGTGATCTGTGACATTCATCAAAAATGAAAACCACACGTTTTTTGCTCAACGGCTGTAAACGTTCTTTATAATTTTTACGATTACTATCGTCTAATGCCAAACCTAATTTCTGTATCGTGGTAACAATCACCTTATCCGCATAATCGGTAGAAAGCAGTCTATTTACAAGCGTTTCAGTATTGGTATTTTCCTCAACACTTCCTTCTTGAAATTTATTAAATTCTTCTCTGGTTTGTCTGTCCAAATCTTTACGATCGACTACAAATAAGCATTTTTCAATATCAGGATTATCTTTCAATAATGTGGAAGCTTTGAAAGATGTTAATGTTTTTCCGCTTCCTGTTGTATGCCAAATATACCCGTTTCCACGATTTTGCTGAATGCAGTCCACAATAGCTTTTACAGCATAAATCTGATATGGCCGCATAATTAGCATTTTTTGTTCGCTCTCTACAAGAACCATATACTTACTGATTAATTCACCCAATGTACATTTTGGAAGAAATTTTTCAGCAAAAGAATCAATATGTGTAATTTTCTTATTGTGTTCGTCTGCATATTGATAAACAGGTAAAAATTGCTCTTCAGCATTAAAACTGAAGTGTTGATTTCTATTATTAGCAAAATAATAAGTATTCGTTCTATTGCTTACAATAAATAATTGCATAAAACACAAAAGAGAATTGTTATATCCATTGCCAGAATCATTTTTATAATCTACAATCTGTTGCATTGCTTTGCGTGGAGAAATCTCTAAAGTTTTTAGTTCAATTTGAACAATAGGAATCCCATTGATGAGAATTATTACATCGTATCGGTGATTACTATTTTCCGTATTTATCCGCAATTGGTTAATAACCTCATATTCATTTTTGCACCAATCCTTAATGTTTACCAAAGTGTAATGCATAGGAGTTCCATCTTCACGCTGAAAATAATTTCTTGTACGCAAAAGTTTTGAAGCTACGAAAACATCCGGATTAATAATATCTGATTTTAAACGTTCAAATTCGTTATCCGTTAATTTAACTCTGTTAAGCGTTTCAAACTTTTCACGAAAATTTTTCTCTAAAGTGTTCTTATCACGTATGTCTTTACGATATGTATATTTAAGATCCTCTAATTTTTTTATAAAAGAATCTTCAATTTGTGTTTCTTTAGTCATCATATTTTCCTGCGAAAATTAGTTTATATTATACTTATCAAAGATAGATATTTATAAAGAAAACGCAATTGTCTATTGTATCCAAATCACCACAGTAAATTGAAAAAATATATGCAATTAATAAGTAAGGTTTTTCATCAGCAACAAATCGGCTTGAATACTCAAATCTTCAATCACAAAACAAACCCAAATGCATGGAATTTTTGTAACAAAACAAGGGCAATTTTCCTAATAAGCCAATTGTTGACGATGAAAATGTCATTTAATTTTCAATTGTTTTAAGATTACGCACTTTACCACCAACTTATACAATTCCAAACGAAATATCTACCTACTCTCATACCCATCTTTAAACCTCAAAAACTTCTCTGCATCCTTTGGGTTCTTCTTCATCCATTTGTTTATCAGTTCAGTGTTGTGTTGCAGTTGTTGATAATCTTCAACTTTGTAAACAGATTGTGCATTATTCTTAATTTCATCTAAAATCTGTTGGCGGATTTCCATTTTGCTACGGATGCTTTCCGAGTACCATTGCTTGGAATAATATCCCATAAAAAATGTAATCAATAAAGTGAGGATAAGCATAATCAGTATTCCTCCAAAAAAGTATTTGAATAATTTGGATTTTGCTGTGAGCTTCTCAATTTGTTCAGCTGCAGGAACAGAAAAATTAACATCAATACTTTTGGGGATTGAATCTATGAATTCCTTCCTTTTTTGATCTTCTCGTATTGAAAATTCTTCTGCTTTTTCCAAAGCTTCATTTGATTTACGCAAGGTTAATTCTGTGATTCCAATCATGTTCAGAATATCCTCAAATGAATTTCTGACTTCAAGAGATTGTTTTGAATTTTCTTCATTGGTCTCAATTACTTTTTTCAGTAACTCGAAACCATCGGTTGGTGTTGGGTTTTGTTGTTCCATTTTATCTGAATTTTCGTTTTTTTCGTTTTAATAATTCGTCATCAGGTGATGAAGTGAACGTTGGCTTCAATAATTCCGCTGCCATTTCTACAAGTTGTTTTCCTACAGAAGTTGATTTTGCCTGTTCATCTTTTTTGAATTGAATATTTTCTTTCGGAATGAAACTTTCTGATCTTTCCAGATTTTCTTGCAACCTCTGTTTGACGTCCGTGATCTTCACTTTATTGGTGATTTCCGAAAGTTTGTAACCGGGTTTATATTCACGTGCGGTTTGGTGATTAAGATCTTCAAATCGTACGATCCTCATTCCCGAAATTCCCACTTTTTCATTTTGAGAAAGGGTAATCTGATAACCTAATATTTTCATATTCTCCTTAAGTTCATCAAAATTTTTTGAAATTTTAAGGCAAGATTTCAATGCAATTAACATCTGTTTTTTCTTTTCTTTTCCAATTTCAATGTCGGTTTTCAAATTCAGTTTCTGACAAACTTCGCGGACGGCTTTGCCAAAGTTCTCTCCAATTTTATGAGCTTTAATAGTGTTGACACCATGTGTATTCACCCGATTTACGATAAAGTGTATATGCTTTTGCTTTGTTGACGAATGAATATCCAGAACCATTTGGTTATCTTCTGTCACTCCAATTTTCTTTAATGCTTTTAAAGCCAATTGCGTGAGTTCGTCATTAGAAAGCTGGTCGCCAATGGATTTTTCAGGAGAAATATATCCGGTCAATGCCCAGTTTTTTACATTTTTGTTTCGATTCGCAACGGTTTTCATTTCTTTAAATTGTTGTTCCGGATCATGGCTTAATAAATTGTTCTGATAAACCCGCTGCGCTGTTCCTTTGTCGTTGCCGTTGTATTCAATAGCGATTTTGGAGATTCGTCTGGTTGTGGCGCTGTTATTCATTTTCAATCATATTATTTATTATTCGGTTTGTTGAGTATTTTGTTTCTCGTACAGATATTGATAAATCAGTTGGGTAACGTTTTCGATTTCCCGTAGGATTTCCTTCTTATTTTCAAATTCCGAAAACTCACGATGCCTCAAAAGATTTCTTATTCTTACGAAATGATTTCCATATTGCAGCAGCACTTGATCGGTTTTAAATTCATTTATTCTGAGTTCTTTTTCAGTCAGAAGTAAGCGAAGGTATTTTGAGATTTTCAGGTTGTATTTAGAGGCTTGTTTTTCTATTTCTTCAAATTCTTTTTCCGTTAATCTCACTGAAACAACTTTTGAAAATTGTTGTGATGTTTTCTTTCTTAGGCCACCTTTTCTACCAATGGTTTGAAAGTGTTTTTTTCTTCTTTCATCCGCATCTTTCTGTTCCTGTTGTTTGGAAATCTGAAGGATAAAATCTTTCAAAAAATCGTTTTCCATTTACTATTGTTTAATGATTATTCTTCTAAAATTTGTGTATTGATATTTCTATTTCAGCGGCTCCAAGACGTTTTTCGACGATAGGAGAAAAACCAAAAAGTTTCAATTTTACAGTAAGCGATCATGCTTATTGTAAACATTGAGTACTTTTTGCACTAACTATCTACCAATTTTTCTGCGTCGCTGTTCAGGAATTTCACTTGTAGTCAAAAATTCATTCAGATCTTTACAATGATGATACAAGAATCTATTATCTTGTGCGTATGGAAATTCTTTTTGTAGTAGTTGAGTGGCATCATCTCCGGTTCTGTCATTATCCAAAAAGAGTTCTATGTTTGGGTAAGTCTTGAGCAAATCTGTTGTTCTTTTAATCATCGAAACAGAGTTGAGAATCAAATAATCTGAAGGTGATTTTTCAAGCGGTTTTTCCAAAATTCTGAATGACAGATAATCCGTAAAACCTTCAAAAACTCGTATCGATGTTGATTCTTTTTTAATAGTGGAAATATCTTTTTTCCCCAGACAGATTTTGATATGTGGATTGCGAATTTCATATCCTCCGGAATCGTTTTTAAAACCAAGTCCGAAATAATTTCTTCCGTTCAGTTTGTAATGAATTTCATCCAGTTGTGATTTTTGAGACTCCAACTTCCGCGCTTGCAGATACTGAATAAGTGAAGGATGTTGAACCTTTTTAATTTCTAAAATTTCATAACTTTTAGAGGGGTTTTCTAATGAGGAATATTGCGGTTGAAAAGAAGAAAAATTCTGCTTTGCTGCCCATTCCAAAACTTCTTTTACCGTAGCGTTCTGATATTTTTGCATAAAATCGGTGTTGTTACCGCCAATTCCTTCTGAAAAAAGATACCAGAGATTTAGTTTTTTATCAAGTTTAAAAGAGGCCTGGGATTCGTTGGCAAAAGGATTGAGATACCAAGCTTCTTTTTCATTTTGTTTCGTGGGAAGGTGTCCGAGAGAAAGGAGAACTTCTTCCAACGTGATGCTGTTAAATTGTTTGCAGTTCATAAAATAAGTTTTTGTGTTTTGTTTAATTAAGATTTTTTGAAATTCGTTTACCTTCTTACCTAAACCTTTATTGATCGTTGTTTGCAAGTGTTTTATTTCTTACCTCTCATTACCTGCTTACCTTTATTTTTATTCATTATTTTAGGTAATTAGGTAAGTTGATTCCTCTTTAGTTACCTTGTCATAAATACAGTATTAGTAAGTGTTCCAAATGATTTCAGGTAAGTGGTAAGTGGTTTTTGAGATTTTTAAGTATTTAATGATTCTTCAATCTTTCTTCTGATCAAATAGCCATAAACTTGTCTTTTCGGATGCTTGATTCTTTCGTAATTCATGGCAGTTAGTGCTTTACCAATTTTCACGATGTTTAGACGAACACCGAGTGCATTGTTCATCGCAAGCATAATGTCTGAAGGAGTCAAAAATTCGCTTTGCAGTTTAGATTTTTCAAAATGGGTAAGTATAATTTCCTGTTCCAGAGAAACCTGTTTGAATTTCTCATTGCGCTTTTCGTTTTCCTGAATATCTTCTGCCGTGAGTTCGGAATTGTAGTTTTTTCTTTCAAAAGCATTGTAATATGCTTGTGACCAGACTTTTTCAATATCAATTTCTTTGGAATAATTGAAATCAATCTTCAAAACTTCAAAAATCTGCCATCGTACACTTCCTGTTTCATCCGTTAAAAAATCTGATCGGTTGGTGGAACCACAAAATGAAGCCGTTCTATGCATCAATGAGGATTTACGATCATAAGGCAATCTCGCATTGACGGTATTTTTAGAAATGAAAGACTTCAAAATATTAACATCGGTTTTCGACATAACCGAGAGCTCATCAATATTAATCAGAATGTTCTTGCATAAAGCAATGAGGCCGTCTTTATCCACACCAATATCTTCTGTATAATACTTTTCCAGAGTTGAGGGAATCAAAAATCGAAGAAAGCTGGTTTTCCCAGAATTTTGTTTAGTATTGAACAAAACGAAGCATTGTTTATTGACGTAACCTTTTTTTAATGAACACAAAACGATTCTTGTTAACCATTTTTCAAAATGATTTTGAAATGAATCATCATCAGTAGTCTTCACATAGCTGCACAGTTTTTTGATGTGATCCTCTTCGTCCCACTCTGGAAGGTTCTTGAAATAATTTTCCAACGGATTGTATCGATAAATTAAATGGCTTCGCATGAGAATTTCCAGCTTACTCAGGGTAACATTGATTCCCGTCTGTATCAATTCGATGTACAGGGAGTTTATATTAAGCTCGGTCCAGTCAGTATTTTCGGTTTTTATCTCGAAATCTAACGCAATTTCATTGTATCGGATTTGGTACTTCCTGTTAATGTATTTGAGAATTCGATCGAAAACGGTTGTTGTATTTCCTGTGGACTGATAGAGATTACCTTCACTATTCATCTTGAATTATTTAGATAATTTTCTATAATTCCGATTTGCATCTTCATCTATTTCAGAAAGAGTTTTTCTTTTACCGTTTCTAATCCATTCTAAAAGTTCATCTTCAAAAAAATAAAGTTTCTTCCCGTTCTTATAACACGGAATTTTTCGCGTTCGCACAAGGGTGTAAATAGTTGGCTTTGCCTTGCCAAGTATTTGACAAGCCGCATCGAGATCAATTGGGATTTTTTTGTCAGAAGATTTTGCAGAAGTTCTACTGTTCTCTACCAGAGCTTTCAGTTCTGCAATCTGATCATTAAGAAACGCGACTGCTTTTGGCAGGGTTTCAAAGGAAATTTCATTGCTTTCCATAACGATTGTTTTTGATTGTTATGGTGCAATGATATGAAGTGATTAGCCAGTGTAGCGATAAACACGCAATCACAGAGGAATCACAGAGAAAACACTACGTTTTGTAATTTTTAAAGATTATTTGTACTCGGCTAAATCATCTTGTAGCTTAATAACAGTTTCTTTTGTGTCGGGATCTGATAAATGACTTTTTATAGTACGGATAGAATACTTATGTAATTTTTGAAAATAATTTTTTAAAAATTTTGAAATCTCTTCTTGATATTGATGACTTCTACCTCCAAAATGATTCCAAATATTCCAACCAAAGTGATAAAGATCTGTAGTAGAAAAATTTTTTGTTTCAACTAATATTGGATTTGAAATAATTTCTTTCCTCGAATAAGAAGCAACTGCATCGCAAATAAAATCTAACTCTTTGTCTGAAACATATAGAGCGAATTTATGTTTAGTATAATTGAGTGCAATTTGCAATTTTTCCTGGTCTTGTTGTATTTTTTTCTCTTGTTCAATTTTACGTATTACAGCTGTATCTGAACTGCTTTTAACGGGAATTTCTAAATTTTCCGTAGCGGTAACTATTTGAATACTATTTATATCAACCTCTTGCTTATTAGCATCACTCTGATTGAAAGATTTATCAGCAATCTTTTTATTTTTTAATCGTTTGTATATTTCGCTCAATGAAATACCAAAAGAAACAAAAGCCAAATACAATAAAATGAATACGAAATTGATAACCCAAAAAATACCATTTGCAGTAAATTCATCAGCTCCTTTTTGAAGCATTAGCGACCTTACTCCTAAACCAGTAATTACTCCACCAATAATAATAGCAATATTTTGAATTAAAATATCTCGATAATTATGTTTCATTTTCTATTTTTTGAAAGTGTTTTCAATTGTATTGCTTCTGCCGCTTTATTTTTCTTTTCATCAACCACCTTTGCATACACTTGCGTGGTTTTCACATTCGTGTGGCCAAGCATTTTACTTACGGTATAAATATCTGTTCCGCTCGATAGTTGCAGCGTTGCAAATGTGTGGCGGAAGCAGTGAAAAGTGATATTTTTATGAATTCCCGCCTTTTCCACCCATTTTTTTAACGGACGATTAATCCAAGAAGGATTCGTTAAATTCTCAAAAACCAAATCATCCGGAGATTTTGGTTCTCCACAGATTTCCAACGCCTGCTGAGAAATCGGCATATACTCTATACCTTTTGTCTTTTTCTGAGTGAAATTAATTCTCGGTTGATTGTTTTCAAAACTTATTTCATTCCACCTCAATTTTTGAATATCGGAATGTCGTAAACCTGTTAATGCCGAAAAAAGAGCTGCACGTTTCAAAACATCATTTTCACACGGAGTTACAACTAAAGTGTTCAGCTCATCAATGGTTAAATACTCTCTTCGTGTTTCCTGAGAAGGAATTGATTTAATTTTTGCAGAAATATCTGTATTGAAATAACCGTCGATAAAAGCTTGCTTTAAAGCTGCTTTGAATACTGAAAAATATGTAGAAGCCGTGTTTTGAGATAATATTCCTTTTTTGTTTCCTCCTCTTTGGGCAGTAAGTAAAAATGATTTAAAATCTTCACAAAATTTCAGATCAATCCTCGAAAACGTGATCCTTTCTCCTGCAAAATCTTTCAAAAACTCTATAGATCTTTCCCAATTTATAATAATGGATTCCGAGCTGTTTTTGTGCCGCTTTTTAATTACTGATTCGAAATATTGAACGAAATCTTCCTGCAATTTTTCTTTTTGTTCGGCTTGAATCGTATCCAATTCGTTGTAAAGATCAGCGTTATCATATTCCTTCTGTCGTAATTTCCGTACCGCATCCGCATAAAGCATTGTTTCCTGATCATTTTCACTTTTGCAAACGATGATTCCATTGTCATCTCTCTTTGGTTTAAATGAAACTGAATCTTGCGTAGTTCTTGCAGGCCTTTTTTTGTCAAAATCTACTGTTGTGACACTTCTGTTTAAATATTCTCGAACTCGTTGTGCTTTCTCTTTACCAGGCACAATCACAGGATAACTTTCCAAGTAAATAAACCATTCTTTTCGGAACTCAGATTTTCGCAATCTTACTGTAACTTTAGTTTTCAATAATTCTTTCATTTTCCGTCAAAAATTTTATCGATTAAATTTTTAGGCACATACACGAAACTCCCTACTTTTTTGGTCGGGATTTTGTTTCTCTTGATTACATTCGTCACAGTTCCCGGATCCGCGTGAAATTTCTCACTAACTTCTGAAATCGTGTAGCAATTACCAACTTCAAAATTAGGTTTATCAATTACTATCTCTTTTTTCTCTGGCACTTCAACAGCAGTAAATAATGCTTCCAAATCTAACTTACTCACTCTTGTAAGACGTTGTCCAAAATTGTGTGCCGGAATCTTACCGTTTTTAATTAATCTACGAATAGTATCTTTTGAAATCCCGAAAAGAACTACGGCTTCACTAACTGAAATGTATGGACGAGTTTGTATTTCTGTAATTTTCTTAACAGATTTTTCCAAAAGAGATTGTTTTTCCTCCAATTCTTTGGCGATTCTCTTTTGCCTTTTTCCTTCTTTTTCAGAACAGTATTTACTACAAAATCTTGTAGTAACTGTTTTTGCTTCAAAAGGCTTCTTGCAGAACTCACAAATTTTTGGAATTTTCAATTTACTAAACCCCATCACAAAAATATTTTCAATTCTAAAGCGTTTAAATTCATTTAAGACATAATAAGACCTAATAAGGCGCACATAATCCGTAATTAACGCGCGGTACAAATACGATACAAAAATATGATAAAAAACGATTAAAATCAAACATTTTGAAAAATATAAAAACAAAAAAAATCGCCGTAAATATTACATTTACAGCGATTTACTAATTTATATTAACCAGTGTTAATCAGTACTTACTTGACTTCTTCAAAATCTGCATCCTGAACATCTTCGGCTCCCGGATTTTGCGAACCGGCATCTGCAGCTTCACCTTGTGCTTGCTGACCAGCTGCGTACAATTCTTCGGAAGCAGCCATCCAAGCAGCGTCTAATGCTTCTGTTTTGGATTTTACAGCGTCCAGATCCTTAGCATCAAAAGCAGTTTTAAGATCTGCGGCTGCAGATTCAATGGCTGCTTTTTTGTCTGCTGAGAGTTTATCACCAAATTCTTTCAACTGCTTTTCTGTTTGGAAAATCAATCCATCGGCTTTATTGAAAACCTCAACTTCTTCTTTTTTCTTCGCATCGGCAGCAGAATTTTCTTCGGCCTCTTTTTTCATTCTTTCAATTTCCTCGTCGGAAAGTCCTGAACTTGCCTGAATTTTGATGGATTGCTCTTTACCGGTTCCTTTATCTTTTGCAGAAACACTCAGGATTCCGTTTGCATCGATATCGAAAGTTACTTCAATCTGAGGAACTCCTCTTGGTGCTGGCGGAATATCGGTAAGATCGAATCTTCCAATTTCTTTGTTATCGTTGAACATCGGACGTTCTCCCTGTCCTACTCTAATGCTTACTGCTGGCTGATTATCAGAAGCTGTTGAGAATACTTCGGATTTTTTGGTTGGAATGGTTGTGTTTGCCTCAATTAGTTTAGTGAAAACAGAACCCATTGTTTCGATACCTAATGAAAGTGGAGTTACGTCTAATAGAAGAACGTCCTTCACATCACCGGTTAAAACGCCACCCTGGATTGCAGCACCTACTGCTACAACTTCATCAGGATTTACTCCTTTTGATGGTTTTTTTCCAAAGAATTTTTCTACTTGTTCCTGAATAATCGGGATTCTTGTGGAACCTCCTACCAAAATTACTTCATCGATATCACTTGCCTGTAAACCTGCATCGGATAATGCTTTTTTACAAGGTTCCATTGATCTTTTTACCAAATCTGCGGAAAGCTGCTCAAATTTAGCTCTGGTTAAAGTTTTCACCAAGTGTTTTGGTCCTGAAGCAGTTGCCGTGATATAAGGCAAGTTGATCTCGGTTTGTGCGGAAGAAGACAATTCAATTTTTGCTTTTTCTGCGGCTTCCTTCAAACGCTGCAATGCGATTGGATCAGCTTTCAGGTCTACTCCTTCCTCAGATTTAAACTCATCTGCGAGCCAATTGATGATCACATCATCAAAATCATCACCACCTAAGTGTGTGTCCCCGTTTGTGGATAATACTTCGAAAACGCCGTCGCCCAAATCCAGGATCGAGATATCGAAGGTACCGCCTCCTAAATCGTACACCGCGATTTTTTGATCTTTATGGTTTTTGTCCAATCCATAAGCCAATGCTGCAGCAGTTGGCTCATTGATAATTCTTTCTACTTTCAGACCTGCGATTTCACCGGCTTCTTTTGTAGCCTGTCTTTGTGCATCGTTGAAGTATGCAGGAACAGTAATTACCGCTCTTGATACTTCCTGACCAAGATAATCTTCAGCTGTTTTTTTCATTTTCTGAAGAATCATTGCTGAAATTTCCTGCGGAGTATATTCTCTGTCGTCAATTTTTACTTTTACCGTATCATTAGGTCCTGCTACAACTTTGTACGGAACCCGGCTGATTTCGGAAGCATCATCTTTAAAATGGGTACCAATAAATCTTTTGATAGAATATACGGTTTTTGTAGGATTGGTTACTGCTTGTCTTTTAGCAGGATCACCTACTTTTCTTTCGCCATCTTCGGTGAAGGCAACGATGGAAGGGGTGGTTCTTTTTCCTTCCGCATTAGGAATTACAACAGGGTCTTTTCCCTCCATTACGGCAACGCAAGAGTTGGTTGTTCCTAAGTCGATTCCAATTATTTTACTCATAATATTATATGTTTTTTTTATTAAATGTTATGCAATCACATTCTCTAAATACATACCATTTTCTAAAATATGACAAATTGACAGAAATAAAAAAAACTCTGCATTGCTGCAGAGTTTTTAGTTGTTAGTCCTGGAATATTATTTTTTAATGAATTTCAGGGATTTTACAAGTTCTCCTTGTTTGTAGGTTCTGATATAATATACGCCTGCCGAAAATACAGTAACGTCTATTTTATCCGTTTCGTTTTTGATGCTTGCTTTCTTTACAAGTTTCCCGTCGCTACCAAAAATTTCCACAGTATCCAGTTTTACCAAAGGTGAAGCAATGGAGATATAATTGGTTGCCGGACTCGGGAAAACATTAATAGCTGCCACCATTTCTTCCCCATTTACACCAAGTGTTGCACAGGCATTAGAATTCAGTAAGCTCGCTCTTGGACCCACCATTACGTTTTGAGCGATGGTTTTCTGATCATTAGTGAACATTGCCATTGCTTTATCATCCACGTAATCCATATAGTTCATAAACATTGCACCATCAGCGGTATTTTCACAAGTATACTGGTTATTAGGATAGGTTGGTGTACCAAAATATGGATCGCTTGTTGCAGGAGTATCATCACAACCGTCATTATTTATAGTGGTACCGCAAACTGTAGGATCATTACTGTCTCCCCAAATATGAGCAAGACCAAAATAGTGTCCGATTTCGTGAGTTGCTGTTCTACCTTTATTGTATGAGCCGAAACCTCCCGTTCCGGCCGTACCTATCGTACCAAAAGCTCTATAAGTTACACAAAATCCGTCAAATGCAGCTCCTGCAAAATCAGGCGGATATGCCCATCCCAGCAATTGTGTATTGGTAAAAGGACCCACCCACATATTCAGATATTTGGTAGGATCCCAAGCAGGCAAACCGGAAGCTTTGTAATAATTGTTATCGAAATTGAAGCTGTTTGCTACTTGCTTTCTCTCGATTCCGTTGGTTGGAGAACCGTCAGGTGCTACTGTTGCCAAACAAAACGCCAGTTCCATATCCGATGCGAAAGGCTTGAAAGCCTCAGGAACTACATTATCGAAATCCGCATTCATTTTGCTGTAATCATCATTCAGCACTTTCAGCTGGGACAATATCTGCTCTTCCGAAATATTCTGAGTATTGGTTTTGTAAATAATGTGTACCACAACCGGGATGGTTACAACTCCGGCTTTTTTGGTTTTCTTATAATCATTATGAATTAAGAATTCTTTAAGCGCTGCTCTGTTCGCCTGCGCCACAGGATCTAGTGCAAACTGTTCTTCTGCTTTTTCATAAGTTCCGCACGTTCTTTGTGCAAAAACATTCAAGCTGATCACTCCCAAAAGAGTAAATAGTAGTTTTTTCATTATATATATATTATTTTAAAAAAGATTAACAAATGTAAAAAAAAATATAAATAATCATCTTTTTCATTCAAAAAAAAAGATCAAAAACAATGTTAAAAAAACATTAAGCTTGTATGACAGCGGTTTTCTGCACCGTCTTATTCCTTATCTTTGAAAAATACTATATCACGGATGTCACAACAATTCAACGCAAGAGATATCACCTGGCTGGCTTTCAACGAAAGGGTTTTGCAGGAAGCCATGGACACAACGGTTCCTTTATCTTTACGGATCCGGTTTCTGGGAATTTTCTCTAATAATCTGGACGAGTTTTTCCGGGTGCGTGTTGCAGGATTAAAGCGCGCAATGGACTTTAAAAACAAAGTTATTTCAGAATCTTTTTATCAGCCTCCATCAAAAATCTTGGCTAAAATAAACGATATTGTGATCCGGCAACAGGAAAATTTCGACCGTGCCTGGAAAGAAATACAAACAGAAATGGCAGAACAGAATGTTTTCCTGAAAACGCCCAAACATCTGACTCCCGAACAAAAAGAATTTGTAAAAAAATATTTCGACGAGGTGGTGGAAACCAACATCATCCCGATTCTGCTGAGCGAAAACAAACCAATGCCATATCTCCGGGACAAAAGCCTGTATCTTGGCGTTGCAATGCGCAGAAAAGATTGGCAATACCAAAGCAGTTTTGCCATTATCGAAATCCCTTCAAAATTTTTAGGCAGATTTGTAATGCTTCCTTCGGAAAAAAACGAAAAAAACGTAATGCTGCTGGAAGATGTCATTACTTTTATGCTTCCGGAAATATTCAGCTTTTTTGGGTTCGATGAGTTTAATGCACACGCTTTCAAAGTAACCAAAGATGCAGAATTCGATCTGGATAATGATATCCGAACCAATCTTGCAGAAAAAATAGAAAAAGGAATTAAAAGCCGCAGAAAAGGAAAACCAACCCGTTTTGTATTCGATAAGAAAATGGATAAAGCCCTTCTGGAATTTCTCATCAAAAAACTGAATCTTACTAAAAAAGACAGCATTATTCCCGGCGGAAAAATTCACAATTTCAAACATTTTATGGATTTTCCCGAAATTTTTGATACCCACAAAAAACCACTCGAAAGATCTGCTTTTCTCCACCCCAAATTTCCAAACGATCACCGGATTACAGAAACCATTCTGAAAGAAGATGTGCTGCTTACATTTCCTTATCACGACTTCCGAAGCGTGATTGATCTTCTTCGGGAAAGTGCGATGGATCCGGATGTAAAGTCCATACAGATTACCGCTTATCGTTTGGCAAGCAGCTCAAAGATTATCAATGCGCTGATCAATGCTGCCAGAAACGGAAAAGAAGTTACCGTGATGATGGAGCTTCGGGCAAGATTCGATGAAGAAGCAAACCTGCAGTGGAAAGAAGGGCTGGAAGAAGAAGGCATCAAAGTTCTGGTGGGGATTCCCAACAAAAAAGTTCACGCAAAACTGTGCGTTATCAAAAAAAGACAAAACAACAAAACCCTGCAATACGGCTTTGTAAGCACCGGAAACTTCAACGAGAAAACTGCAAAAATATATGGCGATCATTTACTTTTAACTTCGGACAGAACCATTATGGCAGATATCAACAAAGTATTTAAAGTGCTGAACAATCCGAAAGCAGATCCGCTTCCCGTTCTGAAAACCTGCAAAAAACTGATGATTTGTCCACATTTTATGCGCGAAAAAATCATCCATCATATCGACAAGGAAATTGAGGAAGCCAAAGCCGGAAGAAAAGCTGAAATAATGATTAAAGTGAACTCTTTCAGCGATCGGGAACTCATCCTCAAAACCTATGAAGCCGCAAGAGCCGGAGTAGATGTAAAGCTGATTGTCAGAGGAATATATTGCGCAGTGAATCCTAAAGATTCCAAAAAAGACATCCAGGCAATTTCTATTGTTGATGAATATCTGGAACACGCCAGAGTCATGTATTTTTATAACAAAGGAAATGAAGATTTGTATATTTCTTCCGCCGATTGGATGACCCGAAATCTGGATTACCGGATTGAAGCTGCCGTAAAAATCACTCAGAAAAATCTGAAAAAAGAATTGAAAGACATCCTGAATCTACAGTGGAAAGACAATGCAAAAGCACGGATTCTGGATAACAAACTCCGCAACAAATATGTGAAGAATAACGAAAAAGAATTTCGCTCCCAGATCGAAACCTGGCACTATCTGAAAGAAAAGCGGTAATCCTCACATCACGAACCTAAAAAATATTTTGTAAATTTAAGTTTCAAATTCAATATTAAAATGATCATTGCAGCTATAGATATCGGAAGTAATGCGGCAAGATTGCTGATAAACGAAGTAAAAGAATATCCTAAAAAAAAACCGGAATTCATCAAGCTCAATCTTTTAAGGATTCCGCTGCGTCTTGGGATGGATGTTTTTACCAGCGGAAAAATAGGAAAAGAAAGAGAGAAAATGATCCTCAGTTCGATGAAGATTTTTAGCGATCTGATGAAAATTTATAAGGTGGAACATTATCGTGCGTGTGCAACAAGCGCTATGCGCGACGCAGAAAACGGAAAAGAAATTATTTCAAAAATTAAAAAAAATTCGGATATCGATATCGAAATTATTTCCGGAGACGAAGAAGCTACGCTTATTTACGAAAACCACGTCGCAGAAAGTCTCGACAAAAACTTCGGATATCTGTATATTGATGTTGGCGGCGGTTCTACCGAACTTACATACTACGAAAAAAATAAAATAAAATACGAACATTCTTTCAACATCGGGACAATCCGTCTTATGAACGGTCTTGTAAGTGATCTTCAGTGGAAAGAAATGAAAACCGAGATCAAAAATAAAATTATCGGTGAAAAACCTTTAATCGCTATTGGTTCTGGTGGAAATATCAACAAGCTCTTTTCGATGAGCAAAACCAAAGACGGAAAACCGATGGCTGCCTCTTATCTGAAAAAATTTCTGAAAGAAACTTCCGCACTTTCTGTAGAAGAGAGAATGGTAAAATACAATCTGCGCGAAGACAGAGCGGATGTTCTGGTTCCTGCGCTTCAGATTTTCACTAAAATTCTGATGTGGGGAAATATCGGTAAAATCTATGTTCCGAAAATTTCCGTTGCTGATGGTCTTATCCATCAGATTTACGGGAAAGTAAAAAACAAAAAAGCGGACTAAAAGTCCGCTGATTCTATGCCTTATCATTTTCCCCGTATTTCGGTTTTTCCGTATGTTCAGGGTTCTTTTTTTCTTTGGCTTTTTGCTCGATCTCTTTTACAATCTGCTTTTTATCTTCCTCAGATTTCCCTTTCAGATAATCCGGCAGATTCAGTCCTGCCATATTGAACAGATCGTTTAAAGGCGGAACCGTTTTCATCATTCCGGAAACAAAGTTGGAAGTAGAAGTTTGTCCGTCCTGATTATTTCCGCTGTCCCAAACAGTAATTTTATCAATTTTAATATTTTTCACGGCTTCAACCTGAGTTTTCACCAGTTCCGGAAGCTTTTCGATAAGCAAAAGCTGGAATGCATTGTTGGCATCTCCGCCTGCTGCTTTCACCACCTGGTCGTAACCTTGTGCCTGCTTGGTCAGAATTTCGTAAAGACCTTTTGCTTCCGCCTCCATTTTTGCAAAAATGGCGTCTGCTTCTCCTTTTGCCTGTAAACGGATTTTTTCGGCTTCGGCTTGGGCATCAATAATGGCTTTTTGTTTTGCGATTTCTGCAGGAACCACAATGTTCGCATTTTGGGTGGAACGCTCTCTTTCTGCTCTCGCAGCTTCAGCAGCCTGTTCGGCAACGTAAGATTCTTCGAGAGCTTTTGCAGACTGAACTTTTTCTGCGGCAGTTGCAATTCTTAATGCTTCTGCTTCTTTTTCTCTACGTTCCGCATCGGAATTGGCAATGGTGATTTTTGCTTCGTTTTCCCCTTTTACCGCGATAGAGTTGGCAAGAGAAGTCGCAATTCTGGATTCCTTTTCGGCTTCGGCTTTCCCGATGGATTCGTCTTTTGCGGCGGAAGCAATAGAAATTTCCTTATCTTTTTGGGTAATCGCAATTTTTACATCGCGGTCTCGCATAGTTTCGGCAATCACGACATCTTTTTCACGGTCTGCACTTGCTTTTCCGGTTTCCCCTATTTTTTCCTGTTCAGCCACGGAGATTTTTGCTTCATTGATAGCTTTGGCAGCAGCTTCTTTTCCGAGAGCTTCAATATATCCGGATTCGTCTTTAATATCGGTAACGTTTACGTTGATGAGCTTCAGCCCGATTTTCTTTAATTCTGTATCTACGTTTTTGGAAATATTGTCTAAAAATTTATCGCGGTCAGAATTAATTTCCTCAATGGTCATGGTAGCAATTACCAAACGTAGCTGTCCGAAAAGAATGTCTTTGGAAAGTTCCTGAATCTGTTCCTGCGTAAGACCGAGCAATCGTTCCGCAGCATTTCCCATAGAATCGGGCTCCGTGGAAATTGCAATGGTAAAACGGCAAGGTACGTCTACACGAATATTCTGCCGAGAAAGTGCGTTGGTAAGATTGGCTTCGATAGAAATCGGTTTTAAATCCAAATACGCATAATCCTGAATGACAGGCCAAACAAAAGCACCACCTCCGTGGATACATTTTGCCGAGCTTCCACCGGTTTTTCCGTAAATAACCAGAATTTTATCGGAAGGGCATCTTTTATAACGTGAGATTAGCGCAAGAAACGTAACAAATAATACAAAAGCTGCTACGAGAATAATCATTAAAGTTCCGGATAATGCCATAGGTTTTATAGTTTTAGGGGTTGGGTTTGATGTTTAAGTTGCCAGATATTGTTTGGGTTACAAATTTCAAAGTTGAAATCTCTCGGATTTGCAGACTTATTCGGACTTTCCGACTGTTTTCAAATTTTTGAAACAATCAAAATGTTATCTTCAATTTCACTCACTTTTACTGTGGTTCCAGAAAGAAGCGGTTCTTCGGAGCGCGTCATTGCCGAAAGTTCATGGCTGCTTCCGTTGTATGAAATCTGAATTTTTCCTTTCCCCGACATATTTGCAGGAATATTGAGGTAAATATCGCCTGTTTTTCCTTTCAGATTTTCAATTTTGAAAGTATTATCTTCCGTAAGTTTTAGAATTTGCCGAATCAGAAAAAAGAAAAGCATAACAAAAGCAATTCCCACCAAAACCGCCAGAACAAGAAGGAAATATTTATTTCCTACCGATTGAAAAAACGCAACGCCCGTCCAGCCAAAACCTAATAAAAAATTTATAAGATTCCGCAGAGAAAATAACTGGAACGGTGCATCGGCGTGATCCAGATTTCCGTCAAAATCCGCGTTGATACCGTCATGTGCGTCACTTCCTATAAAGGTGAGAACAGTCTGTAATAAAAAAATAAGACTCGCCACCAAAGCAACGTACCAAAAAATGCGATGCATCGGTTCAAGGTTTTCTAAAAAATCAAACATAAATATTGTGTTTTCTTGTGTGAAATATACAAAATTTTGGAAATGTAATGATCAAATTTTAAGTGAAATTACAAAAAAAACGAACTTTTTCAAGTTCGTTTTTTTCACTGTTATTCATCCACACTCAGCACTTCCAGAATTTCCGGAACGTGCTGCTTAATGGTATTTTCGACACCCAGCTTCATCGTGGAAAAACTCATCGGACAACCATTGCAAGTGCCTACAAGTTTTACAAAAACTTTATCCTCCTTCACTTCCACCAGCTCAATATCGCCGCCGTCTTTATTCAGAAACGGACGAATACTTTCCAGAGCTTCCATTACTCTGGTTTCTATTTCTTCCTGTTGTATATTTTGGGTATTCATTGTACGATTTTTGATAAGGCAATATAACAAATTTATTTTTTTGGTGAGCAACCTGCCATTGTAGTGATTTTCACGGCTTCTGTAGGGGGAAGATTTTTGTTTCGTTCCACCAGGCTTTCTACCATTTTCTGTGCAGTTTCCTTATAAATTTCCGAAATCCTGGAATCTTCCTGCAAAGCAGCCGGTCTTCCTATATCTCCTGCTTCACGAACGCTTTGGATGAGCGGAATTTCTCCCAAAACAGGAATCCCCAAATCTTCGGCAAGATATTGCGCTCCCTGTTTTCCAAAAATATAATACCGGTTATCCGGCAGTTCTTCCGGTGAGAAATACGCCATATTTTCAATCAGTCCCAAAACCGGAATATTGATGCTTTCCATCGTGAACATCGCAATACCTTTTCGTACATCGGCAAGCGCAACGTGTTGCGGCGTGGAAACAATTACAGCTCCTGTTACCGGAACTTCCTGAATGATGGATAAATGGATATCACCAGTTCCCGGCGGAAGGTCTATTAAAAGAAAATCCAACTCTCCCCAGTTTGCATCTCTTAATAACTGATGCAACGCTTTCGAAGCCATTGGCCCACGCCAAACCACTGCCTGATTGGATCCGGAAAAATATCCGATAGACAGCATTTTCACGCCATAATTTTCGATCGGCTGCATCATATTTTTCCCGTTTATTTCCACGGAAAGAGGTTTTTCACTTTCGGTATCGAACATTGTAGGAACCGAAGGTCCGTAAATATCAGCATCCAGGATTCCTACTTTAAAGCCCATTTTGGCAAGTGTTACTGCCATATTTGCCGCAACTGTAGATTTTCCTACACCGCCTTTTCCGGAAGCAATGGCGATGATATTCTGGATCCCGGGAATTTGTTTTCCTTTGATCTGGTTTTGCTGAACTTCGGTAGGTTCCGGAGATGCGATTTTCAGCTTAAGATTAATGTGCTCTCCAAACTCTGAAGCGAAAGCTTGTTTCATTGCTACCTCAAGTTTCTTTTTTTCGTGCATTGCAGGAGAATGTGCCGTCATATCAATATATACATCATCACCCATTACCTGAATATTGTGCACCAGATCCGCTACTTCTATTTCTTTCAGGAAATCCTGAACTTTTGTTTTATTCAACATTATATCTGTAAATTGAGGTACAAAATTACGGATAATTTTCGGTAATTTAGAATGATTAAAATTAGGTTTTAACTATCGGGAAGATTCAGAAAAGCATTTCTTTAAAAGCAGTATATTTGGTATCCTCTAAAAGGCAAAAGTATTCTATGAAAAAGCTATTCGTTTTCCTGTCATTTTTTATTATCCATCTTTTTTTCGCTCAGAATTATCATCAATACATCAATCCTTTCATCGGAACTGGCGGACACGGACATACTTTTCCCGGTGCCATTGTTCCGTTCGGAATGGTACAGCTTTCGCCGGATACCAGGATTGACGGAAGTTGGGACGGATGCAGCGGTTATCATTATTCGGATTCGGTGATTTACGGATTTTCGCATACGCATCTCAACGGAACCGGAGTTTCAGATTACGGCGATATTCTGTTGATGCCAACTTTCGATGTCAATACGCTCCATCCAAAAGAATATTCTTCCCCATTTTCACATCAAAACGAAAAAGCAAGCGCAGGATATTACAAAGTTCATCTCGACAAATATAATATTGATGTAGAACTGACAGCTTCAAAACGCATTGGTTTTCACCGGTATACTTTTAACAAAGACGGAAAAGCGAATATTATTTTAGATCTGAATCATCGTGATCAATTACTGGATTCCGAAATAAAAATTGTTGATGACAAAACAATTCTGGTTTACCGGAAAAGTGAAGCATGGGCAACAAATCAGCAGATTTGGACGAAAATTGAGTTCAACCAGCCAATGATTTTTGATACTTACAACAATTCAGTACAAGACGGATTAATTATTTATCCAAAAAAAGGGAAAGTCCAAAAAGGCGAACAGATTTTAGCTAAAGTTTCCCTTTCTTTTACAGGATTTGATGGTGCAAACCTCAATTCTTCAGAAATAAAAAACTGGGATTTCGAAGCCGTAAAAAAATCTGCCGAAAAATTGTGGGACAAAGAACTCTCGAAAATTGAAGTAAAATCCAACGACAAAGACAAGCTCACGGTTTTCTACACCGCTCTTTATCATTGTTTTACACAACCGAATGTGGTGAACGATTTAGACGGAAAATATATGGGAATGGATAAAAAAATCCATACTGCCGAAAACTTCGAGTATTACAGCGTTTTTTCACTTTGGGACACATTCCGTGCGTATCATCCTTTGATGACTTTGATTGACAAAAAACGAACTTCGGATTTCATCAATACCTTTATCAAAATGGATGAACAAGGTGGAAAACTTCCGGTTTGGGAACTCGCCGCCAACGAAACCGAATGTATGATTGGCTATCATTCCGTTTCCGTGATTGCCGATGCAATGGCGAAAGGAATTGAAGGTTTTGATTACGAAAAAGCGTTTGAAGCATCGAAAAATTCTGCAATGCTCGATATTTTCGGACTGAAAGATTATCGGGAAAAAGGATTTATTTCGATTGACGACGAACACGAAAGCGTTTCCAAAACTTTGGAATATGCGTATGACGATTGGTGCATTGCTCAAATGGCGAAAATCTTAGGAAAAACCGATGATTACAACTATTTTATGACACGTTCGCAATCTTGGAAAAACCTTTTCGACCCTGAAACACATTTGATGCGACCGAAGAAAAACGGAGCCTGGCTGAAACCTTTTGATGCAAGAGAAGTGAACAACAATTACACCGAAGGAAACTCGTGGCAATACTCGTTTTTTGTTCCGCAGGATATTGAAGGTTTGATAAAATTTCACGGCGGAAAAGAAAATTTCGAGAAAAAATTAGACGAAATGTTTTCGCTTCCGTCTGCAACAACAGGTCGGGAACAAGTGGATATTACGGGACTTATCGGGCAATATGCACAAGGAAACGAACCGAGCCATCACGTTGCGTATCTGTATAATTTCGTGGGAAAACCCGAAAAAACGAGAGAAAAAGTTTATTTTATTTTGGATAATTTCTACAAAAATTCTCCTGATGGTTTGATTGGAAATGAAGATTGCGGACAAATGTCGGCTTGGTATGTTTTGAGTTCAATGGGACTTTACAGCGTAACGCCGGGAAAAATCGGTTGGGAAACTGTAACGCCTTATTTTGATGAAGTAAAAGTGAATTTTGAAAACGGAACTTCGGAAAAAATTACCAAAAAAACTTCGGCAGAAACTTTGAAAAATTTCGGATTTGAACGCTTCGACTCCGATCAGAATGACAAAAAGGATAATAACCAAATCATTCCTGTTCCGTATTTTGAATATGAAAACGCTGCTTTTAACGATAAAATGAAAGTAGAACTCAAATCGCTGAATCCGAAAGATAAAATTATTTATTTTTTGGGAGGAAGTCCCACTAAAATTGCGTTTGCATATAAAAAACCAATTGTGATTTCTAAATCTGTTACCATTAATGCTTTTGTCTTGAAAGGAATTAACAAAAAGAGCAAAACCATTTCTGCAACATTTTACAAAAGACCGAATAATTGGCAACTCACGCTGATTTCCAAATACAATCCGCAATATTCTGCAGGTGGAGATTTGGGTTTGATAGATGGAATTTACGGTTCCGAAAACTGGAGAAAAGGTGATTGGCAAGGCTATCAAAGTCAGGATTTTGAAGCCGTGATCGATTTGAAAACAACGAAACAGATTTCTGAAATTTCATCCAATTATCTGCAGGATTCGAGGTCGTGGGTTTTGTTTCCGACAAAAGTGGAATATTACGTTTCCGCCAATGGAAAGGATTTTATTTTGCTGGAAACCCGGAATATTGATGTTGAACCATTCGATTACGAAGTACGTTTGCAAAAAATCACCTCCAAAATTCTTCCTACTGAAACACGTTTTGTAAAAGTGAAAGCTTATAATTTCGGAAAACTTCCGGAAGGACATCAAGGTTTTGAAGGAGATGCTTTTATTTTCGTTGATGAGATCGAAGTGAAGTAAAAAGGTTGAGGTAAAGGTAAAGGTTTTTGGATTTAGGATTTCAAAATATTTTAAGGATGAAAATTTCGCTTATATGCAGAACAGGTTTTTATTTCAATATCCAGAAAATCAGCAAAGGCAAAGCACTGCATGTTTCCACCCAAAAAGAAAAATAAGAATCCAGGTTCGTGTTTTCCGAAAAATAAATAAGAACAAAAGTAAAGATTGAGGCACAGAAAAATGCAAGAGAAAACTCGGATTTTAAATAGAATATCGCAATCATCAAGCTCGCAAAAACTAAAATATATGCGAGATATTTCGTGTTGAGAATACCAATTAATTTTGGAAAAGTAACCACATTATCACGGTTCATATCACGGATATCAAATGGTAAAACCAATGCTGTTACAAACAGGAAGCTCACCCAGAAAATCGGAGCATTAAACTCGGGAAAGCTCAGCCACGAATTGACCAGTGCCCAAACCAAACCTACATAAAAAACTTTCAGCAACGGAATTTTCCGGATATAATTTTCCAGAAAAGAAGAATTGTAAAGCAATCCCAAAACCACTATTACAAGCCACTTGTAAAGCCGTTCTATATGATGATTCTGAATAATCAGAACAGCGCAGATGATTCCTGCAAAACTGTTGATAATGATAATTTTCCAGAAATTTTTCGAGTCCTGATATTTCGTGTAAAGATAGCCGCAGAAATACGTAATAAAAATAAGCGCAGCGGTAGGAAAACGGAACGTATTTTGTTCGTGCATAAAAAATACCGCCAGAAATGTTCCCATTAACGAAACATAAATCTGGCTGTCGATCACATATTTTTTTAGTAAATTTATAAACTGCATTGTAAGAGCCTTTTGTCAAGGTTTTGAATCTTGATAAAGCTTATGATAATTTCCCAAAATTATGAAAAAACTTATATTAATCTTATTGTTATCCGTTTCTATGCCTTTATTTTCTCAGAATTATTATGATCAGCAATGGAAAAAAGTGGAAGAAAACTACGCAAAGGGAACTTACAAATCCAATCTTCCCATTATTTTAGAAATTCAGGATCACGCGCTGAAAGACAACAATGCCGTAGAAATGGTAAAATCCCTGAAAGCGGAATTCAGTATTGTGAACTGGACTCAGGACGATACACAAAACGATTCCGCATCCCAATTTTTTGCGAAACTGAAACCAATTGAAGAAAAGCTGAAAGGCGATGACAAGCTGCTGTACAAAGTTCTGCTGAACGAGTTTATCAGCGAATATTATGATGATAATTCCTGGGAAATCAACCAAAAAACCAATATTAATAATCAGGATTTTTCGCAGATAGAAACCTGGAGCAAACTGGATTTCAAAAACTATCTTTCTAAAAATTTTCAGGAGCTGGAGAAGGAAAATCCGAAGATGAGGAATATTCCGATGCAGAAATACAAAACCATTTTTCAGGATGCTGAAAATCTGGATTATTTTCCAAGTTTAGCAGACTGGAACAGTTACCATTACACACAATTTCTGCAAAACGGACAGCTTTTCACTCCAAACGAATTAAAGGCAAATCATAACAAGATTAATTCGGTTTTTGATGAGCTTATCGCTTCCAATTCCGGAAATCCAAAGCTTTATTTTTCACATTCAAAACTGAACTACAACTGCGATTTTACCAATTGCAAAGACCGTTTTCAGCAGCTTGAAAAACTAGTGGAAGACGAAAACGTGAAAGGCGATTACAAAGTAAAAATAATAGCAGATATTATGGAGATTCTTCGACAAAAAGAAGATTTCAAAACGGCACTGATTTGGGCAAATGATGCCCGAGAAATGTATCCAAATTCCGAATTCCAAGCAAATATTTCCAATATTGAAAACGCAATCACAAATCCGCAGCTTTCCCTACATTACGAAAAGCAAACACAAAGCGCAAAGCCCATTCACATTGTTGCAGAAGGAAAAAACATCAGTCAGTTTTCGCTGAATATTTATCAGGTGAAAGACGATTTTCAGGGTTTTATGAACTTCGCTTTCGACCAATACCGCTATCCTTTCAAAACCGTGAAAAAATCGCTGATCAGGAAAGATAATTTTGAGCTGAAAAACCCGGCAGATTTCAAAACCCATACAACTTCTCTTGAGCTAAAACCGCTTCCGAAAGGAATTTATCTCGCAGAATACGTCGTGGAAAACGCAGTGCAGGAAAGCTTCTATTTCATTGTTTCCGATGCCAAAATCATTTTCGAAAAAAGAAACGATGCCAATGCAAAAGGAAATCTGATGAAGCTGGTAAACAGCGAAAACGGAAAAGCACTTTCCAACCAGAAAATTGATGTGTATGAATATGCCAGAAACGAAAAAATCACCAAGACTTCGGCAAATACAGATGCAAATGCGGCTTTCCGTTTTCCCGAAAGCAAGAACAGCAACTATTACCGATATTATCTGATCAAAGATTCCGATGGAAATTTCTGTTTAACAAATGCGTATGGAACAGATGCGTATTACAATCAAAAAGTGGATGAGGATAAAGGAATGGCGCAGATTTTCTTGGACAGAGCCATTTACAGACCGGGACAAACCGTATATTTTAAAGTAATTTCTACCGTTTTGGATCCAAAAACCAAAAAAGAAAAAACCGCAGAAAAAATAAAACTGAACATCATTCTGAATGATGCCAACTACGAAGAAGTTTCCCTACAAACACTGACTACCAATGAGTTTGGTTCTGTCAGCGGAAGCTTCACGTTGCCAAAAGGAAAGCTGAACGGACAGTTTTCGATCAAAGTCGATAACGACGATGATGCTTCAGATTATGATATTTCCGCAAGCAAATATTTCAGTGTTGAAGAATACAAACGTCCGAAATTTGAAGTAGAATTCGAACCCGTAAAAGATGAATACAAATACGGACAAACCATTGAACTGAAAGGTAAGGCAACGATGTTTTCCGGCGTTGCGTTGAGCAATTCTGTGGTAAATTACGAAATCAAGAAACAGAATATCCGCTGGAAATATTTTTATTGGTTTCCGAGAAATGACGACAACGAAAACTCGATTTTAGGCGAAGTAACGACCAATGAAAAAGGCGAATTTTCCATAAAAATTGATTTAAAGAAAGATGAAACTTTAGACGGAATCCAGATTGATAATTATGCAATTAATGCTTCTGTTACAGACATCAATGGAGAAACACAATCGGCGGAAACCAATGTAAAAGTAGCATCGGTTTCGCACTACATTTATGCGGAAGATATTGGCGATACATTTACCGATGAAGAAGTAAAATTAAAAGTTGAAACCAAAAATTACAACGACCAGAATCTGCAAAAATCCTATCACGTAAAACTCGAAAAATTAGAAGAACCCAACCGTGTTTTCCGGAATAATTTTTCTTCGGAAATACAGGATTCTCCGGTTTTAACCAAAGAAGATTTCATTAAAAAATTTCCCCACGACCGGTTTGATAAAAATGATGAGCAGGAAAACTGGAAAGTGGAAAAAATATTGGTTGATAAAATCCAGCAACCATTAACCGAAAACCACCAACCGAAAACCGAGAAAGCAAATTCTGAAAATAATGTTGAAAGTCTTGAATCTCGTGTCTTGAATCTGGGCTCTTTAAATGCCGGAACTTACAAACTTCTTCTTTACAACATTGAAGGCAAAGACACTATAAAAACCGAGAAAACTTTTGAAGTTTTTGATAAAACAAAATTATCCGAAAACCAAAACCCGTTCTTAAAAGCAATCGCATCAAAAGATGAATTCAAACGCGGAGAAAAAGCAAAAATATACGTCTATTCAGCAGTTCCGAATGCTTTGGTAAATGTTTTCATCCAAAACGGAAAAGGCGAAACCGTGACAGAAACCAAATCTTTCAAAAACGGAATTCTGGTTTTCGAAACAGAAATTCCGAAAGATGAAAGTATTTCTGTAATGAATGTGCAGTTCCAGTTAGTCGCGCTGAATGATATCCAAACCCAAACCATTAATCTGAAAATAGCCGACAATAAAGATGATCTGAAAATTGAAACCACCACTTTCCGTGATAAATTGCAGCCTGGACAAAAAGAAAAATGGAGCGTTAAAGTTTCAGGAAATAATAAGGAACAAATCTATGCGGAAGTTTTGGCGAATATGTACGACAAATCTTTGGATCAGTTCGCGGTGAACTCCTATTCTTGGCAAAAGCTTGCGATTCATCCGTCTGTTATTGCATCTTACGACATTCGGCAGAGTCTGGCACAGGAATATTTCAGCAAAAGAAATCCGTATCTGAAAATCGGGTTCGTAAATATTCCGCAGTTTTATTGGTTTGATGGCGGAATTTATGAGCATAATTTGGTAATGTATGATAGAGCTGCCTCACCAATGGTAGCTGCAGAAAAATCGGTTGAGGAAGTTGCTGTTGCGGGAATGGCAATGAAAAAATCCGATACGATGACAAAAACGCGAGATATTGAAGAAGTGGTAACAGTAAAAAAGGAAACTTCTTCCGAGAATATCAAAGTCCGCGAAAACCTCAACGAAACCGCCTATTTCTATCCAAATCTTTTGACAGATAAAGACGGAAATGTATCATTTGAATTCACTTCTCCGGAAGCTTTAACGGCGTGGAAAGTTATGTTTCTCGCGCACACCAAAGATGCGAGAGCTGCAATTCTGGAAAAAGAAGTGGTTACCCAAAAAGAATTTTCCGTAACGCCGAATTATCCAAGATTTTTACGTGAAGGCGATGAGCTGAATCTGCAAACGAAACTTTCAAGTTTAGTCAATCAAAAACTAAATGGAGTTGCGCAGTTGCAGATTTTGGATGCTTTTACCAACGAAGATATTTCCGAAAAATTCGGAATCAGCCAATTGACCGCAGTTTCAGGACATAACAGAGAACAATCTTTTTCATTAAACGAAAACGGAAATTCTGTTGTCAATTGGAAGATAAAAGTTCCGGACAATGTTTCTTCCATTATTCTGAAAATCGTTGCAAAAGCCGGAAGTTTTTCAGATGGCGAACAAAAAGCAATTGCCGTTCTTCCGAACAAAATGTTGGTCACCGATTCTCAACCGATTTTCGTGAAAGAAGGACAAACCAAAACATTTACGCTGAAAAATCTTGCCGAAAATACTTCTAAAACAGCAACCAATGTTTCCAATACTTTGGAACTGACAACCAATCCGATTTGGGAAATTATGTTTGCACTTCCGAGCCTGAAAGACGACCAGAATAATTCTGCGGATGTGGTTTTCAATAAATGGTTTGCAGATGTTTTGGCTTCCGAAATCTTCAAAGCAAATCCGAAGATGAAAACCGTTTTTGATGAATATCAAAGCAAAGGTCTTTTGATCTCGAATCTTGAAAAAAATCAGGAGTTGAAACAATTGTTGCTGGAAGAAACACCTTGGGTTCTGGAATCGAAAAACGAAACCGAACAAATGCAGAAATTAGCAAGATTATTTGATGCGAACACCATGCGGAATTCCATTCAAAATGATTGGTCAGAATTGATAAAACTACAAAATCCTGATGGCGGTTTCAGCTGGTATTCCGGCTATCCGAGTTCGTATTATACTTCGTTGTATATTTTGAAAAACCTTGGAAAAATCAATGATTGGCTGAAAGGAAATCTTGCGGATTATCAAAGTTCCGAACAGAAAGAAATGGTGAAAAGCCTTGTTTCTTATCTGGATAATGAAATCAATAAATATTGGAAAACCGACAAAGAAAATATCTGGAATAATTTTGTTTTGGATTATCTCGACACCCGGAATTATTGGGAAAAAGAATATCCGCTGAAAAACAAAGGTGCCACATTAAAAACGGCAGTTATCGCTAAAGCGAAAAAAGCAGACATTAAAGATTTTACGTTTTTCGGATTACACAGAGCAGCCTTGCTTTTCAACAATTATGGGTTGAAAGATGTTTCGAAAAAACTGATGAATTATCTGAAAGAAACTTCGACAGAAACCGAAACTCAAGGTGTTTACTGGAAACAGAATTTAAACGATTGGGGTTGGTATTCATCCAAAACCGTGAATCACGCCGGAGCTTTGGAAGCGTTCCAAAAATTAACGCCAGCCGATGAAAATTTCATTGAAGAAATGAAAATCTGGCTCATTACGCAGAAAGAAGTCAATTCCTGGGGAAGTTCCCGAGGAACAGCAGAAGTGATTTTCACGATTTTAAATTCCGGAAAATCCTGGACTTCAAATGAATCCGACAAAGCTGAAATTTCGTGGGGCGGAAAACAGCTGAATCCGCAAACACAGGCAACCGGCTATGTAAAACAAACGGTAACTTCGGATAATCTGGATAAAAATCTGGCAACAATTACGATTAAAAAAGAAAGTCCGGGAATTGTACAGGGTGGTTTGTTCTGGCAATATTATGAAGACCTTGATAAAATAAAATCTTCGGAAAATTATATTTCCATCACCAAAGAATTATACAAAAAAATCAAAACCGAAAATGGTGAAGAACTTCAAAAAATATCAGAGAATTCTCCACTGAAAATCGGCGACAAAGTAACGGTAAGAATGATTTTGAACACCGACAGAAATATGGAATTCATCCATCTGAAAGATATGCGCGCTGCAGGTTTTGAGCCTTTGGATGTGATTTCCGGCTATCAATGGAAAAACGGTTTGGGATATTATCAATCCACGAAAGATGCTTCCACCAATTTCTATATCGAGTATATGCCAAAAGGAAAATACGTTTTCGAATACGATTACATCTGCAATGTTGCCGGAACTTTCAGCAACGGAATTACGACTTTGCAAAATTATTACGCTCCGCAAATGAATGCCCATACAAAAGGAACGAAAGTGAAGATTGAGGAATAATATTACTGCGCTCCATCAAAAAAACTTCCAAAATTTTGGAAGTTTTTTTGTAAAATTATTCAATTAATAAATATAAATTTTCCCAAAAATAAATACCTTTGAAAAAAAAGCGATGGAAAATATTTTCGATGCCAAAACCGCACAGAAATATATTCACAGAATCAACCAATTAACACCCGAAACCCTCGGAAAATGGGGGAAAATGTCTGTTGATCAAATGTTGGCGCATTGCAACGTAATCTACGAAATGGTATACGAAACACAAAAACACAAAAAACCCGGATGGATAGCGAAGTTTCTGCTGAAAAATTTTGTAAAGAAAAAAGCAACCAATGAGACTGCGTACCGCCAAAATCTGCCAACAGCTCCTGCATTTGTGATAAAAGAACGGAAAAATTTTGATGAAGAAAAAAAACGCCTCATTGGTTTTATCCAAAAAACGCAGCAACTTGGTGCCGAAGCTTTCGACGGAAAAGAAAACTTTTCTTTCGGAAAACTAACTTCCGAAGAATGGAACAATATGTTTGCAAAACATCTCAATCATCATCTCTCACAATTCGGAGTGTAGAAATTCCCCTCCTTTGGAGGGGTGGCAAAAATTTTTGGAAGAAAATTTTTGACGGGGTGGTTAAATAAAAACAAAAAAATATGAAAAAAATCTTATTACTTTTTACTTTGATTTCGTCTCTTGCTTATTCGCAAATGCCGAATATTTCTTCCGTCTGGCTGAATAACGGAAATCTTTATACCGGAAAAATAGGAAACGGAAATGATGTGGCTGTTCTGAAAATGAAGATCAACATCTCCGAACAGGACCGGAAAAACGATCAGGAATATTTTGCTTCAGGAACTTCCGTGGTAGAAAATTTTGCTTCCAATTTTGAAGGAAAAGTGAAGATCACCAAATATAAAAACCGGAAAAAAGGCGGAACTGTTTTCGGGGAATATGAATTGGCGGAAGAACCGAACGGAAAGCATACCGGGATTTTCTCAGGAAAATTTGTCTACACTTTTACCTGGAACCGGAAAACCGAAAAAATTGAAAATCAGTACATCGAATTTATCGGTGACTGGAAAAACTATGACGGGACTCTGTCTTATAAATCCAACTGGAAAAATCAAGAAAAATGAACACTAAAATAACCCTTTTTTTATTTTTCATCTTACCTTTTATGGCACTGTCACAGGAAAATAAGGTTTCAGATTTGGGTGCATTTTCAATAAGCCTGAATGTAAAGGATATTAAAAAATCTTTGGAATTTTACGAAAAATTAGGCTTCACCTACAAAAGTGGAAATATCGAACAAAATTGGATTGTCCTGAAAAACGGCAATGCCGTGATTGGACTTTTCCAGGGAATGTTTGATAAAAATATGATGACTTTCAATCCGGGTTGGGATCAGAAAGCACAACATTTGGAAAATTTTAAAGATGTTCGTGACATTCAGAAAAACCTGAAAGAAAACGGAATCACTCTTGATAAAGAAGCCGACGAAACTACTAATGGTCCGGAATATATTATGCTAAAAGATCCCGACGGAAACCCGATTTTAATTGATCAGCACAGATAATAAATAAAAAACTGCTGAAAATTTCAGCAGTTCATTTTTTTTTAAAATCCGTATTGAATCCCGATTTGGAATCCGCTGTTCCGAAGCTTGTTATCATTTTCGAGACTGGTCTCCCCGTTTTTGCTGATATCCGAAAAACCTGCTAAATATCGGGCAGTAAATTTTATATTATTCTGAATTTTTACACCTGCTCCCAAAGCAAGGCTCAAATCAAAAGAATTGAAACGGTCTTTATCCGTAATAGTTGTGGTTTTGTCCCCGCTTTCAAATTTATCTTTATTGCTGATCAAAAATCCCATTTGTGGACCTGCTTCCAGGTAAAACTGTGGAATCAGCTCAAACTGAAACATAATCGGCATAGCAATATAATCCAGAGTAAGTGTATGCGAAGTTTTTGCAGCAGTATATTTCGCACCGATACTGTTATAGATGATCTCCGGCTGAATTGAAAAAACCGAATTTACAGGAGCATGCATATAAACTCCGGCATAATATCCTATTTTCGTATTGGTATCGTCCCAACCATCAGTATTGATCGTGGAAATGTTTAAACCGCCTTTCACACCGAAAGATTGCGAAAAAGCAATCGAAAAAACGGAAAGCGCTAACAATGGTAATAATTTCTTCATATTTAATTTTCTTTGCAAAAGACAAAAATATAAAAAACATTGAATAATATTGAATAATTTTAATAAAATATACAGAAAATGTACAATTCTACACCCTAATAATTTTGCTGAATATTTATTCATAATATCAAATAATTTAATTTTATTCAATCATGAAAGTCTGATATTTTTAAATGATCTGAAAGCCTGCATTTTGAGTTTTTTGGTAAACTTTCACCCTTCACACCTCGAAAAAAAAACATAAATTTGTAAGAACTTCCATTTTATTTAACCTACGAATTTTTACTCAGAATGTATTTAGTTTTTGATACGGAAACCACCGGATTACCGCAGAATTTTAACGCCCCAGTTTCCGATTCCGACAACTGGCCAAGAATGGTGCAGATTGCGTGGCAACTACACGATGACGATGGAACATTGCTGGAAAACCAGGATTATATCATCAAACCGGAAGGTTTTGATATTCCTTTCAATGCTTCAAGAATTCATGGGATTACCACCAAGCTTGCCAATGAAGAAGGACGCGATCTGAAGGAAGTTTTGCTGGAATTCAAAGAAGTTTTGCAACGTGCAAAATTCGGAGTTGGACAGAATGTGGAATTCGATTATAAGATTATCGGTGCCGAGTTTTTCCGCAAAGAAATTGAGAACAATCTGCAGGAACTTCCAAAAGCAGATACCATGATTTTCGCAACAGATTTCTGCAAACTTCCCGGTGGAAAAGGCGGAAAATTCAAATCCCCAAAACTCGAAGAAATCTACGAAAAATTATACGGCAACAAATTCGATGAAGCTCACAATGCAGCAGCAGACGTAAATGCGACAGCACAGGTTTTCTTTGAACTGATGCGTCAGGATGTGATTACTGCAAAAGATTTGAATATCGATGAAAATATCATCCAAAACTTCAAAGCCAAAAATCCCGTACCTGTACAACCTTTCGGGATTATCATCAGAAGACAGGTTGCGGAATCCAAAAAGAAGAAAAAAACGGATTTCGGCGACACTTCAGATATCGAAATCGGGAACTATTTTAATTTTCATAATCACAGCATATATTCCTCATTACAGGCAAGTTCCCATCTTTCAGATCTTGTGAACAAAGCGCTTTCCGAAGATTTTCCGGCAGTAGGAATGGTAGATTTGGGAAATATGATGGGCGCATTCAAATTCGTTTCCGAAGTGGAAAAAGCCAACGGAAATATCAGAAAAAATTATCTGGATTTCCTCGAAAACAAGCAGAAAGCCAAAGAAGAAGGAAAAGAATTCAATGAAACCGAACCTCGTAAAGAGGAACTGATTCCGATTATCGGATGTGAATTTTATATCTCCGACCGTCCAGAACAGAAACAATTTACCAAAGACGATCCGGACAGGCGAACCAATATTGTTCTGTTGGCAAAAAACCAAAACGGCTACAAAAACCTCGCAAAACTGTCGAGTTTAGGCTATCTTCACGGATTTTACTTTGGTGTTCCAAGGATTTCACGACAAATGATTGCGGAATACAAAGAAGATTTAATTGTGCTTACCGCCGGAACTTACGGAGATATTCCGAATACGATTCTGGAATTTGGAGAACAGAAAGGTGAAGAGCTTTTTAAATGGTGGAAAGAAACTTTCGGGGACGATTTCTATGTGCAGATCCAAAATCACGGAATCGAGGAAGAAGAGCACATCAATGATGTTTTGCTGGAATTAGCCGATAAATATGATGTGAAAATCCTGGCTCAAAATGAAACCTATTACACCGAAAAATCCGATGCCAATGTTCAGGATATTTTATTCTGCATCAAAGACGGCGAAAAACTGTCTTCGCCGATTGGAAAAGGTTTCGGAAAACGAAGAGGACTTTTGACTAATGAATATTATATCAAAAACTCAGACGATATAAAGCAGACTTTCCGCAATTTCCCCGATGCATTCGAAGCTTACGAAGAATTTTTGCAAAAATTTGAACCTTACACTTTAAAGCGTGATGTGCTGCTTCCCGCTTTTGAGATTCCCGAAGAGTTTCAGGATGAAGAAGATATTAAAGACGGTGGAAAACGTGGAGAAAACGCCTATCTTCGCCACTTAACATACAAAGGAGCAAAGAAAAAATACGCCGAAATTACAGACGAAATTCGTGAACGTCTGGATTTTGAGCTCGAAATCATTGCTAAAACCGGCTATCCTGGTTATTTCCTGATTGTTCAGGATTTTTGCAATGAAGCCCGTAATATGGGAGTTTGGGTTGGACCGGGACGTGGTTCTGCAGCCGGTTCCGCAGTTGCCTATTGCATCGGGATTACCAATGTAGATCCTATAAAATATGATCTCCTTTTTGAGCGTTTCCTCAATCCTGAGCGTATTTCAATGCCCGATATTGATATTGATTTTGATGATGAAGGTCGCGACAAAATCATCAAATGGGTAATTGATAAATACGGAAAAATGAACGTCGCACAGATTATCACTTATTCTGTTTTGGGTGGAAAATCAGCGATAAAAGATGCAGGAAGAGTACTAGATGTTTCCATCCCGGAGACCAATAATATCGCGAAATTGGTTCCATCTGTTCCGGGAATGAACATTGCCAAAGCTTTCGCAAAAATTGATAAGCTCGCTCCCGAAGACAAAGTTCTGGCGGAGGAAATGAAAGCCATTCTCGAAAATCCTGATGATGAAAGACATTCCGTGCTTTCAGCGGCTCAAAAAATGGAAGGCTGCATCCGAAATACGGGAATCCACGCTTGTGGAGTCATTATCACACCGGAAGATATTTCCAATCTTGTTCCGATTACTACGGCAGCAAAAGATGCAGATATTCTGGTCTCCCAGTTCGACAACTCGGTGGCGGAAAGTGCCGGACTTCTGAAAATGGATTTTCTGGGTTTAAGAACTTTAACCATTATCAAACACGCCATAAAGCTCATCAAAGACCGACACGGAATTGATATTGATCCGGATGCAATTCCGCTCAATGATGAAAACACCTACAAACTCTTTCAGGAAGGAAGAACCGTTGGGATTTTCCAGTACGAAAGCGCCGGAATGCAAAAATATATGCGCGAGCTGAAACCTACAGTTTTTGCCGATCTGATCGCAATGAATGCTTTATACCGTCCAGGCCCGATTAAATACATTCCGAACTTTATCAACAGGAAACACGGTCTTGAAGAAATTGTGTACGACCTTCCCGAAACCGAAGAATATCTGAAAGAAACCTACGGAATTACCGTCTATCAGGAGCAGGTAATGCTTCTTTCCCAAAAACTCGCCAACTTTACAAAAGGCGAAGCTGATACATTGAGAAAAGCAATGGGAAAAAAACAAATCGATGTCCTGAACAAAATGTACCCGAAATTCATCGAAGGCGGAAAAGAAAATAAACTGAATGAAGAAAAACTGGAAAAAATCTGGAACGATTGGAAAGCCTTTGCAGAATATGCTTTCAACAAATCGCATTCTACCTGCTACGCATACATCGCCTATCAAACCGCTTATTTAAAAGCCAATTATCCTGCGGAATATATGGCAAGTGTAATGAGCAACAATATTAACAATACCTCACAGATAACACTATTTATGGAAGACTGCAAAAGTATGGGTGTAGATGTTCTCGGTCCTGATGTGAACGAAAGCCAGTACGAATTTGCAGTGAACGAAAAAGGACAAATCCGTTTCGGATTGGGTGCTATAAAAGGAATTGGCGAAGGTCCGAGTGAAAGCATTGTTGCATCCAGAGAAAACGTGCGTTTCGCAGATATTTTTGATTTTTTCCAAAGAGTTCCGAGCGGGCAAATCAATAAAAGAGTTGTGGAAAGTTTGGTTCTGGCAGGTGCTTTTGATGAAATCGACAGCTATCACAGAGCGCAGTATTTTGATATCGACAACACAGGAAAAACCAATATTGAAAAGCTGTTGCGTTACGGACAAAGTTTTCAGGACAGCAAAAACGAAGTGGAAAATTCCCTTTTTGCAGATTTCGCCGATGAAGTACGCATCGAACCGCCAAAGATAAATCCCGCTCCGGAATGGCCCAATATGCACAAACTCAACAAAGAAAAAGAAACCATTGGCTTCTACCTTTCTGCCCATCCTTTGGATGAATTCAAATATCAGTACCGGTTTTTGCAGGGCGCTTTGAGCCGGAAAGAAATTATAGAAAACAAAAAAACCGAATTTGCAGATTCTGAAGAAATGATTTTGCCATCAGAAAATGATGATAAAGAAATTGATGTGGAACTGCTTGAAATTTCCGATGAAATTATCGACGGAGAAGAAGAAATTCTGGACGAAAAACCAGCCAAAAAAGCTGAACCGAAAGGCAGCTTCGGATTTCTGAATCTGGATGAGGTGGATGCTTTCCGGGATGAAATTGCGGCTTCGCATCAACCCGAATTGTTCAATGATAAAAACCTTTCGTGGAAAGAAAAACAGGCGTTGCGCGAAAAAGGAAAAGAATATACCGTTGCAGGTTTGGTAACGGAATATACGGTTCGCGACGGGAAAAACAGCGGCGAAAAAATTGCATTCGTCACACTCGAAGATTACAGCGGAAGCTACAGTTTCCGCTTGGGAGACCGCGATTATATGAAACTTCGTGATAAGATTGATGTACAGCGTTTTTTGATTTTCAAAATAAAATTTGCACAACTTTCCGACGGCCGTGTTTTCGTGAACGTGAACGATGTTTATGACCTGAAAGAAGCCTTTGAGAAATTCGCCAGAAGCCTTACAGTAGTAATGGATGTGAATGACCTTAGAAAAGATGACCTCCAGTTTTTCCGGGAAAATATGATGCAGAACGAAGGAAAACAGAAGCTGAGCTTTTATGTGAAAAATCCGGAAGACAACTCCCATATTGAACTGGTATCAATGAAAAGCCACATCAATCTGGACGGCGATTTAATGGAAATCATCAATGCGATGCAGAAATATGAAGTTTTTCTGAATTAATTTATTTTTATCCAATTTTTTAAAATTCTAAATGATTATCCAAAAAATTACCCTTGCCAATTTCAAAAATCATACGCAGAAATCTTTTGATTTTTCTCCGCAGATTAATTGTTTCATTGGAAATAACGGAGTCGGGAAAACCAATATTCTCGATGCGCTGCACTATATTTCCGTAGGGAAAAGCTTTTTGGGAAATTCGGATTTTAATAATATAAAAAGCAGGATGACGAATGACGGATCTTGGGAATATGAAGATTTTTTTGTGATTGAAGCCGAAATAAAAAATGATGAAAAAGAAGATATCATTAAAATTCTGCAGCCGAAAAATTCAAAAAAAATCATTAAAAAAAACGATAAAACCTATGATAGAATTGCCGACCACATCGGTTATCTTCCAAGCGTGATGATTTCACCGTATGATTCCAACCTGATTTCGGATTCCGGGGAAAGCCGCCGGAAATTTCTGGATGCTATGATTTCGCAAACAGACTCTGAATATTTGTTCGATCTGATCCAATATCAGAAAACCGTACAGCAAAGAAATGCCTTATTGAAATATTTTGCAAAAAACCGAACTTTTGATAAAGATTCACTGGAAATTTATGATGAGCCGATTACCCATTTCGGAACGAAAATTTTTGAAAAGCGGAAAGATTTTGTGGCAAAACTGAATCCGGTTGTACAGCATTTTTACGAAATTATTTCGGGCGGAAAAGAGCAGGTTTCCGTGGTGTACGAGTCTCATCTTATGGGAAACCTGGATTTTGCAAAATCCGGTAACAGCAAACAGATTTTTGAAAACCTACTGAAAGAAAATATTGAAAGAGACCGTGCTTTAACGTATACTTCCAAAGGAATTCATAAGGATGATCTTCTTTTTGAAATGAACGGAAACCTCATCAAAAAAACAGGATCGCAAGGTCAGCAAAAATCATTTTTAATCGCACTGAAACTCGCACAAATCAACCGGATTAAAGAACTCACGGGAAAAAGTCCGGTTCTGCTTCTGGATGATATTTTCGATAAACTGGACGATCATCGCGTTTCGCAACTGATAGAGCTGGTGAACCAGGAAAATTTCGGACAGATTTTTATCACCGATACGCATAAGGAAAGAACGGAAAATGTAGTGAAAAGAATTAATGAGGAAAGTAAAATTTTTGAGATTTAAAATCCCGTTTTCCACTTCTCGATCATTTCTGAAAAACGCTGGTTTTCAAAATTTTTGTTGCGGATTTTAGAAACGGGAAAAATTCCTTTTTCATCAGAAATCATCAGTATTTCTTCTGCTTTTTGAGATTCAAAAGCGATCATTTCCGAAGGCTCAATTTCTGCCAGATTATTCCGGTGGATGTAGGTAATGAGATTTTCCATTAACGGGGAAATATAAGCACCTTCTGTTTGTTTGGGAACTTTTATGGTCTTGCCTTCCAGAAACATCAGATTTCCGTAAATGCTTCGTGCGATTCTTTTGTTGGGATTCAGTAAAATAACATCGTCCAGATCATTTTCCTGAGCGTAGATTTCGGCATAAATGTTTTCGGGACAATGAACACGGATATTGCTCAGAAGATTGGTATTCACTCCTATTTCTTTCATCAGATCCATTTCAACAGGATGTTGAAGCGAGAGTACGTCTTCTTTTTCTACCGCTTCAAACCAAAAGGAAACCGATGATTTTTTCCCTTCGGTCAAGATACGCTTCGCTTGATTTTGCAAAGACTGATCAGCAGAATTGCGGTACACCAGAAAATGAATGATTCCGTTTTGCATTCCTTTCGATATCACTTCTTTCCCGAACAGCTCCTGAAAATATTCCAAAGTATAGGAAAGTGGAATGTTCATCCGCATTTTGCGCATAGAAGCCATCAGGAAAAAATAGCATTCTTCCGCCATAATCAGTTGGGAATTTCTGATAAAAAAATACACCTTCACCGCATCGCCAAAAAGGAATGCGCGATTTTGAGGTTGAAAATTTTCGGAAGTATAAATCATTTTGGTTGTTGATTGTTGGTTGTTGAAAATAAAAAATGAACGAAAATCTCGTTCATCATTTTTTTAAGCTGCTCCCAATTTTATCTGGAGGTTTTCGATGAGATTTTCCCAATACAGCCGGTTTTCCTCTTCATCGCCTTCCTCACAAAAATCGGTGATATTAAGAGAGAGATCTTCGGTAATTTCATCTATACTGATGCTCATTTCAAAGAAATTTTTTGTGCCCTCATCTTCTTCCCAGCGAAAACGCACAAAACTTTCAGGCTTGTAACGGATAAGCGTTGCTTTCTCTTCCGGACCTCCTCCCCAACTGAAATAAAAATCGTCACCTTTCTCCACCACTTCATCGGCAAACCACTCGGAAAGACCTTCTGCGCTTGCAAGATATTCATATAAAATCTCTGAAAGACAATGCATTGAAAATTCGTACTGCACTTTATGTTTTGCCATATTGCTCTCTTTTTAAACAGCCGCAATATATAAATTAATTTCTTAAAAAACCAAGATTAAAAAACTAATTTTTAGCAGTTTGAAAATCATATTTCGGGGAGATTTTTATAAAATCCCGATTAGGATTCGTCCAAAACTTCAAGAATAATTTGGCAGCCTTTTTCTATTTCTTCGTTGGATAAAGTGAGTGGTGGTGAAAGCCGCATATACTCGTTCCGGTAGAGTTGCCAGAAAACGATCAGACCTTTTTCCATACAGCGTTTTGCGACTTTCAAAGTATATTCCGGATCTTCCAGATTTACGGCAAGCATTAAACCTTTTCCGTTAATATTTTTGATTTTAGGATGTACAAGAAGCTTGCGGAAAAGCTGTTCTTTCCGTTCCATTTCGTTCATCAATCCGCTTTCCAGAACTTCTTTTAATGTAGCTAAGCTCGAAGCTGCAATCAGCGGATTTCCACCGAAAGTGGTTATATGTCCCAATTTCGGAGAATGTGAAAGCGTTTCCATTATTTCCCGCGAACTCATAAAAGCGCCAACCGGAACGCCGCCTCCCATTCCTTTTCCCATTACTAGAATATCAGGAACGATCCCGAAATGCTCGAATGCAAATAATTTTCCGGTTCTCCCAAATCCGGGCTGGATTTCATCGAGAATTAATAATGTTCCGACCTCTTCGCAGCGTTTTTTTAAGTTTTTAAAATAATCTTTATCCGGAACCAGAAATCCTGCTGCTCCCTGAATGGTTTCTGCAATTACACAGGCTGTTTTTTCTGTGATTTTTGCAAATTCGTTTTCATTGTTGAATTCAATAAAATCGATCATCGGCAGAAGCGGACGGAATTCCCTTTTATGATTTTCGTTTCCTGAAACCGACAAAGCGCCATGTGTATTTCCGTGATAGGAATTTTTCATTGATAGGATTTCTTCGCGACCTGTAAAGCGTTTTGCGAGTTTCAAAGCGCCATCAATGGCTTCCGCTCCGGAATTCACCAGATAGGTAACTTCCAAAGGTTCCGGTGTGGCTTCAGCTAAAAGTTTGCAAAGTTCTACCGGTTTTTCCTGAGCATATTCGCCGTAAACCATTACGTGAAGGTATTTGTCTGCCTGCTCTTTTATGGCGTTTACAATTTTCGGATGCGAATGTCCTAAAGTATTGGCAGAAACTCCGGCTACAAAATCGAGGTATTTTTTGCCGTCTTTCCCGTAGATGTAGCTTCCTTCGGCTTTTTCAACTTCAAAACCTGAAGCGAACTGTGTGGTTTTTGCCTGGTAGGTAAAGAAATCGTGGTTCATTGAAAATTAAAGTATTGTTTTTAAATCTTATCAAAGATTTTAAACTTTGACAAAATATGCAATGTGTATTTTTCTGCAAATTTAGGAAAGTTTGGACGATTGTGGTTTTTCTTTGAAGCGGTTTTATTGCAAAAATTAACCCTGCTTTTTTACAGGGCTAATTATAACTTCTTTTTTAGCTTCAATTTTCAGTAGTATTTATGAATATTTTTACAATTAAGATGATTGATGATATTATAAATACTGACAACGGAATTACGAATTGAAAAGAAATTCTACTATAACTTGTCACATTTAAAATTCCTGTCTCTGAGATGATAAAAATTAATAGTGATATTAAACACAATATCATAAGATATACATTTCTAAATTTATTATATGAACAGAATATGATAAGTGTTCCTATTACTAAAACCGGCATTAATCCCAATTCCCAACTTATGCCTATATTGTGATAAGTAAAACTATTAAAAAACTCTATAAATGAGAGTAATAGATATACAAATATTGGCAAATCATCTTGATTAATGCTACATATAAGTAAAAATGATAATATGAATAAGTGCTTGAAAACTTGCATATGATATGTCTTTTTACGGAGCGTTTCCATTAGTATATTGTGCATAGCTTGATATTAACTTTATTATTGTATCAGGTGTATCGACACCTGTTGTATTGATATTCATTCCTACTACTTGTAGCGCGTAATTAGCAAAATCACTACAATTATTATTTAGAACATTATAATTGCTATGTGAAAATGCAATGGCGACTCCTATTATTTGTTGAAGTTGGGTAGATGAAATCGTTCCGGTATTCCAACCATAGGTATATGGATGTCCAGAGTCATTTCCATATATACTTGGACCATCAATAGTTCTAGGAAACTGTTGTTTTGGATAAAAACCAAATGTCCTTGTATTATTTCCTTGTGTTATTGAAATAAAAGCATGTCCTACACCGTTATCCCCAAACATTTTTTGTGCATACACTGTTAAATTGGCGGGCTGGTTTATATTAAAGACACTTAAAAAATCTTGAATATTTGCAATTGGTATATTTGGAGGAGGAAATGTGATGAATTCTCTCTTAAATAGGGTTGGAGTAACATTCGGATTTTCTATTAAGAAATCAATTGCCCAATACACAAATTCATAGGCATCGCTACTGTAGTTATTGTTATCCAAATAGGTGTATATTATTCCTGCAAATTCTCCATTCTCAGGATTAGTAATCCATTCTTTCTGATAAGGAAATAAACCCATAAAGAAAGTATCAAATTCTGAGGAGCTTCCATTGCCAGGATTCGGATCAGTCGGAACATCTGTACCACCAGAAGGTGTATGTCCATTACTTCCAGAACCAGGATCTCCCCCATTTTCATTATTTCCTCCATTTCCGGAATTATCGCCATTGCTTCCTGAATCATTTCCACTCGTTCCACCTCCTTCACAAGGTACTTCAACCAAATCCCAACCCCATTCACACGTTCCATCTGAACATTCCACATAAACCATCTGAAGTTGATAACAAGTCACAGATATACCTATACCATTAGAAATAATTTCAGGTTCTATTTCGTCCATATAAGCTTTTCTCGGTGTTCCATTTTCAAAATCTACTCCGTCAGGATAATGAACCAAATAAGCTACCGTTTCATCACCATTAGTTTTAATCACAACATTGCGAAATCCTTGAATATTTTCATTTTCAATAACCGCAAATGTATATGTGGTAATATCAGGTTTGATAATCTTGGTGACTTTAGTTGTATCAATTTTCCAATTGATATTTTCACCATTTTTATTCTCAGAATCTCCTTGAAAATATTTTTGTATTTTTTTAACTTCTGATTTGTTACCTTCTGTTCTTAAGAATTCTTTAAAAGTAATTTGTTTCTTTTCGTATTTTGCAGGAGAATTATCGATTGATGAATAATTATCTCTCGAACATGAAGAAATTCCCAAAAGAAAAATTAATAAAAAGTAGATTGTTTTTTTCATAATGTTTATATTTAAAATTAATAATATTTTAGATAATTCAAAACTAAAAATACTTTTTCCTCCTGAGAAATCTGTTTTTGCATAATCTTACCCTGATTTTGCATAAGTCTTTAAGAGATTTTATTTTTATATTTGTTACAAAATAAAGATTAAGACCAACAACGTTGCGGAAAAAATAAAAAGATTGCGAAAATCCAAAGGTTTTTCTCAAGAAGAAATGGCGGAAAAGCTACATATATCACAGTCAGCATACGCAAGAATAAAAAATGGCGAGAGCCATTCTTGGGCAGCACATATTGAAAAACTTAGCGAAATTTTTGAAATGAAGCCTGAGAATTTTTTATCCGATGAAACCAATAATCTGGGACAGGAAAATACAGAACAAAAAGGGGGAATGGCATTTCAGTTCGTTGGAACTATCAATACCATTAATTAACTTTCCGAAAAGCTGATTGAGCAATACGAAGAAAGAATTGAAGAGTTGAAAATGCAGGTGAAATTCTGGAAAAATAAAGCTGAAAATCAATAATTATTTCCTCTTCGTTATAAATACTCTGTAACTCTAATTGCAATAATTTTATATATCTTGAAAATTTGAAATGAAATCAAAATTTCTTTTATTTTTTTTATTATTTGTGTCTTTTTCATTTGCACAAATTACTTTATATAAAACCACTGATGGAATTCTGATGACTGAAGATAATTATTTTCAGATCAAAAAAGAGATGAACGAGCGAGAAGATTTGGCAGGAAGATATCAGGAAATTCGGATAAAAACGGAAAATCACAACGATACCATCGTTAATACCATAAAGTTTGAAAGAATAATGATGGTTCTCAAAGAGAACCAAAAAAGTTACGATCCTTACGTTAAACAGAGGGAATTAATAGGAAATCGATTTCCTATTGAATCTTTTAAAGATGATGCGGGAAATTATTTTTCATCCAGTTATTTAATCGGTAAGCCTACGGTTATTAATTTCTGGTTTATCAATTGTCCACCTTGTGTAGAAGAAATTCCGGATTTAAATAAGTTAAAAAAACAATATGGTGATTCTGTAAATTTTATTGCAATTACTTTTGACAACAGAAAAAAAGTAGAACAGTTTATGAAAAAGCAACTATTTAATTTCAAGCACATTACGGATTCACAAAAATCTATAGACGAATTAAATATAAAATCTTATCCGATGACATTTCTTTTGAATAAAGAGGGAGAAATCATCAATCTGTATGGAGCGTTAATATTTTTTCAGTCAAAAAACCTTTCACAATTAATAAGCTTGCTTCTTTAAATTTTTTGAAATTTCTGATTTTGTTTTTCTTAAAAACTTTTTCAAAGAAAATCACTTCCTCACACGTTTTGGTTTTTTGGCTTCTTCTTTTGCTTTGGCTTCTTCCACTGCTTTTTGGGCTTCGTTATACAGGGAATCATCGGATTCGTATTTGATTTCCTCATATTCCGGAGAATCGAGATAAACATCTTCCCATTTTCTCGGTCGGTCTTTGGTATTCCAGTTGAAATCGGGGAAAAATCTTTGTTCGCGGGAGATTTTACTCATCGGATACACATCGGTTTCTGCACCTACGCTGCATTCGATAATCTGGACTTTTCGATCTTCGAAAAGCGCTTCAAGAATTCCGCAGGTGGAAAGTGCAATCCCGATGCGTTCTGTTTCTCTGGTCTTCTCGTTTTGATCATCAGCATACGTGATGGCCTGTGCATTTCCGATTACTTTTGCGGTTTTAATTTCATTTTTATCGTAATACACCGTCATCAGTTTTCCTTTTACCTGATTAAATTCATCTTTCAGGTTTAAGGAATCTGCTTTGCTGATGGCGAAAGCATTACCAATGACTTTCAAGGAATCAATGAATTCATTTTGGGTATCAAAATAGGCTTCTATTTTATCGCCGGTTACCTGTTTCTCACCGCTCCAGAGAATCGGTTTTTCAAAAAGGTGCATAATTCCGTCGGTTTCATTAAAGCTTAAAGAATCGGCTCTTGCCTGCGCATTGGATTTGAACATTCTGGCTTTCCGGTATGCACGGAGAAAGCTTTTCTTTTTATCGGTTTCCAGCGTATCGAGTTTTTGAAAAGTAACAATTCTTTCCGCAGAGAAATAAATGGAATCGTTTTCCAGAATTTTTACGGCAAGCGGTTTTTCGGTGATCATTGCAGAGTCCTTTTTTTCGTAAATTTCTCCGTAACCACCAGTTATATAACGTCTTTCCGCAGGATCGCGCAGCAGCACATTTCCGTTGGCTTTTCCGAATCCGGTGATCTGATTGAAGTACATTGTATCACCAGTCAGAATTTTTCCGTTGTAATGAATTCTGGAATTTTTATTGAGATATACTTCTTTGGAATTCATATTGTAGGAGCCCTGTTCGGTAAAGATATATTTTGAAGGATCTTTTTTATTGATAATCGTGGTTGCTCCGTTGAATATTGCCGTATTGGTAAGCTGATTTTGTTTAATGTTTACGCCTTCCACGATATAATCCGGATTATCGATTTTCACATTTCCGGTAAAATCTATAATTCTGGTGGAAAGATCATAGGTTGCGGATTTGGTGTACATTACGTTTTGTCCATCCGAAATTGTTCCGCCCGTGTTGAAGTAAGCGAGATTGGAAAGCCGGTCATAATACAGCGTTTCTGTTTTGATGGTTTGTTTGGGATCGGTAAGCACCACATTTTTCCGTGCGATTCCTCTTTCGGTATTTCCGTCGTATTCCATTTCCTGAGCGGTGATTACGGAACCGTCTGTGTTTTGGAGTTTTACATTTCCGATGGCTTTTACAAAATTCTGTTCCTGATAAAAAATAACTTCATCTGCAGTAAGAACAGAACCTTGGTGGAAAAATTTTACATTTCCTGAAAAAAATGGATTTCCTTCGTATTTTTCTTCTAACTTTTGAAAAAAATCGGCATGGATCAGTTTTACTTTTTCGGCTTGTGGTGCAGATGCAGGTTTATTGAAATACGGATCTTTTACCAAAGAATCTTTTGGCTTGGTAGTGATTTGTGCAAAACTGTATGAACAAATGAAAAGAAAAAGGAAAAGCCAGTATTTCATTAATCTTTTTTGGTGCCGTAAAAATAAAGTGAATGCGTATCGATATTCACATTGAAAGCATTTTCGATGGCTTCTTTTATCCCCTGAATTCTCGGGTCGCAAAACTCGATAATTTCCTGGATTTCTTTATCAGAATCTTTTTTATAGATCACTAAATGGTCGTGCTGTTTATCGAAATAAGATTTTTCGTAGGATGATGAAGTCAGGGTTTTTTCACCAAACTGGTGTTTGCGGATCAGCCCTGCATCCAGAAAAATTTCAATGGTGTTGTAGATGGTTGCTTTGGAAACGTGGTATTTCTTCTGCATCATCAGCAGATAAAGATCATCCACATTGAAGTGGTGATCCATATTGTATATTTCTTCCAGAATGGTATAGCGTTCCGGGGTGTTCCGGAAACCTTTTTCCTGAAGATATTGTTTCAGAACGTCCTTAATTACGGTTATATTTTTTTCTTTTTGCTGCGTATCCATCAGTATCAGATTATCTGCAAATTTATTGAAATTTATCCAATATCGGAGAATATCCTAATGCTATGATTGTGAGGAATTTGTGATCTTTATTTATTTCTGATGATTATGGCGGCTGTGAACTTGCTCAATTTTTCTGGTCTTCACGACCTGATCCAGCAATGGTGCGGATTCCACCACGACATTGTGCGGAGAAACGCCCCACGCTTTGAAATCGTCGCTACCGATATACTTCACGAAATTGTAAATATTCAGAGTGATTTTTTCTTTTATGGTCAGCAGCTGGTCATTGATATAGGTATTATCAATAATCACATATTTCAGATCTGGTGGAACATTGTGCATTCTTAAAGACGGATGGCTGCTTCGGTTCGGGATAATTTCCTGATCCATCATATCCTTTAAAACCTGATCGAAATAATCGTTGATCCTTCTATCCACCTTGAATCCGAGAAGAAAATTCACGCGGAAAATAGTTCCCGGCATAATTTCATCAATATAATATTTAAAAGCATAAGGTCCTTCCTGATTGATAATATTTAGGATAAAATAATGGTCGGCACGTTTCGGTTGCTTTCGGATAATGGAATATATAATCTTGGCTTCTATCTCGTCTTCGCGTTTTGCGCGACTCAGGAAAGCAAGATTGGTAGCGTATTTCGGGATGGTTTCGTCCAGCTTCATATCTTTAATCACGGGAACATAAAGCGGAAGTTTCACAAATTTCACAAACTTATTTTTAATGAGCCTGCCATTGTACCAGGCATACATACAGATGGCGATAAATCCGCCGAGAACCATTGTAAGCCAGCCTCCATCCACAAACTTAATAACATTGGAATAGAAAAATCCGAGTTCTATAAAAAGATACATTGCTGCAAATCCTACAATAAAAATCTTGTTAATTCGGGTTCTGCTGAGCCAGAATATCAGCAATATCGTAGTCATCAGCATTGTTATGGTAATGGTTAAACCATAAGCAGCTTCCATTTTTTCGGATTTTTGAAAATACAAAACCACAATAATGCAGAATGCCATTAATCCCCAATTGATTCTCGGAATGTACATTTGTCCTTTCACTCCGGAAGGATAATCAATTTGCTGATTGGGCCAAAATGTTACAGACATTGCTTCGGAAAACATGGTAAAAGCTCCTGTAATAACTGCCTGGCTTGCAATAATAGCTGCAGCTGTTGCCAACAAAACTCCCGGAAAAATTGCCCAATCCGGCATAATTCCGAAAAACGGATTGATACCGTTTGCAACTACTAGATGATGATTTTCCAGCAGCCACGCTCCTTGACCGAGATAATTGAGAATAAGCATCGATTTTACAAAAATCCAACTCACCCGAATATTCTTTTTCCCGCAATGTCCCAAATCGGAATACAGTGCTTCTGCACCTGTGGTACAAAGGAAAACGGCTCCCATAATAATAATGGCACTTGGCGAATGTGTAATAAGATTATACGCATAGACAGGATTGAAAGCCTTCAGAATATCAAAATGATCTGAAAGATGTATTCCCCCGAAAATCCCGAGTACCAGAAACCAAAGTACCATAATAGGTCCGAAAAATTTTCCAATGGAGCTGGTCCCAAACTGCTGTACAAAAAATACAATGAAAAGAATGATACATGTATATAAAACCACCGGAGTATTCGGATTGTAGATTTTAAGCCCTTCAATTGCGGACATTACCGTTAAAGATGGCGTAATCACACTATCTGCAACCAATGTTGATGCTCCAATAATGGCGACAACATACAACCAGCGTTTCTTCATTTTTTTCACCAAGGAATAAAGTGAAAGAATTCCGCCTTCTCCTTTGTTATCGGCGCGAAGTGCAATTACTACATATTTGAGAGTGGTTTGTAGTGTAAGTGTCCAGATAATACAGGAAAGTGCACCTTCAATATATTCATCGAAAGGCATATTTCCTCCTTCTATTCTGGCATTCACAATTGCTTTCATTACGTAGAGCGGTGATGTTCCGATATCTCCGAAAACAATTCCCAGCGAAACCAAAACTCCGAGAAAAGACAATTTTTTGATGTCAAAATGACCTGAATCTTGCGCCATTATCTTTTGAATTAAGTGGCAAATTTAGGTTTATTTTGAATATCCAAAAGAAAAATCTCATAAAAAATACTGCATAAAAAAAGATGCATCAATAATGCATCTTAGGTGGATCTTATTCTCACAAAATTAAGCTTTGATGTACATTGCCTTTTTGATTTCAGATTTTACCGTTTCCAATTTCGGAAACCATTCTGCAAATAATGGTGCGGAATATGGTGCGGGTGTATCTGGCGTTGTAATTCTTTTCACCGGTGCATCCAGATAATCGAATGCTTTCTGCTGAACCATATAGGCGATTTCCGAAGCTACGGAAGCAAATGGCCAAGCTTCTTCCAAAACTACCAATCGGTTGGTTTTCTTTACGGAAGCCAAAACCGTATCATAATCTAACGGACGAACGGTTCTCAGATCTATTACTTCTACCGAAATTCCTTCTTTTTCCAGATCTTCGGCCGCCTGTATTGCCAGCTTCATAATTTTCCCAAAAGAAACCAGAGTTACATCTTTTCCTTCTTTTTTGATGTCTGCTTTTCCGAGCGGGATGTAATATTCTTCTTCAGGAATTTCCATTTTGTCGCCGTACATTTGCTCAGATTCCATAAAGATAACCGGATCATTATCTTGTATTGCGGTTTTCAGCAAACCTTTCGCATCGTAAGGATTGGACGGAACTACCACTTTCAAACCCGGACAGTTGGCATACCAACTTTCCAAAGCTTGTGAGTGTGTTGCTCCTAATTGCCCTGCAGAAGCAGTTGGTCCACGAAAAACAATTGGGCAGTTCCATTGTCCGCCGCTCATTTGGCGAATTTTAGCTGCGTTATTAATAATCTGGTCAATTCCTACCAATGAGAAATTGAAAGTCATAAATTCCACAATCGGACGATTCCCGTTCATTGCGGAACCGACAGCAATTCCTGAAAAACCGAGTTCTGCGATTGGCGTATCGATAACTCTTTTATCTCCAAATTCCGCAAGCATTCCTTTGGAAGCTTTATAAGCACCGTTGTATTCTGCAACTTCTTCCCCCATTAGATAGATGGATTCGTCTTTGCGCATTTCCTCGCTCATTGCCTGTGCAATTACTTCACGAAAAGTATATTCTGCCATAGTTTATGTAAAATTTTAGAGTACAAAAATATAAATTTTTGGGGGAACTGCATAAAAAAAGCGCTTCAATAATTTGAAGCGCCGATGTTATCTGTGTAAAACGATTAATCCACTTTATGCCACGTTTGTGTTCTTCCGATTAGCGAGAAACCAATGTATCCTCTTACATTCAGTTTATCTCCTTCTCTTTTAATGAGGCATTTGTAGGTTTTACCGGATTTCGGATCGGTAATAGTGCCATCCGAAAATTCGGCTCCGTCTTTGGAAAGTCCGCGGATAATTTCCAAGCCAATGAGTGGTTTATTCTTGCGGTCATCCGTACATTTTACGCAATTGTTGTTTTCGGGTTTTTGCAAAAGCTGAAGAATTTTTCCGTAATATTTACCGTCAGATTTTTTGTAGATTTCCACGATAGATTTGGCTTTTCCCGTTTCATCATCGATGGTTTTCCATTTTCCTTCGATCTGTGCAAAAGAAAGTGAACACATTAAAATTGCCATTAAGGCGAAAAATATTTTTTTCATTTCGATTTTTTTAATTTTTTTTAAGATAATCTGAATTTTATTTGTAATTCCACTGTTAAAAATAAAAATTTATTTTAAACCTGCAAATATTTTTATTATCCTGCGCATAGATAACAATTGATGTGCCGTTTTTTGGTTGGATGTTAGATGATGGATGTTTTCAATTTCAAGCTTTAAAAAACTCCGCTAAAATTTCATGAAAGAAGATTTTTCTATTTCATTAAACCACTCTGCCTTTCAGACATCCCTCCAAATGAGGGGAATTCGCAAAGTCTCATTTTCTTGCTTTTTCACTTTCAAACACTCACCTACTTAAGCTTCAATACAGTTTCCTGTTCATCAATCTATCCATATAATCCTGATACCAGGCTTTTGCAATGAGCTGTCCTTTCTCGGTTTCAGGTGTTTTTATTTTTCCGAGGAGATTATTTTCAAAACCAAGATCTTTGATTGTGTAAATTCCCACAATTTCTTTCCCGTCAAAACGGTATATATAATTGCCAATGATGCAATTTTCCAGAACGCTGTCGGAATTCACAATTACGAAAGGTTCATTTTTACTGCTCACCAAACTTCTCCCCCAACTCCGGATTTTTTTGTTGTACCCTATAAGATCCGCTAAAGTTGGATAAATATCAATTTGCTGCGCAAATTCCGGATTCACGCCTTTCAGCTGATATTCAGGATTTGGGGAATAAAAAATAAGCGGAACTGCAAAACGGTTCATCGCTTTTTCATATTCCTTATAATAAATTTCGTTGGTATGGTCGCCCGTAAAAACAAAAACAGTGTTGTGAAACCAAGGTTGCTTTTTCGCAGTTTCAAAATATTTTCTAATTGCAAAATCGGTATATTGGATAGGTTCGTGCATATCAATCTTTCCTTTTCTGAATGTGTCTTTGTATTTTTCGGGAATCTTAAACGGATGATGCGAAGATGCGGTGAAAACCGTTGCCATAAAAGGCTCAGTTTTCCCTACATTTTTAGCAAAATACTGTAGAAAGGGTTCGTCCCAGATTGCCCACATTCCGTCGAAATCTTCATCGTGATTGTATTCTGTTTTTCCGAAATAATGTTTGAAACCAAGAATATTCCCGAATCCCTGAAATCCCATCGAACCATTTGGTGCGCCGTGATAAAAGGAAGTATCATATCCCAAATCATTGCAAACCGAAACAATAGACTGGATTTTTTGGTTGGAATAGGGCGAACTTGTAAAAGCATCCGTAAGACTTGGAATTCCTGACAGAACGCTGCTCATTCCGTGGATCGACTGTCTTCCGTTTGCAAAAGTATTCGGGAAAATAAGACTTTCATTTGCCAGACTGTCGATAAACGGAGTATAAGAAACGTAATCCTTAATATTTTTATTTTTGTTAAAAGCTCCGGAATATTCGCGTCCGAAAGATTCCACAATGAAAATCACGATATTCGGGCGCTGCTTCACTTCACGATGATATATTTTATACGGCCGAATTTCTTTTTCAATAAAAGCTTCGTCCACAAAATTCACTTCTCTGAAATTGGTTTTTCCTAAAGTTCTGAAAAATGAAAATGTGCTGTTGAGCACCAGATTTGCCTGCGAAGGATTTTTCACGTGTCGGCTTGCATCCACCATATTAATCGGTCTTGTGGAATGTTTGAAATCTCCACGAATTCCGCCTACAATCAGCGTTGCTACTCCACAAAGCGTAAGAACGGAAAGCACAAAATACGGAAGAAGTTTTTTCGGTCTGTTTTCCTGAACCTTTATTTTTTTGTAAAGAAAAATCCAAATCGCGATCATCACAATGAAAAGGATTAGAACCAAAGGATTCTGCCAAAGTGAAATCAGAAAAATTTTCCCTAAATTATTTTCGTGCTCTGCTACCTGAAGCGCCGCAGAAGTAAGCCGGGACTGCGAAAATCTGAAATAAACAAAATCCCCGAAATTCATTGCAAGCGCAATTCCGTTGGTGATGAAATACAGCCAGAAAAGAAATTTCTGAAATCCTTTTTTGGTATTAATAATAATCGGAACAAGACTGAGAAAAATGAAAAGCGAATTGACATACAAAATCGCTGTTGTATCGAATGCAAATCCGTAATAGGAAAGGCTGAAATAATCGGAAATACTGTCAATTTGTATTAAATCCCGATTGAATATCCAGAACAAAAAACGTACAGTCTGATAAAAAAAATACACGAGAAAAATCCTGTAAAACAATACAAAAAGTTCTCTTTTTCTAAATTCTTTAAAAAAAATCATTCTGCAAAATTACAAAAAGTTGGCTGTGGATGACAGATATAGGATTTATTTCTCCAAATAAAACCTTTACAAGGTTGTGCGTAAATAAACTTTGTCAAAGATTTCAAACTTTGACAAAGTTGTAGGAAATATCCGTGTGCTGTCATACAAATTCCCTATTTTTGCGGAAATGAATTTTATAAAAAACAACCTTGCGAATGCTTTCACTCTTGGAAATCTTTTTTCCGGATGTGTGGGAATTGTGCATTTGATTTCCGGAAATTATCAAATTACGGCAGTTTGCATTATCATTTCTTTGGTTCTCGATTTTTTTGACGGATTTGTAGCGAGAGCTTTAAAATCCAATTCCAATCTGGGAGTTCAGCTGGATTCTTTAGCGGATATGGTGAGCTTCGGGTTTTTGCCGGGAGTTGCGATGTACAAAATTCTGGAACCTTTCGGAAATCATCTTTTCGGAACGGAACTTCCATTTGAAATCAAATATTTAGGATTTTTAATTACTGTTTTTTCGTGTTTAAGATTAGCAATTTTCAATCTGGATGAAGAGCAGAAATATTACTTCAAAGGACTGAATACACCTGCAAATACGATAATGATTTTCGGGTTATATCTCGCCTATAAAGAAACAGAAAGTTTTGGTTTTTTATTTGAAAACAATCTTTATTTATTGGTCTTAACGGTAATTTCATCTTGGCTTCTCGTTTCACCAATCAAAATGGTTTCAATGAAATTCAAATCGATGAAGTTGGAAGACAATTATCCAAAATTATTCTTATTAATAGGCGCAATTCTGATTCTCTTACTATTTAAAATCGTCGGAATTCCTTTGGTGATTGTTTATTATATTTTGGTTTCCTTACTCTTTCAAAAGCAACTTAATTAAAAGAATTTATCTGTAAAATAATTCATAATATGAATCTCAAGCTCCATAAACCGCTCTGCGTTTTCGATCTGGAAACCACCGGAACCAATGTCGGAAAAGACCGCATTGTTGAAATCTGTATTTTAAAAGTAAATCCCGATGCTTCCAGAGAAAGCAAAACCTGGCTCGTAAATCCCGAAATGCCGATTCCGAAAGAATCTACCGAAATCCACGGTATTTCGGATGAAGATGTGAAAGATGCGCCCACTTTTAAAGAAATTGCCCCGAAAATTATGGAAATGATTTCCGGAACGGATTTGGGAGGATTCAACTCCAACCGTTTTGATGTTCCGCTTTTGGCAGAAGAGCTTTTGCGAGCCGGATTCGATTTTGATTTAAGCAAATTCAAACTGGTGGATGCACAGACTATTTTCTTTAAAATGGAACCGCGAAATCTTGGTGCAGCGTATCAATTTTATTGCGGCAAAACTTTGGAAAATGCACATTCTGCAGAGGCCGATGTTATGGCAACTTTTGATGTTTTGGATGCGCAGGTTGCCCATTACGAAGATCTTCCGAACGATATTGCCGGACTCAGCGATTTTTCTTTTCATCATAAATTTGCTGATCTTGCAGGCTTCATTGGTTTTGATGATTCGGGAGCGGAAATTTTCACCTTCGGGAAATATAAAGGTCAAAAGGTGAAAGATGTTTTCCAAAAAGATTTGGGATATTTCGGCTGGATCCAAAATGCAGATTTCCCGCTTTATACAAAGAAAGTTTTGACAGGAATTCAGTTAAGAAGTAAATTTTAATTAGATTGTACGAATGTAGCAATCTAACCATGTAAAAATAATTTATATGAAGATTGTTAAATTGATACACTGATAAATTGTTATATTAAATGCTATGAAAATCATCTGCATCGGAAGAAACTACAGCGAACACGCCAAAGAGCTCGGAAATGAGATCCCGGATAAACCGGTTATTTTTATCAAACCTGATACTGCCGTTCTGAAAGGAAATGATTTTTACCCTCCGGAATTTTCGGATGAGGTGCATTACGAAGTAGAAGTTGTCGTAAAAATTTCGAAAGGTGGAAAATATATCCGGAAAGAAAACGCATCCAAACATTATGAAGAAATCGGTTTAGGAATAGATTTCACAGCTCGCGATCTGCAAAGCGAACTGAAAACAAAAGGCTTACCTTGGGAATTGGCAAAAGGTTTTGACGGTTCTGCGGTAGTGAGTTCTTTTTTTGATAAGAAACAGTTTAATCTCGAAAATATAAACTTTTCGTTAATTAAAAACGGAGAAAAAGTACAGGATGGTTTCACCGAAAATATGATCTTCGGGATTGATGATATTATTGCATTTGTTTCCCAATATTTTACGCTTCGTGTTGGTGATCTGATCTTCACCGGAACGCCGAAAGGTGTAGGAAAAGTAGAGGAAAATGACATTTTGCAAGGCTATCTGGAAGAAGAAAAAGTTTTCGATATCCGAATTATGTAAAATATCATACAAATTCTCCAACAGCGATTCCCCAATTTTTCTTATCTTTAAATACAAAATTTGTAGATATGTTAAATATTGTTCTTCCTGTAGATTTTGGTGATTCTACAGAACTTCTTGTAGATGCAGCAGTAAAATTCGCAAAAGATATCCACGGAAAAATATGCCTGATCCATGTTGCTCCTGCTGACATCGGTTTTGCAATCGGCGATATGGGATTCCAGTATTTTCCGGAAGTGGAACAGAACGAAATCCGGCAGGAACTTCTGCAGCTGAATAATATACAGCAAAGGATTCTTGCACAAAATGTGGAGTGCGAACATCTTCTAAAACAAGGAATTGCCGGCGACATTATTCTGGAATATGCAGAAGAGAAAAAAGCGTCTTATATTGTTCTCGGTTCACACGGAAGAAGCGGAATATACGATGTTTTTGTAGGCAGCCTTACGAAAGAAATTACGCGAAGATCGCAGATTCCGGTTTTGGTGATTCCTGTGCATTCGTAGGAAATAGTAAGGTAAAAACTTTTTTAAAGATTTATTCGTGAAATTATAACTTTGTCAAAGATTTGAAACTTTGACAAAGTAACGGAACAAAAAAATAAAACCCTGAAAAAAATTTCAGGGTTTTATTTTATATAAATATCAATTATTAACCTTCCTTTTTATAGATTTCAGGATCATAATAAGGACGAACCTGCTTTGATGGTGATTTGTACGGTTTGTCTTTGTCTCCGCCTAACGGAACTACCAGTTCCCAGCACCAATAGATAAACAATGCTGATGCTACGAGAAAAAGTATCCAGTTTATCACATTTCCTGAAAAATCAAAAAATCCGAAAGACCATTTGAATACTTTGCTTAAGAATAACCATAAACCCGTCATTATTTTCCTTTTTTAAATTAACTTTGCACAAATTTATAAAAAATGTTTAAATTACTTTCAAAAGAAAGCAATATTTTTTCAATTCCGGTGTATCTGGGTTTTCTTCTGTTCATTGTAATTTTATTTAATATATTCAATTTCAATACATTAAGCATCATTTCTGCCTGCATTACTTTTGCGGGAATTGCATTGGGATATTTTCTGTTCAATAAGATTGACCTTACGTATCAAACCCATTTGCCTTTATTTCTTTATACCTTTTTTATTTTCGGGCTTTATCCCGGATATTTGGATATTGGGATTGCGGTTTCGCTGCTCACCAATTCTTTTCTTTTACTGATTCTTACCAGCCAGAATGAACAGATGCAGAACAGCTCTTATGTTCTTGTAGGTGCAATTTTGGGGATTAATTTCATTTTTCTTCCTACTACTTTTCCGCTTACATTTTTTGTATTGCTGCACATCATCATTACTTCAGGAAGAATAGGGCTGAATATTTTCCGGCTTTTTTTTGGAATGCTGCTTGTGGCGACATCTTATTTCAGCATTGCTTATTTTATGCACTGGGACAGCTGGGACAGCAGTTATATTCCATTTGTCCTTCCCAAAATGCTGAACAATTATTATCCAATGTACTTTCTGGTACCGATCGTAATAATGCTGGTGTATGCTGTTCTGGATCATTTCAGCAATTACAATAAAAAAAGCCCGACCAGCCGCTTCAAATATACATTTCTGCTGATCTTCTCTTTATCCCAGATTATTACTATATTCCTGTATATGGGCGAAAACCGGGAATACCTTTTGCTGATGGCTTTTCCGGCAAGTGTAATTATCAGCAGGATGCTGCGTTTCCTTCCAAAATATTGGATGAAAGAAACCAGCTTGTGGATTTGCATTTTCAGTTTGGTTCTTTACAAAATTGCTACTTACTTTGATTTTATTCATTAATTTTGGCGAATGATTCAGATTGATGACAAATTGATTTCTGAAGAAATTTTTTCTGAAGAATTTGTATGCAACCTCAGCAAATGCAAGGGTGCGTGTTGTGTGGAAGGTGATATTGGCGCACCTTTGGAAAAACATGAAGCGGAAATTTTAGATAAACTTTATCCGAAATTCAAGCCTTATTTAACCGAAGCCGGAATAAAAGCCATTGAAAAGCAGGGAACCTGGGAAATTGATCCTTCCGACGGAGAATACGTAACGCCAATGGTAGAAAACCGCGAATGTGTATATGTTACTTTTGATGAAAAAGGCATCACCAAATGCGGAATAGAAAAAGCATACGAAGATGGCGCAATCGATTGGCAAAAGCCCATTTCCTGCCATCTTTATCCAATACGTGTAACCGAATACCGAACTTTTACTGCGCTTAATTATCATGAATGGCCAATCTGCAGCGATGCCTGCACTTTGGGAAAAGAACTTCAGGTTCCGGTATACAAATTTTTAAAAACACCGCTGATCCGGAAGTACGGGGAAGACTTCTACAAAACCCTTTCCGAAGCTGCGGATGAATGGAAAAATGAATTTGGAAAGTAAGAGCTTTTTTATATTTATAAAAACTTCAAAAAAAAATCCGCCGAAATATTCAGCGGATTTTTTATATTTTGATTTCAGAAAAATTACTTTTTCAGTTCTTCCAAAAATTCGTCGTGAGAAATTTTGGTTTCTTTCTTTGTTGCTTTTTCCAGGATAACATCTTTCAGTTTTGCCATAGTAACTTCGGATGAAATTTGTCTTACTTGCTCCTGATCTTTTAGCATTTCGGCAGCGTATTTCTGGACTTCTTCATCGGAAAGATGATGGATTCCGTACATTGCCAATTGATTTCTTACCAATTGCTCAGCTTGTCCTAAAACATCTGCATAATCCAACTGAATTTCGTTATCGTTCATCAGTTTTCCTTCGATAATCTGATATTTGATTTGATTTTTTTCGGCTTCAAGGATTTCTTTTGCCTGTTCTTCGGACTGGATGTTTTGGTTAGAGAATACCAACCATTTGGTAAGGAAAGTTTCAGGAAGCTGTACTTCTTCTTTTTCGTTAATCTGCTCCAATACTTTGTTTACGAAAAGTACATCTGCATTTTGCTGGAAGTATTCATCCAGTTCAGTTTTTACTTTTTCTTTAAGCTCATCTTCTGTTTTGATGTTTCCTTCACCATATACTTTATCGAATAATTCCTGATTAAGATCGTGAAGATTAAGACCATAAATTTCTTTTATGGAAACTTCAACCTCGTTGTGATGAAGATGTTCTGCTTCTGCTTTTGCAAATCCTAATTGCTTAGCCAGGTCTTCGTTTCCTTGGATATCTTCTTTGGAAACTTTTACAGATTCTCCTACTTTCAGTTTTTTTACAAGATCGTACGCTTCTTTCTGATCTTTAGAAACGGTTACATTTTTCGGATGATGGTGATGTTCTCCTTCTGCATCTTCTTCCACCACCTGGGAAACTTCAAGGGCTACATAAGAATCTTTTCCGATTTTGTCCTGAGCTTCTTTTTCTGCAAATCTTTTCTGCATATTTTCGATGCTCTGGTTGATTTCTTTATCGGAAGCTTCTACTTTGTAGTGTGGAGCTTCGTATTTTGTAATATCGATGGTAAAGTTCGGCTCGTAACCAACTTCGAAAGCTACAGAAAGCTGTTCTGCATTAGGGTTGAAATCGTCCACAGGCTGCGGAATCGGCTGTCCTACCAATCTCAGTTTGTTTTCGTTTACATAATCGTTCAAAGCAGCAGAAACCTGTTTGTTGATTTCTTCGAAAGCAATTCCTGCTTCATATTGTCTTCTTACCATACTCAATGGTACTTTTCCTTTTCTGAAACCCGGAACTTGTGCGTTTTTAGCATAGTTCAAAAGTTGCTTTTCTACGGTGTCTTTGTAGTCGGACTTATCTAAAGTTACTGTAAGCAATGCGCTTACATCATCGTGGTTTTGCGCTGTAACGTTCATTAATTGAAATTTTTAGGTTGCAAAAGTAAGCATTTTTGAACAATTGAGGAAATTAATTCCATTATAAAAATTCATAAAAAAACCTGCCGGAATATCAGCAGGTTTTCACCAGTTTACCTTATTATTTTTTTTATAAAATTAGTTTCCTAATCCGAAAACTGCTTCTGCATCGGTTTCGCCACCGGTTACACTTCCCCATGCTGTTCCGTTTTGGGCTTCATTTACGGAAACCGGTTCGTGGATCAGCGTAATTTTCAATAACGGAGAAGATGAGTTTTCCACTTTTACCACCTCCCATTTTGTAAGTAATCCTACTTTTGCTCCATCTGTTCGTGTGGATGATGCGGGATCTTCTCTGGTCAGATTAATCATTGATTTCGGAAAATCGAAAATCATAAAATGTTCGTCTTTCGCATCTCTTATTTCATCGGTTACATCTTCGTCACCGTTCATATAAACCGTTTGCACTTCGTAGGATTTTCCGTCTTCTAATTTTATTACAGGTGCACTTCCGGCTCCAACACTATAATTATACGATTTTATTTCCTGTGTCGAAAGATTTTTTACATTCAGGATAATATCTGTAAGTTCTTCCTGCGGAAGATCATCTTGTGCTGCATCGTTATCTCTCTGGCAGGAAAACACTGCAAAGCTCAGGATAATCATGGTAAATAAGGAGATTAATTTGTTTTGATTTACTTTATTTTTCATTTTGATAAATTTTTGAATTGTTAAATTTTTGTTTTTTATTAAAATATTTTTCTTACTTCTACATTTTAAAATCGCTATCGGCTTTCCTAAAACCGATATCTGAAATTCAGGATAAAGTTTCTTCCCAAATCGGCTGCGAAAAACCGCATTCTGTTCAGATAATCTTTGTAAGAAGTATTAAAAGCATTGTTCACCACAAGTCCGGCAGAAAAATTCTTCGCAACATCCATTCCCACCTGAAAGTTCCATACCGAGTAACTTTTAGGCGGTGTGCTGAAATCAACAGTTTTCCGCACTTCTTCCCCGTTTTCATAAAAAGTTACTTCGGCATTGTGAACCGGATATCTTTTCTGATCCGAAAAAATCTGGTTTTCTACGTTCAGATAAAATCCGCTCCACTCTTTTTTGCTGAACTGCAATGCATTGGAGAAATTAATCGGCATCATTAAAATCAATGGTTCATTGTGCGTTTCATCTTGTCCGTAAACGTAAGCTGCTCTTCCCCGATAAGAAAGAAAATCGTTAAAATGAAAATCGATATCCAAATCGGCACCGAAGATTGTAGCATCAATCTGCTGATAGCTCCAAACCGGAAAAACGCCGCGAATGGTGTTCTGCACACCAGTCGGAATTTCATTAATGAAATTTTTATTGATGGAAAAATACGGGTTCAGGGAAATCTGAAGTCCTTTTAATACATCGAATTTTGCATCAGCAACCAAATTGAACTGATGGCTGGTTTCGTTTTTCAGACTCATATTTCCGATTTCGATTACCGCTGCGGAATGGTGCAACCCGTCTGAAAAAAGTTCAGCAATATTCGGCGTTCGCGAAGCTTTTGCATAATTGAACTTCAGATTGAAATTTCCTGACGGATGATATTCCAAACCTGCATTCAGAGAAAGATTTTGATAATCCAATTGTGGTCTTGTCAAAATCCTGTTCGCATTTGTTCTCACATAAAATTGTGGATAAAGTTCTTGATAGCGCTTTTCCCAATCACTTTTATCGAACCATTTTGTAACATCATAAAAATTATAATCGAATCTTGCACCTGCTTCAGCATTCAGGCTTTGGGAAAGCTTATATTTAAAAACCGAATAGATCCCGGCAGAATATTTATCGTAATTCGGGATCAGTCTTCTTGCTTTTGTTGCAGGATCGGAATAGTTATTCTGAAAACCCGCATCAATTCCAGTTTCCAAAGAAAATTTTTCCCGCTCCAGCAAATCATTGATATTGAACTGATGAGTCATCAAAGTCAAATCCAACGAAGGAAGCTGGCTAAGCTCGCCTCTTCTGATATCAAATTCCTGACGGTGATTGTACTGAAAACTGTAGGTTGCTGAAACTTTTCCAATATTTTCAAACCTTTTGAATCCAGAAATTTTTGCAATATGATGTTCGATTACCTGTTTCGGATTATCGATATCATAAGAAAAATTTCCAGTATAGACAGGAGTTCCGGAATTGATAGCATTATAAAAATCTTCCGTATTTCCGATATGTGAACCTCTGTAGATTCCGATGTTTTGATCGGTTAAATAATAATCAAAAGAAAAACCGCTTTTGAAGGAATTTTTCTGCAAGGTAAAATTAAATGAAGAAAAATCCGCTCCGGTATTCTTCAGATTATAATCAGGAGTTTGTTGATCTCCATGCTTTTTAATGCTTCCTCCGGATTTCACTACCCAACCGCTTTTCCAGGTTTTCACCAGATCTACATCCAATCCCAAACCTCTTCCATTAGAAATTCCAAAGAGATTCACGGAACCTTTCAGCGTATCTTTTTTCGGAAAAATCTGTGGTTCCAAAACCACGACTCCGCCAATGGCATCGCTTCCATATTTCAGTGCAGATGCGCCTTTAATCACATCAATATGCTGAAAATTATTGATATCTACATTCGGAGCGTGTTCTACACCCCATTCTTGTTCTGCGAGTTTCACTCCGTTATTCAGGATGGAAATCCGGCTTCCGTACAGTCCGTGGATAATCGGCTTTGCGATATCATTTCCGGTTTTCAAAGTGGAAACTCCCGAAATTTTCGAAAGCAGATTCCCGAGATTTTCAGTGGCATTTTTCTCAATATCAGATTTGTCAAGGGTTTTCACCACCATCGAACCGTTATTTTTATGATTCCCGTGAAGGGTTACGGTTTCGATGTTTTGGGCGTGATGTTCCAATGTTAAGCTAATATTCAGGTTTTCTTCGATTTTTAGTTGCTCTTTAAAAGGCTCACAATCCGGATGAGAAACTGATAAAGTATAGTTTCCTTTTTTCACATTTTTCAGCGTAAATTTCCCTTTACTGTCGGAAAACGCTGAGTAATTTCCCATTTGGATTTTCGCATTCTGAAGCAATGTTCTGTCATGAAAATCCTGCACCGTTCCGGAAACCGTAAAAGTTTCCTGTGCACTGATGAATGTAATTCCTAAAAGGAAAAACACCATTTTAAGTATTGATTTCATTAAAAAATTTTAGGAATACGGAAAAGGAGAAATAATAGAAATTTTGATACAAAACATAAGGTTTAACAGTAAACCTCAAGCTTTCCTCTCCAAATTTTCATCTGTTATCATTCTCTAATTAATGACAACAGTTCTCCTGTTCCGGATTAAACGTTATTTAAACTGATAGATTAAATAAACCGTTTGGCGGACCGCGAAGAAATAAAACCTGCGTTTGTGCAAAATGATAAGGTAATTGAACTTCTGAAAGAAGCTGCTGGTAAAATTGTGTACTTGTAAAATTGATTTCAAAATCCTGCGGAACCAAAGAATTCCCTGTATGCAGAAAATGACAAGAAAGACAGTTCGAAAGATCAGACGACGCAACAGAATGGTATTCCTTTTTTACCGGATCTGCGGAAAATGAAAATCCCGAATGGTTGTGAAAGCTTTGCGAAAACAAAACAACAAAAAAATACAACGCCAGAAAAAACGCTGAAAACAATTCTTTTGAAGATTTTTTGCAAAACATCACAACAAAGGTAAAAATTAATATTAAAAATAAAAGCCCGCTTTACATAAATCCTTAATAAATTGCCCGATATTTTGTAAATTTGCACCGTAATTAAAAATGTATGAAAGAAAGTGCGGTAAAAAAAATCGCTGTATTCACTTCCGGTGGTGATGCTCCCGGAATGAACGCTGCTTTGAGAGCAGTTGTGAGAACTGCAAACCATTATAAAATAGAATGTTACGGAGTTCGTGAAGGATACAATGGATTGATTAATAATGATTTGATGAAAATGGGACCCCGTTCCGTAAAAAATATTATTACACAAGGTGGTACTATTCTGAAATCTGCACGGTCAAAAGATTTCCTTACCAAAGAAGGAAGACAGAAAGCGTACGAAAACTGTATTAAAAACGAAATAGATGCGTTGGTATGCATCGGTGGAGACGGGACTTTTACCGGAGCCAAAATCTTTAGTGATGAGCACAACATCCGTGTAATTGGTATTCCCGGAACGATCGACAACGATATTTTCGGAACTGATAATACGATTGGATATGACACCGCATTGAACACCGCAATGGATGCCATTGATAAAATACGGGACACCGCAACTTCCCACAACCGTGTGTTTTTTGTAGAAGTAATGGGAAGAGATGCCGGATTCATCGCCTTGAACAGCGGATTGGCAACCGGCGCATTAGATATCCTGATCCCTGAAAAAAAAGACAGTATAGAAGATCTTTTCAATACATTCAAAAGAGCGGAAAGAGCAGGGAAAGCATCCAGCGTTGTTGTGGTAGCCGAAGGTGAAGAACTGGGCGGAATCTATGATATAGCCAAAGTAACAAAAGAAAAATTCCCGGATTTTGATATTCGTGTTGCAATATTAGGGCATATCCAAAGAGGCGGTTCGCCAAGCTGTGCAGACCGAGTTTTAGCAAGCAGACTGGGTTATGGTGCAGTTGTTGGGTTAATGAACGGTGAAAATAAAGTAATGGTTGGGATGCGCTCCAACAAAGTGGTATATACTGCTATAGAAGAAGCCATCCGAAAACATAATGAAATTGATAAAGACCTTCTGGCAATTTCGGAAATACTGGCAATATAGAAAACTTATATAAATTTAATAAATAAAATTATGTCAACAATCAAAGTAGGTATCAACGGTTTTGGTAGAATCGGGCGTCTTGTTTTCAGAGCAATGGCGGAAAGAGAAAACATCGAAGTAGTAGGAATTAACGACCTTATCGATGCAAAATATATGGCTTATATGCTGAAATACGATTCCGTACACGGAGAATTTAAAGGAGAAGTTTCCGTTGAAGGAAATGACCTTGTCGTAAACGGAAAAAAAATAAGAGTAACCGCGGAAAAAGATCCTAACAATTTGAAATGGAATGAAGTAGGCGCGGAATATATCGTAGAATCTACCGGTTTATTTTTAACCAAAGATGCTGCGCAAGCTCATATCAACGCTGGTGCGAAAAAAGTAGTTCTTTCTGCTCCTTCAAAAGATGATACGCCGATGTTTGTAATGGGTGTGAACCATCAAGAACTTACAGACGATATCAAAATATTCTCCAACGCTTCTTGTACTACCAACTGTCTTGCACCACTTGCAAAAGTTGTACACGATAATTTCGGAATTGTAGAAGGACTGATGACTACCGTTCATGCTACAACAGCAACGCAAAAAACGGTGGACGGACCATCTATGAAAGATTGGAGAGGTGGACGTTCTGCACTGAACAATATTATTCCTTCTTCCACAGGAGCAGCAAAAGCAGTAGGAAAAGTAATTCCTTCCCTGAATGGAAAATTAACAGGAATGTCTTTCAGAGTTCCTACCGCTGATGTTTCCGTAGTAGATTTAACAGTAAGATTAGAAAAAGCAACTTCTTACGAAGAAATCTGTGCCGCAATGAAAGCCGCTTCAGAAGGAGAATTGAAAGGAATTCTTGGTTATACTGAAGACGCTGTGGTTTCCCAGGATTTTGTAGGAGAAAAAAGAACTTCCGTTTTTGATAAAGATGCCGGAATTATGCTTTCCCCGAACTTCGTAAAATTAGTTTCGTGGTACGATAACGAAATGGGATATTCCAATAAATTAACAGATCTTCTGATTCACTCTGCTTCCTTGTAAATAAGTAATAAGTGATAAGCAATGAGTAATAAAAAAACCTTCCGGATTTCGGAAGGTTTTTTTCAAAAAATGAGAAACCTCAATCTCCAAGCTCAATTTCCTGATTGCTTTGCAGCAAGAATTTATAAATTAATCCACCTACAATCGCACCCAAAATAGGAGCTACCCAAAACAGCCACAATTGCGAAATTGCTGTTCCACCAACAAAAACCGCCTGAGAAAGAGATCTTGCCGGATTTACAGAAGTATTGGTAATCGGGATACAAATCAAGTGGATCAGCGTTAAACACAAACCGATTGCTATTCCTGCAAATTTCCCGTTTGCGAATTTATCCGTTGCACCCATAATTACGATTAGGAAAAATGCCGTCAAAAGAAACTCCGCAAGAAAACAAGCAGCTAACGAATAGCTTTTCCCGAAATACACCGCTTCATCATAAAAATTGGTAGCAAAAGCGCCGGGTTTCGAGAAATCCGGAGTTCCCGATCCGCTCAGAATAAAATACAGACAAGCTGCTGCTGCCACTGCTCCTAAACATTGCGAAACCACATACGGAACCAGCTCTTTCGCGGGAAATCTTCCGCCTGCCAAAAGTCCGAAAGAAACCGCCGGATTGAAGTGTCCGCCGGAAATATGCCCGACTGCATAAGCCATTGTAAGAACCGTAAGTCCGAAAGCAAGTGCAACACCTATAAGCAAAATTCCCATTTGTCCGTTATCTGCAGGTGCAATCTGCGAAGCAAAAATCGCACTTCCACAACCTCCAAAAACCAACCAAAATGTGCCGAAAAATTCAGCGAAAAGTTTTTTTGTCATCATAATTTATATTTTTTAATCTATTCAAATTTAGAATTAATTTAAAAAAAAATATAATTTTTTGATAAAATTTTAAAATAAATTTGTCTTTTGCACTAATTTTGAAATGTTTTCCCGCTTCAAAAAGTGGTGCTTTAATGCAAAAAAAATTGTTCTGATGAATATAAAAAAAATTAAAACTGTTCTCTGGATTATAGGAATATTGATGGTGTTGTTTCTTGGTTTTTTCCTGTATCAGATGTCCCAACAAAATAATATGGCTCCGATGATGACTTTACTGATGCTGATTTTGGGATTAATACTTGGAGGTGCAATTGCATTTCTGGCATCAGGAAAGCTGAAATCTGAACCTCCTGTAATTTCAGAAAGTTCGCACACGATTGCGGAAAGTATGCGGAAGGTTTTCAAGATTGTTGCAGCAGAAGGACATTTCAGTGAGATATATAATTATGAGGAAACCAGTAAAATCTTCAATTTCATTCCTTCCAAAAAGAAAGCACTGGTGATTGTTCAGGCAAAAATATTGGTGGGTTACGATTTTGAAAAATTCCGCTGGGAAGTTGATGAGCAGAACCGGAAAATAAAACTGCTGGATTTTCCTGCTCCCAAAATTCTTTCCACAGAAACCGATTACAAATATTATAATATAGAGGAGCAATTCTTTAATCTTTTTAGTAAAGATGATCTGGCAAAAATCCAGCAAAACAGCAAAAAGCAGGTAATAGAAGCTGCAAAAAAATCGCACCTTCCGGAAGTAGCTGCCGAACAAATGCGTACTTTGCTAACGGAACTTTTGAATACGAAGAATTTTGTTCTGGAAAATCCTTCGAAAATTTCTGAAAGCAAATATCAGATTGAAGATAAATCAGGAGAATCGCTTTCATAAATATCTGTTTTATGAAAACAAATGTTTAATTTTTAATAAAATCTCCATTTGCCTGAATACTTTAACATATTCATTCTCATCATTTTATTTTTTTTCAGTTAAATAACCATAATTGTTTTTGAAATTGCAATTTTTATTATAAATTGCCTTCCCTGAAAATTATATGATATGAAAAATATTTACACCCTTTTTCTGGTGTTTTTTACAAGTGTGATTATGTTTGCCCAGCAAACGGTTTCTTATACTATAAATCCATCAACTTTTAACGAAGACGAATCCATTACCATTACATTCAGTGGTATTAATGAAGCAGTTTGGGGAGTTTCCAGCTCTCATGCGCTTTATCTTTGGGCTTGGTCTTTGGATACCGGTAATGTAAGTATGGATTGCCCTACCAACGGAACCTGGGGGAATTCCAACGAAGCAAATAAACTCAACTATGTAAGCCCGGGGGTTTATAATATGACTTTTGTTCCTTCCACTTTCTACGGCAGAACAGGACTTGCAAAAATCGGATTCTTAGTAAAAACAAAAACCGGAAACGTGCAGTCTCAGGATATTATTATTCCTGTCGGAAAATTCCAGCTGAATCTTACCAATCCTGCTGCCGGAAGCGTAAATGTGGTTGCACTGGGAACTTCGGTGAATATTACCGCTACTGCTACTCTTCCAGCATTATTCCAGCTGAAATCTAATGGAATAGTAATACATTCCACTTCTTCGGCATCTTCTTCTTTCAGCTATAATTACACGGTAAATTCCGATTCCAATATGGAGCTGATTGCGACGAATGCATCTGATAGCACAGACAAGCAATCGAAAACATTTACTTATATTCCAACTCCGAATGTGCAAACCGCAGCAATGCCAAGCTATATGCGGTTGGGAATCAGCTATAATCCTTCAGATCCTACAAAAATAGGACTTGCTTTGAACGCACCTTTGAAAAATTATGTTCACGTAATCGGAAGTTTCAATAACTGGCAGATCAGTTCCAATTATTTGATGAAGCGTTCCTCTGAAAATCCAAATATATACTGGATCGAGATTTCCGGACTTACTCCACAGCAAATTTATACATTCCAGTACAGAACCAATGACGGAATTAAAGTAGCCGATCCGTTTTCCACTTTAGTACTTTCTCCGGATGATGATCCTTACATTTCTCCGAATACTTATCCGAATTTACCGTCATATCCTCAAGGTCAGCAATATGATGTTTCCGTAATCAGAACCGGAATGCCTGCTTATAACTGGACGGTAACGAACTTTGCAAAACCGGCTAAAGAAAAGCTGATTGTATATGAAGCTCTGGTAAGAGATTTCACTTCCCAGCAAAACTGGCAGTCGATGATTGATAAAATCCCTTATATCAAAGGGTTAAATGTAAATGCAATCGAGCTGATGCCGATTATGGAATTCGACGGGAATAATTCATGGGGATACAATCCGGGGTTCCACCTTGCTTTAGATAAAGCATACGGAACATCAGACAAACTCAAAGAATTTATTGATAAATGCCATCAAAACGGGATTGCAGTAATTCTGGATGTAGCACTGAATCACGCAACAGGAAGGTCTCCTCTGGAAAGACTTTGGTCCACAAGCACAAGCGGAGGTTATGGTGATGTTGCTGCCAATAATCCTTATTTCAACCAAACTGCAAAGCACAGTTATAATGTGTATTACGATTTCAACCATTCAAAACCGGAAACCCGATATTATGTACAGCGCGTTCTGGAACAATGGATTTCCGAATATAAAATCGATGGTTTCCGATGGGATCTCACAAAAGGATTCACCCAAAACTGTACACCTTCTGATGAAAACTGTACCAATGCTTATCAACAGGACAGAGTGGATGTTCTAAAGCTTTATGCAGATTATCAGTGGTCTTTCGATCCTACCTCTTACATCATATTTGAACATTTGGGAACCGATGCCGAAGAAAAAGAATGGGCAAACTATAGATTGAGTGAAGGAAAAGGAATTATGTTGTGGGACAAGCTTACCAATCCTTACAACCAAAATACAATGGGATATGCAGAAAACAGCAATTTCAACAGAGTGGATTTTGAAAATCATTCAGGTTTTACAGAAAGAAGAAATGTAAGTTTTGCCGAAAGCCACGATGAAGAACGATTGATGTATAAAAATATCACTTATGGCGCATCTAACGGAAGTTATAATGTGAAAAACCTCAATACTGCTTTGGAACGCCAGAAAGCAATCGGAGCTGTTCAATTGGCTGTTCCCGGTCCGAAAATGATCTGGCAGTTTGGAGAATTGGGTTATGATTTCAGCATCAACAGATGTGAAAACGGAACCATCAGCAATGATTGCCGTACTTCACCAAAACCTGTAGCTTTCACTTTAGGATATGATACGAATGCCAACAGAAAAGCAATTTATGATACTTGGGCGAAAATCCTCAAAATAAGACTTTCCAGTGAAGTGTTCGATACCAAAACTTTTACCGTGGAATCCGGAAATCTGATGCCGAGAATCTACATCTGGAGAGATGATCTTTCTGCTACACAACTGAAAAATGTAGTCATTCTTACAAACTTTACTTTAACAAGCCAAAATATCGTTCCGGATTTCCCATACACCGGAAACTGGTATAATCTAATGGACAATACCTCGCTGAACGTTACAAGCACCACCGCACCAATTACCATTGAACCGGGAGGTTTTCGCATTTTCGGGAACCAAACTGCTTTGGCAACAGATGAAGCAAGCATTTACAAAAATGATGTTTCAATAATGATATCGGAAAACCCGGTTTCCAACGGAATTGCAAAAATCCGATACAGCAATGCGAAAAACGGGGAACTTTTCATTTATGATCTTACAGGAAAGCTGGTGAAAACCCTGAAGACAGCAAAAGATAATGGCGATGAAAATATTTCTGTAATTGGACTAAAATCGGGAATCTACATCATCCAGCTGAAATCCGAAAAAGGAACAGCTGCCGCAAAAATGATTGTGAAATAAATTTTCCTGATTTTAAATACTAAAAAAATCCCATCTTTTTTGATGGGATTTTTTTTAAGTCTATATTTTTTCTTTTCAGGAAACCAATAAACTGCAACCGCGAATATCCGAATGGTCGATTCTTCCTAAAACCTGAAATTTATTATTGACAATTTCCTTGTCATTCCGAGCAAAGCGAAGAACCTCAGAATCCGTAAGGATTCTGCCCAAATCCTGAGTTGCAATAAATGAGCAGGAATATTTATTCGCTAAATCAATAATATTAATCGCTCCGGTTTTTCCGGATTTCAGAAAAGAAAAAGGATCTTCGGTATTGCGAATCAAAATGCGCATCCAATTTGGAGTTTGATAGATATTTTCACCTAAAGAATATGCTTGCGAAAGCAGTTCCGTCATCGAATATTCAGAAAAAACTTTATCGGTACAAAATCCTTTTTGCAGAATTTTCAAAAGTTCATCTTTGGTCATTTCCTGTTTCCGACCTTTCATTCCGCCTGTTTCTATAACAACTAAATTGTTAGAGTGATTGAGTAATTGAGTGATTGGATTATTAGGTGTTGAAATTGTTGAATGGCTATATTCAAGAAAATCTAAAAGTGCAAATGAAACGCCAAATAAAATGACTTTTTTATCGTAAAGCGAGTTTAATAAAGCTAAAAGTTCCCGATGATTGTAAAGGAAATATCCGTTCTCCGGCTTGCCGGATTTTTTCATCAGAAAATCAATCATATAGATTAATGATGAGTGCGGATTTTCTGAATAATTTGGTAAAAGTCCGAGAAAAATATAGTCTTCCGCTTTTCCGATAAACTGCTGGAAACTTTTGTAAATACTTTCCTCATAGAGTTCAAAATCTGCAATATAATGTTTCGAACGGTTCATTTGCGTGGTTCCGGAACTTTGGAAATAATTTCCGGCAACTGAATTTTTATCTAAAACCAAATGATTTTTGAACATCTCTATCGGAAGAAAAGGAATTTTTTCGATGGCATCAACATCCTTAGGATTGATATTCAGATAATCTGCAAATTTTCGGTAGACTTCCACGTTTTCATACTGATAACGGAAAGTTTCCAAACATTGACTGCTGAAATCTTCTTCGGTTTGTATGTTGAAAATGTGGCTCATTATTTTTATGTCACGCCTTCGGCGTTCCTTTTTTTTCTTTATTCAATCATCTTTACAACAATTTCATTCCTGCAGAATTTTTCCAACTGCGAAGCAGTGAAATTATGATAAAATATCTTTATAATTCCTTTAAAAGAACGCCGAAGGCGTGATATTATTCTTCCATAAAGTCAAACAGAAATTCATCTTTATATTTTATTTTAAACTTTTGTAAAAGTTCAATATACTCTTCCTTAAAACTTCTCTTTTGATGATGCCGTTCCTGATTTAAAATATATTGATATACATTTTCAATTTGAGATTGGGAATAAGAAAATGCACCATAACCTTCCTGCCATGAAAATCTTCCCGGCAAAAAATGCTTCCCATTAATAAAATTTGAAGTATTGTTCTTAATATCCCTTACAAGATCGGAGAGTTTCATACTTGGCTTCAAACCGATAAAAAGATGCACATGATCTTCAACACCATTTATAATGATGCTTTTTTGTCCTTTTCCGGTAACAATTCCGCTCATATATTTGAAAACTTCTTCACGAAAGCTTTTCCGGAGAAAATTTTCTCTTCCTTTCACAACAAAAATGAGCTGAATATAGATTTGCGAAAACGTTCCTGAACTCATCTTTCAAAGGCATTTAATTTAAAATCTGTACCATCAAAAACCCCATAAGTGAAATACGAAATCCAATCGCCAAGATTGATGTATTTTGCAAATTTTTCAGCGGTTTTTAAATCCAGAACCATTGGAAGATGACGATGACCGTAAATAAAATAATCAATACTTTCCGTTTTCAGTTTTTCTTTGGAATACAAGATCAGAAACTCTTTGTCTTCACCCAGAAATTCTTTGTCTTCCTCACCGGAAATCATCTTGTTCTTTTGTGAAAAATAAATGGCTACCTTCATCGCAATATCAGGATGAAGCCACCGGAAAAACCATTGCGCAACAGGATTGGTAAATAGTTTCTTCATTCTTTTGTAGCCTTTATCTCCCGGACCAAGACCATCGCCGTGCGCCAAAAGGAAATTTTTCCCGTTAATTTCATAATATTTTTTTTCGAAATAAACGGGAATTCCAAGCTCTTCCTTGAAATAGTTTTTCATCCAAAGATCGTGGTTTCCTACAAAGAAATAAATCTCAGTTCCGGAATCCTTCAGTTCCGCAATTTTTCCCAAAACACGGATATAACCTTTCGGGACAACATATTTCCACTCGTGCCAGAAATCGAACAAATCGCCCATCAGAAACAAAACCTGCGCATCTTTTTTTATGAAATCCAGCCAACGGATAAATCGTTCTTCGCGTTTTTTGCTTTCCGCAGGATTGGGCGCTCCAAAATGCTGATCGGAAACGAAGTAGATTTTTTTATCAGGTTGAAGTTCTATTTTGTTCAAAATTGTGAGGTTTTAGATTGGACATTCTTTAACTACCCCGTCAAAAATTTTATTCAAAAATTTTTGCCACCCCTTCAAGGAAGGGGAATTTTTTAATTTTCTTCCGAAAACCATTCTCCATAAGAATTTTCGGTTTCGTGAAGCTTCAGATATGCCAATGAAACTTCCTTGGGAAGTCTGTTTTTAATTTTTGAAGCAATTTCGTAAAGCATATTTTCACAGGTCGGCTGGAAATTGCAGAAAATTACCTTGTGTCCCCGATTTTCCAATTCGGAACCAAGATTTTTGTGAGGAGAATTTCCGTTTATCAGTACCGCATGATCCCAAATATCCACGATTTCCTGTTTCACGATTTTTTTGATATCACCGAAATCCACTACCATTCCGTTTTTCGGATTTTCAAGATCATCAATCGGCTTTCCTTTTACGGTAACAAAAAGTTTGTAGGAATGTCCGTGCATATTTTTGCATTTTCCATCGTAATTGTACAGAACGTGCGCTGTTTCAAAAGTAAAAATTTTAGTAATGCGAATCATCGTGCAAAGATACGAAATTAGCAGGATGTTGGAGTTGGCAATATAAAATTCGGAAATTTTTACGAGGTGTTTATCTTTAATTTTAACACTTTGTATTTTGTTGTCAATTTTATATTTTTCAATCAAAAATTATCTCAATATCCTTATCTTTATTTTGTGATTTTAGATATTCTTTTCCCGAACCGCTGTTTGCAATGCAATCAAATTATTGATGGCAATGATGTGGTTTGTGAGGTTTGCTTTTCACAGATCAGATTTTCTCATTTTAATTTTTACGAGGAAAATCTTCTAAAAGAAAAATGCGGGCTCCAGTTTCCGGTAGAAAATGCTTTTGCATTGATGCTGTTTGAAGATGAAAGTCTGAGCCGGAAAATCATTCATCAGCTAAAATACGGCAATCGCGAGAAGATCGGGAAAATCCTCGCAGAATGGGTTTCGGAAAAATTAGAATTTGAAAAACAAAAGCCGGAACTGTTGGTTACCATTCCGCTTCATCATAGGAAATTGAATAAACGCGGTTACAATCAGCTGCATCTTTTTGCCAAATGCTTATCGGAAATTTATCATATTCCTTACGATCACGAAATCCTGAAACGGAATTTGCATACCACAGCACAAGCTAAAAAAAATAAGGAGCAACGATTGAACTCCGAAGGAAAATTCACGCTCAACAAAGATGTTTCAGGAAAGCACATTCTTTTGATTGATGATGTTTTCACTACCGGAAATACGATGTCTGATGCAGCTTGGGAAATCCTGAAAAATGATGGGAATAAAATTTCGGTTTTGGTAATGGCTATTGATAATTGATATCGGTTTATTTCTGCAGCTTTTCACCGTAAGACAAATCTCCGGCATCTCCTAAACCTGGTGTAATATAGCCTTTGGAAGTCAGATTTTCATCCAAAGCTCCAATCCAAATTTTTGCGTTCGGATAGGCTTTTTCTAAAGTTTCCACGCCTTGTCTGGAAGCAATTGCGGCAACGATATGAAGCTGCGTCGGATTACCGTGATTCAACAAATCTTTCAGCGCTTCAATTAAACTTGCTCCGGTTGCCAACATCGGATCGGCGACAATCAGCGGTCTTTCATCGATATTCGGACAGGTGAGATAATCTTGTTTTATCGAGAAATAATCATTGGCATCGTGCTTTCGGTATGCTGCTACAAAACCACAATCGGCTTTATCGAAATAGTTCAAAATCCCCTGAAACAAAGGAACTCCGGCTCTCAGAATCGTAGTGATTACCGGCTGAACGGCAATTTCCTTTACTTTAATTTTATCGAGAGGAGTGGTAATTTCCAGCTCTTTTTGTTCCAAACCTTTGCTGATTTCGAAAGCCGCTATTTCGCCGATGCGCTCCATATTTCTACGAAATTTCATTCGGTCGCTCTGTACTTCGGTATTTCTTAAATCATTGATCCAGGAATTGACTAGGGAAAAATTTTCTGATAAAACGGTATACATTCTTTATGAATAATTTGAATTGTGATAATGAAATTCGCGCTTCAAAAATAGTGATTTTCGGGGAATAAATATTGTCGGTGTTTTTAATTTTCTATTTCAAAAACGGATTATATAATCTTTCAAAACCAATGCTAGTCGGATTTCCGTGTCCGCTGAACACTTTGGTTTCATCATCCAGAATAAAAAGTTTGGAGGTGATACCTTCTATCAATTGTTCATAATTTCCTTTGAAAAGATCGGTTCTTCCAATGCTTCCCTCGAAAAGCACATCACCGGAAATCATAAATTTTTCTTTTTCGTTATGGAAAACAATACTTCCCGGCGAATGTCCCGGAACATGATAAATTTTAAATTTTTCTCCATCGAAATCCAGCTCATCCCCTTCATTCAGAACTTGTGTTTCCACATTTATAGATGATGCCAAAATCCCGAAACGTGCCGCCGACATCGGAAACATTTCCAAAATTTCTTTTTCTTCAGGATGCAAATTTACCGGAATTTTGAAAGTATCTGCTGCCCATTGCAAACCTAAAATATGATCGATATGAGCGTGCGTTAAAAGTATTTTACGGATTTTCAGATCTTTTTCGCTGATGAAATTCTCCAGAACGGAAGTTTCCTTGTCGTTCATATTTCCCGGATCAATAAGCCAGGCATTTTTAGCATCGTTGTAAAGAATGTAGGTATTTTCGGATGCGATATTGAATGGAAAAATCTGTAAGTGAAACATTTTTTTATTTTTTGAAATACAAATTTACGAAATATGCACTTTGCCTATCTTATTTAAAATCTTATCTTCGTGATATGAAGTTTTTTAGTTTTTTGATATGCTTTTTGACGATTCAGATTTTCGGACAGGAGATTAAAAGCATTCAGCTTTTCAATCCCAAAACCAACGATCAAACTCCGGTAATCGGCTTTAACGAACAGCTTATTCTGCGTTTCGACGATTTTTCCAATTCTTCGCAAATCTACCGCTATACCTTGAAACATTATGACCGGAATTGGAATGACGACGGGCTTTTCTTTACCGAATTTGCAGACGGAAGCCTGAATGATATGATTCAGAATTTCCAGTATTCCTTTAATACTTATCAAAAATATACGCATTACGAACTGGTTTTTCCGAACAGCAAAATACGTCCGAAAATTTCTGGAAATTATGAAATTATCGTGTATAAAGATTCTGCCGAGAAACCGCTGTTCAAAAAACGTTTCTGCGTTGTGGAAGACGGTGCTGCAATTGGGATTGATGTTTCCCGTTTTTCGGATGCGAAAAATCCGCAGGCAAACCAAAGAGTGCAGATTCAGGCAGTAGGAAACGGACAAAGCTTGATGAATGTTGCCAACAGCATTTCGCTGAATATCATCCAAAATAACAATTGGGGAATCGGAAAGTACAACCAAAAACCGAGTTCTACTCTGGGAAACAAAATGATTTTCCAGCAGATGGATTTGGTTTTTCCGGGAAATAATGAATTTTATTATTTCGACAACAAAATTATTGATCAGGCTTTTGATATGGTGAGCGGTGTGGAAAATGTGGACGGAATGAATTATACCTATCTTTATCCGGTTTGGGCGTATCCGCTGAATTATCAGTATCAGCCAGACGTAAACGGTGCTTTCTATTTCCGGAGAAACGATTTGGGAACCGAACGCGATGCGGATAAAGAAGGAGATTATTCCTGGGTATATTTCGCACTCGATTCCGAAAAAACGAATAAGGAAATTTATGTTTTGGGCGCTTTCAATGATTATATTCCATCAAAGGAAAACCAGATGTATTATGATGAAGATGCTCAAAAATACATCGTCGGAATCTATCTGAAACAGGGATTTTACAATTATATTCTCGCAGTAAAAAATCCGGACGGAAGCTTGAATTTTGGTGAGATCAACGGGAATTTCTGGCAGACGGAAAATCTGTATCAGGCATTTTTGTATTATACACCTTTCGGGAGAAATTACGATGGATTGCTTGGTTATGGGGAATTAAGAAATCCTGTAAGATAAAAAAACCTTCAAGGCTTTGAAAATCTTGAAGGTTTGAGTTTTATCCGTTCACGGCTTCCACTTTTTCTACCATATCAGGCAAGAATTGTTTCAGTATATTTTCGATTCCGTTTTTCAGCGTTGCTGTGGAACTTGGACATCCCGAACACGCACCTTGTAAAAGCATTTTTGCCGTTTTTTCAGTTTCATCATATTCCATTAACGATATTTTTCCGCCATCATTTTCCACTGCCGGAGCTACATATTCGTTCAGAATATCAGAAATTTTCTGTTCATTTTCGGTATATTCCCGATTGATGATTTTTTCAACAGGATTTTCGTGTTTCTGAGGTTCAATTTCGGTTACGGTTCCGCCATTTTGCAGATAATCTGCAATCAGGCTTCGCACCGACATCATCACTTCGTGCCATTCCACGGAATTATCTTTGGTTACTGCCACAAAATTATCGGAAACAAATACTTCTTTTGCAAAACCGAACTCCTCAAAAATGGCTTTTGCCAATGGAACTTGTGCAGCTTCTTCTCTGCTTTTCACCTCCACGAAACCATCGATAATCAGTTTTGAAGAAACAAATTTCATCACATTGGGATTGGGTGTCATTTCGGCGTAAATCGGGAACATTTCTTTTCTTTTCTGAAGGTAAATTCTCGGATTTGCCAGAAGCTCATCTTCAATTACATTTTTCAGACTTTCGGAAACAACCTCCCATTCTACGGAATCTTCTTTCGCCAAAGCAATAAAATTTGCAGTGATGAATATTTTGGAAATAAAAGGATAATTGAACAATTCCTGCGCAACCGGGATTTCGGAGATATCAGAATCTCTATCCAGTTCCAAAGAACCCGGAATCAGCGTGTAATCTGCCACAAACTTCATTACTTTGGGATTTGCTGTCGGTTCTATATGTATTTCTCGCATTTTATCTGTAAATTTGAGGTACAAAAATACGAGATAATTTGCTAATGTGGGAATTTGGGAATGAGATAATCCCGATGAGTAATATTGAAAATTATTATTGATCTTAAATGATAAATTTTTATCTCTGAATTCATCTATTTTCAAATTATCATATTATCATATTAACTCATTATTACATTAAAAATATGGCAATCATCAAAGAACTTTTAGGAAAAATTCCACAAATCGGAGAAGGCACTTTTCTCGCAGAAACCGCAACTGTAATTGGTGATGTGATAATGGGAAAAAACTGCAGTATTTGGTATAATGCCGTAATTCGCGGAGATGTGCATTCCATACGAATGGGCGATAAAGTGAATGTTCAGGATAATGCAATGCTGCATTGCACCTACGAAAAATTTCCCTTGAATATCGGCAACAATGTATCCATCGGGCACAATGCCATTGTTCACGGATGCACCATTAAGGATAACGTGCTGATTGGTATGGGCGCAATTGTAATGGATGATTGTCTGGTGGAAGAAAATTCGATTGTCGGTGCCGGATCCGTAGTTACACAGGGAACTCATATAAAATCCGGCGAAGTTTGGGGTGGTGTTCCTGCCAGAAAAATTAAAGACATTTCTTCCGAACTGCTGGAAGGCGAAGTAGAACGCATCGCCAATAATTACGTAAAATATTCGAGCTGGTACAAATAGTTGAAAGTCGTGAAGTTGGGTTGAGGAACTTTTAAGAATGGGAAAACACCGATTTTGATATTTACTCTGAATGCAAAATTTTAAAATTGACCATTCACAACAAAACAAACCCACATTCACGGATGTTTCTATTTCCGCAAAAATATATTTGAATAATGAACGATTCTCTTTTCGATCTCGTAGAACATACCAGCCGCAGCATTTTTCTCACCGGAAAAGCCGGAACCGGGAAAACCACTTTCCTGAATGATTTCACAAGAAATACCCGAAAAAAATACATCGTAGTAGCACCTACAGGAATTGCTGCCATTAATGCGGGCGGAGTTACCATCCATTCGATGTTTGGACTTCCGCTGCGTACTTTTATCCCAACTACAGAAAGAATCGATGGGAATCTGGCAATGAACATTGCCGATCTGATGCATCATTTCAGATACAGAAAAGAAAAACTGAAACTTTTGCGGGAAGTGGAAATCATCATTATTGATGAAGTTTCGATGCTTCGCGCTGATGTTTTGGATATGATGGATTTTTCACTTCGCCACGTCAGAAGAAATCAGCAGAAATTTGGCGGCGTACAGATGCTTTTCATTGGTGATCTTTACCAGCTTCCGCCGGTTGTCCGCGATGAACATTTTCTGAAAAATTATTATAATTCACCGTTTTTTTTCGACAGCTATGCTTTGCAGGAACATCCTTTAATCACTATTGAGCTCACCAAAGTTTACCGCCAGAAAGATGAAGATTTCCTGGAAATTCTGAATGCAATCCGGAACGGAAATCCTTATGATATTGATTTTGATAAGCTTAATAAAAGATACTTTCCCGATTTCGAACCGGATGATGAACCTTATGTTTATCTGACTTCGCACAACAGAATGGCAGATGAAATAAACCAGCGGAAACTGAAAGAACTGAAAGGGAAATCCCATTTTTTCGAGGCGAAAATTACCGGCGATTTCAGGGAAAACCAATATCCAAATGATGAAATTATTGAGCTGCGTGAAGGTGCACAGATTATGTTTATCCGGAATGATGCAAGCGGTGAACGGAAATATTTCAACGGAAAACTGGCAGAAGTGATCTATATTGATGATGAAGAAATCCGCGTGAAAATAGATAACGGCGATGAAAATTATAAACTGAAAAAAGAAATCTGGGAGCAGAAAATATATAAGCTGGATAACGAAAAAAACATTCAGGAAGAAGTTCTCGGAAGTTTTGAGCAGTTTCCGATTCGTTTGGCTTGGGCGGTTACCATCCATAAAAGTCAAGGGCTTACATTTGACCGGCTGATTATTGATGCCGGAAAATCCTTTGCTTCGGGACAGGTTTATGTTGCACTTTCCCGTTGCCGCACTTTGGAGGGAATTGTGTTGAAATCCAAAATTACCCGCGATGTCATTTTTAGCGATCACCGTGTTGAAAATTTTCAGGAAGAAACCAATGCCAACGAAAAAGTAGAAGAAATTCTGCAAGCAGAAAAATACGATTACACCATCAAAAAACTATTGCGCCGCACTGATTCCGGCTGGATGAGCGGAATGCTCGAAACCTGGTATGCAGCAGTGGTTTCCAGTAAAAGCCTCGATAAAGAAAAAGCCAAAAACCTGTATCATTTTCTGAAATCGGAAATCGAAAAGCTCAACGGCATTTACGAAAAATTTGAAAAGATCCTTCATCAAAAACTCCGAAAATTTATCGAAGGAAAAGAAGAATGGACGGAGATTGAAACCAAAGCACGAGGCGCAGTAAATTTCTTTTTCAACAATGTGAAGGATAAAGTTTTTGAAGAGCTGAAACAATTTTATTCTGAAACCAAAGGAATAAAAGGACTGAAACAGTACAACGAAGAGATCCGTGTATTCATTGACGATATTGAAGATTATCTGAAAGATCTGAAAACCGTACATCTTCTGGAAACCCAACTTTTTGACTCTAAAAACGAGACTGAAGTTTCCGTAAAAATTGCAAAAACCCCAAGTCACGTTATTACCTACCAGCAATTTGAAGAAGGAAAAACCATCCCTGAAATTGCGAAAGAAAGAGGAGTAACCGTGCAGACGGTTTTTGGGCATCTTGCGAAATTTGCAAGTCAGGGAATTCTGGATATCAAAAGAATTATCGCAAAAGAAAAAATAAAACAGTTTGAGGAATTGTTTTCAAAAAATCCGGATTTCACGACTTTAACGGAATGGAAAAATGCACTTCCCGAATATTTTGAATTTCACGAAATCCGTTTATTGATCAATCATTTCAGTTATTTAAAAGAAAAAAAAGCGCAGTAACTTTATACCATATACGTCCGGAAATCCAGCATTTTTATTTGTCCACTATCTAAAAGGAAAATCATATTTTCACGGATTTTTTCTTTTTTATGAAAATTCAGTTTAATAAAAATTTCTTCTAAAGTAGATGGCTTTTGCTGTAATAAAGCGATGATTTCGTGCTTCAGATCCTTGCTGAAAAAATGATCATTTTTGCCAATGCACACCTTGCAATTCCCACAGTTTTTTGTGTTTTTTTCACCGAAATAGGCGAGAATCATCCGTTTTTTGCAGACCGAATTTTCTTTGGTATAAAACTTCATTTCTTCCCATTTGCGGATTTTATTTTTCTGAATCTGCCGAAAAAGTGTCCACCATTTTCCTGAAAAGCTTTGATCGTTTCTCGGAACAAGAAATTTAATACTGGCTTCGGAACCATCGGTATATTCTACAAATTCTTTTTTCTGAAGCTCGTTCAGCCGTTCTTTTAAAAAAGAAGCTTCCGTTCCTATTTTAGAAATTAGTTTTGCCTCGCTGAAATGTATTTTGTGCGTGGAAAACCCTTCGATATTACGCATCAGAATCTCGAAAAAATAAGAATCTTTTTTCGGCAGATTCTCGTATTCTTCAATGGGAATTTTCATTTCAATAGTAGAAAGCGTTTTCAACTGATTGTAATAAATAACTTCCTGATTATGAAGAAAACTGAGAATATTTCTGATTTTCGGAACTGAAATTTTCGTCAGGTTTTTAAGCTTCTGAATATTGAACTGATGTTGTTTTTCGGAGACATCGAAATCCGCAATCTGAAAAACCGAATAGAGATAGGTAATAACTTTCAGAAATTCATCTTTATCCGGAATTTGATTTTTTAAGATATGGTCAAAATTTTTAATTTCCTGATTGTTCCACAAAAGCATTGCGGAAGCTGCATTCCCATCTCTTCCTGCTCTCCCGATTTCCTGATAATAATTTTCAATGGAACTGGGTGGCGAAAAATGGATGACGAAACGCACATTCTCCTTATCAATACCCATCCCAAAAGCATTGGTGGAAACCAACACGGAATTGTTGCTGCTAAGCCAGTTTTTCTGGCGGGCGTTTTTCTCTTTTACTGTTAATCCTGCGTGATAATAATCGACATTCAAAAGGTTTCGTTTTCTTAAAAATCCGGCAAGTTCTTCCGCATCTTTACGGGTTTGGGTATAGATAATTCCACTTTGTTGGTTGTATGTAAGAAAATCATAGATGTAGGAATATTTATCTGCAATTTCTTCGGTAATAATTCTGATATTTTCCCGGTTAAAACTTCGCTGAAAAATTTCCGGTTGAAGCAGATCGAGCTTTGTGATAATTTCGTTCAGAACTTTCGGAGTGGCAGTTGCGGTAAGTGCAATGCAAGGAACATTTTTAAACTCTCTTCTGAACGGTTTGATATTCTGATAGCTTGGACGAAAATCCTGTCCCCATTCCGAAATACAATGGGCTTCATCTACTGCGATAAATGAGATTTCGATGTTTTCAATATTTTGCAGAAAATGTGGATTGGTAAGTCTTTCAGGTGAAATGTACAAAATTTTTGTAATGCCTTCCCTGCATCGGGAATAGATGTTTTCGGAATCGGCTTCATCCAGTTCTGAAGAAAGATATTCGGCTTCAATTCCCCGGTTTTTTAATTGGATGACCTGGTCTTTCATTAAAGCCAAAAGTGGAGAAATCACAAGGCAAGTTCCTTCGAGAAATATTGCCGGAAGCTGATAGCAAAGAGATTTTCCGCCGCCGGTTGGTAAAAGTACCATCACATCTTTTCCTGAAACCAAGGAATCGATAATGTTTTCCTGCATATCGCGAAACCTCTGAAAACCCCAATATTGTTGTAGGGTTTCGTTTTTTATTTTCTGATATTGCGGCAAAAAATTCATAGAGTAAAAGTAAGGAATGAAGCGTTACGAAACAAAAAAAGCCCTGCAAATTGCGGGGCTTTTGTATAATAATATTTTATTATTTTGCTTCGAAGTAAACTCTTCTGTTTGCTCTGTTTTTCCATTCCGGACATTTTGTTGCCGGATCACATTCTGGATATTTCAGATCTTTCTCTCCTCTACCAACAGCTTCCAGTTTATTGGACTGAACACCGTTTTGGATAAGATAGCTTTTTACATTATTTGCTCTTCTTTCGGAAAGTTTTTGGTTATAGGCATCAGAAGCTCTTGTATCTGTAGCACCGATTACTCTGTATGAACCATCTGTGGAATTGATATAGCTCACAGCATTGTTCAGAATCGGAGTATTAGACGGAAGGATTCTGTCTGAATCAAGATCAAACTCAATACCTTCAAGCAAAGTGTCTGTTCCTGTAACTACTCCACCACCTGTATTGGTTGGACAGCCGTCATTTTCTACTGGTCCAGGAACGGTAACACATTTATCATAAAGATCGATTACACCATCCAAGTCTGCATCCAAAGCTACACCAGCACCGTCCACTCTTGCTCCTGCAGGTGTATCTAACTGTCTGTCCCAATCGTCACAAACTCCATCATTATCAGCATCTCCTTTTTTACACACTTCAACATCTTGGTTTTTATCTGCAAGAACGTCAAGTTTGTAATAGATTTCCTGAAGCGGATCGTGCCAGAAAAGGTGAGATTGATGTTTTCCTAATTTTAGGGTAAGACCTAAAGTTGCGTTGAAAAAGTTGTCTGAGATCTGCTCTTCTCTTTTATTTACGGTACTGTATTGTGCACCACCTCCGTCAAACTCATCATCACCGCTAACTACGTACATTACTCTACCTTCAATATCCAATCTTCTGGAAACTTTATATTTTAAACCGGCTCCGGCTTGTCCGAAAAGTGATCCTATTTTGAATGGTTTTATTTCTGTCATCAAAGCTTGCCCTCCAAGTTGTGGACTTTTCTGATATGCTCTGTACGCAATGGTACCGATACCTGCGTAACCGTGAAGTGCCCATCTGAAAGGGGATTTGTTATCTACTCTTCTCAAAAGGTTTGAGAAATTGATGTCTCCTAATAATGATATTGCATCATACTGCGTTCTTCCTGCAACCTGATTGAATCCTGTTGCTGTAGTAGCTTCAGGGATTGGATCTTTTGTGCTGTACCAACCTTGTCTTGTTTCACCTCTGTCGTATTGAAGTTTCAATCCGAAAGCGTGGGTAATAGCTTTGTCAATACTTAAATAGGCAGAATATCCGAAAACATTTTTCCCGTTTCCGTTTTTCAGGGATGTTAAATCTGCAGACTGCACCAGTGGAACACCGGCTCCTACAGAGATCGACCAATCGTTAAATCTTTTTGCTTCTTGTGTAAAAGGAGCTACATTTGCAGATCCTGAAGAGAAAGTGTTAGGATAACCTTCACTAGCTACAGCTAAAGAATCTTGTGCATAGATCGCCGCCGGTAAAACCAGTGCTAATGCAGCAATTTTTAAATTTAGTTTCATAATTTATGTGGTATTTTTTTATTAAAATTTATTAAATAAGGATTATTATTTTTGAACGAAATATACGCGTCTGTTCGCTTCGTTTTTCCATTCGGGGCATTTTGTGGCAGGATCGCATTCTGGATATTTAAGATCGTTTTTTCCACGACCTTCTGCAGTAAGCATTCCTGGGTTCACCCCTTTATTAGTTAAATATTTGACTACAGCGTCTGCTCTTCTTTGCGATAATTTTTGGTTAAGATCTACAGAGCCTCTTGTATCTGTAGCGCCAACTACTAAAAATTGTCCGTTTTGGTCAAGCGTTTTAATAATTTCAGCAGCCTGATTGAGCTTATCAAAAGACTGGGTTCTGATTTTATCGCTGTTCAATTCGAATTCAATTCCTTCGAAATTTTTGTTGATTTCTTCTATAGAATTAAGTCCTGTAGCTGGTCCTGATGCGTTAGTAGGGCAACCTTCGTTTTCTACTGGTCCGGGAACCGTAACACATTTATCATAAAGATCGATAACGCCATCCAAATCCATATCTAATGCAACTCCGGCTCCATCAACTCTTGCACCAGCCGGCGTATTGAGCTGTCTGTCCCAATCGTCACATACACCATCATTATCTGCATCTCCTTTTTCACAAACTATAAATTCAGGAACTTCGTTTTCTAAAGTATTGGTTCTGTAATAGATTTCCTGCAATGGATCGTACCAGGCTAAATGGGTTTCATGTTTTCCTAATTTAAATGAAAGACCAAGATTCACAGTGAACATATCATCTGTTTTGGAATCATTGATCAGGTTGTAGGCAATAGATTCTGGAACATCTTCACGGCTGAGATCACCTCCTCCGTCAAACTCGTCGTCTCCGGATTTGATATACATTGTTCTGAGCTCGATGTCCATTAATTTTGAAATGTTGTATTTCAAACCAAGGCCTCCCTGATAGAAAAATGAAGCTATATCCAATTTCTGATCGGTCTCAATTGGCACTCTTGGCGGATTGGTGCTCCATCTGGAAGCATTTTGATCTAATAATAAGGTTTTATAACTCTGTATCCCAATTCCGGCATATCCGTGTAATGCCCATCTGTATGGGGAATGGTTATCTACCCTTCTTAAAAGATTTGAAAAATTAATATCCCCGAGTAAGGAAACCTGCTGGAATTTTGTCCAAGCATCAGCTACACCTGCTAATTCTCCATAAGCCCCGGGAAGTTTTCCTTTCTGGTTGGTTTTACCCATCTGATATTGTAGGTTCATCCCGAAAGTATGAGTAATCTGCTTGTCCAAACTTGCATATGCATTCCATCCCCAATTAATATCTTTCCCATAGAAAGAAGTAAGGTCTGAAAATGTCATAAATGCAGTTCCACCTCCGACGGAGATGGACCAATCTCTGAATCTTCTTGTTGCATTGTTAAATTCCTGAACATTTGCCGAACCCGAAGAAAAGGTGTTCGGATATTTTTCCGAATTTACAAGAACATTATCCTGCGCATATATTGCTATAGGCAGAGACATCATTAGTAATAAATTTAATTTCATAATTTATGCGTGATTTATGCTTTTTTTTATTTTAAATTTTCAAGGATTTTTTTTGAAAATTCCCTTTCTTTTAAGTGCTTGAGATGAGGTATCTCCAACTTCTCACACTTAAACATAATACCAGAATACCTTACAATATCGATATCTATTATCCGATCTGTAAAATATCCTATAGCTGATGTATCTGCCTTCCTCCCCATTTCACTTTCTATTTTTTTGATCGCTTTCAGCAGTTGTATAGGTGAGAGAGCGGTATTTATCAGTAATGCAAAATTAAAAAAATAATTCGAACTACAAAATTCTACAGGCTCGGTTTCCAAAATTTCGGACTTCTGCAACACTTTTCCTACCCTATTTTCCAAAAATCCCAAAGCCGTAAAAATATTTTTTTTTCGGTCGCCGATATTGGAGCCAAGTAACAAAATTGCATTATATTGCGACATATATAGAAAATAATATTGATTTTATGAAAAGTTTCTTTAAAAATGTGCTTGCCAACATTGTTGCCATCTTTCTCGTTGGTTTCATTATCGCTTTTATGACAATTCTCATCTTTTTGATGGGAAGCTTGGGTGAAAATTCAGATGTAAAGGTAAAGAAAAATTCCGTACTGACACTGGATTTCAGAACCAATGTGATCGACAGTCCTTCGGAAGATCAGCAAAGTATTTTCAGTATCAATGACAAAAACAAAAATCTGGTTATTTACGATATGCTGGAAGCCGTGAAGAAAGCAAAAACCGATGATAATATTAAAGGAATAAGCATAGAGACCGATAATATTTCCGCAGGAATTACCCAGCTGGATGATCTGCGTAATGCGATTGAAGATTTTAAAAAATCCGGGAAATTTGTGTACGCTTACGGAAATAATGTTTCGCAGGCAGCCTATTATCTTGGATCAGTAGCAGACCAATATTTTCTGAATCCAGCAGGCGGAATAGATTTAAAAGGACTTGCTACGGAAGTAACTTTTTTTAAAGAGTTTACCGACAAATACGGAATTGGTGTGGATGTAATCCGCCACGGAAAGTACAAAGCAGCTGTTGAACCTTTCCTGAGAAACGATATTTCACCCGAAAATCAGGAACAGCTTTCCGTTCTTCTGAATGATTTATGGAATGATATTTCCAAAAAAATCAGCACATCGAGAAAAATTGAAAATCTACAGCTGAAAACTATCGTAGACAGCCTATACAGCACAATCCCGGATCTTAGCCTTCAGCATAAGCTCGCAGACAAGCTTGTTCAGAAATCTGAATACGATCAGATCATTAAAAACAAACTGAAAATATCCGAAAAAGATAAGCTCAGCAAAATTTCATTTTCAAAATATATCCGATCTTTTAAAAAGGATCATATCGGTTCCGATAATCAGATTGCGGTATTGTATGCTTCCGGCTCCATCAATGACGGGGAAGGCTATGATGCAATTTACTCGAAAAATTTCATCAAATACATTCAGGATCTTGCCGACAATGATAAGGTAAAAGCGGTGGTTTTCCGCATCAATTCACCAGGAGGAAGTGCAAACGCTTCGGACGAAATTCTCTTTGAGCTCCAACAGCTGAAAAAGAAAAAACCACTGATTATTTCTTTCGGAGATTATGCTGCTTCCGGAGGCTATTATATTGCAATGGGCGCAGATAAAATATTTTCCGAACCCAATACACTTACCGGTTCAATAGGAGTTTTCGGTGTAATTCCTAATATAAAAGAGCTTGCAAATAAAAACGGAATCCACGAAAATATTGTTGCTACCAATGCAAATTCTGCAATGTACACCCCTTTAAGCGGATTATCTTCCGGCGGAACCAATATTATGACCAAAAGTGTGGAGCAAACCTATAAGCGTTTCGTACATTTCGTAACACAGAACCGTAAAAAAACATTTGAGCAGATTGATAACATTGGTGGCGGAAGAATATGGAGCGGAACAAGAGCAAAAGAACTCGGGCTTGTAGATGAGCTTGGAACTTTGCAGGATGCCATCAATGATGCAGCGAAACAGGCAAAAATGAAAAACTACGACGTGGCTTCCTATCCGAAGAAGAAAACTGCATTTGAACAGCTTTTTGAAGATATGAACGAAGATGAAATTTCCGCAAAAATCCTGAAAAGCAAATTGGGAGAAGACAAGTTCAGAACTTTTGAAATGCTCACCGATCCGAAAGTGGGGAACGGAATTATGATGGAATCTTTTTATAAAGTAGGATTTTAAAAGTCAGCTCATCGGCAATCCGTATTTGGTTATCCGCTTTCAAAGATTTGAAAATTACAGCTTAATAAAAAACCGGATTCAGAAATTTCTGAATCCGGTTTTGTTTTTTTTCGGGAAATAAGTTTTATCCTCTTCTGGTTGCCATCCCGTAAAGCCAAAGTACAATCAGCGCTCCGCCAATTGCCAGAATCCAGCTTCTGAAATTCCAGAAAGAATCTACGTCTCCCCAATGCAGCAAATATACGCCTATTGCTCCTCCTATAAAAGCACCTACAATTCCTAGAATAATTGTAATCAGCCAGCCACCGCCTTGATTTCCCGGCATAATGGCTTTAGCAATCGCACCTGCGATAAGACCAAAAATGATCCAAGTTAAAATACCCATAGTTTAAATTTTTAATGTTAATATTTATTGAAATGGTTCTCCACCAAAAATATGCTAAAAATAAATTTAAAACTAAAGTTATTAAAATTTTGTAATAAAAAAATAAAATCTATAAAAATTTTTAATTTTTTGTGAAAAACGAATCCACAAATTCTTTTCCGTTAAAAAGCTGAAGATCAGTCATTTTTTCGCCTACCCCAATATATTTCACAGGAATCTGGAACTGGTCGGAAATTCCGATTACCACTCCGCCTTTTGCCGTTCCGTCTAGTTTGGTTACCGCTAAAGCATTTACTTCGGTAGCTGCAGTAAACTGTTTTGCCTGCTCGAAAGCATTTTGTCCGGTAGAACCGTCCAGAACTAGCAAAATTTCGTGTGGTGCATCAGGAATCAGTTTTTGCATCACTCTTTTAATTTTCGAAAGTTCATTCATCAGATTCACTTTATTATGCAATCTTCCTGCGGTATCAATAATCACTACGTCTGCATTTTGTGCAATTGCACTTTGTAAGGTATCGAATGCTACGGAAGCCGGATCGCTTCCCATATTTTGTTTAATAATAGGAACTCCTACTCTTTCGCTCCATATCGTGAGCTGATCTACGGCTGCCGCACGAAATGTATCGGCTGCACCGAGAATTACTTTTTTTTCTTCGTTTTTAAACTGATATGCCAATTTGCCGATTGTTGTAGTTTTTCCGACACCGTTTACACCTACAACCATTATGACGTATGGTTTTTTGGATTCATCAATATTTCCGGTTTGGGAATGTGGGTTTTCGAGGAGAAGGGCTGTAATTTCTTCACGAAGGATTTTATCGAGTTCATCGGTGTTTATATATTTATCTCTTGCAACACGATCTTCTATTCTTTCGATAATTTTAATGGTAGTCGCAGCTCCGACATCGGAAGCAATCAGAATTTCTTCGAGATTATCCAACACCTCATCATCTACTTTGCTTTTTCCTACAACTGCCTTTGTCATTTTTTCGAAAAATCCGCTTCTGGATTTTTCGAGTCCCTGATCTAAGGATTCTTTTTCTTCTTTATTAAATATTTTTTTAAACCAGCTCATACTTTAGATTTGAGATTTGAGATTTGAGATTCGAGATTCAAACCTTTTCATCAGTATTAATTTAAAATTACGCAAACAAAGATAACAAAAAAACTATCCGCAAATTCGGATAGTTTTTGTATTTTATTGAAGTGTGAAATTATTTTTTCAAATAAGAATCCACTTCATCAGCGTTCATTACTTTTTCTTCGAAAATGTAAGCTCCGGATTTAGAAGACTTTGTCATTTTCACTACTTTGGTCATTTTCTTAGACTGACCGGATTGTAGGGTTGCTACTACTTTTTTTGCCATTGTAAAATATCTTTAAAGATGATTACTTGATTTCTTTGTGTACGGTATACTTTTTCAGCACAGGATTGTACTTTTTAAGCTCCAGCCTGTCTGTTGTATTTTTTTTATTTTTGGTGGTGATGTATCTGCTCATTCCAGCCATCCCGCTTTCTTTATGTTCGGTGCATTCAAGGATTACCTGAACTCTGTTCCCTTTTTTTGCCATGATTCCTTAATTATTTAATAAATCCGTTTCTTGTTGCTCTTTCAATCGCTTCTTCAATACCAATCTTGTTGATCACTCTCAATCCGTGGGCAGAAACTTTCAAAGTTACGTGTTTTTCCTGCTCCGGAAGGTAAAATTTCTTCTCCAATAAGTTGATTTCAAAACGTCTTTTCGTTTTGTTGTTAGCGTGAGAAACGTGGTTACCAACCATTGCACGCTTTCCTGTTATTTGGCAAATTCTTGACATATCTCGATGTTCTTACTTTATGCTTTAATATTTGAGAGTGCAAAATAACGAAGAATTTTCGAGATAGGCAAACTTTTAAAATTATTTTTTGAAATATTTTCAGGAGATTTTATTTTTAAAATCGGTTTTCAGTGGATGCTGGAAAATTTCCTCTTTCTGAAGTGTATAATTCCCGGAAAAAGATCAACAAATAATCTTATCCATATCCCATCAGAAAGCTGAAAGTAATGATTCCCAATACGATAAATGAAATGATAACGTAAGTATAATCCTGCTCTTTTAAGTAGCCGATCAGGGCAAAAATTATACGTACAACCGGCGTGAAAATTAGTAAAAGTATTCCCAGCTGGATAATCCCCATTCCTTCAAAATGGGTTAAAGATTTCCAGAAATAATAAAATACCCTTTCATTCGTCACTTCCAGATCTTCATAGTTTTTTGGCATTTTGAAACCTTCTATAAAAAGCTTTACAAAACCTATCAGCGAAACTGCTACAGAAAGCACAACGCCAATCCGAAGGAGATTTCCGACGGAACGGTTCAGGTCGAGATCTGTAAAATGCTTTTTTCTCATTTGAAATTTCCTTTTATCCCGTTATACATCATATATAGTGAAACTATTGAAACTACAACAGCGAAAACCACTTTTAGCTTTTTGGTTTTGGATGCCATTAATGTTTTGGAACCGATGTAGCTTCCTACAATCACACCAATGAGAACCGGAGCGGTAATCGCCGGAATAATTTCTCCGCGCTGGAAATATATCAGCGTGCTGGCAACCGCTGTTACACCAATCATAAAATTACTCGTCGTAGTGGAAACTTTAAACGGCAATTTCATCAGATTATCCATTGCCAAAACTTTTAAAGCACCAGAACCTATTCCCAATAATCCGGACATTATCCCAGCAAAGCACATCATCAAAAATCCGGAAACGGTATTTCTTGCGGAATAGGTTTTCAGGATTCCGCCTTTATCGGGAAAAGTGCCGTATAATTTAAGCTTATCTTCCAGACTTCCTTTTATGCGTGGTTCCTGATGATCGGGTTTTCCTTTTAGGTTTACCAAAACCGTAAAAATCAACAGACTTGCAAAGATAATTGCAATGGTATTTCCGTTCAAATGTCCGGAAATCAAAGCTCCACCAATTGCACCAATAGTTGTGGCAATTTCCAGAAACATTCCGATTCTCATATTGGTAAAACCTTCTTTCACGAAAGCAACTGCTGCTCCGGAAGAAGTCCCAATTACCGAAATTAAAGAAGCACCTATCGCATAATGCACCGGAACATCAAAACCAAGAGTAAGAAGCGGAATAATAATAACACCGCCACCTAATCCGGTAAGCGAACCGAGTAATCCTGCGGAAACCGCACCCAGAAACAAAATGAGAATCTCAGACATCGCACAAATATAATAACAATGGATTTTTTATGCAAAGAATGTAACGTAAAATTTGAATATTTTTACTCTACAAAATTAGTATAGTATTGTGTTTTTCAGATTTTTATACAAAAGGCGGAATTATGAATTTTATAATTTTTATTGAAATAAATTATTAAACAATTAAGCCGCACTTTTCTTTGGAACTGGTAATTTGCGGTTTGATTTACGATCCTGAATCTTTTTAAAAAGAAAATAGAAAATCAGAAATCCTAATACGAAAATCGAAAACCGGGAAAGTAAATCTCCGGATTTTGTATAAAAAGTTTCGCCGTCATAAAGGTTTATTTTCGCAAAAAGAGCGGTTTTATCTCCGTAAAATGTATCTTCCATAATTTCCCCTTTTGCATTGATATGCGCGGAAATTCCGCTGTTTGCGGCACGGGCAATTTCTCTTCTGGTTTCTATTGCCCGCAATTTGGCGTAAGACAAAAGCTGCTTATGACCTTCGGAAACGCCCCACCAAGAATCGTTGGTCATAATCCCCAAAAAATTAGCGCCTTTTTTTACATAATCCGTAACGAATTCTCCGTAAATACTTTCATAGCAAATAATGGGTGCCATTTTCCCTTTGTTGTACGGATTGGCAAATGCTACTCGTTCCTTATCAGTTCCCAATGAAGCCACCGTTCCACCGAGATTCAGCATCGCATCGCCGAGAAGCGGTTTCAGAACATTCATATACGGAAAAATTTCTACTCCGGGAACCAATTTTCCTTTATGATATACTTCTGTTTTTTGGTTCGGAACAATCTGTACGGCAGAATTGTAGCTTTCTACCCAAATTCCGCTGTCAATACGATAAGCATTATCCGGTTTTGCATTTTCTTTAAAGAAAAAACGGTGCGAAGAAATCCCGCTTTCAAAAACAGATTGCGGATGTTTCGAGAGAAAATCTTTTACATTATTCAAAAGAACACTACGCTCAAATCCTGTTTCGGAGATTGATCCGCTTCCCGGAATTGCAGTTTCCGGAGCGATGTAGAAATCTATTCTTCCGTGAGAATTTTGCTCTGCAAGCGATAACAATTCATTCAAAATCGTAATGCTGTCTTTCGCATATTTCTCGTTGTACGGATCCAAATCTGGCTGAAGCATTAAAACATTCACCTGTCCGATTGGTTTTTCATCGAAAGAATTGTATTTCACTAAAGAAATAATTATCGGCAAACCAACAAGCCCCAAAACGATTGCGGAATTTGTGATCAAACTTTTCCTTTTTCTTCCTGCTTCCCAAATCCGGATCGTGTAAAAAATCAGAATATTGACGGATAAAATCCAGAAGCTTCCTCCGGTTGCTCCCAAAGTATCATACCATTGGATCAGCTTCGGATATTCCGAAAAAACATTCCCGAGATTCAGCCATGGCCAGGTTAATTCCCAGCCGAGATGAAATTTTTCAAAGCTCATCCAAACCGCGATGAAAAAGGCAAATCCCCAATAAGTGCCTTTCGCATTTTTGTACCAGTGATAGCTTTGGAAAACCAAGGAATACAAAAGCGAATTCACCAAAACCGGAAACAAAACCGCCATTAAGGAATGGCTTCCGTCCGGATTCCGGGAACCGTACAGCCAGCCTGTTGTTATCACGTTCCAAATAATGAAACACAAATAAGAAAGTCCAAAAATTGCCCAGCCTTTTCTTTTGATTTTTGAGAATTTCGAAATATCGTGCTCCATCATCAGCAAAGGAACAAGCGCAAAAAATATAAAAAACGGAACGCCGTAGGTCGGCCAGGAAACGCTTAATAAAAGCGCCGAAATCAGCGAAAGGAAAATGTATTTCATTCTTTTAAGGAATTTTTACCCTTCACCGTTTAGTTCTGAAAGGGTTGTCCTGCAAAAATAAGATATTTGTAATCAATATAAATCGTATCAATATTTTTTTAATGTAAAACTTCGGAAATCAGTGATAATTATCATTTTTAAAAATTTTCCTCTTTTTTGTTATAACTTTGTTCAGATATGAGATCCGTTCTCAGCATATTCCTTGTTTTTTATTTGGTATTCAAGCCTTTAATACCAGTGATGGATTATGTGGTGAATTATGATTATATTTCAAATGTTCTTTGTATCAATAGGGATAAGCCTGAGCTGCATTGCAACGGAAAATGTTATCTTTCTAAAGAACTTGCAAAATCTTCGCAGGAAGATTCTTCCAAAACTAAAAATCAGACACAAAAAATAATTGATTTATATCTTCCGGCGGAAATTTCAGAAGTGGTGATTTTTGAAAATAATTTTTCGGGAAAATTCAGTTTCAATTATCAATCCGATTATTCTTATCTGTTTCTGAAACACGTTTTCAGACCTCCTGTTATTTAAGTTTTAATTTTTATTTCAATCGTATTTGTTGAGTTTTATACTGAACAAAGGATTGTGCTATTCTATTATTCAATTAAAACTTAAATTATTTAAAAATGAAAATTTACAGATTTTTATCATTATTCTTTATTGCCATTACTTTATTCACGGTTTCGTCGTGTAGAAATGACGATGATGAAGATATTCAGGATACGATTCCGGGAAGTCTTCAGGTGAAATTTGAAAACGGGTTCAACAATTTGGGCGATATTGTCCTTAACCAAACTACACAAACTTCAACCAACGGACAAAAACATAATTTCAGCACATTGAAATATATTGTCAGCAACATAACTTTGATTGATGAAAATGGTGGTGAGTTCAAGTATAATTACAATAATCCCGATAAAGGTGCTTTTATTATTGACCAGTCGGAAGCAACAGCCGGAATCGTTTATGTAAACCTTACAGAAATTCCTAAAAATAATTATAAAAAAATCAAGTTCGTTTTGGGAATCAGCCCGCAAGCGTATTTACTCGGACAAGACGGACAAGGCGTATTCTGGCAAAAAGCCAAAGACGAAGGAATGGCCTGGTCTTGGGCAGCCGGTTACATTTTCACAAAATTCGAGGGGATGTATGGAACTTCAACCGCAGACACAATGTTTATGAATCATTGCGGAAATATGGGCGACACCACAGCCAACGGAACTCCGGATTTATACAGAGAAATTACTTTGGATTTGCCAACAACGGCAAGAGTCACCAAAGACATTACGCCGTCTGTTCATATTCTGGCAGATCTTAATCAGTATCTAAGCGGACAAACTGCATTAACACTCAATACCGATAATAATATGGCAATGGGAAGCAGTCCGCATTTGGTAAATGTTACCAATAATATTGCGAAGATGTTCAAAGTAGACCACGTTCACAATGATTAGGAATTTCAACAAATCCAAAAGAGGGCAATTCCGCTCTCTTTGGATTTTTCTTTTGATTATATTGGGAATTTTAAAATCCTGCACAGACGAATATGAAGGGATTCCTGTTGATAAAGATGAACCTTATTCTTTGGAAAAACCAAGCGATTTTCCCGAAATGACGTTTGATGTTACCGAAAATCCGGTAACGGTTAATGGCGTTGCATTGGGAAAAAAATTGTTTTACGAAGGAAAATTATCCAGAAACAACACTATTTCCTGCGGATTCTGCCACATTCAGGAGTATGCCTTTACGCATCACGGACATCCAGTAAGTCACGGAATCGATGATAAATTAGGAATCAGAAATGCACCGCCGATTCAAAATATGGCTTTTCTTAAAAATTACACTTGGGACGGCGTAAGTCATAATCTCGATGAAAGATCATTGGTTCCCATTACCACTGATTTTGAAATGGACAGCTCTATGCCGGAAGTCGTAGGAAAGCTCAATGCAGATGCCAATTATAAAAAAATGTTCAGAGCCGCATTCGGAGATGAAAATATTACGGGAGAAAGAGTTCTGAAAGCCTTATCACAGTTTATGGTAACAATGGTTTCTGCCAATTCCAAATACGATAAAATGAAGAAAGGAGCTGCTACTTTTACCAATGATGAAACTCAGGGATATCAGCTTTTTCAGAATAAGTGTGCAAGCTGCCATTCCGGAGAACTGTTTACAGATGAGAGCTACAGAAACACAGGAATGTATTATAATGCACAGTTTGATGACAGAGGACGATACAGAGTTACATTGGACTGGAATGATAATATGAAATTCCGTGTTCCAAGTCTTAGAAATTTAGAATATACTGCACCTTATATGCACGACGGAAGATTTTATTCTTTGGAGGCAGTACTTAATTTTTATTCCGACAATGTGGAAAATCAGCCGAATCTCGATCCGCTTTTGAAACAGAATGGGCATATCGGAATAGAAATGACCAGTCAGGATAAGCAGTATATCATTGCCTTTCTCAAAACATTAAGCGACCAAAATTTTATTACCAATCCAAATTTTGCAGAATAATAGCAATAGAGGCGGGCTTTAGCCCGTCTAAACTAAACAATATCAAACGGCTTTAGCCAAAACTTATTTCAATGAAAAACTTTATTTCAATCTCTTTTTTAATGATATCATTTTTGTCATTTGCTACAAAAAAAGATAGTCTTTATATTCCAAAACCTCAAAATTATATTTTATTAGAAGATTGCGATGCGTGTGGTTGTGCAGCAGGAAACGGTTCTTCTGGTTTTGAATCTTTACTCAATCCCCAATTTATCGGAATTAAATATTTTGCTCAGCATTACAAAGCCAAAGAAAATCTTTTTACGAATGATTTAACCCAAGACCAGTATTTTAATACCATTCAGATATGGGGAAAAATTCCTATAACGAAAAAGCTGAGTGTTTACGGGAGCTTACCTTTTCACTTTCACGAAAAGAAAACATTGCAGGGTGACATTAATGTCAGCGGAATAGGAGATGCAAGTGTAATGGGAATTTATGAAATAATGAAATCCAAAAACACTTACCATCAACTTAACGGAGGTTTAGGCGTAAAAATTCCTTTGGGTAAATTTGACGAAAAAGGAATCACAGGTGTTAATCCGAGTTTTCAGTTGGGAACAGGAAGCTGGGATTATCAAATGGCTTTAAGCTATAAATATCAGAAAAACCTGTTCGCATTAATGCTGAACACCGATTATACCATCAAAACCGAAAACAAAAAGCATTATCAATTCGGAAATCAATGGAACTATTCAGCAACCGGGTTTTACAGATTATGGAGAAATGAAAACAGCATTTTCTCAGGGAAATTGGGATTACAGGGCGAAGTTTACGACTGGAACAAACAGTTTGGAGAAATAATGCCAAGAACTGCCGGAAGCGCATTATACGGAAAGTTGGGTTTTGAGGTTTCTTATAAAAAATTCAGTTTGGGAAGTGAGCTGATGCTGCCCGTTTACACCAATTTAGCAAGCGGAGATATTGAAGCTAAATCCAGGTTCAGTATTTTTGTGAATTTTGGGTTGTAATTTTCCAAAAAACTAAAGATTTAAAAATATCTTTGCAGGATGAAATCATTAAAAGTTGTATTCTTCGGAACACCGGATTTTGCAAAAGCTTCATTAGAAGCCATTCATCAGTCTCATCACGAAATTGCAGGTGTGGTTACGGTTGCAGATAAACAGGCAGGCCGCGGACAAAAGATTCACGAATCTCCGGTAAAAAAATTCGCGGTGGAAAACAATCTTCCTGTCTTTCAGCCGGAAAAGCTGAGAAATCCCGAATTTCTGGAACAAATTAAAAACCTCAGCGCTGATGTTTTTGTAGTCGTAGCGTTCAGAATGATGCCGAAAATTTTGTTTGAAATGCCGGAGTTGGGAACATTCAATCTTCACGCATCACTTTTGCCGGATTATCGTGGTGCAGCACCGATTAATTTTGCTATTATCAACGGTGAAACGAAAACGGGAGCCACTACCTTTTTCATCAACGAAAAAATAGATGAGGGAAATATTCTTTTGCAGGAATCTCTGGAAATTTTTCCCGATGAAAATGCCGGAAATCTCCACGACAGATTAATGGAAACGGGCGCAAAATTAGTAGTAAAAACTTTGGATGGATTATCCGAAAATTCTATTGAGGAAAAACCTCAGCCTTTTGTGCAGCAACCGAAAAATGCTTTTAAAATTTTTAAGGAAGATACCAGAATCCATTGGGAAAACAGCACGAAGGAAGTTTATAACTTCATCCGCGGAATGTCGCCTTATCCTGCTGCTTTTACCACATTAAAAATCGGGGGCGAGGAAAAAGGACTGAAAATTTTCCGAGGAAACTACGAAGTGAAGGCGCATCAGGAAAAACCGGGAACAATAAAAATCTCCAGAAACGAGTTTGAAATTTTCACCAAAAACGGAATTTATTTTCCGCTTGAAGTTCAGCTGGAAGGCAAAAAACGAATGGAAGTAAAGGATTTTCTGAATGGTTTTCAGAATTTTGAGAATATAAAAATGGCATGATTGCTCATCACATTTATAGAAATCCTTCAAAGTTTTGGAAACCTTGAAGGATTTTATTTTAAACTTTTATTCATTTCAAACAATTGTGTCAAAGCACAATAATCCTGATGAAAACTTTTACAAAGTGTGATTTGATTAATCCAAAGAAATCATTTCCGCAACTTCAACGCCGTAACCTGCTACCAAAGGTTTCTGATCCACATTCTGGCTGATAACCCGAAATTGTGTAATTCCCAATTTTTTCAGAATCTGGATTCCGATTCCGTATTCCATATAATTGGCGGTAAGTGTTGGCCGGATTTCCTGCCCGTCCTGAAAATCCAAAAACTGCTGCAATTTCCGCATCGTGTTTTCTGCATTGGAAACATTGTTGATGAACACCAGTGCACCTTTTCCTTCTTTATTAATAAGGTTGGTTACTTTTTCCAGAAGCGGTTTTTCACCATTTGAAAGTCTGGATAAAACATCGAAATATGCGCTGGAACTCTGCACTCTTACCAAAACAGGTTCATCCAGTTTCCAGCTTCCTTTGGTAATTGCAAAATGAATCTGATCGGTATGCTGCTCCTGAAATGCGTGAAAATCGAAATCGCCGTAATGGGTTTTTATTTTTCGTTCTTCCACTTTATGAATGAGGTCACCTTTTTTCAGTTGATAATCAATAAGATCTTCAATGGAAACAATTTTCAGGTTCAATCTTTCTGCCATTTCTACCAGTTGCGGAAGTCTCGCCATTGTTCCGTCTTCGTTCATAATCTCGCAGATTACACCGCCTTCTTTCAGTCCTGCCAATTTTGTAAGATCTATTGCAGCTTCGGTGTGTCCGGCTCTTTTCAGGACACCGCCGGATTTTGCTCGCAGCGGGAAAATATGTCCGGGACGCATAAAATCGGTTGGTTTTATTTTTTCGTCCATTAATGCCAGAATTGTTTTCGCTCTATCGTTTGCAGAAATTCCTGTAGAAACCCCGTCTCCTAACAAATCTACGGAAACGGTAAAAGCGGTTTCTTTCGGATCGCTGCTTCTGGTTACCATAATATCCAGCCCGAGATCATCACAGCGTTTTTCGGGAAGCGGAGTGCAGATTAATCCACGCCCGTGAATGGTCATAAAATTGATAATTTCTGGAGTGGTAAGTTCTGCCGCAGAAAGGAAATCGCCTTCGTTTTCCCGGTTTTCGTCATCTACCACAATGATTACTTTTCCGTTCCGCAGATCTTCTATTGCTTCGGGAATGGTATTTAGTTTTATATCAGACATTTTTTACTTGGATTAAATTTTTGCAAAGATACTTACAAATACGGCAAAAGACCAATTCCGCAGCAATATTTCATCTATCAGATAATATTGTTTTTTAAATATCAGCCTTCACTGGAGAAAGCCAATTCGAAATTGATGTACGGTTTTTGATTTTGAAAAAAATAAGGAAAATAATACACTCTGGTTTTCAGGGGAAGCGTATCATTTTTGAATTTGAAAAATAAAGTAATAGCATCGGAAATTCCTGTTCCCTTGTTAATTTTGGAATTGTAAATCACACAGAATCCGGCGTTGAGATTTTCCGAAATTTTCTGATTTCCAAAATCTTTAAAATAATCAATAATTACATGATCTTCAAAAAGAAAATCCGCTTCATTAGGAATTACCGTTTGCAGATTTCCGTCGTGGTTGATGAGGAAAGAATAAGGCGGAAGAAGGCGTTTCTCGTTCAGAATATGTACGGCAATATCGATTCCGGCGTTGATATATCGTTCTACAAAATCTTCAAAATTTTCCATTATCACACAACATTCACTTCCCTTTCCAGTTCGATCCCGAATTTTTCCTTTACCGAATCAATAATCATTGTAGAAAAATCGAAAATTTCTTTCCCGGTTGCGTTTCCGGTTTTGTTGATTATTACGAGAGATTGCAGATGGTGTGTTGCCACATTTCCGATTTGTTTTCCTTTCCAGCCGCATTGTTCGATCAGCCAGCCGGCAGGAACTTTTACAAAATCGCTGCTCGGATAACCGGGAATATTTTCAAATTTTTGTTTCAAATCTTCATATTGCGAAAGCGGAATGGTAGGATTTTTAAAAAAACTTCCGGCATTTCCGATTTTTTTTGGATCGGGAAGTTTGCTTTGGCGAATGCTGATTACCGCCTTGGAAACATCCTGAATTGTTGGTTCTGCAATATTCATTTTATCCAGCTCGGAACGTATCGCCCCGTATTCTACAGAAATTTTGTGATCCTTCTTTGTCAGCCGAAAAGTAACTCCCAGAATCACAAATTTTCCTTTTCCTTCCTGCTTGAAAACAGAATCGCGATATCCGAATCTGCATTCTTCCCGATTAAAAATTTCGGTTTCCAGTGTTTCCAGATTCAGAACTTTACAGCTTTCAAAAACATCTTTAATTTCTGTTCCGTATGCGCCGATATTCTGCATCGGCGATGTTCCTACATTGCCCGGAATCAACGAAAGATTTTCGAGTCCTCCATAATTTTTGTTTAAATTATAAACGATAAACTGATGCCAGTTTTCACCAGCTTTTGCAGTTACCAAAACGTGATTTTCATCAATAATTTTTTCAGAAATTCCCTTTAAATCCAATACGATCACCAATCCGCCGAAATCTTTTGTAAACAGTACATTGCTTCCGCCTCCCAAAAAAAGTTTGGATATTTGGGTGTTGTTTGCTTGTTTGATTGTTTCTGTTAATTCGTCAATCGAAGAAACTTTCGCAAAATATTTCGCTGATGCTTCTACACCGAAAGTATTGTAATTTTTTAAAGAAACATTTTCCTGAATGTTCATCTATTTTTTAGATAAGGATTTTTTATTTTTCTGAGGAAACCAGCTGTTTCAGAATTGTTTTCAGAACGGTCAGCTGCTGGTAATTTTCAGCATCTTCTACGTTTACCAGCTTATATTGGTTTTCGGAAGTTTTGATTTCGAAAATTTCATCCGGACCATCAAACTGTCCGCGGGTTTCGTTGCTTTTGGTATTTTTAAGAACATCTACTTTTACTGAAGCAATAATTTTTTTCCAATCTTCGGTGCTCATTTTCTTTTTGAAATTGGGATAGTCTGAAAACATTCCGCCCATTGCTGTTGCAATTAAAGAATCGGGTGTCGCAACAATCTTTTCTGAACCGCCTCTTCCCGCAGAACGGAAGTACGAAACAGATAGAATATCATCACTTTCCTTACTGATTTTGCTGTTGCTTGCCGAACTGTTGCATGCAAAAACGGAAAATATTACACTTGAGGCAAGCAGCATTAATTTAATTTTCTGAAACATAATTTTTCATTTTTATAATCCGAATTCTATTCTATATTTCTGAAGTGCATCATTTAACAATTCCACGCTTCTTTTCAAATCATCTTCTTTTAAAACATAAGCGATACGCACTTGTTTTTTCCCAAGTTCGGGATCACTGTAAAACCCGCCCATTGGTGCAACCATAACGGTTTCATTATTATGGGAATATTTTTCGAGTAACCATTGGGCAAATTTTTCGGTGTCGTCCACAGGAAGTTCCACAGCGCAATAGAAAGCACCTTTAGGTTTTGGACAAATTACACCTGGAATTGCGTTCAAAAGATCTACAAGCAGATTTCTGCGTTTTGTATATTCTTCACGAACGGAACGGATATAAGCTCCATCGTTTTCGTGAGCAGCGGTTGCAGCGATTTGCCCCAAAAGAACGGGACTCAGCCTTGCTTGTGCGAAAAGGATTGCTGCGTTGTGTATTTTCTTGGATCGGGTAATCATACATCCGATCCGCACTCCGCACATTGAATATCTTTTGGATTCGGAATCGATGATGATTACATTTTCTGAAGCTTCGGGAAATTCCAGCATCGATACCTGCTGTTTGCCATCATAAACATACTCACGATATACTTCATCAGAAATAATAACAATATCGTATTTCAGAGCGATATCGGCAAGTTTTTTCAGCTCTTCGCGGGTATATAAATATCCTGTAGGATTTCCCGGATTGCAGATAATAATGGCTCTGGTTTTTTCGGTGATTTTTTTCTCGAATTCTTCTATTGGCGGCAGTGCAAAACCATTATCAATAGTGGAATGTACTGCAACAACATTAATATTGAATGTTCCTGCAAAACCATTGTAATTGGCGTAATAAGGTTCCGGGATAATGATCTCGTCTCCATCATCGCAAAGAGTGGAAATGGCAAAATTTAACGCTTCGGAACCGCCATTTGTTACGATAAAATTATCGGTGGTAAGATCGGTAAATCCTAAACGGTGATAATAGTTGTTCAGTGCAGTACGATATTCGATGTTTCCTTCGGAAAGTGCGTATTCGAAAATGGTTAAATGATTGTTTTTTACAGCCTGCAAAGCAGTTTCGGGAGTTTCGATATCGGGTTGTCCGATGTTGAGGTGATATACTTTTATTCCTTTTTGTTTTGCTGCGGTAGCAAACGGAACCAGTTTCCGAACGGGAGAAGCCGGCATATTCTGCGCTCTTTCTGAAATATTTGGCATTTTTTCTTGTTTGATTTTGTCATACAAAAATAAGATTTAATTTTACAATACTAAAACCTTATTTCGTTATGCAGATTTCATCTATTTCTTTTGAAGATTATATTTCTAAAATACCTGAAGAAAGAAAGGTAGTTTTTCAAAGACTTTGCAATGTGATAGGAGAAAACCTGCCAAAAGGATTTCAAGAAAATACAGAATACGGAATGATTGGCTGGTCGGTCCCACTGGAAACCTTTCCATCCGGATATCATTGTTCTCCCGGAATGCCACTTCCTTTCATCAGTTTGGCATCGCAGAAAAATTTCATTGCTTTGTATCACATGGGAATATATGCTGAAGAAAATTTACTGAAATGGTTTGTGGAAGAATTCCCGAAGCATTCGAAAAAAAAGTTGGATATGGGAAAATCCTGCATCCGCTTCAAGAAACCGGAAGATATTCCTTTCGATCTGATTGCGGAATTGAGCCAGAAAATGACGCCACAAGATTGGATTCAGCTTTATGAAACGAAGTTTAAAAAATAAATTTTCTGCCCAATAAAACTTTGTCAAAGATTTTCAACTTTGACAAAGTAATTTGATAAAGAAAAAAGACTGTAGAGTTACAGTCTTTCTATATCAGCACCCAGTGCTTTTAGTCTTCCGTCAATATTTTCGTACCCTCTGTCGATCTGCTCGATATTGTGTATCAGCGATTTTCCTTCGGCGGAAAGCGCAGCGATCAGAAGTGCATTTCCGGCTCTGATATCCGGGGAAATCATTGTTGTTCCACGAAGCGGCATTTCGTGATTCAAACCAACCACGGTTGCTCTGTGCGGATCACACAAAATAATCTGAGCTCCCATATCAATGAGTTTATCCACGAAAAACAGTCGGGATTCGAACATTTTCTGATGCACTAAAACGGTTCCTTTCGCCTGTGTTGCCACTACTAAAATAATGGAAAGCAAATCCGGAGTGAATCCGGGCCAAGGCGCATCGGAAATGGTAAGAATAGAACCGTCTATAAATTTCTGAATTTTGTAATTTTCCTGTGCTGGAATCACAATATCATCATCACTTTGTTCGAGCTGGATTCCTAATTTTCGGAACGTATTCGGAATTACACCCAACTGGTTCCAATGCACGTTTTTAATAGTGATATTGGATTTTGTCATTGCTGCCAATCCTATCCAGGAACCAATTTCCACCATATCCGGAAGCATCGAATGTTCAGTCCCGCGAAGATGAGGAACGCCTTCAATGGTGAGAAGGTTAGAGCCTATTCCTGAAATCTGGGCTCCCATCCTGTTGAGCATTTTGCAAAGTTGCTGCAAATAAGGTTCGCAGGCTGCATTGTAAATTCTTGTTTTTCCTTTTGCTAAAACTGCTGCCATTACGATGTTTGCAGTTCCGGTAACGGAGGCTTCTTCCAATAAAATAAATTTCCCGTGAAGTTCTTTTGCTTCTAATGAATAGAAAAATTCTTCTTCATCATAGGAAAATTTTGCACCCAGTTCCACAAAGCCCTGGAAATGGGTATCCAGTCTTCTTCTTCCGATTTTATCGCCTCCCGGAGTTGGCATATATGCTTCACCAAAACGTGCCAGCATTGGTCCTAAAAGCATAATGGAACCGCGAAGTTTGGCTCCGTCTTTTTTGAATTCTTTCGATTTTATATAATCAAAATTAACCTCATCTGCTTTGAAGGTATAATCTCCGTGTCCGTTTTTAGTGATTTTTACACCGAAATCCCCGAGAATTTCAATGAGACGGTTTACATCGTGAATATCGGGTATGTTTTTGATTGTTACTTCTTCATCTGTAAGCAAGACTGCACAGAGAATCTGCAATGCTTCATTTTTTGCACCTTGTGGGAATATTTCTCCGTGTAGTTGTTTTCCACCTCGTATCTGAAATGTGCCGCTCATTAATTTCTGTTTTTATTGTTGTGGTGTTTTTTTCTGCTGTTGTTATTTTTTCCGTTGTTATTATTTTTCCCGTTATTGCGGTTGTTAGTATAATAAATTTTACTTTTCTCCAAAGAATCGATTCCTGTCAGATCCAAACGGTTTTCGGAAAGTTCTTTCAAGTGTCTGAAAATCACATCATCCGTTACGTGTTCTTTGTTATAGACGTTGTAGGATTTTTTCATATTGTTTGCAATGACTTCGATGAGCGCTGCTTTCTCTTCACCGTCTTCCAGTTCAATGGCTTTATCGATAAGCTGAAGAATGCTTTTCCCGTAAAATTTAAAATCTCCTTGAAGCTTGGGATATTCCAATTTTTTAGGTTTTGTCATCAGTTCTTCCGGAGACGGAAAAGGATAAGGCGAATCCACATCCAAATCGTAATCTGCAAGAATATAAAGATGATCCCAAAATTTGTGGTTATAATTTTCTTCATCACGCAGTTGGGGATTTCTTTGTCCCATAAAATCTACGATCGCAACTGCCATTTCCGTCCGTTCTTCTTTGTCTGCAATTTCTTTACAGCGCTCCACCAACTGTTGGATAATCCTGCCATATTCCGGCATATTGAGATGGGTTTTTTGTGTATTGTATTCCATAATTGCAAATATAGAAAAATGGATTTGTAAAACCGTTTTTTCCGAAATTTGAAAGAATTTTTATTACGAAACAAATTTTTCCCGTTCTTCGGGAGTTGGCAGCAAACAGTTTTGCGTTGCAAGTTTCAGCCTTCGGGCGGCAATCTGATCATAGATCTTGTCTGAAACAATTTTCGGAAAAATATTCAAACTTCCGAGAAGCGCATATCTTCCGCCCAGAAGCTTTGCAATCTTCGTTATAGCCTGAGATTTGATAAGGTAGAATTCTTCCGGCTTCCAAAGATAAAGCGTGTTGAGATCTTTATTTTCCAGACCTCTTTCTTTCAAAAAATGCTGTCCGAATTCTGATTGTAATGCTGCAAAACGAAAAAGATCTTTCTTATCATTCTTCAAAATCCATTGAACCCAATGGTTGCAGAAACCACAATCGCCATCATAGAAAACGTAATATTTTGAGGTATCCATTTTATTTTTTTTCCGGTTTTGCAGGTTCCGGCGCTAGATTATTTGCTACGCGTATATCTTCTTCCACTTTCCTGAAATAATTGGTAAACTCCACTTTTTGCGCATCGGTAAGTTTTGCTTCACCATGAATCAGAAGATAGCTTTCCAAAGGCATTTCGTTGTGTTCCACCATTTCTGCGGCTTCATCCAGTTTATGCGCCTGTCTTTTTGGCTCATAAGTGGCGAAAGTAGAAAAATTCAGCTCTTTTCTGCCTTCTTCAATATGATTTTTCAAAAACCATCCCAATGGCTGAATGTAAGAATACCAAGGATACTTGGTTTCATCGGAATGGCAATCGTAGCAGGAATTTTTAATCTGCGTCGCAAGATTTTCCGGAGTATTTTTAATGGTCAGAAAATCCATTCCTTTGTTTACAGGCGAATTGGTTTTATCGATCTGAAAAAATTGCAGAAAAATAAAAATCAGAAACAAAATGATGATTATTTTTTTCATAATTAGTTGTTTTTTAATTTTATTTTTCATCCGCTGTAGGCCCATAAATTCCCGGAAGCGGAATGTTGAGCATTCTCATATAAACGGTAAGTTGACCGCGATGATGGATGAGATGATTGGTAATACTAAAACGAATCGCTCCGAGTTTTGGCATTTGTGAAAGAATATGTTCACCGGCTTTCAAAGTCCATTGTGTAAGCCAGAACTCTTCGGTTTGTGCGTTTACGTAATCTTTATTTTTTTGTAAAATATTTCCCAATTCTGCTTTCAGCTCTTCTAATGTAGCTTTTTTTGGCGGATGATAATCTGTATGGAAATCGAAAATATCTTTTGACAGAGCGAAATTCACCCAATTGTGAAGTTCCACGATATGGGTTGCGAGATCTCCCAAAGACATTGATTTTTCGTGTGGTTTGTAATCCCAATGTTCGCCTGTAAGATTGTCTAAAACTCTTTTGGTGTTTTGGGTTTCGTGTTCCAGTTCTGCTAAAATTCCTTCTTTTATACTCATATTTTCAATTTTAAAATAAAAAATTCGTTTTGAAACGAAAATACGATTTTATTTGAAAACTTATTCACCAGTTGTGCATTTAGGTGAATTTTTCAATATTTTACCCTAAATTCCTAAAGGGAATTTTGAAAAAATGTCTTGAAGCTCCAAATATGCAACAGGTTTATTTATAAGGATTGAATTTAGATATCATATTTTTTTTTTGGAGAATCTTACTTTTTGTTTTAGAAAATCATCAAAAATAAAAAAAGAGATGTCTCTGAAAACATCTCTTATTTTGTAGCGAAGACGGGAATTGAACCCGTGACCTCAGGGTTATGAATCCTGCGCTCTAACCATCTGAGCTACCTCGCCTTTTGGTGGCGCAAAGATAATAATTATTTGCAACCACGCAAAATTTTATTATAATTTGAAATAGGTAATCACATCTTTTGCGTGATCTGGTTTTGCAATGATCTTATTATCAGAATCCAAAATGTAGTAGGTAGGCGTTGCGTGAACATTATAAGTTTCTGCATAGCTGCTGTACCAGCCTTTCAGCTCGGTATCGTTAATCCAAGGAAGACTTTTGATTTTGTTGGTATAGGAGTCTTTATCAGAATCCAGCGAAAGACCTATTACTTCTATATTTTGGCTTTTCAGTTGGGGATATTTTTCCAGAATTTCTGGTAGCTCTTTTTCGCAATGTGAACAGGTGGACGACCAGAATATTACAATTTTTTTATTTGCTTTTACATCATAGATGCTTTTTGCTTTGGTATTGGATGCATTAATAAATTTGTTATTTGGGAATTTTGCACCTATTTCTGTATTGGAGTTTATGGCGATGGTAGAAGCCAGCCGGTCATTAATTGTACATTTCAGATTTTTCGCTTCTGTAAGGTATTGCTTTTTCAAATCTTCCATTCCGTAAGTATCAAAAATATCGATAAGTTCGGAAAGTATGGTTTGTCCTCGCGGTGTTTCGGTATTTACTGCTGTTAAAAGTTGGTCTACAGAAGCCGGAACTACAGCTTTGGAGCCCGCTGCTGCAGTATTGAGGTAAGTAACCAAAATCGGGCGTAACAGAGAAGAGGTTTCCAAATACTCATTTGATTTCACCAAAAAATCCTGAATTTCCTTTTCTGTAACTGCAGGTTTGGTAGCATCTTTTACTACAAATCTTGAGTAATTGGTTGTATAGTAACTGATGAAAGGGAATTGTGAAGCATCAGGTTTTGGTTGTGATAATCGATAAATTTCTTTATCCACTGCATTTCCGAAATCTGAGCTTTCCTGATAATATTCCTTAATTTGATACAAAGCAGGAAGAATAAATTCCTTTTTCTGCTCCATATCTTGCAAGTTGTTCATCAGCGCATTTGCTTCATCTATAAAATCAACATTTGTAATTTTACTAGCGGTTGCTGTAAACTTTATCTTCACATCTTTGTTTTCCGAGATAAAATTGATAACCGTATTAGTTTCCGGAAAAATAATTTTCATCATTCCGGAGTACGGTTTTGAAATACTGAAAGTCCAGGAATTTCCTTTTCTCATTTCCTTGCTATTCAGGATATCTTTGGAGCCGTCTAAGGTATAAACGTAGGCTTCTTTGGAAATAAATTCCGGAGAGGTATCAAGGGAAATTTTAAATTGGGCTTGCAGATTGAAAACCCAAGCCAATGCAAATAGCAGTACAAATTTTTTCATATACAAAAATAAAAAAAACTCACTAATAAAAGTGAGTTTTTATAATTTATCAGATTTTTTTCATCTGCTTTATTCTGGTGTATGCTATTGTGAAAATAAGCAACACCCCTATCATTAATAACAAAGTTGTATAGCTGTCAATTGGTTGTGATATACCTCCTGTATCTCCCGACTCGTTACCCTCGCCTGGTGGCGGTGGTGTTTGTGCGTAAGATAAAACCGCAAGAAAAATAAATACAACGCTCCAGAATCTTTTTAACAAAATATTTTTCATCACAAGTTATTTTACAATTTTTTTGATAACGACCTCTCCTGTTTCGGAAGTGGTTTTTACTACGAATACACCATTTACATTTGAAAACATCGGGATTATGTAATCTGATCCGGTATTCACATCGTTTTTAATATGGATCAGCTGGCCTGTTGCAGAATATACTTCTACTTTGGCTTTTTTCCAATCCTTTGAAAATCTTACAACCCAATCGTTATCTTTTTTTGCAATAATTGTTTGATTTTTAATAGCAGATCCTGCATCTAATGTTGCACCCTGAGGTTCTCCGAAATAGAGTCCGTAAGATGATCCGGTAACAGGAATACTATCTCCCGAATTAATTTTTGTAACTATATTATTCGCATTCTCAATATAGAAATCTCCTTCTGAAAGTTGTTGTCCAGGTTCGATTTTTTGTCCGCCTTCAAAAATTTCAAATTTCATTGTTGCAGGGGCATCGAAATTGATAAACATCGGGATTTTCTTTCCTTTGAAGTTTGTTTCGTTCGCTTCATTAATATACAATTGGGAAGTATAGTTGGCATCTTCGCCACCATCCACTTTTTCCTCTTTGGTATAAATTGGATAATCTTCTACATATCCTTGCATTGTAGCACCCTCTTTTCCGGTAATGGCAGAAGGAGATACTGCGTAGTGTGTTTTTCCAACTTCTTTACCATCGGCATTGTATAATGTTACCGAAACCTGCTTTATAATTTTATCTGCCGGGATTGAAACTCCTTTATTGGCAACTCCGTGATCGGATGGATCACGAGGATCTTGTGAAAAGCTTCTTGCATCATTAAGGTTAATTTGTGCTGCAGCATTAGAGTTAAATTTCACCATTACTTCGCCCATTGGTTTGATCACCATTTTTTCCTTTTCTACATCACCTCCCTGGATAACGCCTCCGGAAACAACAACCTGTACAATATTTCCTTTCCCGTATAATGTCCCGGTATATCCTCCACTTCCTGGCTGATCTGCATAATACCAATCAAAATTAGTTGTACCGTAATATGCAATTCCACGAATATTGTTTAATACGCCAGCTGTTGTTTTCAGATTGGTAAGATCAATATTGGTAAGGAAAGGATTGGCAAATTGGCTGAGATTTTTACCGTAGTTACCTCCAGCTTGCCAGTTCGAAGCAACAGTAGCATCTTCAAAAGGATCATTAACGTAAGAATTGTATCTTTCCGCATAAATATTCTTTTTATTTCCTCCTGATCCCAAATCAGCAATATATCCTGTATCCAAGATATCTAGCATAAAATTATCAGTTCCGTGGGTATTATCAGAATAAGGAGTTCCGATGAAATCCTTTACAGCACTAGATGCATTCCACTGTATTGTGTTGTTTGCATCTCTTCTTGGGATGATGTAATAATCTGTTGCTTTTCCTACGCTGACGCCAGAATTGGCATCTGTAATCTGGTCGAAACGTATTTGCTTGTTATTCCATCTGAATACGGAAGCATAATTAAATCTTCCCGAGGAATTTAAAGTACTGCTTGCAGTTTGAAGATATGGGAAAATTGTTTTAAGGTCTGCTATATTCAAATTGTAGAATGGCAACGCTACCTGTTGCCTGCCTACTCCTACGTCGGGTACTGTAGGATCACTTCCGTTATTAGCATCAGCCTGGTATTCTTTTACCACTTTTCCGCTGATTTTTGTAGTCTGATCCAAACCGGAAATATACAGCTGCCCGTAATCGGTACTGCTAAGGTATTTCAATCTGAATTCAGCTGTGGATGCTATATCGAAAACATCCGATCCGGAAGATGGAGCTACAACCATTATATCACCTTCATTGCTCACTTTTCCGGTTCCTGCATTCTGCCAACCACCACCGGAGTACACGAGCGCTCCGCTTTTTACAGTAAGTTTGGCATCATTCCCCACAAATGTCAGAACATCCTGAGCATTTATACAAATGGAGAACACAAGGCTTCCTAACATTAATAAATTTTTTCTCATAGTATAGGTGTGTTTTTGTTACTATTTCTCGTGCAAATTTAAAAATTTTTTTATTAAAAACAAATTCTAAATTAACATTGTATCTTTATTTAAAATAATTTTTTTCTGCTCACCTATATTGAACATATAGTTTTCCAAAGCTTTTTCAGTGGTTCCGCGTAAACCTCTCGCTCCAAGTCCTTTTTCGATGGTTTCATCCACAATCTTTTCGATGCCTTCATCGGTAAAAGTAAGGGCTACTCCATCCATTTTGAAAAGTTCGATAAACTGGTTGATGATTGAATTTTTTGGTTCTTTCATTATGCGAATCATTGTTTCTTTGGTAAGTTTATCCAGATACGTGATAATTGGAAACCGTCCTAAAAGCTCGGGTATAAGCCCAAAACTTCTCAAATCTGTCGCGTTAATCTGGTTCAGAACATCTTCATCTTCTTCTACCTTATTGATTTTTTCTGAGCTGAAACCGATGGCTTGCTTGTTCAGTCTTCTCTCGATAATCTGTCTTATCCCGTCGAATGCGCCTCCTGCAATAAACAGAATATTCTGGGTGTTCACCTGAATATATTTCTGATCCGGATGTTTTCTTCCTCCTTGTGGCGGAACATTTACAATACTTCCTTCCAACAGCTTCAATAAACCTTGCTGTACACCTTCTCCGGAAACATCTCTTGTAATGCTTGGATTATCAGATTTTCTTGCAATTTTATCGATCTCATCAATAAATACAATTCCTTTTTCTGCTTTTTCTACATCATAATCTGCAACCATCAGCAACCGGGAAAGGATGCTTTCCACATCTTCACCCACATATCCTGCTTCTGTAAGAATCGTAGCATCCACAATGCAGAACGGAACATTCAGTTCGCGCGCAATGGTTTTGGCAAGTAAGGTTTTTCCGGTTCCGGTTTCGCCAATCATAATAATGTTGGACTTCTCAATCTCCACTTCACGATTTTCATCTTTGGCGTGAAGAAGTCTTTTATAATGGTTATAAACCGCGATGGAAAGCTGCTTTTTCGCCTGTTCCTGCCCGATTACATACAAATCCAGAAATTCTTTAATTTCTTTTGGTTTTTTTAGCTCATCCATATTTTCTGCCGGTGAAAATCCCGATTCGGAACCGTTGCTTTTAACAATGGAATGTGCCTGCTCAATACAGTTTTCACAAATAAATCCATTTTGCCCGGAAACCAGCATCTGTACTTCATTTCTTTTTCTTCCACAAAATGAACATTGGTTTGGATTCATATAAAATTATATTTGGTATAAATTGGTTTTACGTTATTGTTAAGAAAAATTTTGCCAAAGAAAATTTCTCTGGCAAAGGTACATTAATTTGAAATTTTTTTCTGAATTTTCAGATAGTCTTCAGGACGGAATTTCAGCCGCACATTTTTGAAATTCATATCTTCCATTTTGGAAATGGGAATCAGATGGATGTGCGCATGCGGAACTTCCAGCCCTACAACTGCCGAAGCTATTCTTTTGTCGGGATAAGCTTTTCCAAGCTTTTTTGCAACTTTTTGGGCAAAGCTCCAAAGGTTTTTAAAATCTTCATCATCAAGATCGAAAATTAGATCAACCTCTTTTTTGGGGATTACCAAAGTATGACCTTCCACCAATGGCATCGCATCCAAAAAAGCAAGATGCTGCTCATCTTCTGCGATTTTGTAGGAAGATATTTCCCCGTTTATGATTTTTGTGAATATGCTGCTCATAATTTTATTCTAAATGGTGCGAAATGTGAGGTGCAAATTACGGGATTATCAATATTACAAAGATATTTCGAGGATTTCAAACGACAGTTTGTTTCCGTTCGGAAGCAGAATTTCTGCAGTTTCGCCAACGGATTTTCCTAACAGCCCTTTTGCAATAGGAGTATTTACGGAAATTTTTCCCGATTTCAGATCGCTTTCATTATCTGGAACAAGTGTGAATTTCTGCTCCTGCTTGGTTGCCAGGTTTTTAAGATGAACCGTCATCAGAATCGACACTTTCGAGGTGTCCAGTTGGGATTCATCAATCACCTTGGAATCGGCAATTACATCTTTTAGTTTAGAGATCTTCATTTCCAGCATTCCTTGTGCTTCTTTCGCCGCATCATATTCGGCATTTTCAGAAAGATCTCCTTTATCTCGTGCTTCAGCAATCTGCTGGGTTATTTTCGGCCTTTCAATGGTTTCCAGCAGTTCCAATTCAGCTTTCATCTTCTCGAGCCCTTCTTTTGTAACATACGTTGCCATACTTTTAATTTTTTAGGGTTAGTATAAAAAAATAATCCGACATTTGCCGGACAATGTTGTTGTAAAAATTTCGTTTGACAAAGATAGAAATTATTTTTGATATGAAAAAAAAGTCTTTCGCTACATTTTCCATAATCTTTTTGATTTCCAGTGTTTTATTTACCGTAAAATCGTGTGGAAATCGTAACGACACTGTTAATTGCTTTCCGGAAACTGCTATTAATGTGGTACTGAACCTTAATCTTCCTGCTTATTTTGATCTTCAGACTGTTGGCGGTTGGATGTATATTGATGAACAAAGCTCCGGAACCAGAGGTTTGATTGTGGTGCGAACCACCAATGGATTTAAAGTATACGATCGGAATGCGCCGCACATTTGCCCTGAAAACAACACAACACTGAAAGTGGAAGAAAATATAAAAATCATTTGTCCGAAAGATGGCGCAGAATGGATTTTGCTTACCGGACAACCTACAAAAATCGCCAATCTTCCACCCAAAACTTATCCTTACACTTATGATTCTTCAACCAATGTTCTAACGATTTATTACTAATTAAACTTGTTGCTCATTTAGTCGAATTTTTCATCTTTAAAATATTTAAAATCCCAACTGTACAAAAGTTAATCAAAAAATTGGAAATATTTAAATTTTTATGAAAACCGTAATACAAAGAGTATCAGAAGCTTCGGTGAAAGTAGAGGGCAAAATTGTCGGTGAAATCCAGAATGGTTTTCTGCTTTTAATAGGAATTGATGAAAACGATGAAAAGCAAGATGCAGATTGGCTCGTTCAGAAAATCCTGAATCTTCGCGTTTTCGGTGATCAGGATGGGAAACTGAATCTTTCTGTTTTGGATACCAAAGCAGAAATCCTTTGCATTAGCCAGTTTACCCTGATTGCGGATTACAAAAAAGGAAACCGCCCTTCTTTTATAAAAGCGGCAAAACCAGAAAAAGCAATTCCGCTTTTTGAATATTTTAAAAGTGAAATCGCAAAATCCGGACTGAAAACCGAAAGCGGAATTTTTGGTGCGGATATGAAAGTTTCCTTAATTAATGACGGTCCCGTAACAATTGTAATGGATTCTCAAACGAAAATGTAATTTCGTTTTCAGATTCGGCGGCGGCTTTGCCGCCGCCGAATCTGAAAAAATTATTCCACAGAAACCGTAAAATCGCCCTTTGCTTCACCAGAAGCCATATTGCTTTTCCCGATAATCAGCCAAACTTCACCTTTTTCAGGAACTTCGTAATCTTTCAGTTCTCTGCCGAAAGGTCCGTCATAATCGCCATTCGGAAGTTTAATCTGATTGATTCGGATATTCATTTCTTTGTTTTTTGGTTTTACGGCTGCAGAAATTTTCGGGTTTTTATAGTTTTTTATTTTTAAAATAAAAGTCTGATTTTCGGCGGTAAATTCGTCTCCCAAACTGAATGGCAATTGCGCTGCATCAGCAACTCTTATAATTTGGTTTCCTTCATCATCACGCATTATTCCTTCGTTCATTACTTTTTTTCCGGCTGCAGAATTTTGGATAATCGAATCGCGGATTGCTGCGGAGTCTACTTCCGGTTTCGGCTGTTCTTCAACAATTTGCAAGGAATCTCCAGTTGCAGAATTTTCGGAAATTGCCGCCTCTTTTTTACAGGAAAAAATAACGAGCGGAATCAGGAAAAGGAGCTTTTTCATAGTATTTATTTTAAAGTTTCGTAATATATAATTTTGGAAAGGAAAGATTTCTTCTTATCCGATTCTGCATTTCTCAAAATTTCTTTCTTTAAATTTTCATCTTTGGTTTTATCTGCAAATTTTAGCAATTGTTTTTCACTAAAATTGATGGAGGTTTTATGAAAATTCAAAGCGAAATCAGATCTTTTCATATTGTTTGAAGTTATAATTCCGCCCCAATTGATGAAACCCGCAGCCAAAATTGTTCCATAAAAATACCAAACCATATTATTAAAAAGGAAAGCATTGGTTTTCTGTTTCCGGATTTTGGTGAAAGTAATTATCAGTCCGATCATCGATAAAATCAGGAATGCGTAAACGCCTAATCTTTTGTAAGTCAGTCCGAAACCAATTACATATTCTGTATTTTTTATTAATGCAGAAATCACCAAAACGACATTCAAGAAGATCCAGATTTTTGCAAAAATTTTCAGGGAATTTGCTTTTTTATCAAAATTAAAATTTCCTTTAAAATAAAACATCATCACCGCAATTGCCATTATAATTGAAAGAATTACGGCATTTACTCTTTCGTGGGTTTCGGCGGAAAGTTGGTTTGGCGTTTTCGGGATTTCGATAAACTGTTCGTAGTTGAAGGTGATAATAAAGATGATTAACAACACATTCAGCGCCAGAAGGGAAACCATTCCGCTGGTTCTTTCTGCATCGATATCCAGGAAAGAATAGGTAGGTTTCGGTGTTTTGTCTTCGTTCAGAAAGTCGTTTTTCAGGTCGTGATTCCATTTGAAAAAGAAATTGTAAAGTTCGAAATTCCAGAAATTGAAGGCGATGAAAAATCCCAAACAACCTAATGCAAAAAATTCCCAAAAGTTGAAATCGAATTTGAAATCGGTAAAAAGTCTGGAAAAATGCTCACTTCCCCAGGAATAAATTCCAAAAAATACAAGGATGAAAAATAACGGAATCAGTACTGTGGAAATGAGTTTCTGCCCGATTCCTGAGGTATTTCTTTTCGGAAACCACTGGTCAAATTTGAAAAAACGATAGATAAATGTAACAAAATTCAGAGCAAAAACCGGAATTACAAGAATGGATTTCAAATCTCTGCTTTTCGATTTTAGTGACAATAAAAAAAGCGATGTGAAAACTGCCAGAAAAGACGCGAAATCTCCATACCACGCAAAAGCAAAGCTTGCTAAGATGGAAGTGGAAAAGACAACAAAAAAGATTTTCGTACGGTTTCTTTCGGGAGTTTTGAAAAAAGTGAGCAGCGCATAAGCAATGCCGAGAATTCCGAAATTAATTCCCATTGTTTCACCGTAAAACAAGGTGATAAAAAGCGTAGTGGTGAGAAGAATGAGCTGATATGGTTTCATTGGACCTGATGTCGGCTGATTGATTTTGGATGTTGTTTTCATAATAGATTTGAGATTTTTTGATTGATGTATGAATTATAAAATTTTAGCTTCCCGCGAAAGGAGTTCCGAAAATACCGACAGCCAATTCTGCCCAAATCAGGAAAAGGAGGATTAAAGTAAGCGCGATGTAGAGAAACCGTTTTCCCGGAACTTTTACTTTTCTCAGAATGGTATCAATACCGAAAGCGGTAACAAAAAGCAGAATTCCTGCAATTATAAAATCTGTTGCAGACCATTTCACCTGATCCGAAAACCGCATTGCAATTGCCGGAAGTGCCAGTAAAATTGCAGCCGTTCCGTAGATTGCTGCACTTTTTTGATTTGTTTTCATTGTTTTAAAAATTAAATTAATATAAAGTACTTTGTTTTTCAAAGTATTTTTACGAAAAAAAAATTTCAGATAGCCATCTCCGGAATTTTTTCAAACTTCAAACTCCATACTCCAAACTTTATCCTTCACTTTCATACCATTTATTTTACTATTTCCCTAAAAGTTTTTCCAGAGCGTTCAAATGTTGCGTAAATGCTTCTCTTCCGCTTTGCGTAACCCGGTAAGAAGTTTTCGGTTTTTTCCCGACAAATTCTTTTTTTATTTCAATGAAACCTGCTTTTTCAAGTGCGGAAGAATGGCTTGCAAGATTTCCGTCTGTTACTTCTAAAAAATCTTTCATTTCTTTAAAATCAACCCAATCATTAACCATCAGCACAGACATAATACCTAATCTGACGCGGCTTTCAAATTCTTTGTTGAGTTGATTGATGTTCATACTTTTGTTTAAAGTTTAAAGTTAGAGGTTTAAGGATATTTCAAAGTTTTAAAACCAAAACAGAATATAATTTTTCTGAATAAATTAACTATTTAACCGAATAACTAGCTACAAAAATCTACCGGTATTTTTTGTACATCACCAATCCGTACAAGATATGCAGAACTCCGAAACCGATTGCCCAGAAAACCAATCCCCAACCAAGAAAAAATAAGGAAAGTAACCCGAGGAAAATTTCGCAGTAACCAAGATATTTTACATCGGTCAAGGTATATTTTTCTGCATTTACCAACGCCAATCCGTAGAAGATTAAAGTTGCCGGAGCGATCATCACAAAAAGTTGATGATGCAGCAAACCAAGACAAAAAAATCCGCCTGTAAACAATGGAACCGAAAAATTGAAAAGCAATCTTTTTGTTGTTTGATCCCAAATTTTCAAATTTTTGGATTTGCTTTTTCTGGCTGTGAAAAAGTATCCTGAAAACAAAGCAAGAAAAAGAATCACCAATCCAATTATCACCAATTCTTTCACCAGACTTTCATTGAAAACATTTCGGTTTCCATCGAAATAACTGATCCCTTCTCTTTGAAAAACAAAATAAACATAGCCCGCTCCAAGCAAAGCAAAAACTCCGGCAAAAACTCCGGAAAGCCCGCTGAGAGAGATAAAGCGTGAACTGCGTTCCATCATTTGACGGATATGTGAGAGATCTTCGTGATAATTTTTTGATTTCATATAAAGAACTTTGAACCGCAAAGTTAAAATTTATTTTGAAACTGCAAAAATAATTTTGTTAGAAAATTTATTTTGCTCTCAATCTTTCTTTGATCTTTTCAATATTTTGTTTGGCAGAATCTTCCAGAATCAGGCTTGCACTCATCAGAATTCTTTCGGGCATTAATGTATCGAAATGCCCGGTTGATTCCCACGACACTTTTTTAATCAACGCCAAAGCATCCTCACTTCGCAACGAAAGTTTTTCTAAAAATTCCGAAAGTTTTTCATCCATTTTTTCAATCGATTCCGAGACGGAATGGTAAATATTATGCTGTTCTGCCCAAGCTGCACTTCGGAAATCGGCATCAATTGCCATTGCCGAAAACTGAGATTTTCCAATTTTCCGTTCCACATAAGGACCGATGACAAACGGACCGATGCCGAGGTTAATCTCTGTTAAAGCCAATGCAGAATCTTGCGTAGCGAAGCAATAATCTGCACCACACGCAATTCCTACTCCGCCACCAGTTGTTTTTCCCTGAACGCGGACTACTACAATTTTTCCGCAATTTCGCATTGCATTCAGCACCTTTGCAAAACCTCCGAAGAATCTTTTTGAAGTTTCCAGTTCCTCTATTTCCAGAAGCTCATCAAAGCTTGCACCAGCACAAAAAGCTTTCTCTCCTGCACTTTTTATCAAAATGGCTTTTACTTCTTCTTTTGCGCCTTCATCCAAAATGGTTTGGGCAAGTTTTTCCAGAATGTGTCCGGGAAGCGAATTGCTTTTCGGTGTTCCGAAAGTAATTGTGGAAATATTGTTTTTGAGTTCTGTATGTACAAATTCAGTATTCATAATATTTAATATCAAATTAATTGTTGAAGCAGAAAATACTTGGTTTGTAAATTTACTGAATTGATTAAAGAAAACAAGTCTGGAAGCTATATTTTCTGAAATGCTTCTGTAATTCTTTCCAAAAACTTCTTATTTTTGTAAAAACCTGTTTTTATGTTGATTATTGAATCTCCTTCTCATAATGCATACTTCAATATTGCTTCGGAAGAATATCTGCTGAACAAATTTCCGAAGGAAGATATTTTTTTGCTTTATGTAAATGCTCCTTCGATAATTGTTGGTAAATTTCAAAATACGTTGGCTGAAATCAATCTGGGTTATGTGCGTAAAAATAATATTAAAGTAGTGCGCAGAATGTCGGGTGGCGGAACGGTATATCACGATCTTGGAAATCTTAATTTCTCTTTCCACACTCTTTTGGGAGCTCAGGATTTTATGGATTTTTCGGTTTTTACCGAACCTGTAATCAGCTTACTGAACCGTTTGGGTGTTCCCGCAAAGCTGGAAGGAAGAAATGATTTATTGGTGGATGGAAGGAAATTCAGCGGAAATGCAAAACTTGCCAGAAACGGAAAAATGATACAGCATGGCACTATTTTGCTGAATTCGGAGATGTCGGTTTTAGGAGAAGCTTTAACGGTAAATCCTCTGAAGTTTATTGATAAAGCCGTAAAATCCAACCGGGCGCGTGTTACCAATCTTATCGAATATCTTCCGGAAGGTTTTACAACTGATAGAATTAAAGATCTGTTGATTGAAGAAATTAAGGAAAAAAATCCTGCTTCATCAATGTACGAGTTTACTATTGATGATATCCGCGAAATTGAAAAACTGATGGCGGAAAAATATGAAACGTGGGACTGGAATTTCGGGTTTTCGCCGGATTACAATTTCACGAAAGCCGTGAAAATTCCTGCAGGATTTATTGAGCTTCATTTGGATGTGCAAAAAGGCTATATTGAAAGGGCTAAAATTTTTGGAGATTTTTTTGCCACTTTACCTATTGAAGGTTTGGAAGAGCAGCTTATCGGGAAAAGACACGAGATTAATGAGATTGAAAAACTTTTGGATTCTGTAGGATTACCCAATTATTTCGGGAATGTAACAACCCCGGAAATTCTGGAATTGTTCAAATAAAAATGGTGCATTTTCTTTCTGCATCAGTTTTTCTATAAAAAAAGAACCAGCAAAAAATTGCTGGTTTTGTATTTTTTAAACGGTAAATAATTACCAGTTTTTGTTCAGATAATAATTCAATCCGAGAGCAAGCATTCGGTTATAAGTATTTCTCTCGGTATTATTAGGATATACCTTACTAAAGCCACGATCATATCGCAAAAATGCTTCAAACTGTTGGCTGATTTTAATTCCTGCTCCTACCGAAATACCGAATCCAAAATTATTCACTTTGTCATCTTTATTAAATTTATAATATACTGCATCATATTCCGGCTGTACTTTTTTGTCATCCCGAACCAGCAATTCAACTTTTGGTCCCGCAAACAGAAAAAAATCTCTTTTCATATTTCCTTTATGAAAAAAGTATCGGATATATGCTTGCATACTGATATAATCATAATTGTATTTTTGTTTTTCATATTTATCAGGATTGGCATCTGCATTTTCACCTTGCATACTGTACTCGATCTGGGGCATAAAATATAACCATGCAGAATCATATATATCATTTTCCACTAAAGACCATTGTGCAAAAAAACCTGCGCCACCGCCCCATTTTCCTTCTGAGCGATCGTGAACATTCACAATAGAGCCTTTGTGAACATTTCCGGTTACACCGTATTTAAAAGTTTGAGCACCTAATTGCCCAAAGAGAATCATCACAATAAATACCCAAAACTTTTGCATACATTTTCAATTTTAAAATTTGGGCGAAAATTACTACTTTTTTATTTATAATAAACTATATATGTGGAAAAAATAATTTTATAATAAATTTTCAAAGCAGGATTATCTGTTCTTTATATATTCTTCAATACATTGATACTCAAAGCCTTTACTTAGCAAATATCGGATGGTTTTGCTTTTCTTCTGATATTCACGCAGTCCTTTTGTTTTTGAGTAATAATTCTCAAACTGGATTTCGATTTCTTTTTCATAATCCTTTTCATCAATTTCATCAAAACATTTCTGGATAAGTTTTTCGGTAATTTTTTTTTGCTTCAGGTTGATTTTAATTTTATTCCGCCCCCAATGTTTTATATAAAATTTTCCGCGAATATAGCTTCGCGTAAACCGTTCTTCGTTCAGATAATTTTCTTTCAGAAGATAAAGGATAATTTCATCTTTTGCTTCAGGAATCAGCAGATAATCCCGCATTTTCAGTTCCACTTCGTAATGACATCTGTCCTGGTAAACACAATAGTTAACCAGCTTTTGCTTTATTTCCTCAAAAGTGAAAGATGTATTTCCTTTGTTCATTTTTAATATAAAACACGCCATTGGATGACGTGTCTTTATTTTAATTGATAAAAATTCTGCCGTTAAGAATTGAATAGTGCTCTTCCTGCCATCAAATCATTCACTTTTCTACGAACATTTACAATCACGTTTTCATCTTTAATATTATCCACAACTTCAGAAATCAGTGCGGCTACAGTTTCCATATCGGTTTCCTGAAGACCTCTTGTGGTGACAGCCGCTGTTCCGAGCCGGATTCCCGAAGTGATGAAAGCAGATTTATCATCAAAAGGCACCATATTTTTGTTGCAGGTAATGTCTGCTTTTACCAATGCCTTTTCAGTTTCTTTTCCGTTCACGCTTTTGTTTCGGAGGTCAATAAGCATCAGATGATTATCGGTTCCACCACTTACGATTTCAAAACCGTGATCTATCATTGCTTTCGAGAGTGCATGCGCATTGGAAATTACTTTTTTAGCATAAGTCTCAAATTTTGGATCCAACGCTTCACCGAATGCAACGGCTTTTGCTGCAATCACATGTTCCAGCGGTCCTCCCTGAATTCCCGGAAAAACTGCTCCGTCCAAAACCTGGCTCATCATTTTTATTTCGCCTTTTGGAGTTTTGTGTCCGTAGGTATTTTCAAAATCTTTTCCCATCATTATCAGTCCGCCTCTTGGTCCTCTCAAGGTTTTATGGGTAGTAGTGGTAACTACGTGGCAATATTCAAAAGGCGAATTCAGCAGTCCTTTTGCAATTAAACCTGCAGGATGTGCAATATCTGCCCAAAGTGTAGCACCAACTTCATCAGCTACTTCTCTAAATTTTTTATAATCCAAATCGCGGGAATATGCTGAAAATCCCGCAATTATCATTTTCGGACGAACTTCAAGCGCTTTTCTGCGCATTGCTTCATAATCAATTCTTCCGGTTTCTCTTTCTACTCCATAAAACTGTGCATTGTACTGGATACCGGAAAAATTTACAAAAGATCCGTGTGTAAGATGTCCTCCCATTGAAAGATCCAGTCCCAAAATAGTATCACCTGGTTTCAGACAAGCAAGATAGATTGCCGCATTTGCCTGAGATCCGGAATGTGGCTGCACATTTGCGTAGTCTACACCAAATAGTTGTTTTGCTCTTTCAATAGCGAGTGTTTCTACTTCATCCACCACTTCGCAACCTCCATAATAGCGGCGTCCCGGATATCCTTCTGCGTATTTGTTGGTAAGCACGCTTCCCATTGCTTTCATTACTTCATCCGAAACAAAATTTTCTGAAGCGATAAGCTCTATTCCGTGGGATTGGCGTTGTTTTTCTTTTTCTATAAGGTCAAAAACAGGATCATTATTCATATTATATTCATTTACTTTTTTAGTTACGTTCCAAAAATACTGCTTTTTGGGTTTATTTGAAAAGGATTTTGAAAACAATTCTTACAACGACTCAAAAAACAGGCTTTTTTGGCGGAATTATTTGATGAATATTGAATGTTTTATTTTGAAAACTTCGATAAAATTTTATATTTGCAGGGAAATTTTTATTAAAATAACATTTAGCACTATGAAAAATCTGATTGAAAAAATCAATGCGGAATTTGAAGCTTTCAGCAACGAAGCAAATTCTCAGGCAGAAAAAGGAAACAAAGCGGCAGGAACAAGAGCAAGAAAATCTGCGCTGGAACTGAGCAAACTTTTTAAGGAGTTCAGAAAAGTTTCTGTGGAAGAGGCAAAAAAATAAGCAAAAACTGCTTGCAAAAGAAAGTCCTGCGAAAGCGGGACTTTTTGATACCTGCTATATATAGGGTACACAATCATTTTTTTACTATTTTGCAAAAGTTTTTAATCCGTATTTGGATTTTCGGTGCATATATTTTATAGATAATGATGCTGAAAAATATGCATCTGAACCTCAATATATTTGATTAAAAAAATACAAAAAAAAGATAAATCATAAAGAATTTTATATATTTGCAGCAACTAAACAACAATTTAAAATATAATACTATGTCAGACATTGCATCAAGAGTAAAAGCTATCATCGCTGATAAGCTTGACGTTGAAGAAACAGAAGTAACTCCAGAGGCTAGCTTCACAAACGATTTAGGAGCTGATTCATTGGATACAGTTGAACTTATTATGGAATTCGAAAAAGAATTTAACATTCAGATTCCAGATGATCAGGCTGAAAAAATTACGACCGTTGGTCACGCCATCGCTTATATCGAAGAAGTGGTTAACAAATAATTTATTCTTTGTAAAAAAGAAATACAAATTTTATGGAATTAAAAAGAGTAGTTGTAACAGGTTTCGGTGCTATAACGCCCATTGGGAAAAATGCAAAAGAATACTGGGAGAACCTTGTAAAAGGAACGAGCGGTGCCGCTCCAATTACTCTTTTTGATGCCTCCAATTTCAAAACAAAATTCGCCTGCGAAGTTAAGGATTTCGATCCGCTTGCTTATTTTGATAAAAAAGAAGCAAAGAAAATGGACCGCAATACCCAGTTCGGGATTGTAGCCGCAAGAGAAGCAGTCGAGCATTCCGGATTACTGAATGGTGATATAGACAAAAACAGAGTTGGTGTAATCTGGGGATCGGGAATCGGTGGATTGGAAACATTCGAGACTGAAGTTTTGGGCTGGGCACAAAACGATATCCCAAGATTCAATCCGTTTTTCATTCCAAAAATGATTGCCGATATTACTCCAGGACATATTTCGATAGAATATGGCTTTCATGGTCCTAATTACACTACAGTTTCTGCCTGTGCATCTTCTGCCAACGCGCTTATCGATTCCAAAATGCTGATCCAACTCGGAAAAGCTGATGTAATTGTTTGCGGAGGATCCGAAGCGGCTGTTACTGCAAGTGGTGTCGGTGGTTTCAATGCGATGATGGCACTTTCCACAAGAAATGATGATCCAAAGACAGCATCTCGCCCTTTTGATAAAGACAGAGACGGTTTTGTACTTGGAGAAGGAGCCGGATGTATCATCCTTGAAGAATATGAGCATGCCAAAAAAAGAGGCGCAACCATCTACGCTGAACTTAAAGGTGGCGGAATGAGTGCGGATGCACATCATATGACAGCACCACATCCTGAAGGTTTGGGAGCATTTCTTGTAATGCAGAACTGCCTGAATGATGCAGGATTATCTACAGATGATGTAGATCACATTAATATGCACGGAACCTCTACTCCACTCGGAGATATTGCAGAATCCAGCGCTATTTCAAAATTACTCGGTGATCACGCTTATGACATCCAGATCAACTCCACCAAATCTATGACCGGACATCTTCTGGGAGCAGCCGGTGTTATTGAAGCGATAGCAGCTCTCGGAACCATTACTCACGGAATTGTCCCACCAACCATCAATCATTTTACAGATGATGAAAGAATTGACAGCCGACTGAATTTTACGTTCAACAAAGCTGTTGAAAAAACAGTAAATGTTGCGATGAGTAATACATTTGGTTTTGGCGGACACAATGCATGTGTTCTTTTTCAAAAAATATAATCCGTGTATGATATGGAGTTGCAGAAATACTTTTCTAAATTCCTTCTAAAAAGAAAAAAGCTTTCGGATCAGGATTATAAATTTTGTGCTGAACTTTCGAAAATCACAGGATACGAAATACAGAATCTTGCGATCTATCAGGAAGCATTTTCCCTGAAAACTCCAGAAAAAAGAAAACAAAAAAACTACGAAAGACTCGAGTTTTTAGGTGATTCCGTTTTAGGATCTATTATTGCCTGTCATCTGTTTTCACTATATCCTTCCGCTAATGAAGGATTTCTTACCCAAATGAAATCCAAAATTGTAAACCGGAAAAACCTCAACAAATTGGGAAACGAAATGGGGCTTGTAAATTTCACACGAAATCACAAAACCACATTGAGTGAAAATATTGCCGGAAATCTTTTTGAGGCATTGGTAGGAGCCATTTATTTGGATTATGGTTATGATATTTGCAATAAAATTGTGGTGGAAAAACTTTTTACCCAAGAGCAGATTAATAAACTGGAATCAAAAATTGTCAGCTATAAAAGTCTCCTGCTGGAATGGAGCCAGAAAAAGAAAGTAAGCATCCGCTACGAAACCATAGAAGAACTACAGCCCAATAAAAATATGGTTTTCCGATCATTTACACTGATGAACGGTGTGAAGATCTCTAATGCAACAGAAACTTCAAAAAAGAAAGCAGAAGAAAAAGCAGCGCAACGCGCATTTTATATTTTAAATAAAAAAGAAAGCATCGTTGAAAACTCTAAAATTAATTCTTGATCAGGAAGACGAAACCGAAATCTCCATTGGCTTGATTCGGCTATCCAAAACCATTCCCGATTACGAATTTTTTTTTCATCTCAACAGGATTAATGCTTTTACCTTCAAAAGGATTGAAGATTTTGAACTGGCAGGAAATTATTACAACTATTTCTATCCCAGATTCGAAGCCTATTCCCGGGACAACAAAATCTGCATCCAGATTATCGCCAATAAAAATTCGCACAGCATTCAGAAAAATGATATTACCGAGCTCTTCAGCAGCGAAAATGAAAACCGCTTACTGCTAAGCACATATGAAGATGTGGATTATATTATTAAAACTTCAGAAGTAATTCACGATTTTTCACTAATTTTGCTCCCTGAAAATTTTGCATTTCAAATTCAGCAATATTCATTGAGTTCTGAGGAAGAACTCTACCCAATATTTCAATATTATGAATAGATATCTAAAAAAGACTAAAATTATCGCAACCCTTGGCCCTGCATCTTCCGATAAAGAAACAATGCATGATCTGATTAAAGCGGGTGTTGATATTTTCAGAATAAATTTTTCCCACGCAGATTATGATCTGGTAAGAAGAAATGTAGAAATTATTCGTGAACTCAATCAGGAATATGGTTTTTCAACCGGGATTCTGGGAGATTTGCAAGGTCCTAAACTTCGGGTTGGTGTTGTAAAAGAAGGGTCCTACCTGAATCCGGGAGACATCCTAACCTTCACCAATGAGAAGATTGAAGGCGATTCCCAGAAAGTATACATGACGTATCAGCAGTTTCCGAATGACGTAAAAGTAGGAGAAAGAATCCTGATAGATGATGGAAAACTGGTGCTGGAAGTAATTGAAACCAACCTAAAAGATACCGTAAAAGCAAGAACAATACAAGGTGGACCGCTGAGTTCCAAAAAAGGTGTAAACCTTCCGAATACGAATGTTTCGCTTCCGGCACTTACCGAAAAAGATATTCAGGATGCCAATTTTATGCTTGATCTGGAGCTGGATTGGATTGCACTTTCCTTTGTTCGTCACGCCCAGGATATTATTGATCTTAAAGAATTAATGGCGAATCATCCAAAAGGGAAAAAATTCAAAACACCTATTATCGCAAAAATAGAAAAACCTGAAGGAGTAAAAAATATTGATGAAATCCTTTTGGAATGCGACGGATTAATGGTTGCCCGTGGAGATTTAGGAGTGGAAGTTCCGATGGAAGAAGTTCCCGCGATCCAGAAAAATCTGGTGGAAAGAGCCAGATTCTTTTCAAAACCCGTAATCATCGCTACCCAAATGATGGAAACAATGATTAACAGCCTAACTCCGACAAGAGCGGAAGTAAACGATGTTGCCAATTCCGTTTTGGATGGCGCCGATGCTGTCATGCTTTCCGGGGAAACTTCCGTAGGAAAATATCCTGTAGAAGTGGTAAACAATATGGCTAAAATCGTTAAGAATATTGAGCAAACGCATTTCTATCAAAATAATAATGCACCTATCGAACACGAGTTTAATTGTATAGACGAACGATTTATCACCAACAGGATTTGTCTTGCCGCAGTAAGAATCGCAAAAACGACCAATGTACAGGCAATTGTAACATTAACATATTCCGGATATACCGCTTTCCAGATTTCTGCACACCGCCCGAACTCTCATATCATTGTATACAGTTCCAATAAAAGGGTGATCACAATGCTGAATCTGCTTTGGGGAGTGCGTGCTTATTATTACGATTTGGAAAAATCTACAGACGAAACCATTGTTCAGGTAAATACATTAACGCATCATCACGGATATGCCGAGAAAGGCGATTTTGTAATCAATATCAATGCGACACCAGCTCACGAAGCAGGAAAAACCAATACACTGAGATTAACAACGATCTAAATAAAAAAACTCCTGAATTTTTCAGGAGTTTTTTTTTAATTTCCAACCACTGTTTTTGGGGTTACAAATTCTTTCAAAGCCAGTAGCGAAAGTTCGGTTCCGTAGCCGGAAGATTTTGCTCCACCAAAAGGAAGTCGTGGATCGGAGCTGGAAGATTTGTTGATGCTTACTGTTCCCGATTCCAGATTTTCGATAAAATACTGCTGTCTTTTCTTACTTTTTGTCCAGACTGCATTGGATAATCCGAACGGAATATCATTTGCCAAAGCCAAAGCTTCTTCATCATTTTTAGCAATCATCACCATTCCGAGTGGTCCGAAAAGTTCTTCTTCCAAAACAGGATTTCCGGGTTTTACCAAAATCAAGCCGGGCTTCAGATTATTATTTGAAAGTCTTTTTAGAGGAAGGATAATTTCTGCACCGTTTTTCAGGGCTTTTTTATATTGATTTTCCAGTTCATCCGCCAAATCAGGTCTTGCCATTCCGCTGATTTTGGTATTCTTATCCATCGCTTTTCCGGGAACATATTTCTGATATTCATTCAAAAATAAGCTCATAAATTGTTCTTCAATTTTTTTATGAACAATAAAGCGTTTTGCCGCATTGCAGGCTTGTCCGCAATTATTGAGGCGAGCTTCCGCTCCTTTTTGTGCAGCACTTTTCAAATCAGCATCATCCAGAACAATAAACGCATCGCTTCCGCCCAGTTCCAGAAGAGATTTTTTAATTTTTCTTCCTGCTGTCGCCGCCACTTCAGCTCCCGCTTTTTCGCTTCCTGTAAGACTTACGCCTTTTACAATCGTACTTTCCAAAACTTCCTTCACTTCGGAATGTCCTATCCTCAAATTCTGAAAAACACCTTTAGGAAAACCTGCTTCCAGGAACAATTTTTCAATTCTGTCGCCACTTCCGAAACAAATCGAGGCGTGCTTCAAAACAGTTGTGTTTCCGGCAAGAACCGCAGGAACCACAAATCTGAGAACTTGCCAGAAAGGAAAATTCCATGGCATTACACCAAGAATGACACCTTTCGGAGCATAATGGATTTCGGAAACCCGGAATTCGGTTTTTATTTTTTCAGGCTTCAGGATATTTTCGGCTTTCGCATAATAATCTGTCATCCAAGCGCATTTTTCTATTTCGGAAACGGATTGCGAAATAGGCTTGTTCATTTCTTTGGTGATGATTTTTCCGAGTTCTTCCTTGTGTTTCAGTAATAGTTTTGAGAGTTTTGAAAGCAGCTGCTGTTTTTTAGAAAAAGGAACTTTTCTCCATTCCTGAAAGGTTTTGTCAGCTTTTAAAAGTTTATTCTGAATTGATTTTTCCATAGATACGATGATAAAAATAAATGATGTTTGAAAAACTGAAATTTAGGAATTTCCTTTTCAAATCACATCCAAAAACAATTTATATTTTAGAATTGAGGTATTGATATTTAATTTTATTCATTTAGACAAAACAAAAATAGCTGAAGTTGCTTAAACCATCAACCATTCGTTCACCAAAGAAGCTGCCAATCTTGCTGTTCTTTCCTGGATATCATAATCCGGATTAACTTCCGCAATATCCAAAGCAACGAGTTTTTCATTTTTCAGAATATGCAGGAAAAAATGCAGGAAAGCTGCATCTGCAAAAATCCCGTTATACGCTGCCGCTGAAACTCCGGGCGCAATCGCCGCATTGAAAACATCCATACAAATGGTGAGATATAGAATGTCCGTCTGTTCCGAAAATTCATTGATTTTTTCGTAAACGGAAGTAAGATTTTCAAAGAAGATTTCATCAGCGAGAATGTATTTCATCCCGTATTGATGGGCTATATCAAAGAGTTTTAGAGTATTTGAATTTCTTTGGATTCCGATATGCAAAGAATGGATTACGTCTTGCTGCGCAATCTGCCAAAATCCCGTTCCGGAAGAAGCACCAATTTCGGGATCAATCTCGCGGTTATCAAAATGCGCATCGATATTGATAATTCCAATTTTTTTATCCGGAAATGCGTTTTTAATTCCGGAATAGTGGGCAAACATTACTTCGTGACCGCCTCCTAAAACAATGGATTTTGCTTTGTGCAAAAGAGTTTTTGAGATTTTCTGTGATAATTTATTTTGAGCTTCCTCAAGATTTCCATTAATGCATTCCACATTCCCGAAATCTTTCAGTTGAAAATCCGGTTTTACCACCGGAAAATTGGACATATTTTTTCTGATAATATCAGGAGCGTTTTTGGTGCCGGTTCTTCCTTTGTTGCGTTTTACACCTTCATCCACTGCAAAACCGTGAAGAACAAAATCGTTTTCCGAAATTTTTTCATAATCATCTTCCAAAGCAATTTTCTGAAAAAGTCTTTGATACAGCGGATCGTCTCCGTCAAATCTTCCTTGCCACATTTTTGGGATTTAAAGTTTAATTCTTGTTGTTACACAGTTAAATTGTTACATAGTTAAACTGTTACATTATTTTTTGCAAATGCAATTGCTGCTTCTTTTACCCAAGTGTTTTCTGCCTGTGCTTTTCTTTTGGTTTCGAGGCGTTTTTTGTTGCAGGGACCGTTTCCTTTCAGTACTTCCATAAATTCGTCCCAGGGAAGTTCCCCGAAATCGTAATGCCCTTTTTCTTCGTTCCATTTCAGGTTTTCATCAGGAATTTTCAAACCGAGAAATTCTGCCTGCGGAACGGTTACATCTACAAATCTTTGACGGAGAGAATCGTTGCTTTCCCTTTTCACACGATAATTCATTGATTTTTGAGAATTGGGTGAAGCATCGTCATTTGGTCCGAACATCATTAATGCTGCCCACCAGAAACGATTCAGTGCGGCTTGTGCCATTTCTTTCTGCTGTTTTGTTCCGCGGCAAAGTGTCATCAGAATTTCATAACCTTGTCTTTGATGGAACGATTCTTCTTTGCAGATCCGCACCATTGCTCTGGAATAGGGTCCGTAAGAATTTCCCATCAGCATTACCTGATTCATAATTGCAGCACCATCTACCAACCAGCCGATTGCGCCGATATCTGCCCAGCTTAAAGTCGGGTAATTGAAAATGCTGGAATATTTTGCTTTTCCGGAAAGCATATCGGTATAGGTTGAATCCCGGTCTGCTGTAATATCGCCATTTCCTAATGTTTCCGTGGCAGCGTAAAGATACAAACCGTGTCCTGCTTCGTCCTGGATTTTGGCAAGCAAAGCCATTTTCCTGCGCAAAGAAGGTGCTCTTGTAATCCAGTTGGCTTCCGGAAGCATCCCGACAATTTCAGAATGGGCGTGCTGCGAAATCTGCCGTACCAGAAGTTTACGGTAATCTTCCGGCATTATATCTTTGGGTTCTACTTTATTTTCGTGCTGAACGTATTCTAAAAATTTTTCTGTGTTCATTTTATTGAATGTATTAATTTGAAAATGTGATCATTTGAAATTGCTGTTATTGTAGAGTAATTCTCAGATTAAATAATTTTCAAATTGCGATATTGTCTTTTTTATAGATCCCGATTTTCCCATCGGAAAATTCTCCCGCTACGAATGTTACGGACTTTTCGGGAGTTTTGATGGTATATTCGTTAAAGTGGTAGCTACTTCCTTCAAAAGGATCAACCACTTCAATCTTCCGGTCGGAACAAAACCAGTAGTGATTCCAGATATTCAGACCTTCTATTCTGAATTCTTTATCCACTTCGATAAGAGATTCAAATTTCCAGTTTGCCATAATTGCTGATTTGGGTGTACTAATTTACGAAATATTAATTTGAGAGTTTGAAAATTTGAAAAGCTGCGAATTAGCCACATATTGGTAGAAACCTTTTTATTCTCAAATCACCACATTTTCACATTACCACATTCTCAAATGAAATCACACATCATAATTCAGCATCACAATATTGGTTACGGGATGGCATTGACAAGTCAGCACAAAACCACGTTCCACCTCATCTTCGGTAAGTGCAAAATTTTTTTCCATAAAAACTTCGCCTTCCATAATCTGTGCTTTGCAGGTGCAGCATACGCCGCCTTTGCAGGCAAAAGGAACAGGAAGATGCTCTTTCAATGCTTTGTCCAGAATGCTTTCTTTTTTGGAATTCAGGTGGACATTGTATTCATCATCATCAATAATTAAAGTTACAAAACTTTCGATATTCGGGATTTTTTTGAATTCTTCGCTCATTTCCCTGTTTTCATCATCATCCGGAGCGGCGTAATATTCGTACATTACCTGTAAGGAAGGAACTTTCTTTTCTGTTTTCAAAAAATTGGAAATTCCTTTTATCATTTCCGAAGGTCCGCAAATAAAAAAGGTGGTTTCCTGAACCGGAATTTCCGGGAATCTTTCAAAAAGCTGATTCAGTTTTTCGGGTGATATTCTTCCTTCAAACAACTCGTCTTCATAATGTTTTTCCCGTGAAAGAAGATAGATTACTTTTAATCTTCCTTTAAATTTTTCAGCCAGATGATCAATTCTTTCCCTGAAAATAATATCATTGAAACTTTTGTTGCTGAAAAAAAGATAAGCGCTGCTTTCGGATTCCTGATAAAGCGCCTCCACAATATTGGACAATACCGGCGAAATCCCACTTCCGGCAGCTAAACCAACATACACTTTTTCGTTTGACGGATGATAATGGGTGTAAAAATGACCTTGTGGCGGCATTACATCAATGGTGTCTCCTAATTTTATATTTTGGTTTAAATGGGTGGAAACTTTCCCGTCTTCCAGATGTTTTACTAATATTTCGAGTTCGGAATTTCCGTCTGTTGGGGCATTGATGATGGAATATGATCTCCTGAAATCTCCTTCCCCGAAAAGAAATCGGACATTCAGGTATTGTCCTTGTTTAAAGAGAAATTGGTGTTTCAAATCGGCAGGAATTTCAAAACCGATATTTACAGAATCGTTGGTTTCCTTGCTGTATTTCGAGATTTTCAAAGGATGGAAATGCTGCATACTAAAGTAAAATACTGTTTTTTCAAAGATAGTTAAATTCAGTAATACTGAAAAGTGAATGTTTTCGGGATTAAAAAAAGCCGGTCTAAAAAGACCGGCTTAAAAAATGGTTGTATTGGTTGTTATTTTACAATCAATTTTTGAGAATAGCTACCTTTAGGCGCACTTACATTTACTATATATACTCCTGTTTTCAGATTCAGATTGAATTCGTTGGTAGATTCTCCTGTAACTACGTTGAATCCTGAACTGTGAACCAGTTTTCCTGATAAATCATAAACTGTTACTCTCACATTTCCGCCTAAATCTCTGGATTTAATGAAGAAGTTACCGTTTGAAGGATTAGGATACACCTTTATATCGGATTTTAGCGTAGAATTTTCGTTTACGGCTAATGTACTTTCCGTCTCTCTTGTACATACTTCTAAAGCCCATCCTAAAACTTTTCCTGCAATGCCTTTTCTGTTGTCGGATGCAAATAACTTCCATTCTCCCTGAGATTGATTTCCTTTGAATATTGCCAGAGTTTCATTTGGTTTGTAATCTCCTGAACTCAAATTGGAACAGTTTAGTGAAGTTCCTGATTCACTAAATGTTGCAGTTAGATTTTGTTTTCCGGAGCAGGTTCTGTTCCAGAATAAAGCACTGGTTCCTGTTGGACCTTCCAATCCGATTGCAAGATGAATCATATTATTGTGCTGAATATTTGGTTTAACTCTTACCATTGTAATTACTCCTGAATCTGGTATTTCAATAGGTACTTCTATTTTTGGAGAAGATATATAATTATCTACTGAATCGTTAATATCTACAGCAGGACCGGAGTAGGTATAGGTAGTACAGTTTTCGCCAACTACATTATAATCAACAACAAAACTCGGGCTCATTGCAAAGTAGATATTGTTCACGGCTTCTATCATAATAAATGCTTCCGCAGTTTGAGAGCCGTTTGGAATATTTACAGATTCTTCTCCATCATTAGCTGTATTTGCTGCCAAAGTGGCGAATGTTTTACCGCCATCTGTAGACAGTTTGATATTAACCAGAGTTGTATTAACCGGAGCTACATTGGTATTGGCAACATCCCATTTCACAGTATAAGAACTATTGGACTGTAAACTTTCTCCAAATTCAGGAGCGGTTATTTTGAAAGGTCCGGAAGCTGCATTTACTGTTATTTTTATTGCATCAGTATTGGTTTGTGGTCCATCAGGAGAATTGTCTCTCGCTGTCAGTGTAAAATTCAAAGTTCTTCCTATGCTTGACAATGCTTCCCATTTTGTTGCGTTCACACCTGCAAGTATTTTAGTATATTCAGGGAAATATCTTATAGGTTCAGAAATTGGTGGATACATTTTAAAGTTCGGACCTCCCGCTTTTGTTGGTGAAGCTACAGAACCTGATCCAAATTGATTGCTTCCTGTAGCGGAATCATTCTGCTCCCAAACATAGGTCATTGCGTCATTTTCTGGATCCGTTACATTCCCTTTCAGTACAAAAGGAGTGCTTATAGGAATGGTAACATCCACACCGGCATCCACAACAGGAGGATTATTGGTGATAGGAGTATTAACTGCACAGGATTTATTCTGAATATTATTCTGAATCTGCTGAATATTCCGATATGTAAAGAAATCATTGGAATTAAACTGGGTGTCATAGTTTAAAGTAATACCGGTATACGCCATAATGGTATTTCCACTTCCCGGCTCTACCTGAACACCGCTTCCTTCTGAACCGCTATAGGTATGAGTATGATTTGCGCCCATTTGGTGTCCCATTTCGTGAGCAACATAATCAATATCAAAAATATCTCCAACAGGAATATAATGGGATGTAAATCCTGATCCTTTATTACTGTTGCATACACATCCTATACATCCTGCATTTCCGTTTGGTCCGTCATAAGCCAAGAGATGTCCTATATCATAATTTGCAGCTCCTATCTTAGAGTTTAAAGTACTCTGAAGCTGTGAGTTATAATTCCCTGTATATGGGTCGGTATCCGGATTCAGATAAATAACATCTGTAATATCTACTAAATTGAAGTGAACAGCAACATCTTTTTCGTATACACTATTAATTCTTGTCAGTGTATTATTAATCGCTGCCAAAACCACTTCTTTCTTTTCATCATCAGAAGCCGATTCTGCTCCTGCTCTCTCTATGTGATATTGGGAATATTCTGCCTGCGCAGAAATAGCAGCTCTGAAAGTCTTCATCACCTTGTTATTGGATTTTCCCGCATCAGGAGCTTGTTGAGGATTATCTACCATATCATTGATCGTCGAACAAAGAAATTCATCTTTTTCATTTCTCATTTTCGATCCGGATTCATAAGATACATATACATTATCCTCGGAAGAATACGATTCTACAAAATCGGAGCCACCACTTCTTAATGTAGTAGAAGACAGACCGATATTAGAAATGCTGAATCTTAAATATGCAGTAGGATCCGTAATTCCTATTCCTACATAAGATTTAATACCAGGAAATTTAGCCTGCAGTTCCGGAGTAAAGTTTGAATATTCCCAAACCCTGAATTTCTCCAGTTCTCCTTTTGCATTTGGCATAATAATTTCCGTTCCGGCTTCACCAGAAAATTTCAAAGGGGCATTTTTCAATTGGGAAGCCAATAACTCCTTGTCCAAAGAGAATAATTGCTTTGTCTGAAGACCCGTAAATTCTTCTCTCACTTTTCTACCGCTGTCTTCGGTTTTAGTCCATTGCGAAAATCCTAATAATGGAAGCGCAAATACAGATAAAAATAGATATTTTCTCATATACAAATATTTAGTGCAAAATAATTAAAAATAGGCAAACAATTATCATTTAAAATGTTAAAACTGCAATAACTTTTAAAAAACAGGAAATTCTGTCTTAATGAAATTTATTAAAATTAATCATTTCGGAAATTTTGACCTATTTTTTTGCTAATTTTACAATAGAATACTTTTTGCAGTTAAGATTTTGAAATCGGAAAAAGCCCGACAACTATCAACTATCAACCAACAACAAAATAATATGAATCTAAACCAATATACTGTAAAATCACAGGAAGCCATCCAGGCAGCACAGCAAGTTGCAATGGAATTTGGCAACCAGCAGATTGAGCCGCAACATCTTTTGGAAGGAATCTTTCAAGTAGATGAAAACATTTCGCCTTTTTTACTCAAAAAATCCGAAGCAGATGCTGTTTTGGTTCGGGAAAGAAATAGAGAAAACCTCGAAAAACTCCCAAAAGTAGAAGGTGGAAATATATATTTATCGCAATCCGCAAACAAAGTGTTGCTCGATGCTGTAAATATCGCCAAAAAAATGGGCGACGAATTTGTAACCATCGAACATCTTTGGCTTTCTCTTCTCGAAACCAATTCCGAAGTTTCGAAAATGCTGAAAGATATGGGCGTTACAAAATCCCTTTTGGAAGGCGGAATTAAAGAATTGAGAAAAGGCAGTAAAGCCACTTCTGCAAGTTCCGAAGAAACGTATCAGAGCTTGAATAAATACGCAAAAAACTTCAACGAACTCGCTGCAGAAGGAAAACTCGACCCTGTAATTGGCCGTGATGAAGAAATCCGTAGAGTTTTACAGATTCTTTCAAGAAGAACCAAAAACAATCCGATCTTAATTGGAGAACCTGGAGTTGGTAAAACCGCTATTGCAGAAGGAATTGCACACCGGATTATTTCCGGCGACGTTCCGGAAAATCTGATGGACAAAACCCTGTATTCTTTGGATATGGGAGCATTAATTGCAGGAGCAAAATACAAAGGAGAATTCGAGGAACGTCTGAAATCTGTGGTAAATGAAGTGACAAAATCCGACGGACAAATTATTCTTTTCATTGATGAAATCCACACTTTGGTGGGAGCCGGAGGTGGTGAAGGTGCGATGGATGCCGCCAATATTCTGAAACCCGCTTTGGCAAGAGGAGAACTGCGGGCAATCGGAGCAACAACTTTAAATGAATATCAAAAATATTTCGAAAAAGATAAGGCGCTTGAAAGACGTTTCCAGAAAGTAATGGTGGAAGAACCGGATACAGAATCGGCTATTTCCATTCTTCGTGGAATTAAGGATAAATACGAAGCGCATCACAAAGTGAGAATCAAAGACGAAGCAATTATCGCCGCTGTAGAAATGTCCCAAAGATATATTTCTGACCGGTTTTTACCGGATAAAGCGATTGATCTGATTGATGAAGCTTCTGCAAAATTGAGAATGGAAATCAATTCAAAACCTGAAGAGTTAGACGTTTTGGATCGGAAAATTATGCAGATGGAAATTGAACTGGCAGCCATTTCAAGAGAAGGAAACCAAACCAAAATCGATCATTTGAAAGAAGATCTGGCAAAAGTTTCTGAACAAAGAAATGAGATCAATGCAAAATGGCTGAAAGAAAAGCAAAAATCCGAAGATTTAACTTCCATAAAAAAAGATATTGAAGCCTTGAAATTAGAAGCAGAACGTGCTTCCCGAGCAGGAGATTACGCAAAAGTTGCGGAAATACAATACGGAAAAATCAAGGAAAAGGAAGATGCTTTGCAAACCCTGGAACTGGAAATGCAAAACCATCAAAACGAATTGATTAAAGAAGAAGTAACCGCTGAAAACATCGCAGAAGTGATCGGAAAATGGACCGGAATTCCGGTAACCAAACTCATCCAATCCGAAAGAGAAAAACTCTTGCATTTGGAAGACGAGCTGCACAAACGCGTTGTTGGACAAGAAGAAGCCATACAAGCAGTTTCCGACGCAATCCGAAGAAACAGAGCCGGATTGAGCGACGATAAAAAACCAATTGGCTCATTCCTATTTTTAGGAACAACCGGAGTTGGAAAAACCGAGCTGGCAAAAGCATTGGCAGAATTGCTTTTTGATGACGAAAACAATATGACGAGAATTGATATGAGCGAATATCAGGAAAGACATTCTGTTTCCCGTTTGGTGGGTGCGCCTCCTGGATATGTTGGTTACGATGAAGGAGGACAATTAACCGAAGCGGTAAGAAGAAGACCTTATTCTGTCGTACTTTTGGACGAGATTGAAAAAGCACATCCTGATGTTTTCAACACCTTGCTACAGGTTTTGGATGATGGTCGTTTAACCGATAACAAAGGCAGAGTCGTGAATTTCAAAAATTCGATTATCATTATGACTTCCAATTTGGGATCGCATTTGATTCAGGAAAATTTTGAGAATTTAAATGAAGAAAATCATAACGAAATTCTTGATAAAACCAGAGATGAAGTTTTCGATCTTTTAAAACAAAGTTTAAGACCTGAATTTCTTAACAGAATTGACGAGATTGTCCTATTCCAGCCTTTAACCAAAAAGAATATCGGGAAAATCGTGCAGTATCAATTGCGAGGTTTGAATACGCTTTTGGCTCAAAGAAATATAATAATGACTGCAACTCAGGATGCATTGGATTATCTGATGAACAAAGGTTACGATCCGGTTTTCGGGGCAAGACCTTTGAAAAGAGTAATTCAGCAAGATGTTTTGAACAAATTATCTAAAGAAATTCTTGCAGGAAACATCAATGATGGTGACAGAATTACAATGGATTATTTCCAAGAAAGTGGCTTGGTTTTCCGCCCTGTGGAATAAACTTCTTCTTGAAGCTTATATATGTCTTTATTAAATTAGTTTATATTTTTGGAAACTCTTACAAATTTGAAAATCAAAGTGTTACAATTTCCAAACATAACTAATATTTATAAAAATTGAGCAATCTTCAATTATCATTTATAATAAAAACGTCAGGAAACCCATTTCATACATTATTAAAAAAATCACCATTTTCCGGGATTATTTTTAACGTATCTTAACAAAATAATAGCACGATTTTTGTGTTATAATAATTGAAATTTTTTTTCATCATTTGTGTTTTTACTCCGGCTTCATATTATTCAATATGGAGCCGGAGTTTTTTATTTACTCGAATTTCAACTCTGCCAAAACCGGAAAATGATCCGATGGATACAGCAGATTTTCCCTTCTGTCGTTGATGGTTCTGTTGGAAATTACTTTGAAACCTTTTACGAAAACATAATCAATCCGTTCTTTTGCAGGAGTATGGATATCGAATGCCTGAAAGCTTCCTTTCGGACCATAATGTGGTTTTTCGGAATGGTAATAAGAATCCGTCATTGATTTTGAAATAATCTGAAGCGGTTCTGTATCATCAGTGAGATTAAAATCTCCGGTTAAGGTTACGGGAAGGTTTTTGGGATTCAGTTTTTTCATTTTTTCAAGAATTAATTTGGAAGAATTTACTCTTGCCACATTTCCGATATGATCGAAATGAAGGTTGAATGACCAGAATTTTTTTCCGCCTTTTTTCATTCTAAACAAAGCATAAGTGCAGATTCTGTTATAAGCTGCATCCCAACCTTTGGACGGGACATCCGGTGTTTCGCTGAGCCAGAAAGTTCCGGACTGTAAAACTTCCAGCTTATTTTTATCATAAAAAATTGCGGAATACTCTCCTTTATCTTTACCGTCATCTCTTCCTACTCCTACAAAACTATAATCTTTCAGCATATTTTGGATATCTTTCATCTGTTGCGGAACTGCTTCCTGAACTCCCATAATATCAGGATGATAATAGGACATTAGTGCTAACGCATCCTCTTTCCTGTTATCCCAGGAATTTTCCTTGTCGGATTCCAAAGATAGGCGGATATTGTAGGTCATCACATTCAAGTTTTGTGCGAAAGACAAAGTGCTGATCAGGAAAAAGCAAATCAAAATAATACGTTTCATCTTCTGTAAATTTTATAAAAAATAATAATACTTAAAATTAAAAAAACTTATCGGGAATGAGGTTGTTTTTTTGCTATTTAACAAACACAAAGTTCACTGTAACAATCTAAAACTGAACATTCATTACCAAATAAAAAAAATAAAACCCCTGAAAATCAGAGGTTTAATTTTGAAATGTGGAGCTGGAGAGATTCGAACTCTCGTCCAAACAAGCAATACGCAAGCTTTCTACATGCTTATTCTGCTATTCATTTTCGTTATAAAGCAGACAGCAGACCGCCAACTTTATACTTATCTTCTAAGGTTTTCGTCATTTGGTCGAAGTTACCAAATGCTTATTTCTGCATTTCTATGCCTCAGAATCGGACGTTGCAGAACAGAACTTCCGTGAGACATCTTGTTTCCTTACTATACTTCGGGAAAAACGCTAATCTTACTAAACTTCGGATTAAGCAGCAAGAGCAAACTCTTCGTTGCCAGTTAAATTGTGCAGCAAGGGATTTAAGAGATCGCGCTGCGGTTCTCTGCATGCTTACTTACCCATTGTTCTTGCTGTCGAAACCGGTCAGCCCCCAATTGGATAAGGCAGCAAAAATACAAAAAATATTAATATTTACGGTATCTCCACTTTACTTTGGGCGTGTCCCTCTCCTTTGCTATCCCAATTCTCGGGTCGGGCTTTACGTTACAATCTTTGCTATAATTCGGCGGCGAAGCTGCCGCCGAATTATAGCAAAGGATTTCCTCTGCAATCCCTCACGCAAAAACCCGGTTTTCAGAAAATTTTTAACAATTATAAAATCTTCGTATTCTAAAAAAATCATAAAACCGGTTAAAGTGGGTTAAACTTTAATCCCGGAAATCCCGAACCGCTCTATTAAAAGAAAGATAGAATTACTTTTATATCAGATAAATATGCCTGTGAAAACAAAATTACTCTTTATTATTTCTCTGTTTATATTCAATGCTTTTTCATCACAAAAAAAATATGTGATCGGAAACGTAAAAAACGAGCTGCAAACCAATATTCCTGGAACGTATATCTACAATCCCAGAACCGAAGAACTTACAACTACCGATATCTCCGGAAACTTCATCATCACCGCAATTTCTACGGACGAATTGCGGATTGTGAAAAACGGATACGAACGTATTTTCCGAAAAATTTCTGAAACCGATTTTACAAAACCTTTGGAAATCATCATCATTAAACTTCCTTACGAAATCCCCGAAGTTGAACTCACTTTCAAACCAACAGGAGATCTGAAAAAAGATCTTGCTTACTTCAAAACATCCGAAAAAACGGTAAGATTAAATGAGCAAATGAGCAAATATATGACTACACCTTTATCAGAAGTTTCACCTCAGAATAAAGTTCCGTCTGCGTTTTCTCCTCCAAATTACGGACAAGGACAAGTAAATGTTTTGGGAGTTCTGAAAGCAGTTACCGGTCTTCTAAACAAAGCAACAACACCGCAAAATACAACAACTAACTTTGCTGAAGTTCAGGATTTTTACCGCAGAGTGAAAGATGTGGTGGATATAGATTACTTCAAAAATTACGGAATGTCTGATTACGATTTTGAAATTTTTCTGGCTTATGTAGACAAAACCAATTCTTTAGCAAAACGCTTCCACCGGAATTTTAACAAAGCAATTATAGAATCTGAACTGAAAATGGCACTCGCAGATTATCTGAAAACACACAAAATCAATTCCTGATGTTCCGGCTGTTTTTCCTGATTTTTTTCCTGATTTTTGAATACTTTTTTTCCCAGCATATTTCCGGAACAATTATGGATGAAGACGGAAATGTACTTCCTGCGGTAATGGTTTTTAATATGAAAACAGAAAAATATGTATATACCAATATCAACGGGGAATTTTCGGCAGAAGCTTCTGCAAACGATGAGCTTCGGTTTGTGAGAAAAGGCTACGATAGAAATTCAAAAATTCTCAAATCTGAGGATTTCGCATTCCCACTTCGGATTTTCCTTGTGCGCACTTCCGAAGAAATTGAGGAAGTAAAAGTTCCGGCATTCCAGCTGAGTGGTGATATCCGTAAAGATGCAAAGAAATTAACAAAAATAGATAAGGTGGAAGAACTTCAAAAAGAAATCGGAGTACCGAAACCTCCCGAAAAACCGAGGGAAAAACCAACAGATTTAAAAAAAGATGTTTTGCTGCCTATATTGCTTGCTCAGGTAAATGTTCAGGGGATATACAATGTAGTAAGCGGAAAAGCACGACGCCAGAAAAGCCTTTATAAATATGAAGATTTACAAGATAATATTACGTGGATCCGGAAAAGAGTAAGTGATGATTATTTTATAAAAGCAGGAATTTCAGAGGAAAAAATTTCAGAATTCATTCAATTTTCAATCGGGATAAAACCGGATATTCCGAAATATGTAAAAGCCGGAAACCTTTCAAGAATATTACTGGATATGGAAGAAATACTCCCGAAATATTTGGAAAGATAAATGTTAATATTTTCTTAAAATTTTTGGAATGAGTTTTGCAATGTTCACTTTGTCAAAGTTTCAAATCTTTGACAAAGTTTGTTGAAAAAGAATCTTGGAAATCTTAACAAGATTATTAAAAAATAAAATATGAACAGAAATATCATCGCAATTACCATTGCTGCGCTTGGTTTTATCATTGGACTTGCAATTTTTGGAAATGCCATTAAAAACCGCAACAAATCTGAAAATACCATTTCGGTAACAGGTTTGGGAAGCAAGAAATTCACTTCAGATTTAATTGCCTGGAGCGGAAATTTTTCCCGTAACAGTTTTGAACTTAAGGAAGCGTATGATGCTGTTGCAAATGATAAAAAAGTGATTGAAAACTACTTGATTTCGAAAGGAATCCCGAAAAATGAAATCGTTTTTTCGGCAGTCGATATTCAAAAACAATACAATTACGGAACAGATTCCAATGGCAACAGCCATCAGTCTTTTGCAGGATATCAGCTTTCCCAGTCGGTTTCTATCGATAGTAAAGATGTTGCAAAAATTGAAAATCTTTCCCGGAATATTACAGAAATCATCAATCTCGGAATCGAGTTCACTTCTTCACCGCCCAATTATTTTTATACCAAACTTGCAGAAGTAAAACACCAAATGATTGCCGATGCTACCAAAGATGCAAAAGAACGCGCCGAAAAAATCGCAGAAAACGCCGGAACCAAACTCGGAAGTCTGAAAAAAGCGAATATGGGCGTTATTCAAATTACCGCTCCCAATTCCAATGAAGATTATTCTTATGGCGGAACATTCAATACGTCTTCCAAAGAAAAAGAAGCGAGTATTACGATAAAACTGGAATATGAAGTAAATTAACAATATGTTAAAAACCGTCGAATTGTCGGTTTTTATTTTTGGTAAACAGTAGTATGAATTTTGGAAACCGCCACTTCAAGATTTTCCACCTCAAAATTGCTCATCAAATACAGCGTTAGATGATGCTTTTCCGGAGAATATGCCGGCTGAATATAATGTTTGTAGATCACTGAAAATCCGTTCCGTTCGTAGAAGTGGATTCGCTTTTCTGCAATTTCATTCAGCTCTGCAGGTTCGGATTCCAAAATAATCTTAGAATATTTTTCCTGAAGCATCAGTAAAATTTCGGAACCGAATTTCTGATTGCGGAATTCTTCAAAAATCTCAAAATGTTCCAAAAAATAAAATTCTTCGATTTCCCACAAAATCAGGTAACCAATAGAAGATTCTTCGTTTTTGATACTGAAAATATAAACATCAGGATTTTCGGAAAGAGCAAGAAATTGAGTTTTGTCCCTGCGTTCGTCTTCGGGAAAAGTTCTTTCGTAAACGGTATAAATACGTGAAATATTCTTACGGTTCTGCAATTCTTCAAACCAAATCATCGTTCGGGAAATTTAAAGATCAAAAACATTCGGGCGTCTCGTGATGAAAATATCTTTTACCCAAAGCATAAATGCCAGAGCCAAATAAAAAAGGAAGAAAATTCCTGCAGTTGCAAAAGTGGAATAAATAAAGAAAACGCGGAGTTTGGAAACCGGAATTCCCAGTTTTGCACCATATCTTGTAAGAACGCCAAACCATTCCCGTTCCATTTTGTGCCGCAGATTATTGATGAATTTCGGTTCTATCATTATTTTCTTCTTTTATCTTGTTTCTTTCAGAAGCTGTAATCCAATGCTGCAATTTAAACATTTTTTTTCGGTGCAGAAATTTTTGAAATGATGAATAAAAGCTTGTGTTTCCAAAGAAGTACGCAGTTTTACACCTAAACTTTTCCATTGTGTGAGAATACTGTTTTTTTCCGGTGCAATGGTATGATAAAAAGAAAGAATCTCGTCCTGAATGTCTTCGTTATGATTTCGGTGATACACATATTTCAACGGAAGAACAGCATTGATGATAATCAAATCAACGAAATCTTTAGTTAAAAATTTTATATTTTCTGTATCCGAAATTTTTCCGAAATTGAAACGGGAATTCCAATATTCATCCGCTTTTATATCTTTGAAAATAGGGTAAAGCTCTTCAGAGTTTTTCGCATTGATGATTTTTGAAAAAAGATTTTGCTGGACATAATAAAGATTCGTAAGCTGCGAAAGCCGGATTGTAGGGAAATTCGGTGGTCGAAGCCGCAGAAATTTTGGCGAAAACACAAGGTCGGAAATTCCGTATTTTGTTTTCAGGAAATCGTATTCGCGTTTTCTTGTTTTCATATAATCGTCTTCGGGATTTTCCAGCCAGCCAGATTTTCCGAAAAGCAAAGCTTCGAGCTGAGTTGGATTTTGGCGGATTTTCTGAATGATAGAAAAATCTATGCTTTCCACTAAATTTTTAAAAATCTCGGCATTCACCTTCAATCCGAAAGCATAAGCAAGCTGATGAAAAAGTACCGCTTCATAATTGTTTTTGAAGGCTTTCAACTTTTCTTCGAGTTCTTCTGCCTTTTTATTGAGTTTTTCTAAAAGTCGATTTTCACAAAAATTCACGGGAATTTTTTCCGGATCAAAAATCTTTTCACATGGAACAAATGTATTTTCCTGAACCATCATTTCGTATTTCGATAACAGGTTTTTATCGATATAATTTTTGAGCTCTAAAGTTGGTGTATTGCTGTTTTGCAGTTCCTGGATCTCGCAATCGTGCAGAAAAACAACATGAAGAATAATGTTTTGAAATTCTGGATTATCGGAATGATGATGGAAAATCCAATCGGAAGATTTAATATGAAGTTCGATATTTCCTACTAAAACTAAATCTTTAGTTTTTATTTTTCCGTAAAGAAAATCGGGGCCGGAATTGTGATTCCATTTTCCGAAATCAAGGATTTCAACGGGATTTCCTTCCAGATCTTTAAAATCAAAATTCCTGAAAATTTTGAAATTCCAGATGTATTGAAGGAGTTTTTCGTTCATTTTCAGTTTCAGGAAAATTAGAAAAATTATTAAGGAAATTTTTTATAAATATCTTTTCTGTTCGCAATGGTAATGAAAGTAATGGTATTATTGCTGATTTCGATACCGATTCGGTAATCACCAATCCGAATACGGTAAAAATGAACAAAACCACTCAGTTTTTTGATATTGGAAATTTCCTGAACAGAAGCTGCTTTTTCACATTCATTGATGATTTCTTCTATTTTGGGAAATAAGGATTTTTGGTTGATTTTTTTCAGAGCTTTATGAAAACTCTTGTCAAACTCAACATTCATTTTTGTTGTAAAGTTTTGAGAATTTCGGATTTGGACACCTTTTTTCCGGTGCGTTCACGGAGCATTAATTCGCCCAATAAAAAGTCTTCCTGCTGGGTTTTTGTAAGCATTCGTCCTGTTTCGCCGAGCTTTTTTACAAGATCCAAAATAAACTTTGCGTTTCCGCTGGTTTTTGTGTTAATGATAATAGTTTCCATTTTTGCTTTTTTACAAATATATAAAACTTTCAAAAGAGGATATTGAAAGACTTATCGTCGCTTTTTATAATTGATACGTATTACGCTTTAAATTTCTCAATGGTTTCTGTGTACATTTTTTCGTATTCCGGGAGAATGTTTTTCAGATCAAATTTTAAAGCTTGCTTTTTGGCATTGGATTTCATCTTTTTCAAAAGATTTTCGTCGCTCAGCAATTTGATGCAATAGTTGGACATTGCTTCCACGTTTCCTGTTTCTGCTAAAAATCCGGTTTCTCCCTGAATATTCACTTCCGGAATTCCACCTGCATTGGAGCTGATAACGGGTGTTTCAGCAGCCATTGCTTCCAATGCTGCCAAACCGAAACTTTCCTGTTCTGAAGGAAGTAGAAAAACATCGGAAAGCTGCAAAATACTGTACAAATCGTTCACTTTTCCCAATAGTCTTATTTTGGAAATAAGATCGGGATTTTCTTCCAGAAATTGGTTGATTTTTTCCATTTCCGGACCTTCACCTATAATAATGAGTTTGGCTTTTACCTTTTGGTTTACGTTTTTGAAAATCTGCAAAACATCTTCCACCCGTTTTACGGGACGAAGATTGGAAACGTGGATCAGGATTTTTTCGTCTGGATTGGCGAATTGTGTGCGTCCGCATTCTTTGCATTCATCAAACTCGGAATTGTCGATAAAATTGGTGATTACCTCAATTTCTTTTTTGATTTTAAAAAACTGTAATGTATCTTTTTTTAAGCTTTCGGAGACAGAAGTAATGGTATCTGATTGATTGATAGAGAATTCCACAGCGTGCTTATAACTTGGATGCTGTCCTACCAAAGTAATATCCGTTCCGTGAAGTGTGGTAACCAGAGGAATATCGTTGTTTTCTTCTTTCAGCATTTGCTTTGCCGTAAATGCAGCATATGCATACGGAATCGCATAATGTGCGTGAAGCAAATCCAATTTGTAAAGGTTTACGACACGGTAAATCATTGAAGAAAGTGCGATATCGTAAGGCTGATACTGGAAAAGCGGATACGTTTGTACATTTACTTTATGGAAAAAAATATTGGGATTGGTGATATCGAGTCTTGCAGGAAGCGCCGAACTTATAAAATGAACTTCATAGCCTTTGTTTGCCAAAGACATTCCTAATTCTGTAGCTACAATGCCACTTCCGCCATAGGTTGGATAACAGAGTATTCCTATTTTCATTGATGATTAGATATTATGATTTTGTAAAGCTACTTCAAACACCCGAAAAAACATTTCAATTTTAGTAGATAAATTCAATTCTATAAATGGAAAAAATATTATTCCTTTATTTCCAAATCCATTCCCATTCCGAATTTCAAATGCTCATTCACTAAAACGGGAAGTCTTCCTTGGATTTTAGTTTTACCAAGTAGTGCATTTGCTGTTGCGCTCATCGAATCTTCGTTGTTTTCATACGAAACCAAAACGGTGGAAGTTTTGGAAATATCTACATCTTTTAAAGCATATGGACTTCCGAAAACATTAAGAATTACGTTTTGGTTTTTATTCAGTTCGGCTAAAATTTTCTTACTTTCTTCAGAAATTTTATAGGGTTTATAAGCAGTGGAATTATCTTTATGAAAACCAACAATCACTTTGGAATTGGCAGGAATTGTGGAAATTTCAGTTGCTTTTTTCAGGATTACAGTGGTTCCGAGATTCAGTTGATTGAAAAAAGTTTCGTAAGGTGCTTCTTCTAACGGAACATAATAGTAAGTTTCTTTGCAATTGAGGGGAAGCATCTTCTTATCGTCTTTCAACATTGTTAAAGCATTGGCATAAAGCTTCTGAACGAGTTTTTTGTGGGAATCGTTATTTAAATCTTCATTAATATTTTCGGGATTTCGTGGCTCAAATTTGTCCAATCCTAAATAATATTTGGTTAAAAGAATCTTCTTCACGCTTTCCTCGACACGGCTTTGCGGGATTTTCCCATCATCAATAGCTTTCTGAATCAGTTTTTTTCCGGTGGCAACATCCTGCGAAAAAAGCATCAAATCATTTCCCGCTTCAAATGCCATTGCATCCAATTCTCCCGCTTTATATTTGTTGGCGACTGCTCCCATATTCAATGCATCGGTGATGATGAGACCTTTGTATCCTAATTTATTTTTCAGCAGATCGGTTATTATTTTTTTGGAAACGGAAGCCGGAATTCCTTTTCCGTTTTCCAATGCGGGAACATACAGATGTGCAACCATTACACCACCAATTCCTTTATTTATCAATGCTTTGAAAGGTGCAATTTCCACAGCATTTAATCGTGCCAGATTATGGGAAACTACGGGAAGATCCAGATGCGAATCGGTATCGGTATCGCCGTGACCGGGAAAATGCTTAATCGCAGCCAAAATTTTTGAATCCTGCAAACCGTGGGAATATGCCAGTCCGGAAGCAATGACATTCGGGACATCGGAGCCGAAACTTCTGTTGCCGATAATTGGATTATTTGGATTGGTGTTCACATCTACTACAGGTGCAAAATCCCAATTGATGCCCATTTTATGACAATCTTCAGCGATTTTAGCTGCCATTTCTTTGATTAAATTTTTATCCTGAATGGCTCCCAAAGTAATTGCCCAGGGAAATTTGTGAGCGGTTGCAATTCTTTGGAACAGTCCCCATTCTGCATCAATCCCGATCATTAGTGGAATTTTCGATTTTTGCTGGAATTCGTTCACCAGGTTTATTTCTCTTTCTGCATCGTCCTGCATCAGGATCAGTCCGCCGATTTTATCATTTACAACAATATTTCTTACATTATTTATAAAATCTTCACCTTTATTGGTATACAGTGCAACGATAAAAAGCTGACCGAGCTTCTCGTCCTGCGAAAGGGAATTGTAGGTTTTATCCACCCATTCCTTTGCTTTTTTCTCATCGGAGGAAGAAATATTTTTTGGCAGATACTGTGCGTTAAGAAAACCAGAGAGCAACAAAACCGGAATCAGATGGAATATAAATTTCATAAACAGAATTTAATTTGTTTCTTTACAAAAGTACAAATTTAACCTTTGATATCCGATTCTATCTAAAAAAGTGGTATATGTTTTGGATACCGTGAAATTAAATATTAATCTTAAAATAAATATATTATGAAAAAGTTTTTTTCCCTGTTAGTGTTAGGATTTTTGGTAATAACACTTTTCAGCTGCAAGGATGATGATAATTTTGAAGATCATGACACTTATTCGGTTGTAGCAGATGCTACCGGTACGTTCGACAGTTCGAATAATTTCACTTTGATTAAAGATATTGATATTTTCGATAGTGATGTGGTGCTGGTTTACCGAAATACAAATTCCAATACCAATAGTGCGCCGGTATGGCAGTTTATCCCGAAAACATATTATTTAAGCGGAGGAAGAGAGTTGGATTATAATTTCGATTTTACTACCAAAGATATCCAGATTTATACGCAGGCCAATTTTGATCAGAATACAATGAGCGCTGAAGAAAAAAACCAATATTTAATCAATCAGACATTTCGGATGGTTTTAGTGCCGGCTTCGTATGGTAAAAATGCCAATGTGGATTACAATGATTATAACAGTGTGATTAAATATTTCAACATTGATGATTCTAAGATAAAAACCTTATAATCAAAAAAAATATAAAAATAAATTCCCGATTTTTTTCAAATCGGGAATTTTTTGTTTTCATTCAATTGGCTTAGTCATTAATATCCTTTTCATCTTCCAAAAGATGTCCGAAATATCTTTTTTTGGTTTGCAGATAGGAAAGACTGTTTTTATTGGCTTTAATCTGCAACGGGATTCTTTCGTTAAACCGGATATCACTGTTTTCCACGATTTTTATTTTTTCGGGATTGTTGGTCATCAGATTGATCTCTTTAATATTGAGATAATGAAGAATATCAATTGCAGATTTAAAATCTCTGTCATCTGCAGGAAGTCCGAGTTTAAGATTGGCTTCTACGGTGTCCAAACCTTTTTCCTGAAGTGCGTATGCTTTTAATTTATTAATAATCCCGATGTTTCTTCCTTCCTGACGGAGATATACAATTACACCGCCATTTTTCTGCATATATTTCATCGCTGCATCCAATTGTTGTCCGCATTCACATTTTTTGGAATGAAAAACCTCTCCGGTAATACATTCGGAATGGAATCTTACGTTTACAGGTTTTGAAAAATCGGTATTTTCTGCAATTAGTGCCATTTGTGGCATCCAGTCGTCTGCATTTTCAGAAAAAGCAATCATCCGGAAATTTCCGTATTCCGTAGGAACATTGGCTTCCGCTTGTTTTTCAATCATGGTTTATCTCAGTCGTTAATAGTAATGGTTTCTTTTTTCTGTTGGTTTTCCAGAATATTCATATTGGTTTTGATGCGTACCAGATATCGGTTCAGCACTTCGGCCTCATCAAGATTCAGATAGGCTTTAAGTTTCTGAAGCTTTTTATATGATTTCTGATAATTGTTATGTGCTTTTTGCATTCCCCGCACATTGTAATTTTCAAATCCGCCGATGTAATCTTTTAAATAAAATTTCAAATTTGCAGCTTCTGCATTTACGGCATCATTACGGAATTTCGGAAGTGTAGAAATAAGATTGGTAATTTCGGAAGCGTAATTTATCTGATCTGCTCTCTCGGTAAAAGTAGTTGTTTTGTATTTATCGTCTCCCATATCTGATACCGGAGAAAGGTTAATTTTCTCTGTACTGCAAGAGGCTAAGCCCAAAACTATCCCACAAAAAATAATCTTTTTATTCATTACGCTGACTTTGATAGAGGATTGGGTTCAGGCTTTCATCGTTGTACATTTTCATTTGTTTGTACAATTTCATTTTTACCTTCCCGTTCTCAATATCAGCTAATAACTGATTGATGGCATTACTAAGATCATTTTTCTGTTCCAGAAGGATATTCAGTTTTGTAAGACACTTATTTCGGTGATCCTCAGTTGCAGAATCCCGATGTGCTTCAATAGACATATGATAAATTTTAAGAGCTAAAATTGAAAGACGATCAACTGCCCAAGCCGGAGTTTCTGTATTCAATTTAGCGGTTTCATCAGGAGTAATATTTTTAAATTGAGTCATAAACCAATTATCGATAAACTCCACCAAATCAGTTCTTTCCTGATTAGATTTATCAATTCTTCTTTTTATTTTCAGTGCTTCTTCCGGATGTATTCTCTCATCACGGATAATGTCTTCCAAATGCCACTGAACGGTATCAATCCAATTCTTTGCATACAATAAATGTTCCAAAGTATGGTTTGGAAAAGGATTCTTAACCGGCTGATCTACATCATCAGTAATATGATAATCACCAACAGACTTGTTGAAAACACTCCACGCAGTATCAGTAAAAGCCATTACGGATGGTTTTTATGCGTTGGTATTCGGATTTGCAGAAGAATTACTGGAAGAAGAATTATCGGTATTCTTTTTCTCCTCATCTTTCACTGCATCCTTGAATTCTTTGATTCCGGAGCCCATTCCTCTCATCAGTTCAGGGATTTTTTTTCCTCCAAAAAGGATGAGCAGAATCAACACCACAATCAGAAGGTGTTGCCAGGAAAGTGATAATATTGTAAGTGTTTCCATTTTTTTAAAATTTTTACAAATTTAGTTAAATTAATTTACCCATTCAAGCGGATTTACCGGACTTGTTCCGTTCCATATCTGAAAATCCAGCGTATAGGTTCCGTCGAAATCCGAACCTACTGTTCCTATAGCAGTTCCGGCAGAAACAGGCTGATTGGCTTTTACGGAAACATTTGAAAGATTATTGTAAACGGAGAAATAATTTCCGTGTTTTACCATTACCATTTTCGAACCATCGGGTGAGACTACAACTCTGGTAACCGTTCCAGAAAATATACATTTTGCAACAGTTCCTTTGCTTACTGCGATTTTCACACCGGTATTATCTTCCCATATATTGTTGAAAACAGGATGCTGCTGTCTTCCGAAATAATGGGTGATTTGTCCGCGAACCGGCATTCCCATTTTCCCTTTGTAAGAAGCAAAGTTGGCTCCCGAAACGGAACTTCCGACATCGAAGTTTTTCATTGCATTGTCTTCTGCTTTTTTCTTGTCTGCTTCTTTTTTCTTTGCCAGCTCCAATTCGGCGGCTTTTGCAGCAGCAGCTTTTTCGTTGGCGGCTTTCAATTTTGCGGCGGCATCAGCTGCTTCTTTTGCAGCAGTAACTCTTTTTGCTTCTTCTTTTGCTGTAGCTTCGGCTTTTGCTGCATCTTCGGTACGTTTCTTTTCTTCGGCGGCTTTTTTGGCAGCAAGCTCGGCTGCTTTTTTGGCTTCCGCTTCTGCTTCTTTTCTTGCTTTTTCCAACGCTTCGGCTTTGGCTCTGTTTTCAGCTTCTATCCTTGCTTTTTCTTTTTCGGCAGCAATTTTCGCAAGACGTATTTTTTCTGCTTCTTCTTTTTTCCGGGCTTCCTCTTTTTCTTTAGCTATCCTCATTTCTTCTGCAATAATAGTACGAATCTGGGCTTCCAGTTTTTTGGATTCCGATTGTTTTTGTTTGAGGTCAGCAGTTAGTTTGGTTTCATTTTTCTTAAATTCGGCAAGAAGAGTTTCTTTCTGCTTTTTTTCGGCATTAATGGTGTTGAGGTCTTTCTGTTGATTGTTAAGAAGTACGTCTTTTTCTTTTACTGATTTTTGTTTCAGAGCAATAGCCTGTTTCATTTTTTCGGCGGCAGCTGTAATTTCAGCAGCTTTTTTATCCTGATAATCAGAATATTGCTTTAAGTATTGAACTCTTCGGATGGCTTCACCCAGATTTTTGGAAGAAAGGATGAAGGTAACTTTGTTCTGCACACCTTTGTTTTTGTAAGCTTTTATGAGAACATCTGCGTAATTTTTCCGTAATACAGCAAGTTCCCGGTTTTGACGGTTGATCTCTAGCTGGCGCAGATATATTTCGTCCTCGATATATCTTTTTTCCTTTTGTGTATTGGTGTAAACTTTTTCTCGAAGTTCAATTTTTTTATTGACATTGGTGAGGTATGCCAAAGAAAGCTTGGATTCTTTCTGGGTTTTTGCGAGTTCGGAATTGATGGCTGCAATCTGTTTTTTCAGAGCAGCATTTTGCTTCTGAAGCTGTTCTTTTTTTTGACCGAAAAATAATCCGGATATTAAAATCCCAAGGAAGAAAATTACTTTTTTTGTCATTTAATCTCCGTTTTTTTATAGTTTGCCGGAACGGTGTATGGCGTTTCCATCTTATTGAACGCAAATGTCGTATTTTCAATCAAAATCTGGCTTGTTTTGCTGCTTTTTATAATTATTTTAACATTTTTTGGCAACCTTATGTTATTTTCTGAAACCCAGTTGCTGTAGGCAATTTCCAGGTTTTCGTTTTTCCGAATTTCGTTCAGGCTGAGTTTGGTAAGATCAGCATTTTCATTATAATCGGCAGTAATCTTATATTCCGAAATATTTCCATCGGTTTTGATGATTTGGTTTTTGTTAGAACTCAGCGTGTAACCTTGTGCATTTTTGGTCAAAGTAAAATCTTTATCATTCACCGGAAAAAAGGTTTTTCCTAAAAGAAGATTTTGTACTGAATTGTAATCTATAAAATTGACATTCAACAATTTATTAAGATAGCTAAAATCCGAATCGATATATGTTTTGTTCCATTTTTCGTAGCCTTTAATGCCTTCTTTTGTAGCAATTCCGCGACCGGCGTTGAAGAGTAAAGCCGTCATATTCATCCAGATTTTTTCACCATTTTCAATATATATCGTGGCATCCAAAGTTGGGATAAAAACATCGGTTTCCACTTTAATTTTGCTGCTGATTTTCAGTTGTTCAAAATCCGAAGGTTCTTTTATTTTATTAAAAAAATTCTTATCCGAAACCGGAGCATTGGTATCTACGGGATTTTTGATGACTGCATTTTTCGAGGCACAGGAAAAAAGAAGCATTGAAAAAATAAATACTGAAAATAGGGTTTTCATAAACTGGTTTTGGGAAAGCAAATTACAATATTAACGCCAAAATGTAGAATAATATTTTCAAATAAGGAATTTGTATCACTTTAAAAAAAACTTTGTCAAAGATGTAAAACTTTGACAAAGTTAGTTTTGTTTTACAGAATTAATCTTTTGAAAGAAAATCCAAAACAGAGTAATCTCCTAAAGAAATTTCTCGGGCAACACCGAAATACTGCGCAGAATTCCCGATCATCGAGTTGGAAAGATTTCCATGATCAATCAGCGTGTGTTCCTGAATCAGGGAATTATCAATATTGGAATTCACAATTTTGGTTCCGTTTCCGAGCGAAACGTAAGGTCCGATTTTAGAGTTCAGCACTTCCACATTTTCTCCGATAAAACAGGGCGGAATGATCAAAGAATTCTGTATTTTTGCGGAAGAAGGGAAATTCGCAAATTCTTCTTTTTCGTAATCCAGGATTTTACCGTTGGTTTCTACCGTAGCGTTTTTGTTTCCGCAATCCATCCAATCATCTACTTTCCCGAGTGAAAATTTAGAACCTTTGGATCGTAGGTTTTCCAATGCGGTGGTAAGCTGATATTCTCCTCCTTGCTTAATATTATTGGACATAATATAATTAATCTCGTCCATCAGCTTTTCTGCAGAATTGAAGTAATAAATCCCGATTATCGCGAGATCAGAGACAAATTCTTTAGGTTTTTCCACAAAATCCGTAATGAAGCCGTAATCATCAAGCTTTACCACTCCGAAAGCGGAAGGATCTTCCACTTTTTTTACCCAAATTACACCATCGGAATTTTTGTCTAAAGTAAAATCTGCACGAAAAAGCGTATCGGCAAAAGCCACTACAACATCTCCCTGCATCGATTGTTCTGCACATTTTATTGCGTGTGCAGTTCCAAGCGGTTCATCCTGCGTATAAATACTTCCTTTAGCGCCGAGTTTTTCAGCAATTTCAAGCAGAGATTGCTCAACTTCTGCTCCAAAATCTCCGATGATAAAAGCAATTTCATCAATTTTTTCTCCAGCAACTTTGGCGATATCTTCTACCAATCTTTGTACAATTGGTTTTCCGGCGATCGGAATTAATGGTTTTGGGACAGTTAAAGTATGAGGGCGAAGTCTGGAACCACGTCCAGCCATTGGAACTATAATTTTCATTTCTTGATTTTTGATTTTAAAAAGGTTGATAATCTTTTTTCTGTAGATGTGTTTTGCAATGATGCAAGGTTGGCAAATTTAATAATTTATAATGAATTCAGGACTTCTTTCTTTTGGCTGACAAAATCCTGTTTTTTTCACTAAAAATTAAAGCTGTGGAAAACAGAATGAAAATTGCATTTCCGATCCAAAAATTGTAATCGAAAACTTTGGAAATAAGGATTCCGGAAATCATTAATAAAATTAAAAAAAGTGCCATTTTCCCGATTCTGTACGGAATCGGGTAATATTTTTGTCCCAAAAGATAAGACGTGATCATCATTACAAAATAAGCTGCAAAGGTCACCCAAGCGGAAATCATAAATCCGTATTTTTTTAGCAAAAGAAAATTGAGAGCAATGGTGATAATTGCACCAAGCCAGGAAATTATGGTTCCTATTTGCGTTCTGTCCGTTACTTTATACCACGTCGAAAAATTATAGTAAATCCCGAAGCATAAATTAGCAATTACAATCACCGGAATAATATCCAAAGCAATCCAATACGATTGGTTCGGGACGAGGAGAAGCTTCAGCCAGGAAACATTTGCAATGATTCCCAATGCAACAATCGCTGCAAAAAAGGTGAAATATTCCGTTACTTTTGCATAGGTATTTTTGGCGTTTTCGCTGTTCATCTGTTTGAAGAAAAACGGCTCGATTCCCATTCTGTACGCCGTAACAAAAAGCGTCATCAGAACTGCCATTTTGTAGCAACCTCCATAAGCTCCGGCATCCGCATCACTGATGATGAATTTCTGAATAAATTTATCGAAATTTTCGTTCACCATAAAAGCCAGACCGGCAATCATTATCGGGAAAGAATATTTAATCATTTTCCTGAAAAGCCCAACAGAAAATTGAAATTTAATTTTAAAAACAATTGGTAAAACCAGCAAAAACCCTAAAAAGCTTGAAGCCAGATTGCTGTAAAAAGGATACGAAACTTTTTCCTTCAATCCGAAATCCAAAGAAATTTTTCCCGGAATATAAAGGAACAAAGCAATCGCAAAAACACTCTGAAAAACTGACTGTACGACACGAACCGCAGTATATTTTATCGGCATATTGTGGAATCTGAGCCAAGCCAAAGGAATTACGCAAAGATTATCGAAAAAGGCAATCCATGCAAACCAACGGATATATTCCGGATTTTCGGAATATCCAAAAGCATCGGCGATTGGCTGATTGAAAAGCAAAACGCAGATCAAAAAAACCGCAGAAAGTCCCGCTAAAAACCAAAATGAAGTATTAAATGTTTTCGGCTCATTTTCCTTGTCCGCAGAAAAACGGAAATACGAAGTTTCAAAACCAAAAGAAAGAACAATATTAATGAAAGAAATCGCAGCATAAAGATTGGTGAAAATCGCAAAAGCACTGTTGTCAATATTTTTGATAAAAAGATAATTGAGTGCTACTACAATAACTCTCGGCATAATCGCTCCAATCCCGTAAATGATGGTTTCGTTCAGAAGTTTTTTCAAAATTCAAAAATTTATGCAAAGGTAATTTTTTTATAAAACTAAACCTCATAGGTTTTGGAGATCTATGAGGCTTTTAATATGAAAAATCCTAAATTTACGGAGAAATAAATCCTTAAAGCAGAAATGAAAACCCTAATTAAAAACGCCAAAATTGTCAACGAAAATCAAATTATTGAAAGTGATGTTCTCATCGAAAATGATTTGATTCTGAAAATCGAAAAAAATATTTCCGAAGAAAATCTGGATGAAATTATCGATGCTTACGGAAAATATCTTCTTCCCGGAATTATTGATGATCAGGTACATTTTCGTGAACCCGGACTGACCTGGAAAGGCGATATCGAAAGTGAATCCAAAGCAGCAATTGCCGGTGGAATCACGAGTTTTATCGATCAGCCAAATACTGTCCCAAATGCTGTAACACAGGAACTTTTGGAAGAAAAATATAAAATTGCTTCCGGAAAATCGTATGCCAATTTCGGTTTTATGATGGGCGGAACCAACGATAATCTGGACGAAGTTTTAAAAACCAATCCCAAAAATGTTCCGGGAATAAAGCTGTTTCTTGGCTCTTCCACCGGAAATATGCTCGTTGATAACCCCGAAACTTTGGAAAATATTTTCAGCAAAACCAAAATGCTGATTGCCGTTCATTGCGAAGATGAAGCAACAATCCGCAAAAACACGGAAAAATACAAAGTAAAATATGGCGAAGATATTCCGGTGAAATTTCATCATCTCATCCGAAGTGAAGAAGCGTGTTACAAATCTTCCTCAAAAGCAATTGAACTTGCCGAGAAAACCGGAGCCAGACTGCATATTTTTCATCTTTCAACTGCAAAAGAAACCGCACTTTTCAGAAATGATATTCCGTTGAAAGACAAAAAAATAACGGCGGAAGTTTGCGTGCATCATCTCACTTTTACCAACGAAGATTACAGAACAAAAGGAAGTTTAATCAAATGGAATCCCGCCGTGAAAACCCAAAAAGACAAAGACGGACTTTGGGAAGCACTTTTAGATGACCGGATTGATGTGATTGCAACCGATCACGCTCCACATACTTTTGAAGAAAAGCAAAATGTCTATACAAAATGTCCTTCCGGAGCGCCCTTGGTTCAGCATTCGTTGAATGTGATGCTGGAAAATTACAGAAACGGAAAAATTTCCCTCGGAAAAATTGTTGAAAAAATGTGTCATAATCCTGCAATTTTGTTCAGAATTGAAAAGCGTGGTTTCATTAAAGAAAATTACAAAGCAGATTTGGTTCTGGTAGATTTGGATGAAAAATATACTGTTTCCAAAGAAAACATTCTCTACAAATGCGGTTGGAGTCCACTTGAAGAAACGGAATTTCACTCCAAAATAACCCATACTTTTGTAAATGGAAATCTGGTATATGAAAATGGAAATTTTGCTGAAGGCAGATTCGGAGAAAGACTTTTGTATAAAAATTAAATGCTTTTGCAACAAATTGCGTATTTTTTCGTCTTATTATTGAAAACAACAATCTATATCAACTAAATTAAAAAAATATGATTAAAAAACTCTACAGTCTTTTTTTCATTCTTATGTTTGGTGCACTATCTTTTGCACAGAATTATGAATGGAAGGAAGCGACCAGCGGCGGTTACACCTACAAATATGTAACCAACGATCCTACAAACGCACGTTTTTATACATTGAAAAACGGTCTCACCGTCATTTTAAGTCCAACTCCGAAAGATCCGAGAATCCAGGCATATGTTGCCGTAAAAGCAGGAAGCAAAACCGATCCTGCTACCAACACAGGATTAGCGCATTATCTTGAACACATGCTTTTTAAAGGAACTGATAAATACGGATCTCTGGACTGGAACAAAGAAAAACCGGAGCTTGATAAAATTGATGCGCTTTACGAAGAATACAACAAAACAAAAGACGAGGCAAAAAGAAAAGCCATCTACAAAAAAATAGATTCCGTTTCCGGAGTTGCCAGCAAATACGCCATTGCAAATGAATATGACAAAATGATGTCCGCAATGGGAGCACAAGGAACCAATGCTTTTACCAGTTTTGAACAAACGGTGTACACCGATGATGTGCCTTCCAGCTCTTTGGATAAATATATTGCGGTTCAGGCGGAACGCTTCAGAAATCCGGTTCTGAGAATTTTCCATACAGAATTAGAAGCCGTTTACGAAGAAAAAAACAGAACCCTGGACAGCGATTCGAGACAGGTTTTTGAAACCCTGTTTGCCAACCTTTTCAAAAAACACAATTACGGCTTGCAAACCACCATCGGAACAGTGGAACATTTGAAAAATCCTTCTTTGGTAGAGATTCGTAAATATTTCCATAATTATTATGTTCCGAACAATATGGGAATTATTTTATCAGGAGATTTCAATCCGGATGAAGCCATTGCGAAAATCGACAAAAGCTTTTCTTATATGCAAAACAAACAGGTTGCAAAATATACCTTCCAGCCGGAAGATGCCATTACTTCACCAATTGTAAAAGAAATTACAGGACCTGATGCAGAAAGCTTAACCATCGGCTACAGACTTCCGGGAAATAAGGACAAAGACGTTCTTCTTGCTGATTTGGTAGGAGAAATCCTTACCAACGGAAAAGCCGGACTTTTAGATTTGAACCTGGTAAAAAAACAAAAATTGCTGAGAGCCGGAGCTTTCACCTATACTTTAATTGATCACGGAATCCTTTATCTGTCAGCATCACCAACAAACGGACAATCTCTGGATGAAGTAAGATCACTGGTGCTGAACGAAATTGAAAACCTGAAAAAAGGAAATTTTGATGATGACCTTATTCCGTCCATTATCAACAATATCAAAAAAAATAAAATCGAGGAAACCGAATCCTACGGAGATCGCGCCGGATTGCTGATGGACGCTTTTACTTCCGAGCTGGACTGGAAAACACAGGTTGCTTATGTCAATAATTTATCCAAAATTAAAAAAGCAGATGTAGTCGCTTTTGCCAATAAATATCTTGGAAATAATTATGTAGCAATCTATAAGAAAAAAGGGGAAAGAACCGATCTTCAGAAAATTGAAAAACCTGCCATTACTCCGGTAGAAACCAATGCCGACAAACAATCTGCATTTGTAAAAATGATCGACGAAATGCCGTCTAATGCAGCAAAACCGGTGTTCCTGGATTTCAGTAAAGACATCCAAAAATCAAAAATCGGAAAAGCAGAAATCCTTTATGTTCCGAATAAAACAAATGAGCTTTACCGTTTGAGATACCGTTATAAAATCGGAAGTTTGAATGACCTTAAAATGCCTTTGGCAGCGCAATACATACAGTTTCTGGGAACAGATAAGCTTTCTGCGGAACAAATCTCCAAAGAATTCTACAAAATCGCTTCCAGCTTCAGCATTTCCACTTCCGAAGAATATACAACCGTAACCATCGAAGGTCTGCAGGAAAATTTCGATAAAGCAGTAAAACTTTACGAAGATCTTGTTCTGAATGTAAAAGCCGATAACGACGCGCTTAACGCTCTGAAAGCAAGAATAACAAAAGCAAGAACAGATGCAAAGCTGAACAAAGGCGCAATTATGCAAGGATTAACAAACTATGCGCTGTATGGTGCAAAAAATAAATTCAATAATGTGCTTACCGATGCAGAACTGAACAGCGTTTCCTCTTCCGAGTTGGTGGACAAGATTAAAAACCTGAACAATTATGAGCAAACCATTATCTATTACGGTCCGGCTTCGCTTTCAGATTTAACTTCAAAATTAAAAACCCTGCATACTGTTCCTTCAAATTATTCAGCACCTGCTCCTGCAAAAGTTTTCAAGCAAATTGCACAAACCAAAAACCAGGTTCTGTTTACAGATTACGAAATGGTACAGGCAGAAACAAGATGGATCAGAAATACCGAAGCTTACAATGCTAAAAACAGCACTTTGGTAGATGTTTTCAATAATTATTTCGGCGGCGGAATGGGATCTTTGGTTTTCCAAACCATTCGTGAGAGTAAAGCACTCGCATACAGCACTTACGGATTTTATGTATCGCCGGCAAAAAAAGAAAACGAATATTATATGATGGCTTATGTTGGAAGCCAGGCAGATAAATTCAAAGAAGCAGTTACCGCAATGAACGAGCTGCTTACCAAAATGCCGGAACTTCCTGCCAATCTTGCTTTAGCAAAAGGACAGGTGAAAAAAGATATCGAAACCGAAAGAATCACCGAAGACGGAATTGTATTTTCCTATCTTGCTGCACAGCAACTGGGACTCAACGAAGACATCAGAAAACAGATCTATTCCAACGTAGACCAAATTACGATGAACGATGTCAAAAACTTCCACCAAACCCATTTTTCAGGAAAACCATACACCTATGCACTGGTAGCTTCCGAAAAGAAAATCCCGATGGATGATCTTAAAAAAATCGGTGATGTGAAGAAAATTTCCCTCGAAGAATTATTCGGTTACTAATTTTTTTTACCCGAAAATATTAATAAAGAATGCATCATTCCGGTGCATTCTTTTTATTTGGGCGCAATTTCCGGCTTTCCGTTGCAATTCCTCGCGCCTTGCCTTTCCCCTTTCTTGCTGCGGGATTTCCTCTGCAATCCGGTGCGCAGTATTTTTTCCCAAAAACTATTTACCGAATAACACTAACTTTCGGGATATCTCAGAAATTAAGTAACTTTCAACTTTAAAATCTCAATATTTTTATGAATTATACCCAACCCATGCTTCGTGAAGATGCATTAAAAGATAAAGTTGCCATTGTAACCGGTGGCGGAAGCGGTCTTGGAAAAGCGATGACCAAATACTTTCTCGAACTCGGAGCAAACGTAGTCATCACTTCCAGAAACCTGGAAAAACTACAAAATACAGCCAAAGAATTAGAAGAAGCAACCGGCGGAAAAGTGCTTTGCGTTTCCTGTGATGTCCGCAACTGGAACGAAGTAGAAGCAATGAAAGAAGCCGCTGTCAAAGAATTTGGAAAAATTGATATTCTTCTCAACAACGCTGCCGGAAATTTCATTTCGCCAACCGAAAGATTAACACATTCTGCCTTCGATTCCATTCTCGATATTGTCCTAAAAGGCACCAAAAACTGTACGCTTTCTATCGGAAAATACTGGATAGAAAATAAAATCCCGGGAACAGTCCTCAATATTGTAACAACCTATTCGTGGACAGGTTCAGCGTATGTCGTTCCATCCGCTTGTGCAAAAGCCGGAGTTTTGGCAATGACCAGAAGTCTCGCTGTAGAATGGGCAAAATACGGAATCCGTTTCAATGCAATTGCTCCGGGACCATTTCCGACAAAAGGAGCTTGGGACAGGCTTCTTCCGGGAAATTTGCAGGAAAAATTCGATATGCGGAAAAAAGTTCCACTCAGAAGAGTTGGCGAACACCAAGAACTTGCGAATCTTGCTGCTTATCTCGTTTCCGATTTTTCAGCGTTTGTAAATGGCGAAGTTGTAACCATTGATGGAGGAGAATGGTTGCAAGGAGCAGGAGAATTCAATATGCTGGAAGATATTCCTCAGGAAATGTGGGATATGCTGGAAATGATGATTAAAGCAAAAAAATCAAACTAAAATACTGACTTCGCAAACGGTGGCGTTAAGAATATCAAAAATTAATCCGTTAAAAAATCCCCAAACTTGTGCGGAACAAATTTACATTCAAAAAATTAAGGTTGTTTCCGCACAAGTTTGGGAATTTTAGGATTAAATTTTGATTTTTAGCTGAGTTTCCAAGTCTTGAACTTTTGGTTCTTTTGTTTCAAGACAAAAGAATAAGAATTATTTAAAATTTCCGTAATTTGCAATGCATTAAATAATTTTAAAAAAAAATGATTATTCAACCAAGAACCCGCGGTTTTATCTGCCTGACAGCGCATCCTGATGGTGCTCTTCAAACTGTTAAAAACCAAATCGAATACGTAAAATCAAAAGGAAAAATAAAAAACGGACCCAAAAAAGTTTTGGTAATCGGAGCGTCCACAGGTTTCGGAATCGCTTCCAGAATTTCTGCTGCTTTCGGTTCGGATGCTGCAACAATTGGTGTTTTCTTTGAAAAACCTGCATCCGAAGGTAAAATGGGAACTGCCGGCTGGTACAATTCTGCCGCTTTCGAGAAAGAAGCACACGAAGCAGGATTATATGCAAAAAGCATCAATGGAGATGCCTTTTCCGACGAAATAAAACAGCAGACCATTAATCTGATTAAAAAAGATTTAGGAAAAATTGACCTTGTGGTTTACAGTTTGGCTTCACCAAGAAGAACTCATCCAAAAACAGGAATTGCCTATTCTTCAGTTCTTAAACCAATTGGTCAGCCTTTTACCAACAAAACCGTGGATTTTCATACAGGTGCAGTTACGGATATTACCATTGCTCCGGTGGAAAACGAGGAAGATATTTCCAATACAATCGCAGTAATGGGTGGTGAAGACTGGAAATTCTGGATGGAAGATCTTAAAAACGCAGGTGTTTTAGCAGACGGAATTAAAACTGTTGCGTATTCCTATATTGGTCCGGAACTTACTTTCCCGATTTACAGAAATGGAACGATCGGTCAGGCAAAAAACGATCTGGAAGCTACCGTTACTGTTTTGGACGATATGCTGAAAAACCTTCACGGAAAAGCTTATGTTTCCGTAAATAAAGCTTTGGTTACCCAATCCAGCTCGGCAATTCCCGTTGTTCCACTTTATATTTCGTTGCTTTACAAAGTGATGAAAGAAAAAGGAACACACGAAGGAACAATTGAACAGATGCAAAGACTTTTCGCAGACAGATTATATACTGAAGACGGAAATGTTCCGTTGGACGAAGCAGGAAGAATCCGGATTGATGATTGGGAAATGGCAGAAGATGTACAGGCAGAAGTAGCAAAATACTGGGACAAAGTAACCTCGGAAAATCTCTCCGAAATCAGCGATATTGATGGATACAGAAAAGATTTTTTCAATCTTTTCGGTTTCGAAATTGATGGTATTGATTACGAAAAAGACACCAACGAAAATGTTGGAATTCCGAGTATTGAAGAATAAATTACCTGAACACTTTGTCAAAGTTTGAAATCTTTGACAAAGTTTCATCAAAGAAAGAAAACTAAAGTTTCTCTTAAAGCCAATCCTTCAGGACTTCCAAAATCTTGAAGGATCTTTGATCTTTCAGTATAAGAGAATGTTTAGCTGAATTGCATACAGAAAACCGAATGCAAAAAGCCCATCTGTAACATTCCCGTTATTTCTATTACTAATCCGAAAAATCAATCCTATGAATTTTAAATTTCCAAAAATCCTTGCTGCGTTTGCTTTCAGTGTCTTCTCTGTTACAGCATTTGCTCAGGAAAATCAGAAGTATGATTATGTAGAAGCATTCAAACCGTTTTTTTATAAAAACAACGGAACCGAAACCCGATCTGCAAGTGGACAGCCCGGACACAATTATTGGCAGAACAAAGCCGATTACAACATCAATGCAACTTTGAACGATGCTACCAAACAAATTTCCGGAACGGTAGAAATTAATTATACCAATAACAGTTTCGATAATCTCGATTTTCTTTGGCTGCAGCTGGATCAGAATTTATTTAAAAAAGATTCCCGCGGAAATGCCGTAATCCCAATGTCCGGAAGCCGGAACGGAGCTCACGGTCAGGAATTTGACGGAGGATATGATATAAAATCGGTACAGATTGACGGGAAAGCTGCAAAATACAGAATTTCTGATACCCGGATGCAGATTGATCTGGAGAAAGAGCTAAAAGCAAAAGGCGGAAACGCAAAAATAAAAATAGAATTCTCCTTCATTTCGCCGGATTATGGTTCCGACAGAATGGGAGTGGAAGAAACCAAAAACGGAAAAATTTTCACCATTGCACAATGGTATCCAAGAATGTGTGTGTACGATGATTTGTATGGCTGGAACACCTTGCCTTATTTAGGAGCTTCGGAATTTTATTTGGAATACGGCGATTTTAATGTTTCTCTTACCGTTCCGTCCAATCATTTTGTAGTAGCTTCCGGAGAATTGCTGAACGAAAAAGAAGTCTATACTTCTGCACAGCAAAAAAAATGGAACGAAGCCCGAAACAGCGACAAAACAGTAGTCATCCGTTCTGCTGATGAAGCAAACGCTGCAGCCAGAACATCCTCAGGAACAAAAACCTGGAAATTTAAAATTGAAAACTCAAGAGATTTTGCCTGGGCTTCTTCACCCGCATTTATTTTAGATGCAGCAAGAATCAATCTTCCGAGCGGAAAAAAATCTCTGGCGATTTCTGCATATCCTGTAGAAAGCAATGGCGGAAATGCGTGGGAAAGATCTACCGAATACACCAAAGCTTCTATCGAGCATTATTCAAAACAATGGTTTGAATTTCCTTATCCTGCTGCAACCAATGTTGCCGGAAACGAAGGCGGTATGGAATATCCGGGAATTGTTTTCTGCTCTTACAAATCCAAAGGCGAAGACCTTTGGGGCGTTACCGATCATGAATTCGGGCACGGATGGTTCCCGATGATCGTGGGTTCCAACGAAAGATTGTATGCCTGGATGGATGAAGGTTTCAATACTTTTATCAATGATATCTCTACACAGAATTTTAATAAAGGAGAATATTACAATCCTAAATCGCTTCAGCAAATGTCTTTCTTCTTTAATAATGATAAACTGGAGCCTGTTTCTGTAGGCCCTGATAATATGAAAGAACAAAGCATTGGCTTCTTGGCATATTATAAGCCGGGTGCAGGATTGCAGATGCTTCGGGATAATATATTAGGGAAAGAAGTGTTCGATAAAGCTTTCCGGGAATATGTAAAAAGATGGGCGTTCAAACATCCGGCTCCGGAAGATTTTTTCAGAACAATGGAAAATGTTTCCGGTGAAGATTTGTCTTATTTCTGGCGAGGCTGGTTTCTTAACAAATGGAAAATCGATCAGGCAATCACAAGTGTGAAATACGTAAACGGCGATTACAAAAAAGGTTCTATTTACAAAATTGAAAATATCGGACAGCTTCCGATGCCGAATACAATGGAAATTACATTTGCAGACGGCAGCAAAGAAACCAAAAATATTCCGGTAGAAATCTGGAAAAGAAATACGGAATGGACTTTCCAATTGCCAACAACAAAAGAAATACAATCTGTAAAACTGGATCCAAACGGAACACTTCCCGATGCCAATGCCGGAAATAATACCTTCAAAATGGGCAGCGCAAAACCTGCCGAAAAAGTAAATCTGAAAGAATATGAAGGTACGTTTTCTGCAAAGGAAATTCCGAATGCAAAATTCACGATGAAAGTGGAAAATGACCAATTAACAGGCCAGTTTACAGGTCAGCAATCTTTCCCTTTAGAATATGATGGTGACGGAAAATTCAAATTCGATATGGCGGGAATCGAAATCCAATATTCGAAAGACAAAAAAAGTTTCGATGTTGTGCAGGGCGGTCACACCGTTACTTTCACAAAAGAAAAATAATTATAAAAAGACAACTTCGGTTGTCTTTTTTTATGATGGAAACATTCCGTTTCATTTTATACTTTCAACCTCATTTTTTTCAAAGAACTTCAAGCAACCTCCGTATTCCGCTTTTCTTTTCGTAATTTTGAAAAATGGAAATCAGTTATTTACTCATCGGATTTTTTTCTGGCGGCATTTTAGGTGGCGTAATTTTATATTTCGTACTGAAATCGTCGATGGTTTCAAGAAATATTCATAATGAACTGAATAACCAACTTATCCGTGCCAAATCCGATTTCGATAATTCCAATCTGAAAATTCAGGAACTGAATGAAGTTGTTTTGTCAGAAAAAAATTTGAATCAACAACAATCCGAAATTTTGGATGATATCAAAAGTGAGTTGGCAAAAATTTCTGCCGAGCATTCCTTATTACGCGCTCAGTTTGACGAACAAAAGGAAATCAATTCCAAACAAAACCAGCAGATTGAAAATCTGAATTCCGAGAAGCAGACTTTCTTTGCTAAGAATTCTCAGCTTTCTGCCATTAATGAAAATCTTCAAAAATCTTTGGATACGCAGAAAGAAGAAATCATAAAAATTCAGGAATACGCAAAACAGCAATTTGAGAATCTAGCCAATAAAATTCTGGAAGAAAAAACCGAAAAATTCACAACACTTAATCAAAATAACCTTAAAACTATTCTTGAACCTTTTCAGGAAAAAATCATCGACCTGAAAAATCGTGTAAACGAAGCCTACGAAAAGGAAAATAAAGAGCGTTTTTCCCTTGCTGAAAAAGTAAAAGAACTGGCAGAACTGAACCAGCAAATTTCTGAAGATGCCAAAAAACTAACCCGCGCTTTGAAAGGCGAATCCAAAACACAGGGAAACTGGGGCGAAATGATTTTGGAAAGTATTTTGGAAAAATCCGGATTGGTAAAAGGACGAGAATATTTTTTGGAACACGAACTTCGCGATGAAGATAATAAAGCGCTTTTCTCCGAATTTTCCGGAAAAAAAATGCGACCTGATGCCGTGGTAAAATATCCGGACGAAAGAAATGTGATTATCGATTCCAAAGTATCCTTAACTGCTTTTACAGAACTGGTGGACGAAACAGATAGCGATGTGTATCTGATGAAAATGAACCAGCATTTGGCATCTGTAAAAAATCATATTACCGAACTTTCCAAAAAAGCGTATGACGATTACGGAAAATCACTGGATTTTGTAATGATGTTTATTCCAAGTGAACCGGCGTATATTGCTGCAATGCAGGCAGATCAAAACCTTTGGAATTATGCCTATGAAAGAAGAATCCTTTTGTTAAATCCAAGTAATTTAATTACTTCCCTGAAACTAATTGCCGATTTATGGAAACGCGAATATCAGAACCGCAATTCGATGGAAATTGCAGAAAGGGGAGCGAAATTGTATGACAAATTTGTCGGCTTTGTAGATAATCTGGAAAAAGTAGGGAAAAATATCGATCAGGCGAAAAACGTTTATAATGATGCCTACAAGCAGCTTTTCACAGGAAACGACAATCTTGTGATTCAAACTCAGAAATTAAAAACTTTGGGCATAAAAAACAAAAAAGAAATTCCGCAAAGCCTTATTGATAATGCAGAAAATAACGATTCTTTTTTACCGAAATCTGAAGATAGTATTTAATAAATTCAAAATAAAAAATCAAAATATTGAGTTTTCCGATTTTAATGAGATATTACATTCACAGAAACAATAATAATGCAGATTGAGAGTTTACAAAATGATAAAATAAAAAGCCTGTCACGGCTGATTTCCGATAACCGTTACCGCAAAAAATCGGAAGTTTTCGTAGTGGAAGGAAAACAGGAAAATGAAAGAGCCCGGAAATTCGGTTTTGAAATTGTAGAATATTATATCAACGAAGAAATCTTTGGAAACACCGTTCCGGAAGGAAAAACACATTTTGTTTCCAAAAATATTTACGAAAAAATAGCCTATCGCGGAACATCCGAAGGAATAATTGGGGTGTATAAAACCAAAAATCAGGAAATATCCGATTTTGTTCCGAAAGAAAATGCAACGGTAATTATAGTCGAAAGTATAGAAAAACCAGGAAATCTGGGAGCGATCCTGAGAAGTTGCGAAGCTTTCGGAATCGATGCGCTGATTGTTACCGATACGAAAGTGGATGTTTATAATCCGAATGTTGTCCGTTCCAGTGTTGGCTGCATATTCGGGATGAAGATTTTCCAAAGCACGAATGAAAAGGTATTTGAATTTTTGAACGAAAATCAATTTAGTATATATACAACTATTATGGATAAAAGTTCCGAAGATTTGGCTGCAAGAAATTTCAATAAAAAATCTGCAGTAATTTTCGGAACCGAACATTCGGGTTTAAGTGATTTCTGGATTGGAAAAGGAAAAAACACATTAATCCCGATGAGCGGGACTATAGATTCACTAAATCTGAGCAATGCAGTTGCCATTACCTGCTATGAAACTTTGCGGCAAAAAAGGCATAAAAAAACCGCCCTGTAAGACAGAGCGGTAATTTTTACTGTTCAGTACTAATTATTTAGTAGCTTCTTTAGCAGCGTCTTTTGCAGCATCAGCAGCATCTTTTGCAGCATCAGCAGCACCTTTAGCAGCGTCAGCAGTTGCAGCAGCAGCATCTTTTGCAGCATCTACAGTAGCAGTAGCAGCAGAATCAGCAACAGTAGCAGCAGAATCAGCTACAACAGCAGCAGAGTCAGCAGTTGCAACAGCAGCAGAATCAGCAGCGTTTGCAGTTTCAACGTTTTCAGTTTTTTTACAAGCTACAAGAGCTAAAGCAGCGATACCAGCTACGAACAATGATTTTTTCATAATAAATAAATTAAATTTGTTAAAAATTATTTTCTTATTTTGTTTTGTTCATTCATTTGAACAGTACAAAGGTATAGCAGGAAAAAAATTTGTTTTAGAAAATTAATTGTAATACATTTGTAAAATAGATTTACAAATTAATACTATTGTAAATCAGCGAATTAAATCATTTTAAGATTTTGACGGATATAGAAATTTTACACTTTGAGCGACTGAAAAAAGAGGTTCAGGCTCAGTTTCTTAAAAATCATACCCCTTCATTTGATGATATCTCCAAATGGAAAGGTATTGATATCATCTATTTCCAGGAAGATTTGCGAAAATCCGCAAAAGGAAATATCTCTGAAAAATCGTTTTATACATATTTTAAAAATTCTCCGTCGAGCAAACTTCCGCGTATTGATATGCTTAATTTGCTCTCTATTTATGCAGGTTACCAATCGTGGCACGACTTCCGGAAAAACCATTTTGCAGATGAAGATACAGATGCAAAAATCATAGAAAAAATTGCTGAAAATTCTTCGGAACAGGAAAATATTGAAAAAACAGATATTCAGGAACGAAAAGATGAAGACCAGACGGAAGGAATTGCTGTTTTACAAAAAAACAATACTGATAATCACTTAATTAATAAAAACAAAACCGCTATAGAAAAAAGTATTGAAAAGCCTTTGAAAAAGAAAGTGAAAGAATGGCTTTGGCTTGCAATTTCTGTAATTTTGGCTTTCGTTGCCGGAATATTAGGTTTCAGAGACCAGCTTTTCAGCCGGAAATATTATTACAGCTTTATTGATGGAGATCGCAATTCAAAAATTAATGCAGAGCTTCAGGTTCAGATTTTAAAAGAAAACGAATCGCCAATTCTGTACACAGCAAAACCAAACGAACCTTTTGTATATACCACAAAATCAAAGAGTTTGATAATGGTGGTTTCTTCACCATATTATAAAACCGATACCATCCGCAGAAATCTGGAAACCGCTCCTGAAGCAGAAAATATTGAGCTTAAACCGAATGATTATGCGATTATGCTCTATTATTATTCAAAATCCATTAAAGATCTGAAAAGGAAAAGAGAAAGTTTGAACTTTATTATCAGTGATAATGCACTGATTTATCAGGTTTACGACAGTGATGATTACGGAATAGAAACCATGGACAAACAGCGCTACATCAGTCTCGTAACGCTACCAACAACTTCATTGGAAAACCTGGAAGTTATTGATACACAGAATGATAAGAAAACAGGAAAAATTAATATGATTAAATTCAGAATAAAAAATGATGAAAAATCTCAATAAAATAATCGTAGTATTGGTTGTCATTCTTACAGTAATTATTTCCTGCAAAAAAACAGCTGAGGAAATGAGTGATCTTGATAAGTTAAGGAACAACAACAACCAAAAAAGCTATCCTGTAGCGAAAATGGACAGCGCACAAGCCATCCAATATATTACAAAACAGAAAATCCAGGAGTTGCTGGATCTTTCAACTTTATATTCCAACGGGAATAAGGATACGGAAATAGATTCCATCATTTATGCACAAATGAACGGTTATTTCTTTGATCCCGATTCTGCAAAACTGAAGCCTATTCTTGGGCAATTGGACAGTTTGAAAGTAAAATCTGCAAAAGTTGGAAACCTTGAAGTTGCGAAAAAAATCTTAGGAAAAGATACACTTGATCTTGCAAAATTCGAGGTGGAATATTTCGACAGGAACAATAAATCTTTGGGAATTTTTAGTAAATCTGCACAATACAAGTTGAAATTATCGCCAGTACAATTCAAAAAAGAGTTTAAATTTTATTTTGAAAACTTTGATGCTCCATTTCCGAAAGACAGTACTTCGAGCGGAGTTACCAGATAATCCAACGGAATATCGGACGGAAAAACATCATCAATATTTTCTTCAGGAGGAAAAAAGTTTAACCCAATTTTCTGTGCATCAGGATTAATTTCAGAGAAAAAGCGGTCGTAAAATCCTTTACCATAACCAATCCTGTTTCCAAAATTATCACAATAAAGCAACGGTGTAATTACAAAATCAAAATAAATATTTTGTGATGAAGAACCTTTTGGTTCAGGAATTCCCCATTTGTTTTTTCTGAACCCGGTTTCGGGTGTAATCTGAATGGTTTCCTGCGTTTCACCGTTTATTCTCGGAACAAAAACCTTCACATTTTTCTTGAAAAAATAATCTATAAAAAGCTGTGTATCCACTTCTTTAAACTTTTCAATGGTTAAAAAAATATGGATATTCTGGTTTTTTTCGGGCAAAAAAGTAGCGATGAAATTCTGAAAGATTTTTTGCGATAAAAAAACAACCTCATCTTGTGACAAAGCTATTCTTTTTTCCGAATATATTTTCCTGAGTTCCTGTTTTTTCATTTTCATATCTAAGAAATGAAAACTTTGTCAAAGTAGCATCACTCTGCTGAAAACTTTGACAAAGTGGATCGTATTAAAAACCAAATTTATTCTGAAATCTTATACAACTTATCAGACAAACGCACTCTGAACGGACTTTCAAATGTAATTTGATCGCCTTTTTTAGCATTTTCTGCGGGATTTCCGGCTACAAAAACCTGAGCAAGCGTTAGTTGCTGTTCTCCGGTTGTCGGTCCGGTAATCAATACTTTATCACCAACAGAAAGCTCCCCGTTTTCTACTAAAAACTGGGCAATTTTTGATTTGGTGAAATAATGTTCTGCTTTCCCGATTAGCGTTTTTTTAACCTTAATTTTTTGGCGGATATCTTTGGTTTCGGCTTTTGCCAAAGCAATATTCGGAAGTTCTCCTGAATTTTTAAATTTCAAAGCGTCGGATTTTCCTTTTCGGAAAACTTTATTGCCAACCTGCAAGCCTTTTCTTTTCGCAACCTGTTCTTCCCAAGGCAAATGAATGGTTTCCAAACATTCGGTAGAACAGCAGTTTTCCATCGCTGCTTTACATTCATCACATTGGATAAACAGCAAATGACACGCATCATTGGCACAGTTGGTATGATTATCACAAGGTTTTCCGCACTGGTGGCATTGCGAAATAATATCATCGGTAATTCTTTCGCCTAAACGATGATCGAAAACAAAATTTTTCCCGATAAATTTACTCGGAATGTTTTCTTCCTTGATTTGGCGTGTATATTCTATAATTCCGCCTTCTAACTGATACACATTTTTGAAACCTTGATGTTTGAAATATGCGCTTGCTTTTTCGCAACGGATTCCGCCGGTGCAATACATCAACAAGTTTTTATCTTCTTTGAAATCTTTCAATTGTTCGTTGATAATCGGTAAACTTTCCCGAAAAGTTTCTACATCCGGAGTTATAGCACCTTCAAAATGTCCGACTTCACTTTCGTAATGATTTCGGAAATCGACAACAATGGTGTTCGGATTTTCCAATAAATCATTAAATTCCTGTGCTTTCAGATGAATTCCTTTGTTGGTAACGTCAAAAGTTTCGTCATTCAAACCATCGGCAACAATTTTATTTCTGACTTTGATGGTGAGTTTCAAAAAAGAATAATTGTCCTGTTCTACTGCTACATTCAGGCGGATTCCTTTCATAAAATCATACACATCCAGCGTTTCCCGAAATGCTTCGAATTGATCGGCAGGAACGCTCATCTGTGCATTTATTCCTTCTTTGGCTACATAAATACGACCGAGTGCATCAAGGGCATTCCAGGCTATAAATAATTCGTCACGAAATTTTTGTGGATCTTGAATTTTGGCGTACGCATAGAAAGACAAAGTAAGACGCTGCTTACCGGCTTCATCAATAAGACGGGCTCTTTCTTCTGCGCTTAAGGTGTTGTACAGTTGCATGCTATAAACAGTTTAAGTGAGAAAAATAATGGTGCAAAGATAAGGTTTTTGGTTGAGAGTTTTTTGTTATTGGTTGAGAGTTGTTGGAAAATAGTATATCTTACCAGTTGCGTGTTTTTTTAAAGCCTTGTCAAGGTTCTTCTCCGCATGAATAGTAACCTGGATAAGGCTGAAAGTGTTAAATAATTTGAAGCAAAAGAACAAACATTCGAACAGTTCTATTCTTTATAAATACACAACAGATTATATAAAATTTTCTAGAAATTATCGTAGATATATTTTAAGATTTGTTTATCCTCATCCGTCAAATCGATATGTCTGCGTTCCATTGCTTTTTCTGCGACTTCGTAAGCTTTGTTTAAATTAAATTTTTCATCACCTTTCATTCCGCCCCAACTGAAATTTTCGATCAAATTCGGTGGAAATCCACTCTTGAAAATATTGGCTGCAACTCCTACAACTGTTCCGGTATTCAATTGTGTATTAATCGCAGTTTTAGAATGATCACCCATAATCAAGCCTGCAAACTGTAATCTCGTATCAATAAATTTTTTGGCTCTGTAATTCCACAATTTTACGGAAGCATAATTGTTTTTGAGATTCGAAGAATTGGTATCTGCACCCAGATTGCACCATTCCCCGATTACAGAATTTCCTACAAAACCGTCGTGTCCTTTATTGGAAAATCCGAAAATCACGATATTGTTCACTTCACCGCCAACTTTGCAATGAGGACCAATCGTGGTGGCACCGTAAATTTTCGCTCCGAGATTAAATTTTGAATTATCACATAACGCAATCGGACCACGAAGGTTGCAGCCTTCCATAATTTCGGCATATTTCCCGATGTAGATTTTTCCGGTTTTGGTATTCAAAGTGGAAAATTCGATTTGGGCGCCTTCTTCAATAAAAAGATCTTTTTTATCTCCTAAAAATCCGTTTGTAGAAGACAATTCCTGAGAATTTCTGTTTTTAGTTAAAAGCTCAAAATCGTAATCAAGAGCTTTTTCGTTATAGGAAAACAGATCTGTCGGTTTCTTGAAAAACAGAAGTTCTTCTTCAATATCCGTCATTTTTTCAATCTGGTTAAGAGAAAAATTTTCCATATCGAGTTTCGCAGCAATTACTTCGTTCTCATACACCAAAGCTTCACCGGAATTTAAGTTTTTAATTTGTTCCAAAACATTTTCAGTCGGAATAAAATTGGGAACGATGAACAATGATTCTTTACCTACGGGTTTTTTATATTTTTCCTGAAGAAAATCTTCGGTAATAAAGGAAACTTCGGAAAAATCCAGAAGTTTTTGCCAGCGCTCGGAAAAGGTGAGAATTCCGCAGCGCATTTCTGCCGTTGGTCTGGTAAAAGTAAGTGGAAGAAAATCTTCCCAATATTGGGCATCAGAAAAAACGAGTTGCATTTTGGTTGATTGTTGTTGGTTGATTGTTATTGGTTGCTTTCCAACCTACGCAAATTTAATAAAAAAGCCTTTCAAAAATTTGAAAGGCTTTTAAAATATTCCTGTAACAAAAAATTATTTCGCGAATTTTTTGTATTTGTTCATAAACTTGTCTACTCTACCCGCTGTATCAACCAATTTGGTTTTACCGGTGTAGAAAGGGTGAGAAGTAGAAGAAATTTCCATTTTGATCAATGGATATTCAGTACCTTCAAACTCGATGGTATCTTTAGTTTCTGCGGTAGATTTTCCTAGAAACATCTCGTCGTTACTCATATCTTTGAAAACAACAAGTCTGTAATTATCTGGGTGGATTCCGGTTTTCATAAAATAAAATTTTAAAATTTAAAATAATTAAAGTTTTTGCTTTCGAAATAGTAATGGATATTTCTCTGCTAAATTTCAGGTTGCAAAAATACAAATACTTTTTTAATCTGCAAATATGTTTTTAATAATATTTCTGATTTTCATAGTCCACAAAAATAATTAAATTTGAAACTTCAATACCATTTCTATGAAATACAAAATTTTTGCAGCCATTTCTTTTTGGATCATTCTATTTGCCGTTTCCTGTAACCGCGACGATATTTCTTTCGACAGTCCTTCCCAATTGCTCAGGTTTTCAAAAGACACCGTTTTTTGCGACACGGTTTACAATCAGGTTCGCAGCGAAACATACGCTCTAAAAGTGTATAACGATGAGGATAATGATGTAATGATCCCGAAAATTGCACTTGCAGGTGGAAGCTCTTCTCTTTACAGGATAAATGTAGATGGAAAATCGGGAACAGAATTTACCAATGTTCCGCTCCGGAAAAAAGACAGCCTTTTTGTTTTTGTGGAAATTGCGCCGTTTGCCAATGCTCCGGAAGCGATTGCTGAAGATCAGGTCATTTTCAGTTCAAATGCTGGAACACAGCACATCACGCTGTTTTCCGTAGTTCAGGATGCAGAGTTTTTTATCCAGTCCGATACCAATCCGAATATTCTTTCCGAAAACACAAACTGGAATAACGAAAAAGCGAAGATTATATTCGGAGATTTAACACTTGCTGAAGGAAAAGAACTGAATATCGAGCAAGGAACAAAAGTGTATTTCTTCAAAAATTCTGGAATGAAAATTTCCAAAAATGCAAAAATGAATGTAAACGGAAATCTGGGTTCAGAAGTAATTTTCCGCGGTGACAGAAACGATACAAAATACGATACCATTCCGAAAAACTGGAACGGAATTTCTTTTGAGGAAGGTTCACATCTTGAAATGAATTACGGAAAAGTTTTTGGCGGGATTACCGGTTTGGAATTTAAGGAAAGTACAGCAAATATTGACAATTCCATTATCCATACTTTTGAAAATTACGGAATTCTTGCTTACAATTCCAATATCACCGCACAAAATATGGTAATGAACAACTGTGGTGAAGCCGATTTGGGAATTTTCGGCGGAAACATCAGTCTCACCCATTGTACACTTGCAAATTTCTGGGATCTGAATGCTGCGCTTCCAGGTTTGGGAATTTTCGCAACCAATGAATGGACCAACGAAAACGGCGATACTGAACAAGGCGTTTTAAATTTAAAAATCTACAACTCTATTATCTACGGACATTCCGATGATATCATTAATTTCGAAACATCCGTCGCACAAAGTTCCTACGAAATCAAAAATTCTTTACTGAAATACGGTTCCGCTTCTTCCTATAATTTGGATTCATCCAATATCAAAAATGAAGATCCGAAGTTCCTGAATTATTTTATCCAGAAGATGAACCTTCGTGTTGCCGATGATTCTCCGGCAAAAGCAAAAGCAAGTTCTGACTACACAGTCGCTACCGATATTTTAGGAAACATCAGAGTTTATCCTTCGACGATCGGAGCATATCAATAAAGGAGTGAATAGTGAATGGTGAATTTTTTAAGAAATATTGATTATTGACTGCGAAGCAAATAGACTATTCACAATTTTGAATTTATATGAAAGAAATCACAACCCTTCAAAACCAAGTCGATGAATGGATCAAAACCATTGGTGTCCGTTATTTCAATGAATTGACGAATATGGCAATGCTTACCGAAGAAGTTGGCGAAGTGGCGAGAATCATTGCAAGAAGATACGGCGAACAAAGCGAGAAAGAATCCGACAAAACCAAAAATCTGGGCGAAGAATTAGCTGATGTTCTGTTCGTTACGTTATGTATAGCGAACCAAACCGGAACGGATTTGCAATCTGCTTTTGATAAAAAAATGAAGAAAAAAACGGAACGCGATTTCGACCGTCACCAAAACAACGAAAAATTAAAGTAGTGGAAAGTCCGATTTCGGATGCACGATGATAAAATTCCGCTTCAAACTTCCAGCATCCAACTTCCAGCATCCAGCAAAACTATGTTTTTAAAAAAATCACAATTACTTCCGGGAAAAACCATTCAGATCTCCGGCTCAAAAAGCGAATCGAACCGGCTTTTGATTTTGCAGAAATTATTCGGTTCAGATTCTTCAGCTTCGCTCAGAATGACCATCCAAAATCTTTCAGATTCGCAAGATTCACAGGTAATGCAGAAAGCATTGACTTCTGACGAAGAAATAATCGACATCCATCACGCCGGAACTGCGATGCGATTTTTAACTTCTTATTTTTCGATTTGTGAAAACAGAAAAACCGTTTTGACAGGTTCTGAAAGAATGAAACAAAGACCGATAAAATTTCTCGTTGATGCGCTGAAAGATTTGGGAGCCGAAATAGAATATCTTGAAAATGAAGGATTTCCGCCACTAAAAATCACAGGGAAAAAGCTCGAAAAAAATTCCGTGAAAATTCCGGCAAATATTTCCTCGCAATTCATTTCCTCTTTATTAATGATCGGCGGAAAATTAGAAAACGGACTGGAAATTGATCTTGTCGGCGAAATTACTTCCCGACCTTATCTGGAAATGACTTTGGAAATACTTTCAGAAATTGGGATTTCCAATTCATTTAAAGGTAATTTAATCACGATTAAAAATTATCAAGTCTTAACTGACAACCATCAAAAAACAACCATCAACTACATTGTAGAAAGCGATTGGAGTTCTGCAAGTTATTTCTATTCACTTTCGGCAATCGGCGGGAAAAAAATCTCACTGAAAAGCTTCAGGAAACATTCGCTTCAAGGCGATTCTGTATTACAAAAAATATATTCCGATTTCTTCGGAATCCTAACGGTTTTTGATGAAAATGAAAACCGTATTTCCCTGCTTCCGGATGAAAATTTCCATTTCCCGGAAATCATAAAACTGGATATGAACAGCTGTCCCGATATTGCGCAAACGCTTTGTGTAACAGCAGCAGCATTAAAAATTCCGTTTGAAATTACCGGACTCGCCACTTTAAAAGTAAAAGAAACCGATCGTTTGACAGCACTACAAAATGAACTGAAAAAGATTGGCTGTATTACGGAAATCACAAACGATTCTATAAAATCGACAGCAATTGTTGAGCCTGAAAAAAATATTTCCATAAAAACCTATGACGATCACAGAATGGCAATGAGTTTCGCACCGTTTTGCCTGATCAAAGAGCTGAATATTGAAAATGAAAATGTAGTAGAAAAATCGTATATCAGTTTTTGGAAAGATTTTTTTGAAGTAACGGAAGTTGTTTCATAATCTGTTCTTTTGTCTTGAAACAAAAGAACCAAAAATTCAAACAACTCTATTTTTCTAGTTCAAAAATCTGAAAACCTTCCGTTTAAAATCTGCTCAAAATTCCCCAATGTATTTTCGTATCGCTGAATTTCATTGGATTGCCGAACTCGCTTCCGTTGGAAATCTGAAACGTCATCAAACCAATTGGCAGAAAAAAATTGAATCCAATTCCTACACTGTACAATTTCGGTTTCAGGTTCAGGGCTTTATTGTTGAGCTGTCCGTATTGCAAAAAAGCATCAAAAAATGCCTGTTCACCGATTAAGTACCGATATTCTGCATTTCCGTAATAATAGAAATCGGCATAAAGCGAATTTTCGTTAAAACCCCGCATCGAATTCCAACCGCCAAAACGCAGCAACTCGTTCGTGGAAAAGGTATTATCGGAATTCAGAAGTGCGGTTTCGCCTTTCAGATTGAACCAATGATTTCCCGAAATCGGCAGGTTATGCTCGATCAGAAAAAAGAGATATGACTGTTTTGCTTTAATATTTTCCAAAGAATATTTTGTGGTAAGCAGATCGCCTTCCGCACGGATTTTCGTATTGTAAAGAAACAGTGCATTCTCCGATGGCTGCACAAATTCGTACCACAATCCGAATCCTTTTTTGGTATAATCTTTTCCCTGAACATACAGCGAATCCATCACTGTGGAATTTTCAAAATTTCCACGAATTCCGATTTTTTGCTTGCTGTTCAAATGATAATAAACCGCCGGAAGAAGCTTCACATTTGCGAAAGTAGAATCCTGCCGGAAAATATTCACATTTACATTCAGTCCAAAATTGGATTTCGCAACGTACGGAATATCAGTCATCAGATTGAAAGTCTGACCTTTATCGGGATTGCGTTGCCAGAAAATGTTTACCGTTTCAAAACCGTTGAACATATTTTTGAAATTCACGTTCAAAGTTCCGTTGAAAGCAAATTTTTCTTTATCATCGTTTCCAAAACCGACAACTCCATCGAAAGTATTGGATTTTTTCTTTTGCAGAAACAGGAAAATCTTGGTAGAATCTTTAGTAAAAAGTGTTTGCGGAGGTTTTTCCAAAATCACAAAAGGATGATTTTGCAAACTTTGATAAATGGAGTTCAGGTTTTTCTGGTCGTATTTTTTTCCGGTGTACTCTTTTTCCAGATTTTTCACGAAACGTTTCGGAACCTTTTCATAACCTCTCATCACAAATCCGTCGATTTCCCTTTGTTCACCTTCGTTTACAGAAATTTCAACTTTCGGAATATCATTTTCCATTCCTGCATATTTTGTTTTTATCCGGCTGAAAGTATAACCTTTATCTACAAATTTCCGGTTGATAGCGTGCTTCAAAGAATCGAGATTTTTGGTGAAAAATTCGGGATTGGTTTTCAGATCTTTTGCCAGAGAATCCGAAAGCTTCACTTTTGCTTCGTTGTAATTTTTTCCTTTATCAAAGCTAATTTTCACCGAATCCGAAATGTTTTCCACCGCAATTATTTTGGTAAAATAATAATTGTTTTCCGACAGCGAATCCAAAAATTTCACCGCCGAAACTGAATCTTTTTTAATGAACTTTTGTCCGGTTTGGGAATCGATAAGCATATAATTTTTCTGCTGAGCATTGATGAATGCACAGAAAACGAGAAATAATATGCAGAATGATCTTTTCAGTTATCTCTGGATTGGCTAAAGTCTGTTACAGAAGAGTTTTCAGAATACTGTACTTATTCTTTTTACTTTTTTTGAGGTTATCATTTAAACAGAAATCAATCCATTTTATTATATTTTTTCATCAGGTTTTCGTAGACATTTTGCGGAAGAATCCATTTCAGCGGAACACCTATTTTCTGCCCGAATTTCCCGAAATAATAATGCGCTTTCCATTTCTTTTTTTCGAGAAGTCTTTCGATGTAAACTGCAACTTCCAAAGGTTCGTTTCCACTATCAACGTGAGCATTCATCAATGAATAAACTTTATTGAAAATCTTTTCATAAGGTTCGGAAACATTGGTTTTCACGCGGTTTTCGGCGATATTGGTTTTGATGTCGCCCAAATGCAGAGAACAGGCATCAATATTCCACTGCGAAATTTCGTAGCGCATAGCTTCTGTAATTTTGTCCAAAGCAGATTTAGAAGCCGAATAAAATCCACGGAACGGAAGTCCCATTTCTGAACCGATGCTGGAAATATTAATAATTTTTCCGGATTTCTGCTCACGCATTTTCGGAAGAACGGCGCTCATCATTTGTACAGCTCCGATTAAATTTAAACTGAAAAGTTTTGTAATATCTTCACTTGTAGAATCTTCCACTGCTCCTACCATTCCCATTCCTGCATTGTTGATGAGAACATCCATTTGGTTTTCTGTTTTCAGAATTTCTGAAACCGCAGCATCAATCTGCGCTTTGTCCGTAATATCCGCAGAAATCGAAATAAAATGCTCGGAATTCACTTTTTTTCTGCTAATCCCGAAGACTTTATGCCCTTTTTTTCCGAAAAATTCTGCGAGTGCAAATCCGATTCCGGAAGAGGTTCCTGTGATGATGATGGTTTTGTGGTTCAAGGTTTAAGGTTTAAAATTCAGGTTCAAAGGTATAATTTTTGGTGGCTTTTATGGAATAAATATAAAAAAGTCTTTCAAAAAAAACTGATATAAAAATCTTTTAAGTATATTGTTCTACCAAAATTTTAATTTTATGAAAAACATATTCTTGCTCCTGTTTTTAGGAATTCTGATCATTTCGTGTAAGAAAGACGCAAAAATCGAAGAAAATGTAAATCCGGTTCAGGATTCTGCATCCGCAGATTCGCTCACTTTCAGCTCGGAAGATCGCGCTGATGCTTTCCGTGTGGAACCGATTTCCGAAAAAGCCGATTTGGGAAAAGTAATTTTCAGTGAAAATGACGAAACCATTATAAGCTTCGATACAAAAGCCAATTCCGGAAAAATAAAACTGAATGGGAAAGAATATGTCTTGGACGAACTTATTTTCTCGGAAAACAATTATGAAATTTCCGGAAATGAGGTGAGTATCCGTGCAGAAAACGGCAATTTCAAAGAGATGAGTTCAGACTGCAATTACGGAATTTTCCCGGAAGTGGAAATAAAACTCAGTAATCAGGAAGTAAAACTTGCCAATGTGAAAGTGCAGGATTGCCCGGATTATAATTAGTATTAAGCAAATATTTATCTTATGAAAAATTTATCGCTGCTATGTTTATTGGCTTTTTTAGTAGCCGCAACAGGTTGCACCCATTTAAAAGATCCTTTGGAAGATATTGATCCGCCAAATATAAAAGATACTTTAGCAGTCGAGCCCGATTTAGGTTTGGATGATCCCCATATTGCGAATCTTGTTGAAAGCTGTACTACCCCGGAAAGCGCAGAAATGGAAGATATTACAATTGCTGATGTGCTTCCGGAAATCATTGACTTAAGTTCAGATATGCCACCGGTAAAATCGCAAGGAAATATTGGGAGCTGCGCTTCTTTTGCTACCGCCTATTATATGAAAAGTTATCAGGAAAAAATACAGTACGGATACGAATATAATATCACCAATGTAATGAGTCCTGCTTATCTTTACAACCAAGTGAAAGTGTCCGAAGATTGTATGAGCGGATCCTGCTTTGAAGCCAACCTCAGCAAACTGAAAAATGAAGGTACAGATTCTTGGAAAACATTTCCTTATGATAGTAAAAGCTGCTCCAAACAACCAACCTCTCAACAAAAAGAACTTGCTGCTCCAAACAAAATTGCTTCTTTCTATCGTTTGGACGGAAGTGATGCTGACTTGATCGCCAAAATAAAAACCCTCATCTCACAGAAAACTCCCGTTTTGTATGGTGCCAAACTAGATAAAGCTTTTGCTGACGGCAATAAAAATGAAGACAGCCTATTTGTGTGGAGAAATTACGACAGCGCACAACATTACGGAAATCACGGGATGGTAATTGTAGGATATAATGACAAGATAAACGCATTCAAAATCGTAAACTCTTGGGGAACAAGTTGGGCAAACAAAGGTTATGGATATATAGACTACAGTTTTTTTATGAAGGATAATGAAAATGAAACCGCTACACTCTTAGGCTTATTTTATTCCAAAGATCTGAATTAAATTCTAATACATTGACAATAATACCCGTTCTCGACCAAAAAACCAAACAGGAATTTTTGGAATTTCCTGCACGCTTATATGCAAAAGACAACCAATATATCCGTCCTTTAGACAAGGACATTGAAGACATTTTTGATCCTCAGAAAAACAAATTTTTCAAAAACGGAAAATGCGAAAGATTCCTTTTTGAACGAGACGGAAAAACGGTGGGAAAAGTGGCGGTTTTCGTAAATCCGAAATATAAACAAACGCAGCCAACCGGCGGAATTGGTTTTTTTGATTGTATTGATGATCAGAAGGTTGCCGATTCCATTTTTGATTTTTGTAAAAAATGGCTTCAGGAAAAAGGAATGGATGCGATGGATGGTTCAATTAATTTCGGAGAAAGAGACAAGTTCTGGGGAATTCTGAAAGAAGGATTTTCCGAACCTTTGTACGGAATGAATTACAACTTTCCCTATTACCCGAAACTTTTTGAAAATTACGGCTTCAAAGTGTATTACAATCAGCTTTGCTATACCCGTCCAATTCATTCGGAAGTTTCCCGTGCTTTTACGGTAATGCATACCAAACATTCCAAAAATCCGGCGATTTCTGCAAAAAGAATGACTAAAAAGAATCTTGAAAAATTTGCTGATGATTTCACGGAAATTTACAATAAAGCCTGGGCAAATCACGGTGGCGGAAAACAAATGGAAAAATCCAAAACCCTGAAAATGTTTAAAAAATTAAAACCCGTTCTGAATGAACATATTTCGTGGTTTGTGTACGAAAACGAAAAACCGATTGCAATGTGGATGAATCTTCCCGATCTGAACCAATGGTTTAAATACCTGAACGGAAAATTCGGATTGTGGCAAAAGATGAAATTTCTGTGGCTGAAAAGATTCAGGAAAAACAAAAAAATGGTGGGTTTGGTTTTCGGCGTAATCCCCGAATGGCAACGAACGGGGATTGACGGATTTATGATTTGGGAAGGAACGCAGCACATAAGAAAACACACGGCTTTTGAAATCACGGAATTGCAATGGATTGGCGACTTCAATCCTAAAATGTTGAAAATTGCAGAAAATCTGGATACTGAAGTTACCCGAAAATTATCTACATACCGCTATTTATTCGACAGAGAAAAAGAGTTTGAAAGACATCCCGGTTTATAAAAAAATTAGCCTTTTACCAGATTATAATTTTTATATTCAAAAAATCTGACACCCAAAAAATCTTCAATTTTCTGCAGATATTTGTCTTTGGTTTTCCAGATTGCCTGATTTTTATCGTGCTCAAATTGATAAGGATAATTCGCAATAGCGGTTTCCATTACTTTCGGATGTGTTCCTGTAAATTCCGCTACACGATCGACATGGTGATAATTGAAATGTGAAAAATCAGGAATTTCATTCATTTTTTCTTCCGTATTTCCGTAATAATACTGGAAATTATTAGATTTCAGCTGCATTGCGTGAAGGCTTCTTACCGAATTGTAATGGTAAACCGGAACATCCAGCTTCACCACATTCAGTTTTGTACCTTTTTCGGTTCCGTTTGTATAATTTTCCAAAGAGCTGAATTTCCTGAAACCTTGAGAATCCCGGTAAGCCTTTATTTTCGGAGAGTTTTTGAAAATCCTGATTTCGTTGCGGTGCACTCTTCTGGAATTCCGGATATGATTATAATCGCCCCAAAAATGCAGGAACGGCTGCAAGAATCCGTCAATTTTAGGATTGTTATTATATTTATTAATATATTCTTTGATTTTAGGAAGATCTTTTTCGTGGATTACTTCATCCGCCTGAATGTGAAAAACCCAATCTCCACTGCAATGATCCAAACCGATATTGGATTGCTGCGCAAAAATTTTCCCTTCTTTCCGGAGATTGTCGTCCCAAATGGTATCAATAATTTTGATTTTCGGATTGTTCAGATTCTCAATAGCTTCGCGGGTTCCATCTGTAGAATCGCCAACTACAGCAATAAATTCGTCACAAATCGGAAGCACGGATTGTATGGACTCCAGGAAAGGAACGCCGTAAGTAAAGCCATTTCGAACGTAGCCGTATGCGGAGATTTTCATAAAATTTTGATTTATTCCCAGATATATTTTCTGTTTTTCCCAGAAATTTTATTTTTAAAATTTTTAAAATTTTCTTTGAGTTTTACAAAAGGTAAATTCCTAAGAGCCTTAATTTTTTTTTGTAAAATTTCATTTTCAAATTGCGATAATTGAAGTTTTCTTTCTATATCATTTTCTTTTGAAGAGATGATATCATTCAAAATAATTTCTAATCTTGATTTAATTTTTTGCCCTAAGACTTCTGGTTTAAGATTTTTTTCTATATCAAGTTTCGCAATTTGTCCTATCTTTTCTGCATTTGTAGGATTGTTAAATACAAATTTCATTTTTTCTGCGGCATCTGACAGATCGGGATCAGCCCACTTATTTTGTTTCTTACTTTGATAATATTTATTTCCTACTGAAATTAAATTATATTTTATAAGAAAACTATTATTTATTGTCATAAATTCTGTATTTGCAGAATATGCAGTCGCGATTACAGGTTTACCAAATGACATTGCTTCCGCCATTGTAAGTCCAAAACCTTCCGCTCTGTGAAGCGAAACAAAACTATCACAAACATTCATTAAACTGTAAAGTTTATCATCATCTAAAATTTCTTCGATTAATATAATGCTGGTATTAACTGACGTTCTGGACAATATTTTTTTCCGCTCTTCAGGAAACTTATTACCAATTGATGTTTTTACCACAAGCAAAACATCCGGATTGTTCTTTCCGAATGCCATTTCATACGCATCTATAGTTCCTATTGGATTTTTTCTTTCAATCGTGCTATGATAATCAAACATCGTTAAAAAAATATACGCATCTTTGGGAAGATTAAATGTTGTTCTATCATAGGGTTTGTTATAAGTGGGAATGGAATGCATAACTTTTATAACAGGTAAAGGAGAAGATTTAGAAATAGATTCTGCACAATAATTACTTGGAACCCATATTTCATCTAAAAAATTGAAATATATTTTAGCCTCGTCTGGTAAATCATCAAGTTCCCAAGCCCAATAACCTATATTATATTTATTTTTGAAGTAAGACTTGTCCTTTTCATTAATAAACCGATCTAGATTATCAAAGTTTATTTGTATTAAATTTACCGAATAAGGATTATCATTAGCCAGATTTTCATGATGATAGTCTCCATCTTTTATTTCCTTTGATATGTCAAAATACACATAATTAACTATATATGGTATTTCTGCAGCTTCAAAAGCACAAATATTGGATCTTACTGCTACGCCCAACCCAAAGCTTTTGTTTATATATCCCGAAATATTAATCCCAAAATCACGAGTTGTCATTCATTATATTTTTAGGTAGTGTAATTTTTTCGTAAGGCTGTATATCCAACACATAATGAAGCCAGTTTGTAAAAGAATATTTTTGCTTAATCTTTTTATCTATTTCCACATAAGGGGTATTCAAAAAAACTTCCAAATCACCAAGAGTGGAATCCGGATCCCATACAAAAATATTTTGGGGATTGTAAAAATCATATTTTTTTATTTCATCATTTGTGGTAACAAGTTTTTTATCGTAAAATAAGGCTTCAAATGTGCGGAATGATAATCCTTTGTGAGATTGGTTTAAAAAATCCATCACAATTCTACTGTTTTTTAAAGTAGCGATATTTCTTTCATAAGAAAGGTGTTCAAAAATATATTCAATGTTTTGATTGGGAAATTTTTCAGAAAAAGAAGGTGGCTCACAATAAATCATAATTTTCGGGATATATTTTTTCCCCACCAAGAAATTTGCCAGATTACTTATTTGCTGCATTCGTTTTCTTATAAAACTACCTACAAAAAAAACATCATATTTGTATGATGATTGGGGTGTTTTTTCATCAAAATCAAAATAAAAATTGGTGAGGGGCAATAGTTTTTCCGAGTAAGCAAGATCTTTGTCATCAAACACAAAAAAACGGTCAAAATACTTTATTGTCGCATATACCGCCGGGAAACGATGAAGCCCATCCCACTGATATCCAACCATAAGATTGGTTTTGCTCTTAATTTTTTTTAAGGTTTTTATTGGATAAATGTCGGGTCTTATAAGCAGGGCGTAATCAATTTTTTTATCTATTTTATCCAGTTTAGCATTGATTCCTTTTTCATACTTCCGAAATTTCAAAACATTCTTATAGCCTTTGTCATTAAAAAGTGTTTTTCTTATAAAATTATGAAACCTGTGAAAAAAACTCGGATATTTGAAGTCGTGATCTACATAACTTATATTAATTACATCAAATCCAAGAGCAACGAGATTTTTTTCCAGATTTTCATGAAAACTGAAACTTTTTGGAAGCCCTATAAGAATTGTTTTGCCCATATACATTAAAAAACAAAAGTATGAAAAATAAAATTCTAATTGATGCTGAACGAACCAGATATCTCTCGGGCATATCTGTTATCTGCAGAAATTTAATTAATGGACTTCATCAACTTCAAAATAAGAATTTTGAATTTTTAGTATATGCTGATGAAAACAAATTCCAAGAGCGATATATTTTTAAAAAATGGAAATTCTGGCATAAATTTTTTCATATTGGACTTGGAGCTTACGATTTGGTTCATATTTTTCATCAAGCTAATGATTATTTTCCTTCAAAATTAAAAGCGAAAAAAATTGTTACACTGCACGATCTCAATTTCCTGCACGAAAATCTTTCAGATAAAAAAATAAATAAAAACATTAGAAAAGTTCAACAAACACTTAATAATGCAGATGGAATTATTTGTATCTCTAATTTTGTAAAAAAAGATTTCCTAGAAAAGAAACACTTGCTCAATATAAATTCTAATCCTAAAATAAAAGTGATTTATAATGGCTTGATTTTCCCGGATTCTCGCAATTTTGATTTAGGGAAATATTCTTTTATAAAAGAAATAAAGTACATCCTGAATATCGGTGTTTTGTTCGACAAAAAAAACCAGCTTTCCTTGGTTGAAATGCTTCCTTTTATTGAAGAAGATTTGGTACTCATTGCTTCTGGCGAAAAAGAACCTTACGCTACAGTAGTGAGAAAAAGAATTAAAGAATTAAACCTCGAAAACCGGGTACATTTTCTAAAAAATATTTCTGAGGAAGAAAAATACGCTTTAATCCAAAACTGCGAAAGCATGTGTCATCCTTCTATTGCAGAAGGTTTTGGGATTCCGCCGATTGAAGCAATGGCTTTCGGAAAACCGGTTTTTCTTTCTACTTTTACGAGTCTTCCGGAAATTGGTGGCGATTGTGCTTTTTATTTTGAAGATTTCAATCCAAAAAAAATGGCGGATTTTTATAATGAAAGAATGAAGTTTTATAATGAGAATAATGAAAAACTCATTCCCAAAATAAAAAATTGGACACTACAATTTGATTATCTTGTAATGTCCAAAAATTATCTTGATTTTTACGAAAAAATCCTTTCGGAAAATTAATATTCCAAAACTGTTTTTTCAATAATTTTAACGCAGTCCAGAATCTGCTCTTCCGTAATCACCAAAGGTGGCGCAAGACGGATGATGTTTCCGTGGGTTGGTTTTGCCAGAAGTCCGTTGTCGCCAAGTTTTAAACAGAGATTCCAAGCGGTGGAACTTTCGGGCGTATCGTTGATTAAGATTGCATTTAACAATCCTTTTCCGCGAACTTTAGTAATCAACCCGGTTTTTTCAATTAATTTTTCAATCTCTGAACGGAACAGTTTTCCCAATTCTTCGGCTCTTTCGGAAAGATTTTCTTCCAAAACCACATCCAAAGCCGCAACTGCAACTGCGCAAGCCAAAGGATTTCCGCCAAAGGTAGAACCGTGCTGTCCCGGTTTGATGACATTCATAATTTCATCATTCGCTAAAACCGCCGAAACAGGATACATTCCACCGGAAAGCGCTTTTCCCAAAATTAAAATATCGGGCTGTACATTTTCGTGATAACACGCAATCAGTTTTCCGGTTCTTGCAATTCCGGTCTGCACTTCATCAGCAATGAAAAGGACGTTGTATTTTTTGCAAAGTTCCGAAGCACCTTTCAGATAACCATCATCAGGAACGTAAACTCCGGCTTCACCCTGAATTGGTTCCGCTAAAAATGCAGCGATATTTTGAGAATCAGATTTTAAAACTTCTTCCAAAGCGTTCAAATCGTTGTAAGGAATTTTCACAAATCCGGGCGTGAAAGGCCCATAATTTTGGTTTGCATCCGGATCGTTGGAAAAAGAAACGATGGTGGTTGTTCTTCCGTGGAAATTGTTCTCGCAAACGATAATTCTTGCTGAATTTTCGGAAATTCCTTTTACTTCGTAGCTCCATTTTCTGGCTAATTTTACCGCAGTTTCCACCGCTTCTGCTCCGGAATTCATCGGCAAAACTTTATCAAAACCAAAAAGCGAAGTGATTTTTTTCTCATATTCACCTAATTTAGAATTGTAAAACGCTCTCGATGTCAAAGCTAATTTCTGAGCCTGATCCACCAAAGCATTTACGATTTTCGGATGCGAATGTCCTTGATTTACAGCGGAATAAGCAGAAAGAAAATCGTAATATTTTTTGCCTTCCACATCCCATATAAAAACGCCTTCTCCTTTGTCCAAAACCACAGGAAGCGGATGATAATTGTGCGCCCCAAACTCATTTTCGAGGTCGATAAAATATTGTGAATTTTTTTGTATTTCTGTTGTGTGCATATTTTGTTTTTATAAATTCAAATTTTTATTTGTCGTCGTAGTGTCCGTACGCTGAAAGGAGAAAAACAATCACTTTTTCTTCCTGTATTTCATAGATAAGCCGATGTTTTGATGAAATCCGTCTTGACCAAGTTGGTTCTTGGTAATGCTTGAGCTGTTCCGGTTTTCCTGTTCCTGTTTTCGGGTGTATTTTTAATTCATTGATTAGAGAATACAGTTTTTTCAGAACAATCTTGTCGCCGGATTTTTCTATTTTTTCGATGTCGCTTTTTACTTTATCCGAAAATTCAATTTCATATCTCATAAAATGCTTTTGAAAAGTTCTTTTTCTAATTCAGGAGTAAGTCGTGTGGTTTTCCCTGCTCTTACCTGCTTTTTTGCTTCGTCAATTTTTTTAAAAAACTCTTCGCTGGTCATTTTAGTATCGTCTTTTTTTGTTTCAAAACGGATTTTCATTTCTTTTAAAAATGCTTTTATCACGGAAGATTGCTTTTTGCTTTCGGGAATGATGATGATGTTTTCCATAACAACAATTTTTACAAAAATACGACTTTTGCTCCTAATCCTTACATTGAATAAGAAAGTTTGAAATTTTAAAGTTTTGCCAGCAGTTCCTGCAATTTATCCTTTTTCCTTTGCGAAACCGGAAGCTTGGAATCATCGGACATGATCACAAAACCGCCGTCTTTTTTAATGTAAGATTTCAGCTCATTCAGATTGATGAGGTGTGATTGATGGATGCGTTCAAAATTATGATCGTTCAAAAGTTCATCATATTCTTTCAAGGTTTTGGAAATGAGCAAAGGCTTATGGTTTCTGAAATAAAATTTGGTGTAATTATCTTCGCTTTCGCAACGTATAATGTCCTGAATTTCAAAAAGATGAATGCCTTCAGAATTGGAAAGCGCAATTTTTTTGAAGCTGTCGTTTTTGCGGCTGATATTGTCCAAAAGTAATTCTATATGCTTATAATCGCTGGTTTTAGTGGTGATGTTTTTTATTTTTTTTATCACTGCCTGCAAATCTTCCGGATCTACGGGTTTCAGAAGAAAATCCAGCGCGCTGAAACGGAACGCCTTTATCGCAAATTTTTCGTGAGCGGTTACAAAAATAATATGGGACGAAATGCTGCCGTATTTCTGGTTGAGCTGTTCCAGAATATCGAATCCGGTTCCGTCATTAATCATAATATCCAGAAAAACAATTTCGGGCTCCAGCTCCTCGATCAGCTTTACACTGGAAGATACGGAATCTGCTTCACCCAAAACTTTTATTTCGGGAGCGTAGGAAGCCAACATCAGCTTCATCCCTTCCCGAAGATTGGCATCATCGTCTATTAAAACACTTCTTATCATATTAATCCTGTATATATTCCAGCGGAAATCTCAGGGTAACTTTCGTGCCTTTGGTTTCGCCGTTTTCGTTTTTCATTTCAGCTATTGTAAGCGGGACTTTCTTCTTGTCGAGCTTTTCCATTGTTTCGATTCTTTTTCGGGAAATTTCCATCGCCATTGATTTATGTCCTTTCACGGAATCTTTTTTCATCTTTCTGGATGTTTCAATTCCTATTCCATTGTCTTCAATTTCACAAATTAAAGCATTATTTTCCTGACGGAAATTTACGTTTATCATTCCGTCTCCGTCTTTTGGCGCAACTCCGTGGATGATCGCATTTTCCACATAAGGCTGCAGAAGGAGCGACGGAATTGCGGTATCGTCTTCAATTTCGGAAGCTTTCGTGATTTTAAAATCGAATTTTTGCTTGAATCTCAGCTGTTCCAGTTCCAGATAATTCTGAAGTGATAATATTTCCTTGTCGATCGGGATTAAAGATTCTTCCGAAAACTCCAAAGTCAGGCGCATTAATTTGGAAAATTTGGAAAGGTATTTCACGGCTTCGTCTTTTCCGTTTTGGATGATGAATGATGAAATCGCAGCCAGACAATTGAATAGGAAATGCGGATTCATCTGCAGATGAAGCGCTTTATGCTCATATTCTACAAGTTGCTTTTGGAGCAAAATGGTTTTCCTTTCCTGTGCATTTTTGTAATACATAAAAAAACCGGATAATGTGCCTATTATAAGCAATATTCCGAACCCGAGAATCAGTTTGTTGCGGTTTGCGATTTCCTGTTTCCGGAGAATTTCCCGTTCATCAGCAAACTCCATTTCGGCTTTTGCCCGTTCTTTTAAATTTTCAATTTTCTGAAATCTTTCTTTCCCTATGTCGTAATTCCGCAAATGGATAAGCGCATTGAGCTGGTCTCCTTTTTTACTGAAAATCTCGTACAGCACTTTTTCGCTGTTCATTTCGGTTTCAGGAAGATCCAGTTTTTGTGAAAGCTCCAAAGAACGGTTGGCATATTTTTCCGAAAGATGAAGATCGTTTTCCGAAAAATAAATATTGGAGAAAAACAGCCAGGTTTCTGCCAAACCTTCTTCGTTATTGTTTTTTTGGAGTTCTGCTTCTGCTTTTTGCAGATATTCTTTGATCAGCTCCGGTTTTTTCAGGGTTTCGTAATATTGGGCAATGCTTTTGTACAATTCTCCTAATCCCCGCAAATCGGGATTTTTTTGAAATATTAGCAAGCTTTCGTCAAAATATTTTTTTGCATTCTGAAGCTGATTGTTCCTGAGATGAATTTCCCCGATATTCCGGCTGGTATTTGCAATTTCGGGATCGTTTGTTTTTTTCTGAACTTCATAAGCCTGAAGAAAATATTTCAGTGCTTTTTCATCATCATCAATGGTTTTGTAAATTTCTCCAATAGCAAACTGGATTTTGGAAGTTTCCTTTTCATTTCCGGTTTCCTCCCCAATTTCCAATGCTTTGAGATAATATCTTAGCGATTCAAAATAATTGTTCTGTCCGAAATTTACAAGTCCTTTTATCTGATACACTTTCGCAAGTCCGGCTTGTGTTCCGGAATCTTTTTGATTTTCCGTTTTCCATTTTTGTTCTGATAGATCCAGATTTTTCAGAGCATCTTCTTCGTTATCAGAAAGGAGATTTGCGATTGCGAGATTGAAGTAGCCGTTTGCAAGAGATTTTTCGTCTCTATTTTTTTTACCAGAGTTTATTATTTTCAGCGCATTATTTTTCATCAGCTCCGAATCGTAAATTTCTTTTGCAGGAAGCCATTTTCCGAGCTTTTCTACAGTCCGGGAATCTGTGCTTTTATCTGAAATATTCTGATCTCCCAAATCCTTTCCGGATTGCGCCGGCAAAGAAATGATGGTGGCAACCATAATCAAAAATAAAAACTTTTTCATCGCAGACAAATGTAGGTAAACTTTGAGCAAAGTGCAAGAATTGCAAAATGCGGCTTCAATGCTTTGTCATTGTAAAAGAGGAAATTTTAAACTTTGAATTCTTGATTACTTATTGATTATATTGCTTCGCTCGTAATGATGGATCTGCGCTTCCTTCTTCCATACTTTTTCCGTATTTTTGTAAACTATGAACCAAAAATGGATTTACAAACCTGAACCCGATGAAGAAATTGTAGACGGACTAAGCTCCTCTCTTGGTTTTGGAACTTTTGAATCCAAAATCCTTGTTCTTCGCGGAATCGACAATTACCAGAAAGCCAGAGAGTTTTTCAAGCCGAAAATGGAAGACATTTTCAATCCTTTTCTGATGGCAGATATGCAAAAAGCCGTGGAAAGAATCGCAACTGCGATAGAAAATGGCGAAAAAATCCTGGTTTACGGCGATTATGATGTGGACGGAACTACTGCTGTTGCACTGGTGTATCTTTACCTTTCAAAAATTGTAGAAAAAAAATATCTGGATTTCTATATTCCCGACCGCAATTCCGAAGGTTATGGGATTTCCACGGAAGGAATTGATTTTGCGAAACAAAACGGATTTTCTTTAATCGTTGCATTGGATTGCGGGATAAAAGCGGATGATAAAGTAGATTACGCCAATTCTTTAGGAATAGATTTCATTATCTGTGACCACCATTTGCCGGGAGAAAAAATCCCCGATGCATTTGCTGTTCTGGATCCGAAAAGAAAAGATTGCCGTTATCCGTATAAAGAACTTTCGGGTTGTGGAGTTGGCTTCAAACTGTGTCAAGGTTTGAACACGATTTACAAAATTCCGGAAAACGAACTTTTTGAACTTACCGATCTTCTTGCCATTTCTATTGCTGCTGATATTGTGGCAATGACCGGTGAAAACCGCGTTTTGGCGAAATTAGGGCTGAAAACTCTGCGAAAAACCAGAAAACTCGGAATCCGGCTTTTGATTCCTCAGGAAAAATTATCGAATTTCGAGATTTCCAATATTGTTTTTGAAATCGCTCCAAAAATAAATGCAGCAGGCAGAATTTCTCACGGAAAAGCTGCTGTAGAACTGATGATTTCCGACAATCTGAAACACGCCAACCAAATTGTAGGAAATATCGTGGATCTGAATGATGAACGCCGAGAACTGGATATGAACTCCACACAAGACGCACTCAACCAGATTATAGAAACCCATCAGGAAAATAATTTTACCACGATTGTTTACGATCCGAAATGGAATAAAGGCGTTATCGGAATTGTAGCTTCGCGGCTTACAGAAACGTATTACAAACCAACACTTGTTTTTACAGAAGGAAATAATGGCGAACTGGTAGCTTCTGCGCGTTCTGTCTCGGATTTCGATGTACACGAAGCTTTGGATATTTGTTCGGAATATTTCCTAAAATTCGGTGGACATCAGGCTGCAGCCGGACTTTCGATGGAGAGAGACAGGTTTGAAGAGTTTAAAATTAAATTCGAAAAAGTAGTTGCCGAAAAAATTCAGGAACACCAAAAAGTTCCGAGCATACAGATCGACACCGAAATTCATATCGACGGACTGAACCGTGAATTCTACAATTTCCATCGGAAACTTGCTCCTTTTGGTCCACAAAATATGAAACCTGTTCTGGTGCTGAAAAATCAGAAAGTTTCTGGAATCGTAAAAACGATGGGAAAAGAAAACAACCATCTGAAATTCTACATCAAACAAGAATCTACAGGAAGAAATATTGAATGTTTAGGCTTTAAGCTTGGAAAATATGCGGATGATTTCCGGACGAAAAATTTCGACATTGCTTTTACCATCGAAGAAAATCACTGGAAAGGAAATGTGAGCTATTATCTGAATATCCGGGATGTGAGGTTTTATTAGGTTGGAGTTGGAAGTCAGGAAGTCAGGAAGTCGGAAAGATTTTGAGTTGGAAGTCAGGAAGTCTGAAGATGGAAAGTTTATATTAATGAAATTTTGAATTCTAAAGCTGAAAAAAGAAACGTAAAAATTCCCCTCCTTTGGAGGGGTGGCAAAATTTTCAGAAAGAAAATTTTGACGGGGTGGTTATACCGAAACTTTGAACCTGCATCTCGCAAACTGCATCAATTTTGCACCAATTTTTAAATTTTAAATGAAAAAAACAGGACTTTTCTTCGGCTCTTTCAATCCCATCCATATCGGTCATTTGATTTTGGCGAACTATATTCTGGAAAATTCGGATATGGAAGAATTGTGGTTTGTGGTAAGTCCGCAAAATCCCTTTAAAGAAAAAAAATCTTTGCTGAAAGACAACAACCGTTTGGATATGGTGCAACTCGCCCTGAAAAATTATCCGAAAATGCGGGCTTCCAATGTGGAGTTTTCCCTGCCAAAACCAAGCTACACCATTGATACCTTAACCTATCTTAAAGAAAAATATCCGGATTCTTCTTTTTCCCTGATTATGGGTGAAGACAATTTGGAAAGCCTTTATAAATGGAAAAACTACGATCTGTTGATCAAAAATTATCAGATAATCGTTTATCCACGAATGTTTGAAAATGAAAAAAAAGAAAATGATTATCTGCAGCACGAAAATATTTCGCTGATAAAAGCTCCGGTTATTGAACTTTCTGCAACAGAAATCCGCCAAATGCTAAAGGACGGAAAAAATGTGCGCCCAATGCTTCCGCCGGAAGTTTTTGAATATCTGGACGGAAGTAGTTTTTATAAATGATAAACAAAATCTGCATCTCAAAACCTTGAACTTTAAACTTTGAAAAAAATAGAACACTTTTTCTCAAAATATCCTCAGGAAAAAATCATCAGTTGGTTTAAAAGAATCTGCGTTGCTGAGGCGATTTCCTGGTTTTTTCTTTTCACGGCGATGACGTGGATCCGCTACGACAGAGATGCGCTTTTACCCACCATTTATATCATCATTATCGGGAATCTTCACGGCTTGTTTTTCACGCTCTATCTATTGTTTATTTTGCCGATGAGAAAAATATACGATTGGGATGATGAAGATTTTGTATTTGCACTTATTTCCGCATTTTTCCCTTTTGCCACGATTTGGGTGGACAAAAAACTTGCCCGTTTCGACCGGGAATAATATTTTTTTCATATCCGATGTAACAAATTTCCGATTAAGTTGTCTTATTGATAGAACTTCAAAAATTAATCTTAAAATTTTTATCGCTGACAATCAGTAATTTAAATCAGTAAAATAATTTTTAATACTACTTTGTATTGCATAATACTAATATTTTAATATATCTTTGCATTGTAAATTAATAGCCATAGAAAAGAAGTGTATAAACAAAATAACCTTTTTGCTAAAACTTTAAAATTATCATTATGAAAAAATATCTTATCCCAATTGTTTTTGTAACCGGATTTTTAGCAACCGCACAACAGAAAAAAGATTCCGCAAAAGTGGAAAACATTCAGGAAGTGATGATTTCCAAAAAAGTCTTCAAAAAAGAAAGCGACCGTTTTGTGTACGATATTTCCAATGCGCCGGTTGCAAAAGGAAATGCCACTTTTGAAATTCTGAAGCAGACGCCGCTCATCTCTTCTACCGATGATCAAACCCTGAAAATCGCCGGAAAAAGCAACGCCGTAATCTATATCAACGGAAGAAAATCCAATATGGATGCAGAATCTCTCGCCCAGTTCCTGAAAAATACTCCGGCTGAAAATATCCAGAAAATTGAAGTGATCACAATGCCGGGAAGCGAATTTCAGGTGGATTCTTCGGACGGAATTATTAACATCATTCTGAAGAAAAAAACAACCGACGGAACGAATGGAAACCTGAGATTTTCAAATGCTCAGAATAAATACAACTCCACCTCAGCAAGTGTTTCTCTGAATTACAGAAAAGACAAGCTGGGAATTTCGGGAAATGTTTCGACCAGCGAAAATATCCAACCTCAGTTTTATGTTCTGAGAAACGGAGATCTTCTGAATACCAATGAAACCGTAGGAACTATAAATGATCCGAACAAAAATCTTGGCGGCTATCTGAATATCGATTATCAGCTAAATGATAATAGTAATCTTGCTTTAACATGGAACAGCTGGGCAAACAGAAGCTACGACTCCAAAATGGATTTCTTCAATACCGGAAAAGCATGGGACGAGGAAGCGAATGAATTTGTTTACAGCTACACCAAGTCCAGAAACCGGGAAAATGCCCGTTCTTACAACAATTCCCTGAACCTGAATTATGAGCTGAAAACCGATTCTTTGGGAAGCAAACTCAATCTGAATGCTGCTTATCTCAATTACAAAAGATTTCAGAATTCGGTGAACCAAACCATTCTTTCCGATGCTTCACAGAATGAGTTTGGAGTAAGCAGACAGGTTTTCCAGGATATGCCGCAGATCATCAATAATTTTTCCGGAATGGCGGATTATATTAAAAAATTTAAAGATGATTTTACGGTTTCCGTTGGGGGAAATTACAACAAAACCAAAACCGATAATGATACGAAGAACGATACAGAATATCTGATTCCACCACTTCCTGATAAAAGTGAACCTAACCATTTTATTTATGACGAAAACATCTACGGAATGTACCTGACTTTGGAAAAGAAATTTTCGGATAAATTTTCAGGGAAAATCGGAGCACGTTATGAGATCACCAATAGTTTGGGAACTTCCGATAATGCGCAAAATCCGGATTACAAAAGAATTGAAAGAAACTACAACAACATTCTTCCGTATGTAAGCCTGAATTATGGGATTAATGAAAACAACAATATCTCCTACGCCTTTTCCAGCAGGATGAAAAGACCGAGCTTCTGGGAACTGAATCCGGTGAAAAATATCCTAACCGATAATAACTACACCCAAAATAATCCTTTTGTAAAAGCAGCTTCCACCTATAATCAGGAGCTTACGTATATGTACAAAAATTCCTATTTCCTGGTTCTGAATCATTCTTACCTAAAAGATCAGATTACTCAGGTTCCGCTTCAGGGAATTGTTGAACATCCGGACAGAACCAGAGGAACCAACAAAGAACTGAGATATATCCGCACCAATTTCGGAGACAAGCAGGAGATGTCGGCAACTTTGGGAATGAACAAATCTTTCTTCAAACAATATTGGACCATCAATTTCAACATCGGTGTCCAGCATAACAGAAATAACGGAAGCTTGAGCGTAGATCCTACAACAGGTGACAGATTCGGAAAATACGATACTTCCGGAAAATGGGAGTATGTGGATTATACCAATTATGTAAATTCTACGAGCTTGCTCATCCAAGCCAATAATACCATCAGATTGGATAAAGCCAAAACCTGGTATCTCGGAATTAATTATTTCTACGTGGATAAACAGCAGATCGAACTGGGGATGCTAAAACCTTTGCAAAGTCTGGATCTGAATATCAAAAAAATCTGGAACAGCTGGACCTTTGCTGTGGATTTCAGAGACATTCTGCGCACCAATTTAGTGGAAATTGAAGATTATCAGGATAACGGAAATTACAATTATATCCATAACGATACATACAGACAAGGTGTAATGGCAAGCATAACTTATAATTTCGGAAATCAGAAAGTGAAAAAAGTAAGAAATATCGACAATGCTGCGGACGAAATTAAAAATAGAACGAGATAAAAAACTTCATACTAAACTAAATTTTCAACAAAAATCGCCCAAAGGAATTCTTCGGGTGATTTTTAATTTTTTGATTGCGGCGGCTTTGCCGCCGCAATTAAAAAAACAGTATTATTCTCTTGGCAAAAAAACCTCTGCCAACATACATCTTGCGCTTCCGCCTCCGTTTACTTCAATCGTATTAAGGCTGGAATAGATAATCTCGGAATATTCTTCAATCATAGAAATTTGATTTTGCTGTAAAGATTTGTAAGCAGTTTCACTCATCACCAAAAATTTTTCTCCATTTCTGTTATGAACCTGAAGCATATTTCCCGCAAATTGCTGCATCTGATTTTCAGAAATTTCAATAATTTCCTTTCCCGAAGATTTTATGGTTTCTATCACTTTTTCGCGTTCCAGCTCATCATCAATACAATCTAAACAGATCACGACAAATTGATCTGCAACACACATCATCACATTGGTGTGATAAATGGGTAAACGCTGTGTTCCTGCCATTTGAAACGAATGAAAAACAACAGGCTCATAACCAATTTTTTTACAAAATTCCCGAAACAGGTTTTCATCCAAACGCAAAGAAACCGATCCGTAAGCCAGCTTATTATCGTGATCGAAAATCATACTCCCTGTTCCTTCCAAAAAAAGATCTTGGTTTTCGGAAGCGGAAATATCATCGATTTCCTTAATCTCAAATCCGGCATTTTCTACGGCTTTCAAAACTTCCTGGCGGCGCTCGTCACGTCGGTTTGGTGCAAACATCGGATACAGGAAAACCTTTCCGTCCGCTCCGAAACTTACCCAGTTATTCGGGAAAATGGAATCCGGAGTGTGAGGTTCCAAAGTATCTTTCACCGTAATCACATTAATGCCTTTTGAGCGGAGCTTTTCTACAAAATTTTGAAATTCTTCCAACGCTTTTTTCTGCGTATTCTGGTTTTCGGAATTCACTTGGAAGTAGTTATTTTCCGCAGTTTGCGCATTGTAGCCGAAAGCAATCGGCTCTATCATTAAAACAGTATCGGTGGTTTGCATAATTTAGGTTTAGCTGCAAAAATACTCTTTAATTCTCTATTTTGAAACTCCCAAAATTCAATATTTACTATATTCGTAGAAATCTAAATTTCCGTTAATGAAAAAATTCCTTTGGCTGTTTATCGTGTATTGTTTTAATCTTATCAATGCACAAAATCTGAACTTAATTCCGTATCCGAAAAAAGTAGAACTGAAAGACGGTTTTTTTGATAGTAAGCAGGTTTTTTTCGTGGACAAGAATAGCTTTACTCAATTTCCGGTTTTTAAAAATTCGTTGAAGAAAAATACGATACAAGTAGAAACAACCGAAAATAAAAGTAAACTCAATTTTACTTTTGAGCTTTTGTCTCCGGATATTTCTGGTGATTATTATGAATTGGATATCAATCCCAAATCTATTCACATTAAATCCAATTCGGAACAAGGTCAATTTTATGGTTTTCAAACTTTGCTCCAGCTCATCCAAACTTCCAAAGACGGCAAAATTCCTGCCCTCGAAATCCGGGATTCGCCAACTTTCGATTATCGTGGAATGCATCTGGATGTGGTTCGTCACTTTTTTACAGTAGAAGAAGTCAAAAAATATCTGGATTATCTCGCAATGTACAAATACAACAAATTTCATTGGCATCTTACCGATGACCAAGGTTGGAGAATTGAAATCAAAAAATATCCAAAACTTACCGAAATCGGAGCGTGGCGAAACGGTTCGCAAATCGGACCTTATGCCGATTTGAAATTTGATGATAAAAAATATGGTGGATTTTATACCCAAGAACAGATAAAAGAAGTGGTAGAATACGCTAAAAAACTTCATATCGATATCATTCCCGAAATCGAAATGCCCGGACATTCCGTTGCAGCAATTGCTTCTTATCCCGAACTGTCTTGTATGAAAGGAAATTTTCAGGTCGGAAAAAAATGGGGTGTTGAAGAAAATATTCTTTGTCCAACGGAATATACTTTTGAATTTCTGGAAAATGTGCTGGATGAAGTTGCCGAACTTTTCCCTTACGAATACATCCATATCGGTGGTGATGAAGCGCCGAAAAAAGCATGGAAAGAAAGCGAATTCTGCCAGAATTTAATTAAAAAACTTAATCTGAAAGACGAACACGAGCTGCAAAGCTATTTTATAACAAGAATTGAAAAATACCTGAATTCTAAAGGAAAAAAAATAATTGGCTGGGACGAAATTCTGCAAGGCGGGCTTGCTCCGAACGCAACGGTGATGAGCTGGAGCGGAATTGAAGGCGGAATCCAGGCAGCAAAATCCGGACACAAAGCGATTATGACACCTTCCTCTTCCAATTATTTCGACCATTATCAGGGAAATCCCGAAACCGAACCACTTGCTTTCGGCGGCGATACAAGGCTGGAAAAAGTCTATCGTTATCACCCGATTCCGGAAGAATTGAATGCCGAAGAAGCCAAATATATTTGGGGAACTCAGGGAAATCTCTGGACGGAATATATCACCAGTTTCAAAGGAGTAGAATATATGATTTTCCCAAGAATGATGGCACTTTCCGAAGTTTCCTGGGGAAGTGCAAAACCTGAAGAGTATACCGATTTCAAAAAACGGGTGAAAAAACATTTTACAATTCTGGACCAAGAAAATATCAACTACAGTAAAGCTATCTTCGAAATAGAAGGAAAGGCGAAAACCGAAAACGGAACTATTTTTTATGAACTGATTTCTGATGAAAATCCTCAAAACATCCGCTTCACCACAAACGGAACTGATCCTGATGTAAATTCTTTACGCTACGAAAATCCAATCGAAATAAAAAAATCGCAAACGATAAAAGCAGCCTATTTCGAAAACGGGAAAAGAATCAGCTCTATCATATCTCAGGAATTCACATTCTCGAAATCCACAGGAAAAAAATTGACTTTGGGATTTCCGGCAAGTAAAAATTATTCCGATGGAAATGAAAAAATATTGACCGACGGAATCTTCGGGAATACCAAATATTTCGGGAAAAACTGGCTCGGATTTTCCGGAAACGATTGCATTGCAACCATTGATCTGGGTGAAAAAATGAAAATTTCAAACGTCGGATTTACAGCTTTAGACCGAAAAGGAAGCTGGATTTATCTGCCGAAATCGGCGAAAGTTTTTGTTTCCGGGAACGGAAAAGATTTTAAAGAAATAAAGCAGATCAGCCAATCCGAAATCACAGCCCACAACGGAAAAATAAATATCAATTTTCCTGAAAAGAATACCAGTTTCATCAAAATAAAAATTGAAAATTTCGGCATCATTCCGGACGGAAACGAAGGTGCAGGAAACAAAGCATGGCTTTTTCTGGATGAAATTTTCGTGAATTAAATGCTTAACTTTGCAGTATTAAAAATAGAAAAATGAAAATAACACTCAACAGAATCAACGACGATTTTCTTTTTGAATGCAAAAATGAGCAGGGAAATTCCATTCTTTTGGACAATACAACAATTGAAGGCGCAAAAGGCGTATCGCCAATGCAATCGCTTTTGATGGCAGTTGCGGGGTGCAGCGGAATTGATGTGGTTTCGATCCTGAAAAAACAGCGTCAGGAAATTACAGATTTCAAAGCGGAAGTGGATGGCGAAAGAATACAGGTGGATGAAGCAAAACCTTTTAAAACCATCACCGTAAAATTCTTTCTCGAAGGAAACATCGATCCGAAAAAAGCAAAAAAAGCAGCCGAACTGTCTTTTGAAAAATATTGTTCCGTTTCCAAAACCCTTGAACCGAATGTTAAAGTGGATTACGAGGTTTTTGTTAATAATGTGGAAGTTTGATTTGGTTCAAGGTTCAAAGTTCAAGGTTGAAAGTATAGAGTTCAACAAATCTCAAATTCTCCTTTTCTCAGATTCTCGAAATCTCAAACTCAAGCTTTCGGCTGAATTAGTTTTGCGACAGTTGCAGTCCATCCGCATTGATGTGATGCGCCTACTCCACGACCGTTATCTCCGTGGAAATATTCGTAAAACATAATGTAATCTTTAAAGAACGGATCTTGGTTAAATTTCCGGTTTCCTCCATTGAAAGCGCGGTTTCCGTTTTCATCTTTCAGGAAAATATGCTGTAGACGTTTGCTCAGATTTTCGGCTACTTCTATTAAAGTTACGTGTTTTTCACTTCCTGAAGGAAATTCCACTGTTAAGGTATCTTCATAATAAAAGTGAAAACGCTGCAAACTTTCCACAATCAGGAAATTGATCGGAAACCAGATCGGACCACGCCAATTGGAGTTTCCGCCAAACATACTGCTGTCGCTTTCCGCCGGAGTATAGTACACCACATTTTCGTTTCCGTGGGTTGAAAATACAAACGGATTTTTTTCATATACCTTCGACATTGCGCGGATTCCGTAACGGCCCAGAAATTCGTTTTCGTCCAGCATTCTGTTCAGCACTTTTGTTAAACGATGTCTCCGGAGAATGCTCATCAGATGCTTTTTGCTTTCACCTTCCACTTCCCAATGCGAAACAAGATTGGCAAGCTCTTTCTTGTTTTTCAAAATCCAGTTCATCCGCTCACGGAATTTGGGCAGCTTCTGCAACAGCTCGTGATCCACAACTTCTACCGCAAACATCGGAATCAATCCTACTATGCTTCTGAGTCTCAGTGAAATACTTTCTCCGGTTTGAAGCTGCAATACATCATAGAAAAAACCGTCTTCTTCATTCCATAATCCCTGATTTTCCATCGCTTCGGCAATGTAGAGATAATGTTCGAAAAATTTGATTGCCATATCTTCGTAAACATCGTTGTACAAAGCCAATTCCATTGCAATTCGCATCATATTCAGTGCGTACATTGCCATCCAGCTTGTTCCATCTGCCTGTTCCAGATATTCTCCGTTTTTCATCTGCATATTCCGGTCGAACGCGCCAATGTTGTCAAGTCCCAAAAACCCTCCTCCGAAAAGGTTGTTTCCTTTTTTATCCTTACGGTTTACCCACCACGTAAAATTCAGCAACAATTTCTGAAAAACCTTTTCCAGAAAAGGGATGTCGGGTTTTCCGTTTATTTTTTCATCAATCTTAAAAACCCTGAAACATGACCAGGCGTGAACCGGCGGATTCACATCATCAAAATTCCATTCATAAGCAGGAAGCTGTCCGTTCGGATGCATATACCATTCTTTTGTAAGAAGCAAAAGCTGGTCTTTCGCAAAATGAGGATCGATCAACGAAAACGGAACGCAATGAAACGCCAAATCCCAGGTTGCATACCACGGATATTCCCATTTATCAGGCATTGAAATGATGTCTTTGTTGTGAAGATGATCCCATTCTGTATTTCTAACAAAATGGTTGAAATCTCTTGGTGCTTCCATATTCGGATCGCCATAAAGCCACTTCCCTACATTGTAATGGTAAAATTGCTTGTTCCAAAGAAGTCCGGCAAAAGCTTGTCTTTGCACGTTTTTTTCATCTTCATCGGTAACATCGCGCTGAACGATCTGGTAAAATTCGTCTGCTTCTTTTTTTCTGAATTCAAAGATTTCATCAAAATCATAAAAAGCATCTTCCATCGTGTGCGGACTCAGCCGAAAGTCGAAGGTTTTGCTTTGTCCGGCTTCTATTTCGTCATCAATCAGAAAGCTTGCTTTTGTTCCAATTTTATTTGGATTAATGCTGTCTTTTCCGTTTACAATATAATCATTGATCCCGTCTTTATAGAAGTTTCCGGTTTTTGGTGTTCCATAGAGTTTTTCGGTATTGGTTTCGTTTTCGCAGAATAGGCTTTCGTAATTCCGGTTTCTGGAATAGAATTTTTTAATCGAAATACTGTCGTGCTCGATATCAATTTCTCCGTTTTTAGAAAACCTTAAACTCGGCTTGTATTCATTATAACCCCATTTCCAGTTGTTGCGGTACCAAATGGTAGGAAGAATAACGAGCGGAGCTCTTTTATTGCTTCGGTTATGAGCAGTAATTCTCACAAAAATATCTTCGGGATCTACTTTGCAATATTCTATAAAGATATCGAAATAATCATCGTTATCGAAAATTCCGGTATCAATGAGTTCGTATTCCGGTTCTTTTTTGCTTCGTTTTGCATTCTCCTGAATCAGATTTTCGTAAGGAAATTCGTTAATCGGATATTTATAAACCATCTTCATATAGCTATGAGACGGCATATTGTCTATATAATAAAATATTTCTTTAATATCTTCTCCATGATTTCCCTGATAATTGCTCAAGCCGAAAAAGCGTTCTTTTATCCTTTTGTCTTTTTTATTCCAAAAAGACAATGCGAAGCAGAAAAGCTGTTTGTTATCAGAAATTCCGGCAATTCCTTCTTCTGCCCACCGATAGCTGTAGCTTTCCGCCATATCGTGTCCGGTATATTCCCATGCATTTCCGTTGCTGCTGTAATCTTCACGAACATTTCCCCACTGTCTGTTGCTTACATAAGGTCCCCAGATTTTCCAGATTTCGTCTTTCTGTCGTTTTAATTCCTCACTCATAACAAATCTTTACGCAGCGAAATTATGAAATAAAAAAATTCCCTGAATTTTTTGAAAACAAAAATTATGTTCTATATTTGCAGTCATATTTGTTCTTTTACATATTGAAAATGTTATCAAGAAAGGTGGAGAGATAAGACTCTGTGAAACCTTAGCAACCCTTCGGAAACGAAGAAGGTGCTACATTCTTCCGATTTTAGGAAAGATAACAACCATTTTTTTCTACTTCTCCTGTAGCATTTTCAATTTTAATTTTAAAGAAATTGGAAAATCCGCTGCAACATATCAAACTTCAAAATTTTAAAACACTATCAGGAAAAACTCTTGATATCAGCTTGTCGTACCAAATTTTCGGGAAAGCACTTTTTTCCGCGCCTATAGTTTTGGTGAATCACGCTTTAACCGGAAACTCCAATGTTTCCGGAGAAAAAGGCTGGTGGAAAACTTTGGTTGGCGATGGAAAAATCATTGATACCCAAAAATTCACCGTCCTCTGCTTTAATATTCCGGGAAATGGTTTCGACGGATTTTTTACCGAAAATTCTGATGATTTTACAGCAAAAGATATTGCAAAGATTTTTATTCAGGGATTAAAAGATTTGGGGATTAAGAAATTATTCGCATTAATTGGCGGTTCTGTCGGTGGTTCTATTGGTTGGGAAATGTTGGCTTTGGAAAATAATTTAGCCGAAAAATTCATCCCGATTGCCACAGATTTCAAAACTTCAGATTGGCTGCATTCGCAGTGTCTTGTTCAGAAATTTTTATTGGAATCCGATGAAAAACCTGTTGAAAAAGCCAGAATCCACGCAATGTTATGTTACCGAACTCCGGAATCTCTGAATTTCAGATTTAAAAATGAAACCGATGCCGAAAAACAAATCCGAAAATCCCACGACTGGCTGAATTTTCACGGAAAATCTTTAAACGAAAGATTTAGTTTGAAAGCTTACAAGCTGATGAATCATATTTTGATGAACATTGATGCAAAAGAAGAAAATTTAAAAAATATTAATTCCGAGATTCATCTGATTTCCGTAGACTCCGATTTGTTTTTTCCCGCTTTTGAAATAGAAAGCACCTTTCAGTTTTTACAGAAAAACAATAAAAAAGCGCATTACTATGAAATAAAATCCATTCATGGACACGATGCTTTTTTAATGGAGTACCAACAGTTAAATGAAATTTTAAAACCCATTTTCCATCAACCTTGTCAAGATTTAAAACCTTAACAAGGCTTCTATGAAAATACAAAATCAAAATAAATGAAACCAAAAAACGAAGTAAAAGTTTATAAATCAAAATCGATTATCAAATTCGAAGGGAAAAATTTTCTAGGTGAAGTTGGGATCGACGGCAGAATTTTCAAAGCGCTCACTTTAGCCAGAATCAGTGTTGGCGTTATTTCGCAGCAAGCTATTGAAAACGGACTTTCCGTTCTGGTAAATGATGAAGATTCAGAAAAGGCGGTAAACTGCCTCATCGAAGAATTCAGCGAAGAACGCAAAAACGGAAAAGTAAGCCTGATCTACAGCATCAACAACGTCTCAGTAATCAGCTTCTTTACGGAAGATTACAGCAAAGTTGCTGCGGAACTCGCCAGAAACAATGTTTTTCCTTTAATTCTGAATCAAAATTCTGCTGAAAAACGCGTCAATATCGTTGTTGCTTCTTCCCAGGACGAAAAATCCCGAAACATCATCGAAGCCGAAATTTTCGGTTCTCCGAAAACCGTTCATCTCGCGCTTTTCGGACACGGAAACGTAGGTTCTGTTCTTATCGAACAAATCCTGGAATCTTCCGAAGAGATCAGACGCAGAAAAAAACTGGATCTGAAGATTTTCGCAGTTTCCAACTCCAAAAAATATATTTTTGATAAAAAAGGAATTTCCACAGACTGGAAAAACGACATCGAAAATTCCGGAAGAGTGGCTTCTCCCAAAGAAATTATTGCTTTTGCAAAAGAAAACCAGCTGGAAAACCTTATTGCGATCGACAATACTGCGAATGCCGATTTCGTGAAGAATTACAGCTGTTTTGCAGAAAACGGTTTCGATATCGTTTCGTCCAACAAAATTTTCAATACGTTGCCAATTTCAGAATACCGGAATTTTAGAAATATCCTTACAAAAAACAATAAAAAATACCTCTACGAAACCAATGTTGGTGCAGGTTTACCGCTAATTGACACGATTAAATTGCTGCATCTTTCCGGTGAAAATATTACGAGAATCAAAGGCGTTTTTTCCGGAACATTGAGTTATGTTTTCAATCATTTTTCTGTTCGTGATGATCAATTTTCAACCATTATTCAGGAAGCTATGGAAAAAGGGTTTACAGAACCCGATCCTCGTGAAGATTTAAGCGGAAATGATGTTGCCAGAAAATTATTGATTCTGGCGAGAGAATTAGATTTAGTGAATGAATTTAACGACATCAATGTTCAGAATCTTGTTCCGAAAAATCTTTTAAATATCGACAAAAACGAATTTATTTCAAAATTAGAAGAATTGAATGAGGAATACCAGAAAATCAAGGAAAACCAGCAACCAAACCACGTTCTTCGTTACGTCGGAGATTTGCACGGAGATTTATCTCAGGAAAAAGGAGAATTGGATGTTAAACTGATTTCCGTTCCTGCCAATTCTGCTTTGGGACAACTGAAAGGTTCGGATTCTATTTTTGAAATCTTTACCGAAAGTTACGGCGAAAATCCGATCGTCATAATGGGAGCCGGAGCCGGAGCAAAAGTAACAGCCAGAGGCGTTTTCGGAGATATTTTGAGATTAAGTGAAACGAAATAGAGCCAAGAACCAAGAATCAAGAACCAAGAATCAAAAATCAAGAAAAGTTCCGAAGGAACGATTTAACTTAGGATAGGATAAAATCCTATCAATTTCGAGAAAGAATAAATCTGAAGGAACGATTTAATAAAGAATAAGAAAATGTCAGAAAATAAACCAACAACCGATAACCAACAACCATCAACAAACTTCGAAACCATTGCCGTTCGTACACAAACCGAAAGATCCCAGTTTGACGAACATTCCACGCCGTTGTATTTAACATCGAGCTTTATTTTTCAGGATGCGGAAGATATGCGAGCCAGTTTTGCGGAGGAAAAAGACAAGAATTTATACAGCCGATTTTCGAATCCGAATGTCACCGAATTTATCGAGAAAATAGCCAAAATGGAAGGCGCAGAATCCGGTTACGCCTTTGCAACAGGAATGGCAGCAATCTATTCCACATTTGCAGCGTTGCTCAATGCCGGAGATCATATCGTGAGCTGCCAATCGGTTTTCGGTTCTACGCATACGTTGTTCATGAAATATTTCCCGAAATGGAACATCAACACCACCTATTTCAAAGCGGAAGATGCCGGCAATGTGGAAAATTTAATTCAGGAAAACACCAAAATTCTCTATCTCGAAACGCCGACCAATCCAGCGATTGAAGTCTTAGATTTGGAATATTTCGGGAAAATTGCGAAAAAGCATAATCTTATTTTCATTGTGGATAATTGTTTTGCAACCCCTTATTTGCAGCAGCCGATCAAATTCGGAGCCGATTTGGTGGTGCATTCCGCAACGAAACTCATTGACGGGCAAGGTCGTGTTCTCGGCGGAGTTGCCGTAGGAAAAGCCAATTTAATCCGCGAAATTTACCTTTTTGCAAGAAATACAGGTCCCGCTTTATCGCCTTTCAATGCTTGGATTCTCAGCAAAAGTCTGGAAACCTTGGCGTTAAGAGTCGATAAACATTGTGAAAACGCTTTGAAAGTAGCCGAATTTCTGGAAAAACACCCAAACGTAGAATTGGTAAAATATCCATTTCTAACATCACATCCAAGCTACGGAATCGCCAAAAAACAAATGAAAGCAGGCGGAAACATCGTCGCTTTCGAGGTCAAAGGCGGCATTGAAGGCGGCAGAAATTTCCTTAACAAAATAAAAATGTGTTCGCTTTCCGCCAATTTAGGCGACACCAGAACGATTGTTACACATCCCGCTTCCACAACGCATTCCAAGCTGTCGGAAGAAGAACGCCTCGAAGTCGGAATTACCGCAGGATTGGTACGCTGTTCCGTTGGTTTGGAAAATACTGATGATATTATCAACGATTTGAAACAAGCGTTGGATTAAAAATTTTTATGGCAGCTTTTTCCGCCCTCCGTTCCCGCTTTTTTGCTACGCTTCGCTCCGCAAAAAGAGCTCCACTCAGGTCGGGCTGCGAATATGCAGAATCTGAAAAAAGCCACGAAGTGGCGATTTAACAAAGGATAGGATATAATCCTATCAAAATAAAGAATAAATGAAAAATTCAGAACAACTATACAACGCACTGAAAAACAGAATCCTCATCCTCGACGGAGCAATGGGAACAATGCTGCAGCGTTACGGTTTCGAGGAAGAAGACTATCGCGGTGAGCGTTTCAAAGACTGGGAATCTCCACTCAAAGGAAACAACGATTTATTGTCTTTAACACAGCCACAGGCCATTGAAGAAATCCACAGAAAATACCTTTTGGCTGGTGCAGACATCATCGAAACCAACACATTTTCAGGAACTACGATTGCAATGGCGGATTACAAAATGGAAGATTTGGTGTATGAACTCAACTACGAATCCGCAAAAATAGCCCGAAAAGTCTGCGATGAATTTACCACTAAAAATCCCGAAAAACCAAGATTTGTTGCCGGTTCAATCGGGCCGACCAACAAAACCGCAAGTTTAAGTCCGGACGTGAACGACCCCGGATTTCGTGCGATAACTTTTGATGAATTACGGATTGCCTACAAACAACAGGCGGAAGCACTTTTAGACGGCGGTTCGGATATTCTTTTGGTAGAAACGATTTTCGATACTTTGAATGCAAAATCCGCACTTTTTGCCATTGATGAAATTGCGGAAGAACGTGGAATTGAAATCCCGATTATGGTTTCGGGAACGATTACCGATGCTTCGGGAAGAACGCTCAGCGGACAAACCGCCGAAGCATTCCTGATTTCCGTTTCGCATCTCAATCTGTTGAGCGTTGGTTTTAATTGTGCTTTGGGAGCGAAACAGCTCACGCCTTATCTCGAAACTTTGGCGAACAATTCACAATTTTACATTTCCGCTTATCCGAATGCAGGTTTACCGAACGCTTTCGGTCAATACGATGAATCGCCGGAATTTATGGCAGAGCAAATAAAAGAATATCTGGAAAAAAGTTTAATCAACATTATCGGCGGTTGTTGCGGAACCACACCGGAACACATCAAAGCCGTTGCAGAAGTGGTAAAAGAGTATCAACCAAGAAAAATCAATGTGATGATGTGATAATAGGTTAATGCGATAATTTTTCACAGCATTATCATATTACCTCATTATCATATTATCTCATTCAAACTATGAAATATTTAAAACTCTCCGGTCTCGAACCGCTGATTATAACTCCCGAATCCAACTTTATCAATGTTGGAGAACGAACCAATGTTGCCGGTTCCAAAAAATTTCTTCGATTAATTAAAGAAGAAAAATTTTCCGAAGCATTGGATATTGCACGTCATCAGGTTGAAGGTGGAGCACAAATTCTGGATGTGAATTTCGATGACGGACTTTTGGACGGAAAACAATCGATGATAAAATTCCTCAATCTCATCGCCTCAGAACCCGACATTGCGAGGATTCCGATAATGATAGATTCCTCGAAATGGGAAATTTTGGAAGCCGGATTGCAGGTTGTTCAGGGAAAACCGGTCGTCAATTCCATTTCGCTGAAAGAGGGCGAAGAAGAATTTATCAAACACGCAAAAGCGATAAAAAGATACGGTGCATCGGTTATTGTGATGGCTTTTGACGAAATCGGACAAGCCGATAATTACGAAAGACGAATCGAAATTTGTAAAAGAAGTTATAAATTGCTTACGGACGCTGTCCGTTTTCCTGCCGAAGACATTATTTTCGATTTGAACATTTTCCCTGTCGCAACAGGAATGCAAGAACACCGCAGAAATGCCATCGATTATATTGAGGCCACAAAATGGGTTCGCGAAAATCTTCCCGGCGTTTCCGTTTCGGGCGGCGTTTCCAATGTCTCTTTCTCGTTCCGCGGAAATGACAGAGTTCGGGAAGCGATGCATTCCGTGTTCCTGTATCATGCCATAAAAGCAGGAATGAATATGGGAATCGTGAACCCGGCAATGCTGGAAGTTTACGACGAAATTCCGAAAGATTTGCTGGAATTGGTAGAAGACGTAATGCTCGACCGAAGAGATGACGCTACCGAAAGACTGCTCGATTATTCCGAAAAACACAAATCCGTAAAAAAAGAAGTTGTCGAAGATCTGGAATGGAGAAATGCTCCGCTCCAGGAACGGATTACCCATTCTTTGGTGAAAGGAATCGACCGTTTTATCGAAGAAGATGTAGAAGAAGCCCGAAAATTGGCAGCCAAACCATTAGAAGTAATTGAAGTGAATTTGATGACAGGAATGGGCGTTGTCGGCGATTTGTTCGGAAGCGGGAAAATGTTTCTTCCCCAAGTGGTAAAATCTGCGAGAGTAATGAAAAAAGCGGTAGCGTATTTGCAGCCTTTTATCGAAGCAGAAAAAGATTCCACACAAAAATCCAACGGAAAAGTCTTGATGGCAACGGTAAAAGGCGATGTTCACGACATTGGGAAAAACATTGTTTCGGTGGTTTTGGGTTGCAACAACTACGAAATCGTGGATCTGGGTGTGATGGTTCCTGCGGAAAAAATTATTCAGACTGCAATTGACGAAAAAGTGGATGTAATTGGATTGAGCGGTTTGATTACGCCAAGTCTGGATGAAATGGTGCACGTTGCAAACGAATTGCAAAGACAAAACCTCGATTTTCCGTTGCTGATTGGTGGCGCCACCACTTCCAAAGCACACACTGCTGTAAAAATTGATCCAAAATATAAAAACGCAGTTGTTCATGTTAATGATGCTTCCAGAGCAGTTGGTGTTGTAAGTTCGCTCATTAATAAAGAAAAATCCAACGGTTATTCTTTGGATTTAAAAAAAGAATACGAAGAATTTCGCAAGAAATTCCTGAGCCGGCAAATTGATAAAGAATACATTTCTATTGAAGAAGCAAGACAACAAAAATTTAAAATTGACTGGCAAAATGAAGAAATTTTCAAACCGAAAAATTTAGGTATAAAAATTATTGAAAATCAGGATTTAACGGAACTGATTGACTTTATCGACTGGTCTCCGTTTTTCAGAAGTTGGGATTTACATGGAAAATATCCTAATATTTTAACAGATGATTTGGTAGGTGAACAGGCAAGAGAATTATTTGCCGATGCGCAGAAAATGCTCAAAAAAATCATTGATGAAAAACTCTTGACCGCTAAAGCCATTTTCGGAATTTTCCCCGCCAATTCTACAGAAAATGATGATATTGAACTGAAAAACGGTGATGAAAATTTTACCTTCAGAACATTAAGACAACAACTGAAAAAATCCGAAGGGAAGGAATATCTCGCCTTGTCGGATTTCATTGCACCGAAAACTTCGGGAAAAGAAGATTATATCGGAGCATTCTGCGTTTGTGCAGGTTTCGGAACCGATGAGCTTGCGAAGCAATATGAAGAGAAAAACGACGATTACAACGCCATTATGGTAAAAGCATTGGCAGACCGTTTTGCAGAAGCTTTTGCCGAATTTCTGCACAAAAAAGTGCGAACCGAATTTTGGGGATATTCCTATGATGAAAATTTGAATAATGAAGATTTGATTTCCGAAAAATACAAAGGAATTCGTCCTGCACCAGGTTATCCCGCTTGTCCCGACCATTTGGAAAAAACCACGATTTGGGAACTTCTGAAAGTGAAAGAAAATATTGGTGTAGAACTCACTTCGAGTTTGGCGATGTTTCCAACTGCAGCAGTATCAGGATATTATTTCGGAAGTCCGCATTCCAAATATTTTGGTTTGGGAAAAATCACGGAAGACCAATTAAAAGACTATGCAGAACGGAAAAATATAGATTTGGAATTGGCGAGGAAATGGCTGAATACGAATTTGGTTGATGGTTAATAGTGGTCGGTTGATGGTTGTCGGTTGTCGGAAATTGACTGTTGGTAACTATCACCCAAACTTTAATTATCGATATTGAAAAAAAACAGCATAATAAACCAACAACTATCAACTAACAACTGTCAACTAAAAAAAAAATGAAAATAACAGACCACATAAAAAATGCCGCCGGAAAAACCCTTTTCTCTTTTGAAATTTTGCCACCTTTGAAAGGACAAAATATTCAGTCAATTTTTGATTCCATAGATCCGTTGATGGAGTTTAATCCTGCATTCATCGATGTTACGTATCATCGGGAAGAATATGAATATATTGAAAGACAAAACGGACTTTTGGAAAAAAGAGTGGTGCGGAAACGCCCCGGAACAGTCGGGATTTGTGCCGCCATTCAGAATAAATACAAAGTAGATGCAGTTCCGCATATTTTGTGCGGCGGATTCGATAAGGAAGACACGGAAAATTTTCTGATTGATCTTGATTTTCTTGGAATTCACAATGTGTTAGCTTTACGTGGCGATGCGGTGAAAACGGAAATTTATTTTAAGCCTGAAAAGAACGGACACGCTTTTGCCCGCGATTTGGTGAAACAAATTCAGGAACTGAACCGGGGAAAATATCTGGACGAAAGTCTGGAAAATTCCTGCCCTACGGAATTTTGCATCGGCGTTGCCGGTTATCCCGAAAAGCATATGGAAGCCGCGAGTTTTTCGCAGGACATTCATCATCTGAAAAAGAAGGTGGAAGCCGGAGCCGATTATATTGTGACCCAAATGTTTTTCGACAACGAAAAGTTTTTTGATTTCGTGAAAAAATGCAGGGAAGAAGGAATCAATATTCCCATCATTCCCGGAATAAAACCGCTGGTAACGAAAAATCAGTTAAGTATGATTCCGCATCGTTTTAAAGTGGATATTCCGAACGAACTGGTGATAGAAGTTGCCAAGGCAAAAGACAATAAAACCGTGAAAGAAATCGGAATAGAATGGTGCATCCAGCAATGCAAAGCGTTATTGGATTTTGGTGTTCCCGTTCTGCATTTTTATTCGATGGGGAAAAGCGATCATATTTTATGGATTGGAAGAGGAATTTTTTAGAAAAGAAAAAAGATGCAATTGTTGCATCTTTTTTTATTGATTAAGGAAATGTACAAGTTTTATCAAATCCTCTTCTTTGTTTAATTTAATTTTATTTGATTTTATGAAATCAATAAGTTTATCCTTGTTATCCGGAAAATAAAATATAAGATCTTTTGCATTCTTAGGAATATTAATCACTTGTTTTTCAGTTCGGATAAAATAGGCAGGTTTCAGTTTATTATATCTCACTTTTCCTTCTTTTATTTGATGTTGTGGATCAACCGTTTGTTTTTCGGTAATTAGGTTCATCCTTATTTTTTTGATTAATTTATTTTTCCCATCCTCAATCAGAAAATAATATCCGTCATAGTCACCGCTATATTCTATTAAAAATAGTGTTTCGGGAGGATCTTTAAACTTTATAATTCCGTTTTCTTTTACTTTGGGCAATTCGTAAATTACCTTATCATTCGATACTTCCACTACATCCAAAAAGGCATTATATCTCACCTGATTTACAGTTCCGGCATCTCCGATAGTTGCAGGAAGAAATTTGGAATTGTAATAGGGGTTTCCTTCAACATTTTCAAGAGCAGCTTTATCTTTACTTTTTTCATTATGAATAATATATCCTCCTTGCTGCGAATATAAAACCTGCCCTGCTACAAAAAGCAAGAATATTGAAAATTTGCGTAGATTTTTCATATTATAAATTCATTAATCAGTTTCGGTCATACTCATCTTCCAGCCGCACAATATCATCTTCACCGAAATAAGTCCCGGTTTGCACTTCTACAAAAACCAAAGGCTTTTCTGAAAGATTCATCATTCTGTGCTTTGCACCAAGCGGAATAAAAATACTTTCGCCATAGCCCAGCGAAATTTCCTTTCCATCCAGCACAACGGTTGCATTTCCCTCCACAATTGTCCATTGCTCTTGTCGTTTGTGATGATACTGATAAGACAGTTTTTCACCCGGATTTACTTCAATCCTTTTCAGTTTATAGTTGGGTTCATCTGCTAAAACAAAATATTTTCCCCAAGGTCGTTCCCCTATTTCCAGCATAACTTCAATTTTTTTTGATTTTCAAAAATACTAATTTTAAATACAAACCCATACCTCTAAAGCCTAAAAAAATCCCTAATTTTGCACCACAATTTTTTTTAAATTTAAAATGGAAAAAGTAAGAGTACGCTTTGCACCAAGTCCAACCGGACCATTACATCTTGGCGGAGTGAGAACTGCTCTGTACGATTATCTTTTCGCAAAACATAATGGCGGGGATTTCGTACTGAGAATTGAAGATACCGATACGGCAAGATACGTGGAAGGTGCGGAAGAATATATAATGGAAGCACTGGAATGGTGCGGAATGATTCCCGATGAAAGCCCGAAACGCGGTGGGAAATTTGGACCTTACCGCCAAAGCGAAAGACGCACCATCTACGATAAATATACTGCGGAAATCCTGAAAACCGATTACGCCTACATCGCTTTCGATACAGCGGAAGAACTGGATGCAATCCGTGCAGAATATGAAGCCAAAGGAGAAGTTTTTTCCTATAACCACCAAACCCGAACCCGACTGAAAAACAGCATTGCACTTCCTGAAGAAGAAGTTCAAAAGCTTTTAAACGAAAAAGTTTCGTATGTGGTTCGCTTCAAAATGCCGGAAAACAGAATCCTGAATCTCGAAGATATTATTCGCGGAAATTCATCTGTAAACACCAACACTCTGGATGATAAAGTCCTGGTAAAAAACGATGGAATGCCGACCTATCATTTTGCGAATATTATCGACGATCACGAAATGGAAATTTCTCATGTAATCCGTGGTGAAGAATGGCTGCCTTCTTTAGGACTGCACATTTTACTCTACGAAGCAATGGGCTGGAAAGCACCACAATTTGCACATCTTTCCTTAATTCTGAAACCCGAAGGAAAGGGAAAACTCAGCAAAAGAGACGGCGATAAATTTGGATTCCCGGTTTTCCCTTTAAATTTCACAGATCCTGTGACTGGTAATGTTTCTAAAGGTTACAGAGAAAGCGGATATCTTCCGGAAGCTTTCATCAATATGGTGGCGCTTTTAGGATGGTCGCCTGCTGATGATAAAGAAATTTTGTCTTTGGATGAGATGATAAAAGAATTTGATTTAAATAAAGTTCATAAAGCCGGAGCAAGATTCAGCAAAGAAAAAGCAGAATGGTTCAACCATCAGTATTTGCAGAAAAAAACGGATGAAGAGATACTGGATATTCTTAAAAATTCAGGTTTAAACGAAACACTTTCGGACGAAAAATTGTTAAAAGTAATCCATCTGATGAAAGAAAGAGCAACCTTCCCGATTGATATCTACGAGAACGGAAAATTCTTTTTTGAAATGCCGAAATCTTATGATGAAAAAGCTGTGAAAAAAGCATGGAACGAGGAAACCGGAAATATCTTAACCCAACTTTCCGACCAACTGAACGGAATGGAAAGTTTTGAAGCTGAAACTTTAAAACAGGAAATCCACAATTTTGCCGAAAATAAAAATCTGGGAATGGGAAAAGTAATGATGCCACTGAGAGTAAGCCTTGCAGGAGAACTGAAAGGTCCGGATATTCCTGATATTATGGAAATCCTTGGAAAAGAAGAAAGTATCAGCCGTATAAAGGCGGCAATTCATAATTTGCAATAAAGTTTCAATATTTTTCATAAATTTGAAAGATTAATTTAATCCTAAAAAATGGAATATTTAAGTTTCGAACTTCCTATAAAAGAACTAACAGATCAATATCAGGCTTGTTCCCTTGTCGGCGAAGAAAGCGGTGTAGATGTAAAACTTGCCTGCAGCCAGATTGAAGATAAAATCCTCAAAAAAAAGAAAGAAATCTACGGAAATCTTACCCCTTGGCAAAGAGTGCAGCTTTCCCGGCATCCCGATCGTCCGTACACTTTGGATTTCATTCAAGGAATTGTAGATAAAGACAGCTTTCTTGAACTTCATGGCGATCGCAATTTTGCTGATGATCCTGCAATGGTTGGCGGTTTGGCAACGATTGATGGAAACCGCGTAATGCTCATCGGAACACAAAAAGGAAGAACCACCAAAGAAAGACAGCGCAGAAGATTCGGGATGAGCAATCCTGAAGGCTACAGAAAAGCGCTAAGACTAATGAAACTGGCAGAAAAATTCCGTATTCCGATTATTACTCTGGTAGATACACCAGGAGCATATCCCGGATTGGAAGCCGAAGAAAGAGGACAAGGTGAAGCCATTGCCAAAAACATTTATGAAATGACGATGATGAAAACCCCTATTCTCACCTATATTATCGGAGAAGGAGCAAGTGGCGGCGCACTCGGAATTGGCGTTGGCAATAAGGTATATATGCTGGAAAACACTTGGTATTCGGTAATTGCGCCAGAAAGCTGCTCTTCCATTTTATGGAGAAACTGGGATCATAAAGAAGATGCTGCTAATGCGCTGAAACTTACACCAGCAGATATGCTTCAAAACAAATTGATTGACGGAATTGTGGAAGAACCACTTGGTGGAGCTCATTATGATCCGCAAGCTGCATATCAGAACCTTAAAAGCTCCATCCTGCAAAATATTAAAGCATTCAGCAAGTTTACAGGAAAAGAGCTGGAAAAACAAAGACAGGAAAAATTCATTGCAATGGGCGAATTCAAAGGATAATTTGTTCCTGCATATTGAGATAAAAAAACCGGACACTGATCAGAAGTCCGGATTTTTTTATCTTATTTCAATAATCTGGGTTATCTTTTTTTCGTTGCCATTTTCGGAGCATTCAGCGTAATGGAAATGTCCTGAGAAACCTTTTTGGTAGCACTATATTTGGCATCACAGATGGAGGAAGTTAAAGTATAAGTGCCTTTGTTCACCAAAATAAAATTCTGATTATGTGCAGGAATAGTAAGGTTATAAAATTTCTTTCCGCTGATTTTCACTACAAGATTACAGTTGGATTTATTCACAATTTGTATATACGCTTCCTTTCTGTTCGGATCGTTACTGAAAAGATGGGTGAGCAAATCGGCGGTCCGCTTGTTCTGTTCGCTTACCCCGGATTTGGATCCCGAACTTCCTTTTTTTACTTCGGTTTTCAGATTCTCTTTATTTAGTGGTTTTACGATGGGTTTCGCTATTTTTTCCTGTTCTTTCGGCGATTTCGTATTGTTCATCATCGCCACGAGTTTCCTCTTAAATTCCGGAACTCTGGGATGATTGGGATTTTGTTTGATAAAAGCCGCCACCACTTTGATATCCGTTGTTTTCAGTGCCTGTTGTTCCGTTACTTTTTGTGCACAGGAGAAAACAGAAATTGTAAAAAATAAAAGGTAAATCAGTTTTTTCATATCACTTGCCGGAATAATTAGTAGGACATCATTAAAATTTTAGAACGCAGAAATATCCTTTTTAGTTTGTATTAAATTTCATATCTTTGCACCGCTCAAAAAAGAGCTCTAAAATAAGAAATTTAAATTAAAAAAAATAATCATTATGTATACACCAGCTGCTGCAGACGTGGCAAAATTGAGAAACACAACAGGTGCAGGAATGATGGACTGCAAAAAAGCTTTGGTAGAAGCGGAAGGAGATTTCGAAAAAGCAATTGAAATCCTTAGAAAAAAAGGACAGAAAGTGGCTGCGAACAGAGCCGACAGAGAGTCTTCCGAAGGTGCAGTAATCGCAAGAGTGAACGAAGACAATACTTTAGGAGCAATTATCTCCCTGAATTGCGAAACAGATTTTGTTGCAAAAAACGAAGCTTTCGTAGAATTGGCTTATGAACTTGCTGAACAAGCAATGAACTATGCAAACAAAGAAGAATTTTTAGCTTCCGATTTCCACGGAATGTCCGTTGCTGATAAAATGATCGAACAAACCGGAGTAATTGGTGAGAAAATTGAAATCGGTGCTTTTGAAACCATTCAAGGTGCTTTCCTTGGTGCTTATATCCACGCAGGAAACAAAATTGCTGCCATCACTTCCCTTTCTGCAAACGTAGACGGAGCTGAAGAAGCTGCAAAAGCAGTATCTATGCAGGTTGCAGCAATGAATCCTATTGCGCTTGACGAAACTCAGGTTTCCCAAGATACCATCAACAAAGAATTGGAAATTGAAAAAGAACTTCTTTTGAAAGAAGGAAAACCTGAAAATATTATCGAAAACATCCTGAAAGGAAAAATGCAAAGATTCTACAAAGACAATACTTTGGTACATCAGGCATTTATCAAAGACGGAAACATCTCCGTTGCAGATTATGTGAAATCTGTAAATGCTGATCTTAAAGTTTTAGGATACAAAAGAGTTTCTCTTTCGTAATTCAGAAAAATCATATCCACAAAATCCTGCAGGCATTTCTGCAGGATTTTTTTCTTTTATACTGATGCAAAAGAAGCAAAAAATAAAGACTGGATTTTTTGTTTTGAGTAATATTATCAATACTTTTACAGCCCGTTTTTTCAGATATGAAAAATATCTTTTTTATATATCTTTTCCCCATCCTTCTGTTCTTCTTCGGATCTACATCTGTCCACGCACAATATATACAGGTGGATACCAGCAATACTCCAGATCAGCTGCTGCAGAAATTCATCGGAACATCCAACAGTGGCTGCATTAGCGTTTCTAATGTGCAGATTACAGGCTGGGATTTCGGTTCGGGGAATAAAAGCTACGGCTATTTTTCTAAAGGCAGCAGCAGTTTCGAGATTAATGACGGGATTATACTTTCCACCGGAAGCGCACTCGCAGCAGTAGGTCCCAACTCCTATATCCAAACGGAAAGATATGACAGTGAATTTGCAGAAAGCCATTGGCCGGGAGATCAGGATCTTGAAAATATTTTGGTAGAAGCGGGATTGCCACATAAATATATTCTGAATGCCACTGTTCTGGAATTTGATTTTGTTTCCACATATAGTGATAAAATCCGGTTCGATTATATGTTTCTTTCCGAAGAATACCGGAAAAGCAATTGCCAATATTCCGATGCTTTTGCTTTCTTAATCAAAGAAGCCGGAACTTCCGATCCGTACCAGAATATCGCTTTGGTGCCGGGAACCACTATTCCTGTTTCTTCGTTATCCATAAATGGTGCACCAAACTGTGAGTCTAATATCGAATATTTCGGTGGCTTCAATCCGGAGGAAACTCCTACCAATTTTAACGGGGAAACCAAAACGCTTCCTGCAGTTGCAAATGTAATTCCTGGAAAAAAATATCATATCAAATTAGTAATTTCCGATGAAGGGGATTCAACAGGACTTTTCGATTCCGCTGTTTTTCTGAAAGCCGGAAGTTTTCAAGGAAGCAAAGATATTGGTGGTGATCGCCTGATTTCTTTAGGAAACGCAGTATGTGAAAACAGTAAAATAATACTCAACGCTTTTATGAGCGGAGCCAGCAGCTACCAATGGTACAAAGACGGAAATCCTGTTTCCGGTGCTAATGCCTCCACCTATACCGTATCGGAAGCCGGTTTCTATGAAGTAGTGATAACGGTTTCGGGATGTACCATTACCGGTTCTGCAAAAATAGAATATGTGGAAGATCCTGTTTTCAATAATTCTTTTAATAATGTAGTATTGCCTTGCGCCAAAAATCCTAACGAAGTTGTTGTTTATCATTTGCCGGATCTCATCCCAAATGCTCTTGTAAATTATCAGGATTATTTTGATATCACTTTTTTTGACAGCGATGGAAATCTTTTGGAAGATGATTTTCCAGTAACCGGAGATACTTCTGTTTTTATGCACGTAAAAAGCGGAAGTTGCCCAACAAAAATCAAAGAAATAAAATTACTCTACAAATCTCCGAGAAAATCTGTTTTGCTGGAAGCATTTAACCAAACCACCATTTGCCCAGAAGAAAAACTAACGCTGGAAGCCGAAAAAGATTTTGTACATTATAAATGGATGAAAGATGGGATTGTGTTTGCAGAAGGCGATCATTGGTATTCAGTCGAAATTGTTGGACCGGGAGATTATTCCGTAGAACTGCAATCTGCAAACGGTTGTCTCTTTTTACAGGAAATCGTCATTTTAAAATCAGAAGAACCTGTAATTACCCATATTGATGTTTCCGGAAGCACCGCAACGGTTTATGCTGCAGGAGGAACAACGCCTTATCTGTACTCCATCGACAGTTTGGATTATCAAAGTTCCAATGTTTTTTATAATGTTCCCAGAGGCGTTCATACTGCCTATGTAAAATCTGCAGACGGTTGTTATATAATTGAAAAAGAATTCCTTATTGTAAACCTCATCAACGTAATTACACCAAACGGAGACGGCTATAACGATGTTCTGGACTACAGCGATCTGAAAATGAAAAACAATGTCTTGATTGAAATTTTCGACCGATTCGGACAAAAAGTTTTCCGTTCCGAAAGCCAAAATTACATCTGGGATGGCAAAATTTCCGGAAGAGCTGTACCTACCGGAACGTATTGGTACATCCTGAATTGGGAAGAACCGGACACTGGTTTGCAGACTTCTTATAAAGGCTGGATTTTAGTAAAAAACCGAAACTAAAGAATTGTTGGCTTCCCAATGGACGAATAATTTCTGGCTTTCTACCAAAACCTATTGGATTTTATAAAATAATTTCCAAAATAGAAAGTAATTAATCCATAAAATCAATCCGTGAATTTTCGCAAATAAAATATTACATTTGTAAACAATTCTGTAAAAAAATGAAGAAATTTCTACTATTTGTTTTATTCTGCTTTTCTTTTATAAATGTATTTTCACAGCTGGACAGGGAACATTGGTTCGGAGCGATGATGGATCGATCTAATCAAACCATATATCCATACTTTCAAACCATTTATATGTCAACGGATCAAACAACACCGTTTAAAGTTGAGGTTTATAATAATAATGTGATTGTAGGATCTGTAATGGTGAGCAAAGGAAATCCACAAAAGTTCATACTTACCAGAAATCAAATTATCACAACATCGCAATCCGATTTATTTAAACCAATTAGTAAAGGAATCTATTTAAAAGGAGAAAAACCATTTTTTGCTAATTTACGTTTCTCTGTAAATCAGCACGCAGAAATTGTAACATCCAAAGGCACAGCAGGAAAGGGAACAGAGTTTTATACTTCACCTGCTCCTATCGCATCGAATCTTGGAAATGTCACTTTTATGACAAGCGTAATGGCAACGGAAGACAATACGCAGGTTACTATTAACGGCTTCAATTCTTCAGTACATTTTTCCGATAATGTTACGCGCACACAATTTTCTTTTACTTTACAAAAAGGACAATCTTATATTATTGATGGCAGGGATTCCTATACCCAAAACTGGGAAGGCTTTATCGGTGCAAAAATTACCTCAACAAAACCTGTTATTGTTACAAATGGAAATTTCAATGGGCAATACGTGAGTACTTTCAACAGCTCTACAGATATATTGATGGATCAATCCGTTCCTGTAGATAAATTAGGGAAAGAATTCGCATTGGTAAAAGGAAATGGTACAGTTTATCAACCCGGTAACTCCAACTATAGTCAAAATATGGAAAAAGCTTTCATTGTGGCTACAACAAACAATACCAATATTTATGTAAACAATGAAACTACTCCCATTAATCCAACTCCTTTAAATGCAGGAGATCATATTGTTATTTCTTCTGAAAAATATATCAATCAAGGAAATGGACAACGCAATATGTATATAAAAGCTACTGAAAATGTGTACGTTTTTCAATTGTTAGCAGGAGCTTCTGGCGGAAATGAAATTGCAACAGGAGGATATAACTACATTCCACCTTTAAGCTGTTATCTACCTAAAAAGATTGACGAACTTGGACTAATCAGTGAAAATGAGGGATATAAAGACGGTTCATATGATTTAGACAGTCCAACAAAGCTCAACATCATTACCGAAAAAGGGGCAACAGTACAAGTTTTGAGAAATGGGGTAAATTTCCCATTAACATCGGTTGACGGACCTTATAATCTTTCCGGAACCAACAATTGGGTTACCTATTCAATAGCAAGAAGCGCTACTACCGGATCTAACAGTGTTTCCGGAAATATGACGGTAATTTCAAGCAAGGCGGTTACAGCTGGTATTTCTGCAGGAGATGGTGCTGTAGGTTATGGTGGATATTTCGCAGGCTTTTCGGCGCTTCCGCTTATTATAAAAACAGGAAAAGATTGTCTGAATGAAGGCGATGTTTTTTTGGAACTTACTCCCGGTTTCGATTATTATCAGTGGTACGAAAGAGATCTTGCAGGAAACGAAACCCTAATTCCCGGTGCGAATTCCAATATTTATCAGGTTACCCATGCCGGAATTTATTTTGCAAAACTCAAGCAAGGTTCCTGTGATCCTGTAACCACTCAGGATTATAAATTTTACAATTGCGACTCTTACACCAACTACGACTATAACAGCTGTGGTTCGGAAGTTATTACTCCTCATTTTACCCTCAGTACACAAACCGTGGATCCTGCAACGGTAAAAATTACATTACCGCCCACACAAGGAACCGCAGTTGTAAATACGACCACCGGAAAGATAACCTATACTGCTTTTCCGAATGCAAGTGGTATTGATAAATTTAAATTTTCATTCAAAGGAATTGGGGCTATCCCCGATACTGAAGAAGTACAGATTACAGTTCAGATGATTGAATGGAACAGCGATGCAAAACTCGAAGAATGTTCTATAAATGGCATTGCTACTTACAATTTAACATTAGCAGATGTATCTCCCGACACCACTTTACAAAAATCTTACTTTACAACTCATAACGGCGCCGAGAATAATATTTCAGCAGATCAAATTCTTAATTTTTCTGCTTATACTACTGCAGATACCACTATTTATGTACGTTTGGTAAACAGCATTGGCTGCGTTGCTGTGGCACCTGTTGTGCTAAAATCTAAATTAGCTCCCGATATTAAAGAAAATCTTTATACCCAAGTGCATTGTGATGAAGATATCGACGGAGTTCTGGACGGAACGTATAAACTCAATGTTAATAGCATTACACCGATAGTTTTGCAAAATTCTTCCAAATTTACCGTCCGCTATTATGATACCGAAGCTAAAGCCAATACCGGTGGAGCAAACAACATTACGGGAACATACAGTTTTGCTGCTGGTGCTTCCATCTGGATTCGTGTGGATTCTCCTAATGGTTGTCCTTCTGTAATTAAAGAAATTATCCTGAACATCGGCACTAAAGTTCCTTTAACTACTTCTAATATTACCCAAGAAGTTTGCGATGTAGCGGCAGATGGATCAGAAACCATAAACCTCGCAGATTATTTAGGAATGTTTACTACAACTGCGGGTGCTACAGCAACCTATTTCAATACACTTGCTAATGCCCAAAACAATACCGCAGCAATTCCTGCATCACAGATAATTTCTGCAGACAAAACATTTTATTACAGAATAAAAGCTGCCGGATATTGCGACGAAATCGGAACTTTGAGCATTTCTTTCACAAACGGAACACCATCCACCACATTACAGAGCAATTATAAATTTTGTGACGGAGACCAGATAACTTTGGACGCAGGAACAGGTTTCACCCATTATTTATGGAGCACCGGCGAAACTACATCATCAATTGAAGTGAATCAGGAAGGTGATTATTGGGTAGATCTTACCAATACATTAGGCTGCATATATCATCAAAAGGTAAAAGTTACAAAAATCCCGAAACCACAATTGGATACATCAGCATACAACGGAATTATTTGTGATAACGATTTCGACGGAACTATTCATATAAAATTCTCTACACAAGTTACTCCTGTTATTTTGCAGAATGCATCATCTTATACCGTAACCTATTACGGAAATGAAACGATGACCGAAGTTTTACCTGACCAATGGACTTATAATACTCCTACAACGGTTTATGTAAGCGTAACTTCAGAATATTGCTCTCCTGTAAAAGGAAGCATTAATTTCGGATTCGGAAATCGTGTTCCTCTAATCACTTCGGTAGTTACCTCAACTGTTTGCGATAATAATCTCAACGGAACCGAAAGTGTGAAACTTACAGACTATTTGGGTATGTTTACTGCCGCATCCGGCGCTACAGCCAAATATTTCAATAGCCTTGCTGATGCACAAAATAACACGGGTGCAATTCCTGCAACACAAAACATTACCGGAAACAAAACATTTTATTACAGGATAAAAGCTGCCGGATATTGCGATGAAATCGGAATCCTGAATCTTGAATTCCATGCTTCTACTCCATCTCCGACATTACTGCCGGAATATATCGTTTGTGAAACCGGAACCACAAGTTTGGATGCAGGTTCTGGATATACAGACTATCTTTGGAGTACTGGTGATAAAACACAGGTTGTGAACAACGTAATTCCGGGTACTTATTGGGTAGATCTTACCAATTCTTTTGGATGCATTTATCGCCAAACCGTAAAAGTTACCGGATATCCTGTTGCCCAGCCAAAATTTACTGCTTACAACAGTATTTTGTGCGACGAGGATTTTGATGGAAAAATTTCCGTAAAATTCTCTACCGATGTAACTCCGGTAATTTTACCGAATGCTTCGCTTTATACTACTATGTATTATGCAAATCCGGAAATGGAAATGACTCAGGCATTGCCCGATGATTGGTATTATACAGAACCTACAACGGTATATGTAGAAATACTTTCACCATATTGTCCGCCGATTACTGGAAGTCTTCATTTCGATTTTGGAAACAGAATTCCTTTGCTATCATATGATGAAGCTGTTGAAGTATGTGATGATAATCTTGATGGTATCAAATCTGTCGATCTTTCAGATTACAAAAATCTGTTTACTAATGACAATTCCGTACAGGTTGCTTATTTTGACAGCTTGACTAATGCTGAACAAAACATCGGATCATTATCAAATCCTTTGGATATTAGCGGAACCAAACAGTATTACCTCCGGTTTAGCAAAACAGGCTTTTGTAGTGAAATTGCCAAGCTAAAAGTGACGGTAAAAATTCCGAAAATATCTAACACACTAGAAGATAAAGACATATGTCCTGGCACGAAAACCAATTTGGATGCAGGTCCGGGATTCGATCAATATTTATGGAGCACCAACGAAACTTCACAATCTATCAGCGTAGGTGTTGGAGATTATTGGGTAGATCTTACGTATGATGGCTGTACTTATCGCCAGTTCGTTTCGGTGAAAGAAGTGGATGTTCCTATAATCAATTCCATCGAAATTACAGGAACTACTGTTACGATTAATGTATCAGGAGGAAATCCGCCATATCAATATTCGCTTAACGGAATAGATTATCAGGATTCTAATATTTTCTATGATGTGCCTTACGGACAAAATACAGCGTATGTTATTTCTGCGGAAGGATGTCTGGTAATAGCAGATTTTACCGTAATCCGACTTTTGAATGTAATTACACCAAATGGTGATGGTTATAATGATTATCTTGATTATTCTGATCTGCAATATAAAGAATCGGTACTATTGAAAATTTTCGACCGAAATGGTCTGCTGATTTTCACCGGAGAGAAATCAAACAATTACCGCTGGGATGGTAAAATACAAGGAAGACCTGTGAATACCGGAAGCTACTGGTACGTACTGCAATGGCGGGATCCCAATACAGAAACCCTGCGCCAATCTACCGGTTGGGTGATGGTGAAAAATAGAGATTAAAAGTAGCTGACTTATCCAATAATATTTAATAAACAATTTCCCGCGCCTTCGGCGCGGGAAATTGTTATTTAGTTCTTTTCTTATATCACTCAAGAGTTCCGGCGCCTGCGGCGCCGGAACTCTTATATTTTCTACTGAAAAAAAACGGAATTTATTTCTTCTCTTCTGCTTTTTGTTCAGGGAATCTTGCTGAGGTAAATTCTCGCGAAATAGCGGATTTCTCAAATTTCAGTTTTCCTGAAAGCGTTTCAATTACGATTCCATCTTCCTGTATTTGGGCAATTCTTCCGTGCAGTCCGGAAGTTGTTACCACCCGGCTTCCCACTTTCAGCGTATCTTGGAAATTTCTCTCCTGTTTTTGTTTTCTCATCTGTGGGCGGATCATCAGGAAATAGAACGCCACAAACATCAGTCCCATCATCAATAATGTTGGAGTCATCGATCCTTGTGATGGTGCTGCTTGTAAAAATATTGTCAACATCTTATTTTTCTTTTTTATTATTTAGTCACTACATTTCCGGTAAACGAAATCACAATCGGAGCTTTATCCACATTCGCATACACTTCTGCTTGTTTTTGGATTTGCCCATCGAAGTTGGAAGAATCAAACTTCAAAGTAATGTTCCCTTTTTTTCCCGGCATTATCGGATCTTTGGTATAATCCGGAACGGTACATCCACAACCTGGCTTCACGTTGGAAATTATCAGAGGATTGGTTCCGGTGTTGGTTACTTCATACACGTGATCCACGGTTTCCCCTTTTTTAATATCTCCAAAACTGTAAGAATTTTCTGAAAGCGCAAGTGTAGTTAGCGGTTTGCTTTGCGCTTCTTTCATCATCTCATCCTGAGAATTCTCCTGTACAGGAGTTTGCGCAACAACGGCAGTACTGTCAGATTCCGAGATCAATTGATCGGCTGGTTGATTTTTTTTGCAAGATTGCATTCCGATTGTTAAAAATGCCAGAGCCAAAGCTGGAATTAATTTTTTGTAGTTCATTTTGTATATTTTTTGGTGTTAAATTTTATAAATAATAATCGATGATTCATTACCTATTACTCATTGCTTCTGCTAATATCCCTCGAATATTTATCCAGAATTCCGTTTACAAAAATGTTGGATTTTTCCGTTCCGAATACTTTCGATACTTCCACATATTCATTAATAATAATTCTTGAAGCAGTGAAAGGAAAACCGTCCAGTTCCGCAATGCCGCAAACCAGAATAATCTTGTCGATCAGCGAAATCCTCTCCAGTTCCCAGTTTTGCAGACGTTCTTCAATTTTCTTTTCGTTATCTTCCCAATTGTTGAGTGCCAAACGCAAAAGCTTCCCGGCAAATTCCCGGTCGTCCTCATCTTTTATCATTTTGATTAAAGTGTGCGATGGCTGATTTTCCTTCATAAAACCAATGGTTTTTTGCACCATCGAATTTGCAATATGAAAATCATCTGCCCAGCTGATTTCGCGGTCTTCATAATGATCGTGGAAATCTTCATTTTCTGCAATATACCGAAGATAAAGCTTTCCGATAAATTTCTGGTCTTCCTCAAAACTGTATTCGTTTTCCTGCATAAAATCCTGATATCTTTTTCCGGAAACCATTCGTTGAAAAGTTTTCACCAGTAGATCATCATGCAGATCCCATTTTAGTTCTTTATGCTTGGAAGTGAAAGAGATACGTTCCTCATTTTCTTCTATCTGCTTAAGAATTTGGTTGTTAATAAATTTTTGGTTGGGATTCAGATCCCGATCGGTTTTGATGAATTTGTTTTTCCCAATTTCGATTTGCTGTTCTGCAAGATCCTTCAAAGCAACCAGAAAGTTGAGCTGGTAAATGTAAAGATTGTAGATTTTATCAATATCTGTAAACATATTTTTTTGTAAAACATCTAATTTTACAGGATTCTGATAATAAGAGTAGAGGGTTTCCACCACTTTTTCGCGAATTTGTCTTCTGCCTAACATTCAAAGAACTTTTTATGGCTGCAAAGATAGGGAAAAAGTCCGAAAAGTTCGCAAGTTGGGAAGACGGAAAGACAGGAAGATTTTTGACCTGGAGATTTTGAGAACTTATGAAGATTAAGAATCATCATATTGACAATTGACTTGCGAAGCGAAATTGATCATTCACATCCTTTCGGACTTTTTTCCGTATTTTTGCAATCGATTTATGAACGCACTCAAAACCTTAAACCCTTATTTCTGGAAACACAGGATTCTACTGTTCTGGGGATTCCTGTTTATTATTGCCAGCAATTTCTTCAATATTTTCAAAGTGCAGTTTATCGGAAAATCCGTAGATCAGCTTTCCGAATCCGGGAAACTGGGTTTCAACAAAGATATTCTGATCTATGTGGCGATTATTGTAGGCTGTTCGCTTCTTACCGGATTTTTTACTTTTATGATGCGCCAAACCATTATTGTAGCTTCCCGGAGAATAGAATATGAACTGAAAAACAAAATCTACAGGCATTATCAGGAAATGTCGCTCACCGATTACAAAAAAACCACAATCGGCGATCTGATGAACCGTCTAAGTGAAGATGTTGTAGCGGTAAGAATGTATCTTGGTCCCGGTGTGATGTATATTGCAAACCTTTTGGTTTTGCTGGTGATCACCGCTATTTATATGTGGAATACCGATACAAGTATGACACTTTGGACGCTTATTCCGCTTCCGGTTTTATCGTACGCAATTTATAAAGTAAGTTCGATTATCAACAGAAAATCGAAAACAATGCAGAAAAGCCAGTCTGCCATTTCCACTTTTGTGCAGGACAGCTTTTCGGGGATCCGGGTGATAAAATTTTTTGCCAAGGAAAAATACATCGAAAAAAATTACGGAGAAAAAGTAACAGATTATCAGAACAAAGCGCTGGATTTGGCAAAAACCGAAGCCTATTTTTTTACCATCATTCTTTTTGTAATCGGAATGCTGAATGTTGTAATCCTGTATATTGGCGGACAGAAATATATTGCCGGAGAACTTTCCGTAGGGAAAATCGCAGATTTCTTTTTGTATGTAAACACGCTGATATTCCCGTTTTCGATGGTAGGTTGGGTAACTTCCGTTAATCAGCGGGCAGAAGCATCAATGACGAGGATTAATGAATTTATGGATCAGCAGTCGGAAATCATCAATCATCATTTTGATGATTACAATATTAAAGGTGATATCGAATTCCGGAATGTTTCTTACACCTATCCAAATACCGGAATTAAAGCATTAGAAAATTTAAATTTTAAAATAAATGCGGGAGAAAGTCTTGCAATTATGGGGAAAACCGGAAGCGGAAAATCAACAATCGCACTTCTTCTTTGCCGCCTAATTGATCCTACAGAAGGTGAAATTCTGGTGGACGGAAAAAATCTGAAAGACCACAACCTGGATATTTACCGAAAATTTATCGGATACATTCCGCAGGAAAGTTATCTTTTTTCGGATACTATTGAAAATAATATCGGATTTTCCATCGATCATCCTTCTCACGAAAAAGTGGTGGAAGTTGCGAAAAAAGCAGACGTTCACAAAAACATCATCCACTTCAAAGAGCAGTACAAAACAATGGTTGGAGAACGCGGTGTAATGCTTTCTGGAGGACAAAAACAGAGAATTTGTATTGCAAGAGCGATGATTAAAGAGCCGGGAATCCTGATTTTTGATGATTCGCTATCTGCTTTGGATACCGAAACCGAAGAAAATATTCTTCAAAATATCGAAAAAGAGATTAAAAACTGTACTTCCATTATTATCACTCATCGGGAAAGCAGTGCGAAAAGAGCCGATAAAATTTTGAATCTCACCGAAATAGAAAATCAGGAAACTGCCTGAGATTACAGAATATTTGAGGAATTTTGTGTTTTTTAACTAATTTTAAAAAAAATATTTGGCACTTAAAAGAAATCTGTTATATTTGTTTCAATAAGATTTCTAAAATATCGTACAATGAGTGATTACAAGGAACGCCACGAGAATGAAATTTTCACAAAGGTGTTAAAAGCAGGAAGAAGAACGTATTTCTTTGATGTGCGCGAGACAAAAGCAGGAGATTATTATCTTACCATTACCGAAAGTAAAAAGAATTTTGGAGAAAATGGTGAGGCAACGTTCGAAAAACACAAAATCTATCTGTACAAGGAAGATTTCAAAAGTTTTGAGGAAATGTTCAAAGAATCAGCAGATTTCATTATCAATGAGAAAGGTGAAGATGTAATTTCCGAGAAACACGACAAAGATTTCAAAAGTCGCTCGTTTACTATTGACAGTGACGACGAAGTGTAAAGCAAAATATTTTGTAGAAATGCGCCTTTCGGCGCATTTTTTTATGTCTTTTCTTTGTAATCAAAACTTTACAAATTCACAATGATTTCCGCAGCATTTTCACTTGCGCCTTTTCCGCCCAATTTCTTCCTAAGCTCCGAATAATCCGAAAGAATTTTGTTTCGGTTTTCATCCAAAACCAAATTCAGTTCTTTCACCAGATTTACGGTATTCAATTCATTCTGGATCAGTTCTTTCACCACTTCTTTATCCATAATCAGATTAACGAGAGAAATATACTTGATGTTTTTCCCGATTAATCTTTTCCCGATTTCGTAGGAAATTTTACTTCCGCGATAACACACCACTTCCGGAATATCCAGCAGTGCAGTTTCCAGAGTTGCCGTTCCCGAAGTTACCAAAGCAGCTTTTGAACAGCGCAGCAAATCGTAAGTTTTATTGGACACGAAATGCACATTTTCGTCCACATACTTTTCATAAAAATCTTTCGGCAAACTTGGCGCACCTGCAATTACAAACTGATAATCGGGAAAATAGCTTCTTACCGAAAGCATCAGTTCCAGCATCTTCTCCACTTCCTGTTTTCGTGAGCCCGGCAAAAGTGCGATCATCTCTTTTTCGTTCAGATGATTTTCCGATTTGAATTTCTGAACATCAATTTCCTTTAAATCCGAAATCGCATCCAACAAAGGATGTCCCACGAAATGCGCATCAACATTATGTTTTTTGTAAAAATCTTTTTCGAACGGAAGAATCACAAGCATTTCGTCCACATTCTTTTTTATGGTTTCCACGCGTCCTTCTTTCCAAGCCCAAAGTTGTGGAGAAATATAATATACAATCTTGATTCCCAGATTTTTAGCAAATTTAGCAATCCGCAGATTGAAGCCGGGATAATCCACCAAAATCAAAATATCGGGCTGGTACTGCGCAATATCTTTTTTGCAGAATTTAATATTATTAAGAATGGTCCCGAGATTCTGCACGACTTCCAGAAACCCCATAAACGCCAGATCTTTGTAATGTTTTACAGGTTTTTGTCCCGAAGCTTCCTGCATCAAATTTCCGCCCCAAAACCGAAATTCTGCGTTTTGGTCTTTTTGCTTTATCGCTTTCATCAGATTGCTTGCGTGCAAATCGCCCGAAGCTTCACCTGCAATGATGTAGTATTTCAATTTAGATTTTAAATTTTAGATTTTAAATTTTAGATTTTAGATTTTAGATTTTAGATTTTTGGTCTAATATCAAATCGGATTATTTGGCTTAAATTTGTTCAAAGATAATAAATAAAATGGCTGAAGAATTTGAAATAAAAAATAAAGTCGCTGAAAGCGGATTGGTCAATTTCGATATTTCCGATCTTGTTCCGAAAGGGAAAAGAATGGGGATCGATATCAAAGATTTTCTTTGGGAAGGACTGATTTTGAAGGAAAAAGATTTCAGGGAAAAAATAAAAAATATAGATCCGGAAAAGTATCAGGATGCATTTGTGTATATCTATTGTTCCGAAGATACCATTATTCCGCTTTGGGCATATTTCCTGATCACTGCGAAAATTGCTGATGCCGCAAAAAAAATTGTCCACGGAAACCGCGAAAATCTGGAAACCCTGCTGCTGCACGATGCGATCGCAGATCACGATTTTTCTCCGCTGAAAAACAAAAGAGTTTTGGTAAAAGGATGTTCCGATATTCTGATTCCGGAAAATGCTTACATCGAGCTTGTAGAGCAGCTGAAACCTTTGGTGAAATCATTGATGTTTGGCGAAGCCTGCAGCAATGTTCCTATTTTTAAGAATTAATTTTTTTTTGAAAACTTTTTTATAAAAAAAATCAAACAGGGTATATTTTTTGTAACTTCGGTTTTGCTTAATTAAAAAATACAAAAAATGAGCTTATTAGATTTACTTACAGGAAATGCCGGAAATCAGGTAGCTTCCCAAGCCGAAAACAAATTCGGAATCAGCAAAAATCAGGTAATTGCATTAATGGCAGTTGCTGCACCATTAATCATCTCTTATCTCAGAAAAAAATCTCAGGATTCCAATGAAGCCGAAGCTTTGAACAACGCTTTGGATCGTGATCACGACGGAAGTATCCTGAATGATCCTGCGCAGATCGAGACCAGACAGAATGAAGGAAACTCTATTCTTAGTCATATTTTTGGTTCCCAAAAACAGAATGTTGAAAATCAGCTTTCACAGAATACGGGAATTTCAATGGATAAAATTGGACCAATACTGGCAATGCTGGCTCCTTTGGTAATGGGATATATCGGAAAACAAAAACAACAGAATAATGTAAACTCAGGCGGACTTGGTGATCTTCTTGGAGGGATTCTGGGAGGAGCGCAATCTCAGGCTCAAAATGGAAATCCTTTGAACGATATTCTTGGAAGCGTTCTAGGAGGTGGCGCTCAGCAGCACTCTTCCAATCCGCTAAATGATATTCTTGGAAGCGTACTTGGCGGCGGAAATTCGCAAAACCAGGAAAGCGGTTTAGGAGGTATTCTCGGAAATATTCTGGGAGGAAAATAGCATCCGCCGATTCATCAAAAATATAAAAACCGAAGATTATTCTTCGGTTTTCTTTTTTCTGGTTGTTTTAGGTTTATCGGCAGCTTCAGCTTTTTCTGCTTTTGGCTTTGTTGTTTTTGGTTTTGCTGCTGCTTTAGGCTTTTCTTCTTTTTCTGCTGCAGGTTTTGCTGCTTTAGCAGGCTTTTCCGTTACGGTTACAGCAGCTGAAGGTTTTCTCATTCTTGTTTTTCCATAACTTCCGTTGGTAATTTTCCCACGTCTTGTTTTCTTGTCGCCTTTTCCCATAATAAAATTTTTAATTAAATGATTCTTACGAAGTTAAGAAAATTTCAGGAAATAGGAACCCAAATTTATAAAATTCGCAAAGCTTTTTCATAATCCATTAATATATTGTTTATCAAATAATTAAATCAAATTAATCTACTTTCTGGAAAGTTTTGTTCTTTCTGGAAAAACGTCTTTATGAAAATTTTTAACAGTTTTAGGAAAAGTTTAACCAAATTTTAACCATATCCTGTCATCTAAACTTCTGATGTTTAATGAAAACTTGTTTACTTTTGCGCTTTATTTATGAAAAAAATATTCTTTCTCACCCTCTTTTTTGCAGTACTGCAATTTCGGGCACAGACCGCTTCGGGAGAAGTTTTCATCCGTGATAATTCCAATTATTATCTCAATCAGGTATTCGTAACCAATCTGAATGATTATAAAACGGTGCGAACCGATATTTATGGGAAATTCCATATTAATGCGAAAGTAGGCGATGTCATCCGCTTTACTTCCATAGTTACGGACAGGAAGGATATAAAAATCACTCAGGAATTTCTGGACAGTGAAATCAATTTTGTGGAACTGAAAATTGCCTATTACGATATTCAGGAAGTAGTGATCAGCAGGTTCAAACCTTCCGGAAATCTCAGGAAAGATGTGCTTTCCCTGAAAACCGGTGAAAAAGCAATGGCGCTGCAAAAAGCAATCGGACTTCCACAACCGAAAGGAGACGGACTTCCGACGCAGCTTCCTGCTGCCAGCTTTGCAGATGGCGGACTTACTTTCGGGCTCAACAGTATTTATGACCTGATTTCGGGGGAAAAGAAAAAGAAAGAACGCCTCCAAAAATATGAGAAGATGAATGCCACGATAAAAGAAATCCAGCAGTATTTCGGGAATGAGTATTTTGCAAGCCTGAAAATCCCCGAAAACCTCATCGAAAATTTTCTTCAGTTTGTATATACTTCGGATAATCTTTCCGGCTATGTAAGCAATAATAATTTCAGTATGGTAGCACTGTATATTGAAAAATATTTACCTATTTATCAAAAGCGTCTGAAAAACTCTTACCTCCTCGAAACAATTAAATAACATACTGATTATCAATATTATTTAGCTTTATTTCGGTTGTCTTAAATAATTTTTTTATCTTCGTACCGCAGTATTATGTTAATAAACAGCTGCGTGAAAAAAATTCAAAACACATTTAATAAGAAAAAAATTATAGTCATGAAAAGATTATTTCTTTTTCTAAGTATTTTTCTTGCCGCAGGATTTTCTGCACAAATGAAAAATAAAGATTACCGCAATATTCTGAAAAGTAAAAACATTTATGAGATCAACGCATTCTTGCGGGATGCGCATCCTGATGATCCACGCCGGTCTGTCCTAAAGCCAAAAGTAATGAAGATGATGCAGGAATATATCCAAAATGCACATCCAGCAGATCAGCGCGTAAAAGAACTTCAGGAAATGCTGGCACTGTTGAAGAGGCGACCTTCAACAAAAATCAGTTTTGATGAGATGAACGAAATCATCAAGCAAAAACAGATTGCAAAATACAAGCAGGAACTGGACAAAGCCAACCATGCCATTGCATCAGGCAGCAAAAGCGTATCTTCTTACGCATCAAACAGTTATATTGCAGCAGCAGTATCTTCAGCAGAAGATTCCGAAGCTGAGGAATTCCAAATGCTGATGAATGAAGATCCGATGGAACACAAAATGAAAACTACAAAAATCCTAAATTCGCTTTTCGATAACGATCCTACCAGCAAAGAAAGTATTGTAATGGTAGAAAACAAATCAGACTGCAATATCATTATGAGAATTGAAGGAGTAGGAAACACCAAATACCGTCTTGCAATTCCTTCCCAAGAGCAATCTTCCATCGTGGTGGAAAAAGGGAATTATCTTTTTTCCAGCTTGGTTTGCGGAGCGCAATATTCTTCCCAGAAAACAGTAGAAAAAGCTGTAATGGTTTCTTTGGGAAATCCTGTAGCCATCAGTAGTAATACTAAATAATTATTATAAAATACTAATTTGCGATTTCATTAAAACAAGTTTCTTCCAATAATGAAGTTGAAAAAAAGTTTATTCCTTATTATATGGGCAAAAACAAATTAGCCAGATTTGCAGAAAACAAAATCCTTCCAAACGTAATACAGCCAACAAGGCAAGAAGCACTCGAAGGTTTTCATCTAAAAGGAAAATGGAGAAGTGAAGTTTTTAAAAATAATAATCCCATCGTTTTGGAACTGGGTTGCGGAAAAGGTGAATATTCCGTAGGATTGGCAAAAGCGTTCCCCGAGAAAAACTTTATCGGTGTGGATATCAAAGGAGCGCGGTTTTGGTTCGGAGCAAAAGAAGCCGTTGAAAAAAATCTGACAAACGCGGCTTTCCTGCGTACACAAATCGAACTGATCGATTACTTTTTTGACCAAAATGAAGTGGACGAAATCTGGATTACCTTTCCCGATCCGCAGATCAAATATAAAAGAACGAAGCACCGTTTAACACATCCTGATTTTCTTCAGCGGTACAAAAATATTTTAAAGCCAGAGGGAATTATCCACCTGAAAACCGATTCTGAATTTCTGCACGGCTATACGCTGGGATTTCTTCAGGGAGCAGGTCACGAAATTATCACCGCACATCACGATATTTACGGCGCTCCGGAATATGATCCCGGAACAGAACTTTTACGCGAAATCAGAACTTATTACGAAGCGCTTTTTTCAGCTAAAGGAAAAACCATTACTTACATTAAATTCAAGGTAAAGTAAAAAATAAAAACAGAAATTTTTTCATATTTGAGTCTTTATTTTTTTTTTGAGATTAAATAATTTCAAATCAGATTTTTTGATGTAATCAGCTTGTTTCCGGATTGGTCGTGAACAGCATAGTTGAAACCACTTTGCAAGCAATACGCTCCTGAATCTCCGTTTTTATTCAGCGCAATAAAACCGATTTGCAAATCTTTCGGATTTTTTCCTCTTTGGATAATAAACTTATAAATTCTCCTCACCGCTTCTTCACAAGCTTGCTGTGGTGTTTTTCCTTGTCGCATCATTTCCACCACCAAATGCGTTCCGCAGGTTCGGATTACTTCTTCTCCGTGTCCTGTTGCTGTAGCAGCTCCGATTTCGTTATCCACATACAATCCAGCTCCTATTATCGGCGAATCTCCTACTCTTCCGTGCATTTTGAAAGCCATTCCGGAAGTTGTACACGCGCCTGAAAGATTTCCTTTTTCATCAAGAGCAATCATTCCGATAGTATCATGATTTTCAATATTTACCACTGGTTTGTATTCCGAAGTTTTCAGCCATTCTTTCCATTCTTTTTCGGAATCGGGAACCAAAAGATTTTCTTTCTTAAATCCTTCGGAAAGTGCAAATTGTAAGGCACCATCTCCCACCAACATTACGTGTGGTGTTTTTTCCATTACCGCTCTGGCTACGGAAATTGGATTTTTGATAAACTCCAGACAGGCAACCGAACCGATATTGGCATTTTCGTCCATAATGCAGGCATCCAAAGTTACTTTTCCATCACGGTCCGGTCTTCCCCCAAAACCTACACTCCTTTCCTTTGGATCATCTTCGCAAATCCGCACTCCCTTTTCCACAGCATCCAAAGCTCTTCCTCCTTTTGAGAGCGTTTTCCACGCTTCCTGATTTGCTCTTATTCCAAAATCCCACGTTGAAAGAACAATTGGTTTATTGATTTTCGATTTCTTCTGTGGGAAAAATTCTTCTGCCTTTATAGGATTAAGGGCAAAAACAGCGGAAAGGATTCCTGCTTTTTTGATAAAATTTCGGCGGTTGGATTTCATTGCTTTTATGTTTTAATTTTACAGAATTCCTCTGGCTTTAATCTCCAGATATTTGTTGATTACTTCTATATTCAGATTTTCAGGAAGCGTATAGATACTGTATATCCCATATTTCCGAAGTTCCTGAATGATCAGTTTCTTTTCGAACTCGAATTTTTCGGCAATAATTTCGTCATAAACTTCCTGCATATTTTCAGGATTTTTCTGAATGAGCTCCTGCAATTCAGAGTTTTTAAAGAAAACCACCACCAGCAAATGGTTTTTTGCAATTCCACGAAGGTATTTCATCTGTCGGTTTACGGCATCCAAAGTTTCAAAATTCGTGAACAGTATAATCAGACTCCTTTGGCTAATACTGAATTTCACATCCTGATACAAACGGTTGAAATCGCTTTCATAAAAATTTGTCTGAATGTTGTACAGTGCTTCGGAAATTTTCCGCAACTGTCCCGATTTGTTGTCGGCAGCAACTTTATTTTCCATTTTCTTGGAAAAAGTCATCATTCCGGCGCGATCACCTTTTTTCAGGATAATATGGGAAAGCGTCATTGTTGCGTTAATGGAATAATCCAGCAGGCTCAATCCTTCAAAAGGCATCTGCATTGTTCTTCCCTTGTCGATGAGCATAAAAATGCGCTGTGATTTTTCGTCCTGATACTGGTTGACCATTAATTTATTCTGCTTGGAAGTTGCTTTCCAATTAATCGTTCGGATATCATCGCCCTGAACATATTCCCGAATCTGCTCGAACTCCATTGTATGACCAAGTTTCCGGATTTTTTTGATCCCTCCCAAAAGAAATTCATTCTGCAAAGCCATCAGCTCATATTTCCGCAAATGGATGAACGACGGATAACTGGGCAGCATCGCATCTTTCTGGAAAGTGAATTTTCGGGAAACAAGATTCAGGAACGAAGAAGCATAAATATTCAGATTTCCGAAACTGTATTCGCCGCGTTCTTTCGGATTGAGAAGGTATTCGAAATACACATTTTTCCCGGAAGCAATATCTTTTTCAATTAGAAAATCTCTCTTCTGAAACTGAAATGGGATCTCATCAATAACTTTGGTTTTTATCTTAAAAAAATAATGGTTTCGGATATCAATTTTTACTGAATTTTCATCACCATTGGATAATTTTTCAGGAAGAATTCTCTGCGCCTGAACCGCATTTTTCTGATTGAACAGCAAAAGATAATCTGCAATAAAAGCAATAACCACCAAAGCCAGAAAACCGTGTGCAAAAGCCATTACCCACGGAAAGAAAAATGCCAGAATATAGCAGATTCCCACTCCGAAAAGCAGAAAAAACAAGCGGTTATTGAGGTAGAGGTTTTTCAAGGTTTAAGGTTCAAGATTTAAAGTTTGAGGTTCAAAATCATTTCCGGACTTCCCGACTTTCCGGACTTTTAACGAGGAATTTCAATACTCTCAAGAATCTGGCGGATAATTTCATCGGCTGTTAATCCTTCCATTTCGCGTTCCGGAGAAACCACAATCCGATGTCGCAGAACTGCAAAGCTAGCTTCCTTAATATCTTCGGGAGTTACAAAATCTCTTCCCCGAATTGCTGCAAAAGCTTTTGAAGCGGTAAGCAAAGCCAAACTCGCTCTTGGTGAAGCTCCTAAATAGAGGAACTGGTTTTCGCGGGTGTTTACAATAATTTTTGCGATATATTCTAAAAGATTGGATTCGATGATGATGTCTTTTACAATTTTCTGATATTCTTTCAGCTGGGTGCCGGAAATAACCTGATGTACGTTTTCGGTTTTATCTTCCAACCTGCTTTCATGCTGGTTTTTAATAATCTGGATTTCCTGATCCAACTTGGGATATCCTACTTCTATTTTGAAAAGGAAACGGTCGAGCTGCGCTTCCGGAAGACGGTAGGTTCCTTCGTGTTCAATCGGGTTTTGCGTAGCAACAACCAAAAAAGGTTCCTGCATTTCGTAGCGTGTTCCGTCCATTGTAATCTGGCGTTCTTCCATCACCTCGAAAAGTGCAGCCTGCGTTTTTGCAGGTGAACGGTTGATTTCATCAATCAGGACAAAGCTGGAAAATATCGGTCCTTTTTTAAACTCGAATTCAGAATTTCTGACATTGAAAACCGAAGTTCCCAAAATATCCGAAGGCATCAGATCGGGCGTAAACTGGATTCTGCTGAAACCCACATCAATGGTTTTTGCAAGCAGTTTTGCAGTGATGGTTTTTGCAACTCCCGGAACACCTTCAATCAGAACATGACCATTGGAAAGAAGTGCGGCCAAAAGATGTTCTACCATTTTTTCCTGACCTACAATTACTTTTGCGATTTCGGATTTTACCTTGTCCAGATTGGTACGCATTTCCGCCATATCAATTCTGGAATGGAATTGCGGAGCCTGATTTTCAGGGTTTTGATTTTCAAAATTTTCCATATTTCTTTAATTTACCAATTTATCAATGTAACAATTGACCAATCTTTCTTCTAATTCAATCTGCGATTGTTACATAAGCAAATTGTTATATTTGATTTTTATATTAATTCAAAATTTCATCTAAAAGTGCGTTCATCCTTATCAGATCTTCGCGCATTACAGCGGAATACGGATCCGAACCTTTTTTTATCAAAGCGATGGCTTCATTTATTTTATCCTGATTTTTTCCGGTTTTCAGGTGAAGTTTTTTTGCAAAATCTTCGTCTAATTTTTGGGTATCGATCAGGAAATCAATTCTGATTCTGTGCAGAAAATATTGTGCTTTTTTCGCCATCATATCATGGAAATCGCCTTCCTGAAGATAGAGGTTTCCAATGCTTTTTACAAATTCCACAGACTTGTTTTTCAAAGGTTCGACTACCGGAACAATCCGCTGTTTTCTTTTCGCATTGAAAAATACGAACAACAAAAACCCGCCCAAAAGCAACCACCACGCATATTTTAGCGGCGGATTCGATAAGATGAAACGCATCGCCGATCTGGATTTGAAAACCGCAGAATCTGTAAACCAAACGGTTTCGCGTTTCGGAAGATACGAAAAAACATCCTGCACATATTTTTCGTTTCCGGGTTTCAGAAGGTAATAATTGGTGATAAACAATGGCTCGGAATGGATGTACACATTTCCTTTTCCGAATTTTATTTTCAGGAAATTTGCACCTTTCCCGTCTTTGCTATGTACGCTTCCCAGTATTTCTGCATTTTTATCAATTCTTTTGAACCCGAATCTTCCGGGAAATTTTTCCAGAACAAGAGAATCTTTTTTGAATTTTGTATCCGTAAGTTTCAGCGTATTTTCTTCTTCGTAATTGGTCTGTAGAAAATAGGTGAGCTTCAGCGTATCAATAATTTTCCCGTAAAGATTTTCCGTAATCATAAAAGCATCCGAACCTTTGGAAACCTGATCCAGAACTTTGTTCAGAGATTCGTCATCAAAATTTTTATCGATAAAAAGAATGGTATGTGGTTTCGGATTTTTTACAGAACGATAATATTCGTAAGGCGAAGCCGTAACTTTTTTTATGGTATCGCCGAAAATTTTTTGGGATTCCTGATCGAAAACATACAACCCAAAAGGCGATTTTTTTTCTGCATCAAAGTTTTTACGCCAATCGGTAACTTCGTTTTTGGAAAACTCCAGAATCGCCAATATCACCATAACAATGATGAAAATAATACCATACAATTTGAAAGTTTTGTTCATATCCAGTTACAGTTCCGAATTCAGGAATTGGTTTTTAAAATATTGATAGTCAGATTCGTTAATCTTAAATTCGCCATACCAAACGTGATCGAAAATATGGGCAAGCTTCCTATAGTTTTCTTTTGAGTTTTCGTTTTTCAGTTCATAGAAATAATCACGGTTGGTTTTCTCGGGATTCCAGTCGATCAGCTTTTTGTCTGAGAGTTTTTTCAGAACGAAAAGAAAATGATACCGGATTGCCGAGCGGAAATCTTTTTGTTTTTCAAACTGAAGGATGCTTTCAGGAAAATTGATTTCGTGAATATTTTCGTGGAGATCACCGGTTTGGATGTTCAGCTTTTTATTTTTCTTCCCGAAAATCCAGCTTCCGTCTTTCCCGACAATATAGCGGATCAGGAAATACAAAATAAATCCGATGACAAGAATAGCGAGGAGACGCACAATAGTTTCGGTGATAGAAGTTGCTTTCAGCGGATCCATTTCTCCGAAGATGGATTCGAGGGTTTTGCGGAGTTTACGCATCATCCTGTCCCATAAAGATTCTTTTGGTTTTATGGTAGTATAATTAAAATCTTCATCCTTGTATTTCTTCCGGAAATCTGGATCAATAGTTTTCGGATAAATGGTGTTGGAAGTTTCCGGAGAAATTGTAAGCAGCGAGTCTGCGTCGATTTTATTATCGTTAAAATTTTCTGACCAAGCAGAATCTACAACCACAGTTTCGACGACAGGCTTTTCCTTTTCCTGAGAAAATGCAAAGGAAATAATCAGAAAAATGAATATGAAAAATATTTTACGCTTCATTGTTACCGATAGAATCAATTTCCAGAAGATCCATTTGCTGATGAAGATCCGTCCTGTTGTCGTAATACATTAATCCTGAAGCAACCAAAAGCAGGTTCATCATTACAAAAGAAACCAACATAGAAACGCCATAAATCAGGAAGAATAATATGCCCATTGTCCCATCAAAAGGATTCTGCTCGAAACCTCCGTTTCTGGAAGGAACGGTATAAAGACCGCCAAAATAAATGAGCATTGGAACGAACGTGAAAATGCTGGTAACGATATAAATAATAAAATAAATAACTGCGGTTGTTCCCCAATATTTCCAAAAGGGTGATTTTTGGTTGAGTGTTTTGTAGGAAAACTGAGCGCGGATTGCAAAACTCAGGGATTCAAAAAAACCTTTTTTGGTTTGGAGATAATCGTACATCAAAAAATTTATAGCGTTTACGGATGCCGGAATCACCAGGAAAAGGAGGAAAATACCAATTACAATAAGCACCAAAACGTAGCTGATGCTGAAAATAACGAGAAAAGCTGGTGTTACAATAAAGATGAGTCCAGCTAAAAGAGTGAAAATGCGACCAAGATTGCTTTTGATATCGCTTAAAATTTCGTCAGATTTTACGGGAACATTTCCGTTTTCGCTCACTCTTTTCAGATAAAAAATCGGAAAAGAATAGGAAACAATAGCTACTGCAGCTGCCAAAATAAAAAATGCTATTACGAGAAAAACAAGCATTCCTACATTGTTTTCAAAATATTGTTCCATAAAATAGGAATTACCACCGGTGTTTCCGCCTAAAAGCTGCATAAAAAATTCCCTATACCCGAAAACAAAAAGTGCAACCAAAATGATGAGCAAAAAGCCATTGATCAGAAAAAAGTTTTTGAAATAATTTTTTCCGTATTCTTTGAAGAACTGAAAAGTATCTCCAACCAAAGTTCCGAATTCTCTTTTTTTGTAAAACTGCATTATAGTGTTGTGTTTTTTAGTTTTCTATAAACAATATAGGGATAGATGAAATAATAAAATCCGATTACAGATAGGCATCCGAAAATAATAACGAGATTCAGAAACTCGGGCATCTGCAAGGCATATCGTGTAACATATCCTTCAATAATGCCTGCAATAATGGTAAACGGAACGGTGCTTAAAAAAATTTTGAAAGCATCTCTAAACCCAAATTTAAAAGACTGGTATCTGGAAAAAGTTTTCGGGAAAAGAATAGAAGCACCGAGAATGAGTCCCGACATTGCTTCTACCACCATACTGAAAATTTCAAAAGTTCCGTGGAGCCAAATTCCTCTTGCAGAATCTTGCAAAGCGTTGTGTTCCGCAAAAAAATATTGGAATGAACCAAGCATAATACTGTTCTGCATCAAAGCAAACAAAGTTCCGATTCCACCGAAAACCCCGAGAATAAAAAGAGTAGCACCCACTTTAAGATTGTTAAAAATAATCGCAATTGCGCTTCCCCAATTGGAACCTTGCCCATAAACAGCAACGGCATTTCCTTTTTCGATATTTTCTATGGTCATATTTACATAACCTTCACCGAGAATAATTTTCACAAAATCTTTATCATAATAAGCCGATATAAAACCTATCAGCGTGAAGAGAATAAAAAAGCCAAATGCATAAAACAGATATCTGCGATACCTGAAAACCAATAATGGGATTTCGGTTCTGAAAAAATAGAAAAGCCTGTTCTGCTCTGCTCTTTTGGTTTTGTAAATCCTCTGAAAAATCCGGGATGAAAGATAATTGAGATAAACGGTGGTCTTACTTTTCGGATAATATGTTTGCGCAAATGAGAGATCATTCACCAGATTGATATACATTGAAGAGAGGTCGTCCGGATTTTTTTTTACCTTTCCGTCAATAACCTGCTCTATTCCCAACCATTTTTCTTTATTTTGCTTTATAAACGCAACTTCTCTCATAACTGATGCTAAAATAATAAAAAATATGTCTCAAATTGATATCACTACTTCACAAAATGTAAATATTACATTCGCTTCGGCAAGTATCGGGGAAAGAATTGTTGCATTTATTCTGGATATGCTGATAAAAGCGTCTTACGTTGTGATTCTTTTTTATGTTCTGAATAAGATCCTGAACTTCAATGCCTATTTCGCAACATTGGACAATTGGTCTGTAGCAGCAATTATCGGGATTTTGACGCTTCCTGTTCATCTTTACACTTTGGTTTTGGAAAGTTTAATGGAAGGGCAAACTCTTGGAAAAAGAATAATGAAAATAAAAGTAGTGAAAATTGATGGCTATCAGGCAGGTTTTGGCGATTATCTGATCCGGTGGATATTTCGTTTGTTTGATATCTTTATCACTTCCGGAATCGGAGCAGTTTTGGCGATTATCATTTCCAAAGACAATCAGAGATTGGGTGGCATTGCTTCCGGAACTGCGGTAATTACCTTGAAAAACAACGTGAATATTTCCCATACCATTCTGGAAAACCTAAAAGAAGATTATCTTCCGCAATTTCCGCAGGTAATTGCACTTTCGGATAATGATATCAGAATTATTAAGGAAAATTTCCAAAAAGCGACAAGAACGGACGACAGGATTATTATCCAAAAACTAACCAATAAAATAAAAGAAATCCTAAAGCTGGAATATGATGAGAAACAGTTCACACAAAGGCAGTTCATTGGAACCATTATTAAAGATTACAATTATTATACTGGGAAAGAAAACTGAATTTTTGTATCTTTAAAATAAATTTGCGAAATGAGATTTGAAAATAATAAATCGGGAAACGGTGGCATTATTACAATTAATAATGATACTGAAGAAGTTGGCAGGCTTACGTATACTATTTTTCCGGATGATCAGAAAATGATTATTTCGTTTGTACTGGTATATCCAAAATTCGAAGGAAGAGGAATGGGGAAATTTCTGGTGGAAGAAGCCATAAAATTTGCAAGAGAAAACGGATGGAAGATTTATCCACATTGTTCTTATGCGCGATCCGTGATGATGCGGATGAGCGATGTAGAGGGTATTTTTCTGAAATAAAAAACGTCCTGTTGTAATATAGCAGGACGTTTTATTTATTTTTAAATGCTTCCTAAAAGTGCATCGGTGATTTCCATATTGTGATATACATTCTGTACGTCATCATCTTCCTCGAAGCGTTCCAGCATTTTCATATTGGCTTTAAACTGATCCTCGCTTACTTCTTTCGTCATATTGGCAATTCTTTGGAGTTCGGCACTTTTGGCTTCAATGCCCAATTCATCCAGTTTGTGAGAGAGTGATCCAAAATCTTCAAATGCAGTGGTAATCATTACTTCCTCATCATCCTGATCTATTTCTTCCGCACCGCCGTCAATCATTTCCATTTCGAAATCATCCCAATCCAATTTGATCTGCGATTTATCAATACTGAAAATTCCTTTTCTGTCAAAGATAAAAGCCAATTCACCGTTCTTGCCAAGATTTCCGTCAAATTTATTGAAAACAGCTCTTACGTTGGCAACAGTTCTTGTAGGATTATTGGTAGTACATTCCACAAAGAAAGCAACTCCACCTTGTCCGTATCCTTCGTATGTAATTTCGTCATAATGTTCTGCATCTGCACCAGAAGCTTTTTTGATAGCTCTTTCCACATTATCCTTCGGCATATTCGCTCCTTTTGCATTTTGGATGCAGCGTCTCAATGCGGGATTGGATTCCGGATCCGGACCTCCGGCTTTTACAGCGATTGCGATATCTTTTCCTATTTTGGAAAATGTTTTGGCCATTTTGTCCCAACGAGCCATTTTTGATGCTTTTCTATATTCGAATGCGCGTCCCATTTATAAAAATATTTGATTGCAAAAATAGTTGGTATTGATGAATTATAAAAGTTTTTTGAACAAAAAAACACCCTCCGAAATCGAAGGGTGTTCATATTTATAAAACTAACTATTTTTTCTTTTTAGTCGTTTTTTTCTTAGTAGTTTTCTTCACTGGTGTAGGAATATCACTTTTCTTATAAGTTTCCCACTCTGCACCAGAGATCGCTCTTACTACTACTTTTCTATCAGCTTGTCTTTCAGCGTCAGTAGCTGTTTCAGGTACTTTAGCTTCTTGCTCACCGATACCGATAGATTTCAATACTGCAGGATTTACACCTCTTGCTTCCAAAGCAGCAACTACAGCAGCAGCTCTTCTTCTGGAAAGATCAAGGTTATAAGTATCAGATCCTTTAGCATCAGTCATACCAACTACGATGAAGTTAGCTGCAGGAGCATTTTTGATAATGTCAGCTGCTTGATCTAATTTACCGTTAGAGCTTGGGTTGATTGTAGCTTTGTTAAAGTCGAACAAGATGTCTTTTAATGTTTTAGTAACTGTAATTTCAGTTGGTTCAGGACATCCGTTGTATTCTGGAATACCAGGTACATCTGGACAAGCATCATCTTTATCCAAGATTCCGTCTCCGTCTCTATCTGGCCAAGGACAACCATTGTTTTCAACTGGACCTGCTACATCTGGACAAGCGTCATCTTTGTCAAGAACACCATCTCCGTCAGTATCTGGCCAAGGACATCCGTTGTTTTCAGCAGGACCTGCTACATCCGGACATTGGTCAACTTTATCGAATACTCCGTCTCCGTCAGTATCAGGACATCCGTTGAATTCTGGATTGTCAGAAGGAATACCTGGTTCATCAGGACAAGCATCATCTTTATCCAAGATTCCGTCTTTGTCTCTGTCTGTGTTTCCGAATCTGAACAAGATGGAAGCAGAAGCTTGCCAGAAGTTTGCGATATCGGATTTATCAACAGGAGTTGATACATAATCACCCTGAACACCAAGACCGAAGTTATTCGTGATCCAGAAGTTGGACCCTAAACCTGTTGAAACAGTAAAGTGGTCTGATCTTCTCTGTGTGTAAGCCTCATTACTAGAATAACCAGCATAACCTACCCCATTCACGTCAGTAAGTGGGAAGCTAACACCAGTATAATCGTGTCTAAGGTAGTTTGCTCCAACTCTTAAATACGGATCAAACCAAGATTCCTCGTTCCAAAAACCGTTGAATTTGAACTGAAGACCAAGACCTGTCATCAGGAAAAATTCTTTCCCCATGTTGATTCTCTTGTTGTCTACATTTCCAACAGAAGTTTGCCAGTCAAGTACCAAGTACTTGTTCAAGTTTCTTGCAACTGTTAGTTTTGATAACGGTGGAGTAATTGTGTAATTGTTAATATTCCACAATTGTTTTCCTGTAAGGTTGTCAAAAAAGCTGTTTAAACCACCTCCAGCTGCTACGTGATTCACTCCGTGAGCACCAACACCAATCACCCATGGATTGGTAGTAGTTTGAGCGAATACAGTAGAGGCAACTGTAAGTGCCAAAGCTGAAATTCCTAATTTTAGATTTTTCATAGAATTAAATGATTAAATAATTGATAGTGCAAAATAAATATAATTTTTCTTTATAAACAAAGTTTTTTAAGGTTTTTTTAACTTTTCTTAAGAATTCTGTCAAGATTTCTCTTGTTTTCTCTCTCTTTTATTGTTTCTCTTTTATCATAAAGCTTTTTACCTCTTGCAAGGGAAATCAGGAGTTTTGCTTTTCCTTTTTCATTAATATATAATTTTAAAGGAACAATTGTATTTCCAGCATCTTTAAGCTTTCGTTCAAATTTTTGTATTTCCCCTTTATGAAGAAGGAGTTTGCGTTCTCTCTTTATTTTATGATTATAGAAAGTTCCCAATTTATATTCATCAATAAGCATATTAATAATATAAAGTTCACCATCTATCAATTGGCAGAACGCATCCGTTATTGAAGCTTTCGAACTTCTCAGTGATTTTATTTCTGTTCCTGTGAGTACAATTCCGGCTTCTATCTGATCCAAAAGTTCGTACTCGAATCGTGCACGCTTATTGAGGATGTTTACTGTTTTTTCGATCTTCATATTTTAATACTTCAAATATCCCAATTTAGGAAATAATTAAAATTACAAAATTTTCTGTTAAAATTTTAAAATTTTTGAACGGATGTTTAATAGACAAAACATATCGCAATCAATAATGATGCCTTTCTGCATTACAAACCAATTTCTTTTCGTAATTTTGCCGCAAATTTACACTATATATGTTAACAGTATCCAACTTATCATTACAATTCGGGAAAAGAATACTCTTTGATGAAGTGAACATTATGTTTACAAAAGGAAATTGCTATGGTATCATCGGAGCCAACGGAGCCGGGAAATCCACTTTCCTTAAAATCCTTACCGGAAAACAAGTTCCCACAACCGGGAATGTTTCTTTGGAACCTGGGAAGAGAATGTCTGTACTGGAACAAGATCACTTCGCTTACGATAACTTCACCGTTTTGGAAACCGTTTTACGGGGAAACCAAAAACTCCACGAAATAAAAGAAGAAATGGATGCGCTGTATGCAAAGCCGGACTTCTCGGACGAAGATGGAATAAAAGCTGGAGAACTCGGGGTAATATATGACGAAATGGGCGGCTGGAATGCAGAATCTGATGCACAAACAATGCTTTCCAACGTAGGAATAAAAGAAGAGATGCACTGGCAAATGATGAGCGAGCTGGAAAATAAAGATAAAGTAAAAGTACTTTTGGCGCAGGCTTTATTTGGAAATCCGGATGTTCTGATTCTGGATGAGCCAACCAACGATTTGGATATCGATACGATTTCCTGGCTTGAAGATTTTCTTGCCGATTATGAAAACACCGTGATCGTAGTTTCGCACGACCGTCACTTTCTGGATGCAGTCTGTACCAATATCTGCGATCTGGATTACTCCAAACTAAACCTCTACACCGGGAACTATTCCTTCTGGTATCAGGCATCACAATTGGCAACAAGGCAAAGAGCTCAGGCAAACAAAAAAGCCGAAGAAAAGAAAAAAGAGCTTCAGGATTTTATCGCGCGTTTCAGCTCCAATGTCGCAAAAGCGAAACAGGCAACCGCAAGAAAGAAGATGCTTGATAAACTGAATATCGAGGAAATAAAGCCTACTTCGCGTAGATATCCTGCCATTATTTTTGAAATGGAACGTGAAGCCGGAGATCAGATCCTGGAAGTAAAAAACCTTGAAAAATCTAAAGACGGCGAAACGCTTTTCAGCAACATCGATTTCAAATTGAAAAAAGGTGATAAAGTAGCCATTATATCCAAAAACTCTTTGGCTATTACCGAGTTTTTCCAAATTATTTCCGGAAATGCAAAACCGGATAAAGGTGAATATCATTGGGGAATTACCACTACACAATCTTATATGCCACTGGATAATACCGAGTTTTTCCAGAAAGATGAAAATTTGGTAGACTGGCTGAGACAGTTCACGAAAAATGACGAAGAAAGACACGAAGAATTTATGAGGGGATTTTTAGGAAGAATGCTTTTCTCGGGAGATGAAGCCCTGAAATCCTGCAAAGTACTTTCCGGTGGCGAAAAGATGCGCTGTATGTTCAGCAGAATGATGCTGCAGAAAGCCAATATTCTTCTTTTGGATGAACCTACCAACCATTTGGATTTGGAAAGCATCACTACTTTGAACAACTCTTTGACGAATTTCAAAGGAAATATTCTTCTTGCTTCACACGACCACGAAATGCTGCAAACCGTTTGTAACAGAATTATCGAGCTTACTCCGAAAGGCGTAATAGACCGTGAAATGAGCTATGACGAATACCTAACAGATAAAAAAATAAAGGAGCTGAAAGAAACGATGTATTCCTAAAAAATACCTATACATATCGTAAAAGAAAAAATCCCTCTCTGAAATTCAGGAGGGATTTATAAAAACTAATAACCATGAAAACCTTTACACGAATATTTATTATGTAATGATTTTTTCTTTAAAATTTCATCATTTGTGTTTGCGCACATCAGCTGTGCAATTTTTCATCATTTGGATTTTGGCATCTTCATATTTGCTCTTCAAGCCCTTTCATTTGTTTTTCTGATTGCAAAATTATAAATATCCCAGGTATCTGAAGATAGAGAATTAGAATTCGTGGGGTTTGATTTAGAATTTGAAATTCTTTTCTTCAAAAAAGTAGAATTATGGGCTTGGATATCCTTCAATATTAATTTTTTTTAAAAATTTTTCCTCATTAAAATGATCTCATTCAGCAAAATAAAAAGCAGCAATCCTAGGATTGCCGCTTTTTATATTTAAAAGAAAAACTTTCTTATTCTGCATCGAAATCTTTATCTGCATCAGCAGTTACTTTTTCGCCTTCTTCTTTAGATTTTTCTTTATCAGCTTTTCTTTGGGACTGTCCTTCTTTAATCGCATCTCCTACAACAGTAAGGATCATATCGATAGATTTGGAAGCATCATCATTTCCTGGGATCACGAAATCCACTTTTCTTGGATCTGAATTGGTATCCACGATTGCAAATACAGGGATTCCCAATTTTTTAGCTTCGGTTACCGCAATGTGCTCGCTCATAATATCTACAACGAACAATGCTGAAGGAAGACGTACCATATCAGCGATAGAACCTAAGTTTTTCTCAAGATTCGCTCTCTGACGGTCCACCTGAAGTCTTTCTTTTTTAGATAAAGTTTCGAACGTACCGTCTTTTTTCATTTTGTCGATCGCGTTCATTTTTTTAACAGCTTTACGGATGGTTACGAAATTCGTAAGCATTCCACCAGGCCATCTTTCAGTAATATAAGGCATATTAAGTTCGGAAGCGTGTTTTGCCACTACTTCTTTCGCTTGCTTTTTGGTTGCTACGAAAAGAACTTTTTTACCTGCAGAAGTAATTTTTTCTAAAGCTGAACAAGCTTCGTCCAATTTTACAGCTGTTTTATGTAAATCAATAATGTGAATACCGTTTTTCTCCATGAAAATGTATGGAGCCATATTCGGGTTCCACTTTCTGGTCATGTGACCGAAGTGTACACCTGCCCCTAAAAGGTCTTTTACATTTGCTTTTGCCATGTTTTCTGTTTTTGTTAGTTTACTTTCCGTTTTTTAAACAATCAACTTTACGGTAGATGGGAGTAAAGTTTGGATGCTAAACGTAACGGGCAATTTTTTAGTTAGATAATAGAACCAAGCATCGAGAACCAAGAATTTGAAAACCAAAAATAGTCTTGAATCTTGTGTCTTGCATCTTGAATCTTTTGATTAACGTTTTGAGAATTGGAATCTCTTTCTTGCTTTTTTCTGACCTGGTTTCTTTCTTTCCACCATTCTTGCATCTCTGGTTAATAAACCATGAGGTTTAAGAGCGAGTCTGAATTCAGCATTAATTTCGCAAAGTGCTCTTGAAACACCTAATCTGATTGCTTCTGCCTGACCTGTATTACCACCTCCGAAAACATTTACAGTAACATCATATTGTCCTGCTGTTTCAGTAAGGGTGAAAGGTTGGTTCAGCTTGTAAACCATTACATCTGTTGAGAAATATTCTTTAGCATCTTTACCGTTTACTGTAATATTTCCAGAACCTGGTTTTACGTAAACTCTTGCTACAGAAGTTTTTCTTCTTCCGATTTTATGAACTGTAGACATACTTATTATTTGAATTCGTTAACATTGATTACTTTTGGCTGCTGCGCTTCGTGCTTGTGCTCAGTTCCTTCATATACATAAAGGTTTTTGTACAATGCAGAACCCAGTTTGTTTTTCGGAAGCATTCCTTTTACAGATTTTTCCAAAACTCTTAACGGATCTTTTTTCAATAGCTCAGTTGCAGTCATCGACTTTTGTCCACCAGGATATCCTGTGTGCCAAATGTAAGTTTTATCTGCCCACTTGTTTCCGGAAAGGGTTACTTTCCCAGCATTCAAAACGATTACGTTATCTCCACAGTCAACGTGCGGCGTAAAATTCGTCTTGTGCTTACCTCTCAAAATCTTTGCAACCATAGATGCTAATCTACCTAATGGTTGTCCTTCAGCGTCTACCACAACCCATTCTTTATTAGCGGTAGCTTTATTCGCTGAAATTGTTTTGTAACTTAATGTATTCACACTGATAAGTTTAACGATTAAACATAATTTTCCCAATAAGGGTGTGCAAAGGTAGGTTTTTTTTTTGAATTGAAAAATTTTTTTGAAAGCTGTTTGGGAAAGAAAATTTCCATTTTGTGGGATTAGGTTGATTATGCAACCAAGGAGATTTGGTCTTAGCTCTTTAAAATCAGCATTATTTAGAAAAATATTTTTTCCAGTTTGAAATGGTATTGCGGCTTATTTTGAAATGTTTTGCCAGCTGAATGCCATTCAGATTGTATTTTTTTTGATAATCCAGCATTTTTAGAATATCTTTCTGCTTGTAGGAACGATGCCGCTGATTGAATTTTTCCGTTTCTTTATTCCCATATCCAAAAATCCTGCTGTTCAGCTCCAGAATATCGGATGCATGCAAATCCTGTTTGTCGAGTAAGGTTTTACATTCTTCCAATTTTTCGGGAAATTTTTTTTTGATAATATCGGAATATATTTTCCTATAATCGGGCTGTTTATTTTTTTCCATATTTGTTTACTACGTATCGTGAGATTACCTTATCTTCGTTATCAAATTCGATAAATAATATTTTCCTTCTTCCCCACCATGATTTTTTCAGAACGTAGCTCCATACTTTGTCCGGATAAAAATTGAATTCTTCTCCCAAAATGTTGAGGATTTCTTTTTTGGTCATCCTGAGCTTGCAGTTCTGGTATTGCATATCCATATTATTAGGTTTTAAATGGGAATTGATAAAATATTAAACTTTGATACAATGTCAGCCTCTGTATTTGCTCAGCCATTTGTACAATGTGGTTTTCGGGATTTTGTATTCTTTTATTACTTCTGTTATGCTTTTTTGTCTGGTTTCAATTTGTTCCAGAATAAAATCAATGATTTCTTTAGTATAAATATTTTTCCTGAAAACGGGAAGTAATGATGTTTCTCTGGAGGCTTGGTTTCTCGCAGATGGTGGAGCATATAATATGAGATGTTGAGTATAGATCCTGAAAAAATCGTACCCGAGAAATTTGCTCCATTTCAAAAGAAGTTGCGTATCCAGGCTTTCGGAGCGGTATATTTTCTCCAGTTCTGGTCGGGTATATTTGAAATAGCTGAGAATCCTGCTTTCTTCTACTTCCTTTTCAGCAACCAGCTGCCTGATCATATTTCCGATATGTATATTGGTGAAATTCATTTAATAAATATAAAATTCAGATTGATTATGTTTTCTCTATGATTTTCAAATTCAAAACAAATTCAGATATAATTCTCGTATTCTTTAAAAAGCGGTCATTGATGGCAATGACCGCCTGTTGGTATTTATCTGGAATGATTTTTATTGTGGTTTCCAGTAAGTCCAGCCATCGCCGTTGTAAACCGCAAGTCTTTTTGCTCCTGTTTTGTTGATATACACCATCATACCGGGAGCTGGATCCGGAACATCATCAGTACTTTCCACCATCGGAAGCACCATTGCTTTGTTATCGGACTCCAGCACAAGAACTCCTTTTGCGGTGCTGGCTTCTTCACCTACAATTACCTTTGCAGCAGGATCTTCCGTAACCGTGGGTTGGCTGCTCATTGTAGCTGTGATATCTGCATCGTGACCATTGCTCAGATCCACCCAACCATCGGGAGCTTCCGTACTTATTATTCCGTTATAATATTTTACTCTGGCTTTATCCGGGCTTGTAGCATCAAGAATGATGGTTCCTTCAACAAATCCGGTTCCGGAAGGTTTGGTTCTTACATAAGGTAAAATAATACCTTTGTTTTGTCCCTGTGCAAATTCCATAAGAACGGACTGTTTTTGTCCGGCCGGAACAGTTCCTGTTTGATCTCCGATAATGACCTGCGAAAACGCCATCCCCGAAATTGCTATTGCTAATATAGAAATATGTTTTTTCATTTTTTATTTTTTTAGTTTAACAGTTAAATGATAAAAAATTAAAGAAAAGTCCAATTATTGAAATCCAAGATTTTCATTTACAAACTTTCTATCTTTCTAACTTCTTTATGGACAAGCCGGCTTATTGAAGCAGCTCCAAACACCATCAGCAAAGATTTTCAAACAGTGATCATCTTTATCATACACCATCATCCCTTCCTTCGGATCTGTAATATTATTGGTGATTTCTGCTGTGGACATCCTCGTTATTACAAATCCCTGAGTATTGGATTCCAATGCTACGTGTCCGGATTTTCTTACCATTGGCCAATTATCTGTATTGGTGTTTCCTGCTCTTTTCAGCAAACTGATTCCTACTTTTGTATCTGGCCCGGTTCCCGGAGTACTTGCAGGGTTGTAACAAGCACAAGGGACGATGTTCCGTCCGTAGCCGGTTCCGTCAATAGCTGTTACTCCTACTACATTTTGAGTAGCAACGATGGTATTTCCGCCAGTTGCATTCCAAGTGATAGGTTGTAAGCTGTTTCCATTGAATAACTCAAGAGGGAACAATGGTCCGTAAGATTGCTTGCTTCCGAATAAAGCCACAGTTCCGTCTGGATTAATAACCACTCTAATTAGCGGATGATCAGCATCGCCATGCATTTCCCATATATCTGCCTGATCACCGTTTTCATCGGTGGTATTAGTTTCATATACATCACCATCGGCAAATCGCACATTAATTCCCGGAGCTGGTGTTCCGCTCGATTGAAATTCTAATTCATTGGTTGCTATCTTCGTTCCATTCACTTCCATATTAAAGGAATTATCCAGATAATAAATATCCAATACAAATCCGTAATTGGTAGCCGGCTGGTTAAATGTTTCCGTTACAGGAGAAGGAGTTCCGCTTGGATAATTCCAGCTGAAAGGCTGACCTTGAACAGATTCCGTACAGATTTCCTCGTCGCATGCATTAACGGTTGAATCATACGCGCTTCCTGCTCCCTGTCCGCCGGTTGCCAATAAAGGTATTCCGTTTACATCTTCAGATCCCATTATACTTCCATTCAGGTTCAGCATATCCTGAGTTATGTATTTATCACCTTCAATAGCATCAGGACAGCCGTCTCCATCAGAATCAAGATCTAAATAATCTTCAATACCATCACCATCCGTATCTACAAATTGAGGATAATCCTGACACGGATTAAGAATACGAATACTCTGCTCATTTGTTTCTCCTCCTGTAGAAGCAGTATAGCCATAATATACCAACTTATTGGCTTCGGATGACGGAATGCCAAAATAAGTTTCACAGAAATCATCCAATGTACCACTATGTGTATAAGTTCCCGCATTAATTCCGCCTACTGTATAAGACAATGTTCTTGTAGATGCATCCCAGGTAACGACTACATCGCGCCATACCCCGTCTTCTAAGTTACCTAAACTAACTGCATCTGTTAGGTTTACTACTCCATCAGGACCTGTGAAAGTATCGGTTCCATTGGTAGGAGATCCGTCTGTATCCCAAATCATACCGTGGTTATCAGCAATATCTCCGGTAGAACTATTATTCTGATAGGTATCCATTTCTAAAGCAATACCATTCACAATAGTTGCCGCACCAATCCCGAACCCTTCTTCGCCAACGGCATTTTGACCTGCCGGATCATTGTGAAATACAGTAGCAATACCGTCTGCTCCATTGTGGGATCCATTTGATAACCGAGCCTGATAACGGATCGTGAAGGATTGTGCAAAATTGATTTTGTTTTTTGACCAAGCAGCACCTGCTTGATCTCCAGCGTTTTCTGTAAGTCTGATTGTATTAGCGGGAACACTGTTGTCTTCATTATTACTTTGAGCTGTTCCCGAAAGATCAAACAGCGTGTTCATTGTGGCACCATCCAGTTGTTTTTCTACACAATCCGAAATACCATCATTGTCGCTGTCCAAATCAACGAAAACAGGAGCAGCTGCTACGGTTACGGATATGGTTTTGGGGTTGGAAGTTCCTGGTGAAGGATTTCCATCCAATGTATAATTATCCTGAATGGTATAAGGAATCGTAGCCACTCCACTGAATCCTGGTACAGGTATAAACGTAACGTCTCCTGTGGTATGGTTCACAGTCCAAGTTCCTTCCGCGGTTGTGATGGTGTTTTGGATTCCGGGTGTAGACGGATCCAAGTCAATTGAACTTACCACTATTTGCTGGCCGGCATCATATTCTATCGCGTCTGTAATAACATTTACCATTACCGGGACACCCTCATCGGTTGTAGCTGTTTGATCTTGCGCAACAGGAATGGTATTAATCGCATTTAAGGTTACGGAAATATTTACAGATTCAAAACTATTGTTATTGGCAGCTCCATTTCCCGGATAAAAAGCAAACTGCATTGTTGTAGCATCTGCTATAAACCTCAATCTGCTCACGCCCCAATCTGTATCTGTATCTTTATTAATAGAAGTGACTGTTACTCTGGGTTTTGAGGCAAGTTGATAATCAAATTTATCAATATATTTCGGGCTGTATTTATTTGATCCATTGCTAAGCGCAGTCATCGTATAGGCTACAAGTTCATATTCTCTTCCTATTGTTAAACCTGTAATATTTGTTCCTACAGATTCTTCAGTTCCTGCAGAACCAATATCTCGAATAGTGATCCACTGTGTATGTCCGTTAGGAGGAAGTTTTAGGGGCGCATTCGTCCATGCATCTCCCGTTCCATTTCCACTGTTTCTGGCAGTATTATTTCTATTTGACATATCCGGAGTTCCACCGAAATCAAACCAGTTTGTCGGGACGCAATCCCAACAAGGCACATCACCCGATCTTACATTAGTCGGAGAAATTGATTGTGCATTAATATCCGCAGCCAGTCCAAAGACAAAAAACAGGGATAAAAAATATTTTGTAAAATTTTGCATTTTATATTTTTGATTGAATTGATATTTACCACTCATAATAAAATATTGAGCAGAAAAATATTTATTAAATAAAACCATTTTTATTATTCTTTTCCACAAAAGAAAAGGTAAAATAATTGGTTACGAGAAATTTACAAAAGAAAAAACGAAGGTGGCGGTCTTGTTTTAAAAGAATCCGAGTATTCACAACGAAAAAATTTCTCATTCTGGAAATCATATTTTTTAGTTAAAAGAGCTAAAAGATGATCATCAAATTTGTAATATTCCGACAAGGTTATTCCCGATTTTTTAGAATTGGAAGTGAAATTTGCAACAGCCATTTGCTTTTGGCTAAAATGTAAGCTGAGCTTTTCATCTGAATTCGCAACATAATGAAATCTGACCTCTTTTTGAGATAATTTCACTTTTCTTGTGGCTTTATTATGCGTTTATACCGGATTATTATCTGCAATCTTTTGCTTTTTGTTCTTTACAGTACTTTTTGTTGATATGTAAAGAACCTCAGCATTGCTATGTTCCTGAAATCCAGAAACCAAAACACCGTTTTTTGCATATACGGCAGTTTTCTCTTTGGTCAGTTTTGGAGATAATATTACAGAGCTGTCTTCCGCATTATATACAATGGTATTTTCTTTTATAGCAAAATCAGTCCCGCTTTTTATGTATAATTGAGAGTGCAACGTATGTGAACTCAGGAAAAAAAGCCAAAAAAAAGCTCCAAATTTTCTCCCGAAAGAGAAAATACAGAGCATTTTCATTTTGTGCTTTATGGATTCGCGTAAATTCATAACTGGTAGCAAAAGTATGAATATATCCCAACCTGCACAATCAAATCTATAGACAAATTCCTTAAAACGGAGCAAATAACCACTTTCATAAAGTACTCATTTAAAGTATTTTACATTGTCTTATTTGATAAAACATTCCAATCTTGTATCAAGCAAAAAAAGGAGGCAAAAGCCTCCTAAAAACTAATAACCATATTCACTATGAAAACAAAATTTTCTACATTAGGAATATTTCTTTTTTTTCTCTTTCCTGTTTTTGTTTTTGAGTATTGAATTTAAATTTAAAAAAAATCCAAGCCAATAGAAACTGTGCCAAATATGCGAGAATAGTTCCCGGGAAAAAAATTTTTGTTGTTGCGTTTTCCTGAAAAAGGCTCGGACTTCCTGCTTATTTTACATTTTAGATGCCGGTTGCATCTCACGCAAATGCTGCAAAAACTGGGACGGAGAAACCGAGGTTACTTTTTTGAATGCCGCAGCAAATTTACTTTGTGAGGAAAATCCAGCTTCTTCAGCCAAAGCAGAAATTTTATATTTCTGATGTTTCCCGGAAGTTCTTACTTTATCAATAATATATTTTACCCTCAATTCATTGATATAATTTTTGAAATCTTTTTTCTTATGAGTATTGATAACATAAGAAATATATTTGATATTGGTATCGCAATAAGAGGCGAGATACGGAAGCGAAATATTATTCCGGATATACAAGCCAGATTGCTCAAAACGGTAGAGTTTCGCAATTAATTTTTCTTCCGTTGCAGAAGTCATCGGAGATTGTTCTGTTTCCTGGTTTTCAATTTGTTGTTCTTTTTGGTGGGCAGAAATTTCCTGTGTCTGCCTAGCATTCTGTTTTTGGTCGAGTTCTTCCAGAATCTGCTTGATGGTGTTATAATCTTTTTTTTGTTTCTTCCTGTAATAGATAAAATATCCGCTTCCTGCCAGAATCAAAAAAAATGCGGATAGGATAATGGTATTTTTATGTCGGGTCTGTTTTTGTATTTCGTGGTTTTTTTGGTCAAGTCCCGAATACGATTCATTAATGAAAGCCATTGATTTTCCTGCTATTTCTTCGGTTACGGAATCCTGCTTTGCTTTTGCTTCATCCAGCTTTTCAATATTTTTGGTAAGGGCGTAATATTTTTGGGAGGTTTTATAGATTTCGTTCTTCAGGCTCAAATATTCGGATTGATCCGAAATCTTTTTTGCTTTATCAATATATTTTCCTGCTTCTTCTGCACTTTTCTCATCAATATAAACTTGGGCAATCCCATTATAAACCAATCCTTTTAGAAAATTGTCGGGCATTTTTTCAAGTTTTGAGAGTGCAGATTTATAATAATTCTGCGCCTGATCGTATTCCTGAAGGTAATAATAATTCAATCCTAAAAGCTGCTCATTATTTGCAATCAAAAAATCGTGATTCTGCCCATCGCTGAGATCAAAATAATGTTGGGATTTTTTTACGTATTGTATTGAGCTTTTGTAGTTTTTCATTTCAAGCTCATAGTATGCTTTTTCCTGCATTACGAATCCCATTATCTGGCTTACCATTGCCGGATGGTTTATTTTTTTTACCGTTTCTTCTGTTTTTTCTGTATATTTTTTTGACTGACTGAAAAGTCCTAACATCCGGTATTGTGTGGACAAAAATCCGAAAATTTTAGCTTCCCATAAATATTCATCAGTCTCACTGAGTTCCTGTTCCGCTTTCATCGCATAATCTACCGCCGCTTTTATATCGTTGGATTGCTGGTACAAAGATGCCGAAAGCATCAGACTTCTGGCTTTAAACAAAGGCGTTTCGGAAATAGAATATAAGGAATCTGCATCTTTCAATGCTTTTTTGAAATCTTTTTGGGAAGTTTCAAGATAGATTTTGGTGTATATTTTATTATATTCTTCAGGAATTTGTGCATAAGCCACTGAATATACCGCCGAAAAGAATAGCACCAAACCATATAACCATTTTTCTGCTGATAATCCTTTGCTCATAATTCCTGAATTGAAAATATATCAAATAAACACATATACAAGCTACAAAGCTAATTAATAATTATTCATTTTCCTGAAAACAAATACACCCGTTTTACAGAAAACAGATAAATGGATTTTTTTTATAAATATATGAAAAACAATTTCTTGCTATAGCTATAAAATATTATTTCCCAACAATACATTTTTAATTTTTTTTGTAATAATTATACTGTTGTTTTACATATCATTTCTTTTTCACAAAATATGTAATGCTGCTGATAAACATTTATATAATTCAATTTTTCTATATTAGCGCTGTTTAAATTTTTTGGTTGAAAAAAACCGGAAAAAACGACTTATAAAAACTAAATGTTCACAAGGCTTGTCATCTTCATCTTTTTGTTTCTAGGAATAACGCCAGTACTTTCTCAGGAATCGCTTCATCTATTACTGGATGAGCTGGATCAGACTATTGCTAATGATGATATTTATACAAAAAAAAAGCAGCACGACATCCAAACCCTCAAACAACTTAACCATAGTGGTGACGATGTGAAAATCTATACATTCTATCGTAATCTATCCAAAAGCTATGAAGTTTTTATCGCTGATTCTGCGGAATATTACACCCAGAAATCTTTGGGAACCGCCCAAAAAATAAAAAACGAAAATTACATTGCAGAAAGCAAAATACAGTTAGCAAGGATAAAAGCAAAAGCAGGAATGTTCCCTTTTTCTCTCGACATCCTGAAAACCATTAACAAAAATATTCTCGACCAAAACCAGCTGATCGATTATTATAAAGCATATCTGGAAGTATACATCTATTGGATTGAATATCAGGACGGGCATGATACGGATGAAATTCTGAAGAAAAAAAATGCAGTTCAGGATACGCTGCTTGGCATCCTTCCAAAAAACTCTTATGAATATACAATTAATTACGGTACCAAAAATATTGAGCTCGGAAATTACAACGATGCCGAAAAAGTGCTTATGCAGGGTTTTAAATATGTAAAGCCTGATACGCGGGAATTCTCGATTCTCAACTCCATTCTTGCTTATTTGTACGAAAGCAAAAAAGACATCAAAAAACAAAAGGAATTTCTCGCAAAATCCGCACTCTCCGATATCCACGCAGCGGTGAAAGAAAATGTCTCCCTTCGTACACTTGCCATATTATTATTTGAGGACGGCGATATCAGCAGAGCAAATTTTTACATCAAAAGAAGCTTGGAAGACGCCAATTTCTATAAAGCAAGATTAAGAAACATCCAGATTGCGAGGGTTTTACCAATCATCGACAAAGCTTATCAGATAGATCGGGAACGTCAGGAAAAAAAGCTGCGCATACTTTTCGTAACTGCCAGTATTTTGTCCGTTATTCTTTTAATCGCCACTGCGCTCATTATTAATCAGAACCGGAAAGTCTCCAAAGCCAGAAAAAAACTTTCCGAAACCAATGAAAAGCTCAATATTCTTAATGAAAATCTGAAACAGGCAAATCTGAAACAGGTAGAAACCAACAATTCTTTAACGGAAGCCAACCATCTGAAAGAACAGTATATTAAAAGCTTTTTGGAAATCTGCACGGAATATATTGACCGGCTTGAAAATTTTAAAGAAATTGTAAACCGAAAAATAAAAACCGGACAAACTGCAGAAATACTGAAATTAACCGCTTCTTCCCAGGATAATACCAAAGAACTAAAAGAATTGTACAACAATTTCGATAAAGCATTTCTGAAAATATACCCGAATTTTGTAGAACAGGTGAATGAACTGCTTCGTCCTGACGAACGCTATCAGATTAATGACAACCATATCCTCAACCAAGAGCTGCGTGTTTTTGCGCTTATCCGTCTTGGTGTTACCAATAATAACCAGATCGCAACATTCCTGCATTACACTCTCCGTACAATTTATAACTACCGGAGTAAAGTAAAATCCAAAGCCATAAATGCGGACGACGATTTCGAAACCAAAATCCAAAATCTGGGAAATATTTCTCCCGAAGCATAAAATTTCGGGGCACAAATTCTCTGTAAAAAATTTCAATTCCGGCATTTTTTTCATTGCAAAATTTACTTTAGCATATGTAAAACACAATGGTAAAATATTAACAGCCAGTTAATTAAAAATTAAACATCTACCCCTTTACTTACTTCAACGCTATTTTCAAAACATCGGCAACCTTCACAGATTATATTTGTAGAAACCGGAAAAACTTTTATGAAGAGTCATTATTCCGGGTTCACTAAAAGCTATACTATGAACATAAAATGTTTTGAATCAAAAAAAAGAGAAAAACCTTCGTTCCGTTTTCCGGTAGCAGCAGCCTTTCTGTTTTCTTTCGGATTATTCCCAAATTTTTTGCAAGCTCAGCAGGAGAAATCCAGTGATACGCTGACGAAGGAAAAATCTATTGATGAAGTGGTGCTGATCGGCTATGGGAAAGTAAAGAAAAAAGACCAAACCGGTTCTGTATCTACCCTAAAAATGAATACCGAAACACGAGGTTTTGCGCCCAATGCGCAAGATGTTCTGGTAGGAAAAATTGCTGGAGTTACCGTAACTACAGAAGGAGGTTCGCCAAGTGGCGGAGCAAGCATTAGAATACGCGGAGGCTCCTCACTTTCCGCAAGCAATGATCCGCTGATTATTATCGACGGGGTAATGATTGACAATGATGGATTGGGCGGTGCCGGAAATATCCTAAATACGCTCAACCCTACTGATATTGATACATTTACCATTCTGAAAGACGCATCTGCAACCGCTATTTATGGTTCCAGAGCTTCTAATGGTGTTATCCTGATTACTACCAAAAAAGGGAGTAACGGAAAAATCCGGGTTACCTATGACGGAAATATGTCGGTAAGCGCTCCTAAAAAGATGATTGAAGTAATGAATGCTGATGAATACAGAAACTTTATTAATCAAACTTTTGCAGGACAAGGAAATTTTGAAGAAGTGGTAGGAAAGCTAGGAACAGCCAATACTAATTGGCAAAAGCAGATCTACAGAACTACTTTTAATAGCGAAAATAATCTCAGCATTTTGGGATCTGTGAACAATAAAATGCCTTACCGTGTTTCTTTCGGATACAGTGATCTTTCCGGAATTCTGAAAACCTCGGAAATGGAACGCTATACCTCCAGTATTACCCTGAATCCTACTCTTTTTGATAAGCATCTGAATATTAATTTAAACGGAAGAGGAATGTATATCAAAAACCGTTTTGCATCTCAGGATGCAGTAGGATCCGCAGTTGTAATGGATCCTACGCAAAATGTGTATGACAGCGACAGTCCTTTCGGAGGCTATTTTACATGGACAGGCAGCGATAACAATATCATACAGGTTTCTACCAAAAATCCGCTTTCATTGCTCACGATGAGAGAAGACAAATCGAAAGTTTATAATTTCATCGGGAATGCTCAGTTGGATTATAAGCTGCATTTTTTTCCCGATCTTCATTTCAATTTAAATGCTGGTCTCGATTATTCGGAAAGCGATGGAAGCGTTTATATTCCTGCTTTGGCACCTTCGGATTATCAATATGGTGGTTTTGACCAGAATTGGAACCAGCTCAGAAGAAACTCCACCCTGGATCTTTATGCGCAGTATGCTAAAGATTTCGGATTTCTGGACAGCCGTTTCGATATAATGGGAGGTTATTCTTGGCAGCATTATTACAGAGAAGGCAATAATATCGCCTATCGGGTTTCCCGTTTTGATGAATACGGAAATCCACTTTTGGTAAGCCAGAGCAATTATGCAACAGAACATTATATTGTTTCTTTTTTCGGAAGGCTCAATTACAGTATCAAAGATCGTTATCTTTTTACATTTACGATGAGAAACGATGGTTCTTCCCGATTCAGTTCAGAAAACCGCTGGTCATTATTTCCATCTGCGGCTTTTGCATGGAAGATGAATGATGATCTTTTCAAAAACTCAAATACAGTTAACGAACTTAAGCTGCGTTTAGGTTGGGGAAAAACCGGTCAGCAGGATATCAATCAGGGGGATTATCCGTATTTGGGAACCTATCAGCACAGTATTGGTGCAGAAGCAAGTTATTTGCAGGGATACAATAACGGTGTTCCTGTTTGGGTTTCTTTGTTACGACCAGGAGCCTACAATCCAGATCTGAAATGGGAAACTACAGAAACTTACAATATCGGACTGGATTTTGGCTTATGGAAAAACAGAATTGAAGGAGCAATAGATCTTTATCAAAGAAAAACCACCGACCTTATCAATGCCGAAACCAAAGTACCTGCAGGAACTAATTTCGCAGAATATGTAGCAGCAAATATCGGAACGCTCGAAAACAAAGGAGCGGAATTTTCCTTAAACACAAAACCTCTGGTTACTGAAAATTTCACCTGGGAAATAGGCGGAAACATCTCCTACAATTATAACAAAATTACTTCTTTAAGCTATGGTGATAACAACAGTGCAATGAGAAGATTCAGTATGAATGTTCATAAAGTAGGTTATGCTTCCGGAATGTTCTTCGTGTATGAACAGATTTATGATGAAAACGGAAAACCAATAGAAGGTTTCTACAAAGATCAGAATAACGACGGTGTAATCAACGAATCAGATTTAAGGGTTTTCCATAAACCTGCACCAGATTATACTTTTGGTATCAATACCAGGCTGCGTTACAGAAATTGGGACTTCTCAGTTGCAAGTCACGGAAGCATCGGTAATTATAATTACAACGCTGTTGCTGCAAACGGTGCCGCACTAAGTCCGGCTTCCATTTACGCCAATGAATTTCTTGTAAACCGCCCGAAAAGTGCTTTCGAAACCAACTTCCAAAACGGGCAGAACCTTTCCGATTATTATGTTCAGGATGCTTCTTTTTACCGGATCGATAATATCGTTCTTGGCTATACCTTCAAAGATCTGAACAATATGGTGAAAAGCCTGAGAATCTACTCTACCGTGCAAAATCCTTTTGTTTTTACAAAATATAAAGGTCTGGATCCTGAAGTTTTCGGCGGAATAGACGGGAACCTTTATCCAAGACCTGTTACGATAATGCTGGGAACCAATTTCAACTTTTAAACTTAATAAAAATGAAACTCATTAATACCTATCTCATCCTGCTGTTTTCTTTTTTCTCACTCGTTTCCTGTGTGAATGATCTGGATACGGAACCTTTGACAGACAATATTCTGACTCCCGAAAATGCATGGAAAGATCCGCAGTCTTACAGCCTGTTTTTAGCAAAAATCTACGCAGGATTTGCACTTTCAGGGAATGAAGGACCAGCCGGAAGTCCCGATATGAATGCTTCGGATCAGGGTGAAGCCACATTTCTGCGCTCATATTGGAATCTTCAGGAACTTTGCACCGATGAAGTAATTGGTGCATGGGACGATGAAGGTTTGAGAGGTTTGCAATTCTGCCAATGGAATTCTACAAGTAAATTTGTGGGATTGAATTATACAAGAATCTATCTGAATATTGCTTATGCCAATGAATTTATGCGGGAAACCACCGATGAAAAACTGAACTCGAGGGGCGTTTCCGCTGAACTGAAAGCACAAATCCAAACCATGCGTGCAGAAGCCCGTACTTTAAGAGCAATGAGCTATTATTTCTTAATGGATTTATACGGAAATATCCCTTATATTCCTGAAGAATCTGGGGTAGGTTCCTATCTTCCGGAGCAAAAAGACCGAACTTTCTTTTTCACTTTTATCGAATCTGAACTGAAAGGCACAGAAAACGAACTCCCAAATAATTCCTCCTCCAATTATGGGAAAATAACCGCTCCGGCAGCCTGGATGATTTTAGCAAAGATGTACCTGAATGCCGAAGTCTACATTCAGCAAAATAAATATACAGAAGCGCTGGTATATCTCAACAAAATTCTTTCCGCCGGATATATCCTGGAACCGGAATATAAAAACCTCTTCAATGCGGATAACCATCAGTCGAAAGAGATCATTTATTCTATTGTTTTTGATGGGCAGCACGCAACTACGTATGGCGGAACAACATTTCTGCTTGCAGCTTCTTACAAATCAGATATGAATCCTTTGGATAATTTTGGATTTTCTCAGGCATGGTCTGGAATCCGTTCCAAAGAAACTTTATCCGATAAGTTTACGGAAAACGACAAACGCGCAATGTTCTGGAAAACCGACAGAACTAAGGAAACTGCACAATGGACGGATTTTAACCAAGGCTGGTCGGTAATAAAATTCACCAATAAAAACAAAGATGGTTCTAATGGTTCTAATGCTGTTTTCGCCGACACCGATTTTCCGATATTCCGGCTTGCAGATGCATATTTGATGTATGCAGAAGCAGTTCTGAGAGGAGGACAAGGCGGAAGTCTTTCTCAGGCGGTAACTTACATCAATCAACTGAGAACAAGAGCCGGTGTTCCTTTAATTAGTGAATCTTCTTTGAACCTGGACTTTCTTCTGGATGAGCGTTCCCGGGAATTATACTGGGAAGGACATCGCAGAAGCGATCTTATCCGTTTCGGAAAATTTACGAAAGAATACAACTGGCCCTGGAAAAACGGCGTATACAGCGGTACTCCGAATATTGATGAAAAATACAAACTTTATCCGCTTCCGGCTACGGAAATTTCGGCAAATCCTAATCTTATCCAAAACCAAGGTTATTAAAAAAACTTAATATCTTATGAAAGCAATTTTTAAAATATTTATAATCAGCTTCTGGGGAAGTTTGTTATTTTCCTCCTGCAGGACAGATGACCAACTGATACTGAAAGATATCATCCCTACGACGATCGACGACATTTCGCAAAAAAGTTTCATTCTGGCGGAACCTTCTGCAAATACCAATCCGCTGATGACAACCATCACCTGGACTGCAACCGAATTCAACCTAAGCAGTGCTTCACATCCTGAACCTGCAGGAACAATCAATTATGCCCTGCAGATGGATATGGAGGGAAATAATTTTACTAATGCTGTAACGGTAGCTTCTACGAACGGACTTTCGGCAGATCTTTTCGTGAAAGATATCAATCTTGTTTTATTGAACAAGCTTAATGCGGTTCCGGAAGAAGAAGCTCATTTGGAATTAAGAATTCTTACTTATTATGGTCAGAACAATTCCATCCCATCATCCAATACTCTGAAAATTATTGTTACTCCGTACAAACCTGTGGAAGATGTACCGGCAGTATATCTTCTCGGAGATATGAATGGCTGGAATAATACCAGCACCGAATATATTATGTTCAGAAATTCTAATAATCCGGATGACAGAACCTATACCTATTCGGGAAGAATTGCAGGAAACACTTATTTCAAATTTATTCCGCAGGAATCTTTGGGTACCTATAAAGCATATTGCCGGAAAGACGATTCTACAATGACGTATGAAGAAACAGATGCAGGAGCATTTTATAACGAATTTGAACGTTATGTAACAATAACCATTAATACCCAAACCTTAACGTATACCATTGAAGATTATACAGAAAGTAATACCGCTATTTTCTATAGTACAATCGGACCAATCGGAGGATTCTGCAACTGGGATAATGAGCCTCCAATGACAAAATCTCTGTACGATGGACATCAGTGGAGTGGTACCTTCACATTCGATGTTTCCACCGCCTGCAAATTCCGTGGAAATAAAGATTGGGCGAATAATTGGGGCGGTGCTGCAGAAGAGTTCCCTTACGGAAAAGCCATTTTCGATGGACCAGGAGCCAATATTTCTGTTCCTGGAACTTATAAAATTTATTTCAATGATTTAACAGGACATTACACCATCCTTCAACAATAATATAGCACAATGAAAAATCTCAAATTAATATTCTCATTTTTTATCTTCGTGTGTTTTGTAAGTTGTACACCGGATTATGACGTGGATGAAACAGGATTGAACATCACTCCACCTGCAATTAATGCACTTTCCAAAACCGATTGGCAGCTTACAAAACCAGCAGCAGAAGAAAACCCCTTGGTTTTCCGGCTGAGTTGGACAAAAGCCAGATTCAACTACAACAGTGGAAATTACATTTATACCGATGATATCAATTATGAAGTACAGATTGATCTGGCAGACCACAATTTTGAATCCGCCAAAACATTTGTAGAGACCAAAAATCTTTACACCGATTTTTTTACCGTGGATCTGAAAAATATTCTGGATGAACTGAAGGGAGCAGAAATAAATACACCCGAAAACATCAGCATCAGGATTAAAGCTGTTTCTTCAAAAGGAGAAACATTTTCCCAACCACTTAATCTCACTATTACTTCCTATCTGAACGTAGATCCGATGGTGAAAAATGTTTATCTGATCGGTGATATGAATGGTTGGGACAATACCAGCAAAGCCTACATCCTGTTCAGAAACTCCAATAATTATGAGGACGGGGTGTATACCTATACCGGATATTTTCCATCCGCAACTTATTTCAAATTCTGTTCGGAAGAGTTTCTCGGAAGTTATGACAATATGTATTGCGCAGGAAGCGGCGGCGTTTTAGAGCAAGGAGATTTGGGAGCTTTTTATGTTGAAAGCGGCTATCATACAATTTCCATTGACACTGAAAATAAGACTTGGAAAATTACCGATCCTGGAATTTCCAACCCTTCCGAATATAATACAATGGGGCCAATCGGAGGATTCTGCGATTGGGATAATGAGCCAATGATGACCAAATCCACCTTCGATCCGCATCAATGGAAAATCACCTATCAGTTCACTGCTTCCACCGCTTGCAAATTCCGGGGAAACAAAGACTGGGCAAACAACTGGGGTGGAAATGATGCCGATATCCCTTACGGAAAAGCCGTTTTCGACGGACCTGGTGCTACCATCCAAGAAGTGGGAACCTATGATATTTATTTCAACGATCTTACTGGTCATTACGCAATTGTAAAACAATAAAATTTAAATTCTGATGAAATTTTTTAGTACCATAAAAATTATTTTCCTTTCGTTATTGTTTACTTTTTCTTTGGGAAACTGCAATAATGATGATATTGGGATTCAGGAAATTCCCAACAGCGAGATCACTCCGGTTTCTGCACATAACAAAGTAATTTATGAAATAAATGTCCGCAATTATTCCTCTCAGGGATTTAATGGAGTAAAAAATGATCTTGCCCGGCTGAAAGATCTTGGTGTAGATATTCTCTGGCTGATGCCTGTACATCCGATAGGTGAAGAGAACAGAGAAGGAAGCTTGGGAAGCCCATATTCCGTAAAAGATTATAAAAAAATAAATCCCGAATTCGGAACAGAAGCCGATTTTAAATCCTTAATCGAAACTGCCCACAGTTTGAAAATGGAAATATGGATGGATTGGGTTGCCAATCATACAGCTTGGGATCATCCGTGGGTTTCGGAACATCTGGATTACTATGCATCACAAAACGGGCAGCAGCCTTACTCCCCAAATGGCTGGAATGATGTTGTACAACTGGATTTCAGCAATCAGAACCTTCGTGCTGCGATGATTGATGCAATGAAATATTGGGTTCAGAATTTCAATATAGACGGATACCGGTGCGATGCTGCAACTTTTGTTCCTCTGGATTTCTGGCAGCAGGCAATTCCACAGGTAAATGCCATAAAAAAAATCACCTGGCTTGCTGAAGGTGACGATCCGGCTTATATGTCGGTCTTCGATTATGATTATGCATGGCAGTTCAGCAATAATGCCTTTAGTAACTTGGGAACCGGAAGCAATGCTTCAGCATTTATTGAAGGATGCGAGACGATGTTTAATAATCCGGACTATGCTCAAAAAAACAGAATGCTCTTTCTAACCAATCACGATCAAAACGCCCACGAAGGTACAGAATTCACACGTTTCGGCTCTAATGTTCTGCCTTTATCCGTACTTTATTTTACTATTTACGATATGCCGCTTATCTACAACGGACAGGAAATCGGGATGAATAAACCAATGAGCCTCTTTGAGTACGATCCTGTACAATGGGATCCAAACAATAAAATCTATTGGGAACTCTTCAAAAAACTAACACGCTTGAAAAGAACACAGCCTGCTTTGGAAGACGGAGCCAATCGCGGATCACTGAAAATTTATCCAATCAATAAAGAAAATGTTTTTGTATATTCCCGTAAAAAGGGAGATAATGAGGTATTGGTGATGATGAATTTCAACAATGTTGCTGTAAATTTTAAATGGGATGCTGATGTTCCGGTCGGAAGCTTCAAAAATTATCTTTCCGGTGACGAAAAAAAGTTTGATAAAAACGGAGGAAATATTCTGATGGAAAAAGGATATGCCATCTTTGTAAAATAAATTTTGATTAATGAAGAAATTATCTGCAGCATATATTGGGATTTTACTATTGCTTTTAGGAACGGTAAATCTCTTTTCTCAAAACCCGAAAACCTGTTCCATAAAATCTCCCGACGGAAAATTGAACTTTGAGGCAGGAATCTCAGAAAACAAATTATATTATCAGGTATCCAAAAACGGGAAAACAATCCTTGCACCTTCCTATCTCGGTTTACGCTTGAAAAACAGCGAAATATATAATAATCTCGAGATTACAGATGTTCATTATTCCAAAGCAGATGAAACCTGGAAACAACCTTGGGGCGAAGAAACACAAATCCGGAATCAGTATCAGCAGATGCAGGTATACGTTCAGGAAAAAAATAATCTCAAAAGAAAATTTACCCTAAATGTTAAAATTTATAATGACGGTTTCGGTTTCCGGTATGAATTTCCGGAACAAAAAAACCTGAAAGAAGTCATTATTATGGATGAACTCACCGAATTTAATTTTCCTGAAGATCATCAAGCATGGTCAATCCCTTACAAAACAGAATTTTACGAAGGATTATTCACCAAAACATTACTCTCAAAAAAAGATACCATTTCTACTCCCGTTACCATCGAAACAGGATCCGGACAATTTCTGGCATTACACGAAGCCAACCTTACCGATTATGCAGCAATGAATGTCTATCCGGATAAAAAATCATCAAAGCTGAAAGTCTGGCTTACTCCGTGGTCAACAGGAGAAAAAGTTTTTACAAAAACACCTTTTCAAACTCCTTGGAGAACACTGATTATTGCAGAAAATGCCGGAGATCTGCTGCTTTCAAGATTAATGCTGAACCTCAACGAACCTAATAAAATTGAAGACACTTCCTGGATAAAACCGGGGCGTTATATCGGGATTTGGTGGGGAATGCATATGAAAAAATACACCTGGGAAATGGGACCAAACCACGGCGCAAAAACCGACAATGTTCTCAGATATATCGATTTCGCAGCAAAGCATCAATTTTCAGGAGTGCTTGTGGAAGGTTGGAATCTGGGATGGGAAGATTGGAAATCTTTTGAATTTTACAAACCGTATCCAGATTTTAATATTCAGAAAATTACAGATTATGCAAAATCCAAAAACGTGGAACTGATTGGTCATCACGAAACCGGAGGAAATACAAAAAAATATGAGCAGCAAATGGAGGAAGCATTCCGGTTTTACAACAAATACGGAATCCATACCGTAAAAACCGGATATGTAGGCGGATTGCTCGACGGGAAAGAACTGCATAGCAGCCAATACGGTGTACGCCATTACCGGAAAGTCATCGAAACTGCTGCGAAATATAAAATAATGATTGACAATCACGAACCAGTAATGCCTACCGGATTACAGCGCACCTTTCCGAATCTGATGACACAGGAAGGTGTTCGCGGGCAGGAATGGGATGCCTGGTCGAAAGACGGTGGAAATCCGCCAGAACATACAACCATTATTCCATTTACACGAGGTTTGGCAGGACCTACAGATTTCACTCCGGGGACATTTAATTTCGATAACCCTGTACTTCCCAATACAAAAGTGCATTCCACCATAGCAAAGCAGCTTGCTTTATCAGTGATTATTTACAGTCCTTTACAAATGGCTTCGGATATGATCGAAAATTATGAAGGCAGACCAGAGTTCGAGTTCATCACATCCTGCCCTTCCAACTGGAGCAAAACCGTAATCCCAAATGCAAAAATCGGGGAATACGTAACGATTGCAAGAAAAGACAGAGATTCCGAAAACTGGTATTTAGGAAGCATTACCAATGCAGATTCAAGAGAATTAAATATTTCATTGAATTTTCTGGACAGCAATGCAAAATACAAAGCAAAAATTTTTCGGGACGGAAAAGATGCTGATTATCAAAAAAATCCTTACCCTGTAGAAATTACGGAAATGGACGTTACTTCAGAAACAATTTTACCGCTCAATTTGGCAAGAAGCGGCGGAACAGCAATAATTCTCACAAAATACTAAACCAAGGATTTGTATTTGGAACCGCTTCCTCACGAAGCGGTTTTTATTTTTAAAGTTTTTATTACTTCCCTCTCAAAGATTTGCTTTCCCGAAAACTCGCAATAAGATAATACGCCACAAAAACGGTAGAAAATTTAATAATAGAAGGTATAGCGATTTCAAAACTGAAAAACAAAAATCCTATGACAAACAGTAATACAATGCCAATAAAGGAAATTCCCATTTTTTTGAAAAGTGCCCATTCCGGATGATCTACAAAATATGCAATCCCCCATCCTAATCCAAATGCAAAAGCATAAAACAAATCCACTTTCCAGCCTTGGCTTCCCAGTAGATAATAGTTCAAAAGAAAACTTACTCCCGTTCCCAATAAAAAATATAAAACTGATCTTTTCATACACACAAATCTTTTGCAAAAATACAATTTCCAAACACCGAGAGAAGAATTTCGCAACCATTTTACAGAAATTACAGAATTGATTATCTTTGGAACATTCAGAAAATTCTCAAAAAATCTTTATGGAAAACCAAAAATATCAGCCCCAAAATAAAGTAAGAATTGTAACCGCCGCTTCACTTTTCGACGGACACGATGCTGCCATCAATATTATGCGCAGAATGATCCAGGGAACCGGATGCGAAGTGATCCATCTCGGACACGACAAATCTGCAGAAGAAGTGGTGAACACCGCAATCCAGGAAGATGCCAATGCCATCGCACTTACTTCTTACCAAGGCGGTCATAACGAATATTTCAAATACATCTACGATTTGCTTCGCGAAAAAAACGCACCACAAATCAAAATTTTTGGCGGCGGTGGCGGCGTAATCTTGCCTGAAGAAATCAAGGATTTAATGGATTACGGAATCGACAGAATCTACTCTCCCGATGACGGAAGAGAGCTCGGTTTGCAGGGAATGATTGATGATCTGGTGAAAAAATCAGATTTCCCGACAGGAAAAAATGTTACCATTCAAGATTTAGACAAAATAAAATTTGAAGACTCAAAATCCATTGCGGAAATTATTTCTGCCGTTGAAAATTTCTCTGATGAAAAACAGGATTTAGTAAAAGAAATTGATGAAAGAGCCAAAAAATCCAACATCCCTATTATTGGAATTACCGGAACAGGAGGCGCCGGAAAATCTTCATTAACAGACGAATTGGTGCGCAGATTTCTCCGCTCCAATACCGATAAAAAAATCGCCATCATTTCCATCGATCCGAGTAAAAAGAAAACAGGCGGAGCATTATTGGGCGACAGAATCCGGATGAATTCCATTAACGATAAAAGAGTGTATATGCGTTCGATGGCGACAAGAGAAAACAATGTTTCGGTTTCACCTTACATCCATTCCGCACTCAATATTTTGAAGTTGGCAAAACCCGATGTTATTATCCTGGAAACTTCAGGAATCGGGCAAAGCGGCTCGGAAATTACCGAAATCGCCGATGTTTCGATGTACGTGATGACTCCGGAATATGGCGCTTCCACACAGTTGGAAAAAATAGATATGCTGGATTATGCAGATTTAGTTGCTTTAAACAAATCTGATAAACGCGGCGCTTTAGACGCGCTTCAAGCCGTGAAAAAACAATTCCAGAGAAATCACGTTTTGTTTGATAAATCTTTAGACGAAATGCCGGTTTTCTCCACAAAAGCAAGCCAGTTCAACGATTGGGGAACTACGGAATTGTATAATATCCTGATTAAAAAGGTAAACGAAAAATTTAGTTCATTAAATTTAAACGAATATGAAGAGCAAAATGTTTCCGAAGAGTCCACAATTATTCCACCGAAACGCGTTCGTTATCTTTCCGAAATTGTAGAAAACAATCACGCTTACGACAAAGAAGTTGTAGAACAGGTTTTGGTGGCAAGAAAACTCTATCAGCTACACGGCTCGAAAAATATTCTGGAAGATGATGAACATACCAAAGAAATCATCGAAAAACGATATCAGAAAATCAAAAAAGATCTGAACCAGGAGAATATTTATTTCCTGAACGGTTGGAGACATTTCAAGGAAGAAATGCAGAAAGACGAATACACCTATCTTGTTCGTGGAAAGGAAATAAAAGTGGAAACCAAGTACGAAAGCTTGTCTCATCTAAAAATCCCGAAAATTGCGCTTCCGAAGTTTCAGGATTGGGGCGATTTGATTCGCTGGAAAGGACAGGAAAATGTTCCGGGACAATTTCCATTTACAGCCGGGATTTATCCATTCAAAAGAACCGGAGAAGATCCAACCAGAATGTTTGCAGGAGAAGGCGGACCGGAAAGAACCAACCGGAGATTTCATTACGTTTCCGAAGATATGCCTGCAAAAAGGCTTTCAACAGCATTTGATTCCGTAACATTATACGGACAAGATCCAGCATTTCCGCCCGATATTTACGGAAAAATCGGGAACGCAGGAGTTTCTATTGCCACTTTGGATGATGCTAAAAAATTGTATTCCGGTTTCGATCTGGTAAACGCTTTAACCTCGGTTTCGATGACCATCAACGGACCAGCTCCTATGATTCTGGCATTTTTTATGAATGCTGCCATCGATCAGAATGTAGAAAAATATATTGTCGAAAATGGTTTAGAAGCTAAAGTTGAAGAAGTTTTAAAAGCAAAATTTGACGATAAAGGTTTAGCAAGACCAAAATACAATGGAGAATTACCACCTTCCAACAACGGTTTGGGACTAAAACTTTTGGGAATTACCGGTGATGAAATTATTGATGCTGAAACATACGAAAAAATAAAAGCACAAACCATCGCAACCGTTCGCGGAACCGTACAAGCCGATATTCTGAAAGAAGACCAAGCACAAAACACTTGTATTTTCTCGACTGAATTTGCCTTGAGGTTGATGGGCGACGTTCAGGAATATTTCATCAAAGAAAAAGTAAGAAACTTCTATTCGGTTTCCATTTCCGGATATCATATTGCAGAAGCAGGCGCCAATCCAATTTCGCAACTTGCTTTCACGCTTGCAAACGGTTTCACGTATGTTGAATATTATTTGTCCAGAGGAATGGACATCAACGATTTTGCTCCCAATTTATCCTTCTTTTTCTCCAACGGAATCGATCCGGAATACGCCGTAATCGGTCGTGTTGCAAGAAGAATCTGGGCAAAAGCAATGAAGCTGAAATATGGAGCCGACGAAAGAAGCCAGATGTTGAAATACCACATACAAACTTCCGGAAGATCACTTCACGCTCAGGAAATTGATTTCAATGATATCAGAACGACTTTACAGGCATTGTATGCAATTTATGATAATTGTAATTCTCTACACACGAATGCTTATGACGAGGCGATTACGACTCCAACCGAGCAATCGGTAAGAAGAGCAATGGCGATTCAGTTGATTATCAATAAAGAATTAGGTTTGGCAAAAAACGAAAATCCGTTGCAAGGTTCTTTTATTATTGAAGAATTGACGGATTTGGTGGAAGAAGCCGTTTATGCAGAATTTGATAGAATCACGGAAAGAGGCGGTGTTCTTGGCGCAATGGAAACGATGTATCAGCGCTCGAAAATTCAGGAAGAATCCATGCATTACGAATGGCTGAAACACACCGGAGAATATCCGATTATCGGTGTGAATACTTTTCTGGGAAAAGACGGTTCGCCAACAGTTCTTCCAGGAGAAGTGATCCGTTCCACAGAAGAAGAAAAGCAGGCGCAGATTTCTGCACTTCACAATTTTCAGAAAGCAAACGATGATAAAACCGAAGAATGGCTGAATAAACTGCAACTTGCCGCCATCAACCAACACAATTTGTTTGAAGTTTTGATGGATGCCGTGAAATTCTGCAGTCTCGGACAAATCACGAATGCGCTGTTTGAAGTTGGTGGAAAATACCGGAGGAATATGTAATTTTTAATCATCTATTCATATCAAAAATCTCTCAAAGTTTGGGAGATTTTTTTATTGTATATTATATTGATTTTTTATACTTTCGCAAGCTTAATTTTAAGAAAATTTTAACAAAAAGAAATGAAAAAAGTTATTTTACTCTATGTTAGTTTGTTTCTAATAACCAGCTGTGTATCCAAAGTTGCCTTATCCCCAGAATACTGGAAAACACCTTCTAAAGTGGGAGTATTTGTAAATGTAAATAAACCTCATAAATTCAAAGAAGGTTCTCAAGGTCTTTTAGATATGGCGGTAACTTCTGGAGACAAATATCAAGAAGCTCTGGATTTAATAGGACAACAAATTCAGCCAAAAGATGAACTGGTGAATCTATACTCGGATATTTTAAAATCTAAAGGAAAAGAGATTGTAATCGTAAATGAAACTTTCGATCCTAAAACAGCACAAAAATTCAAAGGAAATAAACAAGAAGGCAAAAAATATTCTGTCTATGATTTCAGTAATTTAAAAGATAAATATAATATTGATGAATTACTTTTTATCAATGTAGATTACGGATTTATGATTTCTTATTACGGGATGATTGAAACCGGAAAATCCGCCTATTTTTCTGCAAATACCAATTTGATTAATTTGGCGGACCAAAGTCTTGCTCTTGCCAATTTTAATGCCAAAAGCAATCCTCTCAAAAAATGGAAAGACAATAATTATGAGGCTTCTGTAAATGGCGTAAATTCTGCATACCAACAGGTGAAAGAATTGGAAAAAACCGCTGTTTTGAAATAAAAGCCAATATTTATAAAAAACCAAACCTTTAAACTCCCTTTCGGGAGTTTTTTCTATTTTTGATAAAACCCCAAAAATTTTGAAAAAAACAATATTTTTAGTTCTTAGCATTTTTTTACTGTTTTCCTGCAAATCGGAAAAAGAAAAGATTGCAAAAGAAGAAACGACTCGACAAGCCGTTATAGACAGTACGATTACGGCTTTCAAAAAAAAATTGTATCAAAACAAAATAGATTCTGTTTTTGCAAAGTATAATTTCAACGGAAGTATCGCTGTTTTTCAAGATTCTGTTTTACTGGCAAAAAAAGATTCCGGTTTTGAAGATTTTAATGCAAAAACCAAAATCAGCAATCAGACCGTATTTGCAATTGGTTCGGTCAGCAAACAGTTTACAGCGGTTTTGGTTTTACAGCTCGCCGAATCCGGGAAACTGAAACTGGACGATAAAGTATCACAATATCTTTCTGATTTTCAAAATGATAGATATAAAAACATTACCATTCAGCAGCTTCTGAATCACACTTCGGGAATTTCCGACAGCGGAAACGGACTTCTTTTCAAAAGCGGAAACAGCTTTAGTTATTCCAACAAAGGATTTTATTTTTTGGGCAAACTCATCGAAAAAGTTTCCGGGAAAAATCTGAATGACAATTATACAGAACTGTTCCGCAAAGCCGAACTGAGCAATACTTTTACCGCCGATAATTTTTCAGGAATTCATTTTGCAGGCGCTTATTTGGGAACGCCGAAAAAATTTCAGAAAGTCGAAAATATGCCCAAACGTCTTACCGAAAAAAGCATCAGTATTTCTGCCGGTGGAATCCTTTCCACTACCGATGATCTGCATCTTTGGAATCAGGCTTTGTACAACGGAAAACTGATAAATACTGAATTTTTGAAAAATTTTGAAAATAAAAGTGCCAATCGCAATCATCCGATTTTCGGGAAAATGGGCTACGGTTTCGGAATAATGATGAATCCCGGAAAACCCGATTCTTTTTTCCACAGCGGTTATGTAAAAGGCTCGCCATCACTCAATATTTATTATCCCGAAAACCAAATTTCCGTCATCATCCTTTCCAATATCGCAGATGAAAATTCGGGGAAAAATGCCATCTTCAAACCCCATCGTGAAATGAAAACTTTTGCAGACGAAATTGAAAATATAAAAGTAGATTTTAAATAGTAGTTGTAAAGATTTTCCGTCTTTAATTTTTACATTTGCCCTATGGAAACCGAAAAAATTATTTTAGGAATCGATCCGGGAACTAAGGTTATGGGTTTTGGAATTATTTCCGTAAAAAAAAATAAAATGGAACTGGTTTCCATCCACGAACTGATTCTGAAAAAATATCCCAACCACGAAACCAAACTGAAATATATTTTTGAAAAAACACTGGCTTTGATTGACGAGTTTCATCCCGACGAAGTTGCTTTGGAAGCACCGTTTTTCGGAAAAAATGTACAGTCGATGCTAAAATTGGGACGTGCGCAAGGTGTGGCAATGGCTGCAAGCCTTCACCGAAATGTTCCCATCACCGAATATTCCCCGAAAAAAGTAAAAATGGCAATCACCGGAAACGGAAATGCCAGCAAAGAACAGGTAGCCGGAATGCTTCAAAACCTTCTTAAACTGAAAGAATTCCCCACAAAATATCTTGATGCTTCCGATGGTTTGGCGGTTGCAGTTTGCCATCACTTCAACTCCGGAAATCCTGAAAAAGAGAAAAATTATTCCGGTTGGGCAAGCTTTCTGAAACAAAATCCGGACAGAATTAAATAAATTCCCCTTCTTGAAGAAGGGGTGGCAAAATTTTAGCAGAAAATTTTGACGGGGTAGTTTTTATTTCCATTCAAATAAGTTATTGATTTACAGATTTTTTATTTGTAAAACAGTTTTACAAATAATTTACTTGGTAAAACCTAATACTATTTGTAACATTGGTACGTTTTTTATAACAGATTCATTAACCAAAATTTATAAAAATGAAACACCAAAATATACATCCGGCTTCCACCGTGAATCATAAGATGAATTGGTTTCAGAAATTGATGATGATTTGCTCCGGAGCGAACATTCATATCCTGAAAAAAACGCCAAGTGAATGGAACAAATTTTCCGGAATCGGAGGTATTGTACTTTTCACAGCTGTTTTTGCAACATTATCCGCAGGATATGCAATGTTCACGATTTTCGATAATGTGTGGGCAGCAACAGGTTTTGCAATTTTATGGGGATTGATGATCTTCAACCTCGACCGCTATATTGTTTCTTCCATAAAAAAAACAGGAATGGTTTGGAACCAGATTCTGATGGCAATTCCTCGTTTGTTACTCGCTACTTTTTTAGGAATAATTATTTCCAAACCTTTGGAACTGAAAATTTTTGAAAAAGAAGTAAACAAGCAGCTCAATACTATTATCCAGAGAAATAAAAAACAACTTCAGGCTGAAATGAACGGAAGAATTATGCAACAATCCGGACCTTTCGAAACTGAAAAAAAGCAGATCGCCGAGAAAATTGCCGTTTATCAAACTGCTTATGATTCTGCTTCCGTAGAACTGGAAAAGGAAATACTGGGAACAAAAACGGGTTTAACAAGTGGTAAAGAAGGTTACGGTCCTAATGCCAAAAGAAAAGCCGAACTAAAGGAACAGAGAAGAACCGATTTAGAAAATTATCAAAAACAGATTGCTCCACGATTGGAATATCTGGATAAAGAAATCTCAAAAGTCTATACCAATTTGGAAACCGAAAGAACAAAGACCGAAACTTTTGAAGATAAGTTCAACGGATTTGCTGCCCGATTGCAGGCTTTGGATGAACTGGGAAAAAATTCTGCTATTATTGCTTTGGCAGCCAGTTTTATTATGGGACTATTCATCACGCTGGAAATTTCCCCGGTTTTGGTGAAGCTGATTTCTTCTGTAGGACCTTATGATTATCTTCTGGAAAAAACGGAAAACGACTTCCGTCTTTATTCCAAAGAAAAAGTGGAAAAAGGAAATGCCTGGACTGATTACCGGATTGATGATTTTAAGAATAATCTGAAAGAATAAATTCCCTCAGAAATCCACAAAAAACGAATGTCAAAGAGCAACTCTTTGACATTCGTTATTTACTGGCTAATCTGTTTTTAATTTGCCTCCATCTGTTTAATCAGATTCAGTGCGGATCCGGCTTTGAACCAATCGATTTGTGCTTCGTTATACGTATGATTGGCAACAACGATATTTTTAGTTCCGTCGGAATGCACAAACTCCAAAGTAAGTGGTTTTCCCGGTGCAAACTGATCCAGATCAAGGAAGTTCACTACATCATCTTCCCGGATGTTATCATAATCGGATTTATCGGCAAAAGTTAATCCCAACATTCCTTGCTTTTTAAGATTGGTTTCGTGGATACGGGCAAAAGATTTTACCAATACTGCTTTTACACCCAAATGTCTCGGTTCCATTGCAGCGTGTTCTCTGGAAGAACCTTCACCATAGTTTTCGTCTCCAACTACGATTGATGGAACGCGAGCTGCTTTATATGCTCTTGCAACTGCTGGTACTTCTCCGTATTCTCCGGTAAGTTGGTTTTTTACTTTATTGGTTTCCATATTGTATGCATTCACGGCTCCGATAAGCATATTGTTGGAAATATTATCCAGATGTCCACGGTATTTCAACCAAGGTCCTGCCATTGAAATATGGTCGGTTGTACATTTTCCGAATGCTTTGATCAGAACAAATGCTCCTGTAATATTCTCTCCGTCCCAAGCCGGAAATTCTTCAAGAATCTGTAAACGGTCAGAATTCGGGTTTACATTTACCACTACAGAAGATCCATCTTCTGATGGAGCCTGATATCCGTTATCATCCACTGCAAAACCTTTTGAAGGAAGTTCGAATCCATTTGGTTCGTTCAGTTTTACCTGTTCTCCCGCTTCGTTGGTTAGAGTATCTGTAATTGGATTAAAATCTAATCTTCCTGAAATTGCAACAGCTGCAACCATTTCCGGTGAAGCCACGAAAGCATGAGTATTCGGGTTTCCGTCTGCTCTTTTCGCAAAATTTCTGTTGAAAGAATGGATAATGGAATTTTTCTCCGCTTTTTCTGCACCTTCTCTGTCCCATTGTCCAATACACGGTCCACAAGCATTAGTAAAGATTCTTGCATTTTCAAATTTTCTGAAAGAATCGAGGAAACCATCTCTTTCAGCGGTGAATTTCACCTGTTCTGATCCAGGATTAATTCCTAAAATTGCTTTCGGCTTTACCCCTTTTGCAAAGGCATCTTCTACAATAGAAGCTGCTCTGGACAAATCTTCATAAGAAGAATTGGTACAGGAACCGATCAACGCCCATTCCACCTCAATTGGCCATCCGTTTGCTACGGCTTTATCATGAAATTCTGAAACGGGAGTTGCCAAATCCGGTGTGAAAGGTCCGTTCAAATGTGGCGTAAGCTCATCCAGATTAATTTCGATTAACTGATCGAAATATTGTTCCGGATTGGCATATACTTCTGCATCTCCTGTTAAATGTTCTGCAATTTTATCGGCTTCATCTACCACTTCCTGCCTTCCTGTTGCGGAAAGATATCTTCTCATCGAATCATCATATCCGAAGGTGGAAGTTGTAGCTCCGATTTCTGCTCCCATATTACAGATTGTTCCTTTTCCGGTTGCAGAAAGTGATTGTGCACCTTCTCCGAAATATTCCACAATGCAGCCTGTTCCTCCTTTTACGGTAAGGATCCCGGCAACTTTCAGGATCACATCTTTTGCGGAAGTCCATCCGTTCAATTTTCCGGTAAGCTTTACACCGATTAATTTCGGCATTTTCAGTTCCCAAGCCATTCCTGCCATTACGTCCACTGCATCAGCACCACCAACACCAATAGCAACCATTCCCAATCCTCCTGCATTCACGGTGTGAGAATCGGTTCCGATCATCATTCCTCCAGGAAATGCATAATTTTCCAAAACTACCTGATGGATAATTCCTGCTCCCGGTTTCCAAAATCCGATTCCGTATTTATCACAAACCGAACTCAGGAAATTAAAAACTTCCGAATTTTTATTTAATGATTCCTGTAAATCTTTTTCTGCACCTACTTTTGCCTGAATCAGGTGATCGGCGTGAGCTGTGGAAGGAACTGCTACCTTGGATTTTCCCGCCTGCATAAATTGCAAAAGCGCCATTTGCGCTGTTGCATCCTGCATTGCTACTCTGTCCGGTGCGAAATCTACATAAGAATTTCCTCTTTCATACGCCTGAGTTGCATTGCCTTCCCAAAGATGGGTATAAAGGATTTTTTCTGAAAGTGTAAGCGGTTTTCCTACTGCCGCTCTTGCTGCAGCAATTCTTTCAGGATAGCGCTCGTACACTTTTTTAATCATATCAAGGTCGAATATCATAGTGTAATTTTTTATTTTAATGAAATAAAATTTGAACCCCCAAATTTACGAAATTTTAAAAGGTTTTAATTTAAAATAATTTAGAATAAGTATAAATTAAAGATGCATAAAATCTATATTCAATGAGTTATTGTGCATTTTAGACCTTCAAAACATTTTTATAAATGAAAAATTCTCGCTTTTTACCTTCTATATAAAAAATGTAAATTTGTTTGCGAAACATATTACTTTGCATTTTGATTTTTCTTACTACATATCGGTTTTTAATGGCAAGATTTTTATTTATTTTAATCTTTTTGTTATCGTTTTCGGGAAAATGTCAGAGTACTGAAAAATTCCAGCAAACAATGGAAGCCCATCTGAAAAAAGCATCCGAAATGCTGTATGACAATTGGGAAGAAGCGAAAAAAAACATCAATGAGGCGGATGAAATTTCTGCTAAATCCCAAAATCCTGATCTGAGAAATGCATTTTATACCACTGCTGCAACGCTTTATTATGACCGGGACATCTTCGATATTGCCTTGAGATATAACCTGGAAGCGCATCAATATTTTGAAAAAAAAGACCGGGTAAAAGCATCGGAAATTGAAAACCGTATTGCCATTATTAATGCAAGAATGAATAATCAAAAAGACGCTCTTAAACATTTCAGAAGCATCTATATTTTCAACAAAAACATTGGAAATCAAGATCTTGAGGCAAAAGCATTAAATAACATTGGAACCATTTATCTACACAGTAAAAAAATAGATTCTGCCATTGTCTACTATAAAAAAGCAATAGAAACTTCCAAGAACACCTCCCAATTTCCACTAAAAGTAATTTCCCATACCAATTATGCAGAAGCTCTGATGGCGAATAGAAATAAAGCAGAAGCAGAAAAAGAATATTTGTATGTGGAAAGCTTGTTACAAAATGCGAAAGATCCATCGCTTTTGATTAATTTTTATGTTTCGTTTTCCAACTTTTACAGAGAAACCGGAAGACCTTTGCTTGCTGTGGAATATGCTGAAAAAGCAAAGGAAAATTCTAAAATCAAATACAGCTTTCAGAGCCGGGATATTTTGCAAGCGCTGTATAAAGCGTATTACAGCAATGGAGATTACAAAAAAGCAACAGAATATTTCAGAAATTACGATAATGTAAGAGACAGTCTGAATATTGAGGAAAAAGCGGTAAATATTGAGAAAGGGAAAATAGAAGCCGAGTTTAAAAACAAAGAACAAATATTGGAGCTGGAAAACAGCAAGAAGCGGCTAAAACTGGTTTATATTATTCTTGGCCTGATTGTGCTTATTTCCACATTATCATTCTTCCTTCTCCGATACAAAAATAATCTCATAAAGGAAAAACTGGAAAAAGATTTATCGGTTTCCCGGGAAAATGAGCTGAAACTGGATCTCGAAATCCGAAACAGGGAACTGACTTCCAAAACAATAATTGAAGGAGAAAGAATTGAACTCTATCAGGAACTTATAGATGAGCTGAAAGACAAAGCAAAATCCGATGATGTGGATGAGCTGAAAAAGGAAATTAACAGTATTGTTTTCCGGCTCAGTAAAAATATAAACAGAAATACCTGGGACGAGTTTAATCTGAGATTCAACAATGTGTATACTTCTTTTTATGAAAACCTAATGGATAAACATCCTGATCTTACCCAAACAGAAAAAAAACTGTGCGCTTTTATAAAACTCAACCTTTCTTCTAAAGATATCGCAGATATTACCAAAACTTCTACTAAATCTGTTGAAAACTCACGGACACGTTTACGAAAAAAGCTGGGACTTACCAATACCAATACAGAATTACACAAATATTTATCCGAAATATAACCATCTAATAAGCAATGGATTTACTGTTGATGAGTGGTAAATATGTGGTCTGTTTTCGGAAATGAGTGTTGTTGTAGTGGTGAATAATTTTTTATTTTTTTTCATAATTCCGAACATTGCTTCACAAAAAATTTTATTATGAAAAAAATTACATTATTCATGCTTTTCTTGTCGCTTATCACAATGAAAGCACAATGGACCACCGATTATGCGCAAAATACGCAAATAACCGGTTATCAGACTTCTGCCCCACAATCCGCAAGCACTAGCGATGGTAAAACATTTATAGCTTTTTGGCGAAGCTCCGGTTCGTCTAATTACCAAATGTATGTACAGCTATTAGATCAAAACGGAAATAAAATGTTCGGAGAAAATGGTATGCTTGTTCGTTCGGATACCAATATGACAACTTTTACGGTGCAGTACCATACTGCGATGGACACGGCAGATAATTTTTATATTTCATTTACGGAAACAGGCGGAGCAAAACGGAGCTTCGTACACAAAATTTCACCTGAAGGTGAGCAACTTTGGGGCGAGGACGGACTTGTATTACCAGCTGACACCTTTGATGCAAAAGTTTTTACAGATCCTAACTCTTCCAATGTTTATGTAAGCTATATGTCTGAAACAAACGGAATTATCGGGAAGTATGACGCAAACAAACAATTGATTTGGCCTGCTGTACAAACTGTAGCTGTACCGTCACCCACTTATATGGGGACATCGATTGGCGAAGGAGGTGTACTTTCTGACGGGAGTTTTGTAGCTCTGATTCACGCAAGACTCAATCTTTCTGGAACAGACACCAATCTTTACGCTCAAAGATATGACAGCACTACCGGGAATCCAATGTGGGCAGCTATGACGAAACTCTCCACAAGAACCACTGCTTTCAACACAAGATATAATACAATCACTAATGGTGATGTAGTTTATCTAGGTTTTACAGGTGCTTCCAGTACAAGATTTGATTCTTTTTTACAGAGAATCAATGCGGATGGTACATTGCCTTGGGGAAATAATGGAAAAGATTTCAGTACTACAAATGATTACTATGAAATGAATGCAAAAATCGCTATGCAACCAGGAAGTCAATATATTTGGGAAATATCAAGATATACCACTTCTTCACAGGGATCTTCCGGAACTTATGTACAAAAATTTGATAAAGATACAGGCGAAAGACAATTAACAGATGGTGCAAAAGAAGTTTTCGATGTTCAATCTGACTACAAAGCACAGTTGGCAAATTTTCGAATGTCTGGTGAAAAACCTGTTTTCATCTGTATAAATTCGGATTATAACGGAGCCAATCCTATACCAATCTCCATTTCTGCCCTTAATGATGACGGTTCTTTTTACTTCGCTAATAAAGTAATCGATATTGCAACCAGCGAAACAGCCAAAGGATATATCACATTCACTGGTGGTGTAGATAACAATTTTGTTGCTGTTTGGCAGGAAGAAAGAAATAATGGTGATTATTCTTTTGCACAGAATTACGATTTGGATAATTATCTTGCTGTAGGCTCTATTTCTGTAAAGGATGATGTTACAGTATATCCTAATCCGGTGAATAATGATTTGAACATTAGTACCAATAACAAAATTTCCGAAGTTAAGGTATACAATATGGCTGGGCAACTTCTAAAAACAGTCGTTTCCAATAAAGTTGATTTTTCAGGTTTTGCAAAAGGAAATTATTTGGTTTCTATTAAAGATTCCGAAGGAAATGTTACCACAAAAAAAATCATTAAAAACTAAATAAAATGAAAAGAATATTAGCCTTATTTCTGTTGTTGATCTTCGAATTTGGATTTTCGCAGGCAGGTACAATGGATACTTCTTTCAACAGCGCAGATTCCGGAAACGGAGATGGAGATGGAGTAAATAACTCAATTTCGCAGACAATAAAATTATCAGATGGCAAAATCCTGTTAGTTGGTAATTTCACTTCTTACAACCAGACAGCGGTCAATAGAATTGTAAAAATTAATCCTGATGGCAGTATAGATAATACGTTCAATCCAGGAAGCGGCGCAGACGGCTATATATATGCTGCAGCAGAACAGGCAGATGGCAAAATCCTGATCGGAGGAATCTTCGGCAGCTATAACGGAACTACGGTATATAAATTAGCCCGGTTAAATGCCGATGGTTCTTTAGACACAAGTTTTTCCGGAGCAGGAACAGGTCCCAATAATATTGTAAATGGAATCCTGCCATTACCTACAGGAAAAATACTTATTTATGGGACTTTTACAATGTATAATGATGATTATACAGCCATCAAAATTGCAAGATTGAATGCAGACGGTTCTTTTGATTCCTCCTTCACAGCAGATCCGGGAGCTGGTGTTAGCAATTCCTCAATCAGTAGCGTATCTTATGACGCTGCAAACCAGAAATATCTTGTTGTCGGAAGTTTTACAAGCTTTAACAATGCGACAGGTGTTACCATAAAAAATTTGGTTAAATTAAATGAAAATGGAACTGTAGATACCGCTTTCAATACAGGATCTGGATTTAACAGCCCCGTTTCCACAGTTGTAATGCAAAACGACGGTAAATTTCTGATCAGCGGAGGTTTCAATACTTTCAACGGAACACCTGTTAATAATCTTGTAAGAATTACCGCTGGCGGAAATCTGGATACAACATTTAATAATACCAATAATACAACTGGCGGCGTATTCACTATTAATTTAGTTGGAAACAATATTTTTGTCGGTGGAAATTTCACCACATTCAGTGGAGAAGCTGTTGGAAGATTTGCAAAGCTTTCTGCAGATGGCGTTTTAGATACAAGTTTTAACTCCGGACAAAGCGGCGCATCAGGCTCGGTTTTGAATATCCTTAGCAATGCCGATGGAAGTTTCTATATAGCAGGATCATTCAATTCTTACAATGATTTTGTTAAACCTTATTTTACTCACATTAATAATGATGGTAGTATGGATTATACTTATAATCCAGGAACAGGAGCCGATTCTGTAATTAATACCATTGCCGTACAATCCGATAAAAAAATACTCATTGCAGGTGCACAAACCAGTTTCAATGGGAATATTTCAGGAAAGCTCACAAGACTGAATAACGATGGAAGTTTTGATGCAAATTTCAATGCCGGAGCATCAGGAGCAAATGGAACTTTAAGCGCATTAGCAATTCAACCGGATAATAAAATTCTTGTAGGTGGAACATTTACAAAATACAATGGTAATGCGGTTTCTAATCTAATAAGAATCAATACAGATGGTTCTCTGGATGCTTTTCTGGATCCTGCAATTGCTTTCAACAACAGCGTTACTTCCATTGCAATACAAAACGACGGAAAAATTCTTGTGGGAGGAGGTTTTACCTCTTACGGAACAACTTCGATGAACAGATTGATAAGATTCAATACAGATGGCACTGTAGATACGGGATTCTCAATCGGGACCGGTGCCAATAATGCTTCTGTAAATGCAATTAAACCATTATCTGATGGTAAAATTCTGATTGCAGGTAGCTTTATGAACTTTAACGGAAAAACAGCAAAAGTAATCCGTCTTAATTCTGACGGAAGCCTGGATAATACTTTTACCGGTGGCGTAATTAATTTTCCTGTTTATGCTATGGAAATCCAACCGGACGGGAAAATCCTCATTGGTGGTAATTTCACACAAGTCAACGGATCAGCTTCTACCAGAGTAGCTCGGCTAAATGCAGACGGAACAACCGATACTTCTTTCATTCCTTCACCAACAGCAGGTATTGTGGATAGCGCAGTTTTAAGTATGGCATTGCAATCTGACGGAAAAATCATCCTTGCAGGTCAGTTTACAAAATATAATACAACATCTGCAAATAGACTGATGAGACTTAACGAAGACGGCAGCTTGGATACCTCTTTCGAAGTAGGAGGTGGTGCAAACAATACGGTAAATTATGTAAAGCTTGATAATGATGGCAATGTATTAATAGGCGGATTATTCACCAACTATAATGGAGTCGGGAAAAATCGGATTGCAAGAGTACTTACTTCTGATGAAAGCCTTTCTGCAAACAATATTGAAAAAACGGGAATCTCCATCTATCCGAATCCTGTAATTTCAGAATTGCACATTAAAACCAATGCAGATATCAAAAACGTACAGATTTTCGATATCTCCGGAAAAGCAGTTTACCAAACCAACCGGAAAGATATCGCTCTGGATTTCCTTACAAAAGGAGTATATATTTTAAGAGTTACAACAGCTGATAACAAAGTAGAAACCAAGAAAATAATCAAGAAGTAATTTTTTCATAATAAATTTTCTTCAGGTTATGACAGGAGCTCCGTTTTTCGGAGCTCTTTTTATTTTTATCTTTATTTTTGCATAAAAATTTCATCATTAATAAAAAAATAAAATACATTTTGATTGTCCTGTTTCTGGCAGGAATTGTTTTTCTGTATTATGAAAACAATCCGTCCGGAGATTCTTTTTTTCTGAAATGTCCTTTCAAAAAAATGACAGGTCTGGATTGTCCGGGATGTGGATCACAACGCGCTTTTCACGCATTGCTGCATTTTAATTTCCGGGAAGCATTTGCACAAAATGCGTTATTCGTACTTGCAATTCCCTATCTGTTTTTACTATTAATATTGAATATCAGCGGGATGAAGAAAAAATTTCCCAAAACACGGAAATTGCTCATCGGAACCAAAGCTTTATCGCTCATACTCATCATCATCCTGCTGTTTTTCGTTTTCAGGAATTTATAATTTCCTATTTTTGGCAACGGTTTTGCAAAATCTGGTTTTATGAAAAATCTTTTCCGCATTCTTCTTTTCACGTGCTCTGTTTTGGCAGCAGCTCAAACCAAAAAAACGGTTTCAAAAAAAAGAGCACACCCAAAACCTGATCTCGCAAAAATTAACGATTCCATTCCGGAACTTATCCCTCAAAGAATAGATGGGAAGTTGGGTTACATCAACCAGAAAGGGAAATTTATCATCAAACCCGAATATAATTTCGGAACTTTTTTCTGGGAAGACTGCAACCTTCTGAACTCACCCAACGAAAAAGTGAGAAAATTCGGGACTGCAGATTACGCTTCCGTTACGCTGGATCATTCGGATTTCAGGATAGATAAAACCGGTAAAAAAGCCTATCAGTTCAAAAATGAAGATCTGGGAAAATGTCCAATTACTTATCAGGAAAAAATATATACGCCTTATATTCTTCAGGGATTTTACGGAATTGTGGATGTTACAAAATTCACCGATCCTAAGGATTACAGGCAGTTTCAGATCTATCCGCAATACCAATATCTGTACACAATGGAAAGTGATGACCCAAAAAACCCGATGATTATTGCTTCGCAGAACAACCGTTTTGGTGTAATCGATATCCGCAACAAAGTGATTATACCTTTTGAGTACAGCGATATCAAAAGAAATTTCAGCTGGAAAATGGCGCGAATGTTCGAGGTTACCAAAGACGGGAAAAATTATTATTTCATTGATGACAAAAATAAAGCGTATTAAATTTTTTTTGTAGTTTTGTGCTCAGAAATTAAAGGGGTGCTGTCACAAGCTGAGATTATACCCAATGAACCTGGAACAGGTAATGCTGTTTAGGGAATTTAATTAATGAGAATGAGCAATAAATAATGAGTAATCCAAAAATTACTTATTACCAATTACTTATTAATCATCGTAATCGCCCCTTTTATTCCAATAAATTTTTAACAAACAAAATTTAAAAGAATGAAAGGATTTATTTTTTCAGGGCTGCTTATCAGCTCACTTTATTTTGCACAGAACGTGCAGGATTCCATTAAAATTCAGGAAATTGAAGCCGTTAATTTTACCAGAAAACTTCCCGTTGCCAAAGAAATCATCAATGTTTCTAAAGATCTGGATGACAAAAATCTCGGTCAGGATTTGCCGGTTTTACTGAAAAACCAAACTTCCGTAGTTTCCACTTCCGATGCAGGAAACGGAGTCGGCTATACAGGATTCCGAATCCGCGGAGTAAGCGGAAATGCTATTAATGTAATGATGAACGGCGTTCCGTACAACGACGCCGAAAGTCAGGGAACTTTTTTTGTAGATGTTCCGGATCTCACAAGCTCGGCTTCACAAATTATCATTCAGCGCGGGGTCGGCACTTCTTCCAACGGAGTTTCCGCATTTGGTGCCAGCGTAAATATCATTTCCAAAGATCCGGAAAAAGAATTTTATGTGAAAACAGACGACAGTTACGGCTCATTCAACACCTATAAATATTCGGCAGAAATCGGTTCCGGAAAATTCTGGAAAGACAGGCTTTCTTTAATGGGAAGATACACCAACATCCATTCCGACGGTTATATCGACCGTGCTTCTTCCGATCTCCATTCCTACAACTTTTCGGTACTTTTTGAGGAAAACAAAACCAAAATCCGTTTCCTTGCTTTCGGCGGAAAAGAAAAAACCTATCAGGCATGGAACGGAATTGATAAAAAAACCTGGCAAAACGATCCGAGGTTTAATTATTCCGGGGCTATTTACGATGAAAACTGGGAAAATATCGTAGATTTTTACAAAAACGAAACCGATAATTACCGCCAGAATCATTACCAATTATTATGGAATCAGAATCTGAATGAAAAATGGAATTTGGAAACCACATTGCATTATACCAAAGGAAAAGGCTTTTACGAAAATTACAAACAAGGATCTTCTTTCGCAAAATACAACCTCCCGGATTTTAATGGGGAAGAATATTCCGATTTTATCCGGAAAAAATGGCTGGATAACGATTTCTACGGAATTGTTTCCACTCTTTACGGAAATCTGGAGAATCTTGATCTGAACTTCGGAGCCGTTGCCAACCAATATTACGGAAAACATTTCGGAAACGTAACGGGCGTTTTCATCCCCGAAATCCAGGAATATGAATATTACCGGAACCGTTCTGTGAAAACCGAAATCTCCGGTTTTGCAAAAGCTATTTTGCATTTCGATGATTTGGAATTGTTTGGTGATGTGCAGCTCAGAAATATCGATTATAACACAAAAATTATTCAACAAGGCGATGATGAAGGTGCAAACCTTGATAAAAACTGGCTCTTCTTTAATCCTAAAGTTGGCTTGAGCTACAGAATTAATTCCGGGAAAATTTATCTTTCTTATGCTCACGCTCATAGAGAACCGAACCGCGACGATCTTTTTGCCAATCCGGAAACCCAACCCGAAAAGCTTCACGATTTTGAAGCCGGAATCGAAAAATCTTTTGGAAACGTCCGGCTTTCTGCCAATCTGTATTATATGAATTATGTTAATCAGCTGGTTATGAATGGGCAGATTAACAATGTTGGCGAGTTTATCCGCGTCAATTCCGGGAAAAGCTACCGAACAGGAATCGAGCTTTCCGGTATTGCAAAACTTTCAGAAAAATGGCAGTTTTCCGGAAACATCAGTTTTAGTAAAAATAAAAATAAAGATTTCAAAACCGAAACTTCCGACGGAATCCTGACTCTTGGGAATACACCCATTTCTTTTTCACCGGAAACCATCGGAAATATTTCACTGAATTTTGCCCCAACTAAAAATTTCGTTTTAGGAATACAGAACCAATATATCGGAAGCCAGTTTTTGGACAATACAAATAATCAGGATCTGAAGCTTCCTGGTTTTTATCTTGCAGATTTCAACGCAAAATATTCGCTGAAATTCCAAAAAACGGATGTTGATTTTAAGTTTTTGTTGAATAATATTTTCGATAAAAAATATGTGAACAACGGTTTTGTGTATGATGCGGCTCCCTATTATTTCTCACAGGCAGGAACCAATTTTATGTTTGGAGTAAACATAAAATTCAAATAAAAATAATACATAATTTCATCTTTTTCATATATTTACATCCTTAATTTTAAAAAATAAAAATATGAAGAAAATTTATTCTGTACTTGCAGTTCTTTTTATGGCTGCATTTATGTCTGCACAATTAACTACAGAAATTGTTAGTCCGGGAGTTTTCAAACTTACTTATGGAGCTTCTGACGATTATTCTTTTTACGATCCGGGTTTTGAAGTCCCTACTTTCTATGTACATTGCTGGATTACCGAATCGGATAATACGGAAGGAGTTTTGTTTGAAGATGCATGGAGCAATTCTAATGTTACAATGAATTATGATGAAACAGCTCATGCTTATATAGGAACCATCGATCTGAACACAAAACTTTTTACCAATAGTAACAATACTGTTTCTGGAGGAACTACAGTCCAGAAAATAGGAATTGTTTTTAAAGATCAGCAAAATGGTGCTTCTCATCAATCTGCTGATACTGTTGTAATGGGACCAACTATTCTTCCTGTACTTGCGGTTTCGGATGCAGTTTCAGCAAAGAAATCTGCCGTTGCCGGCGGAAAATTATTCACATCTAAAAAAGGAATTTTAAATCTTTCTGTTTACGATTTCGCAGGAAATCTTGTGAAGAAAAGTTGCGTAAAATCAGACGGAAATGCAATTGAACTGAACCTTCCGAAAAGAGGATTTTACATCCTGAATATTGCTAACGGAAAATCCATAGAAAACCTTAAGTTTTCATACTAAGATCCGGGGAAATATATTGAAGCTGCGTACACACGCAGCTTTTATTATTTTATAATCAGGAATAAAAAACTTAAATTTGCGCACAATATGAATCCTGCACATTACATCCCGGAATATCTGATCCGCAATGCGAAAGCCGAAATTTCGAGTTTTGGTGTTTTCGGGCTGAAAAATTCCGGAGCTGTTATTAATGAGCAGCAACTCATTTTGCCTCCTGCAAAAGAAATCACCTTCGTTCCGGATTATGAGACCAAAGATGACGGCTTTCTGAAATATGTTTCGGAAAGAGAAAATATTTCCCTGTTCGAAGCGGAGCTGCAGTTAAAAAAATACACCAATCAGTGGAAAGCAAGTCTGGAAGCTGATCGCGAAGTTCATATCGAAAATACAGGTTTCTTCCGAAACAGCGAGAACGGGATTATCTTCAAAGGAGCAAGGATAGAAAATTCTACACCGGATTTTTATGGGCTTGAAGAAATTAAAATTTCGGAAATCAAAAAAACGGATGATTTTTCAGATGATACCAAAAACGAGGAAGAGGAGCAAAATGCTTATCGTTTCAATAATTCAATCCTGTGGATTTTTCTGATTGCGTTTCCGCTGGCAGGGATTTTTTATTTCGCTGCAACCAATCAGGAGTTGCTTTTCGGGAAGAAAACGGATTTCAGCGTGAAAACCTCAACACACCGAATCGAAAAAAAGATACCGGAAAACGATTCTCTAAAAAATAAAACAGTTCAGGATTCTATTAAAAAAGATTCCGTAAAAATTACAGAAAATCCCACTATAAAACAATCTCATTAAAATAATGATCTCAAAAAAAGCATCTGAATCGTTAACGGTAATGACTAATATTGTTCTTCCAAACGAAACCAATTCCCTTAGAAATCTTTTCGGGGGCGAACTGCTCTCGAAAATGGATCGTTGCGCTTCCATTTCTGCTGCAAGACATTGCGAAAGACGGGTGGTTACCGCATCTGTAAATCACGTTTCGTTCAACCATCCAATTCCCGAAGGCGGAATAGTAGTGCTGGAATCCAAAGTTTCCCGGGCTTTTTCCACTTCGATGGAAGTATATGTGGATGTTTGGCTGGATGATCCCATTAATCAGAAAAAAATCCATACCAACGAAGGGATCTATACTTTCGTAGCGGTTGATGAGTTTAACCGTCCGATTCCTATTCCGCAAATGGAACCGGAAACCGAGGAAGAAGAACTGCGTTTTGCTGCAGCAAAAAGAAGAAAAGAACTTTCGCTGATTCTTTCCGGAAGAATGAAACCAGCAGATTCCGTGGAACTGAAAAAACTCTTCTGCGATAAAATGTAATACCAATCTAAACACCTTGCACTTTTCAACTTGCACCTTAAAAAATGAAAATCCTTCAGCTCGATAAAAATCATCCTTTAATCTCGCAGCAGCTTACCGAAAAAGGATTTGTGGTGGAAGAAGATTCCGTTTCTTCTTATGATGAAGTTTTAGAGAAAATCAAAAATTATCAGGGAATTATCATTCGCAGCCGGATTCCTCTGGATAAAAATTTTCTGGAAAAATCTTCCCATCTGAAATTTATTGCAAGAGTAGGTGCCGGAATGGAAAATATCGATACAGAAACTGCTAAAAAACTGAACATCGAACTCATTAATTCTCCGGAAGGCAATCGCGATGCTGTTGCAGAGCACGTTTTGGGAATGCTTTTGGTTTTGATGAACCGACTGTTTATTGCTTCCAATGAAGTGAAAAACGGAATCTGGAAACGTGAGGAAAACCGTGGCGATGAACTTTTAGGAAAAACATTTGGGATTATTGGTTACGGAAATATGGGAAAAGCAGTTGCAAAAAGACTCTCCGGTTTTGGATGCAAAGTGATTTTCTATGATATTGTTCCCAATCTTTCCAACGAGTTTGCAACACAGGTTTCTTTGGATGAGCTGAAAAAGCAAGCTGATATCCTCAGTCTTCATATCCCGATTACTCCTGAAACTTTTCACCTGATTGATGCGGAATTGATCTCCGAAATGAAGAAAGATTTTTATCTTGTAAACACCGCAAGAGGAAAAAATGTGAAAACGAAAGATATGGTTGCAGCAATAAAATCGGGGAAAATAAAAGGTGCTGCTCTGGATGTTTTGGAATATGAAAAATCTTCCTTTGAAAATCTGGATGCTTCTGACAGAAATGAAAATGAAGATTTACGGTTTTTATTGGATTCCGAAAAAGTGATTGTAACACCGCATATTGCCGGATGGACGGTGCAAAGCAAAGAAAAGCTGGCGCAGTTTATCGTGGATAAGATTTTACAGAAGTTTTAAAATGATCATAAAAAACCCTTTCTGAGTTCAGGATTTCAGAAAGGGTTTTTTATTATTCAATCATTTTTATCAATTATTTTTTCAGTACTTTCTGTATTACTACACTTTGGTCTTTCATTATAATTTTCACAATGTATGCACCTTGTGCAAGAGATGATGCTTTAATGGTTTTATTATCAATGCTGCTTTGGTTTACAAGCTTTCCTGTCATATCATAAATTTGATAGGAAGCAGCATTGTTATCATTTACATACAACTCGTCGGTAAAAGGATTAGGATAAAGAGACAACGATTTTTTTTCAGGCAATATTACAGTTTCTGCATCCAGATAAGCAGGAGGCGAATTGCTTTCTGTCATCGGAATTCCCAAATATCGAGGTTCATCTTTTGCACATCTTACAGACATTGCTGCTTGCGGATAAACTCCGGTTCCGGTTTGCATTTTATTATTTTCCAGCAACAAGGCAATTGCATAACCGGTTTGCAAATCTGCGAGAGAGGCAGTCCAAATCCCGGATCTTTGTGCGGAATATTTGTTATCTCCCAATTCTCCACGAATTCCATCCAGCGGAATTCCGCCAAGTGGATATTTCTGATCTTTAAAAATCCACCCTCCGGAAACCGAAGAGCCAAAATAAGATTGTGTAACATCTGCCCATTGATCCTGGATAACGCCGGGTTTGCCTTGCCAATCTGTTTTGTAGCTATTGAAAAACGGAGAATTTCCTTTGGATCCGGAATAGAGAATAACGGTGGAAACATCAGGAACACGCCAACCATCCGGACAAGGATCGAAAGGAGATTTTTTTCCGCCGTGCCCCCATCTTTCGTTCAGAAGCGAACGCTCATCGGAAACCCAGTCGCGTATTTTCGTGAGATCATTATTTTCATAATTTCCTCCATTGAAAAGTTGTCCAATACCTGACCGATAAAGGAAAGTAAGTGGATTCTGGATACTGTATTCTATATTGGCTTTTGCATTGTCATATTTATCCGAAGCACCAAAATTATAGCTGTTAAATTCTTTTGTAAACTGTTGGTCGTATTGTGCTGCAGTTAATGTTTTATAAGTAAGCTGGGTATTTTCAGCCAGATTATCGTTCCCGATATAAATAATTCCTTGCGCATTATCCTGAAAAGACGGGATTGCATCTTTTCTTCCCCACTGAAACAGAAGACCTTTGGTTTTTCTGATAAAATCCTGATCGGAAATATCGTACAACGGCTGCAATGCACCAAGATTCCGGTCCATCATTATTGTTTTCAGAGGCGGACTGAAACTTACAGTAGCATTCACAAAGTTATCATTGGTTTCTATCGGATTTTCGGTGATGTACTTAATCGGCTTCTCTGTAGGATTGCTTTCAGGATTCCAGAAAAACCAGCTCCAATAAGCAGGATTGGTAGTAGAACCATTGTGCAGCGAGATTACAAAATTTCCTTTTTCAGAAGGGTTGATCTTCACTTTTATATAATCATCCATCGGATCGGAGGAAGTGTGAACAATACTGAGTGATGTTACTGTATTGGTATTGGTGGTCCAGAGAACTTTTGCCTTGAGGTTATCGGAAGGCGGAAGTTCCTGTTCTGCAAACAGCTGACTGTGGACTGCAAAAGGCTTGTTCACAGGAATGTGAATTTCTGTTTGAGTGGTAATTAGGTACGTATTCGGATTATCGATCCCGTTTTTTACAATGTTTTCATAATCTGAATAATATTCCGTAGGGAAATTTCCAATAACGGCCATATTCGGATCTTTCATACATTTTACAGCATTTCCTACCTGAGTTTGGTTGGTTTGATTGACAAAGATTTGATGCTTCCCAACATTTGTAAATGGGAGCGCTAAATCCGACAGCATCCCGAAAAGTCTTCCTCCGTCATAACCCAAAGTTGCACTCCACAAACCTCCATCAGAATAACTGTCCTGATAAATAACGCCTAATGGAGCATTCGGAGCTACAACATTCGGATATTTTTCATAATTCCCGCTTACAGAAATAATTCCAATATTACGGTTACCGTCTTGTGCATTGGTAAAATCCATTCCAAGTCCGGGATATACTTTCACTCCACTCAGCGCCTGATTTTCTTTATTGGGATACAGTACGCTGAAATCGGGCGTAACATCATCGTTTGCACCACTATTTTTTCTTCCGAACGGGCTCAGATTATTGTTCATTGTCACTCTTCCGTAATAGGAAGGAATCCGCCATCCGTTCGGACAAGGGTCCAATTGCGATTTTGGCTCGTAAGATCTGCTGTCCTGTTTTATGGCAGAATTGCTGCTGCTTGCATTGCTGTTTCCTCCTTTGTAATTGTCGCTCCATAAATCCCAGCTCATATAGCTGGTCCCTGTTCCTGGAGTTTTGTGCATTTTATCAGAAAACCAGTTTGCGGCATCTGCATTTACAATGTAATCCAGTGGATGGTTTACGGAGTAGCGGATATTTTTTTCGATGTCGGAAAAAGGTCTTTCCACAACAGGAATTGTAGAACTGGAAATCTCGGGATGTTTCAGATAACCAAGCTCGGTTTTTATCTCATAAAAATATTCATCCTTTTGAACCAATGCCGGGAAAGGATCTTTCCTGCCCCATTGATACATAAGCCCGCCCGATTTCTGCCAATTGTTTCCCAGAAAATGGTTGCTCGAAGCACCCAAATTCCGATCCATATATTGTACTTCTATAGGATTATTATTAATGTCTGTTTCAAAACCTTGGGTATAGGTAACGCCGTTTTCAGGATTATCGGTAACCCAAATATGCCAGCTCCAGTATACGGTTCCGTTTACTTTGAAGGCAATTACAGCATTTCCGTTACCTAAGAATCTGTTGATATCTACTTTTATTTTGGATTCTTCTGCGCCGGATCCAGGAACAATACTTACATTTTTCACAAGACCTGGAACATCTTCCCAAAACAGGCTGGCAGATTGCGTTCCTGTAGGAATGGGTGTAAAATTTCCGTTCTGTTTCAGATATTCGTAATTCGACCACATTGCATATGCTTTCTTCACTGGGATATATATTCCACTGAATGAATTGGCATTTGCAACAATAGGATCGAAAATGTAACTGTTGGGAGCTCTGCTGTAATCGGGCGATTGTTGTGCTACTATATTAAGAGAGAATAGTATCGCTATGCTCTTTAGTTTCTTCATACGTTAAAAAATTTTCAATAGATAAATTTTTTAACACCATTCATGATGGGACAAATGTAGAAAATTTTTATTTTAATTTTAAAAATAAGTTTTTATTTTTGATTAAAATGCATTTTTAATATAAAAAAATTGAAAATATATCTTAATAAAATATTTTTTTTAATCAAAAATGATTTTATGTATGAAATTTTTCGTTATAAAATTATAATATATTTTAATATATTCTCATTGATACGGATACTTTTTTATCAAAAACAAAAAACTATCGAAAATAATCCGATAGTCTTTGCTTTTTATTCGTAAAACACTGAAAACAAACTTATTTCTTTTTTGCTTTGGTGGTTTTTTTCGCGCTTCCGAAAGCGTTTTTATCCTGTGCTAAAATCCATTTTTTCACTTCTTCCAAAGAGATTGTCTTCAATTCTTCCGCAGTATATTTTTCATCTTTTTTATTCTTAGGAATTTTAAAATTCGATTTCCCAAGCTTTATAAAAGGTCCCCATCTTCCGTTTTCAATGGAAATTTTTTCTTTTTCCCATTGCTGGATGTAACGGTTAGCTTCTTTTTCCAGCTTGGCTTCAATCAGCTCATTGATATCGCTTTGCGAAAGATTTTCGAAATCGTATTTCTTGGGAACATTTACAAAAACAGATTTGTATTTGATGAATGGTCCGAATCTTCCAACTCCTTTGGTTACAGGTTCTCCTTTATAATTTGCAATCGGTGCATCTGCTTTTTTCTTTTCGTTGATGATTTCTTCTGCTCTTTCCTGATTTACGGAAAGCGGATCTTCACCTTTAGGAATCGAAATGAATGTTTCACCCCATTTTACATAAGGCCCGAATCTTCCAACTCCAACGGAAACATTTTTACCTTCAAAATCCTGAAGATCAAAAGGAAGCTTGAAGAGTTCCAATGCTTCTTCTAAAGTAATGGTGGCAATATTTTGCCCGCTCATCAAACTTGCGTAGATTGGCTTTTCTTCGTCTTCCGTATTTCCGATCTGGATCATTGCTCCGAAACGTCCGATTCTTGCCAAAACATTTTTTCCGGTTTTGGGATCTTTTCCTAAAATTCTTTCACCGGTTGCACGTTCTGCGTTTTCTTCTACGTTTTCAATCTGGGGATGAAACTTGGAATAGAAATCCGTCATCATTTTTTTCCATTCTTCTGTACCATCTGCAATTTCGTCGAATCCCTCTTCTACTCTTGCTGTAAAACCATAATCCAGAATTTCGGCAAAATTTTCTGTTAAAAATCCGTTCACCACTTCACCAATATCGGTAGGAACAAATTTGTTTCTATCACCTCCGAATTTTTCTGTTAAAATCTCTTTTTTCAGTCCTGATTTAGCCAGTGAAAGTTTTACAATTTCTCTTGTTTGCGGCTCGATTTCTCTTTTATCGACATATTCACGATTCTGAATGGTCTGGATTGTCGGAGCGTATGTTGATGGTCTTCCAATTCCCAATTCTTCCAGCTTTTTTACCAATCCGGCTTCGGTATATCTTGCAGATGGTTTTGTAAATTTTTCGGTGGCAGTAATTTTTTTATAATCCAAAAATTCTCCAACTAAAACTTTTGGTAAAAGTTTTTCATTGTCGTCTTCATCTTCATCTTTTGTAATTTCATATACTTTTAAAAATCCGTCGAAAATAATCACCTCTCCCTGTGCTTCGAAACGGTAAGGAAGTTTGGAATTTCCGATTTCGATAACGGTTCTTTCGATTTTCGCATTTTCCATTTGCGAAGCCAAAGTTCTTTTGTAAATCAACTGATACAGCTTGTTCAGTTGTGCATCTCCAATGGTTTTTATGGAAAAATCTGTAGGACGAATGGCTTCGTGAGCTTCCTGCGCAGAAGATGATTTTGTGGTATAATTTCTCGGTTTCGAATAATTTTCACCGAATTCTTTAATAATATGATTTTTTGCTGAATCAATCGCTTCCTGAGAAAGATTCACAGAGTCGGTTCTCATATAAGTAATGAATCCTTCTTCGTATAATCTTTGGGCAACCCGCATTGTAGTGGTAACGCCGTAACCCAATTTATTACTCGCTTCCTGTTGCAATGTGGAAGTGGTAAAAGGTGCAGAAGCACTTCTGGTTCCAGGTTTCTTCTCGATATCCAAAACTTTGAACTCCACTTCTTTGGATTGTTCCAAAAACTTTTCTGCGTCGGATTCTTTTTCAAAGTCTTTCTTCAGTTTGGCAGCAATTTCCTGCTTTTCAGAATTGATAAACATTCCTTCAATCTTGTAACTTGCTTTTGGCTGAAATTCCCGAATTTCCTGCTCTTTTTCAACAATCAGCCGAACTGCCACCGACTGAACCCGACCTGCCGAAAGTCCGGTTTTTACTTTTTTCCAAAGAACGGGCGACATTTCAAAACCCACAATTCTGTCCAAAACCCTCCTCGCCTGTTGCGCATTCACGAGATTCTGATCAATTTTCCGGGGATTTTCAACTGCTTTTAAAATCGCATTTTTTGTAATCTCGTGAAAAACAATCCGCTTGGTATTTTCATCCTTTAATTTTAATTCCTGTGCCAAATGCCACGCAATAGCTTCTCCTTCACGGTCTTCATCGGAAGCAAGCCAAACGATTTCGGCCTTTTTTACCGCATCTTTCAGTTCGGCAACAATTTTTTTCTTATCCGCAGAAACTTCATAATCCGGCGTAAAGTTTTCCAGATTTATTCCCATTCCTTTCTTCGGCAGATCACGGATGTGTCCGAAGCTGGATTTCACCTCGAAATCTTTTCCCAAATACTTTTGAATGGTTTTCGCTTTTGCAGGAGATTCGACAATAACAAGATTTTTGGACATGCAGAATGTTTTTGCAAAAGTAGAAACTTTTTTTATATCAGTATATCTGATGTGATGAAGCGTTGTTCTTTCTTCAAATTATTCCTGTGGATTGAAAAGAAAAAATATTATTAAAGTTCTTTTTATAAGCACTTTAAATACAATTTCAAGTTTAAATTTCGTATATTCGCAAACTTAATTTTTAAGAACGAGAATCATTCAATGAAGAAGTTTAACGAATATAAAAACCTCAATCTTACCAAAACTGCAGAAACCGTTTCTGATTTTTGGAAAAACAACGATACGTTTAAAAAATCCGTGGAAATCCGTAAAGGACATCCGGAATTTGTCTTTTACGAAGGACCGCCGTCTGCAAACGGTTTGCCGGGAATTCATCACGTAATGGCGAGAGCGATTAAAGATATTTTTTGCCGTTTCCAAACGCAAAACGGGAAACAGGTTTTCCGGAAAGCAGGTTGGGATACTCACGGACTTCCTGTGGAATTGGGCGTTGAAAAAGAACTGGGAATTACCAAAGAAGACATCGGAAAGAAAATTTCAATCGAGGAATACAACGAAGCTTGTAAAAACGCAGTAATGCGTTACACCGATATTTGGAACGATTTGACCGAAAAAATTGGTTATTGGGTAGATTTGGACAATCCTTATATTACTTACGAACCAAAATATATGGAAACCGTTTGGTGGTTGTTGAAGCAGCTTTACGATAAAAATCTTTTGTATAAAGGATATACCATTCAACCGTATTCTCCAAAAGCGGGAACCGGACTTTCTTCCCACGAACTCAATCAACCCGGAACTTATCGTGATGTTTCCGACACTACAGTTGTGGCGCAGTTTGAAATGGAAAAAGCTCCTGAAAATGCAAACGAAACCTGGACATTTTTATCACAAATCGCTTATTCGAATGAAATCAATACCGATGAAATTACCGGAGCAAGTTGTGGCGGAGCGTTGCATTGGGCAGAATTTGACGAAAAAAATTCTGACAAACCTCAACCGAAAGTGTACTTTTTGGCTTGGACGACAACACCTTGGACTTTACCTTCCAACACCGCTTTAACTGTTGGAAAAGATATTGATTATGTTCTGGTAAAAACCTTCAACCAATATACTTTTGAACCCATTTATATCATTCTGGCAAAAGCATTGGTGGCAAAACAATTTGGGAAAAAATTCGTAGAGGGTACTGATGAAGATTTCAAAAATTATGCTTCTGAAAGTAAGACCATTCCGTACCAAATTTTAAAAGAATTCAAAGGATCCGACTTGGTTGGAATTCATTATAAACAACTGATTCCTTGGTTTTTACCCGCTGAAAATCCTGAAGAAGCGTTCAGAGTAATTCCGGGAGATTTTGTAACCACCGAAGACGGAACAGGAATCGTCCACACCGCGCCAACTTTTGGTGCAGATGATGCGAAAGTGGCTAAAGATGCAGGTGTTCCGCCAATGTTGGTGAAAGATGAGCACGATAATTTGGTACCGTTGGTAGATTTACAGGGAAAATTTATCCACGGAGAAAAAGTCCCCGAGGTTTTCAGTGGAAAATACATTAAAAACGAATATTACGAAGACGGAAAAGCGCCTGAAAAATCCTGGGATGTGCATTTGGCGATTCAGTTAAAAGAAGAAAATAAAGCCTTTAAAGTAGAAAAATACGTTCACAGTTATCCGCATTGCTGGAGAACCGATAAACCGGTTTTGTATTATCCGCTGGATTCCTGGTTTGTGAAAATGTCTTCGGTAAAAAATCGTTTGGTAGAGCTGAACGAAACCATCAACTGGAAACCAAAATCTACCGGAGAAGGTCGCTTTGCAAACTGGCTGGAAAACGTGAACGACTGGAATCTTTCCCGTTCGAGATATTGGGGAATTCCTTTGCCAATCTGGCGCAGCGAAGATTTTAAAGAAGAAAAAATCATCGGTTCTGTTGAGGAATTATACAACGAAATCCAAAAATCTATTGCAGCCGGATTAATGAAAGAAAATCCGTTCAAAGATTTTGAAATAGGAAATATGTCGGATGAAAATTACAACCAGATTGATTTGCATAAAAATGTGGTTGATGCTATTATTTTGGTCTCTGACAGCGGAAAACCCATGAAACGTGAAAGTGATTTGATCGATGTTTGGTTTGATTCCGGCTCCATGCCTTATGCACAGTTGCATTATCCGTTTGAGAATAAAGAATTAATTGACAACAACAAAGCATTTCCTGCAGATTTTATTGCGGAAGGTGTGGATCAAACTCGTGGTTGGTTCTACACGCTTCACGCGATTGGAACGGCGGTTTTCGATTCTGTAGCTTATAAAAATGTAGTTTCGAACGGTTTGGTCTTGGACAAAAACGGACAGAAAATGTCCAAACGTTTGGGAAATGCAGTAGATCCTTTCGAAACACTTTCGGTTTATGGTCCGGATGCGACGCGTTGGTATATGATTTCCAACGCCAATCCTTGGGAAAATCTGAAGTTCGATATTGAAGGAATTGATGAAGTCCGCAGAAAATTCTTCGGAACGCTTTACAACACGTATTCATTCTTCGCGTTGTATGCAAACGTGGATGGCTTCAATTATTCTGAAAAAGAAGTTGAAAACAGACTGGAAATAGACCGTTGGATTTTGTCTGAACTAAATTTATTAATCAAAGACGTAAAAGCCTTCTACGAAGATTATGAACCAACGAAGGTGGCAAGAGCCATCAATACTTTTGTGAACGATAATTTATCAAACTGGTATGTGCGTTTATGCAGAAGACGTTTCTGGAAAGGCGATTACAGCGATGATAAAATTTCGGCTTACCAAACTTTATACACTTGTCTGGAAACGGTTGCGAAACTTTCCGCTCCAATTGCACCATTTTTTATGGATCAATTATATCAGGATTTGAATTCCGTTACCGGAAAAACCAATGGAGAATCGGTACATTTAACGGATTTCCCAGTTGCTGATGAAAGCTTAATTGATACCGATTTGGTGGAAAAAACGCATTTGGCGCAACAAATTACTTCAATGGTTTTCTCTTTAAGAAAAAAGGAAAACGTAAAAGTTCGTCAACCGCTTCAAAAAGTGATGATTCCTGTTTTAGATGGAAAAACTGAAACTCAGATTTTGGCGGTTTCCAATTTAATTAAGCAGGAAGTAAATGTGAAAGAATTGCAACTCATCAATGCAGAAGAAGCATCACATTTAATTGTGAAACAAATCAAGCCGAATTTCAAAACTTTAGGTTCGCGTCTTGGAAAAGATATGAAAACCGTAGCTGCAGAAATCCAGAATTTTGATTCCGAGAAAATTGCACAGCTGGAAAAAAACGGAAAAGCCGAAGTTGCAGGTTACGAAATAACAACCGATGATGTAGAAATTTCCACAAAAGATATCCCAGGTTGGACGGTAGCAAGCGAAGGAAAAATTACGGTGGCATTGGATTTGACCATAACCGACGGGTTGAAATCTGAAGGAATTGCGAGGGAATTCATCAATAGAGTTCAAAACATCAGAAAAGAAAAAGATTTCGAGCTAACAGACAGAATTTCAATTCAGCTGGAAGAAAGCTGCCCGTTCAAAAAAGAACTTATCAACAATGAACAATATATTTGTGATGAAGTATTGTCCAATAAAATAGAATTTGTAAATTCACTCGCAAATTTCGAAGAAATAGAAATTGACGAAGTGAAATTTAAAGTAAATATTAATAAAATGTGAGAATTTTAAAAATTGAAAATTTGAGAATGAGGTAATGAGATAATAAAGGTGATCCGATAATTAAAACTTTTGAAAATTATCCCCTAATAAAATCTACCTATTACCCAATTACCACTTTATCAAATTATCTAATTACCACTTTATCAAATTATCTAATTACCACATTATCAAATTACAACAATTATGGCAGAAGAAAGAATACGATACAGTGACGCTGATTTGCAGGAATTTAAAAAACTGATTCAGGAAAAAATAGATAAAGCCGAAAAGGATTTGGCGCTCATCAACGAGAGTTTTATCAACGACCAGAATAATGGAACCGATGATACTTCACCGACATTCAAAGCCTTTGAAGAAGGCGCAGAAACCTTGAGCAAAGAACAAAATGCCATCCTTGCAGGAAGACAGGAAAAATTTATCCGAGACCTGAAGCACGCTTTAATCCGCATCGAAAACAAAACCTACGGAATTTGCCGTGTAACCGGAAAATTGATTCCGAAAGAACGTCTAATGGCAGTTCCCCATGCTACACTCAGCATTGAAGCGAAAAATATGCAACGATAAAATTTTTGTAAAAAGTAAAATGTATTAATGTAAAACAACAGATGTTATTTTACATTAATACATTTTACATTAATACACCTTACAATTTAATGAAGAAAATAGCATTCATTACCCTTCTTATCCTTTTTATAGATCAGCTTTCCAAATATTACATCAAGACCCATTTTTATCTTGGGGAAAGCGTTCCCGTTTTTGGGTTAGATTGGTTCAAACTGACTTTTGTAGAAAATCCGGGAATGGCTTATGGTTTCCATTTCGGAGGACTTTTAGGAAAATATTTTCTCGTCATTGTTCGCCTTGCACTCATTGGATTTATGATTCATCTTTTCAGGAAATGGACCAAGGAAGGAAAATCCAATTATCTCCTCATTCCGATGGCAATTATTTTTGCAGGAGCAATCGGAAATGTGATCGACGGGATGTTCTACGGAATAATTTTCGACAGCGGAACCGTCTTCGATGAATCTACCGGAAGATGGATTGACTACAGCGGAGTTTCAAAACTTACCCAATTCGGACACGGATATTCCTCTTTTATGAAAGGCTGCGTTGTAGATATGCTTCATTTTCCTTTGGTAGACTGGAATGTTCCCGAAAGTGTTCCCCTGATTGGTGGAAAGCATATTGAGTTTTTCAAATATATTTTTAATGTTGCCGATTCTGCCATTACCATTGGCGCCGTGCTTCTTTTTATTTTCAGGAAAAAAGCATTTCCGAATGGATTGGATTTGTAAAGATTAGGAAAATTACTACAAATAATTTTTAATAAAATTTTTCTTAGCTCTAACTCTAAAAAGAATTTTGAGAAATTTTCTTTCATCCTTAAAATGTTTTGAAACCCTAATTGCACAACAGGCAAGATAACTATATTGTTAGCATATCAAACTTCGGAAAATTTTCCGGAGTTTTTTCTTTTCCGTATTTTTGCGTTATGAAAGAAATCCATATCAATCAAAAAAAGATAGAAACATTGTGCAAAGAGCATTATGTGGAAAATCTGTATCTGTTCGGTTCGGTTCTTTCAGATGGTTTTAATGATAAAAGCGATGTGGATCTTTTAGTAAAGTTTCTTCCCTTAGATTTGTTTCAGTATTTTAACAATTATCTTTCTTTGAAAGAAAATTTAGAAAAAATTTTTGGCAGAAAAGTAGATTTGATAGAAGAACAAACTTTGAAAAATCCGATTTTTATTAATTCCATAAATAATAATAAACAACTGATTTATGGATGAAAGAATTTTAAAATGGCTTTATGATATTGATGAAGCAATTTCAGAAATTAACGATTTTTTGGATAAAATTCCAAAAGATTTTTATGAATATAAAAGCAACGTAATGCTGAAAAGAGCTGTAGAAAGAGATTTGGAAATCATCGGTGAAGCTGTGAACAGAATTATAAAACGAGATGAAACTTTTTTGGAAAAAATATCGGAAGCAAAATCTATCATCAGCTTAAGAAATCAGGTAATTCACGCTTATGATGGCATTTCAGACGAGAACATCTGGTCTGTTCTTATCAATCATTTACCAAAACTAAAATCAGAAATTAAACTTTTGATCATCGAAAATTTATAATTACTTATCACTCATCACTTATAAAAATATGTCAAGAATACTCACCGGAATACAGGCAACAGGAACGCCCCATTTGGGAAATCTTTTGGGAGCCATTATTCCCGCCATCGAACTTTCCAAAAAACCGGAAAACGATTCCTTTTTATTTATCGCCAACCTGCATTCTCTCACCCAGATTAAAAATGCAGAAGAGCTGAAGCAGAATACTTACGAGATTGCAGCCGCTTGGCTGGCTTGTGGTTTGGATACCGAAAAAACGCATTTCTACAGACAAAGCGATATCCCGGAAGTTTGTGAGCTAACATGGTATTTGGATTGTTTTTTCCCTTTTCAAAGGCTTACACTGGCACATTCTTTCAAAGACAAATCTGACCGGTTGAGTGATGTAAATGCAGGATTGTTCAATTATCCGATTCTGATGGCTGCAGATATTTTGCTGTACGATGCAGAAGTTGTTCCTGTTGGGAAAGACCAGCTTCAGCATTTGGAAATTGCGCGTGATGTTGCTTCAAGATTTAATAACCAAATGGGGGAAGTTTTCGTTCTTCCAAATGCGGAGCTGCAGGAAGATACCAAATATGTTCCCGGAACAGACGGACGAAAAATGTCCAAATCGATGGGAAATATCATTAATATTTTTTTACCTGAAAAAGAACTGAAAAAACAGATAATGTCCATAGAAACGGATTCCAAAACTTTGGAAGAGCCAAAAGATCCGCAAACCGATAAAGTTTTTGCCATCTATGAGCTGATTGCAACATCTGAACAAACCGAAGAATTACGACAAAAATACCTTGCCGGAAATTTCGGTTACGGACACGCAAAAACCGAATTGCTGAATCTCGTTCTCGCAAGATTTTCCAAAGAACGCGAACTTTTTAATTATTATCTGAATAATCTTCCCGAACTGGAAGCCAAACTTCAGGAAGGTGCTGAAAAAACGAGGAAAATTGCCCATCAAACTTTAACCAGAGTGCGGAAAAATTTGGGCGTTTAAAATATCAATCCCTGAAGAATTAACAAAAATTCAGGGATTTTTTTATGATTAAATATCGCACATAAGGACAAATTTTAATCATTTGATTTTTAATTAAATACAAAAACTCAATATATTTGCGGAGATTTATAATCCTAATTAAAAAACACAATGCAAAAGAAACTACTTCTATCTTCTCCATTTATTATTCTGCTGCTTTTGGGATATATCGGATATAATCGTTTTTTTCCGCATATGACGAAAGAGGAAGTGAAAAAAGAAACCCTTAGTCTGAAAAAAGATTATGAATTCCTGAAAAAAGACCTCGAACTGAATCTGAATATTGTGGACAGCAGCAATACCCTGATTTCTGCACAGAAAAAAAGAATAGAAGAGCTGCTGAGCAAATCCGACCTTACGGAAGAAGAACTGAACGAAGCGAAAAACCTGATGCGTGACATTTCTAAAAACGTGATGAGCGAATACCAAAAACAACTGATTTCTACAAGATCCGAAGCCCGGCAATTGTCTCTGGAAAACAAAAAAAGCAAGAACGATATTGAAAATCTGAACACCCGGATTTTCGCTTTGGAAAACCAGAAAAAAGAAATTACCACCAAATATATTTACGAAAAAAAAGAATCCGACAGGAAAAGCGCCCTTCTTAGCTATGCTTCCAATCTTTCGCTTTCCAATTTTGTGCTTACAGGATTTAAAATAAAAAACAGCGGAAAAGAAGTAGAAACGGAAAAAGCACGAAGAATCGACAAAATTAAAATGAGCTTTGATATCAATGACAATATTTTGGCGGATTCCGGAAGAAAGGAAATTTACATCATCGTGCATCAACCAGACGGAACGCTTGCTACATTCCAAAACCGACCTTCCGGAAAAATACTTGTAAATGGGAAACTGCTGCAATATTCCGATAAAGTATACATCGATTATATAAAAAACAGCACAAAAAATGTAGAATTCGAGTGGCTGAATGAGGATTTCAAAAAAGGAAATTACACCTTCGATATCTATGAAAACAACTCCAAAAAAATATCAAAAATCGGGGGAAGCATCAAAAAATTAGAATAGAAATCTTCTGAGTGTTTTACCGTTCCGGATTTTAGTTGGCTCTGTCTTTTTCATCAAAATCAATATTCTTTTTACTGATTTTTTTCTTGCTGCTCCCGAAAGTATAATTTGCGCTCAGCCGAAAACTTCTGCCATCCCAATAATTATTGAAATGTTGGCTGTTTTCTGCAAAATACATATCGCCGCGGTATCTTTGTGCAAAAATATTGGTAACCGTCATATTAATCTGAAGCTCTTTTTCCATCAAGGAAATCTTCAATCCCGAATTGAGATTTGAAAAATTATGATAGCTGGAATTCACATTTTTATAAGGCAAATCCTGACTGTAATTGATGAACAATGCAATGGTTTTGCTCTTGTTTAATGTAAAAGTATTGTTCACAGAATAGCTGAAAGACTGCCCGTTTTCTGTAGCTGCATTGATAGTAAAAACTTCCGAATTTTGCAATGTAGCATTTGCAGAAACATACATCTCCCAAAATTTGAAAAAAGTATCGGTGTAGGAAATATTCAGACCATAGAAATTATTGTTATAATAGTTCAGATAAGTTCCAATCTGGGAAATACCTTCTAAAAAAGAGATTTGTCCGAACGCATTATCCAGTTTTGTGTAATATATGCTTGCCGAAAATTTGTTGTCGAACGTATAACCCAATTCCAGATTATTGATGTAAGAAGGCGTAAGCAAAGGATTTCCCGAAGAATAAGAAAAAGGATTATCGTACCAGCGAAAAGGATTCAGGTTGCTCATACTTGGGCGGTTAATCCTTCTGGAATAGGAAATGCTCAGCACATTTTTTTCATTTTTATAAGAAATATATGCGGAAGGAAACCATTCTCCATAATTATATTTGTTAATTGAATTTTCCGATGGCGTGGAGCTTTCCGCATTTGTGTTTTCGTAACGCAGTCCCACTTTTGTTTCCCAATGTTTTCCAAAATTCTTTGCAAAACTAAAATAGGCAGCATAGTTTTCTTCCTTGTATTGGAAAATATTTGCTCTGGAAAAATCTTCAACTTCCTGATTATCAATAATATTATAGTATTTCAGATCCGAAGCATTTTTAAATTGATTGAATTTAATTCCGGTTTCCATAGTTCCGAAGGAAAAAGGAAGCTCCAGATCCGCCTGAACCGAAAAAATCTGAGGTGTAATTTTTGACAAAGTTTTTACGTCCTGCATGGAATTGTCGGAAAGTGTAAGCGTGGAAAAATGAACTTCCGTATCGGATTCGTTGTTGTAAAAATTCCCTGCAATACTCAGCTTTTTCCCGAGAGAATCTAATTTTAAATCATAATATGCGCTCAAAGTATGAGTCGGAAGTTTTTCCCGGTGAAATGTTTTGGTGAGCAAATTTTCTTCGGATTCGGGTGTAATATTCCGGGTGGTATTCAGAATATCCATTCCGGATTTTTCGTTGCCGAAAACATATTCCAGCCCGATTTCGGAGTTTTCCCCTGTTTTATAGGAAAGATTCAGGCTTGGTGACAGTTCTTTCCAAATATCTTTTCTTACGGAATGGCTGTAATTTTGATCATTTCCAAGAATGGTATAATTTTCATCTGAGCGTTTTTCAGAATCTAAATAACTGATTTTAAGACTACTGCTGAATCTTTCGGTTTGGTAGTTCAGGGTTGCATTATCGCTGAAAGCAGAATAAGTTCTTTGGATCAATCCGGAACCGATGTTTCCACTGAAGCCAAGCTTTGAATTTTTTTTCAGAATAATATTGATCAGTCCGCTGTTTCCCTGTGCTTCGTATTTTGCAGGCGGCGTGGTAATTACTTCAATTTTTGCTATATTTTCGCTTCGGATGGATTTCAGATAATTCAGAAGAGCAGTTCCGGAAAGATTCAGCATTTTTCCGTTGATCATTACATTTACGCTGCTTTTTCCGGTAATGGAAATGGTTCCGAAATTTTCGTCCACTTTCAGCATCGGAATGTTGGACAATGTTTCCGAAGCGTCCATTCCTTGCGAAGCAATAGATGCATCTACATTGTAAATCAAACGGTCTGCTTTGCGTTCCAGCAATTTTTTCTTGATCAGAATTTCTACTTTTTCAATCTCTTTTATACTGTCCTGTTTTTTTTGTTGCCCGGAAAATTTTGTAAACGCCCATAAAATCGCAATGAGCAGAATATATTTATTCATTGTACTAATTTTTTTTTTGCAAATATTCCTTATTGCATCTTTATTCCGAAATAATATCGGTGAATCCGGTAATTTTTCCGATGAAAGGTTGGTCGGATTTTTTGCGGAGTTTATCGAAAATCCTTTTGAGCTAAATCTGTTCCTGCTATTTTTGTATAATGAAAAAGCAAATCTGGTTTTTAATCGTTTTTTTACTGTTTCAAAGTTGTAACTTACCAAAGAAAAAAGAATTTCGGAAAGAAATTTTTCTGGGAAATAATGAGTTTTACACGGTTCAGCAAATGCGTTTTCCGACAACGGTAGAAATTACAAACCTCTTGAACGAAAAAGTAAAAATAGAATCTACTGTAAAAATGCCAACAGAAATTGCTGCAAAATCGGGTTTTGTGTATCGGCTTCCGAAAAAAACAGCATTTACATTCCGAAATGAAAGCGGAAAATCCGCTGCAATTTTGATGGTAATAAAACCTGATTAAAATTAATTCAATGAAAAAAAAGCACCTCATTTTCATCCATTTGCTGTATTGGGCGCTCAATATTTTTAATCAGTTTCGGGATGAAATCCTGTCGGAAAAACCTTCCCAGTTTTTTTCAAATGAATATATGCTCGGTTATTCTTTTGTTTTTGTGAGCATTGTTACCTTTTATTTTAATTACTGTTTTGTGCTTCCGAAAATTTTCAGGAAACGGAAATTCCTGTATTTTATTGGTGGAATATGCATCAATTTTTTCGTGTTTATTTTGCTTCGATATTCTGTGGAAGAGCTTTTGTATCCTGCGATTTTCGGTTTCGGAAATTATGCGCAGGGAACGCCGTTTTCTTTTTATTTTACCGATAATCTTTACTACGGAAGCACCGCGATTTTTATGAGTTCGGTGATTTGGTTTTTGGATTATTCCATAAAGATGGATAAGGAAAATAAAATTTTGCAGCAGGAAAAATCTTTGGCGGAAAACAGTCTTCTAAAATCGCAGATCAATCCGCATTTTATCTTTAATACACTGAATAATATTTACTCTTTAGTGAATATGAATTCTGAAAAATCCCTTACAGCAATTGAAAAATTAGGAGATTTGCTTCGATTTTCCAGCAATGAGATCACCAAAGATTTTACGTCTTTGGAAAATGAAATCCGTTATGTTAAAAGTTATTTGGATTTGGAAAGTCTGAGAATTCCGAATCCTGAAAATATTTATTTTTCCAAAAATATTGCAGATCATAACCTGAAAATTGCACCAATGATTTTGATTCCGTTTGTGGAAAATGCCTTTAAACATGGTGATCTCAAAAAAGATATTCTGGAAATTTCTGTAAAAACAGAAGGAAATGTGTTGTATTTTTACCAGCGAAATAAAATTTCTTCCCATCAAAAAGATGAATCTTCGGGAATCGGAATCGAAAATGTAAAGAAAAGACTTCATCTGATTTATTCTGAAAAGCATCACTTGAATATCGAAAATAATGGTGAATTTTTTATCATCCATCTTAGCATCGAATTATGAATATAAAATGTCTTGTAATTGATGATGAACCTTTGGCAGTAAAGCTTTTGGAAGATTATATCTCCAAAACCTATTTCCTAGAATTGGGATTTTCCACCACAAATCCGCTCGAAGGATTGCAAAAAATTCAGGAAGATTATTTCGATTTGATTTTCCTGGATATCCAAATGCCGGAACTCAACGGAATGGATTTTCTGAAACTTCTGAATAAAAAAACACAGGTTATTTTAACAACCGCATATTCGGATTTTGCATTGGAAAGCTACGAATACAGTGTTACTGATTATCTTCTGAAACCAATTTCTTATGAGAGATTTTACAAAAGCGCCCTGAAAATTAAAGAAAAAAAGGAAAATACATTATCAGTTTCAATAGCAGAAAACCAATCCAAAAAAAAGGACTATTTTTTCGTAAAATCCGATGGAAGACAAATAAAGATTTTCTATTCCGAAATCCTTTTTATTGAAGGTTTGCGCGATTATGTGAACATTAAAACCGACAATTCAGAATATATTATTCTCGAAAATCTGAAAGACTTGGAACTTTTTCTGCCTCCGGAATTTCTGCGTATTCATAAATCATATATCGCCAATCTCGAAAAAATTTCCCAGATTGAAGGAAACCGTGTTTTTATCAATGATATCCCGCTGCAAATTGGGGAAACCTATCGCGAAAAATTTTTGAACTGGCTGAATGCCAAATAAAAAAGGAAGATCCAAAAGATCTTCCTTTTATAGTTATTCTGTATTCTTTTAAAAACTCACTTCATTGGTTTCTTTACCACGCTGGAAGTTCATTGTTTTCTGTCCTCCTTTATAGGATACATTTACGATGTTTACCTGTTTTGGAAATGTTCCCAGAAGAATGGTATTTTTAATCTTCAGCGTACTGATATCCGAAACTCCCGGAGCTTCAAAATATACCCAAACCGATTCGCCGTTTACCTGACTGCCTGTAAAGGTTAATTTTTTCTGACTTCCGTTAATGAAAACATCAAAATTATTGTTCACATATTTTTTTACTTCCGCTTCAAAACCCGCTGTAGAAGGATTAATTTTGATTGCATCAGAAATATGGTTGGTATTCATTTTTGTAGTAAACTTCAAAGTTTTGCTGCCTTCTACATAATCCGCTTTTGTCATTGATGAATAAAAATCTGCAAGTGCAAAACTCATCATCACAAAAACTGTTAAAAAACCTGATATGTATAAAAATTTTTTCATTTCAATTAAATTTTATCAAATATAGAGATATTTACAGAATTGGCTCAAATAATATGCCAATCACCGAATATTGCAATTTATCACCATATTCCGTGATGCTCTTGATTTTGATGTAAGTTTAAGATTCTTAGAAGTTTACGTTCACTGCATATTTATCATAAAATGCTTTGATATGCGCTACAGCTTCGTCCGCAGAATCTACAATGCGATAAAGATTCAGGTCTTCTTCCTTAATCATTCCGTTTGCTAAAAGGGTATTTTTAAACCAATCCAGCAATCCGCCCCAAAACTGCGAACCTACCAGAACAATCGGGAATTTTCCTATTTTGTTGGTTTGTATTAAAGTTATCGCTTCTGTAAGTTCATCCAGCGTTCCGAAACCTCCCGGCATTACGACAAAACCTTGGGAATATTTTACAAAAACCACTTTTCGTACAAAAAAGTAATCAAAATTCATCGAATAAGGCTTATCAATATACGGATTGAAATGCTGCTCAAAAGGCAAATCGATATTCAGTCCGATGGATTTTCCGCCGCTTTGGTGCGCTCCTCTGTTTCCGGCTTCCATAATTCCGGGACCGCCACCTGTAATAATCCCAAATCCTAATTCTGTAATTTTTGCGGCAATTTCGGTTGCCATTTCATAATATTTGTCTTCGGGCCGCAATCTTGCCGAACCAAATATGGAAACGCAAGGTCCGATTGCTGCAAGCTTTTCGTAACCCTGAACTAGTTCTGCCATTACTTTGAAAACCATCCAGCTGTCTTTGGAAATGGTTTCGCTCCAGGTTTTTTCCCGGAAACTTTCTTTTATAATATAATCTCCGGATTCTGTCTCCACTGCGGGGTTTTCCAGGCTTTCATCTCTTTTTCCTTCTATAGCCATATTTTTTCTTTTGGTGATTGTTAAATATTCTTTACGGTTATTTAAAATATTTTTCTGCTTCCACCACAGATTCCGGTCTTCCAACATCCACTAAAATGGAATGGTGCTCAAAACCGTGAATTTTTTCCGTGTGCATCATATCCAAATATTCTTCCATAATTGAGAATTTTCCGGTTCTTTTTATTTTATTGAAAATAACTGGATTAATACAATGTATACCACTGAATGCCAATACTTTAAAACCTTTATTGAATTCTGCTAATCTTTGCTCTCCGGTTTGTACGTTCAACCATCCCCGCAAAATCATTTCATCATTAAAGAAAAGTTTCCGGGAGCTGTTTCTGTCCGAAACCGCTAATGTAGCAAAATCATTTTTCTCTTTATGGAATTCTACTAAATCCCTGATGTTTAAATCGGTTAAAATATCTGCATTCATAATCAGAAAATCTTCGCCGTGGTCGAGAAATTTCCGGGCAAAAACCAAACCACCGCCCGTTTCCAAGAGTTCTGCTTTTTCATCAGAAACCTCAATATTTGCTCCGAAATTATTATTCCTTTTCAAAAAATCTGTGATTTGTTCCCCGAAATGATGGATATTAATCACAAAATCATTAATCCCGAAACTTTGGAGATATTGTATGTTTCTTTCCAAAAGTGGAATTCCGTTTACCAAAGCCAACGCTTTCGGATGATGATCTGTAAAAGGTTTCAGCCTTGTTCCTTTTCCGGCAGCGAAAATTAGTGCTTTCATTTTTTTTTGTTTAAAGTTCAGGGGGTTCGGGTTTAAAGTTCAGCGTTTTAGGTTTCAAGTTTCAAAATCTTGAACCTTAAACTTCAAACTTTAAACTAATTGAGATGCGGTTGTTCGTCGTGATGAATATTGATTTCGGTTTGCGGATATTTTTCTTTGATAAATTCGGCAATTTTTATTGCAGAATACACCGATCGGTGTTGTCCGCCGGTACAACCGAAATTGATCTGCAGGTTTTCAAAATTTCTTTCCAAATAATTTTCGATGGTGATGGAAATCAGATTTTTAACGAGTTCCAAAAATTTGGGCATTTCTGTTTTGGTTTCCAGAAATTCCTGTACTGGTTTATCGTTTCCGGTTTGTGGTTTGTATTCTTCAATTCTTCCCGGGTTCAGAATTCCGCGGCAATCAAAGCAAAAGCCGCCACCATTTCCACTGGCATCTTTTGGGATTCCGCCTTTTTTGTAGGAAAAACTATGAATATCTATTTTTAAGCTCATATTTCTATTTCTGATAATGCTGTATTTTTCTTTTTGATTCTTCGGAATAAAGCTGATTGATTACGCTTTTCAGCTCAGGAAAACCCTCCATTTGTTGCCAGTTTTGGGACAATTCATAAATATTTTCAATTCCTTTTTCAATACTTTTGATAAAATGTGTTTTTCTCTGAACCAAACCCCTGAAACCATAAACGCCCAAAACCTGTAAGAAACGCATCAGTTGCAAAGGTTTCAAAGAAAATTTCAGCTGGTTTTCTGTTTCCGGATTTTCCCAAAGCGAATAATAATAATCCAACATTTCTTCCCTCAGATTTTCAGGGAAATTGGCTTTTGCCTGATACAGAAACGAAACCACATCATACATCAAAGGTCCTTTCATCGCGCTTTGATAATCGATAAAAAAAACCTCATCTTCATCATTCACCATAATATTTCTTGCCTGAAAATCCCGGATCATCAAACCTTTTGGCTCCAAAGACTCGATGAGCTTTTCTAATTTTTTGAACTCTTTCAAAAGCCGGGTTTTATGATATTGAATTTCCAGAATATCAGCGAACATAAATTTAAAGTAAAACAAATCATACGAAACCGGAATTTCGTCATAAGCTTCGTATTCAAAAGTTTTGGAGAAATCAATTCTTCCGTATGTTTTTTTCTGAAGCTCAAACAGCTTGTAAAGTGTTTGTTTTACAAGGTTTTTTATTCTTTCTGTATGACCTTCCTTTTCGATAATATCTGATAAAGTATGTTTTCCGAGAAATTCCTGAATGTAGATTTTTTCGTCATCAGAAATTTTGAAAATCTGCGGAGTATTGAGTTTCAGCTTCGAAAATAATTCTGAAAAATAGAGAAAAGACCGGTTTTCCGCTACATTTTCGTTTGCTGTAACAATGTATTTTCTGTCCTCGTATATTCCAATAAAATTTTTGCGGGAAGATCCGCTTTGTGGCAAAGCTACGAATTCCGGATGTGCGGAACCGGTAAAGTTTTGGAAAAAATCTTCGGGCAAAAACTGGGACATCAAAGAATTTGTTTTTTATGAATCACAAAAATACTAATTTAGTTCCGAATTCTTATCTTTGCCCTATGTTTCAGGATTTCAAGCCCGTACTGATTATTCTCGCAAGATTTATCATCATTTACCTTGTTCTTCTTGGCGGATATCAGTTTTATCTGAATTTTTATGAGGGAACAGGTTTGGATCCGGTTTCGAAATGGGTGGCTTTTCAAAGTGCTAAAGTTCAGGATTTTTTTGGCTATAAAACGATTCTTGTAGACCAACCGAAATTGGAAACAACTTGGTTTTACGTGAACAACAGATACATTTCCAGAATGGTGGAAGGTTGCAACGCAATCTCGGTAATGATTCTTTTTCTTGCTTTTATTTTTGCGTTTTACAAAGGAAAGAAAACTTTTGTTTTTACATTTTTAGGATTGGTTTTCCTGCATATTATGAATGTTCTGAGGATTTCCGGGTTGAATGTAGTAATCATCGAGCATCCGAAATACATCAAAATAGGGCACGATTATTTTTTTCCTGCGATTATTTACGGAGCTGTAGTTTTGTTGTGGCTAATCTGGATTAAATTTTACGCTTTAAAAGATGAAAATCATTAACTGGATTATTGTAATTATCGCCATTTTGGGATTAATTGGGATTCGTGCTGTGGAAGACAAAATCTTTTATGACCCTTTTCTGGAGTATTTCCACGAGGCCAATAAAAAAGCGGATTTTCCTGATTTTGAATGGGGAAAGCTGATTATTAATTATATTTTCCGTTTTCTTCTTAATCTTATTTTCTCCGTTATTGCCGTGCATTTTATTTTTAAAAGAAAAGTCTGGACTATTCAGGCGGCAATACTGATGATTCTGGTTTTTGTAGTTACTTTCCCAATCTATCTTTACTGTATTTCTACAAAATTTGAGATCGGATATTTGTTCTCTTTTTATATGCGGAGATTTGTGATTCAGCCATTGGTTTTACTGCTGATTATTCCGATGTTTTATTACAGGCAGAAGTTGGAAGCGGGGAAGAAAGATTTATTCTAAATTTTTTACGGTGTGTTTGTCGGGTTGTGCGATATTTTCCGCTGTCCAATCCACTTTTTTCACAAACGGAAACTCCCGAACCGGACAATCGAAAATCTGACAAATATTACAGGAAACCGGCTTGCAATCATCCATATGGAAATTGAATTCGATTTTGCGGTCGGTATTTTTGGCGATTAATTTTACGAGTTCTTCCATTTCGTTATGTGCATCGCGAAGCTCAAAATACCAAGGCAACGTAAGATGCGCATCAATATGAAGGTGGCTTCCGAATTGCTGGATTTTCATATTATGAACATCAATCCACTCCGGTTTTCGGTTTTTATTGAGGAAATCTGCTAATTTTTTCAGCATTCCGATATCGGCTTCATCCATAATTCCGCTCAAAGATTTTCGGATAATCTTGTAACCCGTGAAAATAATATAGCCTGCAAATATTAAGGCGACAAATGCATCCAGCCAAAATAATTTTGTAAAATGGATAATGATTAAACTAATCACAACTCCGGCAGTTGTAATAGTATCGCTTTGCAGATGTTTCCCTGAGCTTTGCAAAACAAGAGAATTTTCTTTAATCCCTTTTTGATAAGAAATGTAACCTAAAAGATAATTGACAACTGCTGTTGCGGCGATAATCGCCATTCCCCAATCCAGCTTTCCGGGAACATTCTTGTTGAGAAGCGAAGAAACAGCTTCGATGATAATCACGATTCCGGCAAAAATAATAAGCGCACCTTCGACTCCGGATGTAATGAACTCCACTTTTCCGTGACCATAAGGATGATCTTCGTCTTTTGGTTTTGCAGCAAGATACAGCGAATACAATCCCATAAAAGCAGCGATAATATTCACGATACTTTCCATTGCATCAGAAAAAACCGCATCGGAATTGGTAAGTCGCCACGCAATGAGTTTTCCGGCAAACAGCAGAATCCCGACAATTGCAACATTTCGCTGGAATGCAAAATTGTTCTTTTCTGATGAAGCTTTTTTTGCCATAAAATGTTCTAAAAATAAAATATAAAAAGTTTGAGTATTCTAATAATCAAAAAATGCTCACTAAGTGAGCATTTGGTTTATACAAGCTGGTTTTTTACCAGATATTCTGCAATCTGCACTGCGTTGGTTGCGGCTCCTTTCCGGAGGTTGTCTGCTACAATCCAACAGTTAAGTGTTTTCGGATTCGAAGGATCTCTCCGGATTCTGCCCACGAAAACCTCATCTTTTCCTTCGGAATACAGCGGCATCGGATAGATTTTATTTTCCACATCATCCTGAACTACTACTCCCGGAGTTTCGGAAAGGATTTTTCGTACTTCATCCAAATCGAAATCGTTTTCAAATTCGATATTTACACTTTCCGAATGTCCACCCTGAACCGGAACCCGAACTGCTGTCGCAGTAAGTCCAAAGGTATTGTCATTCATAATTTTTTTCGGTTCGCGCATCAGCTTCAGCTCTTCTTTGGTGTAATCCAATTCGTCGAAAACATCGCATTGCGGAAGTGCATTTTTGAAAATTTCGTAAGGATATACTTTTTCTATATTTTCTTTGCTTTCACCTTTTACGGAAGCAACAATTTCGTTATTGAGTTGATCTACTGCTGCTTTTCCGGTTCCTGTAACGGATTGATAGGTGGAAACGATGACTCTTCGCAAATCGTATTTTTTGTTCAAAGGATGCAGAACCATCACCAGCTGAATGGTGGAACAGTTGGGGTTTGCGATAATTTTATCGTCTTTTGTAAGTATGTTGGCGTTGATTTCCGGAACGACTAATTTTTTGGCAGGATCCATTCTCCAAGCGGAAGAATTATCGATAACGAAAGTTCCTTTTTCTGCAAATTTCGGTGCCCATTCCAAAGAAGTGTTTCCACCTGCAGAAAAGATGGCGATTTCCGGCTTCATATCAACAGCTGTTTGCATGGAAACGATTTCGTAATCGTTTTCTTTAAAAGTAATTTTCTTCCCTACTGATTTTTCGGATGCTACGGGAATGAGTTCTGCTATTGGGAAATTTCTTTCTGCCAATACTTTTAACATTATTTGGCCAACCATTCCGGTTGCGCCTACAACTGCGATTTTCATTGATTATGAATGGGTTTTTGTTTGTATTGATTTGGTTTTATCTTATCTTATGTAATATTAGGTCGCCGCTTCTCGGCTGTTGATTGTATAATTTCACAAAGGAAAAAATATTTCGGAAATTTTTTTTGATTTTATTGATAGGATTGCATCCTATCCTTTAATAAACCGCCGCTTTTTGACCATTGCTGCAAAATTTCACAAAGGAAAAAATATTCGGTAATATTTTTTTGATTTTAAGATAGGATTGCATCCTATCCTTTAATAAACCGCCGCTTTGCGGCTCTTTGCTGATTTTACTTCTACGAACATTTGATTTTTAACTAATCTTTGTGGAAGACTTTGCGTTTTGGCAAAGTGTTTATCCGAAGAGTTTTGAGAACGGGAGTGCAAAGAAGAAAAGTGCCAAAGCCAAGGCTGATAAAATGATGATTGCTGATGTTATTTTTTCTGAAGATTTTACTTTACGGTTTACAATGGTCATCAAAATTGCAGCAATAAGCATTGAAAATGGATGTTCGATATAGGTGAATCTTAAATCTGCATTTTTCATAAGGCCGCCCATTCCGATTTCATTAATGGTATTCATAAATCCTGATGTAAGGAAAAGCATAACAATCCCCACCAAAAACTGGATATGGAAAAATATCATCGTGAAGAGTGTTGTTTTCTTCAAAAACTTTGTGATTTTTCCTGAATTTCCTGCAAATGCTGCGATAAGTGCGATAACAAAAACAGCAATAAGAAGCAGAATTAAATAGGCAAATCCTCTGTGTGCCTGCAAAAAAATGTTGTGAATATCCATAATAAAAAATTTGTGGAACAAAGATAACAAAAATCCCGACTAAAAGCCGGGATTTGGTAGGATTAGATTTAACTTTTAAAATCTGTAAGAAAGTGATGCGGACCAAGTGGTTCCCGTACCAAAATATACACTGTTAGCGGTGTCTATTCCCATATAACTTACGTTGTTTGCTTTGGAATCCCCTGCATATATACTAGAATATCCATCAGAAATATAAATGGTGTTAAACAAGTTGTATACATTGGCTCCAATAATGAACTTATCTCCTCCGTTAAGACGAATGGTGTAGTTCGCACCAAGATCAAATAAATGATAATCTGGCAAACGCAATGCTCCTTTTGAAGCTGCTTCAGGGATTACTCCGTCTGTGATGATAAAACTGTTGTTAATTGATATTCTTGAATATAATCTGTCTGCATATCTCCAATTTGCGTAGAATCTGAAATCTTTAACTGGTTTTAGGGTAACTCCAAATGAAGCGGTTGTTTGAGCTGCATCGGATACTTTGATATCATCTAATGCTAAAGTAATGACATTGGTTCCATCTGCACCATTAATTGGGTTATTATTGTTATCAAAGAAATTACCTGTTGGGTTATTTTGATATCTCCAGTCTCCGTATGAGAACATTCCATTCAGTTCGATGAAATCGTTGATTGCCCATGAAGCTTCAAACTCAGCTCCCATGTGAACCTCTTTAACTCCTAACATATTTGCGTATCCATTTTCACCATTTTCCAAAGGAATTCCACTAAGTCTAAGGAATCTGTCATTCCATGAAGTATAGTAAAGGTTTACATTTGCTCTAAGGCCACCAGTTCTTAAACCATAACCTGCTTCCACTGAGCTAATTTTTTCATTGGTAACATTAGGGTTGAGAACCTGCTGATTATTTGGATAAACGGATGTAAATTGAGGTTGTTTTTCGTAGTAACCTGCGTTGACAAAAACATTATTGTTTTCGTTGAGGTTGAAGTTAGCTCCGGCTTTTACGTTATATCCCCAGAAATCGTTATATCCTGTCTTAGTATTAACGGTTTGTCCTTGCTGAACGGTTACTCCATCAATCACCCAGTTATCTATTCTTTGATAAGATTGGTTGGAAACCGATCCTTGTAAAAATGCAGAAACTGCTTCTGTGGAATACTCTACTTGTCCGAAGGCTCCTAACCATTTTACCTGTCCGTTATAATTTCTATATGCAATCTGAGATTTATCCTTGATTGCTTTATCAAAAGGATTTGCAGAAGGGGAAACTGGACTGGTTCCTGTTACAACATATCCATCTGGGACATTTGCATCTCCCCTTTCCAAATAACCGTTTGCTCCAAGAAGATCTGTAATAACACCAGGGTGATATCCATAATAATATCTTCCGTCTAAACCAACTGAAAAGTTCCAGTTTTCATTAATCTTATGTTGGAAATTTGTTAGTAAACCATACCAGTCATGGGAGTTCACACTGGCTCTTCTGGTAATACCATTGTTGCTTCTATTAATTCCTTGTCCTGCAGGAAAAGTATTATTTGCACCAAAATCTGAAACTGTCCCCCCTTGATTCCAGGTTACAATATCATCCCAACGAATTTGTCCATCTGCAGTCTTTGGTAAAGAGAAAACGCTTTTTCCATTGATGGATCCTAAGATTCCTGTTCCTCCACCTCTTCCCCAAGAAGCATAGCCTACAGTAGAAAGTTTAGAATTGCTAGAGATATTCCAATCCCAGTTAATAGATGCGATAGGTTTTGAATAATAGTTTCTATTCGTTGTAAATTCTTGTCCGTTTAGATATCCCCAGTTAGAATTATATTTTCTGTTAGGCTCTCCATCACTTCCATATTTTAGAAAATCGGAAATTGTATTGGAGTAATTTTGGTGATGCCATTGAGGTGCGCCAGTAATTGTAAACTGGAAATCGTGCTTCGCATTAGGCTGAAAACCTAAAGCGAAATAATAATTATATGCTTCGAACTCAGATCCATCAATATACATAGAACCTGCTGTTCTCGACATTAAAAATGAAGAAGACCAACCTGTAGCCGACTTACCTGTATTATAGGAGAACTGTGCTTTATGCCAACCATCATTACCCACACCAACAGTTACATTTCCTTCTCTTTTTTTATCTGCAGCTCTTGTAAGAATATTAATTGTACCTCCTACAGAAGCAATTGCTAATTTGGATGCACCCAAACCTCTCTGAACCTGCATTGCGGAAGTTACATCAGACAAACCTGCCCAGTTAGACCAATATACGGATCCATTCTCCATATCATTTACTGGTACACCGTTAATCATAACTGCAATGTTATTGGTATCAAAACCTCTAATATTAATTCTTCCATCACCAAAACCACCGCCTCCTTTTGTTGCATAAACGGAAGGTGTAGTATTAAGAATTTCAGGGAATTCCTGATTTCCTAATTTCTCTACAATCTGCGCTTCTTTAATTGTTGAAACTGCTACCGGAGTTTTTCTGTCCTTAGCAATATCAGCAACACCTGTAAGAATCACCTGTTCGATGTCTTGGGATCTGGTATCAGCAGTATCCTGTACCTGTTGAGCGTAATAAACACTTGCGGTAGACAGCGTAATAACTGCCGAAAGCATTGTCTTGTTAAATAATTTCATAATTAATTTAAAAATTAGATTCAAATTTTTTGCAAAAATCGTTAATTTTTTTTAAACTATTGTTAAGCGATTGTTAATTTTTACTGTAGGATAAAAATATTTTAAACAAACTGAAAAACAAAGAGTTAATGTGAAACCATATAAAATCTATATTAAAAACACCATTATGCAATTCACAATAAAAGAATTCTTTTTTTATTAAATTATCACAAAAAGATGCTGTAATAATAACGGATTTTTCAATAGATTATTTTACGGCTTTCAAGCTTAGATCAATATTTTGTACCGAATGTGTAAGTGCTCCTGCAGAAATATAATCTACTCCGGTTTTTGCAATATCTTTCAGCATATTTCTTGTAACTCCGCCGGAAGCTTCAGTTTCTGCTTTTCCGCCAATCAACTTTACCGCTTTTTTCATCATCGGAACATCCATATTGTCAAGCATTATGCGGTCTGCTTTTGCATCTATTGCTTCCTGCACTTCTTCCAGATTTCTGGTTTCTACTTCTATTTTCAGGCGGAGTTTATGCTTTTTCAGATATTCTTTTGCTGCTTTTACGGCATTGGTGATATTTCCGTTGTAATCAATATGATTATCTTTCAGCATTATCATATCGTAAAGCCCATATCTGTGGTTAGTTCCGCCACCAATTGCTACAGCCCATTTTTCACAAATCCTGAAATTTGGGGTAGTTTTGCGGGTATCCAGAAGTTTGGTTTTTGTTCCTACCAATCGCGAATCCCAATCGTGCGTCATCGTAGCAATACCGCTCATTCTTTGCATACAGTTCAGCACCAGTCTTTCGGTTTGAAGAATGGATTGTGCTTTTCCTGTTACTATAAATGCGACATCACCTTTTTTTGCAGAATCTCCGTCTTTAATAAAAATTTCCACCTGCATATTTTTATCGAAAGTTTTAAAAATAATTTCCGCCAATTCCACTCCCGCCAAAATACAGTCTTCTTTTACCAAAAGCCTTGCACTCTGCACCAAATCTTTCGGGATTGTGGATAAGGTTGAATGATCGCCTTTTCCCAGATCTTCTTCCAATGCGGACTTTATAAATTGTTTTAAAGCTTTGTCGTTTGCGTATGCCGGTCGTTTCATATTTTTTATAATTAATGAATGATAATCAATAAATGATTTTTTTGGATATGCTTTTGCAGATATCTTTTGCAGATTTTTGTTTTTCAAAACGTGTTCGTTGCCAAGTCTTTGTTGTAAAAAGCACCTTTGTTCTCTTTCATGGTTAATGAATGTTTGATAATCAGGTAAGAAACATTTACTAAGTTCCTCAATTCGGAAAGTTCGGGAGAAAGTTTGGAATAATTATACAGTTCCGTTACGGCATCGAAAATCTCACGTTGTTTTCTTTTCGCAATTTGCAGACGGTCATTGCTTCTTACAATTCCTACCAGATCGCTCATCATTTCCTGCAATTGTTTCCGGAAATAGGTGATCATTACTTTTTCTTCCATCACTTTCATTCCTTCCTCATTCCATTCAGGAATAGCTTTCAGATCATCGAAATTGAAATTATTTTCTTTCAAAAGTTCTACCGATTTCATTGCAGCATTATGCCCGAAAACCAAACCTTCCAGCAAAGAATTCGATGCTAATCTGTTTGCACCGTGAAGTCCCGAATTGGTACATTCTCCCACTGCAAACACATTTTTGATGGAAGATTGCCCATCTTTATCCACCTCTATTCCACCCATTAAATAATGACAGGCGGGAACAACGGGAATCAGCTGTTTGAAAGGATCGATGCCTTCATCCAAACACTTTTGATAAATATTCGGAAAATGTTCCTTGAATTTTTCGTGATTCATTTCCCGGCAATCCAGTCCGATATATTCGTCTCCGGAAATTTTCATTTCGTTATCGATGGCTCTGGCAACAATATCTCTGGAAGCCAGCTCTTCGCGTTCATCATATTTGTGCATAAAAGGTTTTTCGTCTTTTGTCCTCAATTTTGCACCATCACCACGCACTGCTTCGGAAATCAGGAAAAGCATTCCGTCTCTTTTGGAATAGAGTGCCGTCGGATGAAACTGATAGTATTGCATATTCGTCACTTTTCCTCTTGCTCTGTGTACGAAAGCAATTCCGTCGCCGGTTGCAATTTTAGGATTGGTGGTGTTTTTATAAACGTGTCCGGCTCCTCCTGTTGCAACAAGGGTAATTTTTGCTGTAATTTTTTTAATGGATTTATTTTTCTCATCCAGAATATAAGCTCCGTACCCGTGAATTTCTTCTGAATCCCAAGTTTTTCCAGGAACGTGGTGCTGTGTGATAAGATCTACGACGTAATGATGATCGAGAATTTCGATATTCGGAGATTTGTTGGCGGTTTCCAAAAGTGCTCTTTCGATTTCAAACCCGGTAATGTCTTTGTGATGGACAATGCGGTTTTCGGTGTGTCCGCCTTCTCTTCCGAGTTTGTAATCACCATCTTTTTCGGTATCGAAACGTGTTCCCCAATCTACCAGTTCCTGAAAACGATGCGGACCTTCCTTCACCACCATTTCTACTACTTGGCGATTATTTTCACCATCTCCTGCGCGCATCGTGTCTTGGATATGTTTTTCGAAATTATCTTTATCGAAATCGGTTACCACTGCCAATCCGCCCTGTGCATATTTGGTATTGCTTTCGTCTTCATCGGATTTGGTTACAATGATGATTTTGGTTTCCGGCTTTTTTTCGGAAATTTTAATGGCATAGGACAATCCGGAAATCCCGGAACCGATTACGAGTACATCTGCTTTAATCATGCTTTAAAATTGATTTTTTTTCAAATAAATTTAAACAATTTTTCGTCGGGTTTGCGTACTTTTTTCATCGTTTGAAAAACATCATCTCCGGAACGATAACCCAATGCTAAAGTTACTGCAACCTTCTCATTTTCAATATCAAGATTCAATACTTGTTCGATGATTTCCTGTTTAAAACCTTCCATCGGACAAGTATCCACATTTTCCAGAGCAGCAGCAAACATCAGGTTTCCCAGAACAATATATCCTTGCTTTTCTGCCCAGTCTGAAGATTCGTTTTCGGATAAGCTTTCCATAAAAATATCAATGTTTTTCCGGAATGCTTTAAGTGATTTCTGCTCTACTTTCCGAACTTCGGAAATGTGTGCAAAATAACCGTTAAGGTAATGATTTTCGATATTTTTCTTGGAGATAATTACAATTAAATGGGAACAGGTGGAAATTTGCGAAGGATTATAAAATGCGGGAATCAGGTTTTCTTTAATTTCTTTGGATTCCACAACGAAAATCTTGTAAGGCTGTAAACCAAGGGAGCTTGCGGAAAGTTTTCCTGCTTCCAGAATATTTTTCAGAATTTCCTGGGGAATGGTTCTGGTTTTGTCAAACTTTTTTACCGAATATCTTTTTTGAAGAGCTTCAATATAATTCATATTCAAATATAGGGAAAAGTTGGAAGATGGATGTTGGGGGTTTTAAATCTTAGGAATCAAAATTAAAAAAGTCTGCCTTGATCGGGATTTTCAAAAAAAATGTCAATTTCAAGAACGGAAGATTGCGAAGCTTTTACGGCTAACTGGTCGCAGATTTCGTTTTCGGGATGACCACTGTGTCCTTTTATCCAATGGAATTTCGGTTTATATTTCTGGAGTAAAGGATAAAATCTTTTCCATAAATCGGGGTTTTTGACTTTGTTGAATCCTTTTTTCACCCAGCCATAAATCCAGTTCTGGTTAATCGCTTCCGAAACGTATTTGCTGTCGGTATAAATATGGATTTCGTGACCTTCGGATTTTAAATTTTCAAGGGCGACAATTACGGCAAGAAGTTCCATCCTGTTATTCGTGGTTTTCCGGAATCCTTTGGAATAGGTTTTCTGATAGTTTTTTTCGGGAACGCGCATCAAAATTCCGTAGCCGCCTTTTCCGGGATTTCCGCTGCAAGCACCGTCTGTAAAAATTTCGATTTTCATAATTAAGTTGGATGCCGGATTTTTGAAATGTATTATTTATTTTTCATTATCCATTACTGATATTAAAAAGGCATTTCTTCATCTTCATCATCGAAATCATTCATAGAAGATCCAGAGACATTTCCCGGCATATCGAATGCAGCACCCGGATCGATGGTTGTTTTTATTTTATCGAAACCGCTGAGATCATTTACTTCCCCAAAACTTGCAGACTGATATCCGAAAGCTCCGGCATTGGCATCCAAGTCCGCAAATTTCGCAATATTTTTAAAGAAAGAAAGTCGCACATCGGCAGTTGCACCATTTCTGTGTTTTGCGATAATCAGCTCCGCCTGGTTTTCGGTAGTGGTTTCCTGTCCTTCCGGATCATTGTCCCAGGTTGCAATTTTATAATATTCCGGACGGAAAATAAATGAAACAATATCCGCATCCTGCTCAATTGCTCCGGATTCCCGAAGATCCGAAAGCTGCGGACGTTTTCCGGGGCGTGTTTCCACGGTTCTGGAAAGTTGGGATAATGCGATTACAGGAACATTCAGTTCTTTAGCAATGGCTTTTAAGGAACGCGAAATGGTGGCAATTTCCTGTTCGCGGTTTCCGCCTCCTTTTCCGGCGCTGTTAGCCGTCATCAGCTGGAGGTAATCCACCATTATGATTTTCACGCCGTGCTGCATTACCAGTCTCCGGCATTTCGCCCGAAAATCGAACACGGAAAGCGAAGGAGTTTCGTCGATATAAAGTGGTGCTTTTTCCAGTTCTGTAACATTGGAAAAAAGTCGTGACCATTCTTCTTCGGTTAAAGTTCCTTTTCGTAATTTTTCGGAAGATATTCCTGTTTCGGAAGCAATCATTCTAGTAATCAACTGTACCGAAGCCATTTCCAGAGAAAATAAAGCTAATGGAATATTATGCTCTACAGCAATATTTCTTGCCATTGATAGCAGAAACGCCGTTTTTCCCATTGCAGGACGAGCCGCAATAATTATTAAATCCGAATTTTGCCAGCCTCCTGTTTCCTGATCGAGTCTTGTAAAACCTGAGGGAACACCGGAAAGTCCTTCTTTGTCTTTTAAAGATTTTATAGTATCTATGGCTTGTTTCACCAAAGAGTTTGCGGTATCAAAACCTTTTTTTATGGTTCCGTTGGTGATTTCGAAAAAGGATTGTTCTGCATTGTCAAGCAGTTCAAAAACGTCAGTAGATTCTTTGTAAGAATTATCGATTACATTTGCAGAAACATTGATGAGGCTTCTCAGAATAAATTTTTCGAGAATTACACGAACGTGATATTCGATATGCGCACTGGAAGAAACGCCCATTGTAAGATCGATAATATAATGATCACCACCTGCAAGATTCAGCTTGTCTTCTTTTTTGAGTTCCTGAATGACCGTCATCAAATCCACCGGATGGTTGGCTTCGTACAGTTTCAGTATTGCAGAGAATATCACCTGATGTCTCGGATCGTAGAATTTATCGGGGGACAAAAGATCAATAGAATAATCCAATCCTTTTTTATCGATGAGAAAAGTCCCGATTACGAGTTTTTCGAAATCAACAGCATTGGGTGGCATTTTGCCATCTGAAATAGAGAGTTCTCTTGCAAAATTTCCGTGTATAAGTGATGATAATGTTTCTTTTTCTGCCATAGAGCAAAGATAGTTTTTTGATTCTTTTTTGGAGGCTGATGTTCAAAAGAAAATGAAAAAAACGGGCAACCCTTTTACTATCAAACGATTGAAATTGTAAAAGTGATGTGGATAAAATGGGAAAAGTTTTTAAAAAAACTGATGTTGTTGAAAAAAACAATCGGGGAATTATAGCCCGGATTGAAATGGAAATCCTTTTTTCGGCGGCGGCTTCGCCGCCGCCGAAAAAAGATTGTAATGGAAAGCCGGACCAATGGTGAAAAGGATTTTTTACTTTATTGCTCCTAAAAAATCAGTATTGCATTTTGCGTAGTTTCGGATTGGTAATGCCTACTGCCAAAGCTACCAAAAGTGTCATTGTTCCGCCAAAAACTACGGAACGTACAACGCCGAGAAGTTTTGCCGCCAGACCGCTTTCAAATTGTCCCATCTCATTACTGGACATAATGAAAATGGAGTTTACACTGAGGACTCTTCCGCGAATCTGATCCGGGGTTTTCAGCTGTACGATTGTTCCGCGGATTACCACGGAAATTCCGTCGAGCATTCCGCTCATTACCAGAAACAAGAACGAAATCCAATACCATTTCGAAAGTCCAAATCCAATAATGCATAAGCCGAATCCTGCAACAACCGATAACAAAATTTTTCCCTGATTTCTCCTTAAAGGGATTAATGAAAGTGTAACAATAATGCACATTGAGCCGATATCGGAAGCTGCATTCAGCAGACCAAAACCTTCTGCTCCTACTTTCAGAATATCTGTTGCATATACCGGAATCATTGCAACCGCACCTCCAAATAATACGGCAAACATATCCAGACACAATGCGCCGAGAATTTCTTTGGTTTTGAAAATATAGGAAATCCCTTCTTTCATACTTTCCACCACTTTCAGCTTTTCCTGAATATATTCCGAATGTTGCGGGCTAAGCTGCCAGAAAAACAAAGAGGCTAAAGTAATGAGTAATACGATCACAGTTAAGGTTCCGCCAATTCCGATGAGTGCAATCAAAAATCCGCCAATTGCGTGTCCGCAAACAGATGAGGTGAGAAAAGTTGCCTGATTGAGGGTAATTGCGTTGGGAAGATTCTCGGTTTTTACGATTTTCGGAATCATTGAGGGGACGATAGGTCCGATAAATGCTCTTGCAATTCCGGTGAAAAAAATAACACTGTAAATAAAATAAGTAATCTGATGTCCTGAAAAATGCATCCGGTGTCCAAAAAATGCGGGAATCAGCAACAGACTGATCAGGAAAACATAAGCGTAATTGCAGATAAGAAGAAGTTTTTTCTTTTCGTTCATATCAATCAAGTGTCCTGCATACAAAGCGCAGGAAACAGCAGGAATAACTTCTGAAAGCCCGATAAGCCCGATGGAAAAAGGATCTTTGGTAAGTTTATACACCCACCATCCAAGCAATGTTGCCAACATCCGAAATGCGATGACGATAAAAAATCTTCCCAAAAGGAGATTCCTGAATTCGGTATTTTTCAGGGTTTTCAGAGGTTTAAGAGAAATCATTCGGCAAAGGTAAATCTTATGAATAAATTTTCGACGAAAAAAAAAGATTGAGTTTACCAATAAATATTTAAAACTCTATCTTTGAAAAATGAACTGGATCATTCTGATTATTGCAGGAATTTTTGAAACAGGATTTGCAGCCTGTCTCGGGAAAGCGCAGGAAACCACAGGCAAAGAAAGCCTTTTCTGGTGGAGCGGTTTTGCTGCATCTCTTTTTATTTCGATGTTTTTGATGTATAAGGCGATTGCGGGAGAAAACGGGATCCCGATAGGAACTGCTTATGCGGTATGGACAGGAATTGGTGCGGTAGGCGGCGTATTAGCCGGAATTTTCTTATTTAACGAGCCTGCAACTTTCTGGCGGATGTTTTTTGTTTCCACCCTTATTATTTCGGTAGTTGGATTAAAAGTTGTAAGCCATTAATTATTCTTATCAAAAGAATTTACAAATAAAAGCATTCCTGTAAGCGCCAAAATAAAAGAAGCACCCATAAAAGATAACGCAACTGTTCCGCCGGTATTGTTTTTCCTGATTTTTTCAATTTCCGTTTTTTTCAACTCGAAAGAGTTTCCGTCCTTATCTGTTCCGGTTAGTCCGTTTTCATCCACGGATGTTATCTGTAACCGTTTTTTGAAACCATTGCTGCCAAATACCACATATATTGTTCCGGGTTTAATTTGATCAAAACTTGCGGTTTTTTTGGAAGAATATTTTACCTGGGCACAAGAAGCAAAAAGTATGAAAAATGAAAGCAGAAGATATTTCATATTAAATTTGATGGATTGATTCTGAAAATAATCGGAGTTTAATAAAATCCTTCAAGATTTTAAACCTTGAAGGATTTTATAATGAACTTTGTCGAAGATTTCAAACTTTGACAAAGTGATTTTACAAAGAATAATTCGGAGCTTCCTGCGTGATGATGACATCGTGAGGATGAGATTCTTTCAGTCCACTTCCTGTAATCTGTACCATTTTGCCGTCTTTTTGCAGAGTAGGAATATCTTTAGTCCCGCAATAGCCCATTCCTGCACGAATCCCTCCTGTTAGCTGGAAAACAACATCCTCTATTTTACCTTTGTACGGAACACGACCTTCAATACCTTCCGGAACAAATTTTTTGGCTTCACTTTGGAAATATCTTTCTTTTCCGCCACGTTTCATTGCGGAAAGACTTCCCATTCCCTGATAAGATTTGAATTTTCTTCCCTGGAAAATAATCTCTTCTCCGGGTGCTTCCTCTGTTCCGGCGAAAAGAGATCCCAACATTACAGCATTGGCTCCGGAAGCAATGGCTTTTACAATATCTCCGGAAAGCTTGATTCCGCCATCCGCTATTACGGCAACATTTTTCTTTTTTGCGTATTCATACACATTATAAATTGCTGAAAGCTGTGGAACACCTACTCCTGCAACTACTCTGGTGGTGCAGATAGAACCGGGACCAACGCCAACTTTCAGGACGTTTGCACCTGCTTTTATCAAATCTTTTGCAGCTTCGGCGGTAACGATATTTCCGCCTACCAAATCTAAGTCAGGAAACGATTTCCGTATTTCCGAAATCTTATCCAAAACGCCTTTGGAATGTCCGTGTGCAGAATCAATAGCGATAATATCAACACCTGCTTTTACAAGCGCAGAGATTCTTTCCATTGTATCTTCTCCTACTCCAACTCCGGCTCCTACAATCAGTCTTCCGTTTTTATCTTTATTGGCATTGGGATATTCCAGCTGATTATCGATATCTTTAATGGTAATTAACCCGACAAGCTTATAATTTTTATCTACGATAGGAAGTTTCTCAACACGGTTTTCGAGAAGGATTTTTTTCGCGGTTTCCAATGTGGTTTCTTTTCCTGAGGTTACCAGATTGTTCTTGGTCATCAATTCTTCCACTTTCATAGAAAGGTTTTCCTGATATTTTACATCGCGGTTGGTGATGATTCCGATAAGTTTGTTTTTGGAATCCACCACTGGGAGTCCGGAAATCCTGAATTTTTTCATCAGATTTTTGGCTTCTTCCAAGGTATGGTCTTTTGAAAGTGTTACCGGATCGGCGATCATCCCGTTTTCGGAACGCTTCACTTTGTTTACCTGAGCTGCCTGTTCAGCAATCGGCATATTTTTATGGATAAATCCCAAACCGCCAACTCTTGCCAGTGCAATAGCCAGATCTGCTTCCGTAACGGTATCCATTGCTGCGGAAACGATGGGAATGTTCAGCGTAATTTTATCGGTTAATCGTGATTGTAAGGAAACTTGATTGGGCAATACCTCGGAATAGGAAGGTATCAAGAGTACGTCATCGAAAGTGATGGCCTGCTCTACAATTTTGTTGTGAATAGACATCTTTACTTTCTTTGCAAAATTATGGTTTTTTATCGAATTCTGAAAGTAGTGGGGTTTTATTTAATAAAAAATTAATCTACTTTAATTTCAAAAATTTAGTTTTTGAGGTAGATCCATTGGTTTTTCATTTGGCTCTGCCCATTGGAATTGATGTAGCTGTACACCACCCAATAAGAAGCCGTTGGCAAAGAATTATTTGCAAAATCTCTTCCGTTCCAGGAATAGGCATTTCCGGGTTTATGAGTGTAGACTAAAGTTCCGTATCGGTCAAAAATATTCAGAGTCAATAATTCTACATTTTCGAGAATTCCGTAGTTCCAGGTATCATTGTAGCCATCACCATTTGGTGTAATCACATTTGGAAGATCGAAATCGATAACCGGTTTGGGTGGAATAATAAGTTTGAATTTTTTTATTTCATAACATCCGTGAGCATTGGTGATTCTCACATATATCTCTTTTTCTTCTGAAGAAGAATAATGTTGCGGATCGAAAATTTCATTGGTTTCATTTTCTGCATCTCCTAAATTTTCGAAGAAAGCAAAAGTTTCAGAATTAACCTGATTGATGATGGTTTCAAGATTATAATAATAAATATTATCTAATGAACCAAACGGCAACAATTCATTACCAATATCACCAACCGGATTGGGAAGCGCATTGTATTCAATCTTCACAACTTCATAGAAACCTGTGGAAGCAGTAATTTTGTAAACAAATCGGTCCGGTCCGGAATATCCGTTTGGGAAAACCGTAAAAATGCCACCGGAATATTCTACATTTCCGTGTGAAGGCTGTGTTAAAATTTCAACATCCGTAATTGTAAGAGTGTTATTGGGCGGACTGAAAGATGGAATAACCGTGAATCCGGGACAGTTGTCGCCGATATCTCTTGTAGAAATCGCATAAGGACAATTATCCACAAATACGGGAGAGGTTGTGAATGTAAAATCTGCATACGAAAGTACGCAGGTATAATTTCCCGGAAGAGTAGGAATGTAGGTTGCTTCATTGGCTCCCGGAATATCTACGCCATTTAGTTGCCATTGGATTTTTTCAAAATCGGTATTGCTGACAGTGAGAATTACAGTTTCCTGAATGCAATTCCCATTCTTGATGATAAACGGATCGTTTGAAAATCCGGTAAAACTTCCCGAAATTCCGGAAAAGATGTAACCACCTGTATAATCAACATTAATACTTTTATCGGAAGTAATTTCTATATCTCCGGAAAGCTGATATCTTGACCAGTACGACCATCCCGGTTTTCCGGGAATCGGAGAAAGATTTGAGATTGGCGAGCCATTTACCCGCACATTCGCATTGTCTTCTGTCTTTATGGTAATTTTATTATCAATTGGTCTTCCCGCCAACTCATCTACTTTAGGAATAATCAATATATTAGACAGCTGTTGCCTCGGATCCGGAGTATAATCTTTATCAATCGGGAAGGAAAACATCATTGCACTAGTCTTATTGGTAAAGTCCGGCGCTAAAGCTCTTGGCATATCCTGAAATCCACCAACCAACTGATAAATGTACAAAGGTTTGGAAGCCCGGACATACATTCCTTTAGAAAAAACTGTTCTATTTAAAGAATTGGTATAAGAAGGTTGTGTTCCGTTTATAAACTTGTCGTATCTAGGTCCTGGTCCTACATAATATTCACCAGCATTTAAAATTTTGAATGGTGTGGTTTCATCATTCAGATAGATTTCTGTATTATCTTCCGTTGCAACCATTACCATTTTCTCCATCAAAGCGCTTTGTTTCGGGTTTGAGGGATTTCCGGGTGAGGTTAAACCATTTGATATAAAATATTCTTTCCCAATTTTGGAAGTTGGTACGCTTTGATCCATATTGGCATTTCCTCCTGTTTGAAGCGGTACAAAATTCGGATCTAAGCCAATATCCTGACTAATAAAGTTGCCATTGCTTACAACAATTTTTTTATCCGAGGTTATTTTTGCACCGATAAGATTTGGGTCATTATCATCCAAAATCGGGATGGGATTATCTGGTGTAGGATTGTCTTTTTTAATAGCTGCAACGATGTAGGACTCTCCTTTATTCAGAATAATGTTCAGCTCATCCGAAGTATCACCGTTTGCAAATGTCAGGCGTTTGTCGAAATTTGAAACTTTGATATGGGTATTATCTTCATACGCCATTATGGAAGCCTGATAATTCATCACTTTTGAAACTGCATCGCTGGTAGAGGCATCAGGATCATACAGGAGAACACGATCATTCACTACAAAAAATTCTTTTCCGAGAGCACTTTTCCCTTTTGAGGAGAACATTTCTGAAACCAACGACCCATACATCCGAATGCTTGCATAAAAGCTTTTTTCTCCTGCAAGATGTAGTCCCATTTTTACGGGCTTCATTACATTGTTGAGACTGGTTGATCGAATATAAGAATCTTTTGTAATCTCATAATCAACCGGAGAATCTTTACTAAGCGTAAATTGTTTAACAAGCTGATTATCATTATACAAATTAACCGTAAACGGTGTTTCTTTATCTGTAGAAAGGATAAGATGAAAAGAAGTAATGGTCTGATTTCCGTTTGTAGATTGCAGAAAAGGAGGAAACCAGTGCTCCAAATCCAATTGCGCATTCATTTTCTTTGGTAGGAAAAACAATAGTACCAAAACGAAAAGAATCTTAAATTTCATCAATAAAAAATAAAGTCTGTTATAAAAAAAACACACAAATGTGTGTTTTATTTCGAATATATGAAAATTTTATTTCATAAAAGATTCTTAAAAATCATTAACCATCGGTAATTTCCATCTATTTTTTTAGTCTTCTTCTTTTACGTGGCTTGCAAGTTCATCCTCATTTGCAGCATTAATCATCCTTGAAATATCTTCGGGCGTAAATTTTCCTTTGATATCCACAAAAACAAACTCTTCATCTGAATTTACCAGAAGCATCAGCTTTTTGATTTGATCCCCGTTTTGCAATGCCTGTATATTTACATTCTGCCCGTCGTGCTTTACGGTTACCCAATCTTCGTAACTGTTTTTGCTTAAATATTGGGAAAAGTCTTTCAGCATTTTAGGATCTCCGTTTTCTACCGTCATTACCCTTATTTTTTTGATTTTCTTAATGAGATTAATCACTTCTTCGCTTTCACCATCTTCGCGCAAAGCATTTTTAACAAAAGGTTTTGCCAACCATACTGGCACATTAATAGCGGTGAATTTTGCATTTCCGTAATCGTAATACGGATTATCAAAAAACGCCATATTTGGGTTTTTGGAAACGATACAGGATTGCAGAAAAAAGATTGCAAAAAACCCGAGAACGTATATTTTTTTCATAATTATTTTTTTGAACTTAAAATCTGTTTATTTGAACCCATATTTCGCTGCTTCGCAGCTCCTTTAAAGTATTATTGGGTTTTATGCATCAATTTTTAGTTGATTGCTTTTGTGCTTCCACCGCTGGAATTATCTGTTTTTATATCTTTAGGATTTCCTGCATATCTTACGCTTGCTCCGGAAGAAGTTTGCGAATCCAGAGATTTCGAAGCGTTCACTTTTACACTGGAACCGGATGTTGCGCTTACCTCAACATTTTTCACTGTTGTGTTTTGTGCATTACAAGAAGCGGCACTCGACATTATGAAATTGGCTTTTTCCGCTTTTCCTACAATTACGGACGACGATCCGCTGTTCCCGTTAAAAATTAGATTGGTGGTGTCGGCATTAATTTTCATACTTGCTCCGGAAGTTGCCTCCAGATTTACGGTTGCACCGGCTTTCAATTCGGCATTCAGATTGGATCCTGATGATGCGGAAACATCGAAAGCTGTTTCCTGTATGGTGTTCAAAGTTGCAAAACTTGCGCCGGAAGAAGTTCTGATGGTTTGCAGATGTGGTGCGTCTACACTTACCAGAATTTTTTTGATATTCAGCCGGTTTTTTCCTTTGGAATCGATAAAGATTTTCAGGTTACCGTTTTCCACTTTTGTTACAATATATTGCAGCATTCCGGGATCGGTTTCTACAAGAACCTTTTGGTTGGAAGATTGTGTGAAATTTACCTTCACTCCGGCAGAAGCTTCAATTCCTGTGAATTTTCCCACGTTTCTTATTTCGGAACCGGATGAGCTGGAGCTTCCGTTGGATGTTTTCTCCGAAACAAAAGTTGAAGTGTTTTCGGAAACATTTTGGGTTTCATTAATCAGATTGTTCACATCATCCATTGAAATTTTTCCGTCGAGCATCATCAGCACGGTGCTTCCTTCAGAAGTGATATTCAGCAGGAGATTATCCAGAATTCCGTTCGTGGTATCGGAAGTCAGAAATTTTACTTTGCTGTCTTTACTGTTTACCGTCATTAGTTCTTCGTACTTCAGATTGTTTACCGAAGTCATAATTTCTTTGCTTAAATCCTGGTAAAAGGCAGCTGGTTTTTCAGTATTATCTTCGGTAGGCTGCTCGATCACCAGAATTTTCAGTCCCTGAATTTTATTGAGCAAAGGTTTAATCTGATCCAGTTCAGAATCTTTGATATCCAGTTTGCTCAGCATTCCGAACATCGGTTTTGCAATTTTAATGGAGGTAATGCCTTCTGTATCCTGATATTTGTCAAACAGCTGTTCCAGTTTTTCCTTTTGTGCAGCTACATTGCTGAAGTAGCTGAAAAGAAATGCGAATATTAATAGTATTTTTTTCATTTTTTCTAAATTTTAATTATCGGTTGGATATTCTTGTACAACACTTGATGCCACACTTTTGGAAACATTTTCCGAAAGCATCTGGAACGAATATTTCGCAACATTAATAGCTTCTTCTTCGTTTTTAATCTTGTAGCCGTTCACGATTACATAATTGTCTTCATAGGTTTCCTGGGTGTTCTGTTTTTGTATTTTCGGTGCATTTTCTGCATATTTTTGTTTGCCTGTTTTCAGCAACCTTCCTCTTTTTGGTGCGATCTGGTTCATTACTTTTTCGGGACTGCTCACATCATTGGTTAAGGAATCTTCCATAAAAGAATGGGTAGATTTTCCGCTGATCGAATCCTGAGGATCTTGGAAAGCAAAATTGTTTTCTTTGATGATATCTCCCTTTTGCTGCCTGATCTGGTTTTGTACCAATGTGTTCTGATTTTCAAAATCCGATTGGGATTTCCAGTTTCTGATTCCGAAGAAAATCCCGAATAGCAGAACGATGCTTGCTGCCATCCAAAACAGTTTCGGAACTCCCGGTTTTTTAGTTTCTCCTATCGGAATGATGGGAGCTGTTTCTTCGGATTCTGTTTTTTTCAGAAAGTCCTCGAAGTTCCAGTTCATTTTCTCGTCTTTCATTTCCTGAAAGATCTCATTATACCTATCCTGAAATTGGTCTTTGCTCATAATTCATCAGGTTTGTGATCTGTTCTTTTACTTTTTGTCTGGCGCGCATCAGGTTCACCCGTACTGCATTTTCTTCCATTTCCATAATTTCGGAAATTTCTGCGATTTCGTATTCTTCAACATCTTTGAGGTGTATCACCGCTTTCTGTTTTTCGGGAAGAAGGCTGATAAATCCCATAATCTGTTCTTTCATATTATTGAATTCCGGCTTGTAGTGTTCGCTGGTGTGAAGTTGCATTGTCGTGAAATTCGTTACTACATCATTATGCTTCAGGCGGTTCAGACATTCGTTTTTTACGCATTTCATTGCGAAGGATTTCAGGTTCGTATATTGCGCCAGTTTGTCTTTGGTCTGCCAAAATTTCAACATCAGATCCTGCACTACATCTTCCGCTTCATCGCTGCTCGTCACGAATTTTTTCGCAAAACGATACATCTCATCCCTGAGAATAAATACCGAATCTCTGAAAATTTCCTGTGTCATCCTGATTACCGCTTTCTAAAAGTAAGACACCTAAGTTCTGAAATTTATTACATCTCTTTTCAATTTTTTTTCAAAAAACAGAAAAAAACCTTTATTAATAATGATTTCAGAAGGCTGTAATTTTTCTTTAAAAGTGTGATGGCGAAATAAATTTCAAAGCAATAGGTTTAAAATTTTATAAATCTTGTTAAAGTTTCGTTAAATGTGAAACATCTGGTTTTCAGCCAATACTTATTTAGCATTAAATTTGTTTAAAAATGAAAAATAAGATTATTACAATGACGATGAAGAATACACTAAAAAAACTAATGCCTTATGCTTTTGTGGGAATCATTTCCGGAGCGACAACATTCGGCGCCATTCATTATTTCGACAATGGGAATCCGAACGGAGATTTCTCCTATTTCCATCAGGCAAACGACAATGCCCAATTTGCGGGGTTAAACAACGCTGCAGTTGGTGATGATTTTGTGAAAGCTGCCAAAACCACGGTTCCGGCAGTGGTAACGATTAAAAACTATTCAAACAATACCGGCAGATCTTCTTCTCCTGAAGATCTTTTCGATTTCTTTTTCGGAGATCCTTTCGGGAACGGAAACAGGAATCAGCAAAAACAGCAGATTCCGCCTAATATGCCTTCCGGTTTGGGCTCCGGAGTTATTATCTCTCCTGACGGTTACATTATCTCCAATAATCACGTTGTAGCAAATGCCAATAAGCTGGAAGTGGTGCTTTCCAACAAAAAATCCTATTCCGCAACATTGGTAGGAACCGATCCTAATACAGATATTGCATTATTAAAAATTGAAGAAAAAGGGCTTCCTTATCTCAATTTTGCCAATTCCGACAATGCAGAAGTCGGACAATGGGTTTTGGCAGTAGGAAATCCGCTCGGACTGAATTCTACCGTTACCGCCGGAATAGTTTCTGCAAAAGGAAGAAGCATTGATCTTCTTAGCCGACAGTCCAGAACGCCTATCGAAAGCTTTATCCAAACCGATGCTGCGATCAACCCCGGAAATTCAGGCGGAGCTTTGGTGAATACCAATGGTGAACTGATCGGAATTAACTCTGCAATACAATCCAATACAGGATATTATGAAGGATATGGCTTTGCAGTTCCTTCCAATCTCGCCCGGAAAATAGTGGAAGATATCAAAAAATACGGTTTGGTACAGAGAGGATTTTTAGGAGTTGGAACTATTGATCTTTCCAACGAAATGCAGGTAATGCAGTACAATCAGAAGAATAAAACAAACCTAAAAACCGGAACCGGTGTTTCCGTAATCGAAGTTTCCAAAGATGGAGGCGCCGAAGATGCAGGAATACGAGTGGGCGATATTATTACCAAAATAGACAATACTCCGGTTGAAGGTTATGCCGATCTTTCCTTTGCAATCGGAAGTCACCGACAAGGCGACAAAGTACAGGTAACGTACTTGCGAAACGGAAAAGAAAATACCGTAACTGTAACGCTGAAAGACGAAAAAGGAAATACCGCTTTCCGCAGCAAAGCCGATCTTACGGTAACAGAAAAAATAGGATCCGAGTTCGAACCATTGAGCGAACGCTTCAAAACAGATTATGGGCTGAACAGCGGCGTAATTGCAAAAAATGTAGTGAACGGAAGCGAAATGGCAAAAATAGGAATCGTGGATAATTATATCATTATTGAGATCAACGGAAAACCTGTAAACTCGCAAAAGGATGTTGAGAAAATCTTAAACGGATACAAAGGAAATGTTCAGGTAAAATTCGTAGATGAATACGGAAGGATCTATACCAAAGGTTTTAAAATGCCGTAGATTGAGATAAAGGTGAAGGTTGAGGCTGAGCTAAAACCAAATGTAAAAAAGAAAAGAGAACGCCAATTGTGGTGTTCTCTTTTTTTTATTATATGTTACTGCTTTTCACGTTGCAACCGTTTCTTTTTCCGTTCGTATATCACTTCCACAATTTTTCCTCCGATCCATGCAAAAGGAAAAAAGATTAAAAAAATAATAACCTTATAAAAAGTAGGATGATACGGAAATATAATAATATCAAGCATCGCAATGAACAGTAAGATAAAACCGATTAAAATCGCATAGGCAACTTTTGCATATTTTACAAGAATTGCCGTAACTACGCCTCCTACAGTAGAAGCAATTCCTGAAGAAATAAGAAGCGCCACGAAAAAATAAGGTTTATGATCTGCTGATTTCAAAAGGCTTTCCCAATGCTGAAACGGTGCAAATTCCTCATACACAATCCACGACGGATTCAGCCGGATTCCCAGAGTAATAATCAGGAAAGCTACTGTAAGACCTATCAGTACGCTTATTGTATTTCGGAGAAAGTTCATTTTTTAGAACTGGTGTGCAATCATTGAAATTTCGATATCCACATTTTTCGGAAGACAGGAAACCTGTACAGTTTCTCTTGCAGGAAAATTTTCGGGATCCAGATAAGAAGCATAAATATCATTCATCACCGCGAAATCATCCATATTTTTCAGGAAAATAGTGGCTTTTACTACATTTTTAAAATCCATTCCGGCAGCTTCCAAAACGGCTTTCAGGTTTTTCATTACCTGATGGGTTTCTTTTTCGATGCCTTCCACCAACTTTCCGGTTTCAGGATTTACAGGAATCTGCCCCGAAATATAGAGGATTCCACCAATCATATTGGCTTGTGCGTAAGGTCCGATTGCAACCGGCGCATTGTTCGTAGAGATTATTTTCTTCATAATTTTTCTTAAATGGTTTCGCAAATATAAAATAATTCGGAATTATCAGAAAGGTGCATTCGGTTGTGTAAAACTTCTGTCTTTGTACTTCAGCGCATCGCTCAGAATATTGGCTTTGATACCGATGAAAAAATCGTAAACTTTGTACTGCCCGAAAGGAATCCAGTTGAAATTAATGGTAAAACTCCGCTGATCACGGGAAAACCCGAGTCTTGTGTAGGCGAGTTCTTTAGAGATAAAATCGTAATGTGTACTCCCGTTAATACTCCAGAACGGTGTCAGTTTGATGCTACCGTCCAATCCCATCGAAGCTACTTTTGTCCCGAATTTTGTAAGCTGTCTCGTATATCCGTACTGCGCATTTACGTTCAGTGTCCATGGTTGTGTAAAGTGTGCATAATTATCATCATCAAAATAATAATCTTCGTTCCGGATCTCGCCTTTAGTATTATATTTCTTGGTCAGTTCCTCTTTTTCGCCGAAAATAGCCTCGCTTAACGGATAAGAAAGCTGAACGCTAAATCCCTGAATGCTGAATTTTCCGAATTTTTCGGTTCGTGTTCCTGTGGTTTCTCCTGGTGCAAAAATGATTTCGTAAGGATCTAAAGTCAGTTGAGAATTGATGCTCAGCTTATTATCAAAAAACGAAGACTGACCGGAAAATGAAAAGTTCGACCATTTGTATTTTTCTGCCGCGAAATTATAACTGGTATTGAAGTTGAGGCTTTCAAAAATTTTCAGCTTTTTCACTCCGGTAGAATCTTTTTTGGAATTCACCTTCATTTCCAGATTATTCCCAATGTTGATTCCCAAAGCCTGAACAAGCCCGGAAGTTGGTGATCCGATAATTCCCCGGTCAAAAATGGAATACGGAGTAAGATCACCTCTATCGTTGTAATAATTCCGGAAATATCCGAATCTCGGATCTCCAAAATCCGGAGAATAGGTGAAGCTTAAAGAAGGTGTCATCATATGCCGGATTGCCTGGATGCCTGATTTATTGTTAAATTGCAGCATTCCGTAAAGCACGGTCTGCAAACTTGCCGAAGTAGAAAAAGTGGAATATCCTGCAATTTTTTTGTTCAAAACATCCTCTACTTTATTGGTAAGCGGATTATAGCTTCTTGTAAGTGTTTTGGTAGTAAGTGCATTATTTATATTTGCAGAAATCGAAAAGGTAAAATATTTTGCAATGGTGGTATTGGTTGCCAGCTGAATATTGTTTTTCAGTCCGGTTTGCATTTTGTCCCACATTGCTTTGGTGAAGATCTCGTTTTCATTGGTTTGAACATAATTATTCAAATTCAAACCGGTGTTCACGGTAATATTTTCCAGCAAACCTTCTCGCAATCCTCCGCTTTTCGGCTTTAGAAGGTAAAACTGATTGATTGCCACATTCATTTGTGGTAATCTCAAATCTACATTTCCGTTGGAAAAATTCTGCGAATAGGATGCATTTCCGGTAATAGTAACTGGAAGGCGCAGAAATTTTTTGGTGATGCTGATGCTGGAATTCTGCTGTGCATTAAGGTTATTCTGATTGAACAGGTAATTATTGTTTACGGTATTATTATAAAAGCTGCTGCTGTTTACCAAATCTACTGCTGCAGTAAATGTGAAATACGGATTGGCTTTTGCATCCTGAGAATGTCTCCAGGCAATACGATATGTGGAAGCTTTGGTATAATCGCTAAGTCCTTTAATGCCTTTTATTGTCGTACCAATATCCGCAGAAAAACTTCCGTTGTAGCGGTAATTTTTTTTGTAATTCATTTCAGGACGCAGGTTCCAGCTTCCTTTGGTATAAATATCCGCCAATATTTTGAGATCAAAATGCTCTCCGATTGGCTGGTAATATCCGATATTGTTCAGGAAAAATCCCACATCTTCTCTTTCCCCAAAACTCGGAATCAGGATTCCGGCGGAGCGTTTATCGGAAAACGGAAGAATAGCAAAAGGCATAATAAGCGGTGTAGGAACCTGCTCGATATACATTTGGATGGGACCTGTAATTACCTGGGATTTCTCCTTTCCTTTAACCAGTTTGATATTGGGTGCAAGAAGATAATAATCTGCAATGGTATCTTTTTTCTTGATGAAATACTCGTCGGTAGTATATTTTCCGCGTTTCATAAAAAATACGGAATCATTGTATTTTTTTGTTTTTTCGGCTACAATTACTCCTTCGCTTTCTTCGGTTCTGGCATTCAGTGCAATCGCCTGTCTGGTTTTATAATTGTAGGTAAACTCGTCGTATTCATATTTTTTCCCGGCTTGCGTTGCCAGTGCGGGAGTTTTTATTTTTCCTAAAGAATCCAGTTCTCCACGTGCAAAGATCAGGGATTTTTCCCAGTCTATCGAAATATAATCGGCATCAATCTGCATATCCTGATATTTCACTTGCGCTTTCCGGTTCAGGAAAGTCATTTTCTTTTGGATATCGTTCCGGATATTTTCTGCTTTGAAGTTCACCACATCTGAAAGCTGCTCTTTTTTCACTACAACGGTATCGGATTTGGGAATAGTATCATTAACTATCACATTTTTAACCAGATTTTCAGAATTATTTTGTGCTAAAAAACTGTTAAAAATTAGGATAATTAAAATTTGTAATATATTTTTGAAGCTGGTTTTGCCCAATTCTTAATGGATGAAATATCGGTGTCAAAATTAATACAATTTTTAAATTTAAAGATGATAACCAAAAGATTTTATTTTAAAAAACATTTCCTTTTCATCTTCTTACTGCTTTCATTGGTGATGAATGCACAGAAAAAATTCACGATTGTTCTGGATGCAGGACATGGTGGAAGTGACCACGGAACCAACCGGACCTACAGTTCCTTAGGCTATCTTGCAGAAAAGGACATTACACTTGCTGTAACGCTACTGGTGGGAAAAATGTTGGAAAAAGATAAAGATTTCAAAGTCATATATACACGGAAAACAGATGTTTATCCTTCATTAACGGATCGTACAAATCTGGCAAACCGAAGCAAGGCGGATCTTTTTGTAAGCATCCACGTAAACGGTGTGAAGAGCAGTACGGCTTACGGAACTGAGACTTTTGTACAGGGACCTGATCAAAACAAAACCAATCTGGAAGTTGCAAAAGCCGAGAATGATGTAATTTATTTGGATGAAAAAGATAAAGAGAATTTTGCTTCTTATGATCCCAACTCTCCCGAATCCCTGATTGCGCTGAAAATCCAGCAGAGCAAATATCTGGAAAGCAGCCTGCTTTTGGGAAGTTTTGTTGAAGAAAATTTTGTAAAAAAAGACAAAAGACTTTCGAGGGGAGTAAAACAGCAAAACCTACACGTACTCCGTTTGAATGCAATGCCTTCAGTACTTATAGAAATTGGTTTTGTGAGCAATCCTGATGAGGCCATTTATATATCATCCTCCAAAGGTCAGAACGATATTGCAAACAGTATATACAATGCGATTACCAGCTACAAAAAAGCAAGAGACCGCAACTATTCCGAAAAAGACAAGGAACCTGAAAAACCTGCGGAAAAACCACTTTCTAATGATTTCAGAATCCTTTTAATGAGCTCCCCTAATAAATATAACGATGGTGATACTGCACTGAAAGGACTGAACTATATTCTGACAATAAAAGAAAACGGACAATACAAATATTATTACGGAACCACCAATATGGCTTCCATCCGGGACAATAATCTGAAAACCGCAAAAGATGCGGGATTCCGGAATGCAGTGGCAATAGGATTTACCCCGAATCAAAAATTGTCAAACGGTTATTACACATTGGAGCTGGTGGCTTCTAAAGATAAATTAAGCAGCAATTCTTATATTCTGCAAAATCTTAAAAATGTAAAGCGTGACAAAAATGGAGGAATATTTTACTATACTTACGGAACATTTAAAGATTTAGAAAGCGCAGTTAAAGCAATGAAATCATTGGAAGATAAAGGGATTAAAAATATTGTCATCCAGAAAATGCTGAAATAAGTAATAAGTAAATTTATCTTGAATGAAATTCGTAAATTTGCATACTGCAGTTATTTACTGAAAACCAAAACTGGAATCTCGGAAAGCAGCAGTATGACTGATGATGAAATAATTTTAAAATCCGCGAAAATTTTTTAAAAAATATTTGGAGGAAAAAAAAATATTTATATCTTTGCACCCACATTTGAGACACATTATGGCAAATCATAAATCAGCATTAAAAAGAATCAGACAAAACGCAGTAAAAAGAATGCGTAACAGATACTATCACAAAACGGCAAGAACCGCTATGAAAGTACTGAGAAATGAAGAGGACAAAAAAGTTGCTGTAGAGCAATTACCAAAAGTGATTTCTTTATTGGATAAATTGGCTAAAAGAAACATTATCCATAAGAATAAAGCTGCCAACTTAAAAAGCAAATTAACTAAGCACGTTAATAAACTGGCTTAATTATATAAAGAGTCCGGCCCGTTCGTCTATCGGTTAGGACCTCAGATTTTCATTCTGGTAAGAGGGGTTCGATTCCCCTACGGGCTACATTTTTTGAAATTAGGACTTCTTCGGAAGTCCTTTTTTTATGCAACAAACTCCGATAAATACAACGAAAATGCCCTTTTTATAACGCTTTTCGACAATTGAAATAAATAGTATAAAATTTCATTACATTTTAAATTGGTGGGTACAAATACGGGTACAAATTAAAATACTCTCATTTTGTACCCATTTATTTTGTAGTTTTGCTTCGTTCAAATATTTATGATATGTCTAATATAACATTCAAACTTCGTGGCAACGGGGATAATGAAACGGTTTATTACAGATTTCGCCCCAACAAAAACTTTGATTACATTGCTGCTACACCTTTTAAAATCAATTCAAAGGATTGGGATTCTAAAAATTGTTGCTGGGACTTACAGCAATATATAAAAGGAGCAAAAACAGTTGAGGCAAAAAATCATAATAGTAAAATTGACGATTTCAATAGACGGTTATCTGATTTTAAAAATAAAATTGAGGTTTTTATTAATGACAATTCCGATAAACAAGCAGAGGAACTTAAATTGCTTATTAAAGAATTTGTAACCAATAATTACTTTGCACACCGCATCCAATCTGAAAAGAAAAGACCGAAAAACAAATTCCCCGAAAATTTCAGTGATTTTATAGATTTCTATTTACAAGTACGAAGCATTGAAGATAAAACCAAAGGCGTAAAACCATTAGCCGAAAATACAATCAAAAAGTACAATAGTCTAAAAAAAGTTGTTGAAACATTCCGTAAAAATGTTTTAATGACTGAAATAAACGACCTATTCAGAATTGAGTTTGTGGATTACCTCAACAAAAACAACTACTCTACCAATACACAAGTAAAATATATCAAAGACATTAAACCCTTTGCAAGTTTGCGGACAAAGAATTACCCATTAACAAGCAAGTATTACATTGGGAAATAGCAAACAATATTGAAAATGTAAGCGAGGGTGTTACGTTTACTTTTGAACAGCTCAAAAAACTTTCCGAAAGCATAATGCCGACAGATTATTTAGACAATGCACGGGATTGGTTACTCATTTCTTGTTATACGTCTGTTAGAGTTTCAGAGTTATTTACGTTTGATACTGATAATATCATTACAGACGGCAATGAGAAATACATAAAGGTTACCGAAAAGAAGAATGCCAATACCACTGGAGGCAAAAAGATTATATATCTGATGCCACAAGTTTTGAAGATAATGGATAAAAGAAACGGACAGTTCCCCCGCAAAATATCCGACCAACGCTATAACGAGTACATAAAGAAAGTATGTGAAATAGCTGGATTTGATGAGCTAACCGATGGCGGTATTATGATTGACGGAAGAAAGGTAAAAAACAAATATCCATTTCATAAATTGGTTACTTCACATACTGGAAGAAAGACCTACGTTACTCTTTTTAGTCAATATATTCCAACCGAAATTTTGCAGATACAAACCAATCATCACAGCAAAGAAATGGTTGAGCATTACAATAAAACCGATGAAGAAACACAAATGCTTCAACGTGCAAGATTGGTTGCACAAGCTCACAATGAAGTTAAATTACAAATTGTTTAAACTCCGCTTCTATGAAAAATAACTATAAAGACCTCGACCAGCTAAAAGAAAAACTAAATCTTTTACGACAAAATCAAAGCGAAAAAGTCGCAAAGGCATTTGATATTGAATACACTTATGAAAGTAACAAAATAGAGGGAAACACACTTACTTTACAAGAAACTGCATTGGTTATTGAAAAAGGATTGACGATTGGTGGGAAATCGCTGAATGAGCATTTAGAGGCAATTAACCACGCTCACGCAATAGAATACATCAAAGAACTGGCAGAGAAAAAGCAAGCAATAACAGAACGTGATTTATTACAGATACATAAGCTTATTCTACAGGGTATCGATAACGCAAACGCCGGAACATATCGTAGTGTACAAGTGCTGATTTCAGGAGCAAAACATATTCCGCCACAACCATATTTAGTACAGAAAGAAATGGAAGAACTTTTCATTTGGTACAATGAGAATAGAGAAAAACTACACCCTGTTGAATTAGCCTCAGAAATGCACGAGCGGTTAGTTACCATACATCCATTTATTGACGGAAATGGACGAACATCACGCTTATTGATGAATCTCATATTATTGCAAAACGGATTTCCTATTGCTATTCTGAAAGGTGATACAGAGAGCCGTTTGAAATATTATGGAGCATTGGAAAACGCCCAAACCGAAAGCAACAAAAAGCCGTTTTTAGACCTCATCGCAGACAATGTAAAAGAAACAATGGAACGTATTATTAAGGTTTTTGAAAATTAGTATGTCGTGATGAAATTCACTACTTATCCAACCTTTGATTTATTTTTTGAAAGTTATTTAGATGATTTCATTAGTATTAATAAATTTGAATATCTTGAATTTGACGAATATATATTTAATCTCATTATTAAGTATGGTAGAATTGGCAAGGCATTGCCGTTTAATGATGACGAGTTAGAAGAAGAAGAAAAATATATTGAAGATAAATTTGGTATTTTTCATTTAATATATCTTTTACAGGAATATGATTTTGAAGACAGATTACCTACAATAGAAAGCACTAAAAAACTCTCTAAAGTATTAAGAAAAGAGATGTTCAAGATAACCTCCTATTTAAAAAATGAAATCCTAAAAAAAGAATTAGAAAAAGCAAATATAGAAAACAGAAAACCCAATAACTTTGAATCACTAACCAAGTTTCCCTACCAAATACAAAAAAGCGCAAATGCTTTTTTCAGGGGAAAAATAGAATTAATTGAATTGCTACAATATCTTTCCCATAATTTCCATTCGTCAAGTTTAAAAACAAATGACCTGACCAAATTCAATCAAATCTTTGCTTATTTTAATTCCTATGGAAATGAAATAGATAAGACAAAAGGCAATTTAGATAGGAATGCCTACAAAGAGCTCATCAATCTACTTTTCGGTTTTGATTATGCAGGCAAGGAAATAAAAGGAGAAACACAAAAACACATAGAACAATTGGAAAACCTCGCCCAACAATATTCTCAATTATCAAAAAAATCCTAATTTGTTTCATTGGAATAAAATAGGAATGTAGCTGGAACATAAGCCGTTTCATACCAACTACCTTCGCTTTGTTAAATTAAAATTAAAAAAACATTGCGATATGACTACAATACAATTTATCGGCACTTCGCCCACAGATTTAGTAAGCGAGATTAAAAATGCTCTAATCCCCGAATTGAGAGAGCATCTCGCAAAGGATTTCCAACCCAAAGAACCTACCCAATGAGCAGCATAAGGATTTCAAAGCCGGGCAAACCGTTTACATTGACGGATTGAAAGATAAGAAAGGGCAGCCGTATCAGGGGTATATCACTTTCAACAAGGAAACCGGAAAAACTGATTTTGCCTTTCCAAGCCAAGTTAAGGCACAGGCAAAACCTGTCGAAGCCCATAAAACACAAACTGTGGTCAATTCAGAGGGCAAAACCAACGAAGCGACCAAAAACATCAAAGAGCCTTTGAAGTCGGGGCAACAAAGACCGAAAAACAAACAACAGCAGGAACAACAGGAAAAGCCGAAAGCTCCTGCAAAATCCAAAGGCGTAAAAAGGTAATCAAGTAGTATGAAAACAATCATTGCAGAAAAACCAAGCGTAGCAAGGGAAATAGCCGGACTTGTGGGAGCATCCGATAAAAAGGACGGCTACCTGACAGGTAACGGCTATTTTGTTACGTGGGCATTCGGTCATTTAATAGGATTGGGAATGCCCGAAGATTACGGGGTTTCGGGATTTGATAAAGCATCATTGCCAATACTCCCAAACCCGTTTTTGCTGACCGTCCGAAAGGTCAAAAAAGACAAAGGTTATACAGCGGATACGGGTGCATTAAAGCAACTGAAAGTCATCGAACAGCTTTTTAACCGTAGTAACAGCATCATTGTAGCCACCGATGCAGGACGTGAGGGCGAACTCATTTTCAGGTACATTTATGAATACCTGAAATGCAACAAGCCCTTTGAGCGCCTTTGGATAAGCTCGCTTACCGAAAAAGCCATCAAACAAGGCTTTGATAACCTTAAAGACGGAAAAGAATTTGACGGATTGTATCAGGCGGCACAAGGCAGAAGCCGTGCCGATTGGCTTGTGGGCATCAATGCTACACAGGCGTTGAGCATTGCCGCAGGCAACGGTATTTATTCGCTCGGAAGAGTGCAGACACCTACACTGGCTTTGATATGCAAACGCTATTTGGAAAACAAAAATTTCTCGGTAAAGAAATATTGGCAGATACAGTTATTACACCACAAAGAACTGATAGATTTTAAAAGCCTTTCCAAAACCAAATGGGAAGACCAAAAACTTGCCGATGATACGCTGAAAGCCATTCAGCGAAGCGAAACGGCAACAGTTACATCAGTAGAAACCAAAAGCGTTACAGAACAACCTCCTTTATTGTTCGACCTTACCGGATTGCAGAAGGAAGCCAATAAAAAGCTGAACCTTTCTGCCGAAGAAACCCTCAACATTGCCCAAAGTCTTTACGAAAAGAAGTTTATCACTTATCCCCGTACCGGAAGCAAATACATTCCCGAAGATATGTGGGCAGAAATTCCCAATCTCGTGAGGGCTTTGCAGGACAGGGAAACCTGCAAGCAAGCCGTATCAAAGATGAAATGGGGACGTTTCAATAAACGTATCGTGAACGATTTGCGTGTTACCGACCACCACGGATTATTGATTACAGACAAAATCCCATCAGCACTGAACGCAAAGGAAAATGCCGTTTATGATATGATTGCCTTTCGGTTGCTCGGAGCCCTTTCCGGGGCCTGTATCAAAGAGATAACCGATGTCGGTTTACAGGTATTGCATTACGATTTTACTGCAAAAGGCTGTAAAATCATAGAAGCTAGCTGGCGTTCCGTTAAGGGAAGTTTCACGGACGATGATACCGAACCTATACAGGATTTGCCCGAACTGAAAAAAGGGGATGAACTCAAAATTAAAGAAGCCTCCGTTCTCGAAAAGAAAACCAAACCGCCTGTACTTTATACCGAAGCCGGGCTTTTGTCGGCTATGGAAACTGCTGGAAAGGAAATCGAAAATGAAGACGAACGCAAGGCTTTACAAAATATCGGTATCGGTACTCCGGCTACAAGAGCCGCAATAATCGAAACCCTGTTTACCCGTAACTATATCCAACGAGAAAAGAAATCCTTAATCCCTACCGAAAAGGGATTGCAAGTGTATGAATTGGTTAAAGAACGGAAAATTGCGGACGTGGCAATGACTGCCGAATGGGAACTCGTATTGCAGAAAATCGAAAACAACGAAACTGATGCAGGGGCATTTCAAAAGGAAATGGAAAATTATGCTTCATCTATTACCAATGAATTGTTGCAAACTTCCATTGCCCAAAACAACCTGCCTAAATTGGTTTGCCCGAAATGCAAAAGCCAGCAACTCATTGTCCGTGATAAAATAGTGAAGTGTCCTGATGAAGTTTGTAATTGGGTACAGTTCCGCAATGTGTGTGGAGTACAAATCGGTATAGCCGATATTGAAAACATTATCAATAAAAAGAAAACATCACTTATCAAAGGAATGAAAAGCAAGGCAGGTAAGAAATTCGATGCGTATATCGTATTGAAAGAGGATTGTACAACCTCTTTTGAGTTTGATAAAAATAACAGCAGTTGTGTTTGGCTAAATATGAATGCTGACCCTTTTTCAGTTTCATTTTATTATTAGTTGAAATGACGAATCAAAATTCATCCTTTAGAGGGAAAAACGGGACGAGTGTTCCTGATAATTTTGTTATTCATAATTATAGGTCTATTAAAGACTTTAAAAAATGAATATTATGAAAACAATTTTACACAACGGCAGAACCTTCATCATTTGCCTTTTATTTTCTACCGGCAGTATGAACCTTGCTGCCCAAACCCCCGAATTATTTGCAGACATTAACTCAAATGGAGACAGTAGTCCTTCAAATCTTACTTTTTTGGATAATTCCTTTGTTTTTAGAGCTATTGATAATCTGAATGGCGATGAACTTTGGATAAGTGATGGAACCGTATCAGGGACTCAAATGGTAAAAGACATCAATCCTTCTGGTGATAGCTATCCTATTAATTTTATTAACAGGACAGATATTGTCTACTTTGTTGCAGATGATGGCGTAAATGGCAGGGAACTTTGGCTTTCAACTGGAACTGAAAACGGGACTTATATGGTAAAAGATATTAACCCGACTGGAAGCAGTGTGCCAGATAATCTTATCAAATTTGATGGTCATTTGTTTTTTACTGCTGATGATGGTGTAATCGGGAAAGAACTTTGGTTGTCTAATGGTAATGCAAATGGGACATCAAGAGTAAAGGATATCAATCCAAACGGTAGTGCCTCTGTAAGTAACCTTTTCGTTTATAACAACAAACTTTACTTTTCTGCCAATGACGGTACCAATGGAACAGAACTTTGGGTAAGTGATGGAAGTACCGCCGGAACTGTGATGCTCAAAAACATCAACGCCACTTCAGATTCCAATCCAGCCAAGTTCACCGAACTTAACGGTCTTCTTTATTTTCGGGCAAATGATGGAATAAATGGATATGAACTTTGGGTTACTGATGGTACAGAAGCCGGAACGCAGCTTTTCATTGATATTGCTTCTGGAGCAAATGACAGTTATCCATACAACTTTTATGTAAGCGGAAACAAAATGTATTTTTCTGCACAGGACCCTGTTCATTATGAAGAACTTTGGGTAAGCGATGGTACGGTTGCAGGAACGTATATGGTAAAAGACATCTATCCGGATGACAATGGTTCGAGTCCAAGTTATTTTATGGAGTTTAATGGTAAAGTGTATTTTCAAGCAACAGATGGCACACACGCTGAAGAGTTTTGGGTAACTGACGGAACCGAGCCAGGAACGTATATGGTAAAAGACATCAACACCACCACGCAAAACTATGAAGGTTCTTTCCCTGATAATTTTACGGTTTATAACAACAAACTCTATTTTGCTGCAAATGATGGTACAGGTGATCATTTGTGGGTAACTGATGGTACAGAAGCCGGTACTGTGAAAATCGCTCCGGCAACTTATGACGAACCAACATCTGTAAATGATCTTTTCCTTTTTGAAGATGCGCTATATTTTCAAGCTGAATATTCTAATGCAATAGGCAAAGAGTTGTATAAATATTCAGACCCTTGTTTAGCTTATACAACACCCCCAAATGGAGAGGAAAACCAAACACTTAACCAAGGGGAAATCTTGGCAGATTTAGTGGTAGAGGGTGAAAATTTAGTTTGGTACAGCGATGAAAACCTGACCCATGAAATTCCCGATACTACTGTTGCCGTTGATGCAACAACTTATTATGTTACACAATCCAATGGGAATTGTGTAAGTCCTTCCTTAGGAATTCTGGTTACGGTAAATACACTATCAATTAATGATTTGGCAAGTCAAGACATTCAAATCTTTCCCAATCCTACAAAAGATATTCTTACGTTAAAAATAGAAAATCAAACCATCGAAAAAATAACTTTGATATCGGTTTCTGGGCAACGATTAAAAAGTTGGGCCAATCAAAATTCAATCAACTTATCGGCATTCCCGGCAGGAAATTATTTCATTCAAATCACAACCTCCCGAGGTACTTTAACCAAAGCCATTATTAAAAACTAATTCAAATCTATAATTAGAGGAGTTCTATTCATTGCCTAATCCTAATTTATAGGACTCCAATTTTTAAAATCAGAAATTATGAAAACTACAGTTCTTTTAATTACAGCAACCACAGCCATCTCCTTATTGCTGTTTTCCTGTGGAGATAGTAAAACCGTTGAGCAAAAAGTAGCGGAAGCCGAAGCCAAAACCAATCCTAAAAATACTAAAACACAAACTTTAAAAACAGGTGACCATACCGTTTCGTTTGAATCAATTCAGGAATGGAAAATAGATGAGAGAAGTTCTCAAATTCCACCAGAAGAAAAAGCAATTATTGTAGAACAAGTTGGCTATGCCCCTACTTACAGCAGCAAAGCAAGTATGGCAGATTTTATATATAGAAAAGGAAAAGCTCCTATGGATTTAGATGGGGCAATTAATGGGATGATTGGTGCGATAATAAATGACCCGAGTATTACTGTAAAAGATCAAAAATTAGAAGATATTTCAGATAGATATGGATTTCCTGCAAAAATAGGAATTGGCAGAATTGTAGAAGGAACTACAAACCCGTACCAATATCAATACAAAATGCTCGTAATTACTAACAAAAATGAACTTTATATGTTTCTTGGAATGTTTGAACAAATTGATGGATTTGATTCTAAATTCTTTGATGATGTTTTGAAAAGTGTGAAAATCAATAAATAATAAATTCAATAATAAATTATGAAAAAATTAGCTCCAATTCTCGCTGCACTTTGCCTGATAGCATCATTTGTGATGTATTTGGTAGGCAACAGCTCCGGTCATTTAAGCGAACTGAAAGATTTCTTTTGGGTGCCGCTTCCATTAGCAATTATCTGTCTATTGATTGCTTTTACAAAGAAAAAATAATTCATCCTTTAAAAACTAAAAATCATGAAATCACTTAAAATTTTATTTCTGTTTACTATTTTATTGTTGACGGTAAATTTGGCGCAAGCACAAGTAAGTGCTGCCACCGTAAAAGCCGACGTAGCCAAAAAATTTACAGGAGCCACTTCCATTGAAGTCATCGGCAACGGAACCTATACCGAAGAATGGGAAGGCAGTACCAAAGTATATTATCATCGTCGTCAGGTAAAAGTTGTTTCTAAAACCAGTTTTGCGAAAGAACTGCCAGATTCCCGAGCTATCGTTGATGGAATGGCCGTTTATACCAAACAAGGTGGTAAATATGTGTACAAACAATTCAATCCGGGCTATGAAGAACTGACCGGAATGCCACCGATTGATAGAGACAAAATAAACAAATTGATTGCTGAAAACTTATGCAAAGAATTGGTGGTAAATTGCAATCAGATTCTGGCAGAATCATTCCCGAAATTAAAGATGACCGAGGACTCAAAAGTTACCTGGTATTCGCCCACTTCGTTCTCTTTTCATATTGATTCTATCCAACTCAAACGCTGGCGGAACAGCACCACCGTGGATATAGAATTGGGAAAAGCCGACATCCGGTTTTACCGAGATGATATGAACAGTGAGTGGACAAGAGTACTGCACGGAAGCGGCTACACCCGAGTAAAAAATATTGGCGAAGAAAAATATCCGGAAGGTGAACTAGATAAAAAGAAATATTTAAACCAGGCAGTTCAATAATAAGCGTGTTCACTAAATATTAATTACAAAAAATAAAAAAGCAATGAAAAATTTAAAAATAAAAGTTTTGCCTATTTGTATTGTGGCGAGTAGTTTAATGGCATTGGCAATAACAGCTTGCAATGACAATCAACCCAAAGAAAAATCGGTTGTTGACCAAATGGTAGAACAATCCAAATCAAAAGAAATGGAACGTAAAAACGCAAATGAAGCACCCAAAGAATTAAACGTTGGCAAAACCACGATTACCTACCATTCGCAATATTCATTTGTGAAAAACGAAAATAGATCCCAAGAGTTGAAATCTTTCAATCCCCAAGTTGTGAATGCCGGATTTTACGACCAAAATATTTCCAATTTAAAAGGGAATATTGCTTTGACCTATACCGATAATTCGGTTAAACCCAATCTTGACAATGCCATTGACGGACTAATCAATGGGTATAAAAATATGCCGGGAGCTGAAATTACAGATGTAAATAAAAAGGACGTTTCCAACCAATTTGGCAATCCTGCAATAATGGCTTCCGGAAAAATTAAATTATCCAAAAACGGCGAAACCTTTGACGGTACTTTCCAAAATCTTTCGATTTTAAAAGGAAATGAAATTTTCAATTTTCAAGCCTTTACCGATTCGCCCGAAAAAGCGAAAGAAATACAGGAAACCTATAATTCCATTTCCCTGAAATAGCCATTTATCACTTAAAAAACTTTGTATGAACCGTTTCTTGCTATTTATTTTTTTGATGATTTCCACTATGGTGTTTTCCCAAAAATACAGTAGTCAGCGTCCTTATTTGCGAGGTGTGTACGAAGTGTACGATTATGTACACCGGACGATGTACAGCGATGAACTAAAAACCTCGGAAGATAAACTCCTGAAAGTTTTCAGCAATGATTTGTTTATCAGTAAAGAGCGGAAAGTGCTGAATGAAAATGGGAAACATTTGATGGACGAGTTAATGAAAATCAAAACAATGGATCAGGGTTACGATTTTCAATATTGTTGGGTTCCGATTGAAAAAAATCAAACCGACAGCACCTATGAATGGTTTAACAAAAATCAAACGAAATTCGGTCAGTTATCCATAAAAATAGAAGACGGCACAAATCGCCTTACCGACATTCAAATCGGGCACTACATCGGAGAAACCGAAAAGAATCTATTCCGCTCGATGTCCTGCACACAAACCACGGCAGGAGCAATTGTACGAGGAAAACGGGAAGGATTGAACGATGTAAAACCAAATGCAAAAGTTTTAGCACTTTACGAAGAAAGCGTGTACTGGCAGGAAGCTACTTTTTTGGATAAAGCAGAAGATGGTTTTTGGGTGCAAGTTTCGCCAAATTTGTCAAAAGTAAAAACCAGCCAAATCGTTCCACTTGAAATCGTGAAGGGCGACCTCGCTTATTATCGCAAAAACAATCAATTTGTACGAGGAGTAATTACAGATATTTCAGGAACGAAAATTACTATTTCGCTTTCGGATGGTTCTAAAATTACAGTAAACAGAAACGAGCTTTTTTTCAAAATCAATACCTATGAAAGTATCGATACGGAAAGCCAATTGTTTAGTAAATAATAGTAAATTGTCAAGATAAAATTCTCTGATGCGTTTATTTCTAATTTCATTCTTTTTCACAACCACTTTTTTCTGTTCTTATGCACAGGACAAAGCGAGAATTGACAGCCTGTTACAAGCGGTGGAAAGTCCAAAAATGGATACTGCCACCGTTTATGCCTATTGCTATCTTTCTTCCGAATTGGTAGGATTGGAAAATGACAAAGCCAATTTTTACGCCAAAAAAGGATTGGAAGTAGCCGAAAACATCAACAATCCGTCAATGCAGGCTTGGGCTACACACGTTTTGGGCGAAAGCTATGATTATTTGGGGAAAGCAGACAGCTCTTTGATTTACTACGAAAAATCCATTGCCCTAAAGCGTAAACTGAAAGACAAAGACGGCGAAGGTGCATCCAATATCGGAATTGGGATGCTGTATTTTTATCAGAAAGATTTGGGCAAAGCAGAACAATATTTCAATCAGGCATTAACGCTTTACACACAAGTTCATAATGAAAAACGAATGGGTGCTGCACTCAACAACCTCGGTGCGGTTTATCGCAACCAACATCAATACGAGAAAGCCATAAAAACCTATAATCAAGCGTATGATTTAAAACTTAAAACCAATGATTCGGTGGGAATGGTAAATGCTTTGGCAAACCTGGGAACGGCTTACCAATACCTGAAACAATACGACAAAGCCGAAAAATACCTGATGCAAAGCCACGATATTTTGAAAAAAACCAAAGCCAAAAACAATCAGATAATGAACTTTGCAGCTTTGGCCCAACTTAAAATGGAACAAGGAAAATATGCCGAAAGCAAAATGTTTCTCGACCAGGGAATTGCGGTAGGAAAAGATTTGGACCAACCGCACGAAATGATGGAATTGTATCAGGTTTATACCGTGTTGGATTCTTTAAGCGGTGATTACCAATCGGCTTTTCAGCATTTGCGTTTGCAGAATGATTTTCAGAAAAAAATAACCCAAGCCAAGTCCAAAAAGGAAATGGAAAAACTGGAACTTATTTACCAGACACAGGAAAAAGAAAAAGAATTAGCCCTGCGTCAAACGATTATCCAAAACCGGAACAAAACCATTTGGATAATTGCCGGTATTTCTGCCTTGTTGCTTATCGCTTTATTGCGTTTGTTTTGGCTGCGAAGCAAATTGCACAAATCCAACAGACAATTGAATGATTTGGTAAAGGAAAAAGAAAATTTGGTAAAGGAAATTCATCATCGGGTAAAAAACAATTTGCAGGTCATCAGTAGTTTGCTCAATATGCACGTCCGAAAAGTACGAGACCCACAATCTAAAAAGATTTTTGATGACGGTATTTCACGCATTCAGGCAATGTCGCTCATTCATCAAAACATTTATGCACATTCCAATCTGCAACAGATTAAACCAAGGGAATATGTAGAAAAACTGGTACAGCAACTGTTTGTAACCTACCAAATTCCGGACAAGGCGATTAAAATCCAGACCAGTATTGACGATATTGATTTGGATATTGAAAAACTGATGAGCATTGGATTGATTTTGAATGAAATTCTTTCCAACGCTTTTAAATATGCCTTCAACGGCAGTAGGTCGGGCGTTATTGATATTTTACTACATCAGCCAAAACCTAACGAAATAGAAATGATGGTAAAAGACAACGGCAGCGGTATCAGTATAGAAATGATTGATGAACCTGGCGATTCGCTTGGCATGCGTTTAATTCAGGCGTTCAGCGAAAAATTAAAAGCAACATTGAGCATTGGCAACGTAAACGGGACTACCTATAAATTTATTTTTGACCCAACCCAATGACAGAAGTTTTACAAATATTGATTTTGGAGGACGAACCTATTATTGCAATGGATTTGAAGGATTATTGCATCGAATTGGGGCACGAAGTGGTGGCGGTTTGCTACGATTATCAACAGGCTTTGCAGCAAATTGAATTACGACAACCGAACTTTGCGTTGGTGGACATCCGCATTGGCGATTACGAACACGGATTGCGTTTCGGAAAAAAGCTGAATGAAGAATTTGGTATTCCGTTTATCTACATCACTTCTTTTTTTGATGATAAAACCCTACAACAAGCCAAAGCAACTTATCCTTCCGGCTACCTCGTAAAACCGATTACCCAAGGCGGATTGACGGCTGCTATTCAAATCGGTGCCGCCAATTTCAAACAATGGCGCAATGGCAATAATTTAGAAGAGAAAATAAATAAATACAGCCACTCGCCGCTCACGAACCGCGAAACCGAAATCCTTCAACACTTATTACAAGGCAAAACCAACCACGAAATAGCCGAAGCACAGTTCGTAAGCATCCACACCATTAAAACGCATCTCAAAAATTTGTTCCTGAAGTTTGATGTAGAAAATCGGGGGCAATTGATAGTGATGATGAACAAGTAAATTCTAAATGGAAGGATATAAAAAATCAGCGGTTACACTTTTATTACTCATCTATTGTTCTTGTCAGGTACAAAAACAGCCCCATTCCACTCAATCAGAAAACGCAAAAAGCAAACATCAAATTTCTATTACAATGGATACTGCCAATTTTACATTACCTCCATTAAAATACAAAATGGATACCCAAAATAACAATCCTTTTGATGTCAATGCAAAAGAAAACATCTTCTTCTACGATGGTGCATTTTCCTGTTTGGTCAGTGACAGAAAAGAGCTTAATTCTTTTCACGACCAGTCAAAAACCATTGTAGTTTTTGAATTGGAAAGACTTGATTTGGCACAAAATGGGGGTATCATCAAACAATTTGGTCATCCAGAAGACTTCAAATCTCCCAATAATAAAGCACAGTTTATGTTGCTATCCAACGAAGAGAACATTAGCTATTTCAACCGTAATGAAGAAGTAATTGCTACCACTTCTTATTTAGTTACCGTTCAGGGGAAATTTTATGGTCCATTGAGTTCAATGGTTTGGGATGATTATTCAACTTGTCAGGCTTATGCTCAAAAATTTTCCCAAGAATCAGGTAAAACTATACTTGTAAGCCAAATACTTTCCATTTCAGATAGGCATTGAAAATGACGGTGGGTTTATAGATTTCCTCATTATTACCGGAATCACTAATATGACAGTTTTAAAAAGAACTGTCAAGGAAAGTAACATATTGAAATTTCAATTAAAATTAAAAACAGAACAATAAAGGAATAACCTGCATATCTTATTAACGAATTTCGACATTAAATGACAAGATATTATAAAAAAGCTATAGATGAATTGGAAGAACAGATTAATGAAATGCTCTTTGAACAAGAAAATCAATTAGTTTCTTATGAAAAAGTTATTGAGCATATTTTGCTGAAAACTGCTAAGCTGAAAGAATATGTTCTTAAAACAGGTTTTAAAAATCAGCAAGAGGAAATTCATTTTTTTAAGCACATCAAGCCACAGTTTATTGCAAAACTAATATATTATAATTCCATTTATAAAATCGAAACAAAAAAGCCTAATGGAACAAAAGCAATCAGAAAATACCTCAATGAAGAATTGAACAATCTCAAAAGGTTCTTTGACAACAATCTTGAATTCTATAAATATTATCGAACAAATAACTCATTCATTGATGATAAGCTGTTTGTTCGGGGCAAACACGATATAAAATTGAGCTTGGATACTGTTTATTTTGAAACCGACCATAGGTTTTCGACTTCTCACGATTATAAAGCGGCAAAGATTATCGCCAACGATTCTGATACAAGTTTATATTGAAGACCAACTGAATAACAATAATCATAAAAAGCCATCCGATAAATCTTTATTAAACTGGACAGAAAGCAAAACGTCTTTAACTGAATTGATTTATGCTCTACATTCACAAGGTGCATTTGGCAGTGCGGATATAATAGCCATAGCCAAAACATTTGAAAACACGTTCAATATTAGTTTGGGCGATTTCTATCATACGTTTATGGAACTCAAAGCCCGAAAAATAAACCGTACCAAATTCCTTGACAATCTTAGAGAAAACCTGCTTAAAAAAATGGATGAAGAGGACGAAATATAGTAGATGCCAATAAATTCATTCTTTAGAGTGAAAGAAGCTGTATTTGAAGAAGCTAATTTAGCTTTCATAAATATGTATGGTTTTGGAAACTACTTTTACTTATCATTTGCCCTTCAATAATTTCCTGTACATATTGTTGGGATTTTTTGGACTAATGTGTTTGATTGGCGCGGTAATTCCCTTTAGTTTTCATTACAGAAGGTCAGAAATCAATAATCATATTTTCTTTTATGGCGGTTTGTTTTTGGTTGGATTGGTTAGTATCATTATTGTGATTGCCAAAATAAAAAGCAATCGCTCTTTAGCTAATGCCCATAAAATCAGATTAAGCAATACGGCTTTGGAAATTCCTAAAGGCAAGTCCGATTTGATAACCCTATCGTATGAAGATATCGTGGGTATTCAACTTTTAGAAAACAAATTTCGGGGCGATATTCTGATGATTAAATCAAAAAGTAAATCTGCATCTACACTTTATATAGACGGCAAAGGATTTGAATCTGCAAATGAATTCCAAAAATTTCAAACCGTATTAAAAACAAAAATCAAAATTCCTTTTTAACAATTAAAATTTAATGAAATGAAAACTGTAATCTTTTTAATGTTGGGCTTATTTTCTGTGAACAGTCTGTTAGCACAAAAAGTTGCCCCTGAAGTTTCTAAATTTCTTAAACTGGAAAATGCCAGAAAGAAACCCGTAGTCGTGGAAATTGACCTTGAATGGGGTAAAAAGCGAGAAGGCTGTAGAGGTATGGGCATTTGCGACGCTGATATTGTCATCAAAAACAAAGGCGAACAACATCAACTGATTGGTTATGGACAAAATAAACTGGCAATAGTTGTCTTAAAATCTAAAATGAGCCAGGAAAAGTTAAAAGAAAATTTTAGCACAAATAAATTTGTATTGGAGCAAGATTTTGTTTTTTCAAATGCAATTTCAGAAAAATTTAAAGCTGGTTCTGAATTAAGTGGTAAGTTGAAACTAAACAAAGATTCATACGCTTTAGAGGAATTGGAAAATTACTTTATCATTTATAAATAGTATGAAACGCGATTTCAAATACAAACTCCCTTATCAAAATCTGTATCCTTTTTTGGTATTAATAGGAATTGCACTTTTATTGGTTGGCGGAGGTTATTTAATGAGTGATTTTGACACGACAAATAGCCCTATAAATTATGGCAAATTGGGTAGAGGCACGTCAAGAAATGCTGTAATCGACATAGGAAGCTTAATTGTAATCGTCCTTTTTATCGCATTTCTTGTCAATGTGATTAAAATAATTCTATCCGGTTTAAACCAAAACAAAATCAGGTTTGAGGAAGACGATTTCATCATTCCGAAAGGGAAAAGTGGTTTACGAAAAACAAATTACTCTGATATTAAACGACCAATAGAAAGGCGTTTTAAAGCATACTTGACCCTAAATCCTAAAAAATTTGAATTCAAATCTTTCAAAATTTATGTCAAAGGTTTTGCCACCGAAGATGAATATTTTCTGTTTGAAAAATTATTGCAGGAATACGTTGCTAAACTACCCGAAGAAAAACCTAAACAAATTTGGGAATGAAACACATATCCACAACTATAATCATCTTCTTTATGTGTATGCCATTTGCCGAAAGTTACAGTCAAACGGTTTTCAAATTTTTCCGAGAGTTGCCCGACTCGGCAGTAATGAACTTGAATACGGAAGAACGGGAAAAAATCATTCAGATTTCCAAAGACAACAAGGATTGGAACGATGCCGTAAAAGATTTGAATACCCAACAAACCAACTTTGTATTTGAGGAAGTGAACACCAAAAATAATTACCTGAAACTCATCGGGAATTTTGAAGGGAAATGGGAAATGAAAGTATGGACTATTTCCAGCACCTATTTCCTTATTGGCATTTACAGAGAGACCTGCGGACCTATTTGTAATGCAGAGCAATTGGATTTTTATGTATATCTGAAATCGAAAGGGTTACAAAAGCTAAAATTAACAACCGTTTTCCCGGTACAGAAAATACAGGAATATATTGCCGAAAAACTACTGCCACCTTACACCATTGAAGACGATAAAAGTTTAGGTCATTTACTATTTCAGTTTAGTGAGGACAGTGATATTAACGTTTTTTGGAATAAATCTATGGCTGAAAAATACCGGTTCGAATTAAATTTTCAATTGTATTTTTTGCCTGATAACCTCAAAAATGAAACCTATTTTGGAATTAAAGAGAACTAATATGCAGTATCAAATTTGTTTTATCGTTGGACTTGTTTTACTGGTTTTGTCGTGCTACTTATTGTACCGAAATATTGCCTTTTTAAAAACAAGCGAACGGGCAAAAGGCGAAGTAATAGAACTGAAAAAAATACACAGAAGCACGAGCAAACCCACGTACAAACCGGTGTTTGAATTTGTAACCAAAGAAGGAAAAATAATCATTCATACTTCTATTTCTAGTAGTAATCCACCCACCTGGAAATTGGGCGAAAAAGCCGTTTATGCCTACAAATCCGATGCACCGGACAAAGGAAAAGTAGTTACTTTTTTTGGTGTTTTTGGGTGGGTGGTAGCGTTGGTTTGCGTGGCTTTACCGCTATTGGTTATTGGTGGCGGATATTACCTTTCGGAAGGGTTTTTACAATCTATCTTCAAATAGGTATTAAGGGAAATGGAAGTTTGGCAAATGTTTGTTTTGGGAAGTTTGTTTTTAATCTTGGCAATTTTTTCCTTGATAAAAACAATACAATCATTCCGAACTAAAAAAAAGGTTTTTAAAAAAATAGTCTTGGTTATATCAACCTTGATTTGTGGCTTTTTAGCATTTTGTTTCCTTTTTGCCGGAGCCATTTCGGGTGTTTTTTATACGTTCTTTTCAGAAGTATTCGGAGGAATTTTTAGTGTAGATTATTGGAACGGAAAATAGAAATTTTATAAAATCATTAATATGCTAAACCCAATTTTAAAAGAAAAATTATTGATTGATTTGAGTTGTGGCTTGTATGTGCTCTTTCTGTCACCAATGGTTTTAAACATCGTAAACCAAACCGTTTACGGTTGGGGAAATGCAAAAGGAGCAGGCATTTTGGCGGCTGTTTTACTTCTTTTTAATGTAATGGATATTTTTGCTGTTTCGCCATTTGTCAGCCAAATTTTGCACGAAACAGAAGACCCTAAAATGTTGTTTTCAAAACAAATTTCTTTGATTTTGTTAATCGTTTTACACGCAGTTGTAACACTGATTACCGCAATTTTCGCATTTCAAATAGTGGGTTATACATTTGAAAATCACGCAGTTTTTTTAAGTATCGTTATCCTATTCATTTTGGCAAAAGAAGTGTTTTTGTTGCTTAATTGCCTATCCGAAATGCCTAGAACACTCTTCAGTCCTATCATTTGCAAATTGGTTATTGCATTGTATTCCTGTTTAATTTTCACCATTTTTCTGGATGCCAACAAAGGCAATCCACCCTCCAATCTTTCTATGATATTGTTGAATTTGGTGGCGATGGGAATCTTTTTTGCCTTTTTTTATTATGCTATGCGATTGCCTTTTACATTTTATTCGGTTGTTCATAAAACAAGTACTTACGACAAACTCATTGGATTTGCTTCATTTTTAATTGCATTTCTTCCGTTTGCATTTCGTAAATTGTTTTAAGCGTTCAGGTAATTAATCTGCTGAAAAACTAAATCATAAATTGACAAAGCATTAATCCTGTTGCACCAAATGCTGTGTTCCGTCTTATTGGTAAACCGAATGCAATACTTCTTTTGTGGAATGCAATTAAAAGTACATTAATTATTAAACCTACTGAAATTGATGACCCGAACGGATTCCCCGTAATTGGAAAAACCTATGCAAAAAACGGTTCGTTATTTATCGGTAGTGTCACTTTGATATCCGAGATTTGGGAAACTACCAACTGGGATAAAACATTAAGATTTAGAATAGTAGCAAGATATAACGAAATAGAAAATATAGCCATATTTGAAATGAAAACTGCCGAATCATTCGAAATATTAAGAAATATACACGGCGGAAGACCTAAAAAAAGTAACAGTTAATGGAGATTTATTAGAAGGGGCAAACGGAATAAAGATAATTAATTAAATAGAAAACTACGAAAAGTCCAACGTAATTAATGCTCACGGAATTTGTTGTAAAGATGAATGATAAATAAATTTAGTAAATCTTTTTTGCATAAAAAGATTAATATAGCCTAAAGTGGCTAATAAAGAGTAGTTTACAAGAACCGAAAATGCTATCGGTAACGATTTAGTAATGGTGCTTACTGCACTCTCTTTCACCTGATTACCTTGTAAATCATTACTGCAAATTTAGTAAATAATGGGCAAAGTACATTATAGTTTTATCCCTTTTTTGTTTTCATCCTTTCAGAACTCTCATAAAAAATATTTCCCAATATGGGTTAATCTGTGGGATTGATTTCATTTTAATTTTCAAACTTTGAAGTACCAACAATTTTTAGATGTAGCTCCGAAACAAGTAGCACTAACTTCTAAAATGATTAAACTATGGAAATCGTGTTGAGTAAAATATTAGCGCAAATTCGACCTCAGGAAGATAGGCTTTCTTCGCAAATGATGCGAGCGGCGGAAGAGGCTTACCAAATGACCTTATTACTAAAGAAAATGTTATGTACGATAAAAACCAGAATCTTACAGACTGCATTTAAAAATGAAAACCAAGAAGTTGATTTTTTCAGGAATATTAAACCACAAATTTTAGGAAAACTCATTTACTACAACAAAGTATTCCGTATCGAAACTACTTGCCCTATGAGTAATGGCAGAATACATCAACATATTCTTTAAGTTTAATGAACTTTCATCTTTCCATTCTTAAACCGTTCGCTGGCAGTTTGATAATACGATATGGTTTCTGATACCAATTCCTTTCTTTGGTTGCTTACTTCGGACAGGGATTTGTCTTTTTCCGATACGGTAAATTGCTTCACTCTTTTGCGGTCGTCAATTTGGGTAAACAAATTTTCTTTTAGTATTCCCAGCGTTCGGTAATTACCAATAAACGCCCTTTCTTCTCCTGCTTTCATTTGGTTAATATCCTTACCATATAAAGCCGTGTTGTAGTTCCAATTCAAATACCCGAACAATGTAGGCATTAAGTCAATCTGCGAAGCCAGCCTGTTTATTTCCTGAGGTTCGTGAGGCAGGTTGTAAATAATTGCAGGAATGTGGTGCTTGTCGATATTGATTTCCCATTTACCTGCACTGCTGGCACAATGGTCTGCTACGATAACGAAAACGGTATTCTTAAACCACGGTTTTCTTTGAGCTTCGACAATGAATTTACCCAAAGCATAGTCGGTATATTTTACGGCAGCATTCCTGTCGCCTTGTGGCAGGTCTATTGTTCCCTCGGGAAAAGTATAAGGTTTGTGATTAGAGGTTGTCATTACAAATTGGAAAAAAGGTGTATTGGTAGAACTGCTCTTGTCGGCATACTTGATTGCCTGTTTGTACAGGTCTTCATCACAAATTCCCCAGGCATTTTCAAAGCTCACTTCATTGATCGGAATATTGTACCTGTGTGTATCAATCTGGTCAGATAATGGATTTCCTCTGTCCCTGTCCACAATGTCAAAACCCTGTCCGCCAAAAAAGTTATTCATATTGTCGAAATAGCCATCGCCACCGTAAATAAAGTATGGATGATAATTTTTTTGCTTCAATACGGTAGCAATAGAAAAGATATGGTCATTACCGGGTCTTCTTACGATGCTGTTTCCCGGAGTAGGCGGAACACACAGCGTAAGTGCTTCCATTCCTCTTACTGTCCTTGTACCTGTTGCATATATATTAGTAAAGAAAATACTTTGATTGGCAAGGCTGTCATAGTTAGGTGTAAGGTTGTCCTTATTACCAAACGCTTTCAGAAAATCTCCACTAAAACTCTCTATCGTAATCAGAATGATATTCGGTCGGATTTCATTTTCTCCTTTTGTTATCCTCATTATATCATCATACTTACCCGAAGCATAAGTTTGGTTTTCCTGTAAAAGTGTTTTCTTCAATATAGCGTATGCTTCTTTATCATTAAGTTTGGGATAGAATGTTTCATAATCCAGCTCGTTAGACCTGAATGCGGCAAAGAATGAAAATACGCCGTTTTTACCCAATTCATTTACCACGAGATTATTGCTAAAATCTGCCTGCTTATTCTTCATTATTCCCAATAACAGGAATGAGATTAACAATACCGGAATTGCGTAAAAAGCCCTAACACGGATAGGGCGTTTATCGGAAAACGTATTTCTTAATATGCCAGTTTTATGCAACAGTACAAATGTGCCGATAACCAAAGCCAACAATACAGCGATAATTAAAGGCAAGGGATAGGATTGGTTGATGTTAGCAACAACTTCATAAGTGTAAATAAGATAATCTACCGCAATAAAATTGAACCTAACACCAAATTCGTCCCAAAACGGAAACTCTGCCATCAAGCCAAAAAAGATGATAATAAGGACAAGCGAAAGATAACCGTAAGTAAAGATTTTATCTACCAATGAGCCAATCCACCTTTTTGAAAACAACAAAAGATAAACACCATAGAGCAACAGAAAAGCCAATGCTATGGTAATATCAAAAATAAGTCCTGTAAAGAACGCCCTTAAAAGATAAAGCACATTGAAATCGGCATCTTTTGCCGACCAGATTAAGAGAACAATTCTTGTGAGAAATGAAAGAATAACGTACAATATCCCTATTGAAAACAACAGGGAAAAACGGTTGCTAATTAACTTTTTCATATATATAGGGAAAATAAATAACGGCGATAATAACCACACAAGTAAGTGCGGCAAAGGTTACAGCACCTGCTGCAATGTCTTTAATGAAGCCTATTTTTTTGTTGTAGTCAGGGTGGGCGAAATCACAAAGTTTTTCAACGGCTGTGTTCAGCCCCTCGATGCTTAATATCAGCCCGATTGCTAAAATCTGAAACAGCCATTCCGTTTTTGTAATACCGACTAATAAACCGATAAAAACAGAAAGGACGGCTAAGGAAAATTGGGTAATAACGGAATGTTCGGTGGTAAGTAATAAATAGGCTCCTTTAAAAGCGTACCGAAAGCTCTTAACTCTGCCTATAAAAAACCCATCGCTGGAATTTTTCATTAACTGCTCGATTAAAAATTAAACGAGCAAAATTGAAACTGAATTTAGAAGAAATTTAGAATTTTTATATCTGAATATGGCTGATTGTCATTTTACAACCTTTTTTCACAATTTGTTTAAAATGTTACTCTGAAAATATGCTCATTATTTTCAAAGCTGTAAGTTACTTGCCAGCCGTGAAGTTTACATATTTCCTGTACAATGGATAAGCCCAATCCACTACCGCTGTTGTTGGCGGACATCCTTGAAAATCTTTTGAATAGCAAATCGGGATTGAGTACCTGTTCTCCTGAATTTCTAACCTCGAAACCTGAAGTTGATAACATAACGCTTATTGCCCCTCCCGGCAATGTATGGCGAATTGCATTAATGATAAGGTTATTGATTAAGACTTCGATTAATCCGCTGTTTCCTTTTACTTCAACATCCGAACTAATATCGGAGCCTACACTTATATTTTTCTCTTTAAAATGCGCTTGCAACCCATCCATACTTTGCACGACCAAAGTGCCGAACCCGATAAGTTCCGAACTATCGAACTGGCTGTTTTCAATTTTGGCGAGTAATAACAGGTTTTTGTTTATGCGGGTACTCCTTATCAGGGCTTTATTCATTTCTTCCGCAATATGGTACTGCCTTTCGGTAAGGTCATCACTTTGCAACAGAATATCCACTTTGTTTTTCAAAACCGCTAATGGTGTCTGCAATTCGTGCGAAGCATTCTCCGTAAATTCTTTTTGATTTTTATAGGTACTAATACTATGTTGGAGTAATTTATCAAGTGTTGCATTCAATTCGGCAAACTCAATGGTGTCGGTTTCCTGAAAATTAATCTGCTTTTGACTGTTTAATTGAAATGACTTTAATTTCTGTAAAGTATCCTGAAACGGCTGCCATAATTTTTTAGAAAGCCGCCTGTTCAAAATCCAAAAACCGACTACCAAAATCAGGAAGAATACCAATGTAACCATAGCAATATAGGCAACGGTTTCTGCGGTTTCTTCAACATTGGTTTCGATAGTCAATATATAATTCTGATTATTGATTTTTATATTGGTCTTTAAGCCTCGAAAACGGTCAATAGCTTCGTCCTTAGAATATGGATTTTGTCGCCTGATGGTATATTTGGTATTCTCCGGTAAAGGTTGTTCGGCATATTCTATTTTGCTTACTGGCTGTATATCGTTCCAGAATTTAATGTTTTCAGCTAATTTTTCGTCGCTGATGCTTTGCTCATTAAATTCATTTTCTATCCGCTCTGCAATAAGATGATTGTTCTCGTCCAGTTCTTTCAACCAAATCCAGTCCACCAAGAGAAAGTACGACGGAATGCTCAATGCAAATACGATAAATGCAAAGATGGTAAGCTGTTTGAGCGACTTCTGTAATAAATTTTTCATCCTTCCCATTTGTAGCCTGTGCCGTAAACGGTTTTTATATATTGTTCACAACCTGCGTCACTTAGCTTCTTTTTCAAGTTCTTAACGTGTGCATAGACAAAATCGTGATTGTCCAGCATATCGGCAAAATCCCCTGAAAGATGCTCTGCCAAAGTGCTTTTGGAAAGTACACGGTTCTTATTGCCGATAAAGTATATAAGCAGGTCAAATTCTTTTTTTGTAAGCGTGATAAGCTCATTGTTCACAGAAACAGTTTTTGCCAAAAGGTCTATTTCCAGTTCGTCCTGTTTTATTATGTTGGAGTTATTAAAATGTTTTCTACGGATAAGGGAGTAGATACGGGCTGTCAGTTCCGACAAATGAAAAGGCTTAGTCAGATAATCATCTGCACCAAGCTGTAAGCCTTTTATCTTATCATCTACTGAATTTTTTGCTGAAATGATGATCACCCCGTCCTGCTTATTCTCGTTCTTTAATTCCTCTAAAATTTTCAGACCGTTTCCGTCCGGCAAAGTTATATCCAACAAAATGCAGTCATAATTGAACACCTCTATTTTGTTCATTGCTTCGGTAAAAGTGGAAGCAACTTCACATAGATATTTTTCTTCGGAAAGATATTCTACAATGCTTTTGGCAAGTTCTTTCTCATCTTCTATTATTAGGACTTTCATTTTTTCGATACTTTCATTCTACAAATTTAAAAATACAATTTTGAAGAAATTTGGAATGTTGCAATAGTTTTGCCTTTACGTTAAAGAATAACAGTTTTTTGTATCTATAATTATACCATAAATACGACCCTTATTATTCCGGGGTACCATTACGTTAATGCCCTGTTCTGCCAACTGCTTTTTAAAAGCCTGCTCATCATTTGTGGATTTCAGGCAATACTAATTGCAGCTTTAATCGTTTTGCTTATTTTTGCTTTTTACTAATCTTTTTTGATCAAAAAAATTAGTATAAACAAAATATGTGGGTACAAATACGGGTACATTTAAAAATAAACCTCTAAAAAATGGTTTAAATAAGTATTTGCGTATATACCCCTACGGGCTACGAAAAATTCCTTAGAAAATTCTAAGGATTTTTTTTATTTTTACAGTATTCTAAATTTCAAAATGAAAATACTTATCATCAACGGACCCAACCTTAATCTTCTTGGAACACGCGAACCCGAAATATACGGAAAAGTAACAATGGAAGATTATATGGAAAAGATGAAGCCTAAATTCCCAGATACAGAAATTCATTATTTTCAGTCGAATTGGGAAGGAGAAATTATCGACCGGATTCAGGAAAATGATTTTGATGCGCTAATCATCAATGCCGGAGCTTTCACCCATTATTCCTACGCAATCGCGGATTGTCTCAAAAACATCTCAAAACCTAAAATTGAGGTACACATCAGCAATATCTATAAACGTGAGGAATTTCGGCAGAAATCCGTAACTGCTGCATATACCGATTCTCTACTTTCCGGCTTCGGAATGAGAGGATATCAACTTGCCATCGAAAGTTTACAGCAATAATCTCATAAAAAAACTTCCAGAGCAACATACTCCGGAAGTTTTCTTTTAACAAATTTATCCGAAAATACTATAACTGCGGTCCAGAAGCAACCAATCTTGCTCCTTCTTCCGTATCGCTGTATTTCTTAAAATTCTCGATATACTTCACTGCAAGATCTCTTGCTTTGGTTTCCCATTCAGAATCGTTGTTGTAAGTATGTCTAGGATCTAGGATTCCTTCGGAAACATTTGGTAATTCAGTTGGGATTTCAAGATTAAGAATCGGAATTCTTGTTTTCGGAGCATCGTTTATGGATCCATCAATAATCGAATCAATAATTGCTCTTGTATCTTTTAGCGAAATTCTTTTCCCAGTACCGTTCCATCCGGTATTCACAAGATATGCTTTTGCTCCGTGTTCCTGCATTTTCCCGATAAGGGTTTTGGAATACATTGTTGGGTGGAGTGTTAAAAATGCTTCGCCAAATGCAGGTGAGAATGAAGGTTGTGGTTCGGTAATTCCTCTTTCGGTTCCTGCCAATTTAGAAGTATAGCCACAAAGGAAATGATATTGCGCCTGATCGTTATCCAAAATAGAAACTGGCGGTAAAACACCAAATGCATCTGCAGAAAGATAAATAATCGTTTTTGCATGCCCCGCTTTTGATGGAAGTACAATTTTATTGATATGATAAATTGGATAAGAAACTCTGGTATTTTCGGTGATGGAATTGTCTTTAAAATCAATTTCACCATATTCGTTTACCACAACATTTTCCAAAAGGGCATCTCTTCGGATCGCTCTGTAAATATCCGGTTCTTTTTCTTCTGAAAGATCAATAACTTTCGCGTAACAGCCTCCTTCAAAATTGAAAACACCTTTTTCGTCCCAGCCGTGCTCATCATCACCAATCAGGTAGCGTTTCGGGTCTGCTGAAAGTGTGGTTTTTCCTGTTCCTGATAATCCGAAGAACAAGGCTACATCGCCTTTTTCGCCTACATTTGCAGAACAGTGCATAGAAGCCATTCCTTTTAGTGGAAGATAATAGTTCATCATTGCAAACATTCCTTTTTTCATTTCTCCGCCGTACCAGGTTCCTCCAATAATTTGGATTTTTTCCGTAAGGTTGAACATTACGAAATTTTCGGAATGCAATCCTTGCTCTTCCCAATTCGGATTCACAGTTTTGGATCCGTTCATCACGATAAAATCCGGTTCCCCATAATGTTCGAGCTCATAATTGGAAGGACGGATAAACATATTCATTACGAAATGTGCTTGCCAAGCAACTTCCATCACAAATCTTACCTTAAGCTGGGTGTCAGGATTTGTTCCGCAAAATGCATCCACTACATATAATCTTTTGGATTTTGAAAGTTGCTTCAGAACCAAATTTTTGCAGTGCGAAAAAATCTCCGGTGAAGTAGGGAGATTTACTTTGCCATCCCAATGAATGGTGTTTTCGCTAATGCTATCTTTAACAATGTAGCGGTCTTTTGGTGAACGTCCTGTAAAAATTCCCGTTTTTACGGCCACAGCTCCCAGATTTGTGAGGGCACTCTTCTCAAACCCTTGATTTTTGGTGGACATTTCAGCTTTGTAAAGTTCTTCAAAAGTAGGATTGTACATTACCTCTTGGTAGCCTGTAATGCCCATTTCGTGGAGTTGCTGAATCACTTTGATGTTTTTCATAACTAATTATATTCTTGATTTATCATTATCTTTCCAAATTTAATTAATCCTCCAGATTAACCTTGTGTAAAAGGTAATGATATTCATCAGATTTTGCAAGAAAAAAATAGAGATGTAACTAATTGAATATCAATTAATTAATTCATTCCAGGAAAAAACATTCGAAAAACCTTTTCCCGAAAACCACTCCAGATAGCCCGGAAATTTTGAAGAAAGCACAAAATCTCCTCCCCACGCTCCAAGGCTTTTTATAAACGCAGGGCAGTTTTCGAAATATTTTTCTTTAATGGTTGGTATTTGGAGAAAATCTGAAAGTTTTTGTTCGTGAAGGATCATTAATTGTGAAAATTTTTCTAAATTCTCACATTCAAAAATCTGTTTTGTAAGATCGGAAAACTCGTGAATAAGTGCTGAAGATTTCTGTTTCGATTGGTATAACTTTATTCCTTCTCTGGAATTCTGCTTATGATTCAGATGAATGAAAATAAGCTGATCTTTGAAGGGTGGCGAAAAACAGACTTTTTTTACAGTTCTGTCGCCATTAATATTCTGATACAAAACTGCAGATTTTTCTTTTGCCACGGCAATATCATATCCGCTTCCACCCAAAGATTTTTCGTTCAAAAGAAAAGCATCAATTTCTGCCCATTCTGCAAGATTGGTCATTAAAGTAGAGCTGCTTCCGAGTCCGAAATCCGACGGAAACTGAAGATTAGTTTTAATGTGATACGATATTGTGTTTTGGAAACGTGTTGATGATAAATCCTGAATATTTCGGAGTGTTTGCAGGATAAATCCCGCAGATTCCGGCAGATTGGTTTCGAGGATTTCCCATTCAGAATAATCGATTTTAAGATGAAGCCAAGGCTTTTCCTGATGAAAAGCTTCCCATATTATAACGGATTTCTCATCCTGAATTTCTTTATAAAAAAACTCTTGTCCGAGCTGTGTAGGAACAGCCAAAACAAGAGCTCCGTCTATTGCGAAATATTCTGATGTGAGCATTAGTTTGCCCGGAGAGAATATTCTGTTCATTTCGTTTTTTAAAGTGCGGATGAAACTTCTGCCTCGCTGTTTATTTTTTTAATTAATCCCTGCAATGTTTTTCCAGGTCCAACTTCGATAAACTGTTTTGCCCCGTCTTTCATCATATTTTGGATGGATTGCGTCCATTTCACAGGACCGGTAAGCTGGGCAATAAGATTTTTTTTGATTTCTTCCGGATCGGAAACTGCAGTGGTGGTAATATTCTGATAAACAGGAATTGTGGCTTTTCTGAATTTTGTCTTTTCAATAGCCACGGCTAATCTTTCCTGTGCCGGCATCATCAACGGAGAATGGAACGCTCCGTTCACAGGGAGCAAAAGTGCTCGTTTTGCTCCGGCAGCTTTCATTGCTTCACAGGCTTTTTCCACAGCGGAAGTTTCGCCGGAAATTACTAGCTGACCGGGGCAATTATAATTTGCAGGAACTACAACTCCATCAATTTCGGAACAAATTTCTTCCACTTTTTCATCTGCAAGTCCGAGAATTGCAGCCATTGAACTCGGGTTGGCATCACAGGCTGCCTGCATTGCTTTTGCTCTTTCGGAAACCAGCATTAGTCCGTCATCAAAAGATAAAACGCCGTTTCCTACCAATGCTGAGAATTCTCCCAAAGAATGTCCGGCTACCATTTCGGCACCAATACCGTTCACTGCTTTCAGAGCGGCTACCGAATGAATAAAGATTGCAGGTTGGGTAACTTCTGTTCTTTTAAGATCTTCATCTGTTCCTTCAAACATAATCGATAAAATATCAAATCCTAAAATAGAATTCGCGGACTCCATAAGATCTTTCACATCTTTCCGGGAATCGTACAATTCCTTACCCATTCCTATAAACTGAGAACCTTGTCCTGGAAATACTAATGCTTTCATTCAATTTTGTTTCGTGTTCGCAAATATAAAATAAAAATTGGCAATTTTATATTAAAAAATGAATTGCTGCTCTGGAAAGCTTTTGTTGCTGCTTTTCTAAAACAGAAAAACTTTGTCAAAGTATAAGCTTCACGCTAAAAACTTTGACAAAGTAGTTTTTTATTGACCAAAAAATTTTGGATATAAGTAAAACTTAGTCTTAAGGAATCAATCTTACCACGCGATAACCTTTATTGATGAATGCTCCGTTTGGTTTTGCTCTTTCAAATTCAAATTTTGTAGCGAGCTGTGTTTGGGATTTTCCCATTTGCTTTAGGATTTCTCCTTTTTTATTTTCACGGGCAAGCATATCGTTCATCACATCGAAGCCTATAACATTATATTTGGATGGTGTTTTACAATATTTCTGTTTGAAATCTGCGAGCACTTCTTTTTCAAAATCTCCCTCGGTATTTATTTTACGATCCATTAAATATACCAAATTAACCAAACTAAGATCGTCCACTTTCTTTTCAAAAACCGGTGCGTAGAACATACTGAAGGCTTTTATACCCGAAACTTCTTTACCGATTTCGATCATTTTGTTTCCGAAAGCGTCACCAATATTGTCTTTACTGTTTGCCAGAATTGCAATTACAGGAGCAGATTGTCCGGTCATCATATTTTGGTCGACCTTAATCTCTGAAGGTGAATTCACTATAATGATATTCGGATTTTTCAACTCTTTTTCCAATCCGGATTTCAGGTAATTCGCATTGGTTTTATCATCATCTGCAACGATATATATTTTTTGGTCGGAATAGGCGTCTTTTACTTCTTTGATAATCCTGTCGGCAAAAACAGATTCATTGGTTTCCACAATAATAAGATTGCTAAAATCATACAGATCCTGAGAATTTGCAAAAGGTGCAACTACCGGAATTTTGTTTTTCTTTACATAATCCATCACGTCCAAAACGCTGGATTTAAAGAACGGACCAACAATTAAATCGGTATTATCGGGATTGATCTGTATTAATGAATTTTTAAAACTGCTTTCACTACCTGCATCAATAATTTTTACATCCAGCTTCATTCCGTCTTTTACATTTCGTTCGATAGCCAATCTTGCACCTGCAAGAAAATCGGTGGAAAGCGTTCTGTATTTGGCATCATTCGCATCAAATCCAAACGGAAGCATCAGTACAACACTCAGCGCATCACCGGATTTTTTCACATACATTGCATCCAATTCTTTTATTTTCAGTACCATTCCTGCTTTCAGCCCGTTACTAAGATTGGGATTCAGCGCAAGAAGTTCGTCCAATGTGATTCCGAATTTATTCAGAATTCCGAAAACAGTATCGCCACTTTGTACGGTATAGGTAATATATTCGTTATCCGAAGAAGTTGTTCCGCTGGCAGAATTTGTATTTTCTTTCTGGGAAGCTGTCTCGGTTTCTGTTACTTTCTGCTCATTATTTTCCGTGGAATTTCCTTTTACGATAATCTTATCACCGGGATGAAGTCCTTTTTCTTCCAAGCCGGGATTCAGGGCAAAAATTTCTTTTTGGGAAAGCCCGAATTTTTTTCCGATTTTGTAATAATTATCTTTTTCCTGGATCTGATAACTGTTGTCGTCTTCTTGCGCAACAGGCGTTTCGGTTATAGTTTCTGTTACTTCTGTTTTTGAAGTTGTTTCGGAAACTGAAGATGAAGAGTTGCTGACTTCATTTTCCAGATCACCGTATTTCCGGATATTTTCTAAAGGAAGCGCCACTTTATCTCCTATTTTCATATGCGAATCCAGTTCGGGATTCAGCTTACGAAGTTCCGCTTCGGAAATCTTATACTGCTTGGTAATTCCGTAAATGGTTTGTTTCGGCTTTAGTGTAATTTTCCCAATTTTTCCGGAAGCAGAAGAATTTGCGGAATCGGATGTTGTATCGGAAGCTTTTGCATTTCCTTTTACATTAATTACATCGCCGATTCTAAAAGATCCTGCTTTCACTTCAGGGTTTAACCTGTACAAATCGTCGAGCGACATCTGATATTTTTTTGCGATGTTGTATGGAGTATCTCCTTTTACGATGGTATGCTTTTGCTGTGCAGCAACCAACGTAACTGCTGTAATACACGATAATATGAAGCTTTTCTTTATCATAGCCAAAACTTAATTATTGCAAAAATAAGGCTTTCAGATTAAATTAATTGTTTAAATTTTATAAATACGTAACAAATATTTTTTAATTTTTCTTTTGTCTTGATACAAAAGAAACAAAAAATCAAGACCGGACTTTTTTGTTAAAATTTAAAATTTTTGAACGCAAAATATTCCAAAGTCATCAATAATTCCTGATTTTTTATTGTACACAATTATAGTTTGAATACAATAAGTTCTGAATTTGCTGCACTCATCTCCACGTAACAATTTTGAAGCCACTTTTTGCCGTTATCAGAATAAAAAACGCTGAAATTATAAACTCTTTCCTGCCAAATTCCGCGAGGATGAATTTCGAGAAAAAGGTTTTCCAAACGCTCCAGCTTTTCTTTTTGCTTGATTTTTTCGGCGCGCAGAAGTCTTTTCCGCATTTTATCAAAAGATTTCAGTTGCCGTGTTTCTTCGGCTGCAACCAGATTTCCGAAAGTTTTATCGGTAAGTTCTGCATTTAGTCTTAATTCGGAAAACTGGTTTTTCAGCATTTCTTCTTTTTGCTGAATGCTTTCCAAAATTTCGTTTTTATCCAAAAGGAAATCTTTACTCAAAGTTGCGAAATCCTGTAAAAAATCTTTGAAATCCAATCCGGATTTTTGGATTTTAGTGAAGTTTTTTTCAGAAATCATCAGCATAGAATTTCTTGGAACAAGAAAAGGAAAAGGAATCCCGGCTTCAGAAAAATAATCCGGAAGTTCCAGCCAGTACATTATTTCTGCATTTCCGCCGATGTAGGCAATATTGGGTAAAACGCTTTCCTGAAAAGCAGGTCGCAAAACTGCATTCGGGCTGAATTTTTCAGGAGAATTTTCCAGTTCGGAAAGAATCTCTTTTTCGGAAAAGCTTTTATCCGTATCAACAATATGATAGCGGTCGCCGGATTTATCAATTCTGTTGCGGGTTTCGGATAGATAAAATAAATTAATTTCCCGCGGATTTACCTGAACTTTTCCGTATTCGGATTTCAGAAAATCAACTTTACTTTTTGTGGAATTAAAAAGCATTTCGTTCAGAAGTTCATTTTTGAAAACAGTTTTCATCTGGTTTTTCAGTTCATATTCATCTCCATCAATTATCAAAAGTCCGTACTCCGAAAACAGTTCGTGAACTAAAATCCTGGTGGCTTCTGCAAGTGTATTACCTTTTCTGTAGGCGTTTTTCATGATCAGAATCAGCTCCGTTCCAAAAACGGAATCTTTAAAATCCTCCGCAAACTGCGAGATAAAAAAAGCATCTTCCACTTCTATTTTTCCAACTGCGCCGCCTGATTTTTCTTTTATCTCAAAAAAATCATTTTCTGTACGGAAATGGTTAATCTCATCAAAATCGTGATCTTCTGTCGCCATCCAAAAAATGGGAACAAAATGAGATTCGGGATGATTTTCATTTAGAACTTCGGCTAATTTTATGGTCTGCAAAATTTTATAAATAAAGAAAACCGGACCGGTAAAAAGATTGAGCTGATGCCCTGTTGTTACCGTAAAAGTATTTTCTGAAAGAATGGAATTCAGATTAAATTCCTGACTTTCTGAAATTTGTAAATAAGAAAGCTGCTTATGTAAAACTTTACTTAAAATTTCCCGTTTTTCGGAAGTGAAAAATTTCTGTTTGTTTCCCGTCTTGGACTTCACCAGGTTTTCATCAAAAACAAAATTATTGAAATCTTTGAGCTTTTTGTTCAGAAAATCCTTAATCAGCTGCGGAATGCTGCCGATATCCTGGAAAGATATGTTTTCGATTTTTTCCAAAATTTTTTAATTTTAATGAAATAGATACCACACAATCCCGAGATTTAACCGGAAATCATAAATAGGATAATAAGGCGCAGAATAGGATTTGTTTTGTGAAATGGTGGTATTAATGTGCTGACCTTCAATAAAGAAGAACATCCGTTTCACTTTCATATTAAAATAAATATCGGCAATTGGTTGTCCGCCAATGGAATATCCGGAAGCATCGGGCAAAATAAACTCGTTGAGAACGGGATTGTAATTTCTGGAAGCAAATTTCGTGAAATAATACGCCTTGATTCCTGCCTGAAGTTCTGCAGCATTTTTAAATGCTTTGGACTGCCAGTATAAATTGAACCTTCCAATAAAATTGGGTGCAGGAAAAAGATTTTTGTTGGTTAATGTGCTTTGGAACAAAAGTCTGGAATTCAAATGAAATTTACCATAATGAAGCGTCGCATCTCCTCCAATCTGCGAAATATTCAGTGAAGATGAGCTTTGTTCCGGCTGTGCATTTTGGTTGAAATAAGTGTAGTTATCTACTCTAAAATATTTTGCAAAAATTTTGGTATCGAAAAATTTCAGATTGATTTTTCCTCCTGCTTCCAGAATACTCTGGTTTTTAAAATCTGTAAAATCATAATTGAATTTCAGGTAAGGCGAATAATTCATCAAATAATTGAATGAAGGAGCTGCCGACTGAAAATTAAGAAAAACGGTGGCTTTATAATCCTGAAAAGGCTCAAAAGAAGCATTATTGGTAAGCTGAATGAAGTTTCCGAAAGATTTCCCGTTGGAGAATTCTGCATAAGAATTCAAATCGAACTTATCCCAAAGTTTTATCTGTAACTTTCCTAATGCACCAAACCGGTTTTCGTTGTAAATATGTGGCTGATAAGGATTTTCGGGAAGCGTAATATTATCGGTCCCGAATTTTATATTCTGATATCGGATTCCCGCTTCCAGCTTGAAGGCTTCTTTATCGAAAAGCAGGCTTACCGTATTGCTGAGCTTTTTAGAATATTTTTTGGTATTGATGGGCATATTTTCGATGATATCATCTTGTGTTTCCACAAAATACGGCTCGTAATTATCCTGAAGAAAATAGTATTTATTTCCTTGATGATAAATGGTATGCCGGATCCGGAAAGGAAATTTTTCTGAATTGAAAGGCGTAAACTGATGACTGAAATAATAACGCCGGTAGGCAAAACGGGAATTGCTTCCGGAAAGATTAACCTCAAGATTTTCCCGGTTATCAAAACGCTCATCACCTCCTAAAAACACAGACAAATCGGAGATTCCGCCGTTTTCCTGATTGTTTACGTTTTGATGAAGATAATGTGCAAAGGCTTCGTATTTCCCGTTTTTGGAAATGTAATGTGCAGAAAAAATAGTATTGTTATTGGCAGCCAAAGAATTTTTGTAAAATCCCTGAGAGCGCAAGCCATAATATTCCAGCGCAAAATTGAAGTTCTTCCCAATATTCTGGGTGTAGGTGGACTGCAAACCGCCGCCATTCCGCATTGCATTGTGGTAAATAAAGGTTGTGGTTGGCGTTTTCACATCGTAATACCGAACATCGTTGATCCCTAAAATTCCGAATGATTTATTGGTAGGAAGAAGCTCTAGGTTTTGCTCCCGATTGTTTTCAAAAACAAGTGGTTGAAATCCGGAGGCCGCATTTGCAAACTGGATTTTTCCAAAATTATCCTTGTTGTTGTATTGCGTAAAAATATAGGATTGAGTGATGGCAAAAGTGGTATCGAAAATTTTCTTTTCCGAAAACTGGTTTTGGTATTGGTAGTCGTATATGGTCGGCTTAAAGATTTTCATTGAATCCCGAACTCCGGAATCAATGACCAAAGTATCCCTGTTCTTCACCGAATTGGAATCTGTTTTTATATTGACGATCTGTGCAGAAACTCTGCAACATAAAAACACCACCAAAAGGAAATATTTCATCTGTTTGAATTGAAATACAAATGTAAGAATAATGGGGAAATAAAAAATTTTACGATATAAGGAATAAAAAAAGAAGGAAGAGTGTATCTTCCTTCTTTCTAAAAATTTGATATGAATTTTTATTTCCAATCTGGATATTGAGCCATATTGGGGTTGAGGTTCATTTCTGACTGAGGCATAGGAATTACAAAGAGTTTGCTGTCTCCTGGAACATCACATATGATACTATAGCAGTTTGTATCTTTATGGAATCCTAAATTATTTCTCTTCAAATCAAAGAAACGTTGTCCTTCTGCAAAAAATTCTTTTCTTCTTTCCGTAAGAATATTCTCTAATGTTGCGGAACTGTAGGTAGATCCTCCTCTTGAAGCAGCAAATTCGTTAAGCTGTGTTAATGCTTCAGATGTTTTTCCTAGTTTAAACATTGCTTCAATTTTATTAAGATATGCTTCTGACATTCTTAATACTTTTGTATTCAAAGTATAGTTTCCTTCGGATGTTGTACGACTGTATTTTTTTGTCCAAACACCTCTAGGTTCATCTTCACTTGGAGTACCACCAGTATTAAACAAGCTTCTACGGATATCTGTTGCAGGAAAAGAGGAATAAAAACCTTGAGTGAACAAGAATCTTCTTTTTGCTCCTGTATTGGAATAAAAAGCCGCCAAATGGTTATTTACACTTGTGTTTTCTCCTGGTGTACCATTCATATTGATTTCCCAAACGGTTTCCGGTCTATCTTCAGATACAAGTATATCAGTTGAAGAAAAATAATTTACATAATCATCTTTGCTTACGAAATCGAAACCGTTTGTTCCTGCAGAATTAATTACCGCATCAGCATATTGCACTGCTTTCTCATAATCTCCTGCTTTTCCTCTAGTAAGATATACTCTTGATAAAAGTAGTCTTGCAGCAGTTGGACTAAGGTAGCCTTTATTCTGGGGTTGCTCATTTGTCATTAGACTAATTCCTGTAGTAAGATCTGAAATAATCTGATCATATACCTCAGCAACAGTGGCTCTCGGTAATTTTGCTGATGCATTATAATTGTCCAAATTCAAAGGAACACCATATTCTTGGTTTACTCCAGAAGTTGGGTTAGGAGAGTAGAAATTGAGTAGATAAAAATAACCTACTGCTCTAGCTATTCTCGCTTCTCCTTTATAATTATTAACGGTAGTTGATTCCGGCAAATTGGTATCATTGATTACAATATTTGAAAGAATAATACCACTATATATTGGACGCAACATTCCAAAATCAGAAATATCTTGTGACCAATTTAAAAATCCTGTGTTTCTATATGCCACATCAGAAGGTTTTGCTGTAATGAAAACATTGTCTGATATTAAATCACCAAAAACAAGAACATCTGTCCCAAAACCTGCAGCTGAGGAATATTGGTCGTATGTACCGTTTAATACACTTCTCATATCCGTTTCAGTACGGATCGCCTCATCAAGAGTAAACTGGTCTACGGGTTTTTCTATCAAACGTTCTTCTGAACAAGAAGATATGGTTAATAAACCCAGTATTGCTGCTATAAATATTTTATTTAATTTCATAATAAGTATAAATTTAAAAGTCTAAAGAAACACCAAAAGAAACGCTTCTCATTAACGGTGATGTATAATCATATAGTCCTTTTCCTTGCCAAGTAGCTCCAGCTCCATTGGAATTGGATTCCGGGTCAAAGGTTAGATCTTTATCAAATGTATAAAGCCAAAGATTGACACCTCTTAAATAAATGGTAAGATTGTTAACTCCAGCATCTTTCAATATGGATCCAAAACTGTAGCTTATTTTTGCTTCTTTCAAACGAATGTGATCTCCATCTCTCATCCATCTTGTGGAAGGACCAGCTGCACTTGAAGGATTATTAGGAAGCTGTATTGGATTAGATGCGTTTGGATTATCTGGAGTCCAACTGTCATATAATGCATCAGTAATCTGGTTATTAATTGCCGAACCGTCTCCTAATGTATAGTTCTGCCATCTGTTGTGTACAGCAAATTCAAATTGTCCCGTAAAGAAAGCACTTACTGACAAATTCTTGAATCTGAATTCTGTTTTTAGACCCGCCATATATTTTGGGAAAGGGGTAATTCCCTGCCAAATTAATTTTGCTTCAGTTCTATTAGTAGTAGTTTCAGTATGAGTTTCATCTGTCCAAAACATTCCAGCTCCTGTAACAGGATCTACACCTGCCCAATCATAGGTATAATATTCGCCTAACAAATGTCCTTCAGAAATAGCTCTCATACTATTTGAAACCGCTGAACGATCTATAAGATCCGGATTGGAAACACTTGGTACTGTATTCTTATTATAAGCAAAGTTACCATCCAAGAACCACTTGAAGTTTTCTTTATCAATTACTTTTGCAGAAATAGTAGCCTCAAGTCCTCTATTTAGGATATCTGCTACATTCGCAAGATAACTTGTTGGGTTACCAGCAGTTGGAGGAATACCAAAAGCATAAATAGCATCGGCTGTTTTTCTTTGATATACATCTACTGATCCAGAAAGATTGTTGTTAAAAAAAGCGAAATCTAAACCTAAATTATATTGCTTCGAAACTTCCCATTTAAGATCCTGGTTTCCTGGCTCGCTGATTGAAGTGGCACTATCTGCAGCATAAAGAGAAGTTGGACTTACCAATGCGTAAGTATTGTATTGGGTATACCATTGATCCGCATATGGGATATTACCCAACTCACCGTAGTTAGCCCTTAAAGTTAATTGATTAAAAAATTCTGGCGTGAAAGATTCTCTGGCTATATTCCAAGATCCTGCAATCGACCAAAAGTCTCCGAATTTTTTATTACCCAAAGTTGAGTTTCCGTCTCTTCTTATTTGTCCTGATAAAGAGTATTTATTATCATAGGTGTAATTAAACCTAGAAAAATAAGAAATTTGCGTCCATTTCAAACGATCTTCCCAAGGGCGAAGAAACTCTGTACCAAAAGCAAAATACGGAAGAGGCTGGCTGAGCTGATCAACTTGCGCTCCCAAAGTATAATACTTATGTTCTTGGTATTCATTACCTACATAAAACTGAATATCGTGAATATCATTCAATATCCTTCTATAGCTTACAGAGTTCACCCAGTTCCAATCGAATGATGTGGATCTACTCTGCAAAATGTATCCTCCATAGGTAAGACCATCCCCAATTCTCGGATCCCAATATTTCTTTTCGTCTACAGCCTGATACTGTGTTCCGAACATAGAATTAACATAAACACCTTTCAGCAATTGCAATTCAGCATTTACAGAAGACACAAATGTTTTAATTGAACCCTGCATAAAATCCATATTTTGAATTGCTACTGGATTGAAGCTATCATTTCCATCCCCAAGATTTGTTTGGTTATAACTCCCATCTTGGTTATATACTGGATAAATAGGCGCAATATACCAGTTCGTTAACCATGGATTTCGGTATGCTCCTCCATCATCATAAGTTTTTCTTTCAACATTCGTAAAATTACCATTAAATGCTAAGGTAAATTTATCAGATATTTTGTGATCTACTGCAGAAGTAATACTTACACGATCAAACTTACTATTCAGGATTAACGGCTCATTTTGATAATATGAGGCTCCTAAACGGAATGATGTATTTTCACCACCACCGGCTGCGGAAAAATTATAAGTATTAACAATCGAGGTTTTTCTTTGAACAGCTTTTTGCCAGTTTTCATCTGTATGCCCATCATAACCCTGATTTTGTGCAAAATAATCAATTGCATCCTGAAGTTGATCTTGAGTATAGGTGCCATTATTAACATACATTTGACCGCCCCATTGCAAGTATTCACTTGCATTCATATATTTCTGTTTATCATATGCAATATCCTGAACAGACATATCGCTCGATAAATTAAATCTTGTTTTTTGATTATATTTACCTCTTTTGGTTGTAATTACCACAACGCCATTCGCTCCTCTTGCTCCATATAATGCAGTAGCAGAAGCATCTTTCAATACGGCTACTTTTTCAATAGAGTTTGGATCAATACTTGCTAAGGGATTCCAAGATTCCATAACCTGCGCGTTATCAGACCCTTTCCCTACAATTACTCCATCAATTACATATAGAGGATTTGGAGTCCCAATAAGCGAACCTACCCCTCTAATTGTAATCAGGTTTGTAGAACCCGGATCACCGCCGTTTGTTGAGAAATTAAGACCTGCAACCCTACCATTTAATACTTCATCTACTGAAGCTACCGGGGTAGACTCAAAATTAGCCTTTGATACTACTGTATAGGACCCTAGTTTTACTGCCGGATCTAATTTAATCCCTCCTACCAAAACAACCTCTTCTATATCTTTTGTTTTAGTAGTTGTATCACTTTTCTTTTTTTGTGCCATCAGCGCTTGACCTGTAAAGAACAGCACACCAACGGATAACACTCGTAATTTTACATTCATATTAACGTTATTTAATATTCTATCGGGCAAATATGTTAAAAAAAATTAACATTTGCAAGTCAAATTTTATTATTTTCAAATATATCATAAAATCATTACGATTTTTTATTTTTTTATTGATATTATTAAAGTAATAATGATAAAATTCGCTTACCAAAAGGCAATCTGTGATTTTTCCAAAACAATCTATAATCTGAAAATTTTTTGCATTTTTATTCTCTCTTCTATATGGTTTTAATTTTTCAAAAAAGATTACTTTTGCATAAATCCTTTTAAAATGAAAAAAACAATTCAGGTTTTTGCTATAATTTTTAGTGTAATCACTGTTTTCTCCTGCGAATCCAAAAGAGATCTGAACGGGGATCTGCTGTTTGGGCTTAATCCTACTGAAGATGACGGCAACGATCCGCAACCGGGAACAAAAAAATATCTAAAAAAAATAACCGCAACTGATAGTGACGGAGAGCAATCCGTTATGATTTATAATTATGAAAACGGAAAACTAATCTCTGCAAAACTAGAAGAAGAGGGAAATACGGAAGACTTTTCACTAACATATGATGGCGACGTTATTACAAAATTAGTAGTGAAAGAAAAAGAAGGCTCGGATGTTATAATTTCATATCTGGATCTTATCTATAATAATGGTAAACTGACGAATGCTTCTGGGAAAATGGAAACAGAAGGTTCTATAGAATTAATGAGAAACGAAACCTCCTTTTCATATAACAATTCCGGAATTGTGAATAAAATTGAAACTTTATATAAAATGGAAGATATTGATAATCCGGGGCAGTATATCACTACATTTTCAATGACCAGCGAGGTGCTCTTCAACTCCAATAATATTTCTTCCTGGAAGTTCACCACTGAAACAATATCGGAACCTCCCATTACCATTCCGCCAATTGTTCTTTTAACGAAGTTTAACAGCTACGACAATATGAAAAATCCTTATGCTTCATTTCCTGAAGCATTTACATTGGCAAGTACACATTTTACCACTTCTACAAACAGCTTAATGGGTTTATCACAAAACAACTACAAAACAGCAGCTATAGAAGTTATGGGTACATCGCAAAATATTACCATTAATTATACCTATGACAATGATGGTTATCCAACAAGCGCTACAAACTCTGATGGTTCTACAATCAAATTTGAATATACCAACTAAATAATTATGAAATACCTCATCGTCGGAATCGGCAACAAAGGTGAAGAATATAAAGAAACCCGGCACAATGTCGGGTTTAAAATTGTTGAGAAAATTGCTGAAAAATTAGAAACCTCTTTCAATACCGCCAATTTCGGATGGATGGCAGAAGGAAAATACAAAGGCAGAAAAATCTTCCTGCTGAAACCCGACACCTACGTAAATCTTTCCGGAAACGCGGTAAGATATTGGATGCAGAAAGAAAACGTTCCTTTAGAAAACCTGCTTATTGTTACCGATGATCTCATGCTTCCCTTCGGAACATTACGCTTGAAAGGAAAAGGTTCGGATGCAGGACATAACGGACTGAAAAACATTCAGCAAATCCTCAATACCCAAACCTACGCAAGATTGCGGTTCGGGATTTCCTCAGATTTTTCCGAAGGAAAGCAAGTGGATTATGTTTTGGGAACTTGGAACGAGGAAGAGAAGCAAACCCTTAATGAAAGAATCGAAAAATTTGCTAATGCCGCATTATCATTTGTTTTTGCAGGACTACAAAATACAATGAATACCTTTAACGGAAAATAATTGAAACAAAAATGCAAACCGAATATCCTCAAAAAAAGCCTATTGAATTTATCCTGAAACAAGCGTTCTGGTATTGGAACAAAACATTGCTTTATCAGGTGATTTTCAGCGTGCTTTATATACTTATTTTATTTTTTACCGCACTTTATTTTATGAATCAATTCGGGATTTCCGATCAATATTTTGCAGCATATCAAAAATACATTACCACTAAAGATTTTCAGGCATATCAATCGGAAATTTCAAAACTTTCTGCACTTCCGCAGTTTCTGCATTTTTTTTGGATCCTTATCGGAACAATTGTTTTTCTGTATCCTTTGAACCTCGGTCTTTTCAAAATTTTTCGGAAACTGGATCTGGGTGAAAAACCGGAAATAGCCGATCTTTTCGCTGGTTACAGCGGAATCAATTTTTTTATTTACATTGGATTTTATCTGTTCTGGTTCATTATTTATCTCTATACAATTCCCACGATTTTTCTGGCGTTGATCTGGGTTTTCATTACACTTTTCTCCGCACCGCTGATGTTTTTTATGAACAAAAGGATTTTTGAAACCATCAGTCTTTCCATTCGCGGATTACGGATTTATTTTATTGAAATCATTGTTTGCATATTCATAGCGGTACTTTTCAAATACATTGGTATTGTTACTTTTTTCGGAATGTTCTTTACGTTTCCTTTTGTAAATGCGATGATTTATTCACTTTATAAAACCATTTATGTGGAAAATCAGCAAAATCCTCAATAAAAACCTTTATTTTCAAAATATTTAATTTAAATTTGGGAAACCTTAAAAATAAAAAAATATGGCTGATTTTAATGAATTCGACCAGCAAGGCTCGGTTCCGGCGAAAGAAACAGGAAGTATTATTTCCCACGCTTTCGAAATGTATAAAGGTATTTTTCTGTATGCGCTTTTGGCAATGGGGATTTATCTTGTAGGTTCGTGGGTGGTACAGCTGCTTTCAGGATTTGACTCGATGAGCTTTATGGAATATGCCCAAAACTCCGGAAGCTATGGAAGTTTTGATTATTTTGCAGTTCCCGGGCTGAAATCTTATTACGCATTTTCCGGACTGTTCGGTATTTTGGCATCTCCATTATATGTTGGTCTTATATATCTCGCAAACAAATTCAATAATAAAGAGCAAATCCAGGCGGGAGATTTATTTATCGGTTATCGGCAGAATTTTGTAAACATCCTTCTTTACAGCTTGATTACCAATATTATACTGATGATTTCTGTTATGCTTTGCGTAATTCCGGTATTTTTTGTGTTTCCTTTATTTTTTATTGGCTATCCTATTTTGCTTTTTGAAAACGCAAGTGTGGGAGATGCACTAAGCAAATCCTTTAATATTGCCAAAGAAAATTACGGAACATTTCTGGGCGCTTCTTTCCTGGGAATCCTGATCAGCATTGCCGGAATTATTATTTGCGGAATTGGTATTATTGCTACAGCATTTTTTGTAACAGCAGTAATGTATTCTACCTATGTTGCTTTTCAGGGAAAACCGCGACAGCTTCTAAACCAATAATTTTGAAAATAAATTTCACCAAATTATAAGCAATTGCCACCAAGCAGTTGCTTTTTTATTTAATTTTGAAAAAAATACATTTTATGCAAAACCAGGATTCTATCCCGAATATAAGAATCAAGCAGATCTTTCTGATTCTGATGATCACCGCACTGATTTTTCTGATGCTGTTCAACCTCAAGATGTTTATTCCCTCTGTTCTGGGTGCTATTACTTTGTATATTATTTCCCGGAAATATAACTTTTATCTTCAGGAAAAAAAGAAATGGAAACCCTGGGTTGCTGCAACAGTAATTATGCTCGCTACTTTACTGGTGCTTATTCTTCCTATTTATTTTATGGCGGATATGCTGATAGAAAAATTAGGAAACGCCAATACTTATATGGATAAATTCAATATTTTTCTGAACAAGATTCATGATTTTATTTTCCAAAAAGTCGGATTTGATATTCTGAGCAAAGACAATCTTGATAAAGTGAAATCTTCTGCAGCCAATCTTTCCAGTAAATTATTAAGCGGTACATTCAATACCCTTACTGTAATTACATCAATGTATTTTATCCTGTATTTTATGCTGGTAAAACCCCGCCTTTTCGAAAGAATGCTGCAAAATGCAGCACCGCTAAAAAGAGCGAACGTAACATTAATCGGCGATAAAATCCGAAAAATGGTGATTGCAAATGCAATCGGGATTCCTGTGGTAGCATTCGGACAAGGTTTGGTTGCGCTTGTAGGATATTTTATTTTTGGTGCACCAAGTCCGGTTCTGCTTTTTGCTTTAACCTGCCTTACATCAATGATTCCTATTGTTGGTGGAGCAATAGTTTGGGTTCCTGTTTGTATTTTTATGATCGCTGAAGGACAATTGGGACAAGGCTTAGGTTTGGCGGTCTATTGTTTGGTTGTAGTGGGATTAACAGATAATTTACTGAGGTTCACACTTCTGAAAAAATTAGAAAACATCCACCCTTTGAATACCGTTTTCGGAATTATTATGGGAATGAACATTTTCGGATTTATGGGGCTGATCTTCGGACCTATTCTGGTTTCTTTAACCGTACTGCTGATCCAGGTATACAAAGATGAATTTTCTGATGATGATACTCCTCCACTTAAACTTCCTGAAACTGATAAAGAACTCGAAACTAAAATAGATTTGAATATCTAAAAAGTATTTGGCTTTCAAATGATTTGAAAATGATGGAAGATTTAAAACCCGAAATCCTCAAAGAGATTGGTGAGGTGAAGATGCCTTTCGGAAGATTTCAAGGGAAAACTCTTGCCGATCTTCCTATTTCCTATTTGGAATGGTTTCTGCGTAATGGCGGTTTCCCAAAAGGAAAACTGGGGATGCAGCTTTCTACGGTTTACGAGATTAAACTAAACGGACTGGAATTTCTTCTAAAACCGATCCGAAACAAATAACATTTTGATAAAATTATCATAAATTTAGCAAAACCAGTTTTTGAAGCTTTTGAAGGTTTTATTGAAAGGTAAGAAAAATCATCCGTTTCGGGCGGCGGCTTCGCCGCCGCCCGAAACCAAAGAAATAATTCCAGAAAATATGTCAGCATCTCAACAACGCGACCTCTATATCGATTTTGCCAAAGGTTTGGCTACGCTTTCCATTATTTTCATCCATACCGCTTTCTGGAGCGGACAATATTACATTCCTGCAGAAGTGCGAATATTGTCTTTGGTTTTCGATGTTCCTTTATTTTATGCGCTCAGCGGAATAACTTCCGGAAACAATATTGAAAAAACATTTTATAGGCTTCTGAAACTGCAGATTACGTATATGATTTTTGTAACGCTTTTGTTTTTTGCGGATTATTTATTCAAAGTTTTCGGTCTTGCCTTTTTTGGTTTAGAAGAACTGAAAAACTTCTATTCCACTTTTGGATCCAAATATGTTCCTCAGAATATTTCTTCGGATCCGCAATGGCAGAATCTCGGGAACTGGTATTTGCATTCTTACACCAATGCCGACACTTTTCCTGTAGTAATGGGAAGTTTCTGGTATCTGAAGGTGTATTTCATCCTTACGGTTTTCGGGGTGCTGATTCTGAGGTTTTTTCCAAAGCACATCAATTGGTTCATTGGTTTATGTTTCGGTTTTACGCTGATTTTCAACATTTTTCCGCAGTATTATCCAACAGGTCAGGTTGGTTATGTTGCATTTTATCTCGGATTATTTCTTTTGGCTCATAAAATACGGGGGAAAAAACTTTCCCTAAAATCGGTTTTTGCTCTTTATGGGATATTTTTCCTGATTCTAATTTTCCTTTATTGGAACTTCGGAACAGAGATTTTTATGAAAATGAACAAAGCCAAATTCCCGCCGAAACTGCTCTATATTTTCTGGTCGTCTTTTTCATTAATCACCCTTTTCGCTTTGTATAATAGATTGAAAATCAGTAAAAATAATTTTATTACGTATATTGGTAAAAACGCCATTTTCTTTTATTTCGCACAAGGAATTAGTTCGTCACTGGTCTATTTTATCGTCATTAATCTGGAAGAAAAAATGCATTGCTGGATTTTAATGATTCTGATTTATGCCATTAATATCACTCTTGCAGTTCTCATTGCAGAATTTTTGAAGAAAACTGATGCAAAAGGCTGGAAATTATTAGAATTTTTAAGACAAAAAACAGCATCAAAATAACAAGGAATTATTATTTTTACTAAAATTTTTCAAAAATGTTCAAACTGAAACTTCCAACAGATCCGCGATGGGCAAATATTGCAGAGGGAAATCTTGAAGAAATCCTTACGGATCACGCTTGGTGCGAACAAAAAGCCGCCACTAATGCAATCGGTCTTATAACAATGGTTCCCGAACATACGGAAATGGTAACCGAGCTTACTGCAATTGCAATGGAAGAAATGGATCATTTCAACCAGGTTCACGAGATTATAAAAAAAAGAGGCGGGGTTTTGGGAAGAACCAGAAAAGACGATTATGTAAACGATCTTTATCAGTTTATCGTAAAAGGGGGAAGCAGAGATGATTTATTGGTTGATAAAATGCTTTTCGCAGCGATGATTGAAGCCAGAAGTTGTGAACGGTTCAAGGTTTTAACAGAAAACATTAAAGACGAAGAACTGAAGAACTTCTACCGTGATCTTATGATTTCTGAAGCCAACCATTATACTACATTTATAGGATTTGCAAGGCAACTCGGCGATCCCGAAAAAGTAAATAAACGCTGGGAAGAATGGCTGGAATATGAAGCGAAAATTATACAATCCTACGGAAATAAAGAAACCATTCACGGATAAAACAAACAAGGAAAAAGATAGAAACTTCACTTCTTCGGACTTCGGACAAACAAAAAATATGAAAAAATCAGATTTTGAAATTTACCTCAATCTTTTCCTGAAATCTTTTCTTCAGGGACTGGCGGTTATTGGTCCGGTCGGATTGACGGTTTTCGTAATCTGGTACGTTATTTCCTCCATAGATAACCTGATCCCCTCCGTTGCAAAAGAAATTCCGGGATTGGTTTTTATTTCTGCTATTTTACTTACTGCACTTCTCGGATTTTTAGGAAACAAATTTGTATTCGGAAAATTTATTTTCGAGCAGATGGATCTTCTCTTAGAAAAAACTCCCGGTGTAAAACATATTTACACTCCAACAAAAGACGTGATGTCTTCCTTTGTAGGCGACAAGAAAAAATTCAACAATCCGGTTTGGGTAAAAACCAACGAAAATCCGGAAATCTGGCGTATAGGATTTCTCACCCAGAAAGAAATGTCGGATGTAGGAAAAGAACATTATGTAGCCGTTTATTTGCCGCATTCTTACGCCATTTCCGGTTGGGTAATTGTTACTGAAGAAAAAAATATAAAACCTGTAATCGGTATGTCCGCAGCTTCTGCAATGAAGTTTGCAGTAAGCGGAGGTGTTGCAGGATTTCATTCGGATGATAATATTTTTAAGGCTCCGGAATAGACTGAGATGAAGGTTGAGGTAAAGGCAGAGATTTAATAATTGTTTTATTTTTTCATTGATGTAAAAAATAACAAAAACTGAATAAATTTCCGCCCTTGCCTTTGCCTTTAGCTCAATTTATTTCAACCTAAAATCTCAACCTATGAAATTACCATACGCAGAACCATTCCGTATAAAAATGGTGGAAGAAATCCGCCAGTCTACCAAACAAGAAAGAGAACAGTGGATCACTGAAGCCGATTATAATTTGTTCAATCTTTCCAGCTCAAAAGTTTTTATCGACCTTCTTACCGATTCCGGAACCGGAGCAATGAGCGATCGGCAATGGAGCGCACTGATGAGCGGAGACGAAAGCTATGCCGGTTCCAGATCTTTTGAAGAACTCCATAAAAGTGTAAAAAAAATAACAGGCTTCCAATATCTTTTGCCAACACACCAAGGTCGCGCCGCCGAAAATGTTTTGTTTTCTGTAATGGTGAAAGACGGCGATATTGTTCCGGGAAATTCACATTTCGATACCACGAAAGGTCATATCGAATTTCGGAAAGCTCACGCTGTAGATTGTACTATTGATGAAGCTTTCGATACCGAAATCGATCATCCTTTTAAAGGAAACATCAATCTTGAAAAACTCGAGAAAATATATCAGGACCATCCTAAAGAGCAGATCCCGTTTTGCCTGATTACCATTACCTGCAATACTTCCGGCGGACAGCCGGTTTCTTTGGAAAACATCAAAGCGGTGAAAAAACTTTCCGATAAATATGGCATCCCGATTATTTTCGATTCGGCACGTTTTGCAGAAAATGCTTATTTCATTAAAAAAAGAGAAGCCGGACAGGAAAACCGCAGCATCAAAGAAATCTGCAAAGAAATTTTTTCGTACGGAATCGGAATGACAATGAGCTCTAAAAAAGACGGGCTTGTAAATATCGGCGGATTTATCGCGCTGAATGATGAAGAAATTTTCCGAAAAGCATCTAATTTTACGATTATCTATGAAGGTTTTATTACCTATGGCGGAATGGCAGGAAGAGATATGGCTGCTTTGGCGGTTGGTCTTGATGAGGCTACGGAATGGGAATATCTGGAAAGCCGGATTTCGCAGGTGGAATATCTGGGAAACAAACTAATGGAATACGGAATCCCAATCCAAAAACCAATTGGCGGACACGCTATTTTTATTGATTGTCTGAAATTTTTACCGAATGTTCCGAGAGAAGAATTTCCTGCACAAACTTTAGGAATCGAACTGTTCAAAGAAGCCGGAATCCGTGCCGTGGAAATCGGAACTTTGCTTGCAGACCGCGATCCTGTAACCCGCGAAAACCGTTATCCGAAACTGGAATTTCTGCGGCTTGCCATTCCACGAAGAACCTACACCAATGATCATATGGATTATATTGCCGCTGCCCTGAAAAATGTTTTCGACAGAAAATCCGAAGTTACAAAAGGCTACCGGATTACGTGGGAGCCGGAAATCCTGCGGCATTTTACGGTAAAACTACAAGAAGCATAAAAAGTTTTATAAGCCTGAATTTTTTCAGGCTTTTTTTATGATAAAAATACCAGAATGAAAGCAATAATTGCGGGTAATGCCTGTGTGAAAAATATTCTTCTCGAAGCCGAAAAAGAACCGTAAATTCCTGCAACAATTACGCATCCGAGAAAAAATATGGCTACATTTTTTTGCCATATCTCATCATTAATAAAAAAACTCCAAATAAGCCCTGCTGCCAAAAATCCATTATAAAGACCTTGGTTGGCCGCAAGTCCTTTTGTTGGTGT